>Ga0326728_10000042_pt1 | contig 489384 bp, 514 predicted proteins | sample MB3enrmetagenome_FD_207602 | JGI IMG/M metagenome (GOLD analysis project Ga0326728, IMG submission 207602) | Lab enriched peat soil microbial communities from McLean, Ithaca, NY, United States - MB31MN | ecosystem: Environmental > Terrestrial > Soil > Wetlands > Peat | place: USA: New York...
ATCACCGCGACCTCCCCGGCCGCCCCGACCAATTATGGTACAATTGATATTACCGTCATTACACCCAACGGCACATCCACTACCTCAGCAGCTGACAAATTTACGTATGTGGTTGAAGTTCCGACCTTCACCAGCATCACGCCATCATCAGGTCCGACCATCGGTGGCACCGTGGTAACCATTATCGGGACAAGCCTTACCGGAACGACCGGGGTAATATTCGGTGGTACAGCTGCTACCGGAGTCTCGGTTGTCAATGCTACCGCGGTTTCAGCGACAACACCGGCCCATGCAGCCGGATCCGTTTGGGTCAATATCAGCAACCCTAATGGCAATCTGAATGAAACGGGGGCATTCACCTATGTGGCGTCATCTACCGGGATCACCATAAACGAAACTGCGGTCTTTATGAATTTACAACCCGGTCTTACTGCAACTAATTCAAGTCTTGGTATAACCGTCTCAGCCAACGTTCCATTCACCGTTGTGGTTTCAGACAATACCGGGCGCACTGGTTCAGATGTAGGGTATATGGGAAATTATACCACAAGTTATGTTGCGTCTCCTCTTGATACTGTATTGGCATACCCCTTTAAACTGGCCGGAACCACCAACAGCACTACCGCTGCGTGGACTATCACCGGCCCTCCAACTACTGGATCAACCCTTTATTCTGGAAGTGCAGCAGTGACCAACCAGCTCCTGTCACCCAATATCTTTTCCCAGCAGGTTACAGTTACTGACCCGGTGCTGCCATCAACAAATAGATACCGGATTGACTTGACGTTCACAATATCTGCTAACTAAATGCAAGTCTCTGAAGAACCCGGCACCATTTTTATTGTATAAATTGCCTTTGGAATAGTGAAGAAGTTACAAGCCAAAGGATACTCAAAAGCTTGTTTTCCTATGGTTTTTCAGATTTTACAGCAATGTCGCGCTCGTGGAGCCAATCCGGCAAATTAAAAATATATTTATACCCCTTTGTTTCTACTGGAACGAACGCCAGTACACGTTTCTCAATTGAGGATCATGCATTAGGATAACTGAGCAGCTGCGGCCTCACAATCATCAGCTGGAATCTTATGTATCCGGCTCTGCCGGTGCGAAACAAGCAAAGTTGCCAAAGGTTCGCCAGAGTGAACGGGACTGCGGGGATGCTCCCCGCGGAAAATCATCTCAGTATCATAATCAATTCGCCGTCAGAAGTGATATTGTATCTTTCTGAAATAGTCGCGTCGTCCCATGTGCTCACACTTCCAAAGACCACTTTGATTTTCTCTCGGATTCGGGTGATTTTTTCACTATCGTATTTCACGATACGGGTTCCCATTCTTCCCGTGTTCATCGGCTTTTGCAGGCATTCCATGATACAAAGTCGAAAGATCGTGGTAATATATTGATAAGAGTGAGGGGCGAAAGTGCTGAACATCGCAATATATGCGATCGGGTCTGCTCAGGTTATCCGAAATCTTCAACTACTATTCAGGAGAGTGCATTCTTAAAAAGTAATTTCAGGATTGTGAAGTTATGAAAGAAACACGGACACCTTACAAACTTCCAGTCATCAGCGTATTTTGTGGACTTATGCTTGTATTGATCCTGTTTGCCGGCTGCACGCAAAGTACGACAAGTACGCCGGAAACAACCGTTGCAACAACAGAAGCGGTAACCGTGACTTCTACACCTGTGGCAACGACAACCCCTGCTGTCCCGATAACGGTGGCGACAACTGCAATACCCGCCCCTACCTATACTCCGTCGCGGGGCAACCTTGTCATCTATACAACTGCATCCTTATCCGGTGCATCACAACAATTTGGATCATTCTTTACCAGGGCATACCCGGGCAACACGGTTGTTTTTGATTTTGACAGGACCCAGACACTCAAAAGCCGGATCGAGTCCGGTGCTTACGCAGATGTCTTTATATCAGCAAGCAATTCCTCCACAAACAGCCTTAAAGACGAGGGATATTTTGTCAACGACTCGATAGAAGCCCTTACGACAAATTCCGTGATCGTCATCCTGCCGGCATCCAACCCGGCCAACATTCAGTCTCTAGCAAACCTTGCAAAACCCGGTGTAAAGATTGCCATGGCAACAAACACCGTTCCGGTCGGTGCCGCGACGATAGCGTTTATAAACAGCCTTGCCAACACCACTTATGGACAGAACTGGAAGAATTCCACCATGGGCAACGTAGTGACCTGGGAAACGTCCGAACCTGCCGTCGCTGATAAGGTCTCCCTTGGCGAAGTTGATGCAGGGTTTGTGTATCAGTCCACGGCATCAAGCGGTACATTCCAGACCCTCCCCATACCCAAAAATGACAACTATCTCCAGACCTACACAATAGGAATCCTCCAGGGGAGCGCCAACAAGGATGCTGCAGCTGAATTTGAACAGCTCATGGTCTCACCAGTCGGTCAGCAGATTCTTGAGCAGTACGGATTTGCGACTCCAAGTAAACCACCGGTTTATTGGGTTCAGGAGCTTTGACTGATCTCAATGAAAATTATTGTATCATAACCTGTCAATAGTGATCGGGTCCACAACATTCCCAAAACTAGTGCACTATTTTTTTGTGTAATTAATTGAGGTTAAACAATTACGGGATATTTTGGCGATCTTTGACGAAGAATGAGAATCAATTGGCCTATCATGGCCTATCAGTCCGATACGAAACGTTCGGCACAGTTATCTCGAACCGTGCCCCTTTTCCAGGTTCACCGGATTCCATAATGGTGATTCCGGTAATCGCAAGAATCTCGCGAGAGAGGAAAAGTCCAAGCCCGGTATGGTGCCCGAAACCGCGCTCGAAGAGACGTTTCTTATCCTCTGCCAATATCCCGATGCCATCGTCTTCAACGGTAATGACCAGTCCCTTTTTGGATTCCTGCGAGGAGATCCATATCGTTGTCATAACCGGCCCCCCATAGCGGAGGGCGTTATCCATCAGGTTGTAAAACACTTTCTCAAAGAGTGGATCGGCATTCACCTCGATATTCCCGACCTCCGCAACAACCCGGATATCCCGCATGGGTAACTCACCCAGCGCTTTATTTATGCCTTCTTTTACGTTCTGCCAGATAGGGGCTTTCACACCAAGATCCTGGTATTCTTTCGTAAAAGCGATCTGGTGTTCGATGGCATTCGCAGCCCGTTCTTCCTTCATGATATATTGTGACATTTTAGCCACATCGCCAAGAGCCTCTTTCGATAGTTCAAGGTACGCTTTTAAGGAAAAAAGCTGGTTATTGATGTCGTGCCGGGTAATACTTGAAAGCAGGTTCAACTTCCTGTTTGCCTGAAGTAGCGCCTCTTCCGCTATCTTGCGCGGTGTGATATCGATCCAGTATCCCAACAGTTTCACGGAGTTCCCGTTATCATCCTGGAGCAGCCGGATCTCGTCACGCATCCAGCGGTACGTGCCGTCTTTTGTAAAAATACGGTACTCAGAAGTGACGGTGCCATTTTCAGCCAGCTGGGACAATCCTTTAAAAACGCGTTCCTGGTCATCCGGGTGGATGTGGTTTTTCCAGAACATTGGATCATCCATAAATTCATGTGCCTCATAGCCCAATTGCAGCCGTACATTATCAGAAATAAATGACAACGTAAAATCATTGGTCGCACAGAACCGATAGAGTACAACCGGGGTGTTCATTACCAGGAATGCGAGCTGGGCCCGGGTATCTTTCAACGCCTCCTCCGCACGTTTTCTCGCTGCGATATTTTTAAATTCCTCATCAGCGCCCGTAATTGCGTTGTTGACAAGGCCGGCTACTGCAAGATAGATATTCAGTAATTCTTTTGGGAATGGATCGGAAGTCCTGTGTCCGACCAGCATCACACCTGCAGTCTGATTCTCCCAAAGTATCGGTAAAAAAACTGTTGCATAGGATTCAGGAATATTGATGTGCTGAGCGGCAAGAAATCCGGTTTCAAGAACCCCGGCAATAATCGTTTCTGTTTCTCCGGTAAGAATGGCGGTACCGGGCACATCATCGGGCAAAATCCAGTGGTGGCCATCTATCCCACCATCTTCGCCCGTTTCAAAGAACCCGACAAGGTCCGCACCGTAGAAATTGACCAGAGCTCTGCCGGTTTCACTCAGGATATCCTGCCGTGAGTTCAGATTAGGGATGTACTGGGCGGTCCTGATAAATGCCTGAAAATATTCCTGGGTATCGCGGAATGGCTTTTCGATCATGGTTTCATCCCCTTGAAGGGTCGGAGGTACAGGTTCTCTAAAAAGATATCATCAAAATCCCGGCATTGTGTAAGGTTGATAAGGTGTGCCATTCTTTTTATAATTTTCAACCGGTCTGCAGCTTGTGATGAAAGTAAGGCCAGCTCGCATCCGTTCAGTGCAGTGTTTCCGCACAAGTGGATCCGGACAACTGGTATCGCAGGCAATAGCCCGATCTTCCGGGCATTTTTTATGTTCAGAAAATGACCGAAAATTCCGCCAACATAAATATGCTGTAAATCTGAATAGTCTATGCCTCCCTTTGCCAGTAAAACCTGAATTCCGGTCCCTATTGCGGCCTTGGCACGCTGAAAAAGGTCTACATCTTTTTTTACAAGAACGATTCGCGGGTCACGCTCTGTGATTATAAAACCCTCTTTTGAATATTCCGGTATAAACTGACCTTTTTCTGTCAGGATGCCCTTTTCAACAAGACCAGATATCAGGTCTATTATCCCCGAACCGCACAGACCCCGGGCACGGTCTCCGGCAATGGTGGAGATTGTTACTGTTTCACCCCTCAAATGTACCCGGTAGATCGCTCCAGGTTCAGCCGGCATTCCGGAGGTAAAACCACTGCCCTCAAATGCCGGACCTCCGGCAGCTGAGGTAACCCAAAGTTCTTCTCCGTCCCAAACAGCAATCTCAGAATTGGTACCAAAATCTATGAATAGTGCCTTCTCTTTGCTTTCGGTCAGGTGTGTTGCGAGCAAACCTGCCAGAATGTCAGAGCCTACAAACCCGGCAAGCGGAGGCAGGATCTCCATCACTGCTTCTTGGTCAAAACCCCATTCGGCCGCCCATGCCCCGGGATTTTCCGGAATGCAATCAATTTCTCCCGCCCAGTGACTGGGCTTTATGAGGAGCTCATAATTTCGGCCAGACAACAACGCCAGCATGGCCGTATTCCCAACAAGGGTAAAACGAACCACCTGTGAAAGATTGATCCCATCCCGGATTGCAATATCCTGCAATGCTTCACCAATTGCCGCTCTTACATTCCTGCTCAGCAGGCTGGCATGCTCTGGTGAACCGGAAGCCTCAACAAGCCGGGTCATTATATCAGAACCGTAGTTCATCTGCGGGTTCTGGCCGATACGCCCGGCCAACCGTTGGCCGGTATCAAGGTTATGAAGCGAAATGCTGATATGAGTGGTTCCGAGATCCACTCCAACACCATATGGAATTGTTTTCCTTGAGGGAAACTCTCGTAACGGGAAACCCGGTTGCGGGATCTCACAACTCTTTGCCTCCGGCAGGTTTCTCCAGTTTGATCGCTGGGCTGGATTGACGATCTCTACCCGGACATTTTTTTTCGGTTTTACCTGGCAGGCAAGACGAACCCCATCAGCACGGAGGGCACTGTCTAATAAGGCCAGCTCTTTTTCCGTTGGCTTGTTTACCGTCCCCGATTCAATCCGTATGCGGCATAAACCGCATGCCCCTCTGCCATTACACCCGGCACGGACCCGGAGATCGGTTGAATCAAGGATGTCCCGTAGAGAATGACCAGCCACAAAGGGTATGTCACGTACCTGATCTTCGGAACGTACCTTCAGCACCGGCACAATTATCTCTCCATGCGGACAGCCATGACCATGGCAGCCACATTCTCCTGCCTGGATTCCGGGGGTATCTCGCATCCGGACGACAAAATGAATCCTCCGCGATGCGTGAACTGATCCAGGAGCCGGGACGATTCAAATGTGATCTCTTCAGGTGCTGCCTCGACAAATAACCATGGCTTGATGTTGCCGTCAAGAACAGTCCTGGGAAGTGCCGTCTGCGCAACTGACGGGCTGACACTATAATCGAAATTTGCTATATCCACACCGGCTTCCGGGTACGAGGGAAGAATTGGATCCGCAGGCCCGGCAATATGCAGCCAATTGGTTGTCGCTCCATGCTCTTTTAACGATGAGAAGAGCCGCGTAAGCCGTGGCAGTTCGAACTCGCGGAAGAACATGGGTGGAATCACTACCGGTGAAGCTGACGGGTCAAAAACCACTGGCAGGTGCACTCCCGCATCTATCTGCGCTTTGCCAAACCGGATAACAACGTCAGTGGCAAAGTCTAGGACACGGCCGAACCGTTCCGGATCATCAACAGCCAGGTAAAGGGCCTTTTCAATTCCCAGCAGCTGGGTGGTAACGGTCAACGGTCCCAGTACGCAACCGACAACCAGCACTTCATCCCCGACCTCCTCTCTCAGGATTCCCGCAGCGTTCAGGAGCTCCGGCATACGCCCGGCCTGGAGAGGGTCAGGTACGGAAATGTTATCCGGATCGGTATCCTGAGACAGAGCATAACATTTGACAACGGGGTACCTTTTTTTAAAATATGTCAGGACAGATCCAACCGCTTCGGTTTCCACGTACGCGTCCATCAAGGCAAAAACAGCATCGTAGCCATATCGATCCAGGGCCTTGATCTGACCCCGTGCAAGCAGTTCACCATCCTGAATATACTCGCCAAGATTCAAACCGGCCACTTTTGCTGCATGGCCAAAGACCTGTGCTATAACCGGTACACGATCCGGTTTTTCAAATTTAAGGGTCGATACGATACGTTCAATGCTGTTCATCGTCCCTTCCCGGTCATCTTTTCAAGATATCCCATTGCATCGAATGCTGTATCACAGACAAAGTCCACATTCAGGTCCTCTGCAGTCGTTTGTTTTAATGCCGCTCCCCCGGCAATAACCTTGACATCTCTGACTCCGCGTTCGGCCAATTTCTTTCTTATCTGCCTCACCAGAGGAATCATGGGGGTTATCAGACCGCTTACGCAGACTGCAAGAGCATTTTCCTGTTTAACCGTATCTGCCAGCACATCCAGAGGACAGTCTTTGCCAGCGTCCACAACCCGGTATCCCTCCGCAGTTAAAACCATCTTGAGGATATTTTTTCCAAGGTCATGCACATCACCTTCCGGTGTTCCGATGACAATCGTTCCCTTTATATGGGGCGTGGGACTGTTCTGCGGGTACAAGTAGTTTATTACTTCCATGGAAGCACGGCCGGCAACCATTATTTCAAGCAGATTGAATTGTTCGACAGTGCATTTGGTCTCCAGCTGCTTCATCGCCGCTTCCACGCCATCTATGATAATTTTCTCGCGGTCTACATGAGCATCAAGAAGCTTTTTTACCACATCAAGAGATCTCTTCCTGTCCCCGTCAACCAGATATTCCACAAGAAGTTTCAAAGACGGGGCACTCATTTTCATTCATTCCTTCGCATACGGTTCTCTGGGCTGAGTTTTATTGAGGTTCATCGTTTTATTACGAACAATGAACACATACCACGGTTATCGAATATAAAGTATTCTTCATTTCAGGTCTTGATACCTTCCCGGAACCAGGGATTATTTTTCTAAATAATCACATAATGAAAATTCAAAATTTCATGATTTTCTCCACGAAGCTCCGTCAAACTTATCAGGACCGTATCTACGCTCATTTTTAAAATATAAAAACAAACCGGGATGTCACATCCTTTCAAGTGCCCGCAGGCTTAAAACAGCTCCATCAAACCGTTTCACTTCGATGATCGCAGTCGCATTCTCCCGCCGCATAGCGACCATCACGGGAGGAAAAACGATATTTCCCTCTCCTACAGCACTGTGGGTATCCCTCTTCCCGTCATTATCATGGAGGTGGAGGTGCACAAAGTGCGTTTCGAGAAATTCCGGCAGGCACCGATTGAGGTTTGCATGACCGATATCGAGGGTAAAGCGGTGATTCTGGATAATTGCAAGATCCTCCGGGGTCCGCAGATTAAAAAAATTCATGTCCCCCATGTTCTCGAACGAGAATGCAACCGAGAGCTCGCGTGCGACACTACTGAGCTCGGCCAAGGATTTCTCAAACTGACGGTTGGCCTGCTCCCGTTCCTGTTCCCAGGCAAAATAGCCAGGGTGGAGAACCACCGCGGCGCCGATCTCCGCCGCCCGTGCAAAGCAATCGATCATGACTTCGACGCTTGCCCTGCGGACAGCCTCAAAAAGGCAGGCAATGTTCATGCCGTGGTAAGGGGCATGGAGGATAAAGTCCCCGGAATAGCTCTCAAAGAGTTCGGGGCTTTGCACGAAATGGGGGCCCTCGTCCATCACCTCGATAAGACCGGTAAGCCCGCACAGCCGGTCCAATGCCGCTGGAAGGGGTTCATCCAAGAGGCAATAGGTCGAGATACCGATCATGATGAGCGGTAGCGCATGACGGGATATATAGATGTGGATTCAGGGGGCTGTTGCGTTGTTGGGACTTAACGAAAATGATATCGTCGTAATTCATCAATGTTGATCATTTAAACGTCCTGCAGATGCACCAGAACCCCGGGAAGCATGCGATTGTGTTCACAATACCGCAGGGTTTCCATGAAACCGGATTGCGACCTGGTAATGATGAGGAAAAAGAGGACACGGTGAAAGTGTTTGTAAAAAATTCCCCAATACACATAATTTTTTTCTTATCCTGATACTGCTTAAGTGCCATCTCTCCCATCGGGCAGGTTGCCGGAATTATTTATAAGAATAAAGGAACAGATCTAGCATTCCAATCAAAATTACGGTGAAATTATGGGAATTTGGGCGAATTTCATAAAATCAGACTTCCAGCAAAAAATGATTAATCGAATGAGTTTTCCTACTAGAATGCTTGTTGTAATTATAGTGGTAATTATTGTCGTGAATTTGATAGAGTTTTGTTGGCTTATGCATCTGGCATTAGCTTTCGTCCTTTCAGTAAGCATCGTTGAGATACTAGCAATAACGATAAACTTTGCATACTGGGTTCCTCAATACAAGCTCAAATGGTAAAAACAACTTTAAATATTATAAGTCTAGGTCCCAGCGTTCTTCCAGGATTGACTTGCCCCAGTCATTATTGACACGCGTTTCGGTGATCTGAAATCCCGTACTGGCATACAGATGCCGTGCAGCCATCAGTTTATTGAACGTCCATAAAAATACGTGTTCATACTTTTTTTCCTTGCAAAAATCGATCGCCCTTTCAAGGAGTTGACGTCCTGCACCCCATCCTCTCATTTCCGGTTCCAGGAAAAAAAACCGTAATTGTGCTGTCACCTCATCCACATGCGTGATAGCAACGCACCCGGATGAAACGCCATCCCTTTCAAGAATGAACATACAGTCTTTTTTATCATCAAACTGGTTTACAAAAGAATGTACTCCACATGTCAAGTATGTTTTCCAGATTTCAGAGGTAAATCCATATTCCAATGCATATAACGACAATTGCCGGGATATCACGAATTCGATGTCATTCTCTCTAAAAGGTCTGATGTTAATATCTGACGCCGCATGAGCTGAATGTCGTTTCTTTATAGTCATAGACGAATGGAGTTTGTTGCGTTAATTATAGTCCGTCAAATGTCATCAGGTGCAACACACGATAACATTTTTCATTTTTCCTGTCTGCTTTCCCCATTTTTCTTCAAAAAGTAGGTTAACAGGTGCTGTTGCATTCGCGGTTGATTTGATAAAATCACCAGATAAGGAATTGATGATCAACCATAGATGCAACAGAACCGAAAAAAGGGATAGTGATACGTATCTCACTGTCCGGATGGAGGAGTGCCGCCATTCATGGAGGCATTGTGTCCATACCCCTGCCCGGAGACATTCCTCATTCCACCCGTATTCATTCCGAGTGCCGTGATAATCTGAGCTGGAGTTATGGTTGTCCCTGTATCCGCAGACAACTCTGCCGCAACATTAGTAAGGTTGAAATGACCTTGGGACGGGGGGACCAGGGCGGCCTGGAGCTCGCTTACGGATACTCCGAGGGTCTGCGCTGCTGCCGCAATGCGTGTCTGGTTGTTCAGGAAATTTCCTCCGGAGTGCTGACCCTGCGCATAAGTTCCCGTAGGCGAGACCCCGGTACCTTGAGCGGGTGCACTGCTCCCTGATGTACCGGTTGGGGACACTGCTGCGGTTGACTGGCCGGAATTATCCGAGGCGGTCTGGGTACACCCGGCGACAACAAGGCTCATAATAAGCAATACCGAGGCAAGGATGCCAAGGTAACCGCATTTTTTTAGAAATCCTGATTTCTGGATTGTCATAGTTTATCACATCAACTAAAGGGAAACCAATTCAAAGAGAACCTGCCGGTTCCCCCAGCAAACTCACGTCTTTGAATTCCCGTGTAAAGTATATCTTACATTTTGTCGGATAAACATTTCTCTTATTGAATTTTTATAAAAAAATTTACTAATAAAAAGACGAGTTTTTCTCAAGATTCCGGGAATAGTCATGTTTATATTACTAAATGTAAGATTTGAATAACAAAGAGACATCATGAAGAAAAATGCGTTTTACTTGTTCATCGGGTGCCTCGCCCTTATCCTGTTAGCCCTGTTCTGGTACTCGGTGGAGATCATTCATCCCATTGTGATTGAAATTGCAATCATTATCGGCATTAGCGTGGCCTACCTTGCGCGGCGACAGGTGACAGATCTTATCGAGGATGAACGCAGCGCCAGGATCACTGAGATAGCAGCGATGCGGACCCTTCAGGTCTTCTGGGTGCTTTTCTGTGCATTTTCTATTGGTCAGGTTATGGAAATCTTCGAAACTCCTTCATTTCCCCGATCGTTTCCGCCCTTTCACCCATTTGGCATCCTCCCTCCGAGAATTATTGGATACTTCCAGCTGGGATTTCTCTGCCTCATGATATTCCTGTATGTCGCATTCAGGCTGTATTACGCCAAAAAATTCGGGGACTGGGAGACCGATGAAGAATAAAATCAAGGTATTCCGGGCGATGCATGATCTCACCCAGGAGGATCTTGGCCAAAAGATCGGCGTGACACGCCAGACCATTCTTGCCATTGAGAAGGGAAAATACATCCCATCCCTCGATCTCGGGTTTAAAATTGCCCGGTATTTCGGGGTCGCCATTGACGAGATTTTTCTTTGCGAGGAAGACCTGGCAAATAATAATAATAAATAAACGGCCTTTGTTTTTCTCAGTAATTCCGTATGCTGCATAGTGATTCCCTACCGGTTACAAGGTAATCGCGGCTCGTTACTAGGTATACCGCCAGAATGACACCGAATGTGGGCCATATCGATACACTGATATGTGGATAAACGGAGCGGTTCCTTTCTGTTCTCAATAAGTTTTCTGATATACCTGACCGATCATTAGACGGAGGTCACTCATCCCGCTCTTGTGTGCAGGAGAAAAAAACGATTTTCGTGGGTAGAAGAAATTTTGAAGATTCTGTTCGATGATGTCAACCCCCGTCCGGCCTTCTTCAAACATATTATAATTCACTTTATATTGTTACAAATACTCGATAAAAGATAAAGTTTATATAACAAAATGTAACATATACTTTACAATGTGCGGGCTCCCATCAGCCCGCATCAGAAATATGTCAATAGGGATGATACACAATGAAAATACCTGAAATCAATTACCGGGCAGTCGCCATCATCGCGATAGTAGTCTCGGTTTTCGGGCTTGTTATAAGCCCGGTCAGTGCAGCAGTTTCGCCATCGGGAACGTATATACAGGGTCAACACTATGGAGGAAATTTCCTGAGCAACCAGACCCGTATTGCAGCAGCAGCACAGACTCTCGGTGTATCCGTGAGTGAACTTACCACTGCCCTGACACCCCCGTCCCAGGGTCATTTCAACCTAACTAACGTGGCAGCACAGGTGTCAACGGCATCAGGGACCACCATAACCCCGACCCAGCTTATGACTGCACTCGGAATGCATGCCGGCGGAATGAGAAACAGCACCCAGTGGAAACAGGGAAGCTCGTTCCGGTCTTATCATGCAGGTTTTGGTAACCTGACGGCACAGCACGCAAGGTATCCGGCCCGGGGGCAGGGCTCCTGAACACTGTGAACGGATGTCAGAATTTCACTGCAGGCACAGCAGATCGGAATGAGTTCTCCTGGGAGTCCGGGTACCAACAAACGACATTTCCTGTCGTCATCGTCCAGAAAGAAACTGAATTGTCGGTACTTGCTGGCACGGATGAACTCAACCGGTTTATGATAACCTAAAGGGGGTAGTTTTCCCATGAATGAGCAGACAAAGAACGAGTTAGAGATAATCGGCGGAGGTATCGCATGGTTTGCAGTACTCTTTGCAGGCTTCACCTCGCTAGCCGTTATCGGGGGTGGCCTGTACCTCGGCGTTCTGGGAAATAAGATGTATCGCTAGCCCATTCCTCTTCAGCGAAAGGTGAGTATCCCGATGATCCCGGAGTGATGACCCGGGTGAGAGAGAAAGACATCAAAAAAATGTGCAGAATACCGAGAACCGCGAGCAAATCAGACCAAACTCCACAGGGACCGGAACAAGCAGCAACTCTTCCGCGTCCCTCACAAACTCCCCATGTATGCCCTTACGGGCCTAATTTCACCTTCTTTTTTTCGCGAACTCCCTGAAATGCACCGTGTACCCTGTGAGGTAACTATCAAACGCCAACGCGACAGAATCCCGAGGGGTTCTGTTACCAGGTCCACCAACCACAGAGGCCCCCCCACAAAAACTTAACAGAATCCGATTTTGAATGAAAGGGACGATATAACGGGGCAGTTGAATGAGACAATGGATATTGATGGTATGTTACCCCTTGATTCAAGAGATTTGTGAAAAAAAGTGAATATTCTGCATTTCGCAGTCTGATGCAAAGATTGAATGTCTTGAGCAATGAATTCGATCAACGGGAGACACTGAGGGAGATGACGGAGACTTCAGGAACCGGGGATGCAAGCGGTGACCGGATTGCAGCGCTGGAAAAGAAGGTACAGGATATGGAAGCCATGGTCGAGGCAATTATCCAGGATCTGCTCGACTTCAGAGCAATTGCCATGATACTGTCCAAGCAGACCGAGGAAAACAACCGTCCGGAAATCAAGCGGTGGCCGATCGTGCCGGACACCGCATCTCCGACGCTGGCAGGCCCATCCATTGCCACCCCATCAGAGAACAACACTGTTATCCGACCCAAGAGCACGCACCAGCCGGATATCCCGGTCGCCCCGGCAGAACCCGCAATGGCCCGGATCATGCAGTCTGACGGCACAATGAAACTCGAGATACGGCGTGGGGATAAGAATTCTCTTGTTGCATCCGCTGGAAACGGGGGCAATAAGAAAGGCACACCGGTCCAGGGCAAACAGGACCCCCTGATCTACGCTGTCGATTCGGACAAGACCAATTTGTCTGATTCTGCTGATAAGTAAGCACCATCTGGATCCAAGAGGATGAAATATGGGTTGGTTCGTCAAACTGATCGGCTTTATCGCGTTTGCGGTGGTGGTGCTCATCGTTATTGCGGTCGTACTCTTCGGACCATCTTCCGTCTTCCAGGTGGGTAGAGGAGCGGTTGAATCTGTCCTAAATCCGTATATCGCACAGATAACCACGCAGGAGAATATCAGCTGGGTTCAGACCGCGATCTCCGGTGCGATGATGAATGTAACCGGAGAGAACTTCAGCCAGGCTCAGGCAAGTATATCCGGAGCGGTAGTCAATGTGACCGGAAAGAACTTCAGCCGGGTACAGGCTGTGATCTCCAATGCGATGACAAATGTGACCGGAGAGAACTTCAGCCAGGCTCAGGCAAGTATATCCGGAGCGATAGCAAATGTGACCGGAAAATAAACACAACAACCCCGGAGACCCACAGAACCCGGTGATAACGGTGCGTTAACGGGACTAAACGAAAAATAATATCGTCGTTGTTTATCAATATTAACTGTGTTAACAGTCCGCGGATGCAACAGAACTGGTTGATGGGCACATACCAAGAATATTCATTTTCAACCGGCTTTTCGGATTTTACAGCGATATCAAGCTTCCGGAGCCAATCCGGCAAATTGAAAATATTTTTATACCCCTTTACTTCCACTGGAACTAACGTCGATGCGCGTGCTTTAGTTGGAAGCTACTGAATACTTTCCAGTTTCTGTTCGATGACGTCAACCCCCTTCCTGACGTCTTCGAGGTTCTTACCCCCAGTGAGAATGATCTTTCCCGACGAGAAGATCAAAAAGACAATCCGGGGATCCTGGATCCGGTATACCAGCCCGGGGAACTGTTCGGGTTCGTATTCGATATTTTCGACGTTGAGGGTGACGGTTAACCTGGTGAGATTGATGGTTTTACCGAGGTTGTAGGAACAGACCATATTGTTGATCGCAATTTTGGGCTCTTTGAGGGTTGCTATACCCGCCTCTTTTAACGCTTTTGTGATGATAGCGAGTCCGTCCATAAGCGCCTGATTGCTATGGCATCCGGTAAGAACGATCTTTCCTGAGGAAAAGATCAGGGCAGCCATCTTCGGGTTTTCGATACGATATACTGCACCGGGGAACCGTTTCTTATTGAGTTCGCAGCCTTTGACCTTATTTGACAGCTCAACAAGATCGATGAACTCTGCGATGATACCGGATGCAACGATATTCTCAATATTCAGGGATGCGTACTTTTTGTCTGCCATCACTTGTCCAATGGTTCTTCCATAGTATAAGGCTAATGGACAACCGTTATGGCATGTCCACGTTGTCCGTTGAAAACGAAATGGTTACTCCGGAGAAGGGGGATTCAAACCCGGGAACTCCTCAGGGATTAAGCCCTCTGACTCCTTGGCCCCTGCCTGGCTACCTTCGCCCTTTTTATTATGTGGAGTCCGGTTGGCTTCGATCCAGCTCCTGGACCATGTCCAAGGCTCAGTGACTAATCCCGCGTGTTACTGGTCTTTTTTTCATCAGAGGGATATAATCCCCATCGGCCATGAGAAATGCCAGATGAATGGGCATGGCGCCGTTTAACACCAGCATCAGATTTAACCACTCTCCCAGCTCATCTGGGTTTATGCTTGAGGAGTTCTGCCAGGGAAACAACTGCGATCAATACATCCCTTCTGCGGGTGGATCTTTTGCACAGTGCCGGATGGTGCAGAGGGAATTATCCCGGGTGGGTCATTGTCCTCTTCAGTATGATAAAATTAGTTTCCAAGGTACGAAAAAATGAAAGGGGAGCCGAGTTCTGCAGGGTCAGAGGATTTCTCTCAACGGTAAAAGATATCAACGGAGGTGAATTGAAGGAAGTACTGAGTTTGGTGTTTCTTTAAAAATAACGGATAGTGGGTAGTTACCCGGTGGTTACTTTCTTCTTTTTTCCTCTCACCTTCATTCCGATGACAATGCTCAGGACCCCATAGATAATCGCAAAAATTCCGAGATACACGGTAACAAGCACCAGCGCACCGAAAGCGGGCAGGAGGAAGAAAACTCCTCCGAGAATTACAGAAAACGCCCCGGAAACACCAAGAAGGAACCGGTGCTTCGTGTATTCGGGATGGTAAACTGCGATCGAGAGATCGATAAACCCGATAAAGAGCATGAGGAAGGCAAAGATAACCGTAAGCGCCTCAGCAGCAATCCACCGGTACAGGATGGCTGCAATTCCCACAAGCAGGCCAAGAACACCTGCCACGAAGAGCATAACGGATGATCGCGAAACCCCGGTCGGCGACTTGAGTGCAAGGATCAGGGCAAGGATAGCAACAATGATAATCAGGATCCCGATGAGGGTAACAACAACCTGTACCGCGATACCGGTCCAGATGAGGACCAGAAACCCGATGAGAAGGGCAATCAGTCCACGGACAATAAACGAACCCCATTTTACCGGGTGGAACGGGGTTTCAACAATAACAACTTCTTCTGCCATGAATTACACCACAACCTTGTCTCTTCTTACTCTAAGGCACTTATATCCAGTGCATGCGGGCGCACGTGCATGAGCAGCACATTACGGGGTTCTGTTGCGTTGTCGGGACTTTTACGTAGTCAGAAGTAATGTGTTACAACGATACCATTTTCGGCACTTCACGATAACGCACCAGCGTCTCCATTTGGCTCATCAGACGAAGGGTTTATGTTTAAACACGTTGCGTGAAGATAAGGAAATATGAGACTACCGTATTACCGCCTTTTTCGTTGGGGAGACGCATTGGAAGGGGCAATAGGAGCAGTTGGGAGGACAGAGCATTCCTGCAGACTCGTCGTTTCTGGTATGTGAAGGGCTGACAAAGATCTATGAGAAGAGTCACGTCCCGGCCCTGGACACTGTCAGCTTCACCCTTCCCACCCGGGGAGTGTTCGTCCTTATCGGGCGGAATGGCTCGGGAAAGACCACCCTGGTCCGCATCCTGGCCACCAACCTCGAGCCTACCGCCGGGACCGTCACGCTCAATGGGATTGACGTGATGGTGGAACCGGATCAGATCCGGGAGCGGATCGCCATCGTGCCCCAGGAAGCCCGGCCCATCCCCTGGATGACTCCCATGCAGTCCGTGTTTTCCTATCTCCTCTGGCGGGGGCTGGAGTATGCCGAGGCGAAGGAGAAGGCTGGCAATGTGCTGGACAGACTTAAGTTCGGCAAGAAGGCGCGAGCCCTGAACCGCACGCTTTCCGGGGGCATGAAGCGAAAGGTGCTGATGGCCATGATCCTCTCCACGGAAGCGGAGGTAATCTTCCTGGATGAACCCACCACCGGGCTCGACCCTATTTCCCGGCATGAGTTCTGGGAGTTGCTCCAGGAGATCCGCAAGGACCGCTTCGTGGTACTGACTACCCATTACATGGAGGAGGCAGAACAGCTGGCGGATACGATCGGTGTACTGGATGAGGGTAAGCTGATCGCCCTCGGCACGCTGGACGAACTGAGGAGGCGGTTGCGGTACAACTACAGCGTGAAGCTGCTCTCCATACCGGCACCGCCCGTTACCCCTACTGAGGGAGAGATGGTGAAGGGACAAGACGACCTCCCGGTGATCCTCACTACAGAAGAGGAGGCCTTCCGCATCGCTCAGGACCTGTCCCGGGAGGGGATCAAGTTCACCATCAATCCGGTGGTGCTGGAGGACATCTTCTTCTACCTGGTTTACCACGGGGGCGACACCGGTGGCGGTTAAGCAACTGACGCGGAAGCGGAGCCGGCTCAGTCAGGTTCTCGCCGGGATTCTCGTGAACTCCGTGTACGAGATGGAGAACTACCCCGTCGTGCTCCTCAACACGGTAGTCTCGCCCCTCTCCATCCTGCTGGTGATCGTGTTCGTCAGCCGCGGCGCCCTTTTCGGGGTGGGTATCGAAGGGGGATTTATCATGGCCATGTTCTCCGCCGGGATGGGCCTGTCCACCGACCTTTCCCACCTGAAGAACGACTTCAAGCTGCAGGAGATGATCGTGAGCTCCCCGACCAACTGGCTCACCTATATGATCGGGTTATCCCTCTCTGAGATCGTCTACGTTACCCCCGCCCTCGTGGTGCTCACCATCCTGGCATACTTCGGGCTGTCCTTCACCTTAGCGGGAGCACTCGAATTCGTGGCGGTGCTGTTCCTGGTATTTATCGCCTCGAGCTCCATCGGCTTCACGCTCTCCACCTTCTCCAGCGACATCGTGCAGAGTTTTGCCTTTTCGCGGCTGCTCTCCACGTTTTTCTCCACAATTCCACCCGTATACTATCCCATCACCTTCATTCCCCTTCCTTTCCGCTATCTGGCCTACCTCTCCCCCACCACGTATGCGGCGGAGCTTGCACAGGGGATCGGGGGGTACCTGTCCCTTTCTTTCACCAATGTGGTAATCGACTGGACTGTCCTCATCTCCGTCAGCATAGCCCTGTTTGTACTGGCCAAGACCAAGGCGCGGTGGAGGGAGGTGTAGGGGGCGGTTCTGTTGCGTTGTCGGGACTTTTACATAGTCTGCAGTAATGTGTTACGACGACATCACTTTGATTACGTCCCGTTAACGCAACAGCACCCTACCGAGTAACTTACAATGGCACTTACTTTATTTTCAATCAAAAATTTTATTATTTATGATATTTATATGATAGAATATGGAGACATGTAATTTGGCGGATTGGATTAATCGATTATCCAATTGTGAACGAGATGCTATTTTACGGTTATGTATTGTGTTTCTTTTCATTTTAGGTTTAATAGTATCGACGACGGTTTGGATATGGGGAATATTTGTTACAACAGGGATAAGTTTGATCATATATTATGTATTTTCAACCATAATAATAGAGTAAATTTATGGCTTCAATTCCTGATTTTACAGCAGTAATTCTCACTACGAATATTTTTGAATTGACAAAATTGTTTGGATTAATCGTGGTATTCACATTTTTTTCTTTTCTAAGTATATTGTTCGATCAAAATTTTATTTTTAGAGGTATAAAAAATTTTACAATTCTTGAATTTTCACGTAAAAAGGAGAATTTACTACATATACTTAGTATCGAACTTGGATATGCTGTAATAACACTTTATGCATTTGTAATTATGCTTTTGATCATAAATCCGATGATAGATGCATATTCACCTCTTTCTGGGGCTAACCTCGATTATATACCCTTAATATTTATTCTTTCTTCAGGAATAATTGTAAGATTTATTTACGTTTTCGTGTCGCCTAGTTATGGAAATGTTTTATGGGATTTTTATGCAATTCCAGGTATTTTTCTCTTATTTGCATTATTTGTTAGTAATGCCTTCACAAGTGGTCAACCAGTAACAAGCTTGCCGATATTTCAAATGTTATTCCTCGCTTTAATTGCCGTTGTTCTTGGATTTTTAGGCGAAATAGTAATTCACTATGTGAGAGAAAAAAAGGGTTACAAAATCGAGCGCCATATTTTACGCGAAACACTTGATATGGTTCCATTATGCAGTGAAATCACTATTGGTCGACAAGAACTTTATCAAACTTTAATTAGACTCCTAGAAATTGCGTCTATTGAACCAGAACCAAGAAGTGTCGTGGGAATTTCTATCTTTTTTGAATCTGATGAAAAGGAAATATATAATAGAGCATTAAAAAATTTTATTGATAACTCAAGTGAAAAATCAAAAGGAAAAATTATTAGATTTTTAGGTCCCAAAGAACAAATTCCGGGAGAATCTGATGAAACTTATGAGAAAAGGTTGGTAAATATTAAAGAACGAGAAAAACTTGGTGTCACCATAAAACATTTTCCATTAAATGCAGAATCATTTCGCTTTTTTGTTGTAAATCACAAATACGCTGCAATCATTTTTCCACCGATTGGAACAATAACATCTGATAAAACTTTGCGATCAACAGTTACAGTGACCTGTGTAAGTGGAATTGTAGCTAGTATGCTACATACGGTTTTTGAAGATATGTGGCATGAAGCTATTGAGATTGAAAATAAGAATGCTAATGCAAATAGAAATTCTTCACCTCGCCCAGAAATCCAGTGACTTTTATTGCATCTTAATGCGGTTCTGTTGCGTTGTCGGGACTTTTACATAGTCTGCTGTAATGTGTTACGACGACATCACTTTGATTAAGTCCCGTTAACGCAACAGCACCCAAACGGATAATCAAAGCACATCTTAAAACCTTGGAAAACGATCCCTTCCCGGGTAAAGGAGGGGATAAAGAACTCCTGAATCTCCGCGAAAATGTCAAGGTATACCGGCTCCATATTGCATCCTCATTCACCGCATTTTATGAGATTGAAGGAAAAACTGTTTTTGTGAACGAGGTCCTGACTATCGAGCAGGCTCATAAAAAGTATAACCGGCTATAATTTTTTCTGATTCTGTCAAGGTATCGGCAGTTGCGGAAGTTCTATACATCTAAGTGGTTCTGTCAAGTCTACGGGAGTTGATAGATCCATCTCTGACGTAGATTCAAATCAACCTCCCGAAGGCTTGACAGAACCTATTTTACCGTTCAGGGCTGGATAGTATCGTGATGGAACCTGCACGGGAACTGGTGCGCAGTGTGACAGTCGCCACCGGCACGGAACATTATCTGCTCACCCTGAATCGCGAGGATTTTTCCGTACTCTATCCCGGGATGGTGAGGTTTGTCCTTACTGTGATGTCCGGGGATGTGCCTCTCGCCATATTCCGTACAAATACGTACGAGTATTCCCCTCTCGACCCCCTCACCGCAGAAACCGCGGCTTTGCAGGCTGCCGATGCATGGGAAAACGAACTCCGTAACGATCCTTCCCGGTTATTTCGGAGTTATCCACCGGACCTGCCAGAACGCAGGGCCGCATCCGCTACCGATCTTGTTGTCATCCAGGGGAGCCCCCGGGCGGACGGGAACTGTGGCATCCTTGCAAGCTGGGCCGTTGAGGCCGCCCATGATGCCGGTAGGACAGCGCAGGTCATCTACCCACACGACTTGGACATCCACTGCTGCATAGCCTGCTACCAGTGCTACAATACCGGCTCGTGCGTCTTTGACGATGACATGACGGGGATTATCGATGCAGTCCGTAACGCATCGCTTATCATCGTATGTTCACCGGTCTATACCAATACCGTAACCGGCGTGCTCAAAATGGTCATCGACCGCATGCAGGCCTACCATGCGGAGCGAGCGCTGTATGGCGGGAGGGCGGAACAGAAAGGACTGATATTCTCGGTTGCCGGGCGCAAAGGGGAGGACAATTTTACCTGCGTCACCAGGGTAGTTTCGGCATTTTTCCGCAATCTCGGTATTGAGCCGTCCGGCCAGGTCCTGATCGATCGTACCGATACGGTCAGGGACCTCAGGAAAATTGCTGGTCTGGAGCATGAGGTGAAAGAGAAGGTGCAGAACGGCTTGCGATAATTTTCCCTGCGCCGGTGCAGCACATTGCGTGCTGTTGCATTAATGGGACTTAATAGGACGGATACCGTCGTGATCCATCAATGTTGACTATGTAAAAGTTCCAACGAGCAACAGAACCCAATGGAGTGTATTACCTGGAAAAATTCAGTTTTTCATAACCGACCAGAGTCAGTTTTTCATTGATTGTTTCCTCTTTGAATGGTTTGTACCCACGCCGGATATAGAACGCATTGTTTCTTTTGCTTTCCCGACCGGTGAATAATTCAAATCTCTTAACGAGGGGAAAACTTTTTTCAATGCTCGTTAGAAGTAATGAACCAATCCCACGATTCTGGTAATCCGGGTGAACGATTAATTTTTTTATTAAACAGGATCCCTCGTGTACTTCCGCTCGAACCGAACCGACAATCTGGTTATCGATTTCAGCTTTGAGAAAATGAGCATGCCGAAATTCATCCTGGATTTCAGTAATATCTTGTTTTAACGGAGGAATTGAGTAATCATCGATCAGTGCAGCTTCGCTCAGGAATGCGATCTTCTGAAGTTCAAGGATAGATTCGAGGTCGTTAAACACTGCGACCGATATGCAAATATCTTGCACGGCGTGGATTTTGTTCATCAGATAACCTAGGGTAAAATTATTTCTTATCTTATCCTGTCCTATGGTTTCTCCGAAGCATAAGACTAATGGACAATCTTGAGGAAATGTATTCAATGAGGTTGTCGTATTGGCGGTTGTACCTGGGTGTGAGGAAGAATGACTCACTATTTGATAGATATCCGCCTGATGGGTTCAGTGAAGCATCAAATCCGGAGTTTAAGCAATCATTTACAGGAAAAATTCAATCTCGGGGACAAACGGGTTATCCCGCACATCACGCTCGTCGGGCCTTTTTCGACCCCCAATGAAAGAAAACTTATCGAAGATTTCACCAGGATATGTTCGACTCAGAAGGAGGTTCCAAAATATGAGGTCGGAGGTTACGGATTTTTTGATGATTCGAAGGTTGTTTTTGTCAATATTACACCAGATGAGAAATTGAAACAATTCCGCTATCAGCTGTCCCAGGCACTCTCCCCATATTGCTCATTACGGAAGTATGATCTGGATTCTGCTGACGGGTTTAAGTTCCACGCTACGTTGGCCATGAAACTTGACTGGCTCACGTTCCAGAGAATAAAATGGTATTTTAGAGGACAGGAAAGCGTCATCTATCGACACCATCCGATCAGGGCAACATTGCTCAGGAATTCCAAAATCCTCTGCGAATATGATTTTATTCAACAGAGGATGCTGAGCCGGGCACAAGCACTGAGCAGAGCGACGTTGAAGCGTGATTTTGATATTCTTAAGATGTGGGCTGATGGAAGTTGGGAGTGAGGGTAAAATAGGATCGAACTATGAATTCGTAATAATGTACAATCACAATTTTTCCGTCTCCCTATTGAAGAAATTCAATCGTTCCAACAGATCTTTTACGACGGTCATCCCATTCATACAATGTCCTTGAGCGTCGAGGAATACTGCCCCGATAAGGGCTTCGGTTACGGTATCGAGAGCTTTATCTCCCTCAGTCCACTTCTCTCCTTTTCCCCATTTGATATACTTGCTCAGATGATGTGTCTCTGCAAAAGCCCGTACCCGCTTTCGTTTGATCTGGATAATTTTACGTTCGGTCAGTTCACCCTTCGTCGGTTTCCCATTTTCATAGAGTCGGTAGACTGCAACTGCATCGAGAACTCATCACCGAGAGTTGCAAGCGGGTCCATGCACTCTTTATCCGGTAAGGGATTTTCATTGAGATATGCTCATCGGGTTAGTGCTTTCTCAAGGATTTTTGGTTCGTGAAATGTGTATTTGATATGTTTTTGCAGTTCTGCCATCTTTTCTTCCAGTTTTTCTGTCATGATAATCACACCTCGGTATAATTGTGAGTAGTGACGGTTCACCGTCAAATTATCACTGATACCTTTACTATCCTATCACTAAATTGCGATACCTTGATTATAAATTAAAAAATGAGGGAGGTACATGTAAATTCGAACTACCTTTAACATTGTGTGGTAAGGAAGAAAAATTACATTTTTCCGAGAAACACATTCTTGATCTTCAGGAAATTTTGAAGGTTGAAAATAAATCAGATTGAGGTTTTCAGAGATTTGAACATCCTCAGCATTATGGGGTTCACTTTTAGACATAAGTATTATTTAGAGTGGTCTTGCGAAATGTTGATTATACAATCATTTTTTGTTTTTTACATGATTCGTCAATCAATTCCCTAATTTTCTTTTGAGCGTTCCCTTGACATAGCCCTCTTGTAATATGGTTAATCTTCACAGCCTTTTTCCCTTCGAACGCCTTTTCCAATGATTCCACATAAGCTCTGGGACCTAGAAAAATCACTTCATCTGCTATGGAATATTCAAGAAAATCCGGAATTTGCCTTTCAATTCTTGATGCTAACTGCTGTATTTCATCTTTTGTAGATATAGTTATATCATAATTTGGATCAATCTCGGTATCAGGTTTAAGGAGTCCATGTTTTGCAGAGAGTATCAACCATGGATGCCCAGATAGCTCTGCGTATTTTCTCTTTAAAAGAAATGATCTACCGTTGTATGCGTCTTTAGCTAAACAATTGGAACAACCAATATTTTTCGATTTGCCACAGGAAATAATGACAATTCGTTTCAGCAATTGTGCTTCATGATTTTTTATAGATAGACCATCCACAATAACACGGGTTTTCTGTGAAATTAATTTACTTTTCATATTTTGTGCTAAAGTATGGATACATCGTTTAGCTGCTTTTTTCCCACTCATCCGTGAGAGGATATTTGTCTCGATAAATTCTCGTGTCTGAAAAATTCTATCAATATGATGACAAAGTGGATTTTCATAATTCTTCTTGTACTGGAAAATCCATCCCTTATAATCAGCCGCATCGACTCCAAGTTCTTCGAGAAATTCATGCCTTTTCGGATTGTACACACCTAAGGTAAAACAACGTTTATCCGGCCATTCGGACCGAATTTTGTTTACGGCACTGGAGATTTCATCTCGATTTGATTTTGCGAACCTAGCAGTATTTTCATATTTAGTAAGAAGCCCACCAATAGCAATTTCTTCATATCCGATTTTGAGAAGGCTCTCATAGCATTTTACATATTCTTTTACATCTTTTCCTTGAGCAACTCCTATGAGTGTGAACTTGTATCCATGACCCTCATAATATTCCCATCCGTTTTTTGCACTTGCGATCGTCCCGTTCTTATCTCCAAGAACATCAAGAATAATGCCACGATCAATGTTCATCTCCTCGTATCGCTGAAAAAGAGAGGGATAGTTAAGGCTAGAGCCTTCTTTTGTAAAAACACCACTATCCGCAATTGTTGTAAAATATTTTCGTAGTGCTAATCCTTTTAAACATTTTTTAATCTCACTATTATGGGGACAAGACCCATCAACAACTCCGCAATAATTTATGTCCCCGCAAGGAAATTTAGAAACGATATCCCGGAAATTTTGACTTGAACAAGCTTGCACCATTAATCCAACATCCACAGGATGTCGCATAAAATCTAAACCCGAGAGTATGCGTAAGCTCATCGGACGGTCTGCGACAAAATGTGGGATTAATTTTTTATGATCCATGAACTTTTGATATTATTATTTCCCAAGTGCCTTAACAATTCTATCATTTGCATTTTCGGCATGAATTGGAATAGGCACGCCTTTCAATCCTGTTGCATCATAACTAGCTAAGAGCCAATCCCCTTTTGTAAATTTGAAGGTTTGCCTGAACGCTTCTTCTGAAAATCCAAAAGCATCCTGAACCGCAGTTCTATCAGTTAAACGAGGTAGTTTGCTTACAAAATAGGTATGTGGTTGTGCCATGATGCTTGTATTAAGATACCGGGTTCGTTGGGTTGCAATACCAATACCGATCCCAAATTTCCTCCCCCTCCGTGCAAGCATGTGTGCAACTTGAACGGATTTCGCATAGGAACTATCTTTGTCAAATTGCCCAGGAATAAATTCATCCGCTTCATCAAAAATAAAACTTACTAATGGAGAAGTCACACCTTTTTTACGACGACTATCAAAGAGCAAATTGCCCAGATGCGAGGCAAACATTCTCAATGCATCTGGATCATGTGATTGAACTACAATAAGGCTGGACGAAATTTTGTTATTCAAATCTGAAATTATGTCAAATATTCCCATAATAGAATCTGCAGGAAGTGGTGTAGTATGTTCGATATCATACAATTTCTTCTCTAATACCGATTTAAATTCCTTAAGGTTTGAGCTAGCGGTTGGAGATATCTCTACATTTTTACCTTTTTTCGGTAATTCAATACCGGCTAATAGTGAGTGTTCAATTTTACATTCAGTTAATTGATCAATGGCGATAATAATATCTCGGAGCAGGTCCAAAGAAATTTTTTTTCTTGAATCGTTTGAAATATTCCTCAATAAATGAGAGATAACACCTTTCGAAGCTCCCATATTACCTTTTAATAAACTATTTTCATGTTCTTCAATAAATGAAGAAACATTACTCTCGGTATCCTGGAATAAACGAATTTTATTCTCCTTAAATAACCTATCGATCAAAGGAGTGAATTGTTCTTTGTTTTTTTCAAGATCTTGTGGGTACAATGAACTACTAATAAAGTCAGAAACTGCATTATTTTGTATATCTGGTTTCTCTAATTTTTCAATGACACTTCCCGGAAAAGTATTTTTACCGATCGCAAGTAATTTCCCGTTTTTTAATTTATCGAGTTGATCAATTAGAAGAACGTTATACTCGCTCATCAAATCCAAAATTATGATTTTAACTGGGATTTTACGATTTTCTGAACTTTCGATAATTTCTGCTATTATTGTACTCAAAAGATTTGATTTTCCCGCTTTAGTAAATCCAAAAATTCCAAAATGAACCCGGAGTAAATCCTCTACTGAGAGAAGAATAGGAGTTTTTCCATCAACAAGCCATTTTCCCCCTTCAAAAATATTATCTTTATTTGAAAAACCAATATTGATAATCTTTTGTGTGACCGGGGCAGTTACTACTTTTACTTCGGTTCCTATCATTGGGATTGATTTATCACTATTCGGTTCCCAACCCTCATTATTTTGGAAGATTTCTATCTCAGTAGGAGAGGCAATGCACTGAATAATTGTTGTATCTTCTGAAGATTCAGATTCTTGAGAAATCCAATCAGTTGAGATGTTTCTTGCGGCCTCCATAACGAAACCTGGATATCCATCGGTATTATTTCCAAGAGCATAATGGATAGGTTTGATCGATGTCAATTCAAGTACCGAAAAGTGGGTCCCAGTTTCATTAGTTGCGAAATTTTTTGCGGCGAGGAGTGTTCCCTCTCTTAAATTCATCATAGATTGCCGGGTATACTCAAACCAAATCTCAAATTGATATCGTGAAAACTCATTATCCTGAATTTTCATCAATCTGCCAGATCGGTTTTTTTCAAACAATTCCTCAGTTGTGGATTCAGAAGCTGCCATCTTATCTCCGTGCGGAATCTCTTATAGTCCTAAATGTTCTCTGCAATGGTTTTGTTCGGAAGGTAATTTCACTGGACTTGATCAATCGATCAACCTTTCGTTTCACGGTCTTCGCACCCCAGTCCGCTTTGTGAAGAGGATCGGGATAGCCGATTACCTCCGGGAATAAATTTCTTGTTAATACATTGAGTAACCAGATCTCAATCGCTTGCCCATAGTTGAATTGTTTATTTGTTCCAAAATAGAGGGGATTAATTGTTCCAAGCTTGTCTCCAGTTATATTAGGATTTTCTGAATTGTTGATTATCTGCGAATCCAGTTTAGGATCGACGAGCCGATCTATGAAAATTACATGCCCCATCAATTGTTTAGATTTGGTTTGTGTTTTGTAAAATTGTGCTAAAGATCTTGCAAATAATCTCTCTTGATTGATCAGGTATCCTCTATTTCCCCGGATTTGTCGTTTTTTGTTTTCATCCTCTTCAAGATGTAAAGACATGAAAACTGAATCAAATTCACTTATCGCCCAAGGGGCCGAAAGGGAGTCAACCTGATAAGAAATACTTTCGAGTAGGGATCTATCAGTCCACGGAAGATAGCCCACTGCTACTTTTGGAAATTTTCCGATCTCTCTCATTATCCCTAGATAATTTCTAGAGAAAAATTTTGACGACGAATCTTTTGCAATTCCCACGAGCAAAATATTCTTTTCCCAACAAGCCTCAATTAACGCTCTGATTCCAATTGAGATGAGAAATGAGATATCTTCAGGTGACATCCATCGAAGCCGCTCGTAACCATTTTCGATCACCGGATAAAGCAAGGATTCCGACTCGCGTTTGTGAAAAAGTCGGTCACAAAAATCCTCAAAAAACCGAACGCTGTCAAACCAGGACGCAGAAAAATCAAATTTTGGAGATATCTCTTCATTAGCAACAGAGAAAAGATCCTTGGAAGACCCCTGATTCAGACTTTTTTTCCATTCTTCCGCACTAACGCTGGACTGATTAACCAGATCAGAAACCTTAATCGGTTTACCTTTATTTTTTGAAAATACATTGACTAGATACGCCCACCTTCGATATTCTTTAGATGTTGGAAGGCCCAGAATTTCATTAAATGGATGAGAAAACACTACGAGCCCATCTTTTTTTTCAAGTTTTCGTGAACCTATTGGATGGCCGAATAGATGAGTGTACTCAAGATACCCATCAGTAGACATCATTACGCTGCTGAGAGATAGATCCATTAGGATAAGTTTAGGGCAAGTTAATGTTGAGGATCGTGCCATCTCATAGGCAAGATAAATCTCTGCTAGTTCCATTAGTCGGGTGTGAATTTTTGATAAATTGATTTTATTTGTATCATCAACAAGGAATTCTTCATCACTTTGGTCTGTAACATCTCCTGATTCGGCATATGGCACTGGAACATATGCAACCAAACTTACATCTTGATCCATCGACCAGCGTTCGTAACTAAGTTTTTTCTTATCGTCATTCAGATGAATTCTGCCTCGAACTCCATACGCAGCAGCAAAAAAAACCATAAAGTCATTGAAAGGATCGGCAGAACATGTTCCGTCAATTGCAACAAATTGAATATCTTCTTTTTGAAAATAATCTGCAATTTTTTCTGAGATTCGGTTCATCGTATGAGGTTTTGAGAATGCCTCACCGTAATCGATAAACAATTCGTTTAAAAAATCGTTATAAAACTTCAAACCATTTTGCGAAGTCAGATTGTAAGATTCTTGATATCTGTCAATTGAGTTGTCCAAAGATTCCTTGTAACAATTAAAAATTTTGGAGAGTATTGACATTATTTCACGAAAAATAATCAACAGCGAATATATTTACCCGTTTCGCTTTAGTCGTTTCGTTAAATTGGTTAAAATTAGATATAGAGTCTAAATACTTCTACTCTTTCAACTTTCGAATTTCTATCTTCAGATCATTTAACATTCTGATATATCGCGTTGTTCGCGAGTAACTAACTGCCAAAGACCTTCCAAACCCTTTTGATTGTTAAATCCAAGACAATAATTTGAATTCAATTTACTTCTCAGTATTATCATCATCGTTATCCTTCGTTTCTACTTCAATTCCCATCGGCTTCTGCCGTGCTACAAGAATTTGTTTCTTTATTGCACTATTCGCATTGGAAATTGTTGTGATGGCGGTCTGGATCGCATTCGTCTTCTGTTCAATTTTATCAAGAATCTGGAACAGCTCACTGATCAGTTGCCGGTATGACCCGGTGTCTCCTTGTTCCTTACAGTGCTGGTACTTTTCCTGAATGAGATAGGCAACAGGAAAGACATCCTTGTAGCTGCAGACAAACACATTACTGTCACGGCCTAGACCCACAATCTCCGGTGCAAACTCAAGAATTCCTTCAGGAACAACGAGGATACAGGAATCAATTGTATTGGTTTGATTCTGGTACTTCTGGATATTCTTGATTTCTTTCTCGATCTTTTTGACAATCTCGTTTTTAAGATCTTTCTGCTCTTCTATATTCTCAGATTTCTCGTACTGTTCAAGTAGTAAGAAGACATCCGGTAACTTGCAATCAATAGGAATGTACTTGCCATCTTCAAGGTTCCAGGCAAATTCCACTTGGCCGCTGTCCATCTTGAGACAACAGACAACAACGCCCGTTCGTATGCTGTTTACGAGTACCTCCCGAAGCTGCTCTTCTCCAACCATGCCCCGGGTCTTTGTGCCGGAAATTGTTCGGGTAAACTGTTTCATCATCCCGGACATGTCGGTAATCTGTGCGTCCCTTTTTTTCTCGATCTCCTCGCGAGATTTTCCCTGTTGTTCAAGGTAGCTAGTGTAGGCTCCCTTTTGTTCTTCAAAAAATTTCTTTGTTTGATCCATCCAATCCTGAATTCGTTTATCCTTTTCCTCATCAATTTGTTTACCTTTAGAGACTTGTTCTGCAAATAATTTTTGAGTGGATTCCATCCATTCTCTGAGCCGTTTCTCTCGCTCCTCATCATATTTGGCTCGTTGCTGATCCAATTGGCTGCGGGATCTTTCAATCTCTAAAAATTTTCCTTTCATTTCCGCAATTTGTGCATTTAGGTTCGAAAGAATTGTAGTCTGGCTGGAGAGGTCTACTGATTGAAATGGTAATGATTGAGAAGATCTATTCCTGTTAATAACCCATCCGATTATAATACCGATAATCAAGCCGATAATTATGCCAGTTATTAAAGAAAGTTCGTCCATACTCGATATAAACAATCAAAGGATAATAATTTTTGTTTTATTTATGGAGACTAAAAGAAGTAATCTTCTAAACTTTGTTTTTGTTGTAACATCTGAATGTAAATATGCCAAGCGCCTCTACGTTTTAAGAAAAATCTAGTCTCAATAAAACACTTTTTTTTATTGGACATTCTCCTTTTCTAACTGCTCAAATTATATGTGAAATATTGTTTATAATTTAGTGGTTATAGTTATGGGAACGTTGAGCGGGATTAATTTGTATCTCGTTTTTTCAAACATCGTTCAATCCGCTTATCCCAATCCCCCGCCCATCCTTCTTTTTTTGCATTCAATGCTAAACGAATAACTTCATAATAATTTTTCTGTTTCTCTAAAATTATGCATAACTGATTGTATCCTGTATGTGAAGGTAAAAGTGAACGGGGATATTCTCTTAAAAACGCTTTTTTTGCTTTTCCTGAAATACTTATTTGCTGTTTACAAGCTTCTATTGCCCCTGACAAGGCAGATTCATCTGTATTTCGATTTCTATAAAATGTCCCAATTTTTGCGTGGTAAAAAAAATGTTTATCTAAAACAGAGGCAGACTTTATTGACAAACTTTCAATTTTTTTAATAATTTTTGAACTAATTTTTTGATACTCTGGCTTTTTGAACCATGTTAATAATCCTGTTAAAAAAGCAATTGCAGTTTGACTTGAATATGTAATTTTTCCTTCAATTAATGAATTTTTATTAAGCCCAAATGGTTGATAAATAGAAATTATCGTATTACGTTCTTCATCGGTTAAATCATTCATCCACCAATTTTGAAGACCAAAATATTCAATTTCGCCACCAATTTTTACATTATTGGACATTTTATTACTACATTCATTACAAACAGATCCAAAAAGTCCAGTAAAGAATGATACATACAGAAAAATGAACCGCTGCAGCTCTTTGTTGGCATTCAAAGATGCAGTGAACATATCGACCGTGGCAACCACCGCACTGAACGTTCCCATCTGGAGCGTGACAGACGGGCAAAGATCGATCTCCATGCCCGGGACACTATCAGGGTTCGGGATATTAGGCTCAGGGAATTCGGGGGGCGAAAGTAGAGATAGGTTAATATCAAAAAAACGATTACATCTGAATAAATCGCTTTATAGCCATTAAGTAAATTCAACTTAAAATTTTGGATTCTCTAAAATAATAAAATGTGTGGTTATTATGGCAATACAAACTTTATTTTCTGGATCTCGTAATACTCGATATCTTAAATTTTTTACCGTTATTGCATTGCTTTTTTACTTGCCTGTTGTATTACTTTTAATAGGTATTGTTCCATATGAATATCGCTATTATTTATTATTTTTAATTACTATTCTAATAGCAAGCTTAACAGTTTATAGTCATTTTACCTGGAAAGAACTTGGATTTAGGCGCGATACTCTGCAAGGATCTTTAACTTGGAATGGGATATTATCATTTTTATTTCTTGCTCTACTCTTAATTGCGTATTTTTTAGGATCACTTAGATCTCCGAATATTCCTGGAACTGATACCACTTCCAAAATAGCGTTCATTATTTTTTATATATTTATATCAGGTCCGTGTCAAGAGTTCCTTTACCGGAGTTTTATGTTCGCACTAATGGAACGTGCGGGTATTGCAGAAATGTTACCAAAATTGGTAATTTCCGCTATTACATACTGTTTTTTACATATCTTTTACAGGGATTTAATTACGTTGATGGTTACCATAATAATGGGTTTTATTTGGGGCTATGTCTATTACAAGAAACCAAATTTTTGGGGAGTGATGATTTCACACTCTATATTAGGTGCAGTTGCCATCGCAGTTGGCCTAATTTAATTGTATCGCGCATTTTATATATACGAATTATCTTAATGGATATAAGAAACAATCATGCCTACAGATGAAGCATTAGAAGAATTAAAAAAAAATTTTGTTGGAATTGTTGCTACAATTGTTGTAGGCCTCCAGTGTGCGTTATTTAGCTATCTTGTAATTCAATTACCGCCAATTTTAAATTTTTTTCAATCAAATTTAAGTTCACCGGGTAGTTGGTTATTGATATTAGAATTAATTCTTTGTCTAGCAATTCTTTTTAGAGTTATACAGACTTATCTCACTGCTGCAATCGATTATAAAGATTGGGTAATTGGTCCAATCGATATTTTTGTCATCATTATATTAACGGTCGCTCAGGGTTATCTTATTTCAACTTTGGTTCCAAATAATACTGATATAAAGGCATTTTATATAGCATTGTCATTCATTACATTTATTGCAAGTATAGGTTACTTTCAAGCTTTTTCCAAGTTAAAACCCGATAATAAAAATTATTTCCGAGAGAAACAACTTCAAACTGTGAATATTTTGGGAGTATTTATTCCTTTTTTAATCACACTTATTATTATAATCGGCCCTAGGCTAGACGATATAATTTATGTTGTATTTAATATTATTATTAGTGTAATAGTATGGTTCAATATTTATTATTCTCTTAGAATAACATTTATTAATGAACCCCCTTTAATTAATAAGTGGATCAGTCGAATAGTCAAAAGTTTTTGGAAGAATAATACAACTTTTGATCCGCCACCACCCCCGAATTCACCTCCTTGATATCATATCATCCATCAATTATGCGACAAATAACTATGAGACAAGCAACATGCAGTGATGTCGATACAATATGTGATTCAATGATGGATAACTTTGCATACGTGTATAAGGCTATATTTAACACTAATTTTTGTTTAACAAAAGAGATATTTAGAAGTATTTTGACAGTTAATCAGGGTAACTTTGCTTTGGGATACAAGGTCTATAACTTAGCATTTGATACAACGACTGGAGAATTTGCTGGCTTAATTGTATTGAACTCAGAGCAAAAAAAACAAGGTTTAATTATTGGATCTATATGCTCCGCATTAATTTTAATAAGACATATCGGAATTATAGGATTAATTCGTACTCTGAAAAACATATATTCTTATCGTGCTGTATTTCCTAAAGTACTGAAGGATGAAGAGTATATTGCATATATTGCAGTACCATCAAATTTCAGACGCCAGGGAATTGGCCAACAATTAGTTAATTATGCAATTAAATCTGCAAAATTGTCTGCGAAGAGTGCGATTATTCTTGATGTTAGAGAGAAAAATATTGAAAGCAAAGCCTTTTTCGAAGCCTTACTTTTTGAGGAAGAAAGTCCATTAGATATTCCTGAAAATAATATGGTAGATGTGGCATTTGGTATGGGACGTAGTATTCGTATGAAACAAAAATTATTGTAAAATTATAGGCCAAAACTCTTTTAATCCATTATAATTTTAGTAGATGGTTTGTCGGAGCCACATGCTATTTTTCGGAGACGATAGCTAGACAACAAAAACTAAAGGAAAGGTTGATTAAGGTGTGGAAAGAGTTTCTTTTGATGTGCGGAAGATATGCGATTTGAGGGGTAGACCTTCTTGGTCAGCGGTTCCTTATTGTAGACCCGACCCTGGGCTTTCGATCGCATTTCAATATCGCACCAACAACTGAGAACCCAGTTGTTGTATCAGCTGAAGATGGGAACCGGTTCTGTCAAGTTGTCGGCAGCTAACCACTTTTCTTTGGAGTGTCAAAATTCAGAACTGCCGACAACTTGACAGGACCATATCCTATTCCCATCCTGAACGCATCGAAGATGCCCCGGCACTACCACGGTGATAACCGGATCCGGCGGAGTTATTCCGGGTTCGTGAGCGGTACCGGTTCATCCAGAGCCACTTTTGGCATATTACTGATGATCTCGTCCCGGAACTTCTCGAAATTGAGCTCGTCGAGCTGCTCGGAGAGCAAGCGCCCGCTCCATGCCCGGCGGTAAACCCAGTCAACGATCTTATCGATGGCAAAGAGTACCTGATCTTCGGTCTCAACGGTCATCAGCGCCCTGCCGATCTTTGGGTGCCGGCCCCGGCGACCTCCGACAGTGATGAGATAATGGGAATATGCCGACTTGAGCAGGTTAGACCAGCAGGACTTCACGCACATCCCGCATTCGACACACGTATCCTCGTTGAGTTCAGAGATCCCATTCCGGATCTTTATGGCATTTTCCTTGCAGTAATCAACGCAGAGCCCGCATCCAGTGCAGAGCCCCGGAGTCCGGATCGGGCGGATCCTGCCGATGATGCCGATCTCGTTAAGCATGGGGCTTGTGCAGGCGTTCGGGCAGCCTGAGATCCCGATTCGCATCTTGACCGGCATCTCTTTGCCAAAGAGTTTTTCATCGATCTTCCTTGCAAGGCTGATGGTATCGATATTTGCAAATTTGCAGCGTTCGGTCCCGGGGCAGGATATGATATTGACGATTTCGTCCCGCTCGGAGCCTACCGGTGTCCCGTTCTTTTCGAGCTGCTGGGACAGCCGTTTGAGTATGGCAGGCCTGACATGGGGGATCTCAACGGTCTGGCGAGTGGTGCAGTGGACCACGCCGGTTCCGTACTTCTTTGCGATCCTTGCAATCCCCCGCAACTGCTCGGAGGTGAGGATCCCGGCCGGGGCCCGGATCCGGACCGTGGAGAAATCGGGATCTCTCTCGGTGATAACACCTCCTTTCATATGAATGCCGTACCTGATCTGCATCGTTAGTACTGATAAGATTCGGCATATTAAAGATGGGGTTGTGGCCGGCGGTTCTTTTTCTCTATAACGGGGTAACCACGCCGTTGTTTGTACTTGAAAAAAAGGAAAATAGTTTCGTGTTAGTAATCTCCCATTCCGGGGGGCATCCCGCCCGGTGGCATCCCACCGGGAGCTCCTCCTGACTTTGACGATGCGATGACGTCGTCTATGCGCAGGATCATGACCGCAGCCTCAGCAGCGCTCATGATGGCCTGTGTCTTGACCCGCAGGGGTTCAACAACGCCCGCCTTGAGCATGTCGACCGGCTTACCCGCGTAGACATCGAGCCCGAAGGTACGGTGGTTGGCTTCGTGCTCAGCACGGATCGCAACGATCATGTCGATGGGATCGAGACCGGCGTTCTCAGCGATAGAACGCGGGACAATCTCGAGTGCGGCTGCGAATGCTTCGATTGCGAGCTGGATGCGGCCGCCGACTGTTGACGCATAGTTCCGGAGCTGGAGCGAGAGTTCGGTCTCAGGAGCACCGCCACCTGCGACAATTTTCTGGTCCTTGACGACAACACCGACGACCATGAGCGCATCGTGCATGGCACGTTCGAGTTCATCGATCATATGCTCAGACCCGCCCCGGATAATAATCGATACCGCCTTGGGGTTTTTGCATCCCGAGACATAGGTCATCTCCTGGCCGGAGAGCTTCTTCTCTTCCACGAGGCTGGCAGTCCCGAGATCGCCGGTGGTGATAAGGTCGATACTGTTGATGATCCGTGCACCGGTGGCCCGGCTGAGGTTCTCGATATCGCTCTTCTTTACCCGGCGGACGGCAAAGACGCCGGCTTTTGCGAGGTAGTGCTGGGCATTATCATCGATACCTTTCTGGCAGAACACAACGGTCGCACCGCTTGCCACGACCTTGTTGGCCATGGTATGGACCATCTGCTCGTCTTCGTCGAGGAACGCCTGGACCTGGTCGGGCCGGGAGAGGTTAATCTTGGCGTTGACCTCCGTCTTCTTGTACTCGAGCGCCGCGTTGAGGAGGAGAATTTTTGCGTTCTTCACTATTTGGGGCATCCCCGGATGTGCCCGTTCCTTGTCGATGACCATGCCTTCGATGATCCCGGTATCCTCCACTTTCCCGCCAACTCTCTTCTGTATGTTGACGTGCCCGATATCTACCGTACCGTCAGCGTCGGTAACCATTGTGACCGCACGGACGACAATACCGCAGAGCAGGCCCTTGTACGCTTCCGCACCCTTGCCGCTCATCGCCGTTTCCGCGACCTTTGTCAGCATTGCAGTGTCGGTTGGCTTGACATCGATTGCAATTGAGGAAAGTATCTCCAATGCTTTGGTCGCCGCCTGCTGGTACCCTTCGGCGATAACGGTCGGGTGGACCTTCTGGTCAAGCAGGTTCTCCGCGTTCTTTAAGAGTTCCCCTGCGATGACGACTGCCGAGGTCGTACCGTCGCCAACTTCATCGTCCTGTGTTTTTGCGATCTCAACCATCATTTTTGCTGCAGGGTGTTCGATGTCCATCTCCTTGAGGATGGTGGCGCCGTCATTGGTGATGATGATATCTCCCATGCCGTCGATGAGCATCTTATCCATGCCTTTTGGTCCGAGTGTCGACCGGACAGCGTTCGCCACTGTTTTTGCTGCGGCGATGTTGCTGTTCTGGGCTTCCTGCCCCCGGTTCCGTGTCGTTCCCTGCCTGAGAATTATGATAGGCTGTCCGCCGAGTTGTTGTGACATTATGATTCCTGTTTTTTAGTTTCGTTGTTCATGGTCCGGCAAAGCCGTCCCCACACTTACTCATTGAAGATCCAAGGGTCCGGGTACTCCGGGTCGACGGGCAGGCATTGCCTAATCGTAGCCGGAGTTTACGCATCCCGGCTGCCCTGCCCGGTTTGTGATAACGTCCTCAGCCCGACCGGGCTGGTAAGGGAGAATTCATCGCTGTGCCGTGCTGGGCTACAATTGTTCCGTGGCCTCATATGTCTATCTGAAGAGGGCAACGATTTCCGGCAATCCGGGTGGACACTGGCATGGTACCGGCAGTCTCTCTGGGATTCCCGGTACTGGCGAAATCACTGACCGTCCCTTTAGTTCTCTTGATATCCTGAAGGCTTTTTCGGCCAGAATCACTTCCGAATTTCATCGTTTTTCTCATGTTACGGACAATACGCAGCTATATCCCCAGAAGAACCAAAGGGAGCATCAGAAAATATAAAATAGGAGATTACAATGGGACATATGCGCACAGATTCGACGAGAAGATACCAGTGCGCCCACCTTATCTGTTCCTACCTGCTCAGGAAACATATCACCCGTGCAGATGTGACAGCGCGGGATATCGCACAATTTCACCACCTGTCCGGCAAATCGTCCCAGTCTATCAGCGCAATGCTGAATTTCCTCTACAGCAATCGCATACGGGAGACGCGGTTTGGATTTTACATTATAGGAACGCTGGCATTCAAGAAAAGTGATTATCCTCACCGGTACACGATACAACTTATCGACCAGGCCCAGGGGCTGCTGTGATTCACGGGCTGTCTGTCACCGCCCCAATAAAAACGACCGTAAAAAGCCTGTTTTTGTTCCGGACAATTGCCGGCAAAGGTTCCGGGTGGGTGGTGTAATGCAAACCCTGATGGAATGGTTTACCGGGAGAGATGAGATCGGTTTCCGTTCGTATGATTTCATCGCGGAACGTCCGATCTGGGAGAAAGGGTGGTTCCTGATATCTGTTGCGATAGCGGTCGCAGGCCTCGCCGGATATTTCTGGATGAGCCTGAAGTAAGACCCTCTGCCTGCTATAACCGGCCTCATCACCCGTTTTTTTGCCAGTCACCATACACATCTTAAACATGTCAGCCATCATTCACACCGCATACGTTGTTGGTTGAATGAGTGGTTTTCACAGAAAAGACGAAGCTGCCGGAGATCCAAACGCGGTGAACCCCGATGGTTCACCCGTCTGTCGTGTACGGCTGCCCAAGAAATGGGCCAAAGAGCAGTTCGCCCTTGCTGAATCAATGCTTGGGGCAAATCATATCCGCGTCCAGTGTATTGACGGGGTCACCCGTATGGGCAGGATCAAGGGAAAGATGAAGAAACGGCAGTGGATACGGGAAGGCGATACCGTACTGGTCATCCCCTGGAGTTTCCAGGATGAGAAGTGCGATATCATTTACCGGTACCTCAAGCCCCAGACTGAATGGCTGCGGAAAAACCGGTACCTGTAACCAATTTTTTTACTGAATTTTATTGTTATTTATCCTATCAAAAGGAAAACAGAGACAGTTAAAATAAATTGTCCGTTTAAAAAAATATCTTTTGATTATTTTTTATCTGATGAGATTTTTGTGAAAGATAACTATATGTGACTAAAAATTCAATTGAAGCCCATCCTCATAGAATGATCATGGTATTTCGAATCATCCAAATAAAGCATTTAAATCATACGGGTGACAAAAAGGAGCGGGATTGAGAGGCATATGACGGTAATGGTAAAATTCAAGCAATCAGGACAGTTCAATGCAGGGACGTTCAAATTCCTTGATCTCGACAAAATTTCACATCTCCAGCTAAACCATCTGCGCAATACTTATGAACTTCTTGCTACCACCCCGGAAAATCCACAGCCGAACACACCATATATAATCGCAACACGTGAACACCAGTATGAGATAGAGGCTATCCTAAAAGAACTCCAGCAACTCAAAAAGGAGAAGAAGAATCTCATCTATGAGATAACTGAAACCGAGGTTCACCTGATATCAACATAGTTCGCTGAGTTCTTTTTGGGGTCCTTCTTTTTCTGGTTTGTGAATACATCCTTTTGTACGGCACGACGCCTTAATATCAACCGGACCTGCACCCCGCTTAAGATCGGTGTGATTGTCGGGTATATCCTGCAGATGAGTCGATAGTGTTCTTCTCCCCGAACCGAAGCTCCAGTTTCATCGTGCCGTCCGACTGCATGATCCGGGCCATTGCGGGCTCTGCTTTGGCGGCCGGGAGATCCGGCTGGCGTGCGACCCTGGGCCGTATCACGGTGCTTCCCACTAAGGAGGATGCAGGCGGTCCTGCCAGCACGGTAGATGCTGTGCCAGGCATAACAGGGCCCCGCCTGAGATCCTGACGGCTGCTTTCCTCGGTCTGCCTCGACATCTTCGTGGCGACTGCCTTGAGATCGATCAACTCGTTGATCAGTCCCTTGACCAGAGCATCCATCGCCCGTAACCGTTTTTCAAGTGCTGCCATCCGCGCTTCAGATACCCCGGTTCCTGAAATTTCCATAATCGTAATCAGGTTCTCCTGCTGATCGGGTTCGTTCCCGCGAAATTTGAGATTTGCATCAGACTGCGCATACAGCGTACTAGTGATCCTGACATGTTAAAGTAAGGAGTGATTTTTCCTCAATAGTGTCAAAAAAATTAGTTGTTTCACTTTAGCAGGACTGAATACTGGGGGCGGAGACCATGCCCTCCCATATAGTTCTGTTGGCATAGGGCGTTGTACTAAGGCATATAACCTCATTCATACAAGAGACCACGTCAAGTTCGATGAATACCACCAAAAAGGAGACTGTAGATGAGCAAATACCATTTTTGTATAGACTGTGAATACATCCAGACCACGATGGTCGCAGGAATCAATGTACCGAAGGTTAAAGAATTGTCATGCCCTGCCCGGTTCAATCCGAGGGAAGCGAAATGGATTCCAACGGAAGGTGTGAATCCGTACGAATGTCCACGGAATGAAAAATATATGGAACTTCAGAAACAGGGCGACGAACGCAGGCTCCGATGACATCCTGTCTTTTCTGTTATTGATGATTATATTTTTGTCTTCGTGATCTCTGTCGCGGTGCTGTATGCATACCCGGCATCATCGGCAGGGAAGGGTGTGAGGTATACGTATGGATATGATAAATTCTGTCGAAAAGTTTGAGAAGGTAATCTATGCAGGTCTGATGATCATGCTCATCGCCGTGATCATAGCAGCCATCGTAGATCTTGGATATTTCCTGATTATATCGTTAGTAACTGGCAACCCAAACCTGCTGGAAGCTCACGAGCTGACTGCTGTGCATGAGTTGATCTCGGTGCTTGGTGCATTCCTCCTGATACTGATCGGCGTCGAGTTGCTCGATACCATCAAGGCATACTTCCGGGAGAAAGAGATTCACGTGGAGATCGTTCTCATCCTTGCTATAATCGCAGTGGCACGGAGCGTTATCCTGCTGGACCCGACCGGCATGAGTGGTATCGATTACGGGATTGAACTGATGGGAATAGGTATTATCGTCGTCGGGCTGGGTGCAGGGTATTACCTGATCAAGAAGGCGGGACTGGCGATCAGGGTGGGCGTTCAGATCAAAGAAAAGAACGAGTAAACAGACGATTTTGCCGGCGTTGTAGGACGGGGCGTAGACTTTCCTGGACTACAACGGATATCCAATTTTCATGAAATCGAATGAATATAGGTTTTTGTCAGTCTTCTGACAATGGGGCCCCAGAGGAACTGCCGGTCCACTTTACTCCTTCCCCGTTTCCCCATCATCTGTGCGTGAACGGGATCATCGATCATCGTATTGATCCCCCATGCAACTGATTCAGATTCCGGCAGTACTTTTATCCCGTTGACGAACGGTTCGATGTTCTCCGAGGGACCCCCGACATCACAGGCAACAACTGGTTTCTCGGCGCTCCATGCTTCGAGAAGCACAAGGCCGAACGGCTCGTTCCTGCTCGGGACAACCACAAGGTCGCAGGCATTGAGGAGCCGGATGTACTCCGAATCCGGGATATAACCCACAAAATTCACCGGCAGGTCCCGTGCCTGCTCCTGGAGAAACTGCCGCATCACCCCGTCACCGGCTACAATCGCTCTCACATCCCCGCGGTGCTGGCAGACCTTCCGGATCGCTTCGATGAACAGGTCCGGGCCTTTCTGGTAGACCAATCGTCCGATGAACAGGATCAGCGGTGCGTAGGGATGTATCCCATACGATCTCTTCACGTCCCCTGGATTGACTGCTGACTTGAACTCACGGGGAACCACCCCGTTTGGAATCACATCGCATTTCTCGTCAGGAATATTATATAGCCACATCACTTCTTTTTTCAGGGATGCAGAGACAGCAGTCACGCGTTTGGCGATAAGTCCGCCATACCATTCTTTCCCGGAGATCTCCTTGTATTCCCACCAGTCCCCGGACTGGTTGCCGTTCCGTCCGAATTCCGTTGAATGGTATGTCAGTATGGTGTTCCGGTCCCTGAGCTGATGGAGCGCCTGAACCGGGTGCCAGTCATGGAAATGAAGAAGGTCAAACCGGCCGGATTGGTCGGCATTCCTGAACTGCTCTACCATATATGCACTCATCGAGTCGCAAAATTCGATGATATTGTTTCCCGAAGGCTGGCAGTAGTGATAATGGACACCTTTTATCGTCTGGTCGGGGATAGTTCCCCGCGTGAAGAAATGCACTTCGTGGTCTTGGATAACCAACGTTTCTGCGAGAAGTGTCGCAGCCCGGGCGAGGCCGCCCACCCGTTCCGCATACATCGATTCCCAGCAGAAGAACGCTACTTTCAGTGATTCCATACCAGCTCCTTCTCCTCCCCCCATTTATTTCACAGCCTTAGTCTGTTCGTCCCTCTTCTTGATAGTACGGATGGACAAAATGAAGTTCCACAGTACAATAGATGCCATGATCTGCAGGATCAGAAGATCCCTATGAGCGGTAACAAACATCTACTGAGGTGAATTACCGGGGATCCGGTTTATGCACCAACCTGTTTAGTCTGGAACTGTGTCCGTATCTTTTCGGTAAAGTATTTCCCTATCTCGTTTGAACGCATGAGATTCTTGTAGACGTTTAGTGGGACACCCGAATACTGGTAAACAAGTCCCGAGTGAAATTCTATCTCCAGGATTTTTGTAGTGGCGTTATAACCAACAAAACGCAGAATACGGGATTTAACCGGCTGTTTTTCCATGAATATTACCAGCTTTTTTACACGTGCGCTGAACGGTTAATGATTTTTATAAAAGGTTTTGGTGCGATGTCGTGGTTTTTATTGTTGACTCAATAATTTTGGAACGTCACGAAGAATGCACCAGAACCCGTGAAGCATTGGTTTATCTACAGACAGCGGGAGTATTGACTATGTCACCGCGACAAGGACCCAAACCAAAAATCCATGATCCGCAGTCGCATCTCGGATTACAACCAGGCCAGGACAAGGAACGCAACAATGAAGACGAACGGCACCACCCCATGGATCATCCGCATCCCCACCCGGCCCATCACCCACAGGCCAAAACGGCCCTCCCACCCCGGCATGATGCCCATACCCATCTCCATGGCGATGAGTTGCCTGCCCATACCAATGCGCCCTCGATCATCAAACCCTCCAAGAAGATGACGAAGACCGGAAAATCCTGACCGTTTCGAACCCCCGTGCACAAAAAAGACTGGTGACAGGAAGGAATTGGATTTAGAGAGGAAACTGCCATGACTACCGCTACTGCGGTTAAAGAGAGGAATGACTTATGATACGTCCAGAAGATGTGGAAACGATCCTGACGACGCACGATTTATCCGTGTATCTGAAGGCCCTGATGCAGAAGAAGAAAGACCGCGATCTGAAAATTAACATCGATTACGAAACCGGTGAATTATTCATTAATTGTCCGGGTTTTTCCGATGGTCTCTCAGTGAAAACTGATCCGTTCGGAGTATGGGTCATCAGTGAAGTGATCTCGCAGGATAATAATGGAATTTTTACCCAGACTGGGAACCTTCACAAGACGGAAAATACCATAACGGTGTTGCGGGCAGTTGCCAGCTGGGTCCGTAATCTCGAAGAGACCCCTCGGAAGTCCTGAAAAAAACAGTATTACCTGCCAATCGAACCATTCAGGGGAACCACTCCCCAAAGGTTCCCTTTTACCTATAACCCAAAACAGCGATGCGAGGGATGCGATTCGAACGCATGAACCCCTGCGGGAATGGATCTTAAGTCCATCGGAGTTGGCCGGGCTTTCCTACCCTCGCGCCTAATACCATTGACTGTATAACACAAAAAAAGATCGCATCTGCGACCGAGCGCAGGGCTCATGAAGGTGGACAATCATATAGTCATGCTGCACATGAGCACCCTTGCGTTGACCGGCTGGATCGAACTTGACGGACGAAAACTCACATCCGGCGAGATTGAAAAGATCCTGAAGAGCCAGAGCAAGGATATTGAAAGGTTCGGCGGTGAATTTTACTTCACATGGGACGGGTGCCGCGCCCGCGATCACTTTGGTGTGGTGCCGGGCGCTTGCCCGAAAGGTACGTACCAGTGCAGGAGTGCCAAAGGAGAAATCATCCCGGTAGCACCGGAGATGACCCTCGATGAAGCGATCATAGCGGCGGTAAACCTGCGAAGCGATGAAGGGGTGAGCGCCCTCTCCGGAGGTGTTGACTCAACCCTTGTCGCATTCTTAGCCGGCCGCGAATGCGTCGCGGTCGGTGTCAAGGGATCACACGACCTTGCCCAGGCACGAAAAGCCGCAACAATGCTCGGGCTTTCCTGCGAGATGGTCGAGATCACAGAGGCTGAGATCGAATCTGCCCTTCCGGAAGTCACCGGGATAATCCCCCGGCACGACCCGGTGAATACGGGCATAGCAGTAACCCAGTATTTTATCGCCCAATGGGCAGGGCAGCACGGGTACCAGCGTATCCTGACCGGACAGGGCGCGGACGAACAATTCGGGGGGTACTCCCGGTACCTTGAGACAACAGATCTCGAATCGGATCTCCTGAGAGATTTTGCCGGGCTCGAGCAGCAGGCCGACCGCGACCAGGCAGTCGCTGCACTCCACGGGACGTACCTATCGATGCCCTACTTAGACATCCGCGTTGTGCGCGCTGCACGCGCGATCCCGGCATCTGAGAAAGTACAGGGCGGCCTCCGTAAGATCCCGCTCAGGAAGGTCGCAGAACGCCACATTCCCGCAGAACTGGCCTGGTACGGGAAGAAAGCAATGCAATACGGGAGTGGGGTTGCTAAGATACTCCGGACGTTAGCGCGTAAAAACGGTTATAAAACGTCCGTGCAAGATTACATAGACCACATCAGCAGGGTGGAACATGGTCACTGAAAAAGACACAGTACATATCGCAGGGCTTGCCGACGTCGGCATCGATACCGCAGAACTGGGAATTTTTACCCACCAGTTCAATGAAATTCTGGAATATTTTGACGTGCTCGACCAGGTGCAGGGCGACACCGTGATCGTCCGCGAACTCTTCAACGTGCTGCGTGAAGACGAGGTTACTCCCTCTCTCCCGCAGGAAGAGGTGCTGCGAAATGCCGGTGAACAGGAAGACGGATTCATCAAGGCTCCCCGGGTGATGTAGTGGACGAGATCGTATTTGAACCCCGTGACCGGTACAACGCTTTTCTGAAAGTCTGCAAAAAAGCCCACCATTCCAAAGGCAGGCTTTCCGGGGTTCCTGTTGCAGTGAAAGATAATATCTCAACAAAAGGTATCGAGACGACCTGCGCTTCGAAAATACTCAAAGGGTATGTCCCCCCTTATGATGCGCATGCCGTAGAATGTCTCCGGCGATCGGGAGCTGCCATTGCAGGCAAGACAAACATGGACGAGTTCGGCATGGGGACAACCACCGAGAACTCCGCTTTTGGCCCCACCCTCAACCCCCTGGACACTGGCCGGGTCCCCGGCGGGTCATCCGGTGGCAGCGCGGCTGCAATCGCAGCAGGGATGGTCCGGATGGCGCTCGGTACGGATACCGGAGGATCGATCCGGTGCCCCGCCGCGTTCTGCGGGATTGTCGGTCTCAAACCGACCTATGGCAGGGTCTCACGGTACGGATTAATTGCGTATGCCAACTCGCTCGAACAGATCGGGCCGATGGGGCGTACGATTGAAGATGTCTCGACCCTCATGTCGGTCATTGCTGGTCACGACCCCCGCGACACAACTTCAGCCAACAAACCGTACGACCACAAACCGTCTGCCGATATCAAGGGACTCAGAATCGGTGTCCCGGAGGAATATTTCGGGCCTGGCGTTGATCCTGATGTTGCCCATGAAGTCCGGAGAGCAATCCACCGGTTCGAAGAACTGGGTGCCTCCGCAGTCCCGTGCAGCATCCCTTCGATGAAATACGCCCTTGCCGCGTACTATGTGATATGCACGAGCGAGGCAAGTTCCAACCTTGCACGGTTCGACGGTGTGAGGTATGGCCCCCCTGCTGATACGAAGAAGTCGTGGCACGACGCATTCAAAGAAGTCCGGCGGGCGGGATTCGGGACGGAAGTCCGGCGGAGGATCATGCTCGGGACCTTTGCGCTTTCATCGGGATATTACGGAAAATACTATTCCAAAGCCCAGGTTGCCCGGGAGAACGTGAGAAAAGATTTCGCCCGCATATTTTCCACCGTTGACGTAATAGCAGGACCGACCATGCCCACTATCGCGTTCAAACTTGGCGAGAAGAGTGACCCGCTCTCCATGTATCTCGCAGATATCCTCACCGTGCCTGCCAACCTTGCCGGGATACCTGCGATCTCAGTTCCCTGTGAAAAACGGGTCAATGGTATGCCGGTCGGTCTCCAGATCATGGGACGGCCGTTTGAGGATGAACGGGTAGTTGATACAGCATATGCATACGAACAGGCGGTGTGCAAATGAGTTCAGATCAGGTGATTGTCGGCCTTGAAGTCCACTGCCAGCTCGATACGAAGAGCAAGCTTTTCTGCGGCTGTTCAACCGATTACCGCAGCGACGGCCCCAACACCCATGTCTGCCCGGTCTGTCTCGGCCTGCCCGGGGCAATGCCGGTGCTCAACAAACGATCGATCGAGTACGCGATGCGGGTGGCAAAAGCACTCAACTGTTCCGTGCTCCACGAATCGGAGTTCTCGCGAAAGAACTACTTCTACCCTGACCTGGACAAGGCCTACCAGATAACCCAGTACGACAAGCCGCTGGCAGAAGGCGGGTACCTGGAGATAGAGAGCGACGAAGGAGGCGAGAAACGGGTCAGGATCACCCGTATCCATGTCGAAGAAGATCCGGGCAGGCTCGTCCACATGGGCAACGCTGAACGGGGCCGGTATTCACTCGTGGATTACAACCGTTCCGGGATACCGCTCATCGAGATCGTCAGCGAACCGGACATGCGCTCTCCAAAAGAAGCGCGAAAGTTTTTGAACAAACTCCGTGCCACCCTGGAATACCTGAGCGTCTTTGACAGCGAGAAGGAAGGGTCCCTGCGTGTCGATGCAAATATCTCGATTGTCGGGAGTGAACGCGTGGAAGTGAAAAACATCACTTCCTACAAGGGTGTGGAAAAGGCACTCACGTTTGAAGTCACCCGGCAGAAGAACCTGCTCCGCCGCGGTCACCCGGTCGAACGGGAGACCCGCCATTACCTCGAGGCGCGGGGAGTCACCCAGTCTGCCCGGTCAAAAGAGCAGGAGCACGATTACCGCTACTTCCCTGAGCCGGATCTCCGCCCGCTCCGCGTACAGTCATGGGTTGCAGGGATCGAACTCCCTGAACTCCCCGACGCACGCAGGGAACGGTTTATCGCCCAGTACGGGTGCTCGCTCAACCATGCCAGGACCCTGACCGGAGACCTGCGGCTTGCCAATTTCTTCGAGAAGGTAGTTGCCGGTGATCCGCAAGGTCTCTCAATGCTCGCCGCAACATGGATTGCCGATACCCTGGTCGGCGAACTCAATTACCGGGACATGACCCTTGAACACGTGGACAGCACCAGTTTCACCGATCTGCTTATCCTCATAAAACAGGGGACAATTACCGATAAGAGCGGGATTGAGGTGCTGCGGGTCATGCTCGACCAAAAATCCCCTGAATCACCGGCAGCGATCGTTGCCCGCCTTAACCTCGCAAAGACTTCGGGAGACTCAGATATTATTACCAAATCTATAAACGAAGCAATCAAAGAGAACCCCAAAGCAATCGACGATTACCGGAACGGTAAGAGCGGGGCGTTCAACTTCCTGGTCGGACAGGTCATGAAAAAGACGAGAGGAAAAGCGGATCCGGCTGAACTGAACCGGATGCTTGCCGAAGCGCTCAGTACCATGAAGGAGTAACAGACCGTGCACCTGATTGTAGCCGAAAAGAACATCTCAGCGCGACGCATCGCCCAGATCCTTGCGGAGGGAAAACGGGTCACCGAACACAAGGACGCGGGTGTATCCACCTACAGTTTCGGGGATACCAGTACCGTTGGTCTCCGCGGTCATGTGGTCGAAGTCGATTTCGAACCCGGCTACCAGAACTGGCGCAGCGAACAGTACACGCCGCGAAGCCTGATCGATGCAAAGACGATCAAGGTCCCTACCGAAAAGAAAATTGTGATGCTGCTCCAGAAGCTGGCAAAAAAGGCAGACCGGGTCACTATCGCAACGGATTTTGATACCGAAGGGGAACTTATCGGGAAAGAAGCTTTTGAACTGGTCCGCGCTGCCAACAGCAAAGTTACTATCGACCGTGCCCGGTTCTCGGCAATAACTCCCCAGGAACTGAAACACGCGTTTTCCAACACGACGGAACTGGATTTCGCGCTCGCGGCAGCCGGGGAGGCACGGCAGTCCATCGATCTCATGTGGGGAGCATCCCTCACGCGGTTCATCTCCCTTGCCGCCCGCAGGGGCGGACAGAATATCCTCTCGGTCGGCAGGGTACAGACACCGACCTTGGGCATGATCGTAGACCGCGAAAAGGAGATCGAGGCCTTCGTACCGGAAAAATACTGGATGATCTCGCTTGAGACAGAAAAGTCCGGGGAGGTCATCGAAGCCAGGCACACGAACGGACGCTTCCACGAGAAAGCCGTTGCTGAGCTTGCACGGGACCGGACAAAAGCTCCCGTAATCGTCACGGACGTCAAAATTGGTGCCAAGCAGGACCGGGCGCCGTCACCGTTCGATACCACTACGTATATCGTTGCAGCTGCACGGCTCGGGTTCTCGGCTGCAAATGCAATGCGGATCGCAGAAGATCTGTATATGAACGGGTACATTTCGTACCCGAGGACAGACAACACGGTCTATCCGGCGTCGCTGGACCTGAACGAGATCCTCAGGACCCTCAGGAACTCCCCGTTTAAAAAAGACGTAGAGTGGGTCATCGCAAACCGGCGGGCAGTTCCGACCCGGGGAAAGAAATCGTCCACTGACCACCCCCCTATCCACCCGACCGGTCCGGCCACCCGCGAGATCCTCGGGGACGACAATTTCCGGATCTACGAACTGGTCCTCCGGCGGTACCTTGCCACACTCTCACCCGACGCCCTGTGGAAGACCCTGAAGGTCCTGTTCGAAGCCGGCGGCGAAGAGTATACAGCAACCGGCGGGCAGCTTGTTGAACCGGGCTGGCACGCGGTATACCCGTTCAGTGAGGCACGGGAGACGATCCTGCCGCAGTTCGTGGCAGGTGAACACCTCCCACTCAGGAAGGTGGCACTCGATGAGAAAGAGACGCAGCCTCCCGCACGTTACACGCAGAGCAAGCTCATCCAGTGCATGGAGGAACTCGGGTTAGGCACCAAGAGCACCAGGCACGAAGTGATCGCCAAGCTTGTCTCACGGAAATATGTCGAAGGGAACCCCCTGCGCCCCACGCTGGTGGGCAGTGTGGTCACTGAATCGCTGGAACAGCATGCCGATGCGATCACCAAACCGGACATGACCCAGACCCTTGAAGCGCATATGCAGCAGATCAAGGAGAGCAAACGGACCCGCGAAGACGTGATCAAAGAGTCCCGCGAGATGCTGCACCGTGCATTCGACCAACTCGAGGCAAACGAGGCAGTTATCGGGGATGATATCCGGGGCAGGACCGCTGAGGAGATGAACCTGGGGAAATGCCCGGTCTGCGGTGGGACGCTGGCGATCAAGCACCTGAGGGGCAACACCCAGTTCATCGGCTGTTCCCGTTATCCGGACTGCACTTTCAATATCGGCCTTCCCATGGCGCAATGGGGCTGGGCTGTCAGGACCGACGAGATATGCGACAAACACCATCTCAATTTTGTCCGCCTGGTCAGGAAAGGGGCCCGTCCCTGGGACATCGGGTGCCCGCTCTGCCATCAAATCAACTCGAACACCGAATCGCTGTCTGAGATCCCATCAATGAACTATTCCCTCCTTGAAAAGATTCACGAAAAGCACATTTACACTGTTGCCGAGATTGCCCGCAGCACCCCGGATACCCTTGCAAAACGATTGGGAATAACTGAGGAAAACGCCAGCCAGATTATCAGCGGTGCCGGAACAGTGCTTGAGAAGTTGCGGCGCCGGTCGGAGTTCAGGAAATTCCTCAGGGACAACCTGATACCCCGGAAAGGGCGAAGTTACTCAAAAATCATGAGTTCTCTCAAAGAATCCGGGATCACGGAGTTGCCTGACCTCGTCCGTGCGGATCTTGCACCCTTGAAAACGGCAGGGATCGGAGAGGAAGAGGCAGAACATGTCCTCAGCCTGGCCAGGACCGTTTATAACAGCCAGCTGCTCAAAGAGATCGGCATTCCGGCAGTAAGCCTGAAAAAATACCTTGCTGCCGGCGTAGAAGATCCGGAAGCGTTCTGTTCACAGCCACCTGGTGCCCTGAGCAGCCTGACCGGGATGTCCCCTGCCACAGTTCACCGGCATGTTGAGATGGTCTGCAAATACCTGAACAGGCCTGTTCCCCTGAAATATTCAAAAGTCCAGCTTGAACGGGGTAAAAAGGAACTTCTGAAGATCAGGGGGCTCAGTGAGTCTTCAGTCGAAAAACTGCTCCGCGCCGGTATTATGACCGCGTCAGCACTTCTCGATATCGATGCAGGCAAAGTATCAGAAGAAACCGGTATCCCCCTCCAGAAAATCAGGGATTACCAGGCAGCGGTCCGGAAAAAGAAAGAGAATGCAATTATCGAGATCTGATCTTTTTTATTTGTGGAGGGCGAGTTCAATGGCAACCCGCAGGTCGTTGTCCTCGAATGGTTTTACGATAAACCCGTCGGGATTGGTCGCTTTTGCCCGTTCCAGGGTGACGCCGTCCGAATGGGAGGTCAGGTAAACGACAGGAATATTGAACCCTTTTTTTATCATCTTCGCGGTCTCGATCCCATCAATCTCCCCTTTAATGTTGATGTCCATCAGGACAAGGTCCGGTTTGTATTTCACTACGAGTTCCATCGCCTCTGCGCCCGTGGACGCCCTGCCGCACATCTCGTACCCCAGATTTTTCAGCCGCCACGCTGCGACCCGTGCAATGACATCATCGTCTTCCACAAGGAGGATGCAACCTTTTGCCATACTTATACCACTATGACCATCCAGTACATTAATCTGTTCAATTCGTAAATCTGTCTTCTCTGACGAACCTGAACCCGCCACGCGGGATATGTATCTCGAACCGTGCACCTTCACCAGGGGTGCCGGTTTCTTTGATGGAAATTCCGGTTATACTGAGGATCTCCCGGCTGAGGAACAGGCCCATACCGGTATGTCTTCCCACACCGCGATCGAAAATGTAGTTCTTGAGCTCGGTTTTAATTCCTATGCCGTTATCCTCACAGATCAGGGTGAGTCCCTGGTCTGAGATCTGGAAATGGAAATCGATGGCGGTGATATGTTCCCCATAATTGATCGCATTGTCAATGAGGTTGTAAAATACCTTTTCAAGGAGAGGATCAGCATAGATCTCAATACTTTCCAATTCGATATTAATGTGGATTCCTGATTTCGGGAAATTCTGCAGTACATGCTCGATGACTTTCCTGACGTTCTGCCATACGGGCAGGTGAACCCCGACTTCCTGGTACTCCTTGGTGAAGTTGATCTGGCGCTGGATCACCCGCGCAAGATCCTTGATCTCCCGGAGCAGCTGGACTCTCTCTTCGGGGGACGAAGTTGCAATCGCCATGTCTACACACCCGAACAACCCGGTGATAGTGTTGAGTATATCGTGCCGGGTGATGTTATTCAGCAGGTTCAGTTTTTTGTTGGCAAGGGCGATTGCGTCTTCGGCAATCTTGCGCTCGGTGAGATCCCGCAGCATACCGATAATTCCCTGAGGTTTACCGAACTGGTCCAGTCTCATATAGCTCTTCTCTTCGAACCAGTGAGTGGTCCCCCACTTGTCAATCAGCCTGAATGTCGATATGAACCTCGCACCTTCGCTGAGTTCGGTCTTGAATGTCTTGATAACCCGGTCCCGGTCTTCAGGATGGATTTGATTGAACAATGGCTGGCCTACCATCTCCTCTGCAAGATACCCATACTCATTGATCTGGGGCGATACGTACGTTAATTCCCCTTCCAGGGTTGCAGAGAAAAGGATATCCGGGGTGTTTTCGGTGAGGGCACGGTATTTCTCTTCACTCTCTTTCAGCTGCAGTTCGATCTGTTTTCGGTAACTGTTATCGATAAATGTCTCGATCAGGCAGTTTTTGCCATGAAGTTTGACCGGAACGACGTATTTGATTACCGGGATCTTCCTGCCGTCACAAGTGATCAGTACCTGTTCTGCATTTTCTATCTTCTCTCCAAGGTCGACGACAGGACAGATCCCATCCTCGGATGGGCAGATGAACCGGTGGCATATGTTATTAAGGATAGCCTCTCTGGTCGTTCCTATCATTGAGACCCCGGCTGGGTTGGCATCGATTATCCGGTATGTATCGGTATCGATGACAACAATGCCTACCTGCAGCACCGAAAGAATCGTCTTCAGGTACTGTTCATTGTCGGCAAGCGCCTCCTCGAGCCGAAGCCGTTCGGAAATGTCAAACACACTGCCCCTGAACCCCTCAAGAACACCGTTATGAATAACCGGCGATGCGAAAACTATCGCCCGCATAAAGACTTTATCACTTTTAATCGTGTACGTTTCACCGGACGATCGTCCTCCTGTTGCTATTATCTTAAGATTCCGTCCCATACGGTCGATATCCTCCGGAACGACGAATTTTTCGACTGGGAGGCCCTTAGACATCTCTTCTTCCGTGATGCCGAACGTCTCGAGTCCGAACTTATTGATGTACGTCAGCGTTCCTTTCGTATCCATTTCAAAGACGATTTGCGGGAGGAGATCGGTTAGTTCCCGGAACCGCGTTTCGCTGTTCAGCAGCCTTACCCGGGTTGTCTCCAGGGTTTCCAGCATCCGGTTGATCTCTGTTGCAAGGTGAGCGAATTCGTCATCCCCGCTGATTTCAACCCGGGTAGCCTCTTCCGGCATTTTTCCGATCTTGTGCACCTGCTGGCTGAGGGAGCTGATTCGGGACAACACAAAACGGTTGAGCAGGAACAGGATCACCAGCCCGAAAATCAGCCCGTCTCCAAGGATTATCAGGATAAACTGGAATGTCGTTTCAATTCCCTGCTGGTAGATGTCGCGGGGCTGCGCGATCTCAACGATAATTGCATCATTCCCGTAAATATCGCGGACGAGGGCATAACCCCCCACTTGGTCCGTGGTGATGGGGCTGATGATCTCCGTGATGCCGGCCTGTTTGTCTCCAAACGCTGAACGGACTTCGTTGGGGAGTGCGGGATCGTTTGCCCGAAGGATTTGCAACGATGGTTGAGTAAGTCCGGCAAGGTGCCGGACTTCTCCAGCGTCAAGGAAACGTCCCATGATTACGACACCATGTGGGGTGCCGGAAAAATTTGAAAAGACGATAGGCCGTGATACCACCACTATCGGGTAATCCGGGAGCATGAAAATACCGGATTCCGTGGCATGGGGATCGGTTATATTCATGAGGGGGTTGGCGGGATCGATGTTGTTCCGGAAGTATTCCGGCACCGGGATCATCGTCTTGTTATTGAAGTCATAGGCACCTGCATATACGACCCGGCCCGTTTTATCAGCAATGACGATCAGGTTCACCCGGAGGTTGCTGTAGGTCTCAGGCAGTAGGTTTACAGAGACATAGTCCGGCATCTTCCCGTTGACAAAATTGTAGGTATCGTCCCATGATCCCCAATCAGATACAACGGATGACATGGTCATGGATTCTTCAGTCACCCTGGTTACGGCAGCGTTGAGGTCCTGGGTTACATATTTCTGTTCGAGCGAACGGTAGGTAGAGATCTGGATTACCGCGACAAATACGCTTACGATACAGAGGAGCGCAATGAGAACCACAACAAATATCGTGAGAGTTTTCTGCTGAAGATTCATGATCACCGGTCTATAACGTCCCGTTTCTATTGATTGTATTTAACCCTGATGAATGTGCATTCGTCCCCGTAATCCTGTCTGCTGGTATCAGTGGTATTATCTCAGGGTATCGCAGGATAATGAAGCCACCGGTTTATGGGGATGGAGCACAAAAGTACTGTGATACTGATGAAGTGGAAAGACTGGGTACACGTGACCAAACTCGATCCTGATAAACAGCTTCGGCCTGGCGATATTGATGCGATCGCTGCCAGTGGCACTGACGCCCTGATGCTCTCGGGAACCCTTAACGTGACACAGGAGAATCTTTCAGCCCTGCAAAAGCAGGTGAAAGCCTATAACCTGCCGATCGTGATGGAGCCTGCAGGGCCGGAAGCGGTGCTGATGCAGGGGATCGACTTTGTTTTTGTACCTAGTGTTATGAACACGACGGATGTGCAGTGGATTGTAGGCAAACACTGCAGCTGGGCCCGGCAGCAGAAAGGAAAAATTCCATGGGAATACATCGTGCCCGAAGCGTATATCGTCCTCAACCCCAACTCTTCGGTGGGCAGGGTGACAAAAGCCATCTGTGACCTGAAGCCTGATGACGTCGCAGCGTACGCGACTATTGCAGATCACTATTTCCATTTCCCGATAGTGTATATCGAGTACAGCGGAACGTACGGAGATCCGGAAGTCGTAAAGGCAGCTGCAGGGGCAATCGACCGGTCGGTCCTCTATTACGGTGGCGGGATCAACTCTGCGGAGAAGGCGGCCCGGATGGCAAAATATGCCGATACCATCGTCGTCGGCAACGCAATCTATGATCTTGGGGCAGACGTGCTCAAAGCGACCGTGGATGCAGCCCAGTAATTTTTTTATGCCGGAGATCGACATCGTTCTTGTTGCCCCGCTGTACGAGGGCAACGTTGGTTTTGCCGCACGGGTGATGAAGAACTTCGGGTTTACCCGTCTCGTGCTCACCGATCCCTGTACTCTCGGTAATGAGGCAAAAGCCCGGGCATCTCACGCACAGGATGTACTGGAGAACGCCGACACCTGTACCATCGAGGATGTCTTTGCCCGGAGCAATATCGTGATTGCAACAACAGGACTTGTGAGCAAATCGGTTTGCCATTCGATGCGGATGCCGTTCTATTCCCCAAAGGAACTCCGGGAACGCGTGGCTGACGCTGACGGCAGGATCTCGATCCTCTTCGGACGGGAGAACTGGGGGCTCAGTAACGAAGAGGTGAAACGAAGCGATATGATCTGTACCATCCCGACTTCGGACGAATATCCGATCCTCAACCTCTCGCACGCGGTCGGCGTTGTCTGTTACGAACTTGCAAATCTCCCGCTCCCGTCTTACGCACTTGCATCACCGGCGGAGATGGGATACCTCTACCGGCATATCGACCGGTACCTCGACGCCATCCACCACCCGGCTTTCAAGCGCGAGAATACCATGATCCTCATCCGGCGTATTCTCGGAAGGGCAAACCTCACCATAAGGGAGGCAAGTACCCTGCACGGACTCCTGCGCCGGAGCGAGTGGCACATTAACCCGGCGCTGCTGGACCGGGACAATGCCAAAACCGGGGATGACAGTACTAAAGAGGAATGAGCACGTACCTTCCAGCCAATGATTCTCGTGGACTGGCAGCTCCTTGACCGCATCTCACGGGGCCATATCATAATCGATCCTTACGATCCGAAACTCGTGCAGCCGAACTCGGTGGATATCCGGCTGGGAAGCCATTTCGTCTGGTACAGACCGGGGACCGGTATTATTGACCCATACATCCGGGAAAGCGTCACGGCTGATGTTGAAGAGACCCATGCGGATTTTTTCATCCTGAACCCCGGGCAGTTCATTCTGGCTGAGACGCTCGAACGCATCGGACTTCCCGACAACATCGTTGCAACGATCGAGGGCAAATCAAGCATTGCAAGGCTCGGTGTCACCCTCCACCAGACCGGTGGCTGGATCGATGCAGGTTTCCGGGGCACGATCACGCTGGAGATGGCAAACGTGAACTCGCGACCGGTCAAGGTACATGCGGGGATGCCGATCGGCCAGCTCGTCTTCTACACAACTGAACGGGCAGAGAACCCGTACGACAAGAAAGGAGATGCAAAATACCTTGACCAGCGGCAGGCAACGCTCTCGCGCTACCATGCCAACAAAAAAAGTCAGTGACGGGATAAAAGCTCGATCAGTGTTTGAAACGTGATGGGTTAAGCACTATATATAGTGGAAAAACCCATTTTATACGGATGACCGGATTCATTCGGAGATGAACCAATGCGACTTCTTCTGATACATTCAGACTATATCGAATACGAAGCAAAAAAGAAGACAAAAATGGCCGAAGAGGAGGCGGTTCTCGCCGACTCACAGAAAGAGACCCTTACGGTATTCTGTGCCGTGGAATCGATTGACGAAGAGGACCTCGAGGGAGTCATCATGCAGGCGGTCCAGGAGATTGACAAGACCGCTGACCAGGTGAAGGTGGACAACATTGTCCTTTACCCGTACGCGCATCTCTCGAGCGACCTTGCCTCGCCCGAGATCGCCATTACCGTCTTAAAGACGCTCAAGACTGAGCTCGAAGCCGAGGGTTTCTCAGTAAAGCGTGCGCCGTTCGGCTGGTATAAGTCATTCAAGCTTTCCTGTAAAGGCCACCCGCTCTCTGAGCTCTCGAAAACGATTGTACCCGGGGAAGGCATGGTCAAGAAAGAGAAGAAAGAGGTCACTCATGACTGGTTCGTGCTGACACCTGACGGGAAGCAGCATGACTACAAAAATTTCCTGGACGATTCACCGTTCGGCTGCCTTGTGAAGAAGGAACTCGGCGTCGCCGTACCGACCGGTGGGGAACCCGCCCACGTCGATCTAATGCGTTCAAAGGAACTCGTAGACTACGAACCGGCAAGCGATGTCGGCTGCCTTCGCTGGATGCCGAAGGGTAAAATCGTCCGCGACCTCATCGCGGATTACGTGCTCAGGCTGGTGCTCGAGTATGGGGGAACACCTGTCGAAACGCCGGTCATGTACGACCTTGGCGACCGGGCGATCTACGAGCATGCCGACAAGTTCGGTGAACGCCAGTACCGGTTCAAATCGAATAACCGGAACATGATGCTCCGGTTTGCCGCCTGTTTCGGAATGTTCTCGATCATGCGTGACATGCACATATCACCCAACAACCTTCCGATGAAGATGTACGAGCTTTCGACATACTCCTTCCGACACGAACAGAAAGGCGAAGTTATCGGACTCAAGCGTCTCCGTGCATTCACCATGCCCGACATGCACTCGCTCTGTACGGACATGCCCGAGGCGCTGAAATGCTTTGAAGAGCAGCTCACCATGGGGTGGCAGACCGGCCGCGATTTTGAGACAAAACTGGTCGCAGCCTTCCGGTGCACGAAAGATTTCTATGCTGAACACGAGGCATGGGTCAAGAAGATCGTACGGGAATCCAACTGCCCGATGCTGATCGAGATCCTCTCCGACCGTGTCCATTACTGGGTTGCGAAGATCGACCTTGCCGCCATCGATGGCCAGAGCCGCCCAATCGAGAACCCTACTGTCCAGATCGATGTCGAGAGCTCGACCCGGTTCAACATCAAGTACCACCGTGAGGACGGTACCGTTGTCCACCCGCCAATCCTTCATTGTTCCCCGACGGGAAGCGTAGAACGGGTCATCTGCGCTATTCTTGAGAACATCTCCATGCAGGAAGTCCCCGCCCTGCCTACTTGGCTATCGCCCGTGCAGGTACGGGTTGTCCCGGTCGCCGAACGCCACAGTGCGTTTGCTGCTGAAGTCTGTGACAGGATTAACGCGGCAAAGGTCCGGTGTGACCTTGACGATCGGGAAGAGAGCGTGGGCAAGAAGGTCAGGGAAGCAGGAATGGACTGGGTGCCATACGTTGTTGTTGTCGGCGACGAGGAAATTGCCGGAAAGAAACTGACTGTTACGATCCGGAAGAAGTCGCATCTCAACAAGCCGCACAAGGAAGAACTCACGATCGAGGCACTCATCTCAGCGGTGCATAAGGAAACCGAAATGATGCCGTACCGGCCGCTCTATACTCCGCGGAAGTTGTCAATGAAGGCACGGTATATCTGATCCTTTTTTCAATAGCGGTTATCTGTATTCATGTTATCAACATTCTGACCTGATAGAAGAAGAGCCCGGGCCATCTTTCACACACGCGGTTGCTGCTGCGTCCCGCAATGGAAAGTCCCGAAACCCTCGACCATTGCCCGTGCATCGATACCGACAACCTTCCTTTCCGGGAAGAGTTCCTGTAAAATCCGCAGGGCTTCGGCATCATGCGGGTCGTTGAAGACCGGCACTACAACAACCGTGTTGCCGATAAAAAAATTCGTGTAGCTTGCCGGATACCGCTGGTCCCTGCTCATGACCGGTGCAGGCATCGGCAGTTTCACTACGGTCAGAGGCGTTCCGTCCTGGTCACCTGACTGCCGGAGGATCTCGTAGTTTTCGTGCAGTGCCGGGTAATTTGCATCATCGATGTTCGTCTCGTATGCACAGACAACAGTCGAAGGAGCGACAAACCGTGCAATATCATCGATGTGGCCGTCGGTGTCGTCCCCCTCTATCCCTTCGTTAAGCCAGATCACTTTTTCAACACCGATGTATTCTCTGAGCCGGTCCTCAATCTCGTCGGCAGAGAGTGACGGGTTACGGTTCGGGTTGAGCAGGCAGGCTCGTGTTGTCAGGACCGTGCCCCGGCCATTAACATCTATCGACCCTCCTTCAAGGACCAATCCCGCCGAGAACATCGGAAAGTTGATCCGGCGGTTGATTATGCTGGGGATCCTACCGTCACTGACATGACTCTCGTATTTTCCTCCCCATGCATTGAACTCCCACCTTACCATCGCAACCCGTTTCAGGGCGCGGTTGACCACAAACGTCGGGCCATAATCACGGATCCAGACATCGGCATACTCTGTCGTGTGAAGCGAAACATGTGTGAGGTCTACGCTGGCGTCGCGGAGAGAGGCCCGAACCTTCCGGTGGACTGCGGCAGTCGGGACGAAGAGTTCGACCCGCTCGGACACGCTCAACGCCTCGATCAGCCGGATGTACGTTTCCTCTACAGCGCTGATGTGAGGGAATGTCCGCGGAGAATGCGGCCACGCAATCCAGACCGCGTCGTGTGGTTCCCACTCAGCAGGCATATGGAACCCGCGGTTCCGGGGGGTGTCCCCCTCCCGGAGGGCAGGATTTGCCCCGCTCTCCCCGGCAAACGGCAGAGAAACCCGTGAGTACGTATCAGGGCGTCTGTTCCGGAAGAACCCCCATGAGTCCTGAACAGAATGATTCATTTCAAAGTCGACCGGGGCCACCAGCACTTGTTCAGTTTCCCCGGCATGTGCGATGATTTTCCCAAACGCATCGCAGATAAACGACCCGCCAAAGAACCGTGTGGTGCCCTCCTGCCCCACCCGGTTGAGCGCCGCGATATGGATGCTGTTTGCAATGGCGTGGCTTCGCTGGATGAGTTCCCAAGCGTCCTGCCAGTCCCCTTCGGTTGGTTCACTCCCCCCGGGATGGCCAATGGCTGTTGGATAAAATATGATCTGGGCGCCCTCAAGTGCAACGCACCGTGCCGCCTCAGGGAACCACTGGTCATAACAGATAAGGACCGCGATGCGTCCGTACCGTGTGGATATGACACGGTATACATCACCCGGGTAAAAATATTCTTTTTCGAAGAACCCGGGATCCTGGGGGATATGGATTTTATGGTAAGGAGGATTTACGGTTCCGTCAGCGTCAATGACGACCGCGGCATTGTATACCTTCCCATCCGGTGACTTCTCCAATATCGGGACTATGATGACTGTTTGATACTGCCGGGCTATCCTGGCAAAAACATCAGTTGATTCACCCGGAATCGTCTCTGCGATCCGTGAGATGTCGGTACCGATATGCTGGGGGAAATACCGGGTCCGGAAGAGCTCAGGAAGGCAGATAATCTTCGATCCGGCCCTTGCAGCATCTTCAGCTTTAGCAGCAGCGTTTTTCAGGTTCTCGTCCGGGTCGGGTCCGACCGACATCTGGATGAGCCCCACGTATACAGTACTTTGTCCCATCAGCCTCGTGCCATACCTCATTATTTTTCCCGGCATATAGTGGTATCTTAACAGTTCTTCCCCGATGGAATTCCGGTACGAGGCAACCGGAACACGGGCCGGATTCCTACAGAAAGATTCATGCAGCCCGGGAGACCACAACAGACGATAATATCAGGATGTATTATCATGAAAGTGGGATTTATAGGACTCGGGCATCTGGGAAAAACGATCGCACGCCACCTCATAACCGAAGGCATTGAGATTACGGTCTGGAACCGGACAAAAGAAAAAGCGGACGATCTCGGAGTACCGGTCGCACTGTCGCCTGCGGACCTGATCGGCGGATGCGATGTCGTAGTCATGAACCTCTTTGACAGCGAGGCGGTTGCGTCCGTGCTTATAGGTGAACGGGGGCTCCTGACAGTACCTTGCAGGGGCAAAATTATCATCGACACGACAACCAACCATTTCGCGCATGTAGGTGCGTTTTACGAGCTCGCACAGGCCCACGGCGCCACGTATCTCGAATGCCCGATACTTGGCAGCGTAGTTCCTGCTTCACGGGGAGACCTTACGGTCCTCGTAAGTGGAGACGAACGCACGTTCATAAAAACCCGGCCGCTAATTGAAACGATCGGGTCGACGATACATTATATTGGAGAACCGGCACTTGCTACAAAGATGAAACTCGTGAATAATCTCGTGCTTGGATCGTTCATGGCTACTCTCGCCGAGGCAGTTGCTCTTGGGGAATCAGCCGGTATCCCGCGTGAAAAGGTCATAAATATCCTCCTCTCGGGTGCGGGTAACTCGATGGTTCTCAATGCAAAGAAAGAAAAACTTGTGCAAGAAGAGTTCTCAACCCATTTCTCGTCGGCTCTCATCTACAAGGACCTCCACTACCTCCAGGACCTGTGCCGGACGATGAATAAACCGCTCTTTACCGGGAGTTGTGCAAAAGAACTGTTTGCCCTGACCCGTTCAAAGAAGATCGACCACCTTGATTTCTCAGCGGTGTACACAATATTCAGGGATTTCTGATTGAAATCCTGCCTTCCCGGGATCTGCAAGGATAACCTGAACCCCAACTTCATCGGTGTTTCAGGGTGCCCATCTAGTCCATCTGCAGTCCCTGTGGAAAAAGGATGCCAGAAAATATAGAAGGAAACATATCAGATTAAGTATATACAAATTCGATGTCGATTCATGAAATGCAATTTACCAGTCCGGAGCTTCGATGATCTCGGTTATCTACGTCGACGATGAACCCGCGCTCCTTGAAGTTTCCAAGATATTTCTCGAGCGGGGAGGTGACTTTCGGGTCGACACTGCAGGATCTGCCCGAGAAGGGCTGGACAGGATCGCAAAAACGCAGTACGACGCCATTGTGTCCGATTACCAGATGCCCGAAATGGACGGGATCGCGTTTTTGAAGAAGGTAAGAGCTGCCGGTAATACGACACCGTTTATTATATTTACCGGTAGAGGCCGTGAGGAAGTAGCGATCGAAGCGCTCAACAATGGCGCTGATTTTTATCTTCAGAAAGGAGGGGACCCGCACGCTCAGTTCGCCGAGCTCACGCACAAGATCCTCCAGTCCGTCAACCGCCGGCGGGCTGAGCAGGAGGTCATTACCGAGCGGGAAAAATTTGAGCAGTATCTCCACGTCGTAAATGTCATCGTTGTCGCCCTGGACATTGCCGGCCATGTGGTCCTGATAAACCAGAAAGGACTTGAAACGCTGGGATATCTGCGGGAAGAGATTGTCGGGAAAAATTGGTTCGATCTCTGTATTCCCGAAAACAACCGGTCAACCGATTGTTCCCTTCACGAAAAGATCATCAAGGGTGACCTTACATCGGCAGAATATTACGAAAGCGACGTAGTCACAAAGTCCGGCGATCTCCGGACGATAGCGTGGCACAACGCATATGTCAGGAACGATGACGGTGCGATCACCGGCTCGATCAGTTCGGGAATTGACATCACTCACCACAAACAGATAGAGGCTGCACTGAGAGAGAGCGAGGAACGGTACCGGACGCTTGCAGAATCGGCAAACGACATGATCTATGTTACCGATACCAACGGTGTCCTTCTCTACGCCAACACGTTATGCGCAGAAATGTTCAGGACGACCCCGGCCCAGTTAATCGGAAAGTCTCAGGAAGAACTCTTTCCACCCGATATTGCCCGTAGGCACCGGGAAGCCATACGGCGACTGTTGGAGAATGGCAATCCGGGAACTCTCGAAGAATTTATACCGACCCCCAACGGCAACATCTGGATCTATGAACATAGCGCTCCGGTTCGCGACAAGCAGGGAAATATCGTCTCTGTACTGGGAATAGCCCGCGACATAACCCGGCAAAAAAAAGCAGATGAAATCTGTGCAATTGCAAGCAAAAAACTCAAAACCCTTTCTTCAGTATCCCGGCATGATATCAACAACAAACTCACCATCCTGAGCGGATATACTGAGCTGATGAAGGCTGACACCACTGACAAGACATTCCTTACCTATTTTGCGATACAGGAGAATGCCATTAAAGATATCACCGGGATCCTGAAATTCTCCAAGGACCGTGACAGTATCGGGACGGAGGCTCCCCGGTGGCAGGATGTCCACAATGTGATTGCCCAGTCTCTTCAATGGCATGAGACCGCCCCAATCGTCATTACCGATGAGACAAAAGGGCTCCAGGTCTATGCCGATCCGATGCTCATACAGGTATTTCTGGATCTTATCGATAACGCGATGCGCCACGGTAAGGCCAGCACATCAATCCATATCTGGCATGAACGGCGCGGCGATGATCGGATTATTATCTTTGAAGATAACGGCGGCGGGATTCCGGTTGAACAGAAGGAGAAGATCTTCGAAATGAAGTACGGCAGGAGTTTTGGGTTAGGTCTGTTCCTCTGCCGTGAGATACTTTCCCTGACGGGTCTTGAGATCCATGAAACCGGGATACCTGGTACGGGTGCACGGTTTGAGATCCGCTTACCGAAGGAAATGTACCAGGAAGCATAGAGCTCTGTTTTCCGGGATAAAATCAGGATCCGGGCGTTACCAGATAATCAGTCCTGGTAAATAACGAGGGAGTACCACGCCAGCACTGCGGTAAACGCCAGGGTAAATACGATAATCAGGGCAATAGTAACCAGTTTCTCATTCCGGCTCATCGCAGACCATTCATTTTTCTGTTTTCCCGCAGCCCACCCAATGATGAGCCCTGCACCGGTCCCGGCCATCGTTCCGAGTGCGATGACCATAAGCTCAGCGAAAAGTTTGTCGTACATGGAGTCTGCCTGAAGTGTTGTACGCCGAATAATATAAATCCCGGGGGAACAGCGGAGATATTATGCCCGTCACTCCTCTGCGGGCCTGTTCTGACTGCCGGTCCTGACAAGATCGAAGACCCACCGGCTCACCCCGGGTGCAACATTGCCACAGGTGTTGGAGTACGTGATATCTAACCCTTTATTACGGTAGAGATTTACCAGTGAGGGGATCTCCTTTCGGGTCCTGAAGGTATAGAAATGGATCATCCCGCCAGGAACCGTGACAGGGATCAGGACGTCGAGGATGGAATCCATCCCGTACGGTGTAGGGATTATCACCCGGTCAAACCTGCGGTGAGGCAGCAGCATCGTATCAAAAGCGTCACCCCTGATGACATCCAGGGTATCCCTCACCTTATTCAGCCCGGCGTTCTCATAAAGCCACCGGAATGCATCAGGGTTCTGTTCGACTGCAACGACGTGTGCTCCTTTTGCAGCTGCAGGGATCGCATACGGCCCCACACCAGCAAACGGGACGTAGACCTTCTCCCCGGGCTCAACCTGATCAATAACCCGCATCCGTTCGTACCCCATCCTGACATTGAAAAAGACAGATTTCACATCAAGCCGGTACCTGAACCCGAATTCCTTGTGCTGTGTGACCGTGGTCTCACCTGCGAGGATTTCAAAATGTGCTGTCCTCATATCACCGGTGATCTTTGTCACTTTGTTGAGCACCGTGAAAATGTTCCTGCGCCGGGAGATGATGGTCGCGGCGATGACCTGCTTATAATCGTCGAGTTCCGGGGGCAGCGAGATCACAGCAACATCTCCAATAACATCGAAATGGCTGGAGACATGCCGACGTACCTCCTCCGGGATGATGCCCCGAAGCTGTTCCCGTAACCCCATGGTACGGAATACTACGATCTGCTTCTGATAAAAATGTCATGGCAGAGCGTCGGCTATCTGCTTTCCCTCCTGCCCACTCACAGGATATCGGGGTCTTTGAGCGTTGAACACAAACTGTCGCAGGGGCAATCCTTAAAAAGGTTCCATGGAATATTCCATCTCTTTTCCCCATCTCTTTCATAACACAAAATTAATCAGTCAGGACTTCCTGTTCTCAATAATCATGACCGGCAGGCGCACGATTGATCGGATACTGACTGCCTACGCAACAGTGGAAGGTGCAGGTGTGCGGTTGCACCGGGCGTTCGGTTATTATGAGGTTCCACAGTTTGATCCGTTCCTTATGCTGGACGATTTCCGTGCACTGCGGCCAGAGGATTATCTTGCAGGCTTTCCCTGGCATCCGCACCGGGGGATAGAGACGGTGACCTATATGCTTGACGGGGTTGTCGAGCATGAAGACAGCATGGGGCACAAAGGAAAAGTCGGGGGAGGCGACGTGCAATGGATGACCGCGGGGTCAGGGATCATACACCAGGAAATGCCAAAACCCATAAAAGAACGCATGGGGGGGTTCCAGCTCTGGGTGAACCTCCCGAGATCCGACAAGATGAGGAAACCCCGGTACCAGGAAGTAAAGCGGTCCAAGATTCCGGTCACTTCCCCCAAACCCGGTGTGGACGTAAAGGTAATCTGCGGGAGTATCAGCGGTGTTGAAGGGCCGGTGAAAGATATCGTTGCCGATCCCCAGTTCCTTGACATAAGCATCGGTCCCGGAACCAGTTTTGTGCATACTACAAAAGAGGGACACACTACCATGGCTTACGTTATCGGCGGGTCGGGGACCTTCGATGAGAATGAGGGGCACCGCGTGGGGAACCGGGACCTCATCCTTTTCAGCGACGGTACCACCATCTGGGTCCGGTCATTTGACCGCGGATTGCGCTTCCTTCTCTTCTCTGGACAACCGATCAAAGAACCCATCGCATGGCGGGGCCCCATCGTCATGAACACCCAGGAAGAACTCCGAGAGGCATTCCAGGAATACGAGAAAGGCACGTTTATCCGGAAACAGGGATGACTGCGTCGGGCCGGGCTCCAACTCATTTTTTTCCAGGTTCTTATAAGGTCCGGATAACGTGCGGTTTCCAAAGGGTATCGCGCAGAAATCTGGGAACGGTAGACTATGCACCTTTTTCCCTATAACCAAGATATTTCATTTCCGGACACCAGCGACCATTGCAGAGGAAGACACTCTGATCAAAAACCGTGCACCCTCGCTCCTCCTCCATCCCGCTCTGGTAAACAGCCCTGGTTTTCGGATGTTCCTATGCCTTGCCGTCAGATAACCGATGTCTCCGAATACCGGTTCGAAGATATCAGACCCGGTGACCATGTTGTGGATATCGGTGCAAACGTGGGAGCTTTCTGCATCCGGGCTGCTTACCGTTCCCGACATGTCGTCGCTGTCGAGCCGGTCACTGCTAAAATCCTTCAGGAGAACATCAGGATCAACGGTGTTACTGTAACCGTTGTCAAAGGGGGACTGGGAGATGGAAAAAACAAAGAGATCGGCTGGGATGGGTGCCATGCCGTTGTACCAACGTACACTCTCAAATCTATTATCGGGATAGCGGGCGGTTGTGATTTTCTGAAATGCGACTGTGAAGGAGCAGAATGGCTGATCGACCCCGTTGATCTCAATGATGTGAGACGCATCGAGATGGAACTGCACCTCCCTCCGATCAGTGGACCGGTTAACACAGCACTGCTTGACTATATCAGCAGACAATACGATTTTGAGATTGAACGCAAACCCTGCCATACCGCGCTGGGTGTCATGGGAGTCCTCCACGCGGAAAAACAATAACCATTTCCTGCAAATGGCCAGCGATAGAACATTCCTTCCGTCAACAACCTTCAAGAACCACCCCTTCCAACACCATATGAAGGAACCTCCTATGTGTGACACTTTCAACGACCAAAAAAATGTGTTCCTAGACCAGATCCTGGCAGAACGCCGCTCATACCGGATGTTCAAACCGGAATTTCCCCCAGATGACAACATCCGCCGGATAATCCATGCCGGGCTCCTTGCACCCTATGCCGCAGCTGCAGTCGGCGGATCAAAGGAGTACTTCCGGAGGTTCTTTGTAATGAGGAACGGGTCACAGAGCATGCAGAACGCAATTCCGCTTGTGATGGAACAGGTTGTCCTGTTTGCCGAGGGTCTGGAAAAGGCAATGAACGATGACCCCGGGCTCAAGGCAAAAGCGGTTATGTTTGCCCGAAGGCTATCAGCAATCCGGAAGATGGGGATAGTGCCCGGTATCGGGACGGCTCCTTATTATATTGTTGTTGCCGAACGCCGGGGTTTTCCTCCCGTTGAACTGCAGTCACTGGCGCATTGTATGGAGAATATGTGGCTCAAGGCGACTGCGCTCTGTCTCGGGTTCCAGATAGTCTCAGTCACTTCGCAGATGTCGTCGAACCCGGAATTCTGCAGGATCCTCGGGATCCCTGCCGGGGAGTGGGAACTGATGGGGTGTGCAATCGGTTACCCGCAGGAAGAACTGCCACCATCAGTCCGCCCTCCAGTGGACGATGTCACCCGTTGGCTCGATTGATCTCAACACTGAAAAGGGCAGATGCTCTCGATATGTATATCGACAGTGATCATCGCTGTGCATATCCGGAAGTCCCCGATCGTACCTTCCCTCTGTCTGCAGTTTCTGGCAGGACTGCAGATCATGTTTGTAATCTTCGCGGTTTTGTGCATCACCGGTTTTTACTTTTCATTTGTACTGGGGAAACCTGAGAAACAGCCCGGTAAACGAGGATGCCAGACTCTGAAAATACCGTCATTCTATCAGCATCAGTCCAGGGTGATGGCCGGTGATCGATCTGCCTCCGCAGGGCGTAACAAGGAATGTATTCTCGATCCCGACCATCCCCACTCCTCTGATCCCCTTCTTCGGTTCGAGCGCGATCGCCATGCCCTCTTCGAGCGGCTCGTCAAACCCCTGCGCGATAACGGGATTCTCAGCGATCTCAAGCCCAATCCCGTGGCCGATAAACTGGACTTTCCGGTTCCCGTATCCCATGAAATTTTCAAGGAACGCCGGTTCCAGGCTGTCGATGATGGTCTTGTAGATCTGTGAAGGGATCGCTCCCGGCCTGAGAAGATCAGCAGCCCTGTCCTGAATCTCTACGCATTGGTGGTGGATCGCGATTGCTTCTTCGGGGATGGACCTGCCAAACATATATGTCATGGTCTTGTCGGTGTGGTACCCCTGGCACCCGCATCCGATATCAACGAAGACGAGGTCCCCCTTCGCCAGTTTCCTGTCCCTGCTGCCGAAGAGCGGGACCGCAGGAGACATCCCGGCATTTCCGCCAGGACTATCGAGAAACGTGGGGCGGATGGAGCTCTCGCCAAACCCGATCTGGCCAAGAACGATCTCCGCTTCGGACATCCCGAACCTGACAACACCGTGATGCCCTTCCCTCACCATCATCGTATAGAGATCACTGCTGAACTCAGCCTCACTCACTCCTTCCACAAGAATTCCGGGGGCGAGCTCTTCGAGTACATACCGGTGGATCTTTCCCGCCATTTCCATGAGAGCCAGTTCGTAACCGCTCTTGACCGACCGGATATTCAGCACGACCGGATCGACCGGCAGGAACCCCCTGAAGGGGAAATGTTTCTGCAGGCGCTGGAACATCGCAAGGGAAACATGTTCGGCCTCGATGTACACAACATCAGGTATGTGCCTGACGCTCGCTGCTACATCACGGTAGCTCCGCATGGGGTGTATCTGTGGAAATAGCGACTCCTCAATAGCACGCTCGTAACTCCGGCGGACCCACAGAACCGCTTCGCCATCGCGGGGGATAAGAAGCATCCCGTCCTGCATCGTCCCGGTGAAATAATAAAGATTGATATTACTGAAAATGACGACATTTTCCCATTCAGGACTGGCGGTATCCATTCGGGCCCTGAAACGGTTCATCCGGTCCGAAAGTTCGCTGAAAGGGACTTGATCCTGCATGCATTAAGGTGGACGATGAAAATATTTACAAGTGATTGAATTCCCGGTCGATAATTATCATTCTCGTTTTTTCACCACACATACCAAAGATTCCGAAAAAAAGGGTAACTAGAGCGGCATTTCCCAGGTATAACCGCAATCAGAACAGACGCAGACAACAATCGTCTTATTCTCGACCGTTTTGCAGTCAGTCCATTCGGTATTTTTGGATTGGCATTTCGGGCAGTTTGACATGATTACTCCACGGGATGATTGATAGGGGAAGATCGGGATTTGCTGACGGATTCTCCTGTTCTGAGTTAGGCATCAGACTAGTGTTCAGGATCATGCGCCAGTCCGATACTCTCTCCCGGCTGCAAAATCTTCACTTTGATATCCGTCGTCCGCTCGATAGCTTTTTTGAATGGTTCCGGTTCGGCACTGATCTTGGGCCAGGTATTGTAATGGATCGGGATCACTGTTTTTGCGCCGATAAAGTTTGCGGCTATCATCGCCTCTGCGGGACCCATCGTGTACCGCCCTCCGATGGGGATGAGCGCGACATCCGGGTGGTACAGCTCGCCGATCAGCTTCATGTCCGAGAAGAGCCCGGTATCCCCGGCATGATAGACCCTGACACCGTCTATTCCGATCACAAACCCTGCTGCGGCACAACCAACACCTCCCTCTTCGATCCAGCTCGAGTGCATCGCCGGGGTCATGGTGAACGAGACACCGTCAATCTTCATTGTCCCACCAATGTTCATCCCTTCCGCTGGAACTCCTTTGGCCTTAAGGTACTTTGCAATCTCGGTGATCGCAACAGTCTTCTTTCCAAGAGCCACAGCTTCGCCAAGATGATCTTCATGCCCGTGAGTGACTGCGACGATGTCGGGGTATACTCCGGAGACACTGCCGTTATCGATGAACGGATCTATCAGGACCTTCCGGGAGCCCGCGAGGAGAATACACGAATGCCCAAGCCAGGTAAGTTGCATATATGCAGATCCGGTTACATTCGGATGAACGTTACCATCGGCATTTTTTTAATAAAGAGTGACGTGGGAAAGGTCAAAGCATGTCCCCGTGATGAAAATATTTGTAGTCAGGAACCACTCTCATCGGTGTAAGCCGTAGGGGACATGAATTTCAAACCTTGCCCCTTTCCCCGGTATGCCGGTCTCTTTGATGCTGATATCCGTGGCAGCAAGAATCTCTTTGATAAAGAAGAGCCCGTATCCGATATGTTTGCCATAGGTCTCCGGAAACAGGGATCCCTTTTTATCGGCGGGTATGCCAACGCCGTCATCTTCGCAGACAATGATAAGCTTGTTCTCCAGTGTGCGATACGAGAACCGAATCACGGACAGTTTTTCACCGCCATGCTTTAACGCATTGTCAATCATGTAAAAAAATGCCTTTTCCAAGAGATGGTCGGCAAAAATCTCCACATTTTTCATCTCGACATCGACCGTGACCTTTCCCAGATTCACACCAACACGTGCCCGGGTGATGGTATCGGGGACATTCTGCCATTCCGGTTGGCTGGTGCCGATGTCCTGGTATTCTTTGATAAACTTGATCTGCCGGTGGATTCTGGTGATCGCCGTCTTTACTTGACTGATATCAGTGTTCTTGCCATTGCGTTCCAGATCTCCGGAGAGTTCCGTCAGCTGGTTTAAGATGTCCTGGCCGGTGATGTTGTTGAGAAATGCGAGTCTTCTCGTGGCCCGCTCAAGAGACCTTTCCGTGACTTCCTGCTCCCGCGTCTTCCGTTTCAGTTCACGCCACAACCCGCCGGCAAGGGCGGCAAAGGCAAAGACGAGAAAAATACTGACAATGATCAGTTCACTCAGATGCAATGATGCATATTCCTGAAGAAACTGATTAAGGATCTCTGCCAAGCCCAGTGCGCTTGAAATGAGGTACAAAAGCGCAGAGAGAACAATGATCACGAGAACATATTTTACTATCAGAAAATACGGCATTCTATGTTTTTTTGCCAAATTCACGCTCATATCCTCCCTCTAAAATTCTTATTCTCCGATTGGAGATGAAGATTGCGGTAAAAATATCATAATGATGTATCTACCCGGAACCTGGTATTTTCAATCACAAAAATCCGACAACACCGGATCCGCAGGAAAAAGTTTGAATCGAGAGAGAGTATAGTCACTAAAATTAGGGGTTGCTGATGAGATGATGACGTAAATCGCGTTACGTCACATCTATCATTTCGGCTTCAGTGATATCGATCGAATCGCCAAGGTTGTCGGCTGTCGCGCTCCGGGTCATCTGCTCGGTGAGATCGCGGTCCTCCATCACATCGCGGATCCGGTTGATATAGGGATCGATAGTCGGGTCTTCCTGTTCCTCAATCACGTGCCGGTATTCACGAAGTGTCGACGGGCTGACGCCAAGTTCCTCGCTGACATCCTTCATCGTCTTTCCGGAATCGATCAGATTCTCCATCTGTACCTTATCAAAAGGCATCTTAAAATCGAGATCCCGGAAGAGTTTGAGTCTCACACGTGCCCGAGCTACGGTTTTACTGAGTTTCTCGTCACCGAGCTCGCGGGCGATCTCGGTATCGTTTTTTCCTGCATAAAACGAGGTAACGAGTTTTGCGAGCTGGATCGGTTTTAAGGACGTCTTGAATATACCCTGCTCCGTGATCTCTCTCATTACAAGAGCGACCTCGCGTTCGATCGCATCGCTGTCTCTTAAAGTACCATGGATATTCTTCATTGGCTCGACAATCTTTGTCTTGCCCGACATGGTGCTGAAGAGTTTCAGTAACTGTGTCTTGCGTTTGTCTTCAGTCATTGCATACCCCTTATGGGATGGTAATACAATATGTGGCCTTATATTTAATAGTATCCATCTGAAACATCGACCACAATCCCTATAAAATGGAAGTTCTTTTGCACTAGATTACATGGCATTTCGTGTCCAAATCGCTCATTCTGCCCTGATTTTATGAGCAAATCTCCAGCGATCGTACATCACCCGGACAAAAACCGGCGGTCTAAGCAGCAGAGTCTTCTTGTCGTTCCCGGAATCTCAAGAGGTTTGACCGATCCGGGACAGCATCAGGATATCCGAGAAAGTACCGAAATGATATCCGATCATTGGCCTGTCGTTCCGTTTCGTAATCCGACAATCCAAATCTTCCCTGGAGCAGAAGCATATTCACTACCGGAGCTCATCGATATGCTGCCTTCTCCCGCATCATTTCTTCCGTCCGTTTTTGCTTGCTGATGTCTTCATGCACCGATACCCAGACTGGACCATGAAAATGATGTTGAAAGGTCGAGATATTGGCATGACTCCAGAACGTTGTACCGTCTTTCATGATATTATGCACTTCCCCACTCCAGACTCCCGTCCGCACAAGACTGTTTATGATTTTATCTGAAAAATCCTGAGGGCCGTTGTCAATCGGTGAATTGATGATATCGATATGTTTTCCGGTTAACTCATCTGGATCGTAACCAAACATACGTTCGAAACGCGGGTTTGCGTAGACAATTACTCTGTCACGGGCTCGGATCATGATTACCCCTTCTGCCATGTTCTGCACAATCTGACTGTGCAATTGCAACGCTTCTTTCGTCTTCCGACGTTCGGTGATGTCTCGGCACAATGACTGGACAATCTGCTTCGAACCGGACTGAATTACTGAGGCGTTGATCTCTATTGGTTGAATGGTGCCGTCTGGTTTTTGGTAATCGATCTCAAAACCTCTGATCTGTCCATTCCTGAAGCATTTTTCCACTTCTTGCGCATTCCTCGTGATATCATAGGGCGCGGTCCAGTCGGTCACCGGTCTCCCTTCTATCTCAGCAAGCGTGGACCGGCCAGCTAGCCGTAGGTATTCCGAGTTTGCCGTCATGACCCTCCCCTCCTCATCAAGGATAACATAACCGGTTCCAGTGGTCTCAACCAGACTCCGGTACTGTTCCTCACTCTTCTGCAGTGCCAGCTCTGCATTCTTGCGATCGGTTATGTCAAGATATGTCCCCAGCACGCCAATGATCTCTCCATTGGCATCCCGCAGCGGGACTTTATTTGTCAGGAGTTGGATTCTCTTTCCGGAGGGTGTTATCTGTGGTTCTTCGAAAAGGAGTTTTGGTATCCCGCTTGCAATCACAGCCCGGTCATCGTCCCTGAACATCTCGGCCTGATCATGCCAGCCCATTTCATAATCGTCTTTTCCTATGATATCTTCAGTTTTCTCGAAACCGGCGTCGCGAGCAAATGCAGTGTTACAACCAAGGAAAACTAAGTTTTTATCTTTCCAGAAGACCCGCACAGTGATGGAGTTAAGCACGGCCTCAAGGATCTGGCGCGATTCGCGCAGGGCTTTATCAGTTTGTTTACGTTCAGTAATATCGGTAAAAAAACAGCAACAATATTGTTGTTCCTTGAACTCAAAACAATTAAGCACTACCTCAACGGGGATTTCAAGCCCTTCGCGGGTTTTTATTACGGTTTCGAACATATATTGGTGATCCTGCCGGAGGGTCTCCCAGATATCCCCCCATGGGGTTGGGAGACTCACTGCAAGGATATCCGATAAATTTTTTACCGTCAACTCACTGTACGTGTAACCCAGCACCGTCAGGGCTTTCTTGTTCATGTACACGAACCGGGCATCGCGACTGATCCAAATGATCATGTAGGAAGAATTATTCATAGCAAACTGGGTGAACTGGAGCTGGAAATCAGCTTTTTCACGGGTGGAGATCTCGGTGTAAATCTGCTTACTCAGGTCCTGGACCTCGACCTTGTGCTCCAATATCAGACTCTCCATCTCATTTTCTCTCCTGCTGATCTTCTCCTCGAGTTTTTTTATCTCGGTGATATCAAGTCCCGTACCCTGATACCCGGTTGTCTGGCCGGCCTGGTTGAATATGCCCCTGAATTTCCAACGCTGCCACCGGGACTCGCCATTAGGTGTGATAATTTTGAATTCCAGCGATGCAACCGGGTGGGCAATGTCCAGTGAGGAGAGGTAATTTTTAATCCCTTTATATTCGCTTTCAGGGATTGTTGGCCGCCATTCATGACCTATGAGGTCGGCTTTTTCCTTCTGTACCAGGTCGCTGAATGCCTGGTTGACGTAGGTGATTGTGCCATCCGGTGAGAACCGGCAGATATACTCTATCTCGTCCTGCTCTACAAGCGAACGATCAGCGCCAGTTTCCAAGAGCGAGGTATGTATTGTGTTGGTCGTTATAGAGACAATAAGGGCAACACCAGGATCCCCATTTTCAAAAAAGACTGGACTCATGGTAAACGTGCCTGGCAGGAAGCGATCTGTGAGCACCAGTACTGCAGAAATCTTGGTTTCTTTACCTTTCAGCCCATCACGGATGAGATGGGACAGGTCAGGGCATATTTTCGCAAAAAATGGTAGTTCCTCTACCATTTTTCCGATGATATCCTTTTTTGTCATCTGCAGAAGTTCCAGGAACGGTTCATTAATATCGATAACCGTCTGGCCAACGTTGAATACGATCACATTGTTTTGTGAGATCCTCAGAACTGCTGCTGCAGGCAGTTTATCTGCCAGTGAGTAGATCTTCGTCGATCCATACCTTATAACTTTGACCCTTCCCTGGACCTGGAGCATATCAAGGTACTTGGCAACAGAGTTCCGGTTCATCTCCAGCAGGGTTGCGATTTCCTTAATGCTCAACCCTTCAGAATTTTCAGAAAGCAGTGTCTTTAATGCATCAATTTCATCCGGGAATTTATTCATTGCCATTTATCCAGCATTCGGTTTTCTCATTATTAAACCGTTTTGGATACGCCATGCACCAATGCCATGCATTGAAGTAAATTTATATTGTATATGAGTTTATTACGAAAATGTCTTAGAAAGACTATGATTTGGAGAACGAATTGCATACTTGACATTTGGGTGGCTGGAACTGATGGGGGTACAGAGGAAAAGCACCCGTATGGTCTTATGCTTCTCGAGGTATAGAATGCGGGGAGACATGTGGTTGCCTGCGATGTCAGGGGTCTCCCGGAAAATATTGACACACCCGTGAGCGGTATAAAAGTGCAACCGAAATCTGAATCACTCGAACGGAGGATCAGCACCGTGATCGAGGATCACGTGAAACACGGGTACTTGGTAAATGAGGATGAAATAAGGTGGATCGGTAGTTCCTCCAGAATCCGATCACGAGCCGGAGAGCTGAAACCTATGCACGGGGGAGTGAGGAGAGTTTATGTTCTGATGCATTAGCGGTTGATTTAAAAATATTAACGAGATGGAATAGTAGTCATCAACCACGAGCGCAACAGCACATGGGTCTCCTCACCTGATTGTGTGCTATTAATGAAAATGAAAGGAATGATGAATATTATGGAAGATGTGAGTACTTTAACAACGGTCAAAGTAACTGATCAGACTGCAAATCCGACACCATTGGGGTTGCTGGCATTCGGCATGACCACGGTACTGTTGAACCTGCATAACGCCGGGTTCTTCGCGATGGGGTCAACAATCTTTGCGATGGGGATATTCTTCGGCGGGATTGCTCAGATCATCGCAGGTATAATGGAATGGAAAAAGAACAACACTTTCGGCACGACCGCGTTCATCTCGTACGGTTTTTTCTGGATCTCGCTTGTGGGCCTTATCGTTATGCCGGTACTCGGCTGGAGCGGTCCGCTCCAGATGGAAGCGCTCGTATCGTTCCTTACGATATGGGGGTTATTCTCACTTGTGATGTTTATCATCACATTCAGATTGTCAAAAGCGCTCCAAGGGGTCTTTGGATCCCTGACATTATTGTTCCTGCTCTTGATAGTGGGGAACGCGATCGGCAGCGTCACGGTCCTCCAGATCGCCGGTGTCGTAGGCATTATCTGCGGACTCTCCGCGATGTACACGGGCCTTGGACAGGTTATGAATGAAGTATATAAAGAACAGGTTATCAGGCTCGGGTGAGTACTATGATTGGTTCAAAAGAATACGAACTGATGTTTGAAAAGAATCCTCTTGCGCATGCAGTCATAGACGCCAATCTCAGTTTTGTACTGGTAAATGACGGTTTCTGCAAGCTGGTCGGATACAGCAGGGACCGGTTAATGGCAATAAAATACTCCGATTTCAGGGCACAGGCAATGATCAAGTACCTAAAAGACTCCGGTGAGTCCGTGACGGATGCCATTAACGGAAAACGGATAACCGTGGGTGAAAGCACGCTTGAATCTCCATCAGGTGTGCACGTAATTGTCAGGACAAACATCCCCATCTTCGATGAAAAAAATGAATTAAAGTATGTGTACCTCACTTACAACGAGACCACAAAAATAGTGAAATCCCAGCAGTATATACAAAAAGAAGTTGAGGAGCTGAGCAAAGTCTACGGGAAGATGGCGGCAGGCGATCTGACGGTCAGGTACAACATAACCGAACCTGATCAGGATACAAAGGAGATGCACGACCAGATCGTCAAGCTCCGGGACGCTGTCCGGGGCATCGTCATCAATCTTGAAAACAATATCGCCGACGTCAACAAGAGGATGCTGAACCTTACTTCAACTGCCGAGAACGCGAGCAGCAGCATTGAGGATGCATCAAAGAGCGTAAGCCAGATCGCCAAGAACGCAACAAAAGTGAGCGAGAATGCAGAAAAGGCCTCCCAAGGAGTCGACCAGATCGCAAAAGCGATGCAGGACATGAGCGCAGCCGTCGAGGAGATCACAGCCAGTATGGAAAATGTCTCCGGTTTGTCCAAGGAAACCAACGACCTTTCCCAAAATGGCGCCGAACTTGCAGGTAAAGCGGAGATGAGCATGGGCGAGATCTCCGTTTCAACAGAGAAAGTATACGGGATTGTGACCGATGTAGAAAAACAGATGGGTGAGATCTCGAAGATTGTCATCCTGATCCGGGAGCTCGCGAGCCAGACCAACCTCCTCGCACTCAATGCGGCAATCGAAGCTGCACGCGCCGGTGATGCAGGGCGTGGATTCGCTGTTGTTGCGACGGAAGTCAAATCCCTTGCACAGGAATCGAGGAATTCAGCTGAACGGATCGAGGAGATGATCGGGAATTTAAAGAAGAGCACCCAGAACGCATCGACTGCAATGGCCAATTCCAAGGGTCTGGTCGATCAGGGAGCGAAGATGGTGACAGAGACGGTCCGGTCATTCAACAGCATTGCGTCGGCAGTCGACAAGGTTGCAAAGAGCGCCTCGGAAGTCGCTGCTGCAACCCAGGAGCAGGCCGCAACAACCGAAGAGATCACCGCAAGCGTTGCCGAAGTTTCAAACCTTGTTGAACAGACCGCAAAAGAAGCTGGCGATGCCGCTGCGGCGTCCGAAGAATCTTCAGCTGCGATCGACGAGATAACCCGGATGGTAGAGACCGTGAGCAAGGTTGCTGTCGAAGCGATGGAAGCCAACAAGAGATTCAAGGTGGATTAAAGGGAGGTCGTTTACATGGCGGCCAAAGCAGTTGAAACACCGGCAGAACCCAAGGGCAGTAACGATTCGTCTCAGCGAAACAGGAGCAGCAGTATCCAGGTCGTCGAATTCGTCCTTGGCAAGGAAAACTTTGCCATCGATCTGTTTGATGTCAAGGAGGTCGTGGAATATACTACGATCACCAAACTTCCCAACGTGCCGGCTTATATAAAAGGGATTATCGATCTACGGGGAGAGATTACGACTATCGTCGATCTCAAACACCGGCTCAACATCACGGAGGAGAGTATGGTCGCAGCCGAATCATCACGTATTATCGTCCTCGATGACAAAATCACCGATACAAAGATTGGGATCCTCGTTGACGATGTGACATCGGTTTCGACATTTGAGGGAAAGCAGGTGGATTATACATCTGCATCTGTGAGCAAGGAGGATACCGCGATCATCGGTATCATCAAGCGGAAGGTAAAAATCAAAGACAAAGAGAAAAATGAATTAATCATCTGGATTGATATCAAGCAGCTGCTCGGCAACATTGATGCATCACAGTAATCCGGGAAGGCATTGATGCTATGCTCCATGTATTGTATGTCGATGACGAACCCGGCTTGCTTGAGATCGGTAAACTCTTCCTTGAGCAGAGCAGGCAGTTCAGTGTTGACATCATCACCTCTGCTCCCGCTGCACTTACTCTTCTGAATACAAAGAACTTCGATGCCATTATCTGTGACTACCAGATGCCAGAGATGAATGGCATCGAATTTTTAAAGAAGGTAAGAAATTCAGGAAATTCCATTCCGTTTATTCTTTTCACCGGACGAGGACGTGAAGAAATTGTCATCCAGGCATTAAACGAAGGGGTCGATTTCTATCTCCAGAAAGGGGGAGATCCAAGATCCCAGTTTGCTGAATTGCAGAACATGATCTGCAAATCGATAAATCAGAAAAAGGCCGACGCAGCACTAAAAACAAGTGAAGAACAGTACCGATCGCTTGTCGACAATCTCAATGTCGGGATTTACCGAAATACCGCTGAATTGCCAGGAAGATGGCTATGGGCAAACCAAGCGTTTTTGAAAATGTTCGGTTATGATTCGCTCGAGAACTTCCTGAGCCGTCCGGTAACAGACATTTACATCAACGCTGAAGACCACAGGCAGTACATCCAGGCCATCCAGAATCAGGGTTTTGTCAAAGATTACGAGCTGAACCTGAAACAACAGGACGGTACACCAATCTGGGTCGCTGCCAATGCACGGGTGAAACGCAACGAGGCCGGAGAGATTGCATGGATTGACGGCATCTGTGATGATATTACAAGCCGGAAAAAGACCGAGGATTCCCTACGGGCAGCATACGAACAGATCACTGGGACCGAAGAGGAACTGAGGACACAATATGAAGAACTCAGAGATATTGAGACAGCTCTCCGTAATAGTGAGCGGAAACTACAGGGAATTGTCTATGGCTCACCTATCCCCCAATTTGTTATCGATAAAAACCACCGCGTAATCAGCTGGAACAGTGCACTTGAGGAATACAGCGGAGTTAGGGCAGATGAAGTAATCGGTACAACAGACACGTGGAAAGCATTCTATCCGGAAAAGCGCCCTGTTATGGCGGACCTCTTAGTGGACAATGCCATGGATAATATCCCGACATGGTATGCCGGAAAGTATAACCAGTCAAAATATATCAAGGCGGCATTTGAAGCAACCGATTTTTTCCCAAGGATGGGAGAACATGGCAAATGGTTGTATTTTACTGCATCTCCTCTAAGAGATGCTGAAAACACCATCATCGGCGCTGTCGAGACACTTGAAGATATTACTGAGATCAAGGAGAAGGAGGAGGCGCTCAAGGTAAGTGAAGCCAAATACCGCAATATTCTTGAAAATATACAAGATGTCTACTACCGCAGCGATGCAGATGGAAATCTCATTCTTGCAAGTCCATCTGTGGCAACGGTGCTGGGATATGATCCTCCGGACTTATATGGGAAAAATATCGCCCAAACTATCTACTATTACCCGGAGCAGCGGACGCAGTTCCTTGCAGATATCAATCGCAACGGATCTGTCACCAATTATGAAGTGACCCTGAAAAAGCGGGATGGAACACCGGTATCTGTCTCTACAAGCAGTCATAAATATTGCGATCCTTCCGGGAACTTCCTCGGGGTTGAAGGAATATTCAGAGATGTTACCGAACAAAAGAAAGCCGAAGACGAACTCAGGAAAGCGTACGAACAGATCACTGCTGCTGATGAGGAACTCCATGCACAGTTTGATGAACTGAAATTCGGGCAGGACGCACTCAGTACAAGTGAAAAGAAACTTCAGGGGATTGTGCATGGTTCACCCATTCCTCAGTTCGTGATCGATAAAAACCACCGGGTGATCAGCTGGAACCATGCACTTGAGCAGTACAGCGGGATTAAGGCTGATGAAGTTCTTGGCACTAATCAGCAGTGGAAGGCATTTTATCCGGAAGCACGCCCCATCATGGTGGATCTCCTCGTTGATGGCACTATTGATAAAATCCCTGATTGGTATTCAGGGAAGTATAACAAATCAAAATACGTTGAAGGGGGATACGAAGCGACCGACTTTTTCCCCCATATGGGTAAATCCGGAACATGGCTGTATTTCACTGCTTCAACGATCAAGGATTCAAAGGGCGATATCATTGGTGCAGTGGAAACACTTGAAGATATTACTGAACGGCAGAACGCCGAAGACGAACTCAGGAGAGCGTACGAACAGATCACTGCTGCTGATGAGGAACTCCGTGCACAGTTTGATGAACTGAAATTCGGGCAGGACGCACTTATTACAAGTGAAAAGAAACTTCAGGGGATTGTGCATGGTTCACCCATTCCTCAGTTCGTGATCGATAAAAACCATCGGGTGATCAGCTGGAACCATGCACTTGAGCAGTACAGCAGGATTAAGGCAGATGAAGTTCTTGGCACTAATCAGCAGTGGAAGGCATTTTATCCGGAAGCACGCCCCATCATGGCAGATCTCCTCGTTGATGACACTATTGATAAAATCCCTGAGTGGTATTCAGGGAAGTATAACAAATCAAAATACGTTGAAGGAGGATACGAAGCGACCGACTTTTTCCCCCATATGGGTAAATCCGGAACATGGCTGTATTTCACTGCTTCAACGATCAAGGATTCAAAGGGCGATATCATTGGTGCAGTGGAAACACTCGAAGATGTCACTGAGATCAAAGAAAATGAATTGATGCTCAAAAAAAGCGAGGAACTGTACCGGAACGTTGTCAATACACAGACAGAATTTATCTGCCGGTTTAAACCCGACGGCACACATATTTTTATAAATGAAGCCTATTGCAGATACTTTGGTAAAAAGTGCACGGACCTCATCGGGAAAAAGTTCCTCCCGAAGATTCCAGCTGAAGATCAGAAAAAAGTCCAGGAACATTTTGCATCCTTAACAAAAGAAAAACCGGTCGCGATGATCGATCACCGTATTATTATGCCGGATGGGACCCTCCGGTGGCAGCGCTGGGTGGATCGTGCCATTTTTGATGAGCACGGAGTCCTGATCGAATACCAGACGGTAGGGAGAGATATCACCGATATTAAAGAGGTAGAAGCAGCTCTCCGGGAAAGTGAGGAGCAATACAGTGCGCTGTTCCATAAAAATCACTCTGTCTCCATCCTTATCGATCCTGATTCCGGAATACTTGTTGATGCAAACGCTGCTGCCTGCGCCTATTATGGGTACCGTTATGAACAGATCACCAGAATGGGAATTTTTGAGATCAACCGGCTCGACAGAGAGAAAGTGCTGCGTGATCTGGCACAAGCGAAAAATCAGAAAGAGAAACATTTCCACTCCACACATTACCTTGCCACTGGCGAACAGCGTTACGTTGAGATCTATTCCGGCCCGATTAAAGTTAAAGGAAAACTTCTCCTTTATTCAATAATCCATGACGTCACCGATCGAAAACGAACAGAACAGTTACTCAGGGACAGTGAAAATAAATTAAGCGCGATTGTCCGGGGTTCCCCCATCCCGCAGTTTGTTATTGACAAGGATCACAAGGTGATCCAGTGGAATACCGCACTTGAAAGTTACAGCGGGATCAAGGCAGATGAAGTGATCAGCACCAACCAGCAGTGGAGAGCGTTCTACACGCAGGAACGACCCTGCATGGCAGATTTCCTCGTTGAAGGGCAAATAGAGAAAATCCCCCAAAGGTATTCCGACAATTACACAAAATCCCCACTCATTAAAGATGCGTACGAAACAATCGATTTTTTCCCCCACATGCGCAAATCCGGGACCTGGCTCCGTTTCACGGCAGCACCCATTAGAGATGCGCAGGGTGCCATCATCGGTGCGGTAGAGACCTTGGAAGACATTACCGAACGCAAACTTGCCGAGGAGGCGCTCAGGCAGACAAATAAGAAATTGAACCTTCTCTCCAGCATCACCCGCCATGATATCCTTAACCAGCTGACTGCACTCAAAGGGTATCTCCAGTTGTCGCAACAATCTGAACATGACCCGGAGAAAACCCAAGGCTATGTCGAAAAAGGGCTGCAGGCAGCAATCACGATTGAACACCAGATTAGCTTCACCCGGGATTATGAGGAGATGGGTGTGAAGGCGTCAACCTGGCAGAATGTCGGGGGATGTGTCTCGCGGGCTGTTGCATCCCTGCCCATGAAAGGGATTGTTGTCCATTGTAACGGGACTAATATTGAGGTGCTGGCAGACCCGCTCTTTGAAAAAGTATTTTACAACCTGATCGATAATGCCCTGAAATACGGCGGGAAAAAAATGTCGGAAATTATTGTATCGTTCAGAATAGATAATGGAGATCTTGTTATTGCCTGCAAGGACAACGGTGCCGGAATCTCTGTACCTGATAAAAAACGGTTATTTGAACGAGGGTTGGGCAAACATACTGGATTAGGCCTTTTCTTAACGAAGGAGATCCTTTCCATCACCGGCATAACAATCAAGGAAACCGGAGAACACGGGAAAGGCGCACAGTTTGAGATCACGGTGCCAAAAGGGACGTTCCGGTTCGCTGATCCTATGTCACGTATATGAAATATCCCACTCACATTAGGTTCTGGTGCTTCCACTGGACGTTTCAATAGTCAAAATTGATGGTTTACGACGATATCATTTCCATTAATTCCCATTATAACGAAACAGCACTGCACTGAATAAAGTCATTATTGAAATTGCTCTGATCATCTTCGTTGCCTCATTAGAGAACAGGGTATCCTGCTGTTGCCAGTAATCCTTATCCCCTCACATTCCGCAAGCTCGTTCATGGCGAAAGGGAGACAACGAAAAAAGCGCACTGGGTCCCCTACTGTTCTGGCCATGACCGGGATGCTCACTACCGCGCTTAAGGAGAGCCAGGACTTCATTGTTACATTCGAACCCAAGGCCGGTGATGATAAGAAACGGGATATTCATATTCTGACCGGGAACCTGATCACCTCCTGCATGCTCGGCAACCTGATGAGAAGGGCCAGACTGTTTGAGGATGAAGGGGCAATGGTTGTGACTTGGGAGTGGGAGTGAATAGGAAGCTAGCAAGACTCTGTAGCTAACCCAAATCATTAACGGCAAACTACCCACCTAAAGAATGCTGAGGATTGGATTCAAACCTAAGAACATCTACGAAATGAAGTCGCCGACCTAACGTTACTGACCCGCCAATTCTTATCATGTCAGAAGAAAATAATTGATGGAATCCAAACCAGAATTAAAGAAGTGATAGATAGTGGTACAACCTTCTAAAGATGTTTTTGAGAACGTGATGGATCTGGCAAAGCGCCGGGGCTTTATCTGGCCCACTTCTGAGTGTTATGGTGCGGTTGCCGGTTTCATCGATTACGGCCCGCTCGGGGCGATGATGAAGCGGCGGGTCGAGAATATCTGGCGGGAATTTTACGTCATCCAGGAGGGCTATTACGAGATAGAGTGCCCGACAATCGCGCAGGAAGCAGTTTTTATCGCTTCCGGTCACGTCGCGGGTTTTGCCGACAAGATGTGCCAGTGCCCTCACTGCAAGGAGTTCCTGAGAGCGGACCATGTGGCTGAAGGAGGGGGCGTAAAGAACCCGTCCATCATGAAGAACGAGGAACTCGCCCGTGAGCTCGCCAGCTGCAAATGCCTCGCGTGCGAGGAGGTACTGGGAAAGGTCGAGGTCTTCCACTTTAACCTTATGTTCAAGACGACTATCGGACCCGGCTCGCAGCGGACCGGTTATCTCCGCCCGGAGACCGCCCAGGGGATGTTCGTAGACTTCACCCGCCTGCTCCGGTTCTACCGGGATAAGCTCCCGTTCGGTGCAGTCCAGGTCGGCAAGTCCTACCGGAACGAGATCTCGCCCCGGCAGGGCATGATCCGGCTCCGCGAATTCACACAGGCGGAGGCAGAGATCTTCGTCCACCCGTCATGCAAGAACTGCCACCCGAGGTTCCGGCGCTATGCGGACTATACGATGCCGCTCCTCACGTACACCCACCAGGAGAAATGTGAGCCTGCGGTCTCGATGTCGATGCGGGAGGCCGTCGACAAAGGTGTCATTGCCAACGAATACGTCGCGTACTACGTCGCCCTCACCCACGAACTCCTTGTCAGAATCGGGATAAAGCCGGATCGGCTCCGGTTCCGACAGCACCTCCCAGACGAACGGGCCCATTATGCCACCGATTGCTGGGACGCTGAGGTCTTCTCCGAGCGGTTCGGCTGGGTCGAGACGGTAGGTATCGCAGACCGGACGGACTATGACCTGACCGCTCACGGGGACGCGAGCGGAACCCCCCTTACGGTCTTCATCCAGTACGATGAACCGAAGAAAGTACCGCGCCGGCGTATCATTCCGAACATGAGCGTGCTCGGCAAACAGTACCGCACCAAAGCCAAAGTGATCTTCGAGGCGCTTGGGAATGCAACCCCGACATCTGCCGGGGCGGATGTCGAAGTGGACGGCGAGATGATCCACATCCCCGCCGATCTCTTTGAGGTCCGTGACGAGATAGTGGACGTCCGTGGCGAGGACATCGTCCCCCATGTGATCGAGCCATCCTATGGCATCGACCGTATGTGTTACGCTGTGCTCGAACAGGCATATGACGAAGACACTGCGGATGGTGAGACCCGGGTTGTCATGCGGCTCTCCCCGCAGGTCGCACCGGTGCAGGTCGCAGTTTTTCCGCTCATGACCCGCGACGATCTCGATACGATTGCCGGGGATATTACCAGGTCCCTCCACAAGGCTGGTATCCTCGCTGAGTATGACGACTCAGGCGCTATCGGCCGAAGGTACCGGCGGCAGGACGAGATCGGTACCCCCTTTGCCATCACTGTCGACTATGAGACAAAAGAGACCCACACGGTCACGGTCCGGGACCGGGACAGCATGAAACAAGTGAGGATTCCCGTCGCAAAGGTACCGGAGACCATAACTGACCTCGTGAACGGGAGCCGGAAATTCTCATCCCTGATTCCGTAACCGCAATGGAATTCATCAGCCATCCCCTTATCCGGAAGGACAGCATTGAGAAAAGGGAGTACCAGCTCTCGGTCGCGATGCAGGCACTGGATGCAAATACGATGGTGATCCTCCCCACCGGTCTCGGCAAAACCGCAGTGGCCCTCCTCGTCGCCGCATCCCGGCTCTACAACGAGGGCGGCAGGATCCTGATGCTGGCCCCCACAAAACCGCTCGTTGAACAGCACCTCCGTTTTTTTGAGAAGTTCCTGATTATAACAGATCAGAAGGACCCTGCCCACTCCCCATTTGTCATGTTCACCGGGGATGCTCCCCCGGACGAACGAACCGCAGACTGGAACCGGGCTACAGTGATCCTCGCGACCCCGCAGGTCATCAAAAACGACCTCATCGCCGGGAGGTACACGCTGGAGGATGTCTCACTCCTGATCATCGACGAATGCCACCGGGCGGTGGGTAACTATGCGTACGTCTTTCTCGCACAGCGCTACCTTGCCTCAGCGGCACATCCCCTCATCCTCGCGATGACGGCGTCCCCGGGCGGGGTGCAGGAAAAGGTGCAGGAAGTCTGTGCCAATCTCGGTATCGCTCATATCGAGTCACGGACCGAAAATGATCCCGACGTTGCCCCTTATGTACACGAGCGGGACATTGAGTACCTGTCGATCGATCTCCCGCCGGATCTCAGGGCCGCAATAGCCAAGATCAATTCCCTTATTGACGACCGGCTGGGGCTCCTCGCTTCCCTCCACTTCACCGTGCCAAAGCGCGAGAAGCTCTCGATGAAGGAGCTCAGCGCCATCAACGCCCAGATCCAGCAGCGGATTGCAAACCGTGACCCGGTTGCATTCTCAGCGGCATCAGTGTACGCGGAGTGCATGAAGTTGAAGCATGCGATCACACTCGCTGAGTCACAGGGCAGCGAGGTCCTGAAGGGTTACCTCGCAAAGCTCGTCGCAGAAGGGACCGGTTCCGGAGGGAGCAAAGCGAGCCAGCGGCTTGTCAAAGACCCCGTCTTCGTCGATCTATTCGAACGCTCGCTCGAATGGACACAGGAGATTCACCCGAAACCGAAGATTGCTCTTGGTCTTGTAAAAGAACAGATCGAATCCCATCCTGACAGCCGGATCATCATCTTTGCGACCTACCGGGATACCGTGCAGCTTCTCGTGGATTACCTCGATAAGAATGGGATCGTTAGCGAACGGTTCGTTGGACAGGCGACCAAGGACACGGAGAAAGGACTCTCGCAGAAGAAGCAGATCGAGGCCCTGACCCGGTTCCGTGCAGGGGAGTTCAAAGTCCTCATTGCCACTTCGGTTGGCGAAGAGGGTCTCGACGTGCCTTCAACCGACTTGGTGATTTTCTACGAAGCGGTGCCGTCCGAGATCCGTTCCATTCAGCGGAAGGGCAGGACAGGCAGGTCCGGTGCCGGGCGGGTCGTGGTGCTGGTAACGACAGGAACTGCGGACGAGGTCTACCGGCACATTAGCGCGGCAAAAGAGAAGCAGATGCACAAAAGCCTGAGAACGATGAGCGGGACGACTCCTCAGCGTCCCGTTGTTATTGATCAGGTGGGTCTCGAAGACTTCACTCCGCAAGGCCCGAAGATTGTCATCGACGACCGCGAGACCTCATCGAAAGTTGTCGAGGTTCTGTCGGACATGGGTGCTGCCATCAGGCTGGAGCGTCTGCCTCACGGTGATTTTGCGATTGGTGACCGGATCCTTGTCGAACGGAAGACCGCACATGATTTTGTAGATACTCTTATCGACCGCGATCTGCTCGGGCAGATAAAGGCGATGGCGGAAGCGGTGACCCGGCCGGTAATGATCATTGAAGGCGGCGATCTCTATTCGCAGAGGGACATTCACCCGAACGCTATCCGGGGTGTGATCGCAGCACTTACTGTTGACATGGGAGTGTCCCTCCTTTTCACCAGCGATGCGGAGGACACCGCCAGGATGCTCTTTGTCCTCGCAAAACGGGAGGAGAACGAGCGGGGCGAACGGAAGGTTCACCCGCACAAATCGCACCGCTCGCAGAAGGAAGAGCAGGAATACATCATCTCCGCGTTCCCGGAGATTGGAATGAAAAACGCCCGGATCCTGCTCGCTAACTTTGGATCCATCATGGGGATCGTCAACGCGGATCTTGAGGAGCTTGTGGCTGTCAAGGGTATTGGGGAGAAGACGGCACAGAAAATCTTCGAGTTAAGCCGGCGGACATATACCTGAACATTTTTTCGAGCCGGTAATTCATAAAAAGCCTCACCGGGTTCAATATATCTATATTAACAGAATATTTTATATATAAAATCGGCAGACTCTATTGTGTCGCATTCTTCCGAACCCTGTTCAATGAACGCCCGGAAATGTCCGGGACGCTCACAGTTTTCCCGGATGAGATTCCCGACTACAACACAATCCGGTAAACGGACACCAATTCCCGGATCTTCCCGTTCTCTTGGGACTGTAGATCGCTTCGTCATGGAGGAACCATGAACGTTGACTTTCATGTCCATACGAACCGTTTCGTGGATGCGGTCCACAGCCCCCGACAGATGGTAAAGCAGGCGAAGCGTTCCGGCCTTCATGCGATCGCAATAACCGATCATGAACGGCTGTTTCCCAGGAACGAGGAGCGGCGGCTCACACGGGAGTTCGGTGTTGTGGTTATTCCCGGGATCGAAGGTGGGAATATCGCGGTCCAGAAACACTGGATCGCCCTGATGGTCACCCGGCAGATTAATGACGTGAGTATCTCCAGAATCCTCAGGTTCATATGGGATGTGGGAGGAGTCTCGATCGCTCCACATCCACATTGCCGGCCGGGGTACGCTTCCTATGCTGAGCTTGGGTTCGACGCGGTGGAGGCATTGAACGGTACGAAACCCTTCTCGAATGCCCGGATTCGCAACACCCGGTCCATCCCAGAAGTGGCCGGCAGCGACGCCCACTCGCTCCCTATGCTCGGCAGCTGCTGGACACATACCAACGCAGATGCAGATACCGGGATAATCCTTGAAACAGTGCGCAACGGGCGCTGCACACCCACTGGTACCACCATATCGTTCCTCGATTATCTCCGGTTCTATCCGCTTCATTTCAAAAACCAGATTCTTAGTCAACCATCCGCCGCATTTGCAGCTCTCTGCCAAAAGATACGAAATATTCGCGTGGCCAGGAAGCAGGGATCTGTTCGGGCTGGACATGCAGGCACATCCGGCAGGTGGTGATTCGCAATGCCTTCTGCAGCATTCCTCTCGACCAATTGGATCGGTGTCGACCTGAACACGACCGGCCATGCTGTCGTGGTTGCCGATCCCGTAAGCAGGAAAATACTGAAACTCGGCAAACGGATGCGATACGCCCCGACGTATGTATCAAAGAACTGTACGAAACTCTACCGCGAAGGCAAACTCTGGAAACTGAAGAAAGAGAAGACCCGCGAACGAAAAAACTTCAAGGCTTCCCTCAACAAGATCGCCCGGCAGATCGTCTCGTTTGCCGAGTCTGCCTGCGCCGGGATCAAATTCGAGAGACTCTTTACGTCCCGCTACCATCACGCGCAAAATGACGAACCGTCACATGAATTCTCATTCGAGAACGATTCGTTTGTCTCCCTCCTCCGCCTTGTGGAGCGGCGGGCCTGTGAACGCGGGATCCCGGTGATGTACGTCAATCCTACGAATACTTCGAAGCGGTGCAGCAGATGCGGGGAGTTCGGAAGGAGGACGCGCAAACGCTTTGAGTGCCCGCACTGCGGCACTATCATCCACGCCGATGTAAACGCCGCATTCAATATCGCGGTCACCTCCACCGACTCTGACCGTGCCGAGGCTGAGCGGTTGAGGTCCATGAGGAAAAAGATGCGCAGGCTTGCACGCGCCGAACATTTACTGCCTTGCCCGGAGACGGTAACGGTTCTTTCCCATGAGATGCTCACACGCTGGAACGAACCGGAAACCGTGCCGGCGGAAACGGTGAATTGAAGAAAGGGAGATTGGTTTCTGAAATTACCAAGGGTGCCGGGTCATTCCTTTACCCGACCCTGTTTTTATCGTCTTTCACGCCCGCTCCGGTAATTCTCTCAATCCTGACCGGTGAATCAGCCCCTTCCATCATCGTATCTTTTGCTGCCGACCGATAGAACGTGTTACGTTCCAAGGGAGGATGTCTCTTCAGTGACGCAGAGAGACGGATAAATACATCGAAAGCAGTGTTCCCGGTTCTGCTCCTACTCATGACTCCCTTAAGCTCGTCCCGCGAGAACACTGATGCTATCGCGTTAAGGTCATTCTCAGTTAGATCGCAAAGACGGAATATCGAAAAAATGGCAGGTATCCCCCACCTGTCATATACTTGGGAGAGCAGCCTTTTACCTGCCTTCCTGATGAGTGCCGGTCTCACTCTTTTGTCACATGCATCGATAAGCAGGTGAATCGCGGGCTTGCCATCATCATTAATTTCGATGAGGTCACCGAGGTTAGCAATCATGAACAGCGCCGCCCGGTCGATATTTCCACCATTTTTTATGACATTTAATACAAAAAAACCCCCGCTCGCACAATCGCCTCTGATGAATTCACGGAGCATCTGCACCTTGCCGTAATCGAATCTGTACTCCCCCATTTGCATTTCGGCCACCAGATCCTCTTGGGACAGGTATAAATCGGAAAACAATTTTCCCCACGCATGAGGAAGCTGGCCTTGAAGAGTACTTTTCGATCTCGTCTTCATGCTGAACTCAAATATTCCGAGCAGTTCCGTTGTCCCCCGGTTCTCCATGCTTTCTATATGAGCATTCGGTATTGGAGTTCGAAGTATTTTCATTATATTGGCATATGTATTTTCCATAGATATTTACATTTTCTTTAAAGATGAGTCCTCAAAAATAGGGTTCATACGGAGCAGTAACCGGCAAGGGATTTATTGCTCCGGATAACCGCGATCTCCTTTTTCGAGAACGGGTAAACTGATCCTTATCGTTCGGTTTCCGTCTTTCTGGAACATCTAAGAGAATTTCCCGATGAAGAGCTGATCCGTTGACGATCGACGGGGAATAAACGGGTCACCGACCGCAGAAGCTCCAGGATTAGATCAGTTTCCCTGAATTTTTGCCAATGCTTCGGCAGCTTTGCCTCGCGTTATTTCATCCGAATCATTCAATGCCTGCCTGAGCGGCCCAATTGCTTTTTCTGATTTTATCTCACCGAGCGCCCATGCGGCCCCATGTCGGACATAGACATGATTGTCTTTCAGGGCCAGAATAAGCGGATCAACAGCCTTTTCCGATTTGCGGTGTCCAAGTGCCCCGGCTGCAGTAGAACGGACAATTTCATTGGGATCTTTGAGTTCCTTAATTAGTTGTTCAACAGATTTTTCTGCGGGATTATCTGACCGAACGGCTATATCCATATGGGCAGGTCCGACTTTATCGTGTACCGGTGTCTTTGACTTCTTTTTACTGAACATGATCTATCAACCTCCTGCTTGTTCTATATGCATGCGGATATATATCGAAGGTATATTTAGAGATTTGCAGCTCAGGTCCTCAAGCGTTGGCGGTTGATTTGAAGATTTTTTTGAGGTGAAATGTGGGTCATAAACGCTTCAGAACTGCGATGCATATGATAAGGGCCACACAGATACTCCCCGCAGAAAAGCCGGATGCTTCCTTTGTTGTAGCAGGAACCGGTGCTACTGAAGGGATCTGCGATGATAAGGATACCGGTGTGACTGTCGCAGTCTGGGGGTTTGCAACAACTAGGGTGACCGAAATGACGCTGCCCGGAACAACGGCTCCCGAATTATCGATTTCTTCGATCTGAAGAACCTGCACAGTCGGTTCTGGTGACACCGGAACCGTCCCATCGATTGTTACTTGAAAGGAGATATCATAGCCCAACCAATACGAGAGCAGGTTGCCATTCACAAACGCGGCACTTCCAGAGGAAGACAGCTGCGCTGCCGCTACACCGTTCTGGAAGATCTGGATATTCCACTGCGCATGTGCCAGAGAGGTCTGCATCTGGAGCATATGGCCCCAGGGAAAGGTGGTTTTACCTGCGGGAACAATCGATATCGTGGTGATCGCATGCACCTTCTGCCCCACGATAAGCGGCGGGGGCGGTGTGATTGATTGCCCCGTCAGAGAGAGACTCGCGGCAACGGGTGACACGAGAATGATGGATGCTGCACAGATGAAACAAATCACAATGGCGTAACGGTGCCATACATGATCATCAGGTGCAGGCATAACAACCTAGCATAGACTTCTTACTTTTTTAAAATATCGACCGTTTTCTAAGAGTATCATGAAGGAGACTCTGGCTGTGCACATAAGTCCCGGCCGTTGATCACAACTATTGTATCTGGGGGATTTTATACTCTCAATGAGGTTCTGTCAAGTCTTCGGCAGCTTGGCTTCCCATGCAGAAGTGTCAAAATTCAATAACTGCCGATAATTTGACAGAGCCCAACAACAATCCTGCACAAACACATTCATACCGCGGTTCTGGTGCTTTAACAAGACTCAATGAAAATGACACTCTCGTAATCGACAACTGGGCAATATTTAAAGAGTCACGACAACATGCCAGAACCTCCAGTACTATTTTCTGTTTTGTCGGTTTAGATAGTATAAAAGATCTGGAGCATCGTTAATGGCACAATTCAACGGTATTACCGGCATGGTTGCGAGCTACCTTGCATCACCAGCGGGGCAGGAACTAATACGGAACTACCTCTCCTCTCCGGAAGGCCAGGCTGCCATCGACAGGTACCTCTCCACACCGGGTGGGCAACAAATGGCCCATCTGCTTCTCTTGCGTGCTCTCGATAGCCTCGATATTTCCGTGGATCTAAAGGAACAAATTAAATCAGCCCTCGCCGAAAAAACGTGACGGCCGAGGATTGATCGGTTTATGGGCGGCTTTGGGATCCTTCTCCCAGTGGGGGATAAGTCCCCAATTCATCATTCAGACATGGTTTCCATTTTCAGTTGAGACAACGACAGGGATCTGTCAAGTCTGCAAGAGTTACTGAAATTCGATATGTCTACTCGGAAGGGCGAACTCCCGCAGACTTGACAGACCCGTAAAAAAAGTTCTTCGTTAAATTCTCAACTACATCACAGCTTGCACAAAATCTCAAGCGATTCCGTGCCAGCCTTCACTGCGTTCATAAGGGCAAGAACATTATCCGGATCCTTCTCGTTCTGGATCCGTTCGCAGAGCGAGAGGATCGTTTCCGCAAGTTCGTCGGCAAGCATCACGCCCCCGCATTCATGCTCTCCCTCTGAGTGAGAAGAGCAGGTGCATTCGGAACCGTTCTCGTGCGCATGTTCTGTCGGGATCTTCTCCTCCGCTTTCCGTTCTGCGCAGACAACACAGAACGTCTTTCCTTTGACTTCAAACATCGGTGCGCCACAGGTCTTGCAGCTCTTTTCGAGCATTTTCCCTCCTTTCAGGAGGTACTCTGCCATAATCTCGTCTTCTTTTCTTGCCGGCATGGAATCATCGTCTGTCCAATATTGAACTTATATATGTCGGTTACACGTATTAACTACAGGTAAACAGGTAGGTGATACCATGCCCAACCCTGAAAAGACAATGGAAAACTGTATCCTGATGCTGCAGCACATCATGGAAGACAGCTCGATACCCAGAAATATCCGGCGCGTGGCTGACGAGACCCGGACGCTGCTCACGAACAATTCCAAGGCCATGGGGCTGCGGGCCGCGGAAGCTATCTCCAAGATCGATGAGATCTCCAATGATCCCAACATGCCGATCCACGCGCGGACACGGATCTGGGAACTGGTGTCGCAACTGGAAACAATCCCTCTGGATTAGAACACTTCACCCTTTCTTTTAAGTTCAGTTCACGTGCGAGTAGGGATTACCCAGTACCAAGCCCGTTCCATATCAGGTCGAGCCCCTGCTCAACCAAGATCTTCCGGGCATTCTGATCCTCAGTCTTGCGCAACAGGGTGATGAGTGTGCTACCCGACATCGCGAGCATGTGGAAAACCAGATCTGGTGGATACGGTTTGATGACCCCTTCCATGATACCGTTTTCAACGATTTGGGAAAGAAACACAAAATTCGACATCCCTTCTTCCTGGGCTGATCGTGAAACGAACGGCGAGTGGGCGAATTGTTCCATAAACCGGACTTTCTGAGGGTTTTCCAAGCCCCACCCGATAAAATTGAGACATACCCTCCGTAATTTTCCGTTGACGCTCTCCTCTGATTCAACCCCCACTTTGAGGGCATCACCGGCTTCGGTTTTGATTGTGCGGTACAGCGTATCAATGAGGTCCTCTTTTGTCGGAAAATAGAAGAAGAGGGTGCCGGTTGCGACTCTAGCTTCTTTTGAGATGAGCGCTGTCGGTGTTCCCTGGAATCCTCGCTCTGTGAAGAGGAGAAGCGCAGTATCAAGGAGCGCCTGCCGTTTGTCACGGCCCACATCAGAATGTGTTTTCATAAGAAGATCAGGTTTTTCTGGTGCGGAACTGGGAAATCCCGTCCATCAGCCGGAACAAAACTTTTCCCACCCGGATCTTGATGCCAAACCCGACACCTTCCATAGACTTTGATACTTCTTTCAGTCGCGCGGGTATCGGGATGTGTTGGGGACAGATTTTCTCACACTTCCCGCACTGGATACACAACCCTGCATATGCCTTGTTGCCGATGATCCCCCCGAACCGGCCGAGATACACCATTCCGAGCTGCCGGTTCTGGGGAAAGAGGTTCGCACTGTTATAAAGTGCAAAACACTCAGGGATATCCACGCCGGCCGGACAGGGCATGCAGTAACGGCAGCCGGTGCATCCAATTTTCATCAGCTTCCGGTAGGTATCCCGCACGCGCACGACCAGCGCCTTCTCTTCAGCGCTCATCGAACCGGGAGATGTGGTCGATGCGATCCGTATATTCTCATCGATATGCGCCTCGTCATTCATCCCGGAGAGAACAACCGTGACTCCGGGATGATCCCATATCCACCGCAGTCCCCATTCAGCAGGAGAACGCTTCACTGACGCTTCATCCCATATCTTCTGAACATCCTCGGGGACCTGATTGGCAAGGTTACCGCCACGGAGCGGTTCCATGATGATGACCGCGAGATTTTTTTGTGCCGCATACAGAAGTCCCTCAGTGCCTGCCTGCGTTATCTCGTCAAGGTAATTGTACTGGATCTGGCAGAACTGCCAGTCGTATGAATCAACAATCTCCTTGAACGTCTCAATATCCCCATGGAACGAAAACCCTGCGTTCCGTATCCGGCCGTCTTTTTTTGCGGAATCGAGGAAATCAAGCACACCAAGTTTTTTGAGTTTCTCCCAGCTTTCCCTGGCAAGGCTGTGAAGGAGATAATAATCGATGTGATCGGTCGTGAGCGTAGCAAGCTGGGTGGCAAGTATCCGGTCCATATCTTCCCGCGTGTGGACAGACCATGGCGGGAGCTTGTCGGCTATATTGACTTTCCCGCGGTACCCGTCTGCCAGAGCACGTGCAAGGATCGGTTCGCTTTTGCCAAAGTGGTAGATCGGTGCGGTATCTACATAATTGACGCCACTGTCAATCGCATGACGGATCTGCCGGATGGCCCGCTCTTCATCGATGCCGCCGTTTTTTCTTGAAGGCAGCCGCATTGCACCAAACCCAAGAATGGAAAGAGCTTCGCCGGTTTTAGGCACATTTCGGTACATCATGGGTATCACTTATACAGATTGACTGGTCAGTCAATACATACGCCATTCATCATATATAAGTGCATATTATCTCGATCCGGGGGAAAAGGAAACGAAATCTCCATAAACCCCCCACCCAATAATCGTGCAGGGAATGCGGGATGAATGTTTTCGATCTGCCAGGCCCCGTGAATACAGAAGATATTGTGCGGATAATCGGCGCCGTAGCATCACGGTATAAATATATCGTCGTTGCTTCAGCTACCGGTATCAGCGCAATAAAAATCGCACGGGCTGCTCCGCGATCCACGGTTGTCTGTGTAACCTGGCCTCAGGGAGCGCCCCGGGAGCCCGATGTCTTTTCAGATTACCCCGAACTCTCAAAGATTAATAACGAGAGTGAAATGACCAAGTCGCCGAAAACAATTTCCGGCCAGACACGGGAGATCCTTGAAGACCTAGATGTAAAGATAGTGGAAAAGCCGATATTCCCTTCAGATACTGAGTTATCGTTTATAACGAAACTCCGGCAGATCGTGTCTCAGGATGCGATAGTAAAAACGCTGGGACAGGTATCTCCCGGGACACTGGTGATCATGGAATGCGTGATGATGGCCGTTGATGCCGGGGCTGTCCCTGATGGCATCGACGTACTTGCCTGTGCAGGCACCGGGCGCGGGCTTGACACAGCTTGGGTTATAAAGACTGCCGGGTCATCGAGCCTCGATAATCCTGAAAGCGGTATCCGGTTTGTTGAACTGCTGGCAAAACCAGCCGTTGCTCCTTGACATGAGCAGATGATTAAACAGGTTTCAGGATTAAACTTCACTTTCTTCCGTCGCTACGTTCTGCAGCTTCTCATTGAGTTCCCGAAAGTTCACAGCAAGAGTTTCCAGGAAATCCATGCGGTTTTCAAACTCTTCTTCACTCATAATAATCCAGATACCCCCTATATGATTGGTGAATATTAAGGTATCGCAGAAGCAAGGCAATAAGATAAAACGCATGGTGAAATCTCTTGTAACTGATCCGTATATTCTGCCTTGAGCCTGATGAACAGAGATATGTTTATATTTCCAGGTTACATTGACACACAGGAAAAAACAGAAGTAAACGAAAATGGTTGTTTATTCTTCGATGTGAATCGTATTGAGTTTCACCGATTCGACGCCTTTTTGCGACATCAGCCGTTCTGCCAACGCCTTGAGCTGGCTTCCATCCCCGTGGACGAGGATCACTTCGAGGCACCGGTCGTGCGTCACATGCGAATGGAGCGACGCCTTGATAATGTCATGGAACTCATGCTCTGTATCGGTAATATTCGTCAGCAGCCCCCGCTGCTCGTGATCGTAGACCATGGTAATAACCCCCTCACGTATCCCCTTGACATCTGACATCCACTTGTAATATGTAATATAGGTACGGATCGCGTCACGGATACCTTCTGACCGGGACGAGTAGCCACGGTAATTCAATATTTCATCAAACCGGTCAAGAAGGTTTTTGGGAAGTGAGATTCCAATCCGGGAGAGATCGTCGTCCATGGTCATTGATTCACCAGTAATGAGAATATCATCACTGAATGCTTTTTAAGGTTTTGAAAAATACTGCGGGAAGTATTACTTGGTAAGACTTCCGAATGTCTGTTGCTACGCATGGCTGAATATCATAGACATAACACATAATCTCTCCTCTTAACACAGAAATATTTTCATGCCCTCACATACAAAATATGTGACGCAACGTAAAGCGGAATACTCCATTTCACCCTCAACGATTCACTCACCCGACAAAACCGACATAAAGGCAACCGGTATTCAGCGGACCGGCAAAGACACTTTCCCCGATTTCACGGAGCACTTCCATGAGCAGCACCCCAGTACCAACACTTTTCCTATCCCATGGATCCCCGGTCCTGCCTGGTGAAAACGTCCCAGCGCGGGAATTTCTCAAAGATCTCGGTACCCGGTACCGGCAGAACGTGAAGACTATCCTCTGTATATCGGCACACTGGGAAACTCTCCGGCATACGGTAAACTCAATCGTAAACCCCGGAGCCATCCAGGATTTTTATGGGTATTCAGCAGATATCTGCGACAACCGGTATCCCGCTCATGGTTCCTATGATGCTGCCCGGCAGGTAGCAGACTTGGTATCTGCCGCAGGAATCCCCTGCGACATCGACCAGCAGCGGGGCCTCGATCACGGTGCCTGGGTACCCCTCCAGCTCATGTTCCCGTATGCAGAGGTTCCGGTAATCCAGCTCTCGATCCAACGCAACCTAGACCCGGCTCACCATATTGCCCTGGGAGAGGCCTTATCTTCGCTGCGCGATGAGGGCGTACTGGTAATCGGAAGCGGCGGTGCGATCCATCCGTTCGGTTACTCTCGTGCCTGGCTTGAAGACGGGGCCCCGACCGAACCGTGGGCCCAGGAATTCCAGGACTGGCTCACAGATGCAGTCACCGAAGGGAACAGAGAACATGTCGTGAAATTCCGCACCCATGCTCCCCATCATGAGCGCGCCCATCCAAGACCTGACCACCTCATGCCGCTCCTTGTTGCATGGGGAGCTGCAGGGCAGGGTTCACGGGGCCAGATCCTCCACCACAGCTGGTATCGGGGGAACCAGGGACTTGCCGCATTTGAGTTCAGATGAAAGCCAACACGCAGATCATATCCGATAATACCGGCCAGTATCTAAATCTCACCTAGATAAGGTAGACGCCACTGTTGCAAAGACCAGAAAAAATGTTGCCGAGCGCATCGCAAGTTTTACCACGAACGTACTTCATGTGAATCCGCAAGGAAAAACTTTGATCCTGACCGATGCGGCCTTGTCTCTGGTTTCACGATGCTCGCTGCGGTCGCGTGCATCAGATCTGCGGGTCCTGCCCGGATCATCGTCGCTGTACCGACCGATTCCGAATTCCTAGACGAACTTCCCGCGGCAGACCCTGCAACGGGCATACCCGAGTAACAAGCTATTCTTCAGTCTGGCGCGCAGGGCAGAAATTGCAGATCGAGAAGAACACCTCTTTCTCACGGTCCCGGATCAGGCAATAATAATCCCTGCCCCGCTGTTCAACCTTGAAGCCCCCAGGGAATGGCATGCCAACAGGATGCCCCGGTTCTTCGAGTACGAACATGGAAAACGCTGCGATCAGATAGTAGAAAAGACGGTTCTTCGGGTTCCGGAAGAGGACGTTGCGTTCAGCTGCATCGTCCCAGGAAAAACATCCTTCAGGTACTATAGCGCAGAATTTCAGGAACAATTCAGAATCGCGTATGCATGTATGGTCACTCCGGAACGCCCCATTGCGATGCATCGAGAGGAGTGCATGATACCTCCCGAATATCTGTTCACGGAAGAATGGACGGATCGCCTCGCGGTACGGGGAGGGGAGCTGGTCGATCTCGTTGTTGAGCCGGCCACCGATAACCTGCAGATCGAATAGCGAATATCGCTCCACCTCAGACGCAAGGATCGTTCCCAGATCTCCGCGTGTCCGCGCATTCCGGATCCGCTCTGCGGCTTCCTGGATTTCTCTGTATGCCTGGCCATCGATCTCGTGGGGTCCGGAGGATCCCATTCCTGGTTCCATCTGGTACTGCACCCTCGTACTAGCTATTCTCGATGGGGGGAAGAAATAGGTATGGAACAATGCAAAAAAACAGCAATGGCAATTTACCGTTCCCATACCGTTTCCCCGGAATACCGGATCCGTCGTAACCGGTGGTATGGGATATATTTCACTCCTTGTTCTGTCTCGATCTCGAAATAATATGAATCCAAGGCCCGGATCTCTTGTCCACCGATATGCGACATGTCACCCGGTGCGCCACGGTCAACGAAGAAGACCTCGACTTCCCCAAAGATATACCGGGGATCATATTTTAATTTCAGGAGAAGTTCGTGACTTGTTCTCATCGCACTGTTCCGACTATCCCTGCAGTGCGCCTGAGTCTGGGGAACCTATCAATTTTTCGACACGGTTACCACCTATTCCCGGGACAATCCGGTCATTTTCACTCTTCACAAAGTATCCTTTATACCTCGCCGAACTGAGATTTTATCAAGGATTTGAACCTTTCCCCGTAGCCCGATCACCATGGAAAAAATCACTATCGATACCATCGTTCGTTCAAAACGCAGGACTATCGCACTTATCGTGACTCCGGATGCGAAGCTCGTAGTAAGGGCACCGTTGCGCACATCTCAGGCATATATTGAAAAACTTGTCCGGGACAAGAGCAGATGGATAGAGAAGAAAATTGCTGAAGTACAGTGTCGGCAGAAACCAAAGAAAAAATCGTTTGTCAGCGGTGAGGATTTCCTGTTCATGGGAAAGATCTACCAGCTACAGATTGTGGAAACCCCAGTAAGAGACATTGAACTTGCAGACAAACTGTACGTCCCCAAAAAGACGGTGCCGGAACTCCGCGAAGTTTTGACCCGTTGGTATATCGGACAGGCAAAAAAAATATTGCACGACCGGTGTGAATGGTTTGCAGCGATCACCGGTCACAAGCCTGCAGTAATCAGGGTCTCCCATGCGACACAGCGGTTCGGATCCTGCAGTTCACAGGGGACGATCTCGCTCAGCTGGCGGCTTATTTTCGCACCGGTGGACATCATCGATTACGTCATTGTCCATGAACTTGCCCACCTCGATCACCATAATCATTCACCAAAATTTTGGGGAAGGGTAAAAGAGATGATGCCGGATTATGAAGTGCGCAGGAAATGGCTGAAAACCAACCACCATCTCCTGACTCTCTGAGCTAGACCTTTTTTCTCAGACCCACGCAGATCCTATGAAATAATTTTTATCCCAAGACGGGATATGTCAACGCAATGAACCGAACCCAGGGAAAAACGATGAGGCAGCTGTCTTGGACTCTGCTCGTATTGACCGCCTGCTTCTTACTCATCGTTTTAGCCGGGGTTGTGAGCGTTGCAGACGCCCAGCAGTCGGGTTCAATGTCCCAGGGGGGCAGTTTTGCGGTCTATATTACCGGTCTGCCAAACACCGGATATTATGTATGGCTTACGGGGACGTTTACTATGAGCGGAAAGCCGGGTGACCAGCCTCCGTTTATCGCTGGCGGCCAGGCGAGCATCCAGGAAGACCCCGTTGGCGGCCCTTACATCATCGGCTCATACCAGATCTATGGCGAGAATGGCCGCACGATACTCGATGACGTCGCACCGTCAACCCCTAATGCTTCAAATACCAATTATTACGCACTGGTCACAACAGACTTGAGGGGGCAGGCAGTTGTAGAGTTCAGAACCTCAATCAACACCGCCAAGAGAACGTACTCGGTTAAAGTCGAAAACCCCCAGTCAGTCAACAGCAACAACCTGCTGGTGCAGGAAAAGATAATTACCGGGGAAATCCTGCCGACGATTTCCCTCCCAACAACAGCAATACCGACACCTCCTGTCACCACAGCACCACCGTCATCACCGCCGACAACCCCCGTCATTATACCGGTTACATCTGCCGTTCCACCGCCGACCACTCCTGCCCGCATAGTACCGTGGGAGATCGGATCTGGGGTTCTTGCGATTGCAGCCAGCGTAATAATGCTGAGAAGGGAATGATCCGGTACTGCGCTTAAAAAATGGAATCCACAGGATGCTGACAATCTTAGCATATATCGCTAGTTTTCAGCAGGGAAAAAGAAAGCAGCCTACTTTTTCTTCTTCTGCATCTGCCTAACGTGACGTGCCTGTATACCAAAGTAATGGGAAACACCGATCGCGTGGCACTGGTCGAGGGAGGCGCTGTCAAATGAGACGAGATCGGTTGAATATATAGCATCTGAAGAGCTCCGGCCGAGTACCCGTACATTGCCTTTAAAGAGTTCGAGGTCTACCGTGCCATTAACCCGCTCCTGAGTAGTATCGATAAACGCATTCAGCGCTGCGTAAAGGGGTTCGTACACGAGCCCCTGATAGGCAAGCTCCGACCATGCGTCATCGACCATCCGCTTGAAGGAAAGTTCATGCCGGGTGAGAACAAGCCCTTCGAGATCCCGGTGAGCGGCAAGGATAACCGTTGCCGCAGGGTGCTCGTAGTTCTCCCGTGCTTTAAGCCCGAGGATCCGGTCCTCGATCATATCGTTGCGCCCGATACCGTGATTTCCGGCGATCCTGTTTAATTTCTGGATAAGATCGTATCCCGGGATCTTTTTGCCGTTGAGGGCAACTGGAATACCTTTAGTAAATTCAAGCGTGATCTTCTGCGGTTTGTCGGGTGCTTTTTCTGCAGATTTTGTCCAGAGGTAAATCTCTTCCGGGGGATGGTACGCGGGATCCTCAAGCTTCCCGCCTTCGATACTCCTACTCCAGCAGTTCTCGTCTACACTCCACGGTTTGTCCTTCTTGACTGGTACAGGGATCTTATGCTGTTTTGCATAATCAATCTCCCAGTCGCGGGTAAGGTTCAGTTCGCGGATCGGAGCGACCACTTCAAGGCCCGCACCTCGTATGATGAAATCGAACCTGAGCTGGTCATTTCCCTTGCCTGTACATCCATGACCTACTGCAGTTGCACCTTCTTTTTTAGCGATTTTCACGACTTCTTCTGCAATGAGAGGTCTGGCGAGTGATGTCCCCATTGGGTATCCCTCATACGACCCGTTCGCCTTTATCGCCGGGAAGATATGCTTTTTTACAAACTTTTCCCGTGCATCGATGGTATAGTGCCGGTCTGCAAGGTTCTTCCCTTTTTCTGTTGCCGTAGCGATCTCTTCATCCCGCTGGCCAACATTTACTGCCACGGTCACGACACGGTCGTAATCATAGCGTTCCTTTAAGATCGGTATACAGATGGAGGTGTCAAGTCCCCCGGAGTATGCAAGAACGATGGTACCTTTACCCATGATGAATGCTCCACGCTGGTAATGGTAAACAGGTTGGCGGTATCAGCATATATTTTCGAGGGGACGACCCGTACAAAGTCCTCAAACAAAACGAACGTGAAGGAGACTAAAAAACCGGACAATAAAAAAGGTTGTGTTCAGGTGTTTTGTCCCGAACAGTATCCTATCCTAAGCTGTGACGACGATTGTTCCAACTTTGGATGGCTGGAAGAGCGTCTGGTAACTGAACGTGCCAGTCTTATTAAACGTCACCATATATGGTTTTCCGTAGGGGATCGAAACGGAGCCAAAGTATGCCTGAGTTAGTGCAGAGGTTGCCTGAATTCCATGGGGTTTGTATGGATCGTTGTTCACAAAGCAAACCTGAGTACCTGCTTTGATTTGCACGGTTCCACCATTGGTGATGGTCCCAGCAGGAGTAAAGGTAATAGTGAATTTAGGTGCGGCAGCTGCAGTCGGTACTGGCGTTGGGGCAACAGTCGGGGTCGCGTTCACCGTTACATTCTGGGTTGTGTTCATAACCGGAGCAACAGTTGTCGGAACAGGTGTCGGGGGAGCAGTAGCTACCTGGGTTGGAGCCATGGTAGGTGCTGTGGTGGCCACGGGTGTTGCAGGCTGGGATGTGCATCCCGCGAGCAAAATCCCGATAAACAGGATCGCGAGAAGAACAAGAATTTTCTTCATGCATCCTCGTTTGTTATTACGGTATATAATTGTATTCTATTATTATACCGGTAAAGCCCTGACGGTAGAGTCAGGTTCTGATTGATCCGTTTCAGCCCGGCCAGCCTGACATGGGGAAAATACGGGAAAAATCGGGAGATTTTTAAAAAATCACTTCAGATAATGGCTGATTGGTTCAAGGGTGACTTTTTCCCGCTTGATTGCATCAATCGCGAGCGCTGCGGCACGCGCCGCTTGAAGTGTGGTAATGTAGGGGATTTGGTAATCCACTGCCGCACGCATGATATGGTAGTGGTCCTGCCTCGATCGCCGATCCTGCGGCGTATTGATGATGAGCCGGATCTCTCCGTGCCGCATCATATCAAGGACGTTTGGTGAGCCCTCCTGGACTTTCCTGACCAGGTGCGCTTCAACACCTGCCTGGTAAAGGTAATCTACGGTGCCTTCTGTTCCATACAACATTAAACCGAGATCCCGCAACTGCCGGGCTATGGGTATCGCTTCCTCTTTCTGTTCAATGGGAACCGAGATAAAAACGTTCCCTTTAAGGGGGAGCTCGTTGTCCGCAGAAATGCATGCCTTGTAGAACGCGAGCCCGAAGTCATAATCGATACCCATCACTTCCCCGGTGCTCTTCATCTCGGGACCGAGCATGGTGTCGACACCCGCCAGTTTGTTGAAGGGGAGAAGCACTTCTTTTACCGCGACATGCCTGATATCGCGTTCCTTATACCCGAGATCCCGCAGTTTCCTGCCCACCATAACTTTTGCGGCTATCTTTGCAACTGGCAGGCCGGTCGCTTTCGAGACAAACGGCACGGTCCTGCTGGCACGCGGGTTGGCTTCAAGCACATAAACAATGTTGTTCCTGACGGCAAGCTGCAGGTTGACCAGCCCGACTACACCGAGTCCCAAAGCAATCCTGCGGGTATACTCGCGCACCGTTTCAAGGATTGATGGCGAAAGCGACTGGGTTGGTATGACACAGGCAGAATCTCCGGAGTGGATACCTGCCTGTTCGATGTGTTCCATGATGCCCCCGATCAGGACTTCCTCGCCGTCGCAGACCGCATCGACGTCGAGTTCAACAGCATTCTGGAGGTAGGAATCGATGAGCACCGGGTGCTCGGGACTTGCCAGTACCTCTTCCTTTTTCATATAAGTTTCCAGTTCGTCTGCATCATGGACAATTTCCATCGCCCGGCCGCCAAGTACATAGGAAGGTCTGACGAGGACCGGGTACCCTATCCGTTCCGCTTTCTCCCGTGCCTCACTCTTGGAACGGGCCGACGAGTTGGGTGGACTGGGGATAATGAGCTTATCTAAGAGGATGCTGAACCGGTCACGGTCTTCCGCGATGTCCATCGCATCCGGGCTCGTCCCGAGGATCATTGTCGGAAGACCGAGCCTTTTGATTTCTTTTTCTACGGGGACTGCGAGGTTAACGGCGTTCTGCCCGCCAAACTGCACCATAACGCCATGGTAGTGATCCTTTTTCAGGATATTCATGATGTCCTCGAGCTGCATCGGTTCAAAGAAAAGGCGATCCGAAGTATCGAAGTCTGTGGAAACAGTCTCGGGATTGTTGTTAACGATATGAACCTCTACTCCCTCTTCCCTCAGCGCTTGGACCGCGTGTACCGTACAATAATCAAACTCGATTCCCTGTCCGATACGTATCGGGCCTGAACCCAGAATGAGGACTTTTTGGCGCACGTTGGGCTCGATCTCACAGACCGGTTCCCGCGTTGAGTAAAAATACGGAGTTTTTGCTGGGAATTCAGCAGCACAGGTATCCACCATCTTGTAAGAGGGTTCGCCTGCGATCTCTGTTATTGTTTCGACCGACTTCCCCGTGATCTTTGCAAGATCAACATCTGAAAACCCGAGCCTTTTTGCCTCAACAATGTCTTCTTTCTCGTTATGGGTGACGAGGCGCTTTTCAAAATCAACAAGGTTTCTGATTTTTTCCAGGAAGAACGGTGTGATCGAGGTCAGTTGTGCAATCTCGTCAAGAGTGAAATCCTGACGGAACGCATCGAAGAGGCAGTGAAAGCGCTCATCGGTTGGCCGTGAGAGGATCATCCGGATCTCGCTTGGGCTCGTGTGGGATATGACAGTAGTGTCCAAAGACCTTTTCGCCTTCATGAACGCTTCTTCAAGGGTCCTGCCAATCGCCATAACCTCTCCGGTGCTTTTCATGGAGGTCGAGAGGGTTCTGTCCGCCCCTTTGAACTTGTCGAACGGCCAGCGGGGGACCTTGACGACAATATAATCGATAGTTGGCTCAAAGGATGCGGGTGTGCACCCCGTTACCGTGTTCGTGATCTCGTCAAGTCTCAAGCCGATCGCGATCTTTGCCGCCACCCGGGCAATCGGGTATCCTGTCGCCTTGGATGCGAGTGCGGATGACCGGGAGACCCGTGGGTTTACCTCGATGACCCGGTAATTCCCATCACGGAAAGCAAACTGGACATTGCAGCCACCCTGCACATCGAGCGCCCTGATGATGTGGATCGCTGCGCAGCGCATCATCTGGTATTCGTCGTCACGGAGAGTAAGGATAGGTGCGACTACGACACTTTCGCCGGTATGGATGCCCATAGGATCCACGTTCTCCATACCGCACACGATAATACAGGTATCGGTCGCGTCCCGCATTACCTCGAACTCGATCTCCTTCCAGCCAAGCACGCTCTCTTCAATAAGTACCTGGTTGATGCGGGAACGGGACAGTCCAAGCTCGATGATGCGGACCAGTTCCTCCCGGGTCTTCCCGATACCCCCGCCCGCACCCCCTAGGGTATAGGCAGGTCTGACCACTGCCGGAAGCCCGATTGCCTTGATAGCTTCATCCACTTGGCTGAGGGAATTCACAACAACGCTTTTTGGTACCGGTTCACCGATGCTGGCCATGAGATCCCGGAACTTCTCCCGGTCTTCTCCCCGGTAGATCGCCTCGAGCGGGGTGCCGAGGATCTCGACGCCGTTCAATGCACCCATCTCAGCGAGCTCCGCCGTAAGGTTAAGCGCGGTCTGTCCGCCCATACCGGAGAGTATTCCGTCAGGCCGTTCCTTCTCGATGATCTTTGCGATAAAGTCGGCCCTGAGAGGCTCGATATAGATCTCGTCGGCCATCTCAGGGTCAGTCATAATCGTTGCCGGATTGGAGTTGACCAGAACGACTTTTATTCCCTCTTCACGAAGTGCCCTGCAGGCCTGCGACCCCGAAAAATCAAATTCGGCAGCCTGCCCGATCTGGATAGGACCAGATCCTATCAGGAGAACTTTTTTAATGTCGGTCCGTTTCGGCATCAGGAAATCCTCCTGTAGAGTGCATTGAAGAAATGGGCCTCTGTGTCACGCGGTCCGCCGTGTGCTTCAGGGTGGAACTGCACGGCAGTAAGATCGAGGTCTTCGTTCTCGAATCCCTCGACAGTCCCGTCATTTACGTTGGTGTACGTGATCCTGCACCCTTCCGGGAGAGATTGTTCATCGACTGCAAAGCCATGGTTCTGAGTAGTGATGAAAATCCTGCCGTCTTTGAATTTTACCGGCTGGTTTGCACCCCGGTGACCAAACTTCAGCTTGTAGGTATCCCCACCGAGGGCAAGTGCCGAGACCTGTATACCCATGCATATCCCGAAAATCGGCAGCTGGCCGAGCAGTTCCCTGACACATCTGATGGCATCCACCGCCTGTTTCGGGTCACCGGGTCCGTTACTGATGAGAAGGGCATCGGGGTTGCATGCAAGGATCTGGTCTGCTGTCACGTTGTGGGGGAAAACAAAGATATCTCCTTTGCGCCGGGAAAGGCTTGCGATCATATTCTTCTTGATGCCAAGATCGATGATCGCGATGCGTTTTCCGGTACCTGGCACCCGGTACGGCATTTTGCAGGAAACTTCAGGGATCGGGATAATATCGCAGATTGTGGCGGTTCTGCGGGCAAGCCTGACTGCAGACTCGCCATCGTCACTCCCGACGATGAGGGCTGCACGCATAGTACCGTGAACGCGGAGCCTGATTGTCAGAGCACGAGTATCTACACCGGTCATCCCGAGCAGACTGTTCTCCTCGAAATAGGATCTGATGGATGGCTGGGCAGCGGGTCTTTCACAGATCTCTTTTGTTATGCATCCAAGAGCACATACTTTTTCGTTCTGAAAGTTCTGGCTATCGACACCGTAATTTCCGATCAAGGGGAAAGTAAACATCAGGATCTGGCCGAAATAGCTCGGGTCAGTGAGGGATTCCATGTATCCGGTCATCTGCGTATTGAACACGAGTTCCCCGGCAGTCTCTCCCTCAGATCCAAAACCCTCTCCGACGACAAATTGCCCATCCTCCAGACCCAGAACCGCCTTCATGATTTCCATATGTTATGTGCCTGAATAGTTATTAACGATAGTGCAGGTGCCATTCAGCATGTTTTTCACCACCAGTTACCCGAAAATCCCGGTATGGCTGACACCATGACTATCTATTCCGTTAATCCGTGTTTCAGTATTTTCAAAAAGTTAGTCATTACACGATCCACAAACTTCCATTTTATATACTAAATGTTTCCATCTCATTTCTGTGGAAATACGGAGATTAATTCATGGCTGTTGAACATGTTGCCGGAAAAAATGTTGGGAAGGTCATGCTGTTTGCCCTGAGTACCTGTGGCTGGTGTGCCCGCACCAAGGAGTTCCTCCGGAGTCTCGGGGTCGAATTTGATTACATATACGTCGACCTCCTTGAAGGTAGCGAGCAGGAAACGACCATGAACGAGGTGGAGAAATGGAACCCGAAGGGATCATTTCCGACGCTGGTAATCGGGAACCGTATCTGTATAGTCGGCTTTCACGATGACAAGATCCGAGAGGCGCTCAAACTATGATTTTTGCCGGTGTCAGTGAAGTCGATGTCGGGAAACGGTATACGGTCTTGGACAATGACGCAGAGGCCGGCGGCTATCACCTGAACCCCGATGTCGAGTTTACCAAGAACCTTATCCGGGGTCTTTTGAAAAACGAACAGCGGTATGGTTATCCATCCTGTCCCTGCAGACTTGCTTCCGGGAAAAAACCAGATGATCTTGATATCATCTGCCCCTGCGATTACCGGGACCCGGATATACTTGAGTTTGGGGCGTGCTATTGTGCCCTGTACGTAAGTGCGGCGGTTCTTTTAGGAAAACTCACGCTCCAGCCAGTACCTGAGCGCCGCCCGTCCCGGCTTGAGCGCGGCATGACAAAGGCTGTGCCGAGGGTATCCGTTGAGTCCCCCCTATCAGCACTACCGTACCCCGTCTGGCGCTGTAAGGTGTGCGGGTATCTCTGTGCACGTAACCAGCCCCCGGAAGTCTGTCCCGTCTGCAAGGCAAAACAGGATCGTTTCGAACGATTTATTTAAAGAAAGGTCATGTAACATCCACCAAAAACACGAACTAATCTATCATCAAATCAAACAAGAACTCCAAATATATCTTTCTCACGGTCGTTATACTGCGACTGATTTCCTTTGAATCCTACCAGTATTTATACCCAATAGTCAATATGCAAATAAATATGTCGTTTAAAGACAATGTGACTGGCCGTTCGGACACATTAAAAAAATTTTTAAAGAAGAGAAAGCGGTTGATCGGTATTACTGCATTCACTCTTGCATATCCGACAATGCAACTGGGGGTACGGTACATTCCCAATCCAATGGTTCCCGGAGCCAATATTGCCCTTAATATGATCATGCCGGTCCTTGCCGGTTATTTTTTCGGACCGTGGAGCGGTGCATTCGCCGGCGGTATTGGAACAGGTATCGCATCAATACTCAGCGGTTCGATATTTACGGTCCTTGCGATCATACCCCATACCATCATGGGGGCCGTTGCAGGCTGGACGGGCAGGTATCGTTCCGAATTCCTGACAGCTTCAACAATCCTTATCGGCCATTCCCTGAATATGCTATTTTACCTTGGAACAGGGGTAATCACCATCGCTGCAGGAAAGGCAGGAGAAACCCTTCTTGGTCTTGCAACAGAGGCCATGATTGACATCATTGCCATAGTCATCCTCATTCTGCTCTTGAAACGATATCTCTACTGTACGGAACGATGGTGATGCTGGTGAACCGACAGATGATTAGGTGGGCAAAAGCTGCTTTCACCCTGATTCTGTTGATCGTGGCATGTATAGGCGTTTACCTGACGCGGAACCCTCCTGGACCGTGGACAGAATTGTATACCTATCTGTTCATTATTCCGATCCTCATAGCATCATTCTACTATGGCCGTGTTGCAGGTTTATCTGCGGCACTGGTATCAAGCCTCGTTACCGGCTCCCTTGCCATCGGTACACCCGATCTGCTTGAGTCTTCTCTTGTCCAACGGCTCCTTTTCCAGATCCTCATCTTCAATGCCGTAGCAATTGTCACCACAGAACTTGCTGGGCGCGAGAGAGTGCTGAGGAACAGGTATCAGAACCTCTTTGAAGGATCACCTATGGGTTTGTACCGCACTACCCCTAACGGAATTATCATCGAGGTTAACCCTACCATGACCCGGATGCTGGGATACCCGGACCGGGCACTTCTGATTGGGATGAATATTTCCGGAGTCTATCTGAATCAGGAAGACGCGAAACGGTGGCATACATTGATGGAACATGACGGGATAGTTCAAGGACTTGAAACACAGTTCCGGAGGTATGATGGAACCATCATCTGGGTGAGGGATACAGCCAGGGCTATCCGGGACGCGGAGGGCCTCGTGCAGTTCTACGATGGTTACGTGGAAGACATTACTGAACGTAAACAGACAGAAGACGCCCTGAGGGAGAGCGAGGAGTTCAACCGAAACCTTGTGGAGAACCTGCCGGATATTGTCGCGATCTACGACAGCAGGGGAATCGTCAGGTTTGCCAACAGAGCTGGACTGAATATATTGGGTTCTCCTTTATCAAAAGTCGTCGGAGAACCTATCTTGTCATTTGTCACGGATTACCAGCGGGGTGAATTGGAAAGGAAGATGAGCGCGCGATTGTCGGGTGCCTGGTTGACCTCCTATGAAATTAGTATCAGGACAAGCAGTGGAAAGATTATCCCCGCAATCCTTCAGGGAGTCCCGATCATTTACAAGAAAGAACCGGTTGTGCTGTTACTGATGACAAACATCACCGAGCGTAAACAGGAGGAGCGTGCACTGTATGAAAATGAACAACGCTTGACTTCCATTTATAATACTGTCGGGGACGTCATTTTTCAACTGAGCGTCGAACCTAACGAGCAGTACCGCTTTACTTCGGTGAACTCGGCATTTAGCAGAACCACTGGATTGCCTTCCAACCAAGTGATCGGTAAGACAGTGAACGAGATTATCCCCGAACCAGCCCTTTCCGTGGTTCTGGAAAAATACCGGCAGGCCATCAAAGAAAAGGGCATTGTCCGTTGGGAGGAAACCACCAATTATCCCGTTGGACTGGTGACTGGAGAAGTCAGTATTGCTCCCATTTTTGATATGACGGATAGCTGTACATTCCTGATCGGTTCGGTACATGACATCACAGAACGAAAACAGGCCGAGCAGAAACTTCTCGAAGCTCACCGTGATCTTGAGAAGAAGGTGCTCGAGCGAACTCACGAACTTTCAGAGGCAAACATCCGTCTCCAAGGATTAGACCGTCTCAAATCCATGTTCATTGCGTCTATGAGCCACGAGCTCCGGACCCCGCTTAACTCCATCATCGGCTTTACCGGTATTATGATAAAAGGGATGGCAGGGGAAATTAACGCGGAACAGAAGAAGCAACTCGGCATGGTGCAGGACAGCGCCCGGCACCTGCTCGCGCTCATCAACGATGTTATCGACATTTCCAAGATCGAGGCAGGCAAGATTGAACCCGGTATTTCAACCTTCAACCTTGCTGATGTTATCCGTGAGGTGGGGAATACCTTTGGTCCGACAGCCCAGGAACGGAAGATTGTCTTGAATATGGAGATTCCCGGCCCCATTACAGTAACAAGTGATGAACGCCGCATTAAACAGATTATCATAAACTTGGTCAGCAATGCGATCAAGTTCACTGATCTGGGAAAGATTGATCTGACGGTACAACTGAGAGAAGAAGTTGTGGAAGTACGTGTCATGGACACCGGTATTGGCATTGGGAAGGAAGATCTGGAGCAAATCTTCCACCCCTTTGTCCGGGTGATGGTGCCGGGCCGCTTGACTGAGGGAACAGGACTTGGGCTGTACCTGTCAAAAAAACTCGCACGGTTCCTTGGCGGGGATATCGTAGCTGAGAGCGAGCTGCACAAGGGGAGCGTATTCACATTTTCCTTCCCGATAACATTCGAGAAGCACGAGGATATATGACGAAAGTATTGATCATCGAAGATAATGAGAAGAACCGGTATCTTATCACATTTATCTTAAAAGGTGCAGGATATGAAGTGATTGAGGCTATCACCGGGGAAGAGGGTGTCGGGATGGCGGAGAGCCTTCACCCGGATCTGATCCTTATGGATATCCAGTTGCCGGGTATTGACGGGTATGAAGCAACACGGCGTATCCGGGCATCTCCTGTTAGCCGGAAGATCCCCATAATTGCACTGACTTCCTACGCAATGACCGGTGATCGCGAACGGGCGATTGCCGCCGGGTGCACCGGCTATGTTGAGAAACCTATAAACCCGGATACGATTATAGAGGAGATCCAAAATATTTTAGGTAACTATATTCAGTCTCAAACGGGAGTCTAGTTATTGTAGGATTGGGGAGGGCAGAGTTTGAAGATCCTCATCGTAGATGACAACATTAACAATCTCTATTTGCTTGACGTACTGTTCAAAGGCGCAGGATACGACATTGTCTCAGCAAAAAATGGGATCGAGGCATTGGAGAAACTCCGAACAGAGCCGTTTGACGGCATTGTCTCAGACATCTTAATGCCCGTCATGGACGGGTTCCGGCTGATCCGGGAGTGCAAGAAGGACCCTGTGCTCCAGCAGATCCCATTCATCTTCTATACGGCAACGTACACCGAAAAAAAAGACGAAGAATTCGGACTCTCCCTCGGTGCAATCCGGTATATTATAAAACCAGCAGAACCTGAAGATCTCCTCCGGCAGATCCGCGATGGATTTTCCGATCATGCACGGGCCCTGAGAGATCATGTATTGAAACCGGTTGCCGATGATGAGACGTTCAGCCGTGAATATGCTCAGCGGGTCGGTGCGAAGCTGGAGAAGAAAGAGCAGGCACTGCAGGAAAGCGAGAAGAAGTACCGGCTTCTATTCGAGCGGGCCCGCGATTGTATTCTCCTGATTAGTGCCGAAGGTGAGCAACAGGGAAAAATTATTGATGCAAATACTGCTGCCGCAGAAATGCACGGATATACTGTCGAGGAGATGCTTACAAAAAACATTGCCGATCTGGATGCTCCTTCTTCTGCGATATCGGTCCGCGAACAGTTCCGGCGTATGCAGAACGGTGAGTGGTTCAAAGGTGAATCCATGCATATACGGAAAGACGGAACGGTTTTTCCGATCGAGATCAATGCCGGCCTCATCGAGATCGGCACAAAAAAATACATCCTGACGATTGACCGGGACATCACCGAGCGCAAGAAGGCCGAATATGCATTGCAGCAGGTAACAAAGAAGCTCTCCCTTTTGAATAGTATCACCTTCAATGACATCCAGAATTCGGTCTTCTCGCTGAATGGCTACCTCGTCCTGGACCGAAATCCTGAAAGCGATGATCCAATAAGGAGATACCAAATCCAAGAAGAGGAACTTATCCAGAAAATTTCAAAAGCACTCAACTTTGCAAAAAATTACCAGGACTTAGGTATTCATCCGCCAGTGTGGCAGAATGTGAACCAGGCCTTCCTCATGGGTATTTCCCACCTGGACTTTTCTTCAGTGCAACGGACGGTCAACGTAGATAACCTGGAGATCTTTGCGGATTCGCTTCTTGAGCGTGTTTTCTTCACGTTGGCAGATAATATCCTGTACCATGCAAAAAATGCAACACAAGTATCGATAGGATATCAACTTACCAGGGACAATCTCATTCTTTACTTTGAGGATAACGGAAACGGAATACCTGAAATTATTAAAGAAAAGATCTTTGATAGAGGATTCGGAGCCCAGAAAGGAATGGAATTGTTCCTTGTGCGGGAAATTCTCAGTATCACGGGAATTTCCATAAAGGAAACAGGAATCCCGGGAAAAGGAGCACGGTTTGAGTTGTGGGTGCCGGAAGGGGCGTTCCGGTTCCCGGACAAAAAATAATTCTGATGGTGTTGTTACGTCTGCGGTTGGTGGCAGATTTCTCACTTCGGATGAATTTGCATATCAACCGCAGACGCAACAGAACTCCTTTACAAATATTTATATTGTCAATATACGAATATTGACATATGCTTCTGCAAACAAATGAGAAGCAGTTTGAGTTCTGGAAGATGCGGCGTAGTGGCGTGCCGAACATCAAGATAGCAAATCTCGTCGGTATCTCACGGCAGGCAGTCTCACGGGCGCTCCAGTTGATGGATGGTAAAATTGAATCAACCCTGTGTGAAATGGCGCACGCAAACCAGATCGAGATCAGCAAGATCAACGCGGAGCGGGGTGTCCTCATCGGGACGTCCATCCCCTTCCAGACCGATGCTATCATCTTCGTTTCTGCAAAACACGGGATACAGGTCTGGTACAAACACGACGGCGACTGCGGCACCTGCCAGCGATACGCTGAATGCATCGAGCTCCTCTGGGATTACGCAACCGAACTCGGTATAAAGATTGAAAGGACTGCCGACCCAACGAAAATGGCAGAGAAATTATTTGCAAAGGTAAAGGCGATCGTATGATTACACGGATATCGGAAATTATCAGCAATTGGATGGGCTGGTGCCCGAATGCTCAAATGTTACCAAATGCTCCAGTACGCGCGACTATAACTCCTGCTCCTGGTCTGGATGACCCGACAGGAGGCGATGACGGGGGATCACAATATGAGTATGGCCGTCAGCGGCATGGAAAGCACTTTTTGGTCCCGGCCGGACTTCTGATGGGTCTTGGTGTCGGCATGGTCATCGGTTATCCGTGGCCGGGTATGTTAATTGGAATGGGTCTTGGGTTCCTGGGGTCCATGTTCGTGAACCCTATGCAGCGTGCGAGCGGGAGTGTTCCTGCCCATGAGCTATTCCGGCGCTGGGAGTTTGCGCTTCTCGGGATCTTTTTTATCGTCTTCGGATTCAGTATCGGTTGGGCACCAGTGACCAGGCTGTACATTGCTGCCTTCTTCCTCATCCTGCTTGGGATCGGGTTCTTCATACGCGGTTTTGTGAAGAGGTACTAATTTTATGGATATCCTCCTCTTGGTCACTACATTTGTGTGGGTGATCTTCGGGGTATACTGGCTTATCTCTGCAATCATGACACGGTCGCCAGTGAAACGTCAAGAGTCCCTTTGGAGATGGGTGCTCTTTCTGATCGTACTGGTTTGGGTACTCTTGGCATTCTACTTCCCCCAATCAGCATCCGGTTTTCTCATCCATAGGGTAATTCCCGACAACGTGGTTGTCGGTCTGACCGGGGCGATCATTACCCTGCTGAGCCTCAGTTTTGCGGTCTGGGCACGGGTCCACCTGGGGAAGAACTGGAGCAGCATGCCTGCGATTAAGGTAGATCATAAACTGATCCGGACCGGTCCGTACAGTATAGTGCGGCACCCAATCTACACCGGCATACTGTTTGGGGTTGCCGGGACGGCCATTATTATAGGCAAGCCCCTGGGTCTGGTAGTATTTTTCCTGGTACTGGCCACCTATCTCTGGAAGATCCGGATGGAGGAGAAGTACCTGCAGGAAGAGTTCGGAGAGGACTACGCCCGGTATAAAAAAGAAATCCCGGCACTAATCCCGCTTCTTGTTTGATGAATGGCCCTGCTCCGAAGGGAGCCTAACCTAAATTTTTCTTTTAACGTTAACTTCTGAAAGCACCGATACAAACAGTACTTTCTTTTTCGCAAAGGGTCCTGCACATTTTTCTCATCGGATATGTCGGATTGCCGTCAATATTCCGGAACCGGGAAAGGGGTTTGAGAAACGGGAAGATTCCCAAATCTCAAATACTGCCCGTTTCAGTATCTATTATGGCTGATACCATCACGGTTGAGATTATCGGGCTTGCCGATTCATCCTGTTCCCCGTTTCCTTGTGATGAAACCCGTACCTGCGGCCTTTCAGAATGTCAACCATCAGGTAAGATCATAACCGCATTTGAAGTTCTCAAAAAGGTCATCGGTGAAGAATACGGAGACCGGGTAAAACTCTCGCTCATCCTCGTCGACAACGGCATACCTGACCGGATAAAAAAGATCGTAGAGGCCGAGCACCCCCCGCTTCCCATGATCCTCGTCAATGGCAGGCTCACCCGTATCGGGCGGATCGCGGTCGACCGGATAAAAAAAGAGATCGATGCCAGTCTGTAAAAAGCGACATCAGTTGACCAGATATTCCTAGATTGTTTTCCTTTCGGTTAATTCCGGTTTTTCGACGATATCCGGATACGCGCGCATTCCGGTTCCCTGAAATCTGTGTTTCATTTGAAGAAACAACCACTAAAATGCCTGATTCCTGGAAGTGGCTACCAGCACAGGAATTGATGACAAAAAAATAAGGAACAATTCGGCCGTTTTTTCCCTTGGTCGCCATAACGTTATATTAATGATGGACAAGTAATAGTTGTGAATTAACCTCCGAATGATGATCTGAATGCAAAAAAATCCCGGTTTTACTATGATCCTAATATCTCCGGTGCGGGAGGTGTCCTCTGCCTGTTATCTCTTCCTCTGATGAAAAGGAGCCATTTTCTGAGGACCTGACCCTTCTAACACTGTATTCCCTTGCCGGGGAAGAAAGCGGCGGTTTTGTCACGTTCAGGCCGCACATCTTCCACGATATCGGAAAGATGTTTTTTTCTGGAGGGGAGATCTCAACCCGGGTACAGGTTGTCGGAACTGTTGATGTCCGCGAGCTCAGCCAGCACGAGATGGCACGGGCTGAACGGGAACTCTGGGTCCATTACCACCATCAGAAAGTAAACAAGGACAAGGACCGGCTCTTCGCCGCATTCTCCGGTACCAGGATCATCGGAGTGGCACGGTGCACACGCCATCACGATGGCCTCGAAGTTGATGAAGTGTACGTCCTCGATGAGTTCCGGCACCGTGGCTTCGCACGCTCGATCATGCAGCTGCTCATCATAGAATGCGGCAGGAACGAGACGCTCTATACACACTCCAGGACAGAACTCGTTGAATTTTACAGCGGGCTCGGGTTCTATCCCATCAGTGAGACCGAACTCCCGAAATCAATCTGGGACCAGTTCAGTTCCACTCCAGTAAAGCGGACTGAAATGTGCCCGATGAAACGCGATCCTTTCCCTGTCTCGTACGGGAATGATAGCAAACGGACATGAAACGGTAGGACTAAAATGGTCATCGAATTTTTTTCCGCGGCAGTTGTCTTACTCATTCTGGGTACCCTTGTCCCGGTATGTTTTGCTGCACGTGACTGCAGGTATATAAGAACAATTTCTCTCTGCTGCATGATCGCTGCCTCGATCTTTCTCGCCGTCGCGTCTCTTGTCGTCCTTATTTATAACCAGACCGCCTCTTTACCGGTCTACCAGCCGTTTCCCTTGCTGGCCGTATCCTTTGTCATCGACCGTCTCGCAGCTGTTTTCATCCTGATTATCGGTATCGTTACCGGGTGCGTAGCCCTCTATTCCCTGGAATATTTCGAGCATCTCGAAGGCGGATCCCGACGCAATATCCTCTGCGCATGCACCAGTCTCTTTGTCCTTGCCATGGCGCTCGTAGTGGTTTCTGCGACAACAATCTCCTTTGTCCTCTTCTGGGAACTGATGGCAGCAAGTTCGTTCTTCCTGGTCATGTATGAATTTACGCAGCCCGAGACGAGAAAAGCAGGGATATTTTACTTTGTCATGACCCAGCTTTCAACGCTGTTTGTCCTTCTTGGCATTATTGCTCTCTACGCTCAGACCGGTTCGTTTGCCATCGCCCCCCTCCATACGGCATCAACGCCCCTTGTCATCATCGCCTTCCTCGCGCTCTTTGCCGGGTTTTCCATCAAGGCTGGGATCATCCCCTTCCACAAATGGCTTCCCTATGCCCATCCCGCAAGCCCTTCACCTATCTCAGCGCTCATGTCAGGAGTGATGCTCAAGATCGCGGTGTACGGACTCCTGCGGTTCCTGCTCAGTGTCTTTTCCCCGGATCTCTGGTGGGGGGTGCTTATCCTAATAGCCGGAACCGCATCTGCAGTCCTTGGGATCATCTATGCCCTCAAGGAACACGATGTGAAAAGTATGCTGGCGTACAGCAGCATCGAGAATATCGGCATCATTTTCATCGGGATCGGACTCTCAGTGATATTCACTGCCTACGGCCTTCCTGTCCTTGCGACAATCAGCCTTCTCGGGGCGCTCTTCCACTCACTCAACCACGCACTCTTCAAGAGCCTGTTGTTCCTCTCGGCAGGATCTGTCGTCAACGCTACCCATACCCGGGATATAGAGCACATGGGCGGGCTTGCCCATAGGATGCCATATACTTCAGCACTTTTTTTTATTGGTGCGATCTCAATCTCTGCCCTTCCGCCATTCAATGGTTTTGCCAGCGAATTGCTGATCTTCGTCACGTTCTTCTCTTCGGTCGCAGTCGTCGATCCGTTGTTAAAAGTCTTTCTCTTTATCAGCCTGTCGTTGTTCGCGCTGACAAGCGCTTTGGCTGCCGCTTGTTTTGTCAAGGCGTTCGGATCGATCTTCCTGGCCCTGCCGAGGTCAGAAGAGTCCGCTCATGCACAGGAAGTCCCCCGGATGATGATCATCGGCCCGGCCATCCTTGCTGCAGCCTGCATACTACTCGGGTTGTTCTCGTTCCAGCTGTTTGCTTTCATTGGTCACCCGCTGCCAGTACCGGATATGCTCATGGTTGGCCTGCTGCTGGCCGGTATGGCGGCACTTGTATGGATTTTCCTGTACTTCATTGCATCCCACGAAGTAAGAGTTAGCGAGACATGGGGATGCGGTACCCATTCACAGCAGCCGGCTACCGAGTATTCCGGGCATGGATTCTCTGAACCTATCGACATCATCTTCTCATCGGTCTACCGGACAAGGATGCAGAACAAACGGACCTTCTTTGACCGGTCGAACTGCATCTTTGCCGAAGGAACCGCGGAGATCCGGCTCATGAAAGTGTTTGAAGAGTACCTCTATATTCCTATCGCGCGGGCATCTGCGAGGACTGGGGTTGCCATCTCACGGTTCCAGAACGAGTGCCTGGATACGTACCTCCTGTACGTCTTTGTAACCGTAGTAGCCGTTATCCTGTTTCTCGGGTGGTCAGCATGAGTCTTGACTTTGTTTTCTATATGGTGGCAAACACCCTGCTCGTTATAGCGATCTCCCCCTTTTTTGTCAGCCTTATCAAAAAAGTGAAGGCCTGGACACAGGGCCGGCGCGGTCCTTCGGTTTTCCAGACCTACGCTCTCCTTGCAAAACTGCTCAAAAAGGAGGTCATCTACTCCCCGAATTCCTCGCGGATCATGCGGGTCGCCCCATACGCAAATATCGCTGCGGTCCTTGTGGCGTCGCTCTTTGTCCCGCTCGTCTTCGTACCGGAACCTGTTGGCGGCATTGGCAATATCATCCTGTTCCTGTACCTGCTCGTGCTTGCCCGGTTCTTCATGGCGCTCGCTGGGCTCGATGCAGGAAGTGCTTTTGGTGGCATGGGCAGCTCGCGGGAGATGAGTATCTCCGCAGTTATCGAGCCTACTACCATCATTGTCTTTGCTGCCCTTGCCTTCGTCTTCAAAACACTCAATATTTTTTCCATGTTTACGGTCACCGCGAGATCTCAGGCACTTGTAACTCCAACTCTTATCCTAGTCGGTATTTCCCTGTTTATCATCCTTATTGTCGAGACTTCCCGGATACCGGTCGACAACCCGGAGACACACCTCGAACTAACCATGATCCACGAAGGGATGATCCTTGAACAGTCAGGTAGTAACCTCGCACTGATGGAACTTACTTCCGCAATCAAGCTCACCCTCCTGATGACGCTTCTCATCAACCTTATCATTCCCTTCGGGCTGCTCACAACATTCTCAGTGGCGGGTATTATTACCGGGGTCATTCTCTTTCTCTTAAAAGGGATTATTATTGGCGGCGCCATCGGACTCTTTGAGTCTTCCATGGCGAAGATGCGGTTCTTCCGGCTCCCCAGCCTGTTCGCGATGGCGTTCTTTTTCTCGACACTTACTATCATCATCGAGGTATTTACATGACTGACATCGCCTATGTCGAAGGGATCATCAAGATCCTGTTCGTTTGTGTCATTATCGGTGCGGCATACATCATATCGACACGCAACCTCCTCTCCCTGATCTCAGTCTACTCATTCCAGTCGCTGACGATGGTTGCCATTGCGCTCGCTCTCTGGACGGTGGAAGGAACGCCGGTACTCCTTGCGATCGCAGTCATCACGTTTGCAACCAAAGTTCTCCTTATCCCCTACTTCATTGCCACCGTTCAGGAAAAGATACGAATTAAACGGGACATCGAATTCCATTACTTGAACCCGACTACCACCCTCCTCCTCTCAATGGGGCTGATGCTGGTTGTCTACATTGTTCTTTCGCGGATTATCCCGCCGACTGCAGGAAAACCCAGCCTGTTCTTTTTCGGTGCGGTGATTGGGATATCCCTGATGCTGATGGGGATGATGGTAACATTCAGCCGCAAGCGGGCGCTCACCAAGGTGGTGGGGTTCCTGTCCATGGAAAACGGGGTGCTGATCTTCGGTATGTTTGTCACTGAACTGCCTTTCATCATCGAGTTCCTGATCGTTATCGACCTGATCATTCTCGTGCTTCTGACAACCATCCTGACCGTCGGTATTGACTCAACCCTTGAAGAGTACCACAACCGGCTGCACCGTTTTCACCTCTGGGAAGGTACGGAGGAGTCCCCATGATCCTTATCGCGTACGTCCTTGCCGCAACGATAGCGATCGTCCTTATTGGCATCTGCCATACAAACCGGCAGATGAATGCAGTATCCATCGCCCATGGCGTGGTTTCTGCCGCAGTCACACTGATTGTCATTCTTGTTGAACCTATACCAGTCACGTCATTTCTGATTGGCAGCCAGTACTTTTACATTGACCATCTGAGCATCTACGAGGTACTGATAACCGTCATTATATTCACACTCGCCGCTGTCTATGCAGGTCGTTATGTCGAGAGCCTGATCACAGAAGGCGAGCTCGAAAAAGGGAGCCTGAAACTGTTCTATGCAGCGTGGAGCCTGCTCCTCATCCTCATCATACTCGCGTTCTGCTCGGACAATCTCGCACTTTTCTGGATATTTGCCGAAATGACGACGATCACATCCGCGATGCTCATCGCCGTCCTCTCAGCACGGGAGAACATCGATGCCGCGCTCAAGTACATATTTATCGCTTCCGTCGCGATGCTCTTCTCATTTGTCGGGTTCATATTCCTCTTCGAGGTATCCCGGGAGACACTGGGCGAAGGGACTCTTAACTGGTCGGTACTTATGCAGCACGCTTCCGTGTTTCCTGCCGGTATGATGCTGACAGCGTTCGCACTCGTTTTTATCGGGTTTGCTGCAAAGTCCGGTATCTTCCCGTTCCACACATGGCTTCCCGAGGCCCATGCAAAAGCGCCATCTGCAGTGAGCGCACTCCTCTCAGGAGTTCTTCTGAACGTAGGGATCTATGCGATCATCCGCATGGTGGCGCTCGTGCACCAGACACCGGCAATGATTACGGTTTCTTGGCTTCTCATGTTTTTCGGCATCCTCACCATCGGGATTGCAGCGTTCTCCATGCTGCCGCAGAGAAACCTCAAGAAACTGATCGCATTTTCGAGCATCGAGAACATGGGGATCACCCTCGTCGGGCTTGCGATCGGCACACCTGTCGCCCTGTTCTGGGTGCTTTTCCACATCATGGCCCATGCATTCACCAAATCGTCGCTTTTCCTTTCTGCGGGTATCCTCCATCGTCAGTACCACAGCAGGTTCTCAGGTGACGCTCCCGATGAGATCCGGGATGTCTTCCGACTCCAGCCCCTTGCTGCATGGGGAGTCATCATTGCAGGCCTCGCGATCATCGGGATGCCGCCATCACCGCTATTCTTCTCAAAGATTTTCATCCTCATGCAACTGGGCACAGTCTCACTCTGGCTCACTTTCATTGTCCTTTTCCTTCTCTTTGTTGCGGCAGTCGCGCTGGGATATTTCGTGATTACGTCGTTCACGCAGGTTTCGTCCCCGGAATCACCTGTCGATATTGAGCCTTATAAAACCCCGATGGGCATGAAGATCCCTGTCGTGGTCCTCATCCTGATCGTCATCGCCATCGGTATCCTGTTCCCGTCCGCAGAGATTGGGTTCTTCAGCCAGATTGTGACGGAGTTGAGGTTCTGATGACTATGGATACCCAGAATCCCACAAATCATCTCTTCGAGGTTGTCAGCACTATCCTCCCAGTCGACCGGATGATCAGAGGATGCAGCAATGAAATTTATGTATCGGTGAAAGAAGAGGAATTTGAACCTGTTATCTCTCTCCTTTCAACGAGAAAATTTGTCCTCATCAGTCTCTTCTGTGCAGAGGCATTTGGAACAACGGCGGGTGCCAGCCTGTTCTATGTCTTTGAGAAGAAAGGGGGGATCCTCATCCTTGTCCGGAAGGCTGACAGCCCGGTAAGCTCGATCGCCACAATCTTTCCATCAGCCTCGTGGTTTGAGCGTGAATGTCGTGACGGGTTCGGAGTAGGTTTCACCGGTGCATTCGATACCCGCCGGCTCTTCCTCCACGAAACCTATCCTGATGGGTTCCACCCTCTGAAAAAATCGTTCCGGAACGCCCCGGTTGCCACGCATACCCACGTCAGACCTGAATGCGAGTACCCGTTCCGCAGGGTCTCCGGGGAAGGTGTCTACCAGGTACCGGTGGGCCCGGTCCATGCCGGGATCATCGAACCCGGCCATTTCCGGTTCTCCGTAATTGGGGAAACAATCTTCAATCTCGAGATCCGCATGTTCTACAAACACAGGGGGATAGAGAAACTGGCCGAAGGGAGGGCTCCAGCAGACTGCGTCAGGATTGCCGAGGCGGTGAGCGGCGACGAATCAATGGTAAACGCCACCGGGTTCTGCATGGCTGTCGAGAATATCTCCAACATCGCCGTCCCTCGCCGGGCATGGTACCTCCGGACCATATTACTCGAAATGGAACGGATCTGCTCCCACCTCGGCGACCAGGCCGGGATGCTGGTCGATGTCGCCTTCCCGCTTGGGGCCAGCCAGTTCAGCGTGCTCCGTGAAGAAGTGTTCCGGGAGAACGAGCGATTGACGGGATCCCGATTTCTCCGGGGTATGAACAGGATAGGCGGGCTCTCAAAAGATATACACCGGAGGCAACTTGAGGATCTTTCCCGGTTCCTCATCCGGTTCAGGAAACGGTACCGGATCGGCCTCAAGATTGTCCTCTCAACCGCGTCGGTTATTGACCGGTTCGCGACAACCGGCGTGATCAACCCCTCCCTCTTACGTCCGCTCAACATTACCGGGCCAACAGCGCGTGCCTCGGGCGGGACTGTTGACGTGCGGCTGAACTGCCCGTATGGGATATATGCCCGGTACCCACCTGACCGGCATTCACTCAAAGATGGTGATGTCCTCTCGCGGTTCACAGTAAAAGCTGCGGAAATCATGGATTCCCTGGAAATGATAACTGAACTGCTCGGGTCGATGCCGGAAGGGGATATCATGAGCGATACTCCTCCCAGCGACGGGTACACGATCGCGCTTGTCGAATCGGCACGAGGACAGACACTCTGCTGGGTATGGATAAGAGACGGGAAGATCGAGCGGTACAAAGTGAGGACTGCATCATTTTGCAACTGGCAGGCTATCGAGCATGCGGTGCAGGGCAACATCATCGCCGACTTCCCGGTGATCAACAAGAGCCTGAACCTGTCGTACGCGGGGACGGACCTTTGAGGTGAAGATGAAATGGTTAACGCATTTTCATGTATATTGAAGAAGAAAGTAACCGAAGACCTCCACGCAGAGGACGAAAATATACAGCAGCTTGGGCACGAAATCAAACGCGAAATTGATGCCGTCTTCGGGAGAAGCCTTGCGATCCGGGAGCTCGATTGCGGCAGCGACAACGCAACCGAGATAGAGATCAACAACCTCAACAACGCGTTCTATGACCTCGAACGGTTCGGCATTACCTTCGTCGCATCACCACGCCATGCCGATCTGCTCATCGTCACCGGCGCAGTTACCCATAACATGGAAGTCGCAGCGCAAAAGACATACGATGCAATGCCCTCCCCCAAATTCGTAGTGGCTGTCGGCGATGACGCCTGTGATGGTGGGATTTACAAAGGGACCTATGCTGTACTGGGAGGTGCAGATAAAATCCTGCCCGTTGACATGAAGATCCCTGGCAACCCCCCGACACCCACACAGATCCTCGAAGGATTGCTGGCGCTGATGAGAAAGGCCCGAAAAGGTTAGACTCGGTCTATATTCCGGGATACGGCAGGCCGGTTAATTCATACCGTGATTCGGCAGAGTAATCGTTTCAGTTCCTGACGCAGATATACCGTAGCAGATGGATATGTCTGCCCTCTGCACCATGTTCTTCCGGGTCCTCGATCATTCCGGCCGCAAGGACCTCAAGTTCCCGAAACTCCATGGCCAGATCCTCCGGGGAATAATAGTGGACCTCCCGACCAGGTTTGCTCTCAAAGGTGTTCTCTTCGACCATCCGGCCTTTCCCGTAACTTGGCTCTTTGTCAGAGAATACCACGAAAAACATAACCCCGCCATCATTCAGCTGTTCCCGGCATCGCTGCAAGAATGTCATCCGGTCGTTCTTCCGGAAGAGGTGAAGGACATTGAAACAGTAGATCCCATCATATGTCGAATCATCGATGGGCATATCCAGTACCGATCCGTGGTAATACCGAACGTCCGAAGTGTTCTGTCGTGCGAGGGTTACAGCACTTTCGGAGATCTCGATGCCGGTAACCTCAAATCCTGCTCGGGCAAACGATTCGGCATTACGGCCGTACCCGGAGCCTGGAACAAGCACGGAACCCACCCCGTTTTTATTAAAGAGCCCGATTGCACACGCCACGCTCCGGCTGGGTGTATCTCCCCATATCTTCCCCTCTTCGCGGAAACGTTCCTCCCAGAAGTTGTTCACAGGATTTGTTCCCATTCGATCACGCCAGAGTAAATAAAGCAGCCCTGCCTAATGGGATTTTCGGATAGTACAGTGCCTTAAAACCAGCTCCGCGGACATAGATGATGGTGTCTTCAAAGGCTGCTTCTGAAATATGGAAGACCGGTTCCACGACAAGATATTTTCCTCCAGGTTTCAGCAGCTCGTGAATTTCCTTGAGGAATGCATTGCGGTCCGGCACTTCGTGAACCATATAGAATGACAGGATAAAATCAGCTTTTTCCGCGAGATCTATCCGATCAGGCTCAGTCTTGTGAAACCGGATTTGCGATGCAAGGTTCTGCCGTTCGGCTTTTCTCCTGACAAGATCGAGCATCTCCCGCTGAACATCGACAGCGATAACCGTGCCGGTCTTTCCGACCATCACCGCCATCGCGAGCGTAAACATCCCCGGCCCACAACCGATATCTATTACGGTCATCCCTTCTTTCACATAGGCGCCTACGATCTTTTTCGGGTTCTGAAATAACCGCCGTATTCCATTATCAAACATCCATCCCCGTAGAGGAGAGTAGCGACAGATGTCACCGTGTTCATTGCTGTGATCCTGTTTTTTCATCAAACACCTTTCCTGTTGCTCTGCGTCTTGATTAAATACTTTTTTTTGTTAATGTAGTTAACAATATGAATGCCGAAAAAATTATTCCTGATCCTTTAGTGATTCATCAGCTGTCTCTTCAATCACCCTGAAAAAATCCTGCAGGAACCGGAACTCTTTATCAGTCATCTCTCTCAGGTTTTGCTCGATCCGGGCATGGATTTTCAGGTGATATTGCTCGTGCCCCAGGAACGCAATCCTTCCCCGGGGAGTCAGCCTGAGGAGAATTTCCTTGTCATTATCCGGATTGTGGTATTTCTCGATAAGGTTCCTCCGTGAAAGTTTGTTCAGCATCTGGGAAACGGCACTCTTCGTGATACCCGCAAACCCGGCAAGATCGGTAACGGTGGCTCCCGGGTTCTTACCGATTGCCATAAGGGTATGGACCTCGGAGCGATACAGCAAATCGCCAGAACCAAAATCCCTCGGTGCCTTCTCGATAGCAGCCATCTTGTGAAGGATCCGATCCCACTGTATCGATAATTCCACGATGTCCATGCTGTGAACCATTAGGCCTCCGTGAAGCAAATACTATTGTTAAGTATATTAACTATTTAATGATATTGAAACTAATTTTCCTTTATCCGCTCCCACATCTTATCCCTGAACTTCCTTCAGCCTCTCCTCCAGGTTTTTCCCATGCGAACCGTTCCAGTACAACTTTTTACAGTGCCCGCACCAGAAAAACAAGAGCTTGGTTCTGTCCTGCGGGGCATACTCAGCACCCGCAACTTCTTCAGGAGTTGCCACCCTCAGGAGCGAGTTACATTTCGAGCACCGGCTCATCAGCAGCCGGGGCCGGATAAGCCCTAGGCTGACCAGCTGCCGAAGCTGAACCATAACATCTTCTGTCCCGATCAGCACCGCCCGTTCCCTCCCCCGGCGGGCAAGTTCGTGGTCCCGGGTAAGCAGGATCCGATCCTCGTGTTCAGCAATGGCAAGGAGGAGCGTATCTTCTTTTGCATTTCCTTCAGAGAGCAGGTTAGCACTAGTGGTATCGTATCCCATAAACCTGAGATAGCGGGTCAGCGTTCCCAGCATTCTGTCGGCAATGAACCGGGGTTCACTGGTCAAATCAGGTGACATTGCGCACGATCTCAATCATTTCGCCGCATTTTTTGCACTGTTTCCCGTCAAGCATCAGGACCCGGCTCGAAAAGCCGTGCCGCTCAATCAGGGTTGTACCACACGAGGGGCAGAAAGTGTTCTCGTACGTCCCGCTCCTGACGTTGCCGAGATAAGGGAACCGGACTCCCATCTCTTTTGCTTTCTCGTAGATCTTCACGAGTGTCTCTATCGGCGTCGGACCGCGATCAGTCATCTTATAGTCCGGGTGGAAAGCCGAGAAGTGCATCGGTGTTTCGGGGCCGAGATTATCGATCACCCAGCGGATCAGCTTCTCTATCTCATCTATATCGTCATTCAGCCCGGGAATTATCAGCGTGACTGTCTCGACGTGCATCCCGAGCTCCTTTGCCAGCACTGCAGAATCCAGCACCGGCTGGAGTTTCGCCCCACAGGTTTTCTGGTAAAAACTATCAGTGAACGCCTTGATATCCACCCGGTATGCTGAAAGCATTGGTGAGAGCTCGCGGAGTGCCTCTTCAGTGATATACCCGTTCGTCACATAGATGGTTCCAAGCCCTTTCGCGCGTGCGAGGATTCCCATATCGAGAGGGTACTCGTGCCAGATCGCTGGTTCGTTATAGGTCCACGAGATGCTCCTGCTGCCACTCGCAATCGCCCGCTCAACCCCCTCTTCAGGAGACAGTGTCCGTAGCGTCGTGGTATCGATATCCGCCCGCGAGATATGCCAGTTCTGGCAGTGCTCGCAGTGAAAGTTGCATCCGATGCTGCCTAGTGAATAGGAAAGTGTTCCGGGCAGGTAATGGAAGAGCGGTTTCTTTTCGATCGGGTCAACCGCCTCGGCGCTGATCTTTCCATATGTCGCTGCTTCGAGCGTTCCGTGCCTGTTCCAGCGGACGCCGCAAATCCCGTGCCTGCCATCCGGTATCGTGCACCGGTGGCTGCAGAGCGAGCACTTCACCATCCTGTTCTCAAGTTTTGTGTACTGGCGGGCTTCATGCATGAGGGCACCGCAGAGTGATTGCACCCCTCCCTTATTTTGATTTTTCCTCTTCGGAACTGACGTCCCCGATATCGGTCTCCAGTACAAAAGACCCCCGGTACCCGCATTTCTTGCAGAGATATACTTGTCCCATATACCCGCCGGCCACCGGGATAATCTGATCACTTTTACACGAAGGGCAGTAGAGCATGTTCAACAACACTATATGAGCATCCGGTACAAAAACTAGTGCAATGAAGAAAGTTGTCATCTCTCTCGGCGGCTCGATCCTGATCCCGACACTGGAGAACCATACGATCAGGGAATACGTCCCGGTGCTGAAAAAGATCGCAAAACGCCACCTGCTCTTTGTTGTCGTTGGAGGTGGCGGCGAGGCACGGCGCTATATAGGGATTACCCGCGAGATGGGGATCGATGAGGGCACATCTGATGAGATAGGTATCCTGATTACCCGGCTGAACGCCACCATTCTCGTCGCGGCACTCGGTGACAATGCGTATCCCAAAGTGGCTGAGACACATGCGGAGGCAAAGAAATTCGCTGAATCGGGAAAGATCGTGGTAATGGGCGGTATAACCCCCGGACAGACAACCGATGCGGTTGCGGCAGTCCTTGCCGAACGCGTCGGGGCATCCGTTTTCATCAATGCGACCTCGGTCGACGGCATCTATACCGCAGATCCGAAGAAGGACCCGGATGCAACCCGGTTTAATACTATCACACCCACGAAACTGCTCGAAATTGTCGGTAGTACAGCGCTGGGAGCAGGCTCCAACAACGTACTCGATGTTGTTGCTGCCCGCGTTGTCGAGCGAAGCAATATCCCGCTGGTTGTTCTTGATGGCAGGGAGCCAAAGAACCTGTCCAATGCGATTCTCAAAGGCAAATTTACTGGCACAGTGGTCTCCGAGAAAGAAAAGAATCCCCTGCCACTCTGAAACAGTATCAACAGTCTTTGAGATCCATTACGTATTTTTAGCATCCCGACACAAGTATGATGGCGCGGGGTAGTAGGGTAGCCTGGTCCATCCTAGAGCGTTTGGGACGCTTTGACGGCGGTTCGAATCCGCCCTACCCCATCGTTATGAAAAAACAGGATGCCGCACGGATTTATTCAGTTCTTCTCAAACGGTATCCGGATACTCGGGACTCCCCGGCAAAAATTGCCCGCGGAACTCCTTTCGAAACGATTATTCTCACAATCTTGTCTGCCCAGACGACTGACAAGGCAGTCCTTCTCGTACAGGGTCCTCTGTTCTTACGCTACCCCAATGCTCCGGCCCTCGCTGCGGCTGATATTTCTGACGTTGAAAAGATCATTCACAGCCTCGGCTTCTTTCATGCAAAGGCCCGGCATATCATTGATGCGGCAAAGATGATCGCGACAGAATATGGTGGTGTCGTACCGGATACGATGGACGGCCTGCTCACCATCCCGGGCGTCGGCCGAAAGACCGCGAACATTGTCCTCTACCATGCATACGGGAGAAACGTTGGGATCGCGGTCGATACACATGTCCGGCGGCTTGCGCAAAGAATTGGTTTCTCGGACACCGATAACGTGAGCATCATCGAACGGGATCTGATGGCACTCTTCCCTGAAAAAGACTGGGGAGATCTCACCGATGTCCTCATCGCCCATGGGCGGGCAACCTGCACAGCTAAAAAACCTCATTGCAGCACCTGCCCGATCATCAAGTTTTGCAGATATTACCGGACAGTTTTCACCAGTGGGCCCCGTCCCGATTTTTAACCCTGTCGTTTTCTGCTGGTGAACCCAGAGTATTCCAGTTCTGTTGTTTCGCGCGAAATCACTGGTGATTCTCAAAGAGTCATGAAACAGACAGCGAATGCCGGGAGAGAATGTTCAAAAAAGCAGAGGATTCTGGGAACTCTTCAGAGATACTATCAATACCCGATAACCATGCGGATCCCCATGAATGAGACAAAGCCGATTAGTGCACTTACGGGGATGGTCAGGATCCAGGCCAGTATAATGCTCCGGGCGACCCCCCATTTCACAGTGCTGGCCCCCATCGTTGTACCCACACCCATGATCGACGAACAGATCACGTGTGTCGTGCTCACCGGGATACCGACAGCCGATGCCCCGAGGATCGTCGCTGCCCCGGCAGTCTCAGCCGCAAACCCGTGGACCGGGCGCAGTTTTGTGATCTTATAACCCATGGTTTTAACAATCCGCCATCCCCCGGCGAGTGTCCCCAGTGCGATAGTAGTGAAGGAGATGAAGATCACCCATATCGGGACCGGAAGATGGCTCGCATTGGCAGATGCCCCGAAATATCCGATAGAGAAGAGGAGCGGCAGGATTATTCCAATCGTCTTCTGGGCATCATTCGTCCCATGGCTGAAGCTATAGGCTGCAGCCGAACAGAGCTGGAGTTTTTTAAAATAATGCTCAGCAGTCGGCTTGTTCGCGGTCTTGGTGAGATTGAGGATGGCAGCCATGAACAGAAACCCGCATACAAGCCCAATCAGTGGCGAGAGAAGCATAAAGAGCGTAACCTGCCCAAAGGTAGACCATCGGATTGCCGCCAGCCCTGCGGCTGATATGCCTCCACCGGCAAGGCCCCCTATGAGTGCATGTGAAGACGAAGTAGGCAGGCCAAAAAACCAGGTGATTAGGTTCCAGACGATTGCTCCAGTCAGCGCTGCAAGTACAATATACGGAATAACTGCAGCCGTGACATAGTTCAGTTCTACAATGTTGCTGATTGTGTTGGCAACTGCAACGCCGAACCCGAATGCAGCGGCAAAATTGAAGAACGCTGCGAAGACCACGGCATTCCGGGGTGAAAGGACCTTTGTCGATACCACTGTCGAGATCGAGTTTGCCGAGTCATGGAACCCGTTTGTGAAATCAAAGACCAGTGCGATGGCAATGATAACGAAGATGAGTATCAGCGGAGGTGCAATCATGCAAAGTTCTCACAGGTACTCTTCATCGTTGTCATGAATGCCGGATCGCGATGTCGGATAAGACATTTGCAACATCCTCGCAATAGTCTGTAGCCGTTTCGAGGTGCTCATAGATATCTTTCAGTTTGATAATGACGATCGCGTCATTGGTTTTGAAGAGATCGGTCACTGCATGGGCAAGTACATCGTCAGCGATGTTTTCCAGCCGGTTTACTTCGATGCATCGTTCCTCGATATACCGTGGATCCCTGATCGAGTGGATACTCTTAACCGCTCCTTCGATCTCCGCGGTTGCCATATGGATCAGTTTCGCCAGCTCGATCATGTGGGTGTCCGTGGCATCAATACCATAATAGTACATCTTCTCAGTAGCCCCATCGATATAGTCAAGGACATCATCCATCGAGGAAGCCAGCCGCGAGATCTCTTCAGGATCGAGCGGTGTGATAAACGTCCGGTTGAGCTGATCGTAGATATTGTGAGTGATCACATCACCCTGCTGCTCAAGAAGCTCGATAGCATGGCGTTTCTCTTTCACATTTGTGAAGTCCTCGGTCAATGCCACAAGTTGCCAAGCCGCTTCCTTCACAATCCCCGCCTGTTTTTCAAAAAGGTCGAAGAAGACCCTATCCTGAGGTATCAGCAATTCCCGGAGACCCATAACAATTTCCTGGGGATTAATTCTGGCGGGACGGGTAAAAAACATGGCGATTTGATGTCAGGGCCCCCAATTAGGGGGGATTATACCTAAATAGATGAATACATGGTTACTTCATCTCATAAAACAAATATAAGTACGGTGAATCTTTCACAGGATAGGATAAGTGCCACTTAATCCAGTATCCATGCAGGAGAGAACACATCTCCCGTCCAAAAATCATTATATCTCTGAATATTCTTCATATTCTGTCCCTTAGAATCACCAGGATACATCATGGAACGAATCGTCTACGAAAAACCCGTTAAATTTATACCGGACCCCACCCACGTCCAGATTCTGCTTGCAGTTGCGGGCAAACCGGGATGCCATATCAGCCATGTCGTCCAGCAGCTCCAGAACGATCACAGCGAAAACCGGGTCCGATCAGGTGTCCGCCAGCTGCTTGCAAAACAACTTCTTGACGGGGGAAATTCTTTTGCAGATACCGTAACCCTGCGGCTCACATCAAGTGGACGTGTCCTGCTCCAGAATACCGGGGCGGTATAATATACCATCGATATAACCATTTTTTTAAATTCAGCACTTTAAAGCTGGCGTTGAATTCGATCACAGGTCAAACCGGCCTTGGTATTTCTGGCAGATTTTCCGATTGATTCTTTCTCATTTTCAGGAGATGCCCCCCCGATCGATATGTTCATCATGCCGGGAACCCTTTGTATTTCATCGGAGTTGTCTTTAATTTCGGAAAATGCAAAAAGACCTGATGGATCGGAGGGCCTCGCAGAATTTAATCCCGACGGCACTCCCGTTATCCGTGTACGGCTGCCAAAGAAGAAAAACCGTGAACAGTTTGCACGGGCCGACCTTATGATGGGAGCAAACCATATCCGTGTCCGGTGCCACGATGGCATTGAGCGGATGGGGAGGATCAAAGGAAAGATCAAGAAGCGGGCATGGATCCGGGAGGGGGACATTGTCATTGTCGTCCCCTGGAGCTTCCAGGATGAAAAATGCGATATCCTCTACCGGTACCTTCCTCCGCAGGCCGACTGGCTGCGGAAAAACAATTACCTCTGAAACCGGTTATTTCCTTTTTTTCCTGTTTCCGGTGAAAGATAATTATCGGCATCAAAGCCTGAACCTTCTGAAACAGAATTAAACTCACCCTCGCTTCACCTTGGGGCATTTACGAAAATATCAGAATGTGTGAGACGACAAAGTACCCACAGAACGCGACAATAAACGCGAGAGGGATGGTAGTGAACCATGCGATCATCATCTCCCGTACAACATTCCAGTGAACAGCATTTTTTCCCCGCGTCGCCCCTACACCGACGATTGCCCCATTGATTGCGTGAGTCGATGATACCGGAATACCGAACAGCGTCTCCATGACGAGCGTCCCGCTGCTGGCGGTCGCCGCCGAGAAACCTTGGTAAGGCCGGATTTTCGTTATTCCTTTTGCCATCCTCTCCACAACCTGCCATCCACCGAAACATGTACCGAGACCGATGGATCCGCCGGCAAGGAGGACAACCCATAGAGGTACGGAAAACGTTGCAAGGATCCCTGATGCCACGAGGAGTGCAGTCATAAGCCCAACGGCATTCTGGCCATCGTTTCCCCCGTGTGCGGTAGCCTGCAGAAGACACGCTGCTACCTGGAGCGGCTGGAAAATCCGTTTCATCCGGTCCTGGTGAGAATGACGGAAAAGTGCCACGATGAGGAGATCGAAAAGAAACGCCGTGGCCATCCCAAGAAGGGGCGAGATAACGATGAACATGACAACGACTAGCAGGCCGGAGAGCTTGAGCAGCCCCGCAATCATCAGGGCCGGTACAATTAACGCTGCTCCGAATACCGCACCAAGCAGGATTCCGGTGCGGATGTCCCCACGGAGCAGGACCATCAGGATGCCTAGAATAGATGCACCGGCAAGAGCACCAATCATGCCAAACATTGCGACATGTTCAAGAATTGTCAGACTGGGAAGTATCACCGCAGTGAACCCGAATGCAGCTACACTTGCACCCAGCAGTCCCCCGATCATCGCGTTACTGCTGGACAAAGGCAAACCTGCACGAGTTGCCACAAAGATCAGGAAGATTGCAGAAACCATCGCTACGATGATAGTCTGAGGTGTAAGGGAATTTTTAGAGATGATCGCTGTACCGATAGTCGCTGCAACCGCTGTTGTGAATACAAAAGGCCCGAGCATGTTGCATACCGCTGTAAGAAAAACCGCTTTTGCCGGGGAAAGAGCACGGGTTGCAACAACAGTCGCTATGGAATGCGATGCATCGTTGAGCCCGTTCACAAATGCCAGCCCCATCGCTATTATGATGCCGAATGTGATGAGTGGATCAAAACCGGTCATGAATGGCTCATCGCAATGTCATTTAGTGCATGCCCCACATCGTTGCATTTCTCCATGACCCTCCCGAAGCTCTCATAGATATCCTTGAGCTTGATGATGAGGAGGAGATCATTGGTCTTGAACAGGTCAAGCACCGCCCGCGACTGCAACTCACTCGAGAGGTTGTAAAGCCGGTTGATCTCCTGTGCATGATCTTTGACCTTGTTTGGTTCCTGCAACGAGCTCAGCGAATCTATCGCGCTGATGATCTCGGAGGTTGAGAGCACGATCAGATACGAGAATTCCTTGAGCACATCGTTTGATTCTGCGATCCCGTAATTGCAGACCTGGTGAGTCACCCGGTCGATCCGGTCAACAACGTCGTCAAGCACCGGCGCAAGTCGGGAGATCTCATCCGGTTCAAGCGGCGTGATGAGCGACTCGTTGAGCTGTTCGTAGATCCGGCGGGTTATTTCATCGCCATTGTGCTCGATCTGCCGGACCTTATGGTACTTTTCAGTCCCGGAGGGGAGCTCATGAGTGATCTCGTTGAGGACATCGGCACCCTCTTTCATCGTGGCTGCCATCTCCTTGAATAACGAGAAAAATACCTTGTCTTCTGGAAGAATAAGGTCCCGTATGCGCATGGTTTCTCAAATAAAGCCTTCTTTTATTCAAAGGATAAAAACGTACCTTCACAACCTGTATTTTTCTGCCGTTCACACGGTTCAGCAGACAAAACGATGAAAAACGTTCCGGATCAGTTGGTTTTATCGGAAGGTCACGAAAAAAACAATGGACTGGGCGGGAATTGAACCCGCGGCCTCTTCCATGCCAAGGAAGCGATCTACCACTGATCTACCAGCCCGCCTTATACTGTATGCCGGCATCAGTTAAAAGAATTGTTCGTTTTTTCTATCTGATCCCATCAGGTTGTGGGAACGGAATTAATATTCTGGAGCAACCTCAGCCGTGCCGATTCCCACCCGGATCCCTGCACGATTTTTCCGTCTTCGATGTACCGCACGATTAACGGCCTGGCTCCGGCAGGTCCCGGTCGGGCTTCAGGGAGCACAATGTGCACTCCGTCAGGGGATTCCCAGACCTGCTTTGCGCCGCTCCGTTTCCCACGTTTCGCTTTCGGAACACCGTTCATTTCAACGATATCCAACGAAAAATCGATTACCGGCGCGTTGGCGATCGATCCGCCTACACCGAATGCATCAACGATATCTCGATACGCACAGACATCCTCCCGGGTCACACCCCCGGAGAGGAAGATCTTCACTGCAGAGTAACCATGGGCATCCAGTTCCCAGCGCACCTCTTCAATGATCGCCCGCATATTTCCGCGCCGTGACCGTGGCGTATCAAGCCTGACCGCGGTCGCACCGCACTCCGCGGCCCGAAGAGACTCGGATTTTTCGTCGCAATACGTATCGGAGAGCATGATCCGGGGCACCTCTGACGGTGCGTTACGGTCAAACGAGCGCCAGGCATCTTCGGGTTTTGGGTAACACATCACAAACGCGTGCGGCATCGTGCCAACGACCGGCATCCCCTCAGGAGCGCAGGTATTCGAGACACCGTCAACACCACCGATCCAGGCCGCTCGTTCGATCATTCCGGAGATGGATGGATGCTGCCGACGCGAACCAAACGAGTATACCGGCCTGCCGGCTGCAGCGAGTTTGATGTGTGCCGCCGAAGATGCTATACCGGAAGCATGACAGAGGAACCCCAGGATCGCTGTCTCGTACCTGCAGAACGCAAGGTACTTCCCCGAGATGCGAAGGACAGGCTCGTTCCGGTAAAAGACGCTGCCTTCCGGCATCGCATCGACTGTGACCGGAAGGCCTTCGAGAAGCGCCAGGACATCTGATAGCCCGCAGAAAACGCTCCATCTGTCGGGAAGTGCCGTGGAGGTTACTTCCATCGTCACCTCCGGGTCGATTCCCTCATTTTTCAGGATCTCTTCGGTTCGCTCAAAATAGATATCGGTGCAGCCGCCATGCCGGATGACATCATCGCTCACCGTAAAAAATGTGCCCATGAAAAGTGTGGGGTTTACTCTGACTTACAGCTATTGAATGCCTGCTGGATTTTGCGGTTCCCGGGAGTTCGTTGTACTATTATTCTCAATTTCATAATGACCGTTTACCGACTCTTTTTTAGGATACCGGAGACAAATGAGTGATTACACGGTGAATCAATGGACGGTATCAGATCTGCCCCCCAGCCTTTTTTTTATGGATTCGCGTATTTTTATAATCAATATCCCGGAGGCATAGACACGTGACTCTTGGTATCATCGGCGGCACAAGCCTCCTCTTTTCCACTCTCCCCGTCCTCAAAAAACGGACCGTGAATACCCCGTTTGGGAGTGCAGAAGTCCTCTGCGGCGATATAGTGATGCTGATGCGCCACCAGAATGGGCTTCCTCCGCACCGGCTTAACTTCCGCGCAAACCTGTCGGCGCTCGCGATCGCCGGTGTCGACCGGATCGTGGCGTTCGGGTCCTCAGGTTCGCTGAAACCGGAAATCCCCCCCGGATCGCTGGTCATTCCAACAGATTACAGCAGCATGAGCGATATCCCCTCGATCCACGACCATGCGATCGAGCATGTGAGACCGGAACTCTCACAGGAGATGGCACGGGAACTTGCAGATCTCATCCCGTCAGCCCGACTCGGCGGGGTCTATGTACAGACCCGGGGGCCGCGGATCGAAACCATCGCTGAAGTCAAAGCGCTCTCGGTAAACGCTGATCTCGTGGGGATGACCGTGGCCTCAGAAGCCACGCTCGCCTGCGAGCTCGGCATGGAGTTTGCAGCGCTCTGCACGGTGGACAATTATGCAAACGGGCTGGGCGGCGAAGTTCTCACGTACGAGCACATCCTCAGCACCTCCCGGACGCACCGGCACCGCACTGAGGAGATCGTAAGCACAATTATCAGGTATATGGGTTGAAGATCACTACCGGAAAAATACGACGGCGACACCATGGATGACATTTTCGAAAAAAACAATTCGCTCCTTATCACGGACGTTGTGGCAGATGGAAAAACCGTTGATATCTTTATCGGCAGCGACGGCGTGATTGCAGGGATCGGGGAAGACGCGCGAAGACAGCACAAGGGTGAGGCGGAGTTCGTGATCGATGGTGACGGGGCCATTGCACTCCCGGGAATGATTAATACCCATACACACGCCGCAATGACGCTCCTGAGGGGGTATGCCGACGACATGATCCTTCAGGACTGGCTCGCGCAAAAGATCTGGCCGCTTGAAGCACACCTTACCGGAGAAGACGTCTACTGGGGCACCAGGCTTGCCTGCCTGGAGATGATTCGGAGCGGAACCACCGCGTTTAATGACATGTACTTCTTCATGGAAGATGCCGTCCGGGCTGTAGACGAATCCGGCATTCGTGCCATGCTCTCTTACGGGTTTATCGATCTGTTCGACCCGCAGAAACGGGAGATAGAATGCAGGGCCACGGAGAATCTGGTCAAAAAGATCACGACACTCGATAACCCGCGGATCAAAGCTGCGGTCGGCCCCCATGCAATCTATACAGTCTCGCCCGAAGGTCTCGAATGGTGTGCAAGTTTTGCACAGGAACATGACACCGGTATCCACATCCATCTTTCCGAGACAGAAAAAGAAGTGAACGATTGTTTAAAACAGCATGGCAAACGACCTGCCGCACTGCTTGACCAGTGCAACATCCTCACTCCACGGACAATCGCTGCCCACTGCTGCTGGCTTGACGAAGCCGAATGCCGGCTGCTCGGCCTGCGGGGTGTCTCAGCCTCGCACAACCCTGCGAGCAACATGAAGCTTGCCACGCACCGGGCGATGCCATGGCACTGGCTGACAAAAAACAGTGCAAATGTCTGTCTGGGCACCGATGGTTGTGCTTCGAACAACAATCTCGACATGTTCGAGGAAGCCAAAATCGCTGCACTTCTCCAGAAGTTTTATTGGAACGATCCGACCATGCTTCCGGCGCCCTCTGCCCTTGCGATGGCCACGGCTGGCGGGGCAAAGGCGCTGGGGTTCGGTAAGGGAGTGCTGGAGACTAGATCACCGGCTGACCTTGTGCTGGTCACAAGGAAAACGGCCTGCAATACCCCCCTGCATAACGCCGCCTCGAACCTCGTCTACTCCTGCAGCGGATCAGCCGTTGAAACGACCATCTGCAACGGCAGGGTGCTGATGCTTGACCACGAAATCCCCGGTGAAGAGGCAATCCTTGCAGGAGCGGCATCAACAGCCCGGGACCTTGTCCGCAGGTCAGGTAAGGAATAGAGAACACCTACCTGCGTATAGCCACAAACAGGCACTCCAATTACAGCAATGGAATACAGGCTGTGCCCGTCGCTTGCCCCGGAGGAACATTTGACCGGTGATTATTCCTCAAGGGATATGATCCGGTATACCTCCTTCGGGACAGAGATCTCAAAACGGGCCCCCTTGCCATAGGTGCCGGTCTCTTTTATTGAGATACCGGTGATCTCGAGGATCTCCCGGGCAAGGAACAAACCCATGCCGGTCCTGCCATCTAACCTTCGTTCGAAAATTTTCTCTTTCATGTCATCCGGTATACCAACACCATTATCATCAAAAACAATGGTAAGCCCATCTGGTGTTTCATAGTACCTGAGCGCGACAGCGGTCACCGTTTTCCCATGGCGGACAACGTTATCGGCAAGATTGAAAAAAACCTTCTCAAGCAGCTGGTCGGCATAGATCTCCAAACCGCCAAGATTTATAATCCGGGATATCTTCGAGAAATCAAGGTGTGAGATCGCGTAGAGAAATGACTGGTTGACATTCTGCCACCTAGGAAGGTGGAGACCAAGATCCTGGTAATTCTTGGCAAACTGTATCCAGTTCTCTACCTGGCTGACGATGACTGCCTGCTTCTCAAGGTAGGTCTTCATCGTCTCCTCCGTCACGCCTTCCCGTTCCAGCTCGAGGTACCCCGAGAGCGTGAAGATCGCGTTCCTGATATCGCTGAACGTAATAAAGTTCAGGAAATACAATTTTTTGGTCGCCTGGCTAAGGGCATGCTGACTCCGGTCGAGTTCATCATAGTTTTTTCTCAACTCTTCTTCAATGGCAGTCAACTCTTCGTAGGCGGCGTTGAGCTCGGTATTTTTGCTGAGCAGTTTGTCTTCAGCTTGTCTGCGTTCTGTGATGTCACGCGCTACGATAACCACGTACGATTCGTTGGAAAACCTTACAGCCCGGCGGGTAATTTCTACCGGTATCTTCTTATTTGCCGAATCGATGAACCATGTCTCGAACCGCTCGTTATATCCTTCGTCATCCGGGGATTCGAAAGCATTACCGGTGATTCGGGCGACTTCTTCAGGAGCAATTATCTCAAAACATGTTTTCCCGGTAAACTCATCCCTGGAGTATCCCAGCATATTCAGCGCGGATTCATTAAAATCAACGCATTCCCAGCTGGGTATACTTATCAGGAATATGGCATCATAGATCTGGGAAAGGATGGCCTTGAACCGTTCAAGTTCGGAAAGCCGCTGCTGAAGCTCGGGGTAGTAACTTTTATGGATAGAAGACTCGCCAAGGCCGATGATCTTCTCCCGCTGCGCCTTCCAATCGGGTCCTGATTCAGAGTGCTTCTTCATAGATTTTCCGGATGTCTGCGAGAGTCGGTTTCCGGGGATTCGTGGCCATGCAGGGATCACGAATCGCTTTTTTTGCCAGATCGGGGATGTCTTTCCTGGTAACGCCCAGCTCTTTGAAGGTTTCTGTCACTCCCAAAGTCTCCCTGAGTCCCTTTACAGTCCCGATAATTTTGTCCTTGGCATCATGGTTTCCTGAAGTAGGTATATCAACTCCCATCACTCTTCCGATCATGTTGTACCGCTCAGGACATGCCTCATAGTTGTAGCCGATAACGTGCTCGAGAAGGATGGCATTGCACTGCCCGTGAGGAAGATCGGAGAAACCTCCAAGGCTGTGTGCCATTGCATGGACAGCGCCAAGACTTGCATTGGAAAACGCAAGCCCCCCAAGGAGACTCCCAAGCATTGTCTGGTACCGGTATTCCAACGTTCCCAGGTTTTTGAACGCAGGTAACAGAAAGGTATTCATCAGCCGTATCGATTCCAGTGCGTGGATATCAGTGACCGGGGAACTCGCGTCGGAGACAAACGCTTCGACACTATGCGTAATCGCGTCCATACCGGTGTGGGCGGTAAGAGCCGGGGTAAGCGAAGTCAGGGGGACCGGGTCGACGAGGGCGATGTCAGGCACGATCTTTTTGCTTATGATAGCGATCTTCACCCTGCGTTTTGTGTCTGTTATGATTGCAAACTGAGAGACGTCCGCACCAGTCCCTGCGGTTGTCGGAATACAGATAAGGGGCGGGGCAGGGACTGGGACATTATCGACACCTTCAAATTCCAGAATATGCCGCTTATTCGAAGAGACGATCCCGATCCCCTTGGCACAGTCAATGGGGCTCCCACCACCGATAACAACGATGGCATCGCAGCCCGAGTACTCGAAGAGTCTGGCACCTTCCATGACCTCGAAATCGCGGGGATTCGATGTAACTCCGGAGAACAGAGTGTATAGGATATTCTCTGCTTCAAGACTATCGGTTACATCCTTGACCCACCCGGCTTTGATAATATTGGGGCCGGTGACAACCAGCACGTGCCGTGCACCAAAATTTTTCACATACCTACCGGCAAGGCGCCGAGCATCGAGCCCGACGACAAACTCGGGTGCGACAAACTTTCTCAATGCAAAACTAGTTTCTTCTTTCTTCGTGAAGGCTACAGGCATATTCTCGCCAAGTCAATTAACGATGGCCTGTTATATCAATATTATGCGAAAAATAAAAAAATTAGTGTTTCCAGGTTGATCGGGAAGACTCATGAACTAACCTGCAGGAAGAGACCAAAAAAGGGTGCGATAAACCACGTGGAGGCAAGACATAAACCCGGAAATGGTACCAGGTATGGGAAATGCTAACCGGATTATTCACAGAAAATTATATAAGAAAAAGAGGTGAATGGAGGTTCGTCAATCAGAGGTTGTTACTATGAAAAACCTGAACATTTTTGTCCTCGTTTTTACCGTTTCTGCATTTCTGATCCTTGCCGGGTGTACCCAGTCCCAAACGGCACAGCAAACACCATTGCCGCAGCAGACCCTGCAGCCAACCGCCGCTGCCAGACCTGCCGATACGGTAAATCTTGGCAACACAACGCTGGGAAGTGTCCTCACAGATGCAAAGGGTATGACACTGTATTACTTTACAACCGATCTCTCAGGTGAGGGTACGAGCACGTGTTATGGTAAATGCGCCATGATATGGCCGGTATTCTCCACCAGCGTCATAACAGTGTCTCCGCCGCTCATGGCCGCCGATTTCGGGTCGATCAACCGTACCGACGGCACGCAGCAGACGGCCTATAAGGGATGGCCGCTCTATTATTTCCAGAATGATGCAAACCCCGGCGATGTAAAAGGAGAAAACGTAGCCAAGACATGGTATGTTGCAAAACCGGATTATACCCTGATGATCGCCACCCGGCCTGCGACCGGATCGTATCTCACTGACGGTACCGGCAAAACGCTGTACTTCTTTGCGAAGGACACGAACGGGACGAGCGCCTGCACCGGCGCATGCCTGACAAAATGGCCGGCGTTTTCAGTCGATACCATCTCGGCACCTTCGGTTATTAACACATCGGATTTCAGTACAGTGATCCGAGCCGATGATGTGAAACAGATCGCGTTCATGGGACAACCGCTGTATTATTACTCGGGTGACATGAATGCCAGTGACCTGAACGGTGAGGGGTTCAACAATGTATGGTTCGCAGCAAACGTGACAGGATTACTGCCAACCCCACAAACGACGGTGACGACAGCAATAACGCTGCAGCAGACCACGAGCTCCATGGGCTACAGTAGCAGCAGTGGTTATTAGGACAGTTTGGCCCTCATTGCGAGGAACTCCGGGAACAGGAAGAGTGCCCCCGGATAAATTTCTTTTTTGTTTCAACAATATCATTGAACTGAGATTGTTTTTGAAAACGCTGTTAATCCGTCGTGAGCATCAGAGTTGGCTGAATTATTCGCGGAAACAAAATGAATATCAGGTTCACCAGAAAATACACATTATCGATCTTTCAGTCAAGGAACTGCTGCAATGAAAGTGTCCGCCATTTTTCTGATTTGTGTCATCCTATCATTTTTCCTCATCCCTGCAGCCCAAGCCCAGGAAGACCTGGTTAAAACAGCGCAGAGGGTCTCAGTTACCCCGCAGCCCCCTAGTACGGCGATACTGGGGACTAAAGAATCGATGTACCAGTATGAAGATTGGCTGAACAGCTCTATCGCACCCCTGATCTCGCTTTTCAACCAGATCATGACACTGTTCGGCTTGCAAAACACCAGTTACACTCAAAAAATGCAGGATGCGTTCCAGATGGGCCTGCACCTGGTGAACTCATCCAATAAAACCCAGGCATTGTGATCCTTTTTGATCCTCATTATATTGCTGAAAGAATCGGGGATCATGCCGTCTCGACATGGGACGCCTCTACAAGGCCGAGGACCTTAATCGAGTCTTCCCGCATCCTGAACTTCTGGATCTTTCCGGTCACGCTCATCGGGAAATCATCGACAAACATCACGTACCGCGGGATCTTGAAGTGGGCGATCTTCCCCTTGCAGAAATCCCTGACCTCCTGCTCTGAAATAGTCTGGCAGGGTTTGACCTTTACCCACGCACAGAGTTCCTCCCCATATTTCGTATCGGGTACACCTACAACGTAAACATCGGCAATCTTCTCGTGGTGGTGAAGGAATTCCTCGATCTCCCTGGGGTAGATGTTCTCCCCGCCCCTGATGACCATGTCTTTGAGTCGCCCCACGATCCTGAAGTACCCTTCCTCATCCATCGTCCCGAGATCGCCGGTATGGTTCCAGTGGTTCGTGTCCAGTGTCGCGTGGGTTGCAGACGGGTTATTGTAGTAACATTTCATGACACAGTACCCGCGAGCGCAGATCTCGCCGATCTCACCCACCGGTACGATCTTGTTTGTCTTCTGGTCGACGATCTTGAGCTCAGTATGCGGGAAAGCGCGACCCACGGTCGATACCCGGCGTTCGACCGGGTCGCTCGTCGTGGTCATGGTCACTCCTGGTGAAGTCTCGGTCTGGCCGTAGACGATCACGATTTCGCTCATGTGCATCTGGGTGTTGACCTGTTTCATTACCTCGATAGGGCATGGGGAGCCTGCCATGATGCCGGTCCGGAGCGACCGCAGGTCGTACTTCTTGAAGTTCGGGTGGGTGAGTTCGGCAATGAACATCGTGGGTACACCATGTACGGCAGTGCACCGCTCTTTTTCGATTGTCTTCAAGACCTCTTCAGCGTCGAACGCCGGGGACGGGATCACCATAGTCGAGCCGTGGGTCACACAGACCAGGTTCGAGAGGACCATCCCAAAACAGTGATAGAAGGGGACGGGGATGCAGAGCCGGTCTTTATCGGTAAAACCCATGCCTTCACCGATTATGTAGCCATTGTTGAGGACACCGTGGTGGGTGAGCACGACTCCTTTAGGGAACCCGGTCGTACCGCTTGTGTATTGGATGTTGATCGCATCATCGAAGGTGAGCGCTTCGGCCCGCTCGATGAGATCGTCGCTGGTTATCTCGTCTGCTTTTTTCAGGAATTCGTCCCAACTAAAAAATCCATTATATGGGGTGGTACCGAGAAAAACCGCGTTCTTCAGGAATGGGAACTTCTCGGACATGATCCTGCCGGGTTTTGACTCGTACGCCTCGGGGCAGGCCTCGTAGAACATCCCGATATAATCGGAGGTCTTGAACCTCCCCTGAATAATAATCGTCTGGACTTCCGACTGCTTGAGCGCGTACTCAAGCTCGTATGTACGGTATGCCGGGTTAATGTTCACCATGATAGCGCCGACTTTAGCGGTCGCGAACTGCACCACGATCCATTCTGCATGGTTCATCGCCCAGATACCTACACGGTCGCCTTTTTCGACACCAAGCCCCATCAACCCGCGGGCCACATGGTTCACTTGATCGACGAACTGACGATAAGTCAGGCGTATATTCTGGTGCACCGATACTATTGCCTCATTGTCCGGGTATCTTCTCGCGATATCTTCCAGCATCTCGCCAATCGTCGTGCCCAGCAGGGGGACCGTCGACATCCCACAGGTATAACTCCCCTCCATATTGTTCAAATGTGGTGCACAGGACAATATATGGATAATGATTTTTATCCGGGATTATGCCAAGTACTCCCGGGAAAATTCTCCGGTCGATCATTACCAGGCCCGCGGCTTTCATCGTGCAGTGCACCAAAATGGGCAGCCCGGTGCGAAGGTCGTACCCTGACAGGTTTTATCCAATGTTACCCATACCGAAGACAAAATCCACAATTATAGGACAATAGCGAAATGAAATCCAACCCGGGAACACAACTCTTAAGTTTCACCAGCGCGATTTTATTGAGTCAGCTTCGGGAATATTCCGATGCCGGCAGTAAGGGGTTGTGGCCTAGCCCGGAATGGCGACGGGCTCCAGCGGTCTTTGCGTTCTTTCGTGCTCGCAGATGATGAACAATGGGTCTACTGACACTATGGATGATGACCCGTTGGAGCACTGATGCATGTCGGAGAGACCCGTCGATCGTGAGTTCAAATCTCACCAACCCCACGTTTTCTCAGGATATCGTTTTTCTTATTGCAAATCCTTGGTTTCACTGATTATCCGTAAGGTCGGTTGTCAGACCCTGCTCCTCCGAGAACCGGGTTAGGTATAAGCCTTCACAAGGCTATCCCACTCGTATGAGTCCTGAGCTGCATCTGGTGGATGCCTTTACCGGTGCACCGTTCCGCGGGAACACCGCGGCGGTCTGCATCCTGGACGGGCCGGGTGACCCCGTTTGGATGCAGCAGGTTGCAGGTGAGATGAAACATTCCGAGACTGCGTTCCTGCATCCCGAACAGGGCGGCTGGAACCTGCGGTGGTTTACCCCGGAACGCGAGGTAGACCTCTGCGGCCATGCAACGCTTGCTGCCGCGTTCACGCTGTGGACTACCGGTCACGAGAAACCCGAATCGGCAATCGCGTTCGGGACCCGGTCAGGAACCCTGACCGCCCGCAAGGATGGAAACTGGATAAAACTCGATTTCCCTGCTGAGCCGGTCACATCTGCTGCATCGGTTCCCGGGCTTGACCAGGCGCTGGGGGTCTCGACGGTCTTTGTGGGCCGGAACCGTTTCGATATCCTTGCCGAGCTCCCGTCAGCGTCCGAGCTTTGCACCCTGGAACCCGATATGGCTGCGCTTGCGGCTATCCCGACACGGGGTATCATCATCACGGCGGTCTCCGATCTTCCGCATTTTGATTTTGTCTCCCGTTTCTTCGCACCCTCTCTCGGTGTCCCGGAGGACCCGGTCACAGGCTCGGCACACTGCTGTCTAGGACCATACTGGGGAGAAAAACTCAAAAAAACAGAACTTAACGGGTTCCAGTGCTCGACGCGGGGCGGAACCGTCCGGGTTACCCTCCACGGCGACCGGGTCACCCTCGGGGGCCATGCAGTCCATATTTCGTCAGGCAAGCTGCTGGTCTGACCGGAATCGTACTGGATATGATCAGGCAGCCCTGTGGCGATGGGCCGGCCCGGTTGGTTTTTTCTTTGCAACCTCAAGGATGCACTTCATATCCTCCAGCCCTTCGAGGGCTGCGGGCAGGCACTCGAGCACGCTGACCAGCCCGGTGAGGTGCAGGTTCATTACCACCGCACCGATGATCTCGTCCTTGGTCGCGCCGACCTGGCAGGCCATGACCGTGTGTGCCCTGACCCCTGGGGGGTTCCGGATGGAGGTCTGGATAGCAATATTGATCAACTGCCGGGTCTTGGGATCAAGACCCGCAAGGGTTTTCTGCACTTCGACAAGGTTGTTGAACCGCATGGCAAGTTCAGGAACTTCCTTCACGAACAACTCGTAGGCGTTTTTCTCCATAGTGATGCTTCCTAACCTGTCTTACACCCCAAGTACCGATAATGGTTTCGCAGCCGAAACCCTTCCCGGCAGTCGCCCCTCTGTCGCAACTTTAACATTGCCCGGCATCCCATACTATCACCATCAACGGAGAATTCAATGTATTTAGTCGGAGAAGCACTTGTTGGCGATGGCGCGGAACTGGCGCACATCGATCTGCTGATGGGAGATAAGGAAGGCCCGATCGGCACGGCGTTTGCAAACGCGATCTCACAGTTATCTGCCGGGCATACACCCCTGCTCGCAGTCGTCCGCCCGAACCTGCTGACCAAGCCGGTCACCCTCGTGATCCCGAAGGTCACCCTGAAAACGATGCCGCAGGTGAACGAGATGTTCGGCCCTGTCCAGGCAGCGGTGGCAAAAGCAGTCGCAGACAGCGTCGAAGAGGGAACTTTTGGCAACGCCGACATCGAATCGCTGGTGGTCCTTGCATCGGTATTTGTCCATCCCGATGCAAAAGACTACAACAAGTTGTACCGGTACAACTACGGTGCAACGAAACTCGCTATCACCCGTGCCATGGATGCATTCCCTGACAAGAAGACCCTTATTCACGAGAAAGACCGGGCTGCCCACGCGGTCATGGGCTTTAAAGTCCAGCGGCTCTGGGACCCGCCATACCTGCAGGTTGCCCTCGATATTGTCGACATGGGCAAGCTCGCTGCGGTTTTAAAAGAACTCCCAGAGAACGACCACCTCATCATCGAGGCAGGGACACCGCTCGTCAAGAAGTTCGGCCTCTCGGTCCTCTCAGAGATCCGCAAGTACAAACCCAACGCGTTCATTATCGCCGACCTCAAGATTCTCGACACCGGTAACCTCGAGGCCCGCATGGCAGCAGACGCCACAGCTGACGCGGTCGTCATCTCCGGACTCGCCCCCGTATCGACTATGGAGAAAGCGATCCTCGAAGCCAAGAAGGTCGGCATCTACTCTATCATCGACATGCTCAACGTGCAGAACCCTGCAAAGGTCATCGCATCGCTTAAGGTTAAGCCTGACATCGTCGAACTCCACCGTGCGATCGATGTCGAGGAAACCGCCCACGCATGGGGCGATATCCCGGCGATCAAGAAGGCGGCCGGCGGGAAACTGCTCGTCGCAACCGCTGGCGGTATCCGGACAAATGTCGTGAAAGATGCCCTGAAGGCGGGCGCCGACATCCTCGTGGTCGGCCGTGCGATCACTGCATCGAAGGATGTAGGACACGCAGCAGATGAGTTCCTGGAGCAGCTGGACCGGGAAGAGATCGACCAGTTCAGGATTATGACTGACTTTTAATACATCATAATGTATATTTTTAAGAGATTAATTAGGGTTCAATTCTCGGCCGGTGCGCTTCTCCTTTCAAGTCCAAATTTCTTCTCAAACAATTGTGCTATTGAGCAACAGTCATCTATACCGCGCATACCAAAGAGTGTAATGTTCAATTCTCCATAGCAGCACTTTAACACCGATAGTGCGATGCTCTTTTTCTGTCAAAAATTTAGCTGGCAAACAAAGTTCCGAGATTTGCATTCTGCCACGTGCCATTCGCAACTTTCATCCAGAGCACCTCACTCTGGGGGACAAATACAACCTGAAGATCCGTTGAAAACGGGACTCCGCCGAAATCCGCGTGCTGCACCGTGGCGCCACCGTTGTCGATCATGACGTCCCTAATTTCTAGCATCTTCTGTACATCGATTGTCCCTTTATTCTGGGTTGCCTGGTTAACCAAATTGGAATACCGTAACTCGGAATTTGTAATCCATGTGTTGGAAAACTGTGATGACGTAGTTTGGGGTTTATAGTTCTTCCACAACGGATCAATAAAGTGGTTCGTGGCAACGAGCAATCCGTCGTCACCGGATCTCCGTATGAGATTAGAGACTGCCCCTCCACTTGTTAGCGTTTCTTCATAAGAATATGCGACATCCGGGCCGGCCGCATTCACAATGATCGCGGTATTCGGTCGTGTAGCCTGGATATCGTCATCAAGTTCCCGCATTGACGAACAATCCAGCATGAACCGGTAAAACTCTGAGATAAAATCCGGGCGGTTTCCCCGTACATCAACACCCCCGGATGCCATGCCATTGTTATCCGATATGAACAACCTCTTGTTGTTCATAAGCGTCTCTGAGCGCATACCGGCAGGACTGATTGTGGCGAATTCGTTGTTTCCACTGTCAGGCCGGTAGACTGTAAGTGTATAATAGGGATCAAAAACTGCATCAACATCGGGGAGATCGAAGTTTCGGGAAACGATCATAGTTCCGTCTTTTGTGTAGTTCTCAGAAACTGCAAGGAACGAACAACCGGTCGGTTGTGAGGAATCCGGCAGCGAATCGTAGAAATATGCCCCATAATAGATAATCGCCAAATCATCGTATGTCAAACCTGATGTTTCGGCCTCTCCTCTGATAAATGTCTTCAAACGCTCTGGGAGAAGTTCAATCGGACTGTGGCTTGCATTCCGAAGTTCCTCGACCGTGTAACCCTTACGCTCACCTTCGTTGATAATAATTTGGTAAATGGCATTAAGTTCAGGCTTCATCAGATCGCCGTATTGCCTCCCCATTTCCGGAAACGTTCCGGACACGACAACAACATTGTACGGGCCGGCTTTGTACTGCTGGCCGTTTTCAAAGGTTGATACGAGCGACATATTGGGATTATCGTGGGGAACCACTATTGATGGAGAGAGTAAGGTTCCCAATGTATGAATTGAGGGGAGAAACAGGACACATACAATAACACCAAGAACAACGCCGAGAACGATGCCGAGTCCTACTTGCGCGGGACTCTTCAAAACGCGGATTCTGTCGTTCTTTTCAGAAGCCTTTGTCGTATTGGATTTATTATTAGAACGGTTATTTTTCATGAAACAATTTCACTGTAGGGGGTAGTACAATTCCATGTTCAAGGTATAAGAATTATTATCCCTCGCATCGAACTTAATTAAGGTTCCATTTCACCACGCCGTCGTTCTATTCCTATAAACAAGTTTATCCAGAACTGCTTAGTCACGTTGCCTTCGGGACATATATCATCTAAATCTATTTCTGTACCTTGTTGCTCACTGAGAGCGGGGATTAGTGTTTCTCATCACGAGACCAGACCGTGAATTGTCCACCAGGTATCAACAACTCGACAGTGTCTCTCCAACTTGACAGACACCTATAGAGCAAAAAATATATACCGACATCTGCACAGCTGACGCAACTGATCTGCAATTTTATTTGATATGGACAGACGGGATCGCTAGTGTCTGGCCAAATATTTCATTAATCCGAGACTTTCTCCAGGATTCTCTCGATATTATCCACTTTTTTCTGCATCGCTTCGATCGACTGTCTGAGCAGTTTAATCTCCATTTTGAGATCAATCACTTCTAATTTGGTATCTGACAAGGAACCGCTGTTCTTCTCAAGATATGTTCTACGAATCCAAGAGAGTGCCATGACAATTCCGATGATCACGAGAACACCAAAGAATACGTACGACAGAACATACAGAAGATACAACAATAGAAGCAACAGGTGCTCGGCAAGGGCCGAGTGTCCCGATTTCTCCGCAATATATGCAACTCCTATCAATACGAATACAAAAACCGTGAGTATAATCACAGTCTTTGTCAACCAATGAAATTCCTTGATGGTTTTTAATTCCATACGTAATCCCTTCATGATTTTTCGATTAGATCCAGATTCAGCACGAGTTCGAAAGGGACCGCCTTATAGTACCGTCTGAGGTACGGGGGCTCCTCGGACATCCGGTTGGTGCCCTTTACCAGTCCGGCCTTCTCGAACTGTTTCAAGTAGATATTTACGAGTGGACGCGAGATCCCCACTTCCTCGGAGATCTCCCGGGCAAACTTCTCCTCGCAGATGATCGCCCTGAGTATGTTGAGCCTCTGCTCATTCCCAAGAAAACTCAGGAGATGAGCCAGTTCAGAGATGGAAGACGGGCTCAGCATGCGTATGTGTTTACTTATTTTTACACATGATAAATTTTATTGTATACTATCAACTAAACTTGAAATAGCATTGAGAAAGAGACAATTACTCCACATAACAATTAGACCGCCAATACCCTCTGCAATCAACGAAGATATTGAAAACTGCTTATTAGCGTATACCGATATCATTCGTTCCCGGTGTTTTGATAGATCCCGGTTTTGGACTTTTGCGGAATTTCCCTTATCGATACAAACGAATTTCCACTATTGTATCTTCTGTGGGTTCAGGTGAGGGTACCTAGTGAAATACCCCCGGAAAGTTTCAATGAAATGCATTTCCGGAACACTTCAATGCGGTGAACGAACGGGTTTTTTTATCGAATAGTAGAATACAGCCAGTTCTCCGCTCCCATATCAGGATCAGCACGAGAACGTACCATGGTATTAAGGCAAATCCCATGGCAAACGAGGGGAGAGCCAATGCTGCTTCAAACGGAATGATCGAAAGCAATCCCATGACCAAGAGTACAGAACTCAGCAGGACTGAGCCGATGACAAAAGCCAGGATCACTTTATCTTCCGACCCGGAGTTGGTAACCTCCCCTTCCGCGAGCTGGTTGAACCTGTGCCAGAGTTTTCGCCCGAAAAATGCAAAGAAACCCAATCCTCCGATGACTCCAAGGTATAGCGCACCTCTCGTCACATCCATGGAATAGGAACTCGCAACAACGGGCATAAAGACAAGGGTGTAAAATACCGCCCAGAGGAATATCTGGTTCCGGTACCTCTTCAGCCATCTGGTTCCTGTGGGCATCCCGGGTCCTTGTTCCGGGTGGTTATCTGAGGTGTCATTATTCAGGAACGGTATTCGTCGCGGCGGCAGCGCAGAAGCCTGCGGGCACCAGCCTAACCAGCCCCGGATTACTTCAGAGACCCGGGTTGTCATGATGTCTCAACCATATCCTGTTTTCCACTGAACGTCGAGGACAGCTTTCCCGTCTTCCCGTAGGCATAAAGACCTACGATTGCGATGCCAAGAACTGTGTAGCCGATAATGAGCAGGATGAGCATTACCAGCAGGTCGACTGCAACGATGACACTTGTTGCCGAAGTACCTCCGGTTGAAAACCCGAATGTCATGAGGATCAGGGAGATCAAATACACAACGAATGCAATCAGGAAGAGGATGATGAAACAAACGAGAGTCTCCCCCCATGTCTTCCTGAACAGGGATATCGATACAGTAACCGCGTTGATCAGACTTTCATTGCCAAGGACAAGAAGTGGAACCACAAACAGGGTAAGGATATAGGCAACGGCCAGGATTACCATAGGAATGAACATCATGCCAAGATTTCCATGCATACCATTCGTCGTTTGGGAAGAATTTATGATAAAATTGTAAACGGTTCCGATGAGCGCCCAGATCCCCGACCAGAGTAAAAGAGGCCTCAGGTATCGTTTTGTATGCGCGAATCCGTCGCGGATAGTCGCAACCTTGCCCGAAAGGATGAGCGAAACACAGGCGATAAGCGCTGCCAGGATATAGTAAATAAGGAAGGTACTTACCAACCCGCTTGCGAATGTCAGCGCAATCCAGGAGAGTGAACCCTTTGCGACAAGGTGGGGGGCAGTACTGGTTATGAGATTAGTCCCCGGAAACAGGTTAGTGCCGGTGATAAATTCGAGATACTGACTCAATGCAAAAGTGCATATCATCACAAGACCGATGAGGAGCGAGAACCAGAGCAAACACCTGTTCCGGAGCAGGATCCGGATACTCCCCAGCGCGAGTGTCGTGCCTCTGCCGATCCGCCCGGAACCTGCCGGACTCCCTGCCGGCTGTGCCGGGTTGATTTCGGCAGAAGGATACGAGCGAAGAACCGGAGCGGTCCGGATCGTCCCTGCATTCGGGCACCAGCCCAGCCAGCCCCGAATAACTTCAGAGATACGTGTCATTATACAATCTCCTTCACTTTCACAAACAGCTCCTCCGCCATCTTCGTCGGATCAGCGGTTTTTTTGATCCTGATACCAAGCTCGGTCGCGTAATCCCAGAGGAGTTCGATGCATTCGGTGTACCGCTGGCACGCTTCGCAATTGCCGTCATGCTCGTACCAGACCTGCATTCCGTATTTTTCGGAAACAAATATTATAGCCGCGGTCTGGAAAGGGATCGACCGGCCGAGCAGGACTCCCCGCTCCGCGTTGATCTTTTCTATCGCAATCTGGTTTGCCTGCGCCATGTCCTTTAATGCCAATTCTATCTTCCCGTCCATGACAAGAAGGGCTTTGGACACTGCCTGCCGGGAGATCCCCAGAAGATTGGCAATCGTGATATTCGGAGTTCCGGTGCGCCGCATCTTCCAGAAAGCGAACTGTTTTTCATCCATGGGCAGAAGCATAAGTCAACGTAAGCAGGTTGACTATATAAATAATTGCAGATGTGGTTCTGATAAGTTTACGGGACTTCGTGAAGAACATCAGAAGAAATAAAAGATTTTCACGATGTAAAGATTTGCAGGGATTATATCAGGTCTCAAGAAACTATCAGCACTGCAACACATCGGACGCTCTGGGATTTATCTCCATCAGTATTTCGCGAATCGCGTGAGCGTGTAGCGTGTCAGGGTTTTTCCGGTGATGCTGCGGGTGGAGGCATCGACCCGGATAAAGAAGTGCTCTTCATTGCCGGTATCCACAAAGATCGGTTTGTCCGATGGTAGGATGTGCAGATGGCAAATGGTCCTTCCTGATACAACCGGGAACGAGATATCGATGAACCTGCCCATGGTATCAAAGATCTCAGGGAGGTATTTCCGGACTATCGAATCAACGAGCATCCGGCGGTACCCATCTGGGTTACGGCTCTCTTCATGCAGCTTGAGGTAATCATCTCCGATCCCGACAATATCGATAGAGTTGTGGGTTCGGTCTTCCCGTATACCGATCATGAGATCGCCGCCGTCAGTGTTTAGGAACCCAGCGATAGACCTTGCGATAATAAACTTCGAGGCATTGTTCCGGTACTTTCGGAGTTCCGCTGATTCACTTGCGTTGACCTCTTCGATTGTGAGGTCGGCACTCCAGAGTGTGCTGAATTTAAACTCGATATGGCCGCCCTCCCCTGTTTTGATCATTGCCAGTATTGCATCGGATTCAATGTCAGGTGCAGTAACCGTGGAAAGTTCCCTTGACTTGAGCACATACCTGGTTCCAGCCGCAATACCGATGAAAAGCAGGGCCTGAAAAATAATCCCTGCGATATTCATTGGGTTCGGGACGATGAATGCCGCAGCAATAACAAGATAGGCAGCGGCGCAGCTGCAGGCAACATACATCCCGCGTTTCGGGTAAAAATACGTGGTATACAGGATCGGGAAATAATAGAGCTGGGGCACGATCGCGCCATATCCCGCTGCTGTGGAGATGTAAGTGATTCCGATGATCGCAATGGTGATCGAGACAATCACCCAGAACCTTACCAGATCGGTTTGAGAGACCCGAAACGGTGCTATCCTGTTGAATCCCGGCAGGCTGGACAACTGGTTCATGGGTAATGATGGCTTTGTCCGGAGTGATTATAAATGATAGGTATAGTATCTGCCAAAAGTAAAGATCTTTGTATTCATCACGAAGTTCCATTAACGTGACAGCACCAAACGATCATTCAATCAATACTAGGCTGAAGCGGTTAACATCCGGGACATCTTCTGTAGGTGTCCCTTCAAGGCATTTTGGCAATACCTCGATAGAAAATCCATTGTTCCTTACCGTGGTAAAAACGTCTATTCCGCAAGCCTCCATCGAAGGACGTGCATCCCCGGGATGCAAACATTGCCCTTTTGCACATTGTCCGCAGAGCATACAGTGGACTTCTCCAAATGCGAACGCTTTGTAATATCCAGCGAAGAAGAACTCTTTTTCCAGCGTAACGGCAAAAAGGGTCTGCTGTGTTTTACTTTGAAAACGTGTTTTATGATGGATCAGCAACGCATTTTCATAGCATTTTATCAATTCCCTTGTCTCCAGATAATTGGGGCTGTTTGGCGGGCAACACAGACTGGAACCATACCTCCCGCAGCCATAATGGCATTTCCAGCGAACCCAGGCAGCGGTGACAATACTATCCGTTTTAATGACCGTGGCATCGTCTGCGCCAAGATTTTTAGCGCTTTCTATGAATTTCCCGTATTTTTCCATAGTGTACAGTCCAGAAATAGTTTCTTATTAATCTTTGTTCAGGAAGTCCAGGTGCCTCAAGGGTTAATTGAGGATTTTTACCAACAGATACTGGTCATCAACCGCAGACGCATCAGAACCGAAAAGGGCAAAACATATAATTACTGTTGAACAATACGGGCAACTAATGCAGGGTCCCAATGTATCGCATTCTCTATGTTGATGATGAACCCACCCTTCTTGAGGTTGGCAAAATCTTCCTTGAGCGGAGTGGACAGTTCAGCGTTGACACAATCTCCTCTGCCCCGGCCGCACTTGCCCTGTTGGAGTCAAAGAACTACGATGCCATCGTCGCCGATTACCTGATGCCAGAGATGGATGGTATTGAATTTTTAAAGAAAGTAAGGTCTTCGGGGAACACCATCCCATTTATCCTGTTCACCGGGAAAGGGCGTGAAGATGTTGTTATCGAGGCTATAAACTCCGGCGCGGATTATTATCTCCAGAAAGGCGGGGAGCCTAAAAGTCAGTTCGCTGAGCTTGCACACAAAATCCGCCAGGCGATACAGAAACGTCAGGATGAGGCGAGCATCCGTGACCTTGAACGCAAACAGGCGGACATCATAAACTTCCTGCCAGACGCCACGTTCGCTATTGATAACAATGGTGTGGTGATAGCCTGGAATCGTGCCATGGAAGAGATGACGAATGTTTCGGCAGAGGAGATGCTGGGAAAGGGGGATTATGAGTACTCAATCCCGTTCTACGGGTATCGGCGACCGATTTTGATCGATCTGATTAATGAATCTGATGAGGTTATTGCTAAAAATTATGCACATATTATTCACGACAAGAATTTCCTGATAGCCGATACAACCCTCCCCCACCTTAACGGAAAGCCGATCACGCTCATGGGCAAAGCGAGCCCGCTCTACAACCGACAGGGCGATGTAGTCGGTGCAATCGAGTCGATCCGGGATATTACCGATCGGAAACTATTCGAGGATGCGCTCCGGGAAAGCGAGAGGAAATATCGCAGCATCCTTGAAAACATTCAGGATGTCTACTACCGGACTGACCCTGAGGGAAATCTCATTCTGGCCAGCCCCTCAGCAGCACAACTGCTCGGATACGATTCGGTATCAGAAATGATCGGGATAAATATTGCACAATCTGTCTATTCGAATCCGGAAGAACGCTCAAAATTCCTTGCTGAATTAAATAGCAGGGGATTTGTCACGGATTATGAAGTAATGATAAAAAAACGGGACGGAACCCGGATCTATGTCTCCACAAACAGTCACAAATATTTTGATCTTTCCGGGAATTTCCTTGGGGTAGAAGGGATTTTTCGGGATATCACCGCACGGAAGCAGGCAGAGGAAGAAATCCTTAAGAAAAACGAGGAACTGGCTGCTGCCAGCGAGGAACTGAGAACACAGTTCGATGCACTGGCAGAGAGCGAACGCAGTACACGGTTAAGTGAAAAGCGGCTGATCATGGCGCAGGAGATCGGACACACCGGCTGCTGGGAGTATAATTTAAGGACCAATGAAATCTGGGGCTCTGCAGAAGGGCTCCGCATCTTCGGGTTCCCGGCAATAGCAGGAAATTTCCCGATTAACGAGATCGAAGCCTGCATTCCCGAGCGGGAGCGGGTGCACCAGGCCCTCATTGACCTGATAAGTGCAGGGACCGATTACAACCTTGAATTTACCATCAATCCCGCTGATGGTTCCGCTTCAAAGATGATTCATTCCATTGCCAAGCTCGAAAATGATGCAGAGGGAAACCCGCTCAGGGTTGTAGGTGTCATCCAGGACATCACTGAGCGTAAACATGCAGATGCAGCAGTCCGCGAGAGCACGGAAATATATCGTCATTTCTTCAGGACTTCGATGGATTGCGTGTTCATCACGACAAAAGACGGGCGCTGGGTAGACCTCAACGATGCTGCGGTTGAACTGTTCGGGTACAGTAACCGCGAGGAACTGATGAAGGTCCGGATTTCTGACCTGTATGCCAACCCGGAAGACCGAAAAAAGCATACTGATACCATCGTTGAGCAAGGATATACGAAAGAATATCCTGTAGACCTGCGGAAAAAAGACGGCACGGTTCTGCACACACTTATCACATCGATTGCCCGATATGATGACGATGGCGCTGTTACCGGGTTCCAAGGGACGATCCGGGACGTTTCCGAGAGCAGGCATACCGAACAGGCTGTTCTGGAGAGCGAGGAACGCTATCGGAGGATAACAGAGGCCATCTCGGACTATATCTATACCGTTCGTGTCGAGAACGGGCGAGCAGTGGAAACTCGGCACGGGCCCGGGTGCGTAGGTGTCACCGGATATACAAGCGAGGAGTTTGCTGCAGATCCCTATCTCTGGATCAGGATGGTTGTGGAAGAGGACCGGCCGAAGGTAGAGGACCATGTACGGCATATCCTTTTGGGGGAGGACGTCCCGGCCATCGAGCACAGGATACTGCGGAAAGACGGTACCGTCCACTGGGTCAGGAATACACCTATCCGGCAGCTGGACGCTGACGGCAGGCTGGTGTCCTATGACGGGGTCATTAAAGATATTACCGTCACAAAGCGGGCAGAGGATCTTACGCGGACGACGCTACAGCAGCTCAGCACTCTTATCTCCCGATTGAACGCGGGAGTGATAATGGTTTCTGAGGACGGCAAAGTCGAGCAGGTTAACCAGGCGTTATGCGATATCTACAACCTGCCTGATACACCTGAAAGTTTGATAGGGTTGACGTCTCAGGAAATGGTTAATAAAATCCTGGATGCCTACGTCTCCCCCGCCGAGGCGCTCGCCCGCATCAGGGAACGCACCGCAAGAGGGACACACATTAATGGTTACGAGATAACGTTACGAAACGAGCGGACTATTCTCGTGGATTATATTCCGATCATCGATGCAGACGGTAAACAACGGGGACGCATCTGGCATCACCTGGACATCACGGGGCGAAAACAAGCCGAAAATGCACTTGCCCTTGCCAGCAGGAAACTGAACATCCTAAGCAGTATCACCCGTCACGATATCCTTAACCAGCTTACCGCCCTCAGCGGATTCCTCCAACTTTATCATGAGGTGTGCAAAGGAGACGCAAAGGTCCAGGAATATTTCAAACGGCTGATGGGAATTATAAAAGTCATCGGGGACCAGATCTCATTTACCAAATTTTACCAGGATCTGGGAGTTGAGGCCCCGGTCTGGCTGCGGGTGCAGGACGTTGCCAGAAAGGCTGAGGTGGCAAGTGGGTTTAGCGGTGTCCGGTTTACCATCAGGACAGGTGACCTGGAGATATTCGCTGACCCCTTGCTCGAAAAAGTGTTCTTCAACCTGTTTGATAATGCCAACCGGCATGGCGAGCAAGTCACGGAAATCCATGTCAACAGCATGTTCCGTGACGGCGAATGTTCTATAGTCGTAGAAGATGATGGTGTCGGTGTCCCGGCCGCTGATAAGGAGCGTATCTTTATCCGTGGTGTGGGAAAGAACACCGGCCTCGGTCTGTTCCTTGTCAGGGAAATTCTCTCCATCACCGGAATCACGATCCGTGAGACCGGTGTGCCAGGAAAAGGCGCACGGTTCGAGATCATAGTGCCGGCTGGTGCGTGTCGGTCCGGGAAGGAGACCTCGTACCGGGATCAAAAACAACAGGGGAAAAGGCTCTGATATGTTAACTATCGATCTCCAATTTTTAAACATCATAATCTGAAAATGCGCGCTGGGAATTATATGAGAATACAGTATTACTAATATGCATAACTGGCAAATTATTCTTTCAATAAGAAAAAGCCAGAATTTTTGATGAATAGTTGAATACGGCAAAATTACGGGGTTGCTAACTTGCAAACCCTGATCCCGGCATTATTGGGAGAACCGAAATACTTAACAATTGTGAACATCAAGGTTGTTATGGTGATCCATACTATGAGGGATCGTCTTTGTTGTAAACGAGAATAACAACCCCAGAAACATCAGGCACCTGCCGCCATCGGCAAAGCTCGTGTACAAAGTGCTTGAGAACGGCGGCCAGCTGACGCAGAAGGATCTCATTCGCGAGACCTCCCTGCCATCCAGGACCGTGCGGTATGCATTAAACAGGCTGAAGGATGAACAGTTCCTCACTGAGCGCCATTATTTCATTGACGCCCGGCAAAGCCTGTATGGCCTGAACCTGCCACAGAGGGAGGTGGTTGCTGTATGATGCGGCCATCCATGCGTCCGCTGAGCACGAAAATCCTGTTCCACCATATAGGGTAGCAATTCCCCTATTATTGCCTCATCTTTTTTACACGTGAAATCAGGATAAAAAATGGCTTGGGATTTTTCATTATTCCGTGAATGGCCGCCATCGCGTTTCACGTAATCGCGGGGAACCGTGACCATTACGACGATAATTGCCGCTACTAATAATTAAGTCCATGACATAATCGAGATACCTCCTAACGGTAAACACAACCACACAAGGGAAAATCATGTGCCGTTAGGGTTGTCTATCCTACCGGCAAAAATGATTGCCCCGCTGTCATTGTCCTGGATCAGGAAAAGGAACGGGTGATCCGCCCGGAACACAGGTATTGGTTCTTCATTACCAGGTCCTATCGCTGATGCCCAAAAAACCACTCCTGTGGCCGCGGCTGCTTCCGTCCCCTCTTCATTCACATCAATGTATGCCTTGTGGACTACGTCGCTGATATACAGATCCCGATTCCCATCCATCCCGGAGAAATCGGCCGAACCGGTAAACGCGGTGGGCATCCCCATCGCTGCGAGGGTCCCGGACAGCTGGTACTGGGCATCGAGTTTGAACTTCGGGAAATAGACCATCACGCGCCGGGATGAGAATGACTGCTCCAGCGCCGAGAGGTTCTGCGGGTCGAGCGCGTTCTCTGCGGCAACGAGACTGTCGTTTTTCGGAAGGAGAACGATCATGGATAGCCCGCTACCGTTCCCGGAGGCATACGGCATTGACAACACCTGGAGGTCAGATGTCTCTGCATACGGGTAAACAGCACTCTCGTCTGTCCGCTGCATCATTTTCACCGAAACGGTCTTTTGCGGAGAGATATTGAAATCCGCGTCCTGTGTATCGTTTGCATCGAACTGTTTTACCCAGGCACCTTTGAAGTACACAGCGTTGGTGATCACGAGACGTGTTGCGGCGTCGATGGAACCGGACGGCAGCAGGTTCTGGATTTTGTCATTTGTCCTGTTCGCAACCCAGGTATTGATAGTCTGCCGCGACGCTTCCGGCTGGCCGATGAAATCGAGGTTCGTAACGTTGGCCGAGTACCATTGTCCGGCTGTTCTGATGTAGTCCCGCAGGAACGGATAGTTATTCTCAGCCCAAAGCGCGTTTGCGGTGCTCAGGTTGTAGAGGGCGTTCCTGCTGTTGATCCCTGCGTTGACATGAGAGAAACCCTCTCGCAGCGTGGTGTTATCAGAAGGAAAGTTGAAAACCGAGCGAATCTCGTCGGCTGTCGTCCCGCGGGCTCCTTCATACGTTATCGCGAGGGCAGATGACAGGGAAAACGGTGAGAAGAAAATGTTGCTTCCCGTGTATTGCGGATCATGGGCGAACTGCTGGTACAGGTCCTCGGCAAACCGGTTGTTTGCTGCAACGACAACAGATTCGCTGGCATCAGCTGAGCTTCCGTTGGCGCTCAGGGACGGTTGTGGAGTCGGTGTCGGCTCAGTGGACGGAGTGGCATTCGTTCCGGAGGTACCGGCCGTAGAGGTACAACCCGCGAGGATGATGCCCAGCACGAGCAATGAAGACAAAACAGACAGTACAACGAATCCGCGTTTCATAGTCCATCATTGGCGAGCCGGTTTGTTAAATCTGGCGTTGACTGCGGTTTTTTTCATAGTTAATTCTCTATGGGGTCTGGTGCATTGTCGTGACTTCGTGTAGAACAGAATGTTGGCGTAGTGCACCGCGTTCACATCTGGCAGACTGATAATAATAAACTGCGATGGCTGGCATGTGGCATGATATTTTTAACGATTTTTTCCTTTCCCGCCATCATGGTTTTTTCTCGTAACAGAGGTTTCAACAAAGACCGGCAAATTATAAAACCCCCAAAGAAATCTTTATAAACTGGACTATCCATAAGCCTTATCCGGTAGCTTGTCCCTTGAACTTCTTACTCTCTGAAAGTTCCGAGCTGCCACAGGTTCATTTGGAGGCATGAAAATGAGTAAAGTAATAGGGGCTGTATTATTGGTTTTAATCGGACTTGTTCTGATAGTTGGTGGGTACATGAATCTCGCGGGTATCAGTCTAATAATTGCTGGTATCCTGTTTATTATCATGGCAATTATGATGGCTATGAAAATGAAATGTGATACAAAAACTCCAACTAAGTAATCTTTTTTAGCTAAATCGCGTCTCCCGTAAAAATGAGCTCATGACTCCGGAAGAGCGCGAGCCATTCTCCTTATTGTTTGTGCACTCATTCTGAATCCCTACCTTGTCTGGACAAATCCGAAGGGGTCTGTATCGGTCTTCAGCGGACCGTACAGCCATACGGGTTGTTAATCAACTGTTTCACTCGTTAAACTTCTTATACAGCCGGTTCGCCGCGAACTGGAAGATCAGGATGAACACGAACAGCATACCGAGGTCCACGATCGGGCTGAACTGCATGGTGCCTGAGTACGCTGACTGGATGAGGTCGTTTCCGTAGGTGAGAGGCGAGAAGTATGTCAGGATTTGTGCTGTCCCGGGGATCTGTGAGAGCGGAATGAAGATTCCTGAGATGAATATGAGTGGGAGACGGACCACGTTGAGCATCGACATGATATCACCGGGGCTCTCGGTGGGGTACGAGGCGAAGAGAGTCCCCATCGTGGCAAAGCAGAACGAGGTGAGCAGGATTCCGATGATGAGCGGTACCACGTTGAGGATCGGGGTCCCGAAGATGATAATCCCCGCAATGAACGGGACGACCGCGATTGACGCGCTGTAGATGAACCCGCTCAGGCTCTCACCGAAAACTACAGCGTGAAGAGAGACGGGAGCGGAGATGAGACGGTCGAACGTTTTCATCCTCCGCTCAATCGGGATCGAGACAGGTTCGATTGACGAGGCTGAGAAGAGGATCGTGATCGCGATAAGACCCGGGATCATGACCGAGGGGCCCGCTGGCCTCCCGACAGCGAACGCGAGGAACATGAAGAGGGGGAAGAGCATGCCGGAGACGATGATGTTCGGCTTGATGTAATAGATGAGCATGTCCTTCTTGGCGATCGCCCAGGCCGCGAGGATCTCAACGCGGAGCTGCTTGAGCCATTCAGCATGTTCAGTCAACGGTCTTCACCCCCCGGGTCCTGACCTCAAGACCGGTCAACTTGATGAAGACGTCTTCCAGGCTCGGGCCGTACGTGTTCACGCTGATCACTTTTGTGTTGTTCCTTTCCGCGTAGGTCATGATGCCCGCGATAACAGCTGGGGGATCTTCTGTTATAAGCCGGAACTTGTCCCCGAGTTTCCGCACCTCGCTTACGGTTTCAATCCCAAGGAGACTCTCTGCCCAATGGGCCGGGACCGGGTCGATAGCAACCTCGACCGATTGGACGCTCTGGATCGTTTTCTTGAGTTTCTCAGGAGAGTCGATCGCGGCAATCATGCCATGGTTGATGATCGCCACGCGATCGCAGGAGACATTTGCCTCCTCGATGTTATGGGTCGTGAGAAAGACCGTGACGCCCTTTGCGGTGAGATCACGGATGACATCCCGGATGATGAGGTTGCTCTGGACGTCGAGGCCTGAAGTTGGTTCGTCAAGGAAAACGAGTTTTGGGTCGTTGATGAGCCCCATCGCGAGCGTGAGCCGCCGCTTCATGCCCTTCGAGAAGCCGTTCGTCTTGTCGTCTTTCCGTTCCCACAGGCCGAAGAGGTCGAGGAGTTCTTTCGCTCGTCTCTCGCGCAAGGCCTTCGCAACATCGTAGACCTGGGCGGTGAACATCAGGTTCTGCCACGCGGTGAGATCGGTGTAGATGTTCGAGGTCTCGTGCACGATCCCTATGGTCTTGCGCGCTGCGATTGTCTCTTTGACAATATCTTTTCCGAAGATTTGTGCGTTGCCACCGGTTGGGACTGTAATGCCGGTCAGGATCCGGATGGTCGTAGTCTTGCCTGCACCGTTAGGGCCGAGGAACCCGAACGTCTCGCCTTCTTTCACTGAAAAGGAGATATCGTTGAGTGCGACCAGCTTGCCGAAGTGTTTAGTAAGGTGGGAAACTTCGATCGCGTTCATGCTAGTACCGGATGTTGTTGTGATTGATGAAAAGGATGATGGCGGACATTTTTGAAGGGGGGAGGGTGTACTATAATTCTTGACTGTCATTCCAGCAGGGAAACGCCTCAGCGATGCCGTTTGGTGACGAAACCTTCGATTTCATCGTCTGCCGGGCCGCAATCACTTCTCCGAGCCGGTAAAGGCGATCGCGGAAATGCACCGTGTACTGAAGCCCAGAGGAACGGCAATGATTGTCGAAATCAAGAGATGCCGGTTTTTAATTTTCCGAGACTTACCCGGATTGATGCTTTATGTCTTCGCGGATCAACGGAGCAATCCATCCAGCCTGTTTTTAAAATCTGCCGGCAGGTTCTCGGCAAGCAATTCACCGGGCATCCCACCTAACCCGATCTTTCTCCCGTGGCGGATATACTGATGGTCGCTAACTTTAGTTGAACTAAAATTCTGCACGTACGGGTTCTGGAACAGCATCACTTTATGAGCGAGCCTTGGGAAGAACGGCAGGGATCGCTGAGCATCTTTGAGCACAGCAAGGGCTGTTGCTTCTGCTGCGATCTGGTCGGTACTGCCGAAAATGAGCCCTGGTTGGGGTTTTACGACTGCTGCCCTCCCGTATCCGGTATGACCCCTCCGGATACAATACCGGTCCGGACCGAAGGTTGCCTGAATCTCCGTCGCGACATAGAGAGTGAGTCTGAGTTTGTCCCGAATCGCGTCAGAGATCTCCACAATCTTTTCAAAGAAGGTGCCGGTCTTGTCATCGACAGATGACAGGGTGCTCCCCTTCGCAGCGTTTGTGATAAACATGTTGTACGGCCCGTTCGCGTGAAACTCCATCCTGCTGTCTTCCCGAAGCATCCCCACCATACTTTTGAGGCCCAGTGTCGCCCCTGCCTGGCTGTGGGTGCTCACCCGGGGAAGACTGATAATATGATCGGCTTTCTTTGCCCATGCAGTGATATAAAACCCATCACGCCACGACGCAGTGTTTGCTGATGTGTGGTGGAAGAACCCCTCGTTCCAGCCACCTTCTTCGAAGCTCACGAACCGGGAGTCGCTCCGGTTACCCATTCCCGACCGGGCATAATTATCGATGGTGCTTCCATGGATCACTCCACCCGGATGATGGAGAACATGCTCGATCCCGGACTGGTCCCCGATCACGACATTTGCTCCCCGCTCAGCGAGGAGTCCGGCAGTGACGCTGATCGCAAGAGGGTGTGTTGTTGATGGATACGGGTCAGGTGAGTTCAGTGCTGGCTTAAGGAGGATGGTATCATTCTCTGAGAGCCACGAAAGATTGTCAGTCGCGTCTAGTATAGTTTTCCTGATTGCAGACGAGATTACTGATGTGTCCGGGCTGGGTGGCAGGCCCTGAATATAGACCGGTTTCATGGAGGAACATGCTGCGAAGGTGGTGATAAAAGTGTCTCCGGCAGCAGATACGGAACGAACGCGGCGCACAGGGCTCTGGTTCATAGACCTTTTTTCAGGGTTTTTGTACCCCAAAAAATAGCTATTCTGTCCTACACCTTTGCTTCCATGTCCATCTCGATACCACCGGTCGCACCGAGCAGGTTGTTGTATAGTGCGGCGACAATCACACCACCGACGAATCCAAATATTCCCCCTGCAATGGTCATGAGGACCAGTCCGGTAATACCCGTACTGAACCAGAATGGGTGAGTGCCGGTCCCCAGCGCCACCAGACCCCGTCCCACAGCAAAAAAGAGCCCGATGAAAAATCCCCAGACCAACCCAAAGATGGTAAAGAACTTCCCGATACTCAGCACGCCGAACTGTTTTATCGTGTACGCGGTGGTTGCCATAATGGTTCGTACCAACACCGGAGATGAAAAAGATTATCGTCAGGAGATCGTTCGGGTCATCAGGTAAAAACCCTCAGCATTTATCTGGTTTCCCACCTGATTTAACGGTATGAAGTGGCCTGCATGGCTGAACAGGACGGTCTTTGGCGCCGGGATCGCGAGTTTTTTTGGCGATCTCGGGTACGAATCGGTGACCGTCCTCCTCCCCTCGTTCCTGATCGTCCTCGGTGCCCCGGTCTTTGCCCTCGGTATCATCGAGGGCCTGAGCGACGGCGCATCGAGTTTCGTCAAACTCTTCTCAGGATATTTCGCCGACAAGCTGGGCAAGCGGAGGGAATTTGCGCTGGAAGGCTCGGTAGCGACCGCTATTTTCCCTGCCATCATTGCCATCGCAGGCTCATGGTATGTCGTCCTTGCAGGAAGACTCCTCGGCTGGATCGGCAGGGGGATCCGCAGCCCCCCTCGGGATGCGATCCTCTCGAAATCGGTTGAGGAGAAGGATCTCGGTAAGGCCTTCGGGTTTCACAGGGGCGCCGATACCCTTGGGGCAATAGCCGGGCCGGTCATGGTCCTCGTCCTTGTTGCCTCAGTGGGCATCCGGAATCTCTTCTGGCTGGCAGTCATCCCCGGGATCGTTGGATTCGTAGCGGTCTGGCTCTTCCTGCGCGAAAAGGACAGTGCCCCGCACTCGCGGCCCAAACCTCTCGTCGCATCACTCGTGGGACTACCGTCACGGTTCAAAGTCTTCCTCTCAGCTGTGCTGGTCTTTGGGATAGCGGATTTCTCCCACACCCTGCTCATCGCATTTGCCATCGTCAGCCTCACCCCCTCGCTCGGGTTCACGATGGCAACTGCTGCCGGCGCCGGCCTGTACATCGTCCACAACATCGTCTACGCCGCGGCATCGTACCCCCTCGGATCGCTTGGCGACAGAATCGGGCGGAAACCCATGCTCATCATCGGGTATGCAATTGCTGTCGCAACCTTCATCGGCTTCGTCATCGCCCCGGCAAATGTGATTGCGTACGGGGTCCTCTTTGCGATGGCCGGAATCGTCATCTCGGCCGAGGACACTCTTGAAGCCGCCCTCGCCGGCGAGATGGTAGCTGGGGATTCCCGGGCGCTCGGTTTCGGGGCCCTCGCTACCGTGAACGGGGTCGGCGACCTCGTATCCAGCGTGATGGTCGGCTTCATCTGGACATTCATCGGGTACAGCGCCGGGTTTATCGTGGCGGCAGTTATCGGTACAGCGGGGACCCTCCTTCTCATCAGGGCAACCTGGAACCTGCGCAGCGCCGGCAGATCGACCGTTTAGGGCGCGATTGATCAGCCAGGTATCCCTGAACGGTTTATTTTTATCCGGAGTAAACCTGATTTCATTGCCGGCAGACACTAAACATCCCCTGCATGCAAAATCGAACAGATTTTACCCCGGTACGCCAATAATTCCGGCAACATGCAGTACTGGATTTCTGGTGAACCTCCGTGAAGATCCCGGCCGTTCTGAAACATGACCTGCCCCCATACGTACTGCCGGTGCTTCTTTTCGCCCTGACCGCACTCATATTCATTGTAAACGTTTATGGCCTGTCCGGGGGGGTTACCAACGTCCTGCCCCACTTATTTTACCTCCCCATAGTCATTGCGTCCTACTACTATCCCCGGCGCGGTGCGATCTTTACCGCCATATTGTCCGTGATCTACTGTGCGATGGTCTATGCTTTCAACCCCACAACACCGGATGTCCTCGAATCTGCTATCGCACGGGCGATCGTCTTCATCTTTATCAGTGTCGTTGTCTCGTACCTGAGCTACCGTCTCAAGCAGGATAACCGGCAACTTGCCGACATTATCAACGTCCTTCCCGACGCAACTTTTGTCATCGACCGCGAAGGGAAAGTCGTCGCATGGAACCACGCTATCGAAACGATGAGCGGAATCTCTTCTGATGAAATGATGGGCCAAGGCGGGTATGCGTACTCCCGCTGGGCTTTTGGAACACCCCGCCCAATCCTCATCGATTACGTCCTCCGCCAGGATTTCCAGAGCATAAAAGAGGAGTACCCAACGAATCTTACAGAAGGAAGTATCGTCAGGATCGAGACTGAACTCCTCCGCCCTGACGGTACCCGGCTCTCGCTCTGGGTCAGTGCCGCACCGCTCAATGATCCGAAAGGTAAGATCTCCGGGGCCGTCGAATCGATACGGGATGTAACAGATATAAAAGGGATTGATCGGGCGCTCAAGGATTCCCGGCGATTCCTGGACAAGATCATCGACACTATCGCAGACCCGGTCTTCGTCAAGGACCGGCAGTACCGCTTTGTACTCGTCAACGATGCTTTCTGCGCGTTCACAAGTCGTTCCCGCAAAGAACACATAGGACAGACTGATTATGATTTCTTCAGCAAGGAAGAATCTGATGTGTGCCGGAACAGGGATGAAGAAGTATTCCGGACGGGAGCGGCAGACGAAAACGAGGAATCCTTCACTATAAACGGGAACAGGTATACCGTCATCACCAAGAGGACCCTGTATACCGATAGTTCCGGAGAGAAGTTTATCGTGGGCATCGTCAGAGATACTACTGAGAGAAACCGTGCTGAAAAGGCATTGCGCGAAAGCGAGATGAAATTCCGGGACTTTGTCGAGTTCCTCCCGCAACAGGTTTTGGAGACCGGGATGCGCGGGGAGGTCAGGTTCCTGAACCATGCTGCGATGGAGGTCCTGGGTTATTCCCGGGAAGATGTGGAGAAGGGGTTGAACGCCCAAAATTTTGTCATTCCCGGAGACCAGGGCCGTATAGGTGACATGGTAGAGAGAATTTCGCGGGGGGAACGCCCGGGCGGGATCGAGTTCACCGGAGTCAGGAAAGACGGCAGCACGTTTCCGGTCGTCATTTACCTCTCCCCCGTAATCCATGATGGTCAGACCACAGGGATGCGGGGAGTCGCCATCGATATCAGTGACCGGAACAAGATGGAGAGGGCGCTCCGGCTCGCGAACAAAAAACTCACGATACTCTCCTCGATCACCCGGCACGACATCCTAAACCAGCTGACGGCGCTGCGTTCCTATCTTGAACTCTCAAAAGGACGCGAGAAAGACCCGGTACTCGCCGGGTTCATTGCGAATGAAGAAACCGCCGCAGAAGCAATCGGCCGTCAGATCGAATTCACCCGGTATTACGAGAATATTGGTATTAATGTGCCGCGATGGCAGGATGTTGCACACCTCATCCGATCTTCCGGGTCACAACTCCCTCTCGGCACTATTATCCTGACAGTGACGTTAGGCGGTGTTGAGGTATATGCCGATCCACTGATCGAGAAAGTCTTCTACAATCTGATCGAGAACTCACTCAGGCATGGCGGCCACGTAACCCGAATTGGATTCTCCTTCACCGAATCGGTTGAAGGCGGCCTGCTCGTGTACGAGGATAACGGGACTGGCATCAGGATGGAGGACCGCGACCAGCTCTTCACCAGAGGGTTCGGGAAGCACACCGGTCTTGGTCTCTTCCTCTCCCGGGAGATTCTTGCAATTACCGATATCGTCATCCGGGAAAACGGACAACCACATAAGGGCGTTCGGTTCGAGATCGTGATCCCGAAGGACGGATACCGTTTCACCAGACAGCCGTAATGTGACTGTTCAGCAGAGAGATCAAAGTCCTGGTTCACGGTATCATATGCTTTTTAACCATACCCCCGCATACATTTTCCCGGAGAGTTCACCATGGATAAGATCGCGATCGGCCCGATGCCGTACATGAGTGTGATGCCCACCGTACTCGTGGGCGCAAACGTGAAGGGAACACCGAACTATATGACTGCTGCATGGTCGACGGTCGCTTGCATGGCACCGCCGATGGCATGTGTTGCGCTCAACCATGCCCGTCACACACTGAAGGGGATTGAAGAGAACGGGACCTTCAGCCTGAATATACCGTCAGCAAAGATGGCGGTCGAGACCGATTACTGCGGGATCACGAGCGGGGGGAACGAGGACAAATCATCAGTATTCCAGTCATTCTTCGGGAAACTCAAGACCGCCCCGATGGCCAAGGAGTGCCCGGTCAACATCGAGTGCAAAGTGTTCAAGGCCGTTGACTGCGGGAGCCATATCCTGTATATCGGGGAGATCGTGGAGATCCACGTGGACAAGGGCTGTGTTACAGACGGGAAACCGGATGTTGCAAAGATCGATCCCCTCGTATACGCCCAGATGACCTACTTCAAAGTAGGCAAACAGGCCGGCAAGGCATTCACCATCGGCCGGGATTACACAAGGAAGTAACACGGCAGAAAAGATCCGGTAAAATCCTTACGACTGCCCCAATGGAGACATCGGGGCAGAGATCTTTTTTTACTACCACAGCAGCGGTTCATCTGTGAACCAGTAGCGGATGCCCAATACTGCTATCATCAGTATCAACAGTATTCCTCGTTCGAGTGCCCGTGCATACATTGTGAAATCGTCAATTAGACTGGTTTTTGTCATAAGTATCATCAAATCCTGATGCAACAGGACTGGACCAATAGGAGAATTACACCGAGGGCTGCAAGCTGACCCGGGAAGGGAAAGGTGGGATCGGCCAGGATTGTCCCAATTTGTCGCAGTATATCTCCGGTTCTTATCATGGTATCCCGTTGCTCGATAGGATATCATCAGGGACCGTAGCTATATAAAATACCAAACTGGGGAAAGTGTGATTGCTACACTCCGGAGAGTATCAATTAAACCAACTGGTTATACATATCCGGCATGATATGGGGGATTACTCCATTCTCTTAGGGGATGGCCGGAAATTTTTCTAATTCTTTGAAAAATGAATTTTCCCCGGGGCCGCTCACTTCACCCGGGTCTGGGCCTGCTCCCGCATATACGAGAGGAGATACCATGGGCCCCCGACACCCCTGCCCGAGAACCCGCTTGCTTTCCAGCCGCAGAACGGCTGCGATCCTGGCCAGGCACCGGTCGTCGCACCCGCTCGCCGGTTGGCGTAGGTCACTCCGGACTGGATATGGTTGAAGAAATACCGGATCTCTTCCTCGTTCTCCGAGAATATGCCCGCGGTGAGACCGAAGTCAGTGTCGTTAGCCATCCGGAGGGCTTCGTCCAGGGACTCGAACGGTTCGACAATAACGAGCGGGACGAAAAGTTCTTTCTTTATAAGCGGGTGCCCGTTTTTCAGACCGGTCACAATTGTCGGCTGCACATAATGCCCCCGTGCATACCTGTCACCGCTCAGGACTTCACCTCCGGTGATGATCTTCCCGCCGTCCCGGCGGGTCCGTTCAACCGCATCCTGAAACGTTTCGACCGCTTTCCTGTCGATGACCGGCCCGACATCAGTCTCCCGCGCCCGCGGATCCCCGACGGACAGTGACTGCGTCTTTGTTTTCAGTGCCTCGGTGAACGCATCGAATATCAGGGTATGGGCATAGACCCGCGACGTGGCACTGCATTTCTGCCCACCGTAGCCAAATGCCGCCCGGGTGATCCCCTCCACCGCTTTTTTGAGATCAGCGTGGGCGGTCACGATAACCGGGTCCTTGCTCCCCATCTCGGCAACGACCGGTTTCGGGTAGGGTTGGCGCTCGGTGAAACTCCGCTGGAGCCAGACCCCCGCGTCGCGTGAGCCGGTAAAAGCGATCCCGTCGATGTCCGGGTGAGCGGTAACGATATCCCCGAACTTTCCCCCGGGACCGGTAAGGTAATGGACGGCGTCCTCCGGAACACCCCCTTCGATAAATGCCTCGTACAGCTTCAGGCATGAGAACGGCGCAGTACTGGTCGGTTTCAGGATAACGGTATTTCCGCAGATGAGTGCGGCTGCGGCCATCCCTGCAGCTAGGCTGATCGGGAAATTGAACGGCGATATCACCGCCCATGTCCCGTACGGTTTCATCACGCTCACGCTCTCCGAAAACGGGCTTTCCGGTTTCATGGGGGTGACAAAACCCCGGTTCCTGCTGAAGGCTTCCGCATGGTACCGGATCATGTCGATCGCTTCACTCACTTCGGCCATCGCCTCGGACCGGTTCTTACCGGACTCGAACGTCACCAGGGCGGACAGGAGGAATTTCTGCCGGTTCAGGATCGTTGCCGTCTTTTTTAGTATCGCGACTCGTTCGTGCCAGTCCCGCTCCCTCCATGCCGGGAACTCTTTTTTTGCCGTGGTGATTGCCAGCCTGATGAATGCCGGAGATGCTGTCTGGAACCTCCCGACGATAATTGCGGAGTCAAACGGGGCGTGGACAGTAAATTCCGGTGCGGAGTACACTTCCTGCTCCCCGATATGCAGGGGATGCGACTGGAAAAATGTGGAGGTCACCTGGTCCAATGCTTTTTCATATCGTGCATGAAAAGTCTCGTCAACGCTGATGTCGGCGTACGTCATTTTTTTCCCTGAAGTCATGGCTGGTCCACCACGTTGTCAATAACAGCAGGAGTCATGGTGCAGCCCCCGCAAATGCCTCGTCCAGTATTGCAAGTCCGGTATCGATATCCGTCTTTTCTATCGTGAGGGGGGGACAGAACCGTATCACCGATTCGCCTGCAGGGAGCAGGGTGAGCCCTTTTTCAAATGCTGCGTTCAGGATAGCGTTCCGTTCAGCGTGCGCCGGCACCCGGGTCTTCCGGTCTTTGACGAGCTCGGCACCGATCATCAGCCCGATCCCACGGACATTGCCGATGATCTCATGATTCTTCTGCATGGCTGCGAGTTTGTTCTGCAGGTACGTTCCCATCTCTATCACATGCTCGCCGAAACCTGTCCCTGCCATAACCTCTAATACCGCAAGTCCTGCGGCACACGCGGCATTGTTGCCGCCGAACGTGCTCGCATGGGAGCCGGGAGGCCAGTTCATGATCTCCCCGCTCGCTACCGTAACGCCAAGGGGCAGGCCGCCGCCGACTGCTTTCGAGAGGCAGACAATGTCCGGGACGACACCGAAATGTTCGCAGGCAAGGAACTTCCCGGTCCGGTAACAACCGGACTGGACCTCGTCGGCGACGAGCAGGATACCATTCTCGTCACAGATGGTGCGGAGTTGTTTCAAAAACGTAAGCGGCGGGACGATGTACCCTCCTTCACCCTGGATAGGTTCGACTACAATTGCCGCCACCTCCTCGGGAGCTACTTCTGTCCTGAAAATCTCTTCGCGGATGTACTGGACGACATCAAGGTCGCAGGTCCTTGATTCAAACCCGAGAGGCCGGTACGGGTTCGGGTAAGGGGCATGGATTACCGGAAGAAACGGGCCGAAATGTTTGCGCTGGATGACTTTTGCGGCAGTCAGGCTGACCGCACCGTAAGTCCTCCCGTGGAAACCCCCGTAAAACGAGATGAAATATTTCCGTTTGGTATGATACCGGGCTAGCTTGAGTGCGGCTTCGACACTCTCGGCTCCGGAATTCGAGAAATACACCCGGTTTAACGGGTCGGGAAGGAAGCTGATCAGTTTTTCCGCGAACTGTATGGGAAGTTCTGAACAGAAATCAAGGAATGCCGCGTGGGAAAGTTTCGGTACCTGGTTCCGGACAGCCCTGACGACTGCAGGGTGATTCCAGCCAAGGTTCATGACCGCGATGCCTGCCGAGAAGTCAAGGTACCGGTTGCCATCGACGTCCCAGAGGTTCATCCCCTTAGCCCGTTCGAGCACGAGCGGGTACTCCCGCACCATGGACTGCGAAACAACGCGGGCGTCCCGTTCAAGGATAGCACGTGCTTTTGGTCCCGGGGGGTGGACCGTTATGCGAGGTTCCATGTGGTAGACTCTGCTTCATCGATTTAATACTATCGGTATGGAAGAGGGACGAGTTCCGGTTATCCCCGCTCATCCATCATCCGTGCGACCCATGCTGCACGCTCCTGCGGCGACAACGGATCCGGCACGGGATAACCGTCTTCATAGACCGGGGCATCATGCCGGTACATAACGCCAAGCCCGATCCGTGCATCGGTGTTGTAGTCCCATTCCCGGGCCTTCTCATAGGCAGCCCGGTGGTCGCGTACGTCAGCTTCGGTCCAGTCATACACCCGGGCATTGTAATTCTCCGTCTGATCATTATACGAGGCGCAGATCTGGAGGATATCGATGAAGGAAAATCCCCGGTGGTCAAGAGCCTGCCGTATAAGATACCTGAGCTGGTCCTGCCGCCGGGTATATCCCCGTGCGATGAAACTGGCCCCGGACGCGAGCATCAGGTCAAGCGGGTTTATTGGCAACTCCTTCTCGCCGGTTGGTGTTGAACGTCCCCGGAATCCGGAAGGAGATGTCGGGGTATACTGGCCAGTCGTCAGCGCATACACACGGTTGTCGTGGACGATGACAGTGACATCGAGGTTCCGTTTCGCCCCGAAGATCAGGTGGTCAAGCCCTTCGGCGTAACAGTCACCGTCGCCGGCAATGCAGATGACTTTGAGGTCCGGGTTTGCCAGCCGTATACCGGTCGCCACCGGGATGGTCCTGCCATGCAGGGTGTAGAACCCGTTGAGGTTCAGGTAATCAAACATCTTTCCGTGCTGCCCGATCCCGGCGACGATTACGATGTTTTCGAGCGGGGTTCCTTCTTCTGCCACGGAAATGAGGACGTCCTTTAGCGCGTGCTGGATGGCAAAGTTCCCGCACCCGGGGCACCATACATTCTTTGCCCGGCTGATCAGTTCCCGTTCGGTCATGAGATCACCTTCCGGATCTCCGATTCCAGTTCTTCCACCGTAAACGGACGGCCGTCGTACTTCAGGATGAGGCCATCGGGTACGTACCCGAACTGCCTGACAAGCCGGGCAAGCTGGCCGGATTCGTTGGTCTCGACAGCATAGAACCGCTCGACCCCTTCCATCGCAGCAGCGAACGTGCGTTCGGGAAAAGGCCAGAGCCCGACAGGCTGGACGACCCTGAGACCCATCTTCTCTCCAAGTTCCCTGCAGATCCCCTTGTTGGATCCCCAGCAGAGCAGAGCTGTCTCAGCCCCGGTATCCCCCCCAACGGGTACCGTATCCATCCCTTCCAGCTCTTCTTTCAGACCCTGCATCTTCTTCGCGCGCTTGTCGGCCATGGCCCGGGTAACCCGGATGTCTTCAGTTGTTATCCCTTCAGGATCGTGGACATGGCTGTTGACACGGACCACATCTCCTTTCATTGGCGGAAACCTCATCGGGGAGATGCCGGAATCTGAAAATGCATATCTCAGGTAGGGATGGATCCCACTCTCACCGGACACAGGTGATATGTCGCAGGCACAGGTGTCAGCCGGATCAAGGGTGTAGAGCCCTTCGCAGAGGATCTTATCTGAAAGAAGGATCACTGGGATCTGGTATTTCCATGCAAGATTCATACCAGCGTTCGCCCATTTCCGTGCTTCCTGAGCATTCCCAGGGGCAACGACGAGCCGGGGAAAATCCCCTTGGCCGGCGCCGATAGCAAACTGTAGATCGGACTGCGCAGTGTATGTCGCAAGGCCGGTGCTGGGTCCCGTCCGCTGTCCCAGCACGATAACGACCGGGAGTTCGGCGATACCGGAGAGACCCAGCGCTTCGGTCATCAGGCAAAACCCGCCGCCCGAAGTGCCAACGGCTGCACGGGTGCCGGCATACGCACTTCCGAGTGCCATCAGGATGACCGCTATCTCACTCTCGGGCTGGATCACCCGGATCCCCGCGTCACCGGCGCTTGCCGCAAGGAAATGCAGGAGGTTTGATGTAGGCGACATGGGGTACCCGATATACAGCCCGAGACCGGCCTCAACAAGACCGATGCCGATCGCTTCGTTGCCGGAAAATACGGGAAATTGCCGGCCGCCGGGAAAGACAACCTTAATCCCCGGTTCTGATTGTTCATATCCCCTGCGGGCGACGCGGAGGTTCTGTTCCGTCCCTTTTGGATACGATTTCCTCAGCACCTCTGAGGCGCTTGTCCAGTCGATACCAGCTGCCTTTACAAAAGCACCAATGATCGCCGAGTTCCCCATCACCGCGGGAGCCTGTTCTGTGTCAAGTATTTCCCGGACACCGATCCCGATTCCTCCGTGGATTTTTACGGTATCGGTATTCCGGATGATGACCCCCGCTGCATCCAAGCGCGGCTGGTGCAGTTTCACGGTATCGTGGTCGAGAGCGAGGATGAAATCCACCTGTTCCCTGACCGCGCCAACCGGACGATGTGCACCCCGGATGATTGCAAAATTATGACCGCCTTTGATCAGGGAGGGGTAGTCAAAGTACATGTGTATATGATATCCCTGCCGGGCGAGGAGGTGCGCGATTACCTGCCCGGCGCTGGATATGCCTTCGCCGGCTTTCCCTCCGATGAGGACCGATATTTCCCCGTCTGACACGAAAAACGACCTTCCGCAACGAATGAGAACTGTTTCTTCGTCCCTTTTATAAAATGGTATCTCCCAATGAGGATGCTGGTTGTTTAATTTCTTCAGAACCTCAGGTCTTGTGTCACATCGTCAGTAGTGAACATGACACCGGGATTCATAATTCCCTGTGGACCGAAGAGGTCTTTGATTTCCCGGAAATAGACATAAGCCATGTCCTATCCTTCAACCGGGGGGGTACTTTGACCGGTTCCTGCCTGCCCCATGTTCACCGGAGATAGTGCCCCCATGAAGATTTTTCGGCTTTGGAGAAAATCCCATTCAAATGCTTTTTCCTGAAACTTTGTCGACGGACAATAGTTACTTTTACCACGTGCAATCCCTATCGGGATATAGTCACTGATTACATTAATGCATGAACGAGTTCTCTGTACTATCATGGAGTTAGGGGATCTGTTCCTGCAGTTTATTGAGCGGTACCACCAGGTTCTCCTTGAGGCAGACAGGAATGAAATAGGCAACACCGGCTTTCCTGACATCACCATCAGTCAGTATTTTTACCTGCAGGGTATCCAGCGCAACAATAACATCACCCTGACTGAGCTGGCCCTAAAAATCGGCGTCTCAAAACCTTCGGCAAACGCAGCGATTACAAGACTCATGAAGGATGAGTTTATTATCCGGACCCGGTCCGATATTGACCAGCGCAAATTCCACTTGTCCCTGAGCAAGAAAGGTCACCAGGTTTTTGAACACAAACAACGGGCGTACCGGAAATTTATCGAGCAGCTGGAGAAAACCACAACGGAAAACCAGCAGAAGATCCTTGTTAAGGCCTTCAGGATCATGATCGATTATTCCCCGGATAAGGGAGAATAGCTTTTGAGATAACACACAATTGATTGTTAAAAATTCAAAAAACAATTTAATTTGGGTTCGAATCCCCATAGCAGCGATACAGGGATATTTTAAGAAGGAAAAAAACTAATTATAATTATCTAAAGGCGTTGCGAGGTGACTATATGCCAACGAGTAAGAAACAGATGGTGAAGCTGAACCAAGTGAAGAAGGCCAAGGCAGAAGAGCTGTCGAAGCAGGCGGCTGCGGGTAGCCAAGAGGCCAAGAAGAAGCTCAAGAAACTTGAGAAAAAGCTCAAGTGAGCTTCTGGGAATTTCCAACTATTTTTATTTTCCATTTAAGGGCTAACAGGTTCTGTTGCCTTGTCGGAACTTTTAATAGTCAACGATGATATTTTACGGTGATATCATTTTATTAAGTTCCATTAACGCAACAGTACATTCTGACAAAATTTTTAATTTATCACCAGTTAACAATGTGTTATTAAATAAAGTTAGTTAGTATAACAAACTATAAATTGTTCCGTGTGAACTACTTCATTATGCAAAACGAACGGTTCGAAAAAGGTATGAAAAAACTGGAGGAAATCGATGGAGACGCCGGGAAAAATGTGTACGGGCGCCTTAATTCGATCTCGCCATTTATGGCCAGGTACCTGGTCGAGTCTTTCGGGGAAGTCTGTGCCCTGCCCCAGATCAGCAACCGTGAGCGGGAGATTGCAGTAATCGGTGCCTGCACATCGCTCGGCTATGCACTTCCCCAGTTAAAAGTTCACATCCACGCAGGTCTCAATGTCGGACTGACAAAAGATGAGATCATCGCGATCATCAACACAATGAGCGCCTACGCCGGGTTTCCGGCAACCCTCAATGCCCTCTTCGCTGCGCAGGAAGTTTTCGTGGAACGAGGACTCTCATAATTCCATCTTTCGCAATGCAGATGCCTGATTAATTCCTGCAGATCATTATTTCATGAAAAATCAAATCTTCTCTGATTTCCATATAAAATCCTTATTGTATCGGAATTTTGTCGATTGTCAGTAGTTTTCCACAAACCGGATTTCTCTCTTTTCTGCCGGATAATTTATACCTGATGCCGGATTATTGCAGTAAAACGAGGGGTCGTGGAGCACAGTGAGCCAGCAGATCGTGCACGAGCACGACGTAATAATCATTGGCGGTGGCCTGACCGGGCTGAGGGCGGCACTGGAGTTTTCCCGGGCCGGTATTAACAGTGCGGTGATCTCGAAGGTGCATCCTTTGCGATCCCATTCAGTTGCAGCGCAGGGAGGGATGAACGCCGCGCTGGGTAACGTCCGGGGAGAGGGGGATTCTGAAGACAGCTGGGAGCGTCATGCTTACGACACGGTGAAAGGTTCAGATTTCCTTGCGGACCAGAACGCTGTCATTATCATGTGCAGGGAGGCCCCCGCTACCGTCATCGAACTAGAGCATATGGGTACGGTATGGTCCCGGTTGGAGGACGGCAAGATTGCCCAGCGACCGTTTGGCGGGGCCGGGTTTCCCCGAACCTGTTACGCTGCGGATCGAACAGGTCATACTGTCGTTCATACTCTCTATGAGCAACTGGTAGCAGCCGGGATTCCGGTATACGAGGAATTTTTCGTGACATCACTGGTTACCAGTGAGGGGAGATGCACCGGGTGCACCGCTCTCGAGATCATGACCGGAACGGTCCACGGGTTTTCTGCGAAAGCGACCCTCATGGCCACCGGGGGATTCGGGAGGATCTATGCCCGGTCGACAAACGCACTCATCAATACCGGTGACGGGCAGGCGCTCGCATTCCGCGCCGGTGCCCGGCTCAAAGACATGGAGTTCGTCCAGTTCCACCCCACCACACTCTTCGGGAACAATATCCTGATCTCGGAGGCAGCCCGGGGAGAGGGGGGAATTCTCCTCAACAACATGAGTGAACGGTTCATGGCACGGTACGCCCCGAAGTCGCTGGACCTCGCGCCACGGGACGTTGTCGCACGGGCGATCGAGCAGGAGATCGAGTCCGGGCGCGGGTTCGACGGGGAGTACGTCCATCTTGACCTCCGCCATCTGGGTGCGGAGCTGATCAGGGAACGACTACCGGGTATCCGGCAGATCGGAATGGATTTTGCCGGTGTGGATCCTATCACAGGTCCGGTTCCCATCCAACCTGGCCAGCATTACTCAATGGGCGGGATCGATGTGGACGTCAGCGGGAGATCATCGCTTCCCGGACTTTACGCTGCGGGGGAATGTGCATGCATCAGTGTTCACGGCGCAAACCGGCTCGGGGGAAATTCCCTTCTCGAAACCGTGGTATTCGGGCGGCTGGTCGCAGAGGCGATAATACGGGAATTGCCGTCAATGCAAGAGCCGGACCAGGAGGTGCTGACAACCGCCATGGATAAGGCAAAAACAGTAATCGACGGCATACTCAGCCGGACCGGCGGGGAGCCGTTCTTCTCTATCCGGGACAGCCTCAAAGAGATCATGTTCAGAGACTTCGGCATATTCCGGGATGCTCGTACTATGGAAACCGGGCTTGCCGAAATAAGGAAACTCAAAGAGCGGGTAGGAGACGTCTCACTCTCCGGACGGGAGAGGAGCGCGAACCCTGCGCTCATCCAGTATCTTGAACTGGAAAATATGCTGGTAGCAGCAGAGATTGTTGCACTCGGGGCCATTGAGCGGAAAGAGAGCAGGGGTTCGCACATGAGAACGGATTACCCGGAACGGGACGATATCCGGTTCCTGCATCATACCCTCGCAACCGTACATGAGGGAAAAATCACCATCTCACAAGGACCAGTGATCATGGGGCTGTTTGAACCTGAGGAGCGTGTGTACTGAATGAAGCTCAGGGTTTTCCGGTACCACAAAGAGATTAAGTCTCCCCGTTACGATACATTTGCGATCGAACCGTCGCCAGGCCTGACTGTGCTGGGTGCGCTGTTTAAGGTGCAGGAGCAGTATGATGACTCCCTTGCGTTCCGGTACTCCTGCAGGGGTGCTGTGTGCGGGACCTGCGCAATGCTGATCAACCGGGTGCCCCGACTGGCCTGCCGGACGCAGCTGGAAGCGCTCCTGGCAGGGAATCTGGACACCCCGCTTTCCCGTACTCCGTTCACTGGTTTAGCCGAACCCTGGGACCCACGGGAAGAAGTTATCATCGAACCGCTTCCCCACCTGCCAATCATCAGGGATCTTATCGTCGACATGACTTCGTTTTTCCAGCGATACCGGGAGATCGAACCCGTGTTCCGGCCTGACGGCCCGGACCCGGAAACAGAGAGGCTAATGGACCCGCAAGCCGTCAGGGAGCTCGGACAATATACCTCCTGCATTCTCTGTGCGATCTGCTATGCAGCCTGTCCGGTCAACGGGAAAAATCCCCGGTATGCCGGACCGGCTGCCCTTGCAAAAGTCTACCGGTTCCACATCGATCCCCGCGAAAAAAAAAGCCCGAGCCGCCTCATTCTGGCAGACACCCCGGACGGGTGGTGGGGATGTGAATTCCATACAAACTGTCGGAAGGTATGCCCAAAAGGCGTACCCCCGGACCTTGCAATAGGCCGTGCCCGACAGGAGATCAAAAAAATGAAAGACCTGAATGACTCAAAGAATCTTTCAGGAGAGACGTGATGATGCGGGAAGAGAGAGACTCGCTGGGCGTTCGTAACGTCCCGGCCAAGGCATATTACGGTATCCAGACCCTCAGGGCGGTCGAGAATTTTCCGGTGAGCGGACGCCGTGAGCGACCGGAGCTTATCCGCTCGTATGCCGTCATAAAGAAAGCAGCAGCTCTTGCCAATATAGATCTCGGGGTTCTCGACCCGGAACGGGGCGAAGCTATTGTTCAGGCGGCGACAGAAGTTGCGGAAGGGAAATTTGCCGACCAGTTCCCGGTCGACATCTACCAGGCAGGGGCAGGCACTTCATTTAACATGAACGTGAACGAGGTCATCGCAAACCGTGCCCTGGAGATCCTTGGGAAACCACGGGGGGCCTATGACCATCTTAGCCCCAACGACCACGTCAACCTGTCCCAATCGACCAACGACACGTTCCCCACCGCTGCGCACCTTGCAATCGTCACCGATGCCTGCCGGCTCGATTCCGTGCTCGGTGACCTTGCACTTTCGCTGGAGCGGAAAGGGATCGAATTTTCTAGTCTGCCCAAGACCGGGCGGACACACCTGATGGATGCGCTCCCGGTCACGCTTGGTGACGAATTCTCGGCATACGGTTCAGCGATAAGGCGTGCTGCAGAACGAATCCGGGAACGCCAGGTCGGGCTGCTCGAAGTAGCGATCGGCGGCACGGCTACAGGCACCGGGGCAAATGCCCCCCCGGAGTTCCGGGAGACTGTCATCCGGAACCTGTGTACCCTTACCGGACTTGATCTGATCCCGGCACGCAACAGCTTTGAAGCGCTGCAGAGCAGGGCCCAGCTGGCTGCGTTCTCAAGTTCCCTGAGGGAACTAGCCCTCGACCTGATCCGGATTGCAAATGACCTCCGGCTCATGAGCTCTGGGCCGGCCTCCGGGCTTGATGAGATTGTTTTGCCCCCGGTCCAACCGGGTTCTTCCATCATGCCCGGAAAAGTCAACCCGGTTATGGCGGAATGCACGGATATGATTGCTTTCCAGATTATTGGCAACGACACTACGGTCACGTTAGCCGTGCAGGCCGGCCAGTTCGAGCTAAACGTCATGACACCGGTCATCGTGCACAACATCCTTGAGTCTATCTCGCTCCTGACCCATTACCTCCCGGTATTCACCATCCACTGCATCGACGGGATAGAAGCAAATGAGGATCGGCTCCTTGCCTATATTGGCACCAATCCGATACTTGCAACGTTCCTCACTCCGAAGATCGGATATCTCAGGGCCGCAGAGATAGCACATGAAGCCATGGTCAAACGAAAGACGATCCGGGAAATTGCCTTAGAGAAAAAGATTATCACACCGGCAGAGGCAGATACGATGTTCGACATCAGGACAATTGCACGGAATCAGATCAAAGGCCCTGATGAGGCCCCTTAACTATATGGCAGGGGATTTGTCAGACATGACGGATCCCGGTGTACCCCGAGATCTCCGTGCTGGTCGTGCAGAGATTTTTGATGTTCATGGCATGGACGTCGTCGTTGCCGGTTAGCCGTGCAAAGTCTTTCAGCTCTTCAGTGGACACCCTGAGGAAATTTTCCAGCCGTTTTGCGGATATCTCGGGTTTTAAACGGTCGCGGAGGTCAGATTTCTGGGTGGTCACCCCGACCGGACAATTTCCGGTATGGCACATACGGTACTGCTGACAGGCGCAGGCCATCAGCGCCGCAGTGCCGATCGCGATGGCATCGGCACCGAGGGCAAGACCTTTGGCAAAGTCAGATGAGATCCGGAATCCACCGGTCATGACAAGTGATATATTCTTCTCCCCGTGCATATCGAGGAATTTCCTTGCCCGGTACAGGGCAAATATTGTCGGGACCGAGGTCGAGGCCTTAATGTACTTCAGGGCGGCCCCTGTCGCACCCGGCCTGCCGTCAATCGTCACAAAATCAGGGTGTGCATGGAATATCGCCTCCAGGTCCTCCTCAATATCCCCGGCTGCTATCTTGATCCCGATCGGTTTTCCTCCGGATTTCTCCCTCAGCCATCTGACTTTTTCCCTGAGATCGTCTGGATTTTTTATATCTTCGTAACTGGCAGGACTCAGGATGTCCATACCTTCAGGATACCCCCGGATCCTGGCGATCTCTGCGGTCACTTTTTCGGCAGGGAGACGGGCACCCATGCCGGGTTCTGCAGATTGACCAATCTTGATCTCTATCGCATCTGCTGTTTTCAGGTTCTCATCGGTCACACTGTATCGGTTCGGGACATATTCGAAGATATACCGGTATGCATAAGCCTTCTCTTCCGGGAGGATCCCGCCTTCTCCCGATCCTATGGCGGTCTTAACTGCAGCGCTTCCCTGTGCAAGTGCGATCTTCACTTCCCGGGACAATGCCCCAAATGACATGTGCGTGACATAAACAGGCGTTTCAATTACGAGGGGGTACTTTGCTTTGGGTCCGATGATGGTCTGTGTATTGACCGGGACATCACTGTTCCGGGGAATTCTTGCTATCTGGGCGCCTTTAATCAGGATCTCGTCCCACGAAATTACGGGATTTTTTGTCTTCATCGGCTCGATTATTGATTCTCCTGTCGTCGCCATCGTATGGATGTCAGCAAGATAGAACTCGGTCTCGTCAAAGTGCCGTTCCCACGGGGCGAGGTATCCCCTCATAGGTTCGGATACCGAAGATTTGACGGATATGGGTGCCTTGTAATCAGGAACAGGGATCTCCGAGCTTTCCTTTGCGGTGTAATCCGGGACCGGGATGAGGTGAGTCTTGTCTGAAGAACAAATTGGACATACCCAGTCCTCAGGAAAATCCCGTGGCTCTGTTCCGGGTTTTACATGGGTTGGTGAATTTCCGCGGGCGGAATCATACTCGAAGACATTACAGACGTCACATCGGTACAGGGTCATCGTTCACTGCTCTCTGGTGGTCATGCAATCGTTTAAAGGTTTTTCATTTGCCGTGGAACACGGGAATCAGGGTGCCGGGTGCCTGCCTGCCATTTCCAGCTGAAAGAGATAATTTTCACGGCGTGCCTTATAGGCTTCGCCTCCTGTCCCGTACGGGACATACTCAGAGACTTTCCACCCGGACGAGGCCAACCGTAGTTTCGCAGAGTCGGATAGGCCTTTGAGGAACCCAAGCTCCACCTGCTCTTTTTTTATAGTGTTCCCGGTTTGTATCCATGCGATGATTTCCGGGTCATGCGTCCCGACGCACAACTCACGACCATTTCCGGCAACATGCCCGATAAGGGATTTCAGCCGTTCCTGAATGGCAGTAAAATCCATAATGTCTCCCTGGTACGTCCCTTTTACCAGCCTGATCCTGATACCGCTGCTTGTACAGAGATCGCAGTCTGAGGATGTTCGATAAAGATACGCCTGGAGCGCCAGTGTAACTTCCTGATGCTCTTCTGCCATCACCCTTGCTGACTGGAGAGTATCCTCAACATAATCCCTGCCTTCCATGTCAATCTCGATTTTTACCTTCAGTTCCCCAGCTTCGTGGAAGAGGATGGTGAGGTTCCTGAAATATTCCGCCCTGTCAAAGAGTATCCCAAGCGACGTGGGTTTTACCGAGACTGACGCTGATAGTGCCTGTCGTGCGAGAGTCCTGATGCACAGGATGTTCTCTTCGACTGCTGAATCAACCTGCACAGCGTTCTCCGCATATTCTGCCAGTGGTGAAACCGTGCATCGGATACCCTGTGCATTCCGCTGCCTGCACCACGCCACTACCTGGTCAAGGTCCTGCAGGGACCAGCGGTCATCACCGCTCATGAAGTCACAGTATCTTAAGGTGCTATATATACTCTTCCCCTTCCCGGGGCTTTGCACGTAACGTCCCTTTCCGACCTGACTTTACGTGCAAAGCCCTTGATCCTGAAGCAGCCCCTTCACTATTAAAGCGGGGTAAGATACTCAGCGGATCCTGCATCCGGAAACACGAAAACTCCATGTATTATGAACGCAATTGAAGAATTAACCTATAGGAGTGGCATAATTTGAATACTATAATTGTCAGATGGGGAGTCGATATTGCGCTTGCGGTATCGTTTATCCTCTGCTTTATCACGGGAGTCATAAAATATACGTACCTTATGGCGTTGCTCGGGCTTACCAGTCTGGTCTACCCGGCAGCAATCCTGACTGATCTCCATGACTGGACCGGGCTTGCACTCGGATTCCTGGTCGCTATTCACCTGATACTCAACCGCAGGTGGATCATCGCAACGACCAGGAAAATTCTTTCCGGCAAAACTGAAGAGCCCTGAAACGGGCATCCCGGTATTGATGAGGAATACTACCCGGGTCATTATTTTAAGTCGAGGATTTTCATTCTCCTTACAGAAAGAAGAGGTGGGTCTTGTCCTCCTCTATAAAAATGAGGGGATTGGGATTCCCATTACAGAGAAGGAAAACATTTTCAATCATAAATATTTCAAGAACACCGGTTTTCTTTTTTTCCTCACTCAGGAGATCCTCTCCATCACAGGTCTCACTATCAAAGAGAACGGTGCGGAGGGAAAGGACGCACGGTTCGAGATCTTTATCCTGCAGGGCGTTTTTCGCTATCATGATACTGCATAAATTTTACTATTCTTTTGCAGATATTTGGAAAAATGACAAGGCTCCTATAATGCATGGTTTGAGCGGAAATTACACGGTTTTTATCGCGGTAATGAAACGGTCACGGATCTGATCCGGGGTCAACGGAATGTTCTGGACATTGGCATTTCCCGGGAGGATGCGTGCATGGATGAAACATGGACCCCTGCCGGAGGATGCATGGAACGCTTCGGTGAGGTCAGCGGGGTTATGCACAGTCCATGTGTGCTCAAATCCGGCACCTATAGCCATGAGCCTGAGATCTGCAGTCTCGCGCCCGGGTCTCGGCTGGTTACCAGTGCTGCCGAAGACACCGTTATCCAGACAGATTATGGTCAGGTTTTTAGGTGTAGCCCCAGCAATGACCGGAAGGATTGATGATCCAAGGAGACTTCCGTCGCCGTCAATCACAATGACCCTTTTGTCAGATCGGGAAGTAGCGATACCGAGGCCAATCGCTGACGCCTGGGTGTAACTTCCCAGCATATAGAAATTGAGTTCGCGATCATAAGCTGCATAGAGTTCCTTTGAGGGCACACCGATATTAGAGATAATCACTTCATCACGAACTTCTTGTGTGATGACTTTGATTGCATCGAACCTTGTCATAATCGGGGTGCACCATGTCCTTTGGTACTGGACAGCCGGCCGCGGGCAGCAGGCTAGTAATGATGTATCATTAGGTCCCGAAGATGGGGTTTCATCGATGCACCCTGGCTCAACGAGAACAACGTAGGGGGTTCGCTTATCATACGCCCGGGAGATCGCTGCACCAATCTCATGTGCTGTATCGGGCCTGGAAAGTACCGTGAATGGGATCCCTGCAGCTGCAAGAATGCGGGTCAGGGAACGGTTGAAGGGGATCTGAGCAGGGATATTTTCTGTTTTACCGCCCCTCCAGCTGGCAAGGATCGGAAGAGGCAGTCCGAAGGTTACGGTCAGGGAGAGGATAGCGTTAAGCATGTTTCCCAGTCCTGAACTTTGGATCGCAATCATCGGTCGGTCTCCGGCAAGGTACGCTCCTGCTGAGATCCCGACACCATCTTCTTCCCTTGTCAACCCGATATGTCTGAACTCTTCAGGAAGACGGAAGAACAAACCCTTCGCCCGATCACAGGGGATGGAACTCACGAGGTTTATCTCCTCCTTCTTCATTTCATAAATTATCCGGGTGTCATCCATAGTGTGTGATCCACTCCTTCAGCATTGAAGCAAAGCTGTCCTTTGGTTCTTCCACGGTGATCACGATGGCGGGCTCAATTGGATTGAGCGTATAATCTTCTTTTACCAGTTTATACCCTCCGCCCGTGAGGTTTAATAGGATATGATCGCTGCCCGTCACTGAACCTGATTCAACAGCCTGTACAAGCGCTGCAGTCGCAACTGCTGCCGCCGGATCGAGGTCGATACCTATTGTATCACTAATGAGTTTCATAGCATCGTTGCCTGCAGTGTTTGAAACGGTATACATCACACCATTAGTATCCAGCAGTGCATCAAAAAGCCCTCCGCGGATCCCATACGGGGGATTGCGGTTTGTCAGCATATCCGACATTACCTGATTAATGCACTCGCGTGCATGAGGCATATCGACGTCCGGGTTGATCTCACGCCGGCGATCACGCCAGGCTGATACCATGGGAACAAACGGTTCGTTCTGTGCGAGATGGAGCTGCGGAAGTTTTGTCCCAAAGCGCCCGTCTCGTTTCAGGCGCAGAGCTGCTTCCCATGCAGATATCCCGCCTGTACCGCTTCCGACAGCCTGGAAATAATAATCAGGCATCCTTCCTGCAGTCACTGCCGCGTCAAGCATTACCGTTCCCATCGCGTCCCTTCGGGCGACATTCTTTGCACCGCCTTCCGGAATGCAGCCAGAGATGGCCGCCAGTGTCCCGCTAACGAGGATGGCATCGCTGTAATCACCCTTTACTGCAACCAGGAAAACATTGTCTGGTTCTTCAGTGGTCCAGAGACGAGAAACCGCTTTTTCCGGGACTACGATGACTACCGGCATGCAGAACCGGGTTGCGATCTCGGCAAATGCCCTGCCGGTATTTCCCGCAGACGCTATGACCGGGATTTTTCCCGGGAAATCTTTCATCCGCTGTAGCGTAACAAGTGCTTCCAGTTCCTTGAACGAGCATGAAGTGAGGTTTGCGCCCTGTTCCGGGAAATAACCGGAGAACGAGACAAGGAGATTTTTAAGCCCAAGTTCCCGGTTGAGCTCTTTACTCATGAACGTGACCGGTCCTCCCGACGGAAGCAAGGGGGATTCAACCGGAAGCCAGCACAGGTAGCGGAAAATGCCCGTATAGCAGGACAGATTCAGTTTCCAATCGAGATATTCGACCCTTAACAGGGAATCATGCCCGTCAGGACAGTTGAGGGCCGCGAGATCCTTGACAATCTCTCCTCCACCAACACAACGGATCTGGTACTTTGGAATGATCCTGTTACCGGACCTGTGTACGCGGTGACGGTCATGTTGCAAACGGGTAGATGGGATCATGACGCCACTCATAAAATCCTGATATCTTCAAGCCGGACGTGGATACCGTCCTTCTTCTTCAGTACCATGTTAACGACTGCAGTATGGGAAAGGTTCATCATGCAGTATCCCGGCAGGAACCGCTGACGTGTACCGAGCATGGGAGGATTGGTAACTGTCTCAGCTAACCCCTCAAACGCGTGGACATGGTACGCCTGCACATCGTGAGGAGTTTTCCTGCGTGCCGCCAGAGGTCCAACCGTATGGCATTCCAGAACTCCGGTCACCATGTTGACAGAAATGACTCTCAGTGCATGGTAGACCGGACAGCCGGGGCCCGCCGGCCGACCGGTAACCAGATCGCCTGCACGGATATTCCACTTCTCGACAAGATCTGCCCGGAACGGCACGATGAACTTCCGGGCTGATGGTTCACCAGGGAACGCCCGGAGCACAAAATCATACTGGTTGCCGAGGACATCACGCCCGGAAAAAACTGCTGTTTCATGACTCACTCCCTGTTCAGGGTTATAATACGGGCAGTCGGTGTATGCTTTTGTCCCGGCAACAACCGATATTATGAATGCGTTGCAGTCCTGTATGCCGCAGGCTCCGCAATCTTTGCCCGGGGGTGTCCACCGGGTCATTTTAATCCCCCCGGTAGAGATTGTCCGCCTCATCAAGTGGACGGATGACTCCAAAATGGTGCTGCCAACCTATGTCTTTCTTACCGATACAGATCGTGCACACCCCAAGAGGGGGAGTTCCACGGAGCGTTATCGTGTTGGGATCGCTAATATCAGGAGATTTTGCGATAGCCTGCATCAGGTACCGGAGGCCCGTTCCCTGGACTGCATTGGTTTCAATGATATCTATGGCCGGGATCACGCTGCGGATGCATTCCCGGAATACTTCTTTTTCTGCCTGGGAAACAAGATCGGTCTTGGTCACTACCGCGGAATCGGCAAGGGCGATAAGCGGGGCCATTTTCAGGGGCGAGTTGCTTCCTGAAACTGCCGGGAGCACGGCAATCCCGAATGCCTGGGTAGTGTATGGCGTACATCTCAGGCAGAGCCCGGCACTCTCGACAATGAGCATACTTGCACTCAATTTTTCTGCCCAGGAAATGGCGTCACGCAGGACCATGATTCCCATATGGTCAGGGCATAGATCTCCAGAGTAGACCTTCCGGGTCTGAATTCCGAACTCCTCATTCAGCTCCTCGTCCTCAAAGGCGCGGACCACATCAATCTTGAGATATACGGGATCTCCACCCTTACGGAACTCACGGATGATCTGACGGATTACCGCGGTCTTTCCCGCACTTGGCGGGCCAGCCACTATCACGAGTTTCATACTGGTGAGACTAGGCCCTTTCGTGACTCTTCGTAATCGCCAATAAGTTCACCGCTGCGTATCTTCTCCCTGATGTTCCAGAGGAATGCCTCGATGCCTTCCATGTGGGAGATCATCGAACATTCCTTCCCTTGAGGTTCGATCACTCGTGACACAGATCCGTTTTTCATGACAATACGCCGGTCGGTGATTAACGCAAGGTAGGGATCATGGGTTACAAAGATCACTGCTTTTTTGGACTCTTTTAAGCAGCTGATGACCTTTTCCTTGAAAATACCAGCATTCTCCACCTCGTCGAGAAGCAGTATCGGCGCTTGTCCGATAAGTATTGCATCTGCGATCAGGAGCGATCGGGTCTGGCCTCCGGAGAGGGAGGTCATTCGCTGGGATCCGCTGATTTTTTCTCCGGTGAACTTGTTTGCGAATGCAATTGTCCGGGCACTGAGGTCCCGGGTATCGCTGTCCCGTGCCTTAATGTGAAGCATCAGGAACCGCTCAACGGTCATATCGGCTATCACCCGGGTGTTCTGAGTGATAAGGACAATAGGTTTCTTCGAAGGATCGCGGACCAATTCGTCAGCGGGTGGAGCGCCGTTTACCAGCACTTTTCTCCCGGTTACGGTATCGTTCTGTGCAAGGACTTCAATATCGTTGATGAATGCCGACTTCCCTGAACCGGTCGGTCCGACAATCGAGAGTGTATCGCCTGGGCGGATGATAATCTTGTCAAACCCCTCCATCTCTCCGAAGCAATTTGTGCCAGGAAGGACAGTAAGTTCGTATGTCTGATCACTAAGCATTGCATGGATATAGGAACAGCCATTCATATATTTTTCCTATTTTACAAAAAAGTTATCCTTAAAGTAATAATTTAAATCAATTAAATGTCATATAAAGGTTAATTATGTTATCAAAAAGAATTTTCCACACTGATTTTGCGACAGCGCTGAATGAAGAACTGGAAAAAAAGGACATGACCGTCAAGGACCTTGCCGATGTCACAGGTATCCCTGCATCGACGCTTTATAAAGTAACCCTGGGCAAGAGGGACCCCCGGTTTTCTACAGTAAAAAAGATCGTCGCAGCGCTTGAACCGGAACACAACCAGTTCATTGCAGTCATTGGGGCAAAGTTCATTCTAGACTCAATCGAATTCAGTGAGTTTGGTATAAACGGGAAAGTGTTCGCAGTCCGTGGCTACTCTGCTAATTCTTTGGAAGAATGCATCATCGCTGCAGCACGTGCGGAAAAAGATGGTGCGGCCGGAATTGTCTGCGCCCCCATCCTTGCATCAATCGTCGAGAAGATCGTTGATATCCCGGTTTCGATGCTTCACCCGGACCAGGTATGTGTCCGCGATGCAATCGCTATCGTCAGCAGGAAAATCGGGTGATAATGCAAAAACAACAGTCAGTTTTTTTAACCCTGCTTCATATCTTTTGAAGGGAATCTGCATGGAACGGAAAGACAGGGTAAGGATCGGTCATCTCTCCACGGTGTACCATACATCGTTCATCCTGAGGGGATCCAATCTGTTGGAAGACCAGAACATATCGGCAGAATGGTCGCTCTATCCATCAGGACCTGATATCGTCAACGCCATGGAAGCGGGGACAATCGACATCGGGTATATCGGCCTGCCTCCGGTCATCATCGGGATTGACCGGGGAGTTCCTCTCTGCTGTATTGCCGGAGGACACATTGAAGGTACGGTTATGATTGCCGGAAGTGCAGTAAAAACTTTAGCTGAATGCAGTGGGATGGCAGAGTTCCTTATCCAATTTTCCGGAAGTGCGATCGGATGTCCGCCCCGAGGTTCCATTCACGATGTGATCGTAAACAAACTCCTGCAGGAATATGGAATTCCCGGTGTCGCGGTCAGGAATTATCCATGGGCAGATTTCCTTCCCGATGCACTTTTGAACGGTGAAATTGCGGCCGCAGCCGGAACGCCCGCGCTTGCCGTTGCAGGAATGCGCTTTGCCGGGGCAAGGATAGCAATAAACCCGGATTTGTTGTGGCCATTCAACCCAAGTTACGGTATTGTCGTCATGAGAGACGCGTTACTGCATAAAGATCTTCTTACGAGGTTCCTTATAGCTCATGAAGCGGCAAGCGAGATGATCCGTTATAATCCACGTACCTGCGCAAGGATAGTTGCTAAAGTTACAGGAATGGTTGAAGAAGATTTTGTGATGGAGACCTACGCCATCTCCCCGAAATATTGTGCAGCCCTCCCGGAGGAGTACATTGATTCAACGCTGAAATTTTCGGAAACCTTGTTTTCTTTAGGGTATACATCACATGCCATTGACAAAAGAGAGATCTTTGATACCACCCTTATCGATAGTGTTCATACCGCACCGCATCATTACAGATCCGGCATAGGATAATCTCAATGGATCTGAACAGATCCAGATACATTGAATTTTTCAGGCTCACGACAAAGGTTCACTGCACTTATTGCGAAAGACGCAGCCTAATCATCAGGATGTTATATCGGCACGGGTTTTTTCTCGATGGCCTTCTGTTTCGGGATGTGAATGGTAAACGTACTGCCGAGGTTTACAACGCTGTCGACACTGATATATCCGCCATGCAACTGGATATACTTCTTGGCGATCGAAAGCGAGAGTCCGATACGATCATATTTCCAGTCTGTCGTACCAGATTCGGGAAGCTGTACCGGCTGGAAGATCTCGTCAAGCTGGGCTCCGGTGATCCCGATACCATTGTCTTGGATAGCAAGCCGGTGCATCTTGTCCTGCACAGTTGACTGGTAAGATATTCGGATTCTCCTAGGAGGCTTTGAGTACATCACTGCATTGGAAAGCATCGAGTCAATTACGATCGAGATCCTATCTTCATCTGCTTCGAATACCAGATCAGGGGGGATATCTGTTGTGATCTCTGCCTTTGCCAGATATCCCCGGGAATCAATGATGGATTTTACCATGCTGCTGACAAGAAAAACCGTATAGTTCAACTGGATTTTACCTGAATCAAGAACTGATAACTCAAGCATCTGGTTGATGATCTGGCGCTCGCGGTCGACGCTTTTTGCAACCCGGTCGAGAATAGTTCGTGTTTCATCGGTCACGCCATATGTCTTTGGATCCTGAGTGAGCTTATTGAGGTGATCAATGATGGGTTGCAGGGGAGTGCTGAGTTCATTTGCGACACTGGATATAATTCCCCGATGCCGTTCATCGTCATTCACGATCTGCTGTTTCAGCTCCTCCCGTTCAGTGATATCAACAAGATCAATCAGGATGGCGGGAGATCCTTTCTGGACAATTTGAGTGAAGAAAAGGGTCCCCAGCCGGGTTTCCCCGGATTTTGTCCTGAAACGATATTCAGCCTTACCGGGAGGATTCACCCCGGATCCTGTTTCCTCGCAGGATTGTGTGAACTCGGCCTGATCATCAGGATGGATGAGCGTCGCGATCTCTTTTCCCGACAACTCATCCGGAGAGTACCCGGAAAACCGTCCAAAGGCAGGGTTTGCATAGACAATCTTCCCTTCACGGATCGTGAGAATTCCGGTAGGTGAACTTTCGGTAACCTGTTTGTATTGGGTGAAGTGCTCCTCTGCAATCCGTTCGGCGATCTTGCGTTGATTGATATCGATAACCGAACAGCTTACGAGGTTGCTGTTTATCCGGCGCCAGGAGAGGTTTACCCACACAAGTTCGTGATCCTTTGTTGCGAGCGAGGTCTCAAAATTGGTGATTTCTTCATTTGATCCGAAGTATTCGAAGAACCTGCGCTGTTCCTCACGGGTCAAAAAAAAACCGGAGAAGGGAGTACCGATAAGTTCCCCCGTAGAATATCCTAGCATACGTTCAAACCTGGTGTTTGCCAGCCGGATCAAAAAATTGTTCTCATCGAATAATACGATGCCCAGAAGCGAGGTCTCAAAAATGCTGCGATAGCGTGCTTCGCTGGTATTGATTTTCTCCGTAAAATAAGTTATAGCGGCAGCGATACAGATGAAGAGGATAGCCTGTCCTGAGGCAAAAACCAGACTGCCGGTGTCGGGAAACACATAGAAGTACGCAAGGATCTCATAGGCTACGGCGGAGAACCCCGCAACGAAGAGACCTTTCCGGGGATAAAAATAGGTAGCATAGAATATCGGAAAATAGAACAGCTGGGCAGACATGGTATCGACGTGACGAGAGAATGAAAGCACTGTGATGAATATGCACGACAACGTCAGAGACGCGATAACCCAAAACCTCACGAGATCCGTGTCGGTGAAAGAATATCGCGAGAGAGTTACATTCCGATCCATGAATATTCTCGTTTACCGCTTTGGAGTAATAAACTAGTATCTTAATGATCCCCAGTGCTTCTGGAAAATCGCGGGTATTATCCTAGTCTGGGAAATCCGGTATGAAAGATTTACCGATCCCGGAACGGTCTCATCGACAATTCGGTACGTGAAAAAGTGGAAAGTATCTGGGAGGATCAGATACAGAGCGGGGAAAGTTTTTCGATAAGGCGCTCTACCTGGTGCACAGCTGTTCCGATATAGGCGTCAGGAGAGAGGAGTGCTAAAATCTCGTTCTTTGAACAGTACCTGACTACTTCCAGATCCTTGCCCAGTACGTCCGCGAGAGGCTTGCCTTCAGCAAGCGCCTGCATGCTTGCCATTCTCACCCGCTCATGAGCGTCCTGTCGGCTCATACCCTTCCGGGTCAGCTCGATCATCACCGATTCAGCCATATTGATACCGTGGAGGAAGGAGAGGTTCCGGCGGATAGCCGCTTTGTTGATGACAAGGCCTTCCAGCACTACGGTCATGACACGGAGACAGTGGTCGGTGAGGATCGAGGCTTCGGGAAAGAGTATGCGTTCGCAGGAGGAGTTTGTGAGGTCACGTTCGTCCCAGAGGATGTTGTTTCCAAGTGCCGGCTCAACCGATGACCGAACGATTCTCGCAAGACCGCAGACCTGCTCGGACTTGATCGGATTCCGCTTGTGGGGCATCGTGGAAGAACCTACCTGTTTCGCACCGAATGCCTCTTCGACCTCCCCGATCTCGGTTCGCTGCAATGAGCGGATCTCTACACCAATTTTATCGAGCGTCGTTGCTATATTGGCAAGAAACATGAAATATTCGGCATACCGGTCTCTTGATATCACCTGATTAGAGACATCGACCGACAAGATACCAAGGTTCTCCATCATCACATTCTGGATGTTCATTGCTTTTGGCCCAAGAGCTGCCTGCGTTCCCACGGCACCGGTCATCTGGCCAACTACAACACGGGGACGGAGCTGTTCGAGGCGCTCGATATGTCGGGCGATTTCGCTCGCCCATATTGCAAACCGCAGCCCGTAGGTTGTAGGTACGCCATGCTGACCATGGGTCCTCCCGATGCAGACCAGATTCTTGGTCTCTTCCGAACGTCTGAGCAGAACTCCCAGAAGTTTGCGGAGCTTCTCATCTATCAGGTCGAGCGCCTTTTTAAGCTGGAGGCCTGTCGCAGTATCGAGTATATCATTGCTGGTCGCTCCATAGTGCACCCAGCGGCCGGAATCCCCACAGACCTCCGAGATTGCTTTAACGATCGCCATCATGTCATGGCTGATCTCCAGCTCGATCGCCTTTGCCCGTTCTAGCGATGCTTCTTTAGCGTGGTTATCGATCTCGATTGCCGCCGTTGCCGGGATCATGCCTTGCGATGCTTCAGCCTTCGCGAGAGCAACTTCAGCTGCGACGATGCAGGAAAACCGGTACTTCTCGCTCCACACAGCACGCATCTCCGCTGTGCCGTAGCGCTCTTCGATCGGGTGGACTGCCATATGAACAGATTGGCTGTAGGGGGATATAGTGGTTGATGGTCAAGAAGTTTTTCACCAGACTTGTCGCTGGGATAACCAGAATACGTCGCCCTCACGAGCAACGAAGGAAAATTCCGCGTAATAGCATATCTTTTCCTACCACTTTCACCTCACGCCCCCACACCCATAAAACCCACCAGCGCCAATACTGTACTGATGGACAGCATCGATGCCTACTTCCCGTACACCGAATACCGACCCGGCCAGCGCCACATGCTTGAAGTCGCTGCAAACATCGCACAGGAAGGAGGGATTGCAATGATCGATGCCCCTACAGGAAGCGGGAAGTCGAGTGTTGTCGCCTCGCTCCTTGCGGAGAGGAAAGGGAGAAAGATTGTCATTGCAGTACGGACGGTGAGCCAGCTCACGACGTTTATCCGAGAACTCGAACTCGTCCGGAAGAAGCAGCCGCAGCTCAAAACTGTGTATCTGGTCGGTAAGAAGAGCATGTGTCCGCTTGGCGGCGAGGGAGACATATACCGGAGGTGCGAGGGAGTCAAGGCTTTTTCGTCATCGCTCATGCGCGAACGGGCTGAAAAAGGCGCTCTTGTACCAGCGAAAGACCCGTTTATCATCCAGCAGATCCGGCGCATGGACAGGGAGCACCCGCTGATCTGCCCATTCTACATCAACAGTAAAATGTTCGTCACAGCTGAGACGGGAGGAATCAAGTTGGTTCCCTCTTCAGCCCTACGGACAAAAGCTGACAGGGTAATCGCCCACCCGGTCAGTCCTCGGGAACTTGGTGAATTCTGCGGTGAGATTTGCCCATACGAACTGATGATTCATGCAGCCCGCACAACAGACGTGATCATCCTCAATTACCATCACCTGTTCAACCGTGACATCCGGGAACAGCTCTACGCTAATCTCGGCGTTGAGCCGCAGGACGTCCTGCTGCTAATCGACGAGGCGCACAATTGCGGTGACGTAATAACCGGTATCGAGAGCGTCACACTGGAGGAACGCGACCTCGAGCAGGCGTCCCGGGAACTCACCAGTATGCGGAAACGCCACAAAGGAGCTGACGCGGTCCAGCACGTGCTGCCACGCCTTACGGAATTTATCCAGGGCCTTACAAATTCACCTGAAGCAGAAGACTGGTTTGACCCGGCGATCTTTGACCGAATGGTGGTGAAAGGCTCGTTGTATAAGAACATGGACGAAATCGTCGATGATCTAATGGGGCTTTCCGAAACGATACGGGAAAAGAACCAGAAGTCCGGCGAATACCGGGAAACTGCGATCGAGCGGCTGACCGATTTTCTGTTCCGCCTCTCGCAGTCCGCAACCGATCCTGCCTATCTAACAGTCTATCATAAAGAAACAGCAGGAATCACGCTCGAGGTCCGGAACATTGATCCATCGGCACCGCTGCAGGAGATCTGCACAGCCCATGCATGCTGCATCCTCATATCGGGCACCCTCTCTCCGGTCGGAAGCTTCCGGAAATACTATTTCGGCGAGGTTCCGGTGACTACTCTGACCCTGCCGAATGCATTCCCGAAAGAAAACCGGCTTGTATGCTGTGCTGATGATATCACCACTGCGTACTCAATGCGCCAGAACAAGGAAAATACGACCCGTGTCGTCGATTACATCCGGGCATTCTCTGCACTCAGAGGGAACCGGGCGATTTATTTCCCCAGTTACCAGATCCTTGAATCGTTCGCTGAACTTGCTGTCCCTCACTTGAGGGGGAAAAAGATTTTTGTCGAACCGCGGGATGCCGCTGATGCCGGCGCAGCACTCTCAACGTTCCTCGCTCTCCCGGCTCAGGGCCAGTCAGGGATAATGTTTGCGGTCTGCGGCGGAAAATGGAGCGAGGGGCTGGATTACCGGGGTGAGATGCTCAACGGGGCTATGGTGATCGGGCTGCCCCTCGCACCGTTCAACCGGGTAAGGAAGATGATGATCGAGTATTTCCGGCACAAGTTCGGAGAAGAGGGCGAATTTCTGTGCTACACGTTACCGGCGATCAACCGCTCCCTCCAGGCGCTCGGCAGGGTGCTGCGGACACCGGAAGACACCGGGGTTCTCGTTTTTGGGGAGCGGCGGTTTCTGGAGAATAGAGTGAGGCTGGCCCTTCCTCCATGGATCCAGGAAGAGATGATTGTGTGCGACGTTGCACAGTTTCGCGAGGTTATTGTCAGATGGAAGTGCTAGGAGGTTCGTGCCGGTTCGGCCTCTGGTTTGTTCAGGTCTGGTGGAACAGTACAGCTGTCCACCAGGTCCGTTTTTCAACAACCGGAATTCCCGGAGATGTGCCGGGTCTGATCCGGCAGTACTGCGCCGGCCATCAGATAGATCTTTCTGTGCTCGAAAGTGTTGCCATTCGTGATGATTCAGTCTACAGTAGGATCTATAAGGCTGTCCAGTCAGTACCGTACGGCAGTACCGCGACTTATGGTGAGATCGCGGCGCGGGTCGGGACATCCCCCAGAGTCGTCGGCCAAGCTCTGGCACGCAATCCTACCGCCCTCATTATCCCCTGCCACCGGATCGTTGCAGTGAAAGGTATCGGGGGTTTCACTCCTCCGCTGGAGATAAAGGTAAATCTGCTGGCAATGGAGAGAAAAACCGTAAAACGTGATTTCCAGAAGAAAATTAAAAAAAACTTGTGAAGAAGCGATACGGCTCTCCTTGACGTTAGATCTGCCGTTGGCGCAAAGATAGATTCAATAAATTTTCCGTCTCAGTTGATGATAGATATGAAAGTCCTCATACTTGGTGCCGGTGCGGTCGGACTGTCGGTCGCCGCAAAACTTTCCACGGTCTGCGAAGTGCATGCGGTCTGCAGGAAGAGAACAGCAGAAGCGATCGCAGCGTCGGGATTCAAAATGACCGGGATCTGGGGAGAGGAGATATACCGGTTCAGTGCCAGCGAATCCGTCCCGGAAGGAGCGCGGTATGACTACGTCTTCATCGCATCAAAGTCAAAGGACACAGAATCACTCTGCCGCCAGTTCACCGGTGCCATACGGGATACTGATACCATAAGCCTGCAGAACGGTATCGGCAATGAAGAGATTATCAGCAAGTACACGAACCGGGTTATTGGGGGGATGATCATTACCGGCTTTGAGTGGCTGGACGATGCCAGTGTGAATGTCTCCGTCGAAGCCGGGCCGATGAAACTCGGCAGGTTCCCGCAAGGGTCAGATCCTGCTGTTGAACGGCTGGTCGGTCTTATCAGAAAAACCGGAATACGGGTAGACGCCAGTGGGGAGATCTTATCCGATCTCTGGTCAAAGACGCTCTATAACTGTGCACTCAATCCTCTTGGTGCGGTGATTGGTGTGCCATATGGCAAGCTTGCTGGCCCTGCATCTTGGCGGATTATCGAAAATATTGTATATGAAGCATATGCTGTCGTTGCAGCAGAGGGTGTTGCACTTCCTTGGGCCAGTGCATATGAATACCTTGACTATCTGAAGAATACACAACTTCCGGCAACGGCTCTCCATCATTCCTCGATGCTTCAGGATCTTACCCGCGGCAGGACCACCGAAATTGATTTCCTCAACGGTGCGGTTGTCGCCAAGGGCAGGAAACACAACATCGCAACTCCGTATAATTCCTGTATCGTTGACCTGATCAAGTTCCGCGAATCACTTGCCGGTCAGGGAGCCTGAAATTTGAGATCCGCAGTTATACTTGTCGGAGGAGAGGCACGGCGGGCAAATGGAAAAGAGAAATATTTCTTTACCTACCAGGGAAAGACGTTTATCGAACGCCTTATCGATTCAGTGCGTCCGGTTGTTAACGAGATCATCTTAGTCGCCCGTGACCCGGAACAGTGCCGGCGCTTTGACAGTGTAGTGGATATCCGGTGCATAACCGACATCAGGCCCGGGCTTGGCCCTATAGGAGGATTGCATGCCGGTACACTTGCTGCGCACGGCGAACTGCTATTTGTTGCAGCCTGTGATATGCCCTGCATTGATACACGTATCGTTGCACACCTCTTCACCATGATCGATTGTCATGATGCAGCAATCCCCTGCTGGAACGAGGATATGCTGGAACCTTTGCATGCGGTATACCGGCGGGATGCCCTGTTGGGATACCTGGAGAGCCACGAATCCCGTTCGCTCCGTAACATGGTAAAGACCCTCGATACCTGTTATATTCCCGTCGACGATTTGCGTACGTTTGATCCCGGTCTTGTAACGTTCACCAATATCAACAAGATCGAGGAACTTAACCGGATCAACGAAGATCCTCATAAACTGTTAAAGTCATGATAGTATCAGCGTATACTGGTCCGGATCACGATAAAAACTGCTATAAAATTATATGTGATGAGATCATCGAGTATATTATACCAATTTCAATCAAAAGCGCAGCGGATATTTTTCAGAGGATTAACGAATGGAACAGTTATCCAGCAAGAATATGAACGCCCTGCGCTTTTTCATCATTATCGCTGCGTGCATCGGGGCGATCCTGACCACTATATTCTCGCTCACACATGGGATATTCGAAGTATTCCCCTTCCTGTATATCCTTCCGATCATCCTGTCTGTTTATTTCTACCCGAAACGGGCGGTGTTATTCTCCCTCGGGATCAGCATCCTGTATATCAGTATCGTCTATGCCCTCGAATTTCCTAATCCGGCCATGATCGCCATTTCGACTGCGTGGTTTGCGATTTTCATTACTATTGCAGTCGTTGCATCATCGTATGCAAACCAGTTGGATGAGGAGCAGGCAAGGATCCGGCAAATCCTGAACAACTCTCAAGACGGGACTTTCTGTTTTGACGCTTCCAACCTGCAAATTTTTGATATAAACAAAAAATGCGCCCGATGGCTGAGGTATGAACCAGAGGAGCTGATCGGAAGGAACCTCTCGGTCATATGGCCCGATCAGGCTGAACGCAACCGTATCATCAGTGCCATGAAAGGAGGCAAAGACGGTTCAGAGAATGAGACCCTTTTCAGGGGTAAAGACGGGACAATTCTCAGGTTCGTCATCTCTGCGGTATTGGTGACGCAGGATCGTATACTTTGTTCTGTTGTTGATATCACGGGAAGCAAGATTGTAGATGAGGAGATAAGAAAAACTCTCGACGATCTTGAAGAGCAGGTGCGGCAGCGGACAGAACATCTGGAGCGGATCAACGAAGAATTGCGGGCTGAGATTCTTCAACGGCGTGGGTATCAGGATACGATCCTTCCTGATGGGAGACAGCCCCAAAAGGATGAGAAGACATGAAATTGCCGACTGCACTGATCCCCAAGATCAAATGGCCGCTTGCAATTTCGGCTTCTGCAATAATAGCGGTCCTTGCTACCATATTCTCAATAACTCATGGGATCTCCGCGGTCTATCCTTTCCTCTACTTCATCCCGATTATCCTATTTGTCTATGTTTATCCCGGCAAAGGGGTAGTTTTCTCACTCGGCATCAGCTCCATCTTCATCATGCTTGTCTACTATTTCAGCGGTTTCGATCCTGCTCAGGTAGCCGTCTCGACAGCATGGTACGTAATCTTTGTCACCATCGGGGTTGTCACCTCGTCATTAGCCACAGATCTCCGGTTCGAGGAAAAAAAATACCGGGGAATCTTTGAGAACTCACAGGCAGGGATCTTCACATTCGATATCCAGACAATGCGAATTCTGGAACTGAATGAGAAAGCTGCCGGGTTACTGAAATACGCACGGGTTGATCTGATCAACCGGGACCTCTCAAGGATCCTTATGGACTCGGTTGCGAGGGACACATTCCTTAAGAAAATCCGTGAAAACGCACAAAACGACGATGTTGAACTCCTCTTCAATACTCGTGACGGCAGTGTTCGCCAGTTCCTGGTCTCCGCATCTCGTGCACCCGGTAATCTCGTGATATGCTCGGCGATTGATATAACCGAGCGAAAGCTAGCCGAACGGGTAATCCAGAAAGCAAAAGATGAACTTGAGCACCGGGTGCATGAACGAACGATCGAACTCGAGAAGGCCAATGAAGAGCTCAAAGCAGAGATCAAGGAACGCAAACGGTATGAGGACGCGATACAACTCGCGAACCGCAAACTAAACACCCTGTCGAGTATTACCCGTCACGATATCCTCAACCAGATCACGGCCATTATTATGTACGTCTCCCTTTCTGAGGAGATAGTGACAAATCCCGACCTGCTCGCACACCTCAAAAAGATCGAACAGATCACCGAATTGATCCAGAAGCAGATACGGTTCACCAAAGATTACCAGGATATCGGCATCTCTTCCCCACACTGGCAGAATGTTGCATCTACAATCAACGAGGCGCTGATAGATTTTGACCTTGGGGACGTCAGGATTGAAAATGACGTTGGAAATCTTGAGATATTCGCGGATCTCTTATTGGTGAAAGTATTTTACAACCTTGTTGAAAACTCACTCCGCCATGGAATGAAAACTACCCTGATCCGGTCCTCATACAGACAAACCGAGGACGGGATCATCATCGTCTTTGAAGATGACGGCGTCGGGGTGCCTGCCATAGCAAAAGACCGAATTTTCAAACGGGAATATTTCCGAAATACTGGTTACGGCCTTTTCCTCTCCGCTGAGATCTTGAGCATTACCGGTATTTCGATCCGTGAAACCGGTGAAACTGGAAAAGGTGCACGGTTTGAGATTCACGTACAGAACGATGCATACCGGTTTGCAGAAACTGAGGAAAATTCCTGATCACAGGTTCTTTTTCCTGCCACTTGCATCTCTCAGGTAATGCCCAAATTCACTCTTGATAAGAACTTCTCCTGAAAAAACCGGACCATCCCGACAGACCCGCAACCCGGAAGGGTCAATACAGCAGGACCCGCAGATCCCAATACCACATTTCATGTACCGGTGGAGGGAAAATTCAGACCGGTGGGCCATCCCTTTCTCCTCAACCTTTGACAAGACGGCCCGCATCATCACTTCCGGCCCGCAGACTGCTATCCGGTCATACGCCCCAAGATTCAGATCTCCCATGAGTGCTGTCACAAAGCCGTGCAATCCCAGCGATCCGTCATCAGTAGCGATCAATACGTCAGTGCATTCATCCAGCTGGTCGACAAAAAGGAGTTCCGACTCAGTCCGCGCACCAAGCAGCAGAGTCATAACACAGTCTGTCCTCGCAAGTGGAAGAAGCGGGGCTGCGCCAACACCCCCAGCGATCGCAAGCATCTTCTCCCCGCGTGAAAATCCATTGCCGTAGGGACCCCGTATTCCCAGCTTATCCCCACAACCAAGCCCGAACAGTGCCCCGGTTCCATCCCCTACTTTCTGTACCGTGATACTGTTCTCCGATGACAATGCCATCGGGATTTCATCAACTCCGGGAATCCAGACCATGACAAATTGCCCCGGTAAGAAAGTAAACGAGATATCGAAAATAAAAGTCCGAATCAGGGGAGTCTCATTCCTGACCGCGACAATGGTTACCGGAACAGAAAGTTGTTCATCCATGAGCGCACCCGATAATTTCTCTTGGGTCGATACCCTCCTTGTGATAGAGACCGGCTTTAATAGTCTCAAAGACTTTCGCATCCCCATATATCGCACTGCCGATCTCCACTGCACCCGCTCCTGCCATCATCATCTCCAGGACGTTATCAGCGGTCGCAACCCCACCGCATCCGATAATAGGGATGTTGCAGGCTTCATAGAGCTCGTATACACAGCGAACGGCAATAGGAAATACCGCTTTCCCCGACAATCCCCCGTACCTGTTCCCCAGCACGGGACGCCGTAGTCCAGTTGATATACGCATGGCCCGTACGGTATTGATAGCTACGATCGCGGCTGCTCCCCCCCGCTCCGCAGCCCGGCCTATCGTCCCGATATCGGTAACGTTCGGTGTGAGTTTTGCCCAGGTCGGAACTCCGGTGCTGCTTACCGCCCGGGTACAGGCTTCAACAAGTGATGGATCTGTCCCGATAGCTGCACCGTAGCCTTCCGCATGCGGGCAGGAGAGGTTCAGTTCAAAGCCGGCAACTTTTCCTGCAAACCAGCCCGCTACTGTCGCGAACTCTTCAGGGTTCGCACCAAAAATACTTGCGATCACTGGCCGTTGTGTGAGGACCTCGATCTCCGCGCAAAAATCACGTGAGGGATTTGGCAGACCCATGGCATTGAGAAGCCCATCATCAAGCACTGCAACGCAGGGACCTGGATGCCCTTCTTTCTGGGAGGGGCCTATAGATTTAGTCACGGCGCCCCCGGCTCCGGCGGAGAGCATCCGTGCAAGGGATGCACCCGTTGTCCCCAGGACTCCCGCAGCGAGGATCAGGTGGTTTTCCAGTGCCACGCCACCAACACTTACCGGGACCGGCTTGATGGAAAGCATTCATCAGGAAATGGTCGTTATTAATTATTAGCATACCCATATTTATCCGGATGACGTCCCTTGCAGTTCTGGGTGTGGGAAGGATCGGTGGCGAGGTAGCAAATCTTGCAGCAGTGCTGGGAATTGTCGATGAACTAGTCCTTTATGACAGTGCCCGCGACCTGCTCAGGGCACAGGTCCTTGACATCCAGCACACTGGACTTGATATCCCTATAAGTACTGACACCGGGAAGATCCGAGATGCAGATATCTGCATTTTTTCGGCCGGACTGCCCCGGAACCCATCCATTAAAACCCGTGCCGATCTGCTCGATGCAAATCTTGCCACACTACGCGACTGTGGAGCCATGCTCGAAGGGTTTCCCGGTGTGCTTGTAACCGTGACAAACCCCATGGATATCAATAATTTTTATCTCTGTAAAATGACGGGGATCGAGAGGGAGCGGTGCATCGGGTTTGGGGGACAACTTGATAGTGCACGATTCAGGTCCGCGCTCAGGAACAGAAGTGTCAAAGACCCTGCGTTTGTTCTAGGAGAACACGGCGAGCACCAGGTACCGGTCTTTTCGCGGCTCAAAAAAACAGTCCGTCCTGACCAGCGGGAAGAGATCCTTGCCGAACTCCGTGGCGCAAGTATGGAAGTGATCAAGGGAAAGGGTGGGACAGTATTTGGCCCGGCATTCCATCTTGCCAACCTTGTCCGCAGTCTTGTAAATGACAAGCAGGAACTGATAACCTGTTCGGCAGTGCTGGACGGGGAGTACGGATTATTCGGCTGTTCCCTTGGGGTGCCGGTCCAGATCTGCAGCGGCGGTATACGTGCGATTGAGGAATGGGAACTCGATGACTGGGAGGCAGGAAAGATGAATGAAGCAGGTCAGTTTGCGCAGGAACTCTGCAGGCACGTGACGTCCTGAGATGGCATCAAAACCGATGATTACAGGTACCTGCCAGGGGATGAGCTGCACACTGGATACCTTTGCCGGTGTTGAGATTGCGATCAACCAAGTCGAATACAGCAAAGCACCCGGCGGCCCGGTAATCCATATCTTCGGCCGCAACAAGCAGGGTAAGGCGATCCGTATCGATGTCACCGGGTTCCGGCCCTACTTTTATGTTCCGGCCGATGAGGCGTCGTTAAAGCCGGTGCCCCCTCAGGCAACACTCGAGCCCGATACCGAATACAGATCGATCCGGGGCGAATTGCTTCGACGGCTCTATACCCAGCAACCAACAGATGTCCGCGATGTCCGGGACCGTTACCGGCACTTCGAAGCTGATATCCCGTTTGCGACACGGTTCATGATCGACTGCGGGCTTACCGGCGGAATCAGGGCGCCATCGAATCTTGTGGACTATTCCGAGCTCGAACCCGCCACCGTTGATGCTCCGGCCAGGTCCTGCATCATCGATATCGAATGTGAGGACGAACGGGGCTTTCCTGATACCCAGCGGGACGCAATCATCGCTATCACATGCTTTGACTCTTTCGAGGACGATTACGTGACTTTCCTCCTGATAGGTGGAGGGACGCCAGAATCCATTTCTGAACAGCAGGAGGCAGGCGGCCTTGCTAACGGTTGCTTCCGAAAGGAAAAACACACAATCTGTACTTATGGAGATGAAGTAGAGATGCTTAAGGCCTTTACCCGGTACATCGCTGAACGTGATCCGGACGTCCTCTCCGGTTGGAACTTCATCGAGTTCGACATGCCCTATATCGCCGGAAGGATGGAACGGTTAGGCCTCCAGTCTTCTCAACTCGCCCGGCTCTCCGGGAGTACTGAACGCAACGCATTGCGGGGCCGGGCTTTGTTTGATCTCCTATCGGCGTACAAGAAGATGCACTTGAGCCAGAAAGAGTCATACCGGCTCGACGCGGTAGCCCTTGAGGAGGTCGGAGAGCAGAAGGTCAGGTACACCGGGACGATTTCTGGCCTCTGGAAGAATTCTCCTGCACTCCTTGTGGAGTACAATTTTAAGGATGTTGAACTCTGCGTAAAAATCAACAAAAAGGACAACATTATCGAATTTTACCGGGAAATTGCACGTTACGTGGGCTGCCCATTGGACAAGACTCTCAATTCGTCAAGTGTAGTTGATGTCTTCGTCCTGCGAAAAGCATTCGGAAGATACGTCCTTCCATCGAAAGGATTTGTGAATGCCGAAGAGTTTGAAGGCGCAACGGTCTTCGAGCCGAGCCGTGGTGTCCGGGAGAACGTCGTGGTGCTCGACCTTAAGTCCCTTTACCCGATGGCGATGATGACGATCAATGCGTCAATGGAAACAAAGGACCCTGAAGGAGAACTCCGGGCTCCAAACGGAATCCGATTCAGGAAGCAACCGGATGGGTTGACGCGAAGTATCATTTCGGACCTTCTTAAAGAAAGGGATGAGAAGAAAGCTCTCCGTAACACGTTCGCCTTCGGCTCGCCGCAGTATGTTCTTTACGATATGCAGCAGAACGTGTTGAAGGTCATCATGAACACCTACTATGGTGTAAGCGGGTACCCAAGGTTCCGGCTATTCGACAGGGAAATTGGTTCTGCGGCAACATCAGTCGGTCGAGCAATCATCGAACACACTCGCCGCGTAATCGAAGAGATGGATTTCAAAGTGATCTATGGAGACACCGATTCCTGCATGGTACAACTACCACCTAAAGACCGAGAGACGACGATCGCGCTTGCACGACAGATTGAAAAACGTCTGAACGAGAGCTATGCAGAGTTTGCGAAAAACGAATTAAACGCGGATCATCATTTCTTCTCGATCAAGTTCGAGAAGATCTACCAACGTTTTTTCCAAGCCGGAAAGAAGAAGCGGTACGCCGGCCTCCTTGTCTGGAAAGAGGGAAAAGACGTCAGTGAGGTCGATATCGTGGGCTTTGAAATCCGCCGAAGCGATACCCCGCAGATCACAAAAATTGTCCAGAGAAAAGTCATGGATCTGATACTTTATGGACAAAATTGCGAAGGGATCCGTGAGTACTTGACGGATATTGTCTTAAAGTATCGTGCAGGCAAATTTACTCTCGATGAGGTTGGAATTCCAGGAGGTATAGGAAAAGGACTTGACGATTATGAAACTGACGATGCACAGGTGCGTGGAGCGAAATATTCCAATAAGCATCTGAAAACGGATTTTAAACAAGGGAGTAAACCGAAACGGGTCTACATAAAAGGAGTAAATGGTGTAACTTATCCACGAACAGATGTCCTTTGTTTTGAATACGGTGATCAGGTACCAGAAGATTTTATAATCGATTGGGAAACCATGCTGGAAAAAACCATCAAACAACCAATTTCACGAATAACAGATGCTCTAGGCTGGAATTGGGATGAACTTATCAGTCCTGGAAAAACTGTAACAAAACAAGGAACATTTGATCAATTTGGTTAAAGAAAAAATCCCATGTTCAATTTAGTTAAACAATAATACCTCCCTCGCCCATTAACCATCGCAGACGACCCTCTCTCAAATGGGGGATAGAATAGCCAGATCGCTCAGGTGAATGAACTTCTGACGAAGATCATCGCCTATAATTTAACGGTGGTAATTCATGAGATGAATGAGAATGGAATACAACCAAGATTTATCCAGAATGAAGCGGAGACGAAATGATTTAATTTTTATTTACCCACGATTTTGCATAGTATAATGAACCGATAATTAACAACCCAACTATAGGAGATAAATTAAACAACGGGTTAATTGATACAAGATATCCTTGAATACTTGGTATCAATGAAATTATAATCAAACCAGCTCCAACAGCGAACGAAATATCTGCCAATATGCCCACCACCATAATAATTGTTTTTTTTATCATCAAATATCCATAATTAATCTTATCTACATAAAATAGTGTTGCGATGTTTATCACTACTCAAAATTTTGATAGCCCTTTGAGAGCACCCCTTCGCAACAATTGGATATCTCCTCATTTTGCACGTAAAGTCCGGTGTCTGCACGTAATGTCGGGACTTTTACCTACTTTACGTGCAAAGCCGATTGAACCGCAACAGTTTAATAAGAGTTTGTGTTCAATTAGGTTCAGAGTTCATCAGCCACATGACCTGCAGGTCAAAATGAACGGGAACGAATGATTGTGAACCTGAGGGGATTGAAGGATAAGAGTATCCTTAGGGAAAGACAGGAGAGCATAATCGATCTCTGGTTCTTTATTATTGTGATTACGACAACTCTTGCGCTCCTCATTAACATCCTGAGCCTGCATTTAGGCAAGACTGACGTCGCTCCTCATCTTCTCTACATCCCTGTTATCATCGCCGCATACTGGTATCCCCGGAAAGGGCTGATCTTCTCTTTATTCATATCCGCCGTGTACCTTGCCCTTGTCTGGTTCTTCACCGCAGGGTCACCAGCATCTGTTGTTGCGGCGATTGTCACCTGCATTGTACTAGTCGGCGTTGCTGCAGTAATAGCCAGCCTTTCGTCCCACATGTGCAGGAGCGAAATGAAATACCGTGGGATATTCAACCACTCTGAGGCAGGGGTGGGGCTTATTGACATCCCCAGCCTTTCGATCCTCGAAGTTAATTCCCGGTTTGCATCCATACTCGGATTTGATAAAACCGAACTTTCGCAAATCCCGTTCTCACAGCTGTGGGCGAAAGCAGAAAGCAAAGATGAATTTTTCCGGATCCTGAACCGTGAGGGGAGCATCGAGAACACCGAGACGCGACTCGTTTCGAAGACCAGCGGACCCCGTTGGATACTGATCTCTGCAGGAATGCTCCCTGACAACCAGTTTGTCTGCACTATCGTTGACATCACCGACCGGAAGCAGGCTGAGGAAGCGCTCTTAATCAAGAACCATGCCATAAATTCGTCGATCAACGCAATAGCGATCATAGACCTGGATTACAAGATGACCTACGTGAACCGGTCATGTCTGGAAATAATGGGATATTTCCACAAAGAAGAGTTAGTTGACAAGGACGTCCGGCAGCTCATCAGCCCTGATGCACCTTTCGATGAAATCCTTGCAGCTCTTGAAAAAAACGACAGCTGGTTTGGTGAGATAGTACTGATAAAATACGATAGGAAACCATTCTACGCTCTTCTCTGGGCAAACAAAGTCAAAGATGAGAACGGGAACCCACTCTGTCTGATGGCTTCATTTATCGATATATCTGAGAGCAAACAGCTCGAGAATGTAAAGAGACAGTCACTCGAACAGATCGAGAAGAATATCGAGCAGTTCGCAATTCTCGGGGATCACATCCGGAATCCCCTCGCAGTAATCGTAGGTCTGTCAAGCCTTGCTCCTGGTGAGATCTCGGAAAAGATCATCCTCCAGGCACGGGAGATCGACAGGATCGTCACGCAACTGGATCAGGGATGGATCGAGTCGGAGAAGGTCCGCGAGTTCATCAAAAGGTATTACAAAGTCGGGACCGATGACGCGTCCGATAAAGATAGATCCTCAAAACAGAGAAAATAAGAAGTTAAAATCCTTCCCCAAGAGATTTCGGTTGGAGCGCTATATCGATCATCCTCAAAATAAGATCTTGCTCGGTTTCTCCGACAGATTCCACACTGTTATTTCTGAAGGAGTTCCTTACCGGCCTCTTTCATCCGTTCGTTGAGTTTTCTGATCTGGTCACGGAGGGCTATTGCCCGTTCAAAGTCGAGGTTCTCTGCTGCGTCCTGCATTTGCTTCTCCAGATCAATAACAACGTTGGGGATCTCGTTCTTCGGGACGTGTTTGGTATCTGTTATCTCCACTTCTTTCTCTTTGACCGGTTTTATGATCGTCTTTGGTGTGATGCCATGCCCGATGTTATACTCAATCTGCAGCGTGCGCCGGCGGTTCGTCTCAGCAATCGCCCGTTTCATCGAATCAGTCATCTTATCGGCATACAACACCACTTTTGAGTTCACGTTCCTGGCGGCACGCCCGATTATCTGGATCAGACTTCTCGCATCGCGGAGGAACCCTTCTTTGTCCGCATCGAGAATGCCGATGAACCCAACCTCAGGAATATCAAGGCCTTCCCGCAGGAGGTTTATCCCGACAAGCACATCGAACTTACCGAGCCTGAGTTCCCTGATGATCTCGCTCCGCTCGAGTGTCTGGATTTCTGAGTGGAGGTAGCGGGTCCTTAATCCTCGGTCTGCGAGGAACTCCGAGAGTTCTTCCGCGAGTTTCTTTGTGAGTGTTGTTACGAGCACCCGGTCACCGCGGGCAACGGTCGCCTGAACTTCGCGCATCACGTCATTGGTTTGGCCGTCGATAGGTCGCACTTCAACGGACGGGTCGACAAGCCCGGTCGGCCGGATGATCTGTTCCACCAGCTGTCCTGAACGGTTCATCTCGTATTCACCTGGCGTAGCTGATACGAAGATCACATTTTCCATGTACTGCTCAAACTCATGGAATTTCAGGGGCCGGTTATCAAACGCACTCGGGAGCCGGAACCCGTAAGTGACGAGTGTTTTCTTGCGGGAATAATCACCATTATACATACCGTGCAGTTGAGGAACGGTCTGGTGGCTTTCATCGATGATCATCAGGAAATCTTCGGGGAAATAATCGAGGAGACAGTACGGTTTCTCTCCTGCTCCCCGCCCATCAAAATGCCGGGAATAGTTTTCGATCCCTTTGCAGGTGCCGGTCTCTTCAATCATCTCAAGGTCGTAATTGGTTCGCTGTTCAAGCCGGAAGGCTTCAACAGGTCCGAGAGTTGGCAGGACCTCGTCCAGTTCTTTTCTGATAGACTGGATCGCTGCTTTCCTTGCACTCTCCGGAGTCACGAAATGGCGTGCCGGATAAATGTAGAAGTACTTCATCTCCTCCTTTTTTACACCGGTGTTTTTGTCGATCTCACGAATGCGCTCTATCTCGTCACCGAACATCTCGATCCTGATGATGTCGTTGAAGTATCCAGGGATGATATCGATGGTGTCGCCTTTGACCCGGAACCTGCCGGGCATAAGTTCGATATCGTTCCGCTCAAACAGGATATCGAGGAGCCTGCTCATGATCTCGTTGCGGCTGATCTTCTGTCCGACCGCGAGTTCAAAACCCATGTTCCGGAAATTCTCCGGGTTGCCCAGACCGAAAATGCAGGACACCGATGCGACGACAATAACGTCACGGCGGAACGAGAGCGATGCGGTTGCGGATAAACGGAGCATCTCTATCTTCGGGTTGATCGCCGAGTCTTTCTCGATATACTGGTCTTTAGACGGTATGTAGGACTCGGGTTGGTAATAGTCGTAGTAAGAGACGAAGTATTCTACACGGTTGTATGGGAAGAAATCGCAGAATTCCTGATAAAGTTGAGCGGCGAGGGTTTTGTTGTGGGCAAGGACAAGTGTCGGCCGGTCTGCTGTAGCAATCACATTTGCCATGGTAAACGTCTTACCGGATCCGGTGACCCCAAGAAGGGTCTGGTACTGGTTACCGTCCCGCAGTCCATCAGTTAATTTTTTGATCGCCTCCGGTTGCGAGCCGGTTGGCTTGAACGGGGAAACGAGGTTGAAGGAGGTCACTACTTAGGAATTCAGTAGGTTATATAATAAGGGATAGGAATGCGGCATGCAGGTGATGATATCCTGTGAACTTCAATTATCTTTCCAGCGCCCTGCGAAGATCCGCTGCCGGAAGGGTATTAATGATCTCTTTTGCCTCAAGCCATCCGCGACGTGCTGTAGCGGTTCCATACTCCATATTTCGCAGGTCCCCGCGGGAATGTGCATCGGAGCCGAGTGAGAATCGCGCCCCGTGCTGGTGTGCTTTCCGGCAGTTCACATCTGACAGATCCAGCCGTGAGGGATAGCCGTTAACTTCCAGAAAGACCCCCTGTTCGGCTGCTGTAGTGAAAATAGCATCAAGGTCAAGTTTTTCCGGTTCGCGTTTCAGGATGATCCGGCCAGTGGGGTGGCCGAGGATATTGACATGTTCATTATGCAGCGCAGTCAGGACACGCCTTGTCATTTCAGCTGGCGACATCTTCAAATCGGAATGGACGCTTGCTATAACAATATCAAAGTCTTTGAGGGCAGAATCGATAACGTCTAGCTTTCCGTCGGCCATGATACTACATTCTATACCTGCAAGCGCTTCAATCCCATTACGTTCCCGGTTCACCGTTTCGATCTGCTTTCTCTGGTCAGCAATCTTTTCCGCTGACATTCCCCGTGCAAATCGCTTGCTATAAGCATGATCGCAGATGGCAATATACTCATAACCAATCTCCTGTGCTGCCGCTGCCATGTCAGCAACTGAATGAGATCCGTCGCTTCCGGTAGTATGAATGTGAAGATCCCCCTTCACCGCATCGTACGGGACGATCTCCGGAAGATTCCCGCTCTCCGCAGCCTCAATCTCCCCACGGTTTTCCCGCAGTTCCGGCTCGATGAACGGCAGGCCCAGCATCCGGTACACATCACGCTCATCTGTCCCGACAAGCGGTTTTTCGGTCAGGAGATCAGTCACTCCGTATTCGTTCAATCTCCATTTCCGTTCGAGTGCTCGTTTCCGGAGTGCGATATTGTGGTCCTTCGACCCGGTAAAGTACTGGAGCGCGGCCCAGTACTGCCTTTCTTCAACAACCCGCAAGTCGACTTGTATTCCTGTCGATAATACAATACTGCTTTTCGTAGGCCCTTTCCCGAGTATACGATCAACTCCGGGCAGCGAGCAGAATGCAGCCATCACTCTTTCGGGTTGAGAGGAGGCAGCAAGGATATCAACGTCTCCGATTGTTTCTTTCCGTCTCCTGATTGAACCGGCAAGGCTGATATGACGTACTTCCCTGAGACCGGCAAGCTGGTTTTTTATTTCCTCAGCGACCGGGAGAATCTCCCCAAGAAGGAAACGGGCACCCGCAACTTTGTGTGTCTGTATACTCTGAATGATATTCTGCTCGCTCTTCTCACCAAAACCCGGCAGGCTGCGAATCAATCCCGCCTCTGCCGCTTCTTTGAGTTTTTCTATACTCGTGATTCCGAGCTCCCGACCCAGGACAAGTGCTTTTTTCGGCCCGATCCCTTCTATGCCCGCGAGCTCCCGCAGGCCTTCCGGTATATCTTTTCTCATTCGCTCAAGATAGGAAAGACTGCCGGTTTCGAGGATTTCTGTAATCTTTGCGGCGAGGTGTGTTCCGACACCGGGTATCTCCTCGAGTCTTTTACCCTCTGCGATCTCCGATATATCTTCGGTCAGGGACTCTATCGTATGGGCCGCCCTGCGGTATGCTGCCGGTTTGAACTGTATCCCTTTGATCTCAAGGAGGTCAGCAACCTCAAAGAAGATACCGGCGATCCGCTTGTTACCTGCCAGTTCCGGGGGATCCATAGTTGAATTACTCAATTCAGGGCGCCACAATATTTACGGGTTATGATCATAGTCAGACGACTGATCGTGATGTGACCCCGAAAAAGAACGGCGGCCTTACCGGATGTATATCTGTCGAAAAACCGGTTCCACAGAGCTCGGGCACGGGATGTTACCGCTTCCATAATTTCCGGACAAGATCTTTCTGGAATTGAACTTCATTCATCATCTCATGGTTGATAGTGTTGATAACAATACCGGCAGTTTTGTCCGAAACCGTTCCATTGCAGGATTTTTCTGCCTCCTGTTCAAGATCAGGGACATTATGGTTTTCCCCGTCAGGTATTGTATCATTATCCATTTTTGTTCACGCCCCGAAACGTTATCCTGCTCTGGCCGTGATAATTCCAGAAAAACGCAGAGACTGTCGCAATCACCTTAGCTGTCAGGTAATTGAACGAGAATACTTCGACAAACAGCCAGATGAGTGCGAGATTGACAATGAGGCAGCTGACGGAGATAACTGCAAACGTCGAAAACTGAACGAAATAGTTCCGGTTATCGTCACGGAAGGTAAAGTGCCTGTTCAGGCCGTAGCTGACCAGCGTTCCGCAACAATAAGAACACGCTGCCGAAATGAGGTACCACATGCCAAGGTAAGTAGTGAAAAGATACAGGAGGCTGATATCAATTGCCGAGGAGACTATTCCGATACAAAAGAAGCCGGCAATCCTCCTGCACCCGAGAAGGGATGACATTCGTTCCCAGATGGTGCCGTTGTCCGAAGTCCCTCGTGCTGCAAGGATCTTCTGGTTACCGGTATCGGTCATGCAGGACATCTCAGCCACTTCCGGCACAATCATACAACGTGTTCTGGCTCACTTGACCAGACATCCCATTCACAGCAGGAGCTACGGTATCTGTACTTTCACCCCACTCCGATTCCGGAACCGCCGTACAATGGCTGCTGACCCAGCTGAAGATCTCACTGTTACCGCCACCCATTCCTCCGCCATTGGCTCCTCCTGTCTCGAAATACCGGACCTTGCCTTCCCGGATGTAGTCCTGAAGGGTCGTCAGATTCAGGACCTGGTCGCTGCCCATGAATCCCCCGAGGCACATGACAGGTTTTCCTGTCTCACTGATCAGGTCACCACCTGCCTGGGCGTTCGGAACCGCGAGTATCCATGTCTCATTGGTTGAATGGGCAAGCAGGTATGCCGCAAGTTGGCTGGTTGACGCACCCTCTCCTCCCATACCCTGCGGCCCTCCGCCAATGACAGAGACTCCGGATGTCTGGCTACCAAGGAATCCACCTGCGGCAGCCGTATTGTACGAACGGTTTCCCGGTCCCACTACGCCGGAGAGCAGTGAATCCCCGGTCATGCCACTGTTCATTCCGCCGCCACGGGAACTCTGCGGACCCGCCGTCGGTATGGTACCTCCGTTCCCGTTCATGATCGGTGTACAGGACCAGACTAAGGGGGAGATAAAGAGAATGCCAAGTGTGACCGCGATGATCCGCGTCTTGTGATTTATCAGGACGGGAGACTTCCGTACCTGTATCCAGGCCAGAAGCCCGGTGCATGCAAGAGTCCCGAGAAGCACGAGAGGAACCAGAGGACCTGACCATTCCGCATCATAGGAAAGGAACATGGTCTGGAGTAGGCCGGTTACCAGGACTGCAATGACAAGGAGCCAGCCCATCCTGCTGCTAGTAACGTATTTCCGGTAAAGCCCGGCTGCCCCAATGCCGACAAGCCCTGCAATCGGGGGAGCTATCGTCGCGATATAGTAGTCATGCCAGAACCCGGTAGTGAAACTGAAGTACAGGAAACCGGGAATAAACCAGAGCAGCATCGCGATGAGAATGAGGCCCCTCTCGCTCATGAATCCCGCCTCTTCAAATCCTTTGAGAGAGAGAGCGTTCGGTCTCCGGACCCATGCAAGAACCCCGATAAGGGCGAATGCAAGGAGCCATGAGATATCTCCTGCAAGGCCGTTCCCAAAGACCCGGAAGATGCTCGGGCTTCCGCCACTGTTCATTCCGCCGCCACCGCCCGGGGCAGATCCACTTATGAGTCCGGATGATCCCGGTGGCTGCATCCCGGAGAAAGCCGGCTGTTGTCCCTCACCAGAAAATGTCATCCCGCTTGGCGGGGCGCCCGGGGTACTGCCGTACGTGCCCTGGCTGCCACCAGGTCCTGGGAATGTGGACCCCATCTGGCCTGCAACGGCCATAATACTGCGGTTTTGTCCCTGGCCCGGCATTCCGCTCGCAGAAGTACCCGGTCCTCCGGTCACAGAACTTCCGCTCATGTCATCAATCCCAAGACGGTGGAGGCCATTATAGTTAATGATAAGGCCAAGAACCGTGTTATCCCCACTACCCCCGATATAGGGGCGCTGGTCAGTGGGAACCATATCTACAGCGACAGCCCAGGATAGGGAAACTGCGAGAAGGACAACAACAGCGAGTCCTACATGAAGAATCCTTTTCTTCCAGGCAACGTCCGTGGTTCCCAGGAAATATACTGCAAGAACGGCAGGAACCACGATAAATGCCTGGATCATCTTGATATTGAACCCGATTCCGATAAGAACGACCGAGGCAAGGAACCAGGGAAGTGACCGCTCCCGTGTTGCCTTGAGCACTACCCAGACTGCAAGAAGGAGAACGAAGATCATCTGGGTATCCATCGTCCCGTTCCGGGAGATCGCAACGAAAATCGGGGTCACGGCAAGGGCAAGGGCTGCGACGAGCCCTGCAGGCTTTCCGAACGGGCGGGAAATGATGAAATAGATGAGCGCCACCGAACCGATCCCGGCGAGGGCCTGGGGAAGTACGAGGATCCATCCGCTGAATCCCAGCACTGCAGCAAAAGCCGCCTGGACCCAGAGGCCGACCGGAGATTTGTCAATCGTTATAAACCCGGCAGGATCGAAGGAGTTAAAAAATCCGATGCCTGGGTTTACGAGCATGCTTTTGACGGCTGCTGCGTAGTAGTAGTTCGTGTTTCCCTGGTTCCAGATATTCCAGAGGTTTAAAAATCCTGAAAGGATGAGAATTCCGGCCAGCAGAATCTCGACACGGTGTTTTGTTACAAAGTCCGTGACGTTCATGCCAGGCGGTCCCGCACATTCGTTATCGTTGTGGAGATTTTCCAGACCCGGTGCCGGTGTTCAAGGGGGACCAGGTTTCTTATTTCCTGCAATTGTCGCTCTATCTCCCCTATCTCCTCTAAAGTGATGAGGAACCAGGGATTGTTCCCTGCCATGGCAGCAGAACCTTCTAAGGTGTGGCGTTCCCTGTCTGAGTAATTCTGCCCGGTACATTCCCGGGATGGTATATCCGGCATATTCTGATCTCCCCTGTGGTATCTTGCTGATGCTAACCGGCAAGATATATTGATGATACGGCATTTGTGCAGGAATCACACTTATCGGTGAATAATTGAACCAATGTGGATCACATATGGTCAGGTACCGGCAGGTTCCGGGAGCAACCATTTTTATCAGGCACAAAACACATTATCATACAGAACGAATGTGAATTGTCACCGGGAGTTTTGAACATGACTGGCAAAGAAACAGTGTCCATCTCGACGGATCCAGCATTTTTACAGGAACTGTCAGAATACCTGGAAGTACTTTCAAACCCGGTCCGTCTGAAAATACTCAAAATCATTGAGCGGGAGCCAAAAGAGATCAGCGAGATCGCATCCCGCATTGACACCAGCTACGCGAACACAAAAAAACACATAGACCAGCTCGTCCATATTGGACTGGTGAGGAAGGAGGCCGGTTTCGGTAGGGAGACGGTAAAAGGGATCCATCCTGTCTGGAAATTTTCTCTTGCCGAAGGCGGTCTCGAGATGCTGATCAAGAACCTTGGTGTTTTTTCGCGGATCAACATCCCGACAGGATTTGGCGAGATTCAGCAGACGCTGGATTCGGTCAGAACAGCAGTAATCAGGGAATCCGGGGAAGATTATCCCGCACTCCACCTTGTGGATGGCCCCGGGGCCGGCCGCACGTTCATTCTCAAAAAAGAGCGGGTATCGATCGGCAGAACCGATCCCGATTCTCCGTCCCGTAACATGGAAGGAGATATCGTGCTCCCTGCTGAATACGTTGGAGTAACCAGGATTACCAAGCCCCATGCAATCGTGTCTCTGGCAAAAGATGGCTGGCAGATCGAGGACCGGGGCAGCAGCGGTGGAACATATGTGAATACGGAGCTTATTGCCCCGATGCATAAGACGGCCCTGAAAAACGGGGATGTAATCGACCTTGCGATGGGCGAGAATGCGGCACGGTTCCTGTTCGTCGTGCACGAGTGACCCTTGATGGCTTATCCATCCATGACGGGCAGAAAAAGAACTGAGGTCTGTTATGCCGGTTGTTTCCTGCTCTTCACACTGTTCTTCTTCGCGGTCTCTCCGGTAACTGCGACCACGTTCACATTCGATGGGAAGAGTAATGGCTCGATCCAGAGCGTGATCAATTCTTCTGTGAGTGGCGACACCATCCTTCTGGCGGGAGGAAACTATTCTGGTAATATTGTTATCGACCGTGCTATTGTTTTCGAGGCGCTCGACCGGACTAACCCCCCTGAAATAGTCTCAGTTGCGGGAGACGCGGGAATATCCGTAATTGCAAACGGAGTCACGATTGACGGGGTGAATATATCCGGTACAGCCAATGCCGGCCTTCTTGTGCACTCGGATAATAACAAGATCTACAATGTCAGTGACAGCGGTTTTAAGGACGGTATTCTCCTGAGATCTGCGGTACACAATGAATTTGTCCGTAATGTCCTGATCGACAATACCGTAGGCATTGACATTGACGCTGACTCTCAGGATAACACGTTCTCCCTGAACTATTTTGACAATCCTGTCGATGTCCAGAGCAAGTCAAACGATATAGTCTGGTCCAGTCGTCCGTCAACATACCTATATAACGGAAAAAGTTTGTTTGGCATGTTGGGTAATTTCTGGAAGAAATACCAGGGTTCGGATACCAATGGCGACGGGATCGGTGACACTCCGTATATCGTGATTAAGGGTTCTGTCCCTTCAAATCAGAGCACCCTCCTTGCTGTGACCGACAGTTCCCCGCTCGTCTCACTGCCAGCACGATACATGGTCCTCGGCTCCGAAGAACCTCAAACTGCCGGGTCCAAAGGAACGCTTCAGAACAATAATCTTGGGTTATCTCCAGGGCCAGAAGAAACGCTCCAGAACAATAACCCTGTGTTATCTCCCAGCTCCGAAAAACCTCAAGTTGCCGGGCCCGAAGGAGCGCTCCAGAACAATAATCCTGTATTCCCCCCCGGTCCATTTCCGGGGATCTTCCAGTTCTTGTGGCTGATCCCCATTATCGTCTCTGTAGCGGGCGGCATCTGGTTCGAGCGGTATCGGAAGGGCAGGAAATCTTCAGCGGAATCTGCCAGTGAGGCCCCCGGTACATCGCTAAAGAACGTGACCATCGTGAAAAACCCTGGACCCGCGTCAGCTGCAGACACCAATGGGCTGCATCATTATGCCGCCCGGCTCCCTCCGGCGCTCAAGAAGAAGTACCCCGATGCACAATACATCGCGGAAGGCGGGGCTTCCCGGGTTTTCCGGGCACACGATGCCGCCGAGGGCCGGGATATCGCTGTGAAAGTTCCCATCAGGTTCGATGAAGTAACGGGCACCCAGTTTACCAAGGAACTCCACGTATGGCAGGAGCTCCACCACAAGAACATCGTCGGGATCTACGCGGCAAACATCTTCCCGGTCCCCTATATCGAGATGGAATATGTTGAATCGTCCCTTGCTGCAATGCGGCTTCCCCTTGATGTGGACCAAGCGGTAGCGATTATTACCGGTGTAGCAGAGGGACTCAGCTATGCTCATAGCCAAGGGATTGTCCACCGGGACATCAAACCCGGAAACATCCTGATCGCACCGGATGGGACACCAAAGATCACCGACTGGGGGCTTGCAAAAGCAGAGGGCACACGGCAGTCCGGCATTATTGGGTTCTCCCTTGAGTATGCAACTCCTGAACAGCTGGCCCCCAACCTCTACGGGGAACCAGGACCATGGACTGACATTTTCCAGTTAGGTGTCCTCTTCTACGAGATACTGACCGGTCGGGTACCGTTCAGAGGAGGCGGGATGGGAGAAGTGACTCACGCGATCCTCCATGAGGTGCCATCATCACTTGGCTTAACAGGGCCAAACGCAGACCTCATCGAAAGGATAGTCTTGAGATGTATGCAGAAGAGCCCCGGGGACCGGTACCATTCGGTCGCAGAACTTCTAAAAGATCTTAACCGTCTTAGGCAGGATGAATGACCAGCAGGCGGAATAAAAAGAGCATTAATTGATCCCAGCCGCCAGCCTCTGATTTGTATCCTATCGTCTTTACTGTGTTGTCGGAGGGGTACCTGACGGCATTGTTCCTGATGGTGCAGCACCGGATGGCGCTGTGCCATTCATATGTCCGTTCGGCGGAGAGCCTGAGGGTGCTGTACCATTCATCATTCCTCCCGGGGGTGTTCCTGAAGGTGCTGTGCTATTTGTCTGTACTCCAGACGGTTGGGTGCCGGACGGTGCCGCACTGTTTCCACCTGATTGTTGGGTGTCGGTTGAGGACTGGGTGGATGACGAAACCGCGTTGTTGCTGGACTGGGTGGAACTGGTTCCCGAGTCCTGCGTGCATCCTGCGATCATGATTCCTGCTATAAGGATTGCCGAGGCAATCAGCATGAGTGACGTACTTTTTTTCATGGATACTGCTCCTGGATTACCCGGATAAATCACTGTAAACAGTGATCTCCGTGCATTCCGGTTTTTCCAGCTCGTTAAATTCCGGAGGGTGGCTTCTCACAATGTGCTGAGGGAAAAACTTCCCTGCTGGTACACCCGATTCCACATTCCTCCGGAATACCGGATATTCTGGTGAATTTTTCAAACGATCTCCTATCCGGGGATCATCTTCTCACACGGTCACCACATGCGGGTTTATATTCAGAGTATGACGGAAGTGATATACTGTATGGGAACTGGCATTAATTGAACCAGGATGGAAACATAATCCGGTTTCAGCTGGATCTGATCATAGTGTGACCAGTGTCTCCAAACATCCTATGAAAAAGAAAAGCGAATGCCCCGAAGTCGTTACTTTATACCGGCAAAAATAATCACGTATTGAGGAAACTTGAAGCAGTATGCAACGGTAGAGAGATTTGACAAGTACATCCGCCAGAGGGGGGAGAGACCGAGGTGCACTGGTTTAATAGATGATCTCATAAGCTATACCTGCAGGTTCAATAATCACTTCACGGTGATCGGGATATCACCGGCATCGTACATCGATTATAAAAAGAACTACAGGAATCGCTAGACTGATGATTACCGGGGAAAAGGTAATCATCAGAGAAGGAGGTGGCGGAAAAAGGGTAGTCGGGAGAGTTAGGACAAAATATCAACCGGGTGTTGTCAGGTTTTCTGCATTAAAACGCGGGAAAATAAAAAATCCCGTGCCAGACAGTGCCGGCTGAAACCGTGGGCAATTACATGTGCGGCCGCGAAAGATGAGTACCGTGGCAAAATAACGTGCATGACCAGAGTGGTAAACAAGTCAGATAAAGACCCCAGATAAAGACCCGAGCAAGAAGAGAAATATTGGAAAAACCTTATAAGACAGGATTGAAGAAAAGCAGTACACAAAGAAACCGGACACACACCGGTTATGAGGAACAGCTCCCTTACATCTGAAGACCGGGAAGCCTTCCCGGTTCACTAGCAGTAACCAGGTGTACGGCACTACCCACGACGTACCTAAGGTTCCTGCGATACAACGAAAAACATTCCTCAAAAAAATCTGCTATCTTACTATCCTTTTTTATAACTGCAGGACTCTTCGTTACAACAGCACAAGGATAATTTTTAGGCGGTTCAATACTTTCCCATCAGCATGAATTATATCATGCTTCTTGTACTCTCACCATAAATAGTCCCGGAAATTTGTTTTTGACAGGGTGATCTGTTGGAGAATATAGCTTACATGTCAATTACATGGGAAATCCGTTCCCAAGAAAACTCCATGAAGAAGGTAATAGTATGTGCAGCAATGTTCATTATAACTGCTCTTGCCCTCATTGTCCTGCTGTTTCGACAGAGCCAAAATTACAGGTCTTGTAACTAATTCCTAATTCTTTTTAATAATATTAGGTTTATTAAAACTTCTTCTTTATTGAAATAAGATTATTAATTATCCTACCGAAATCCAGACATATTCTTTTATTAAAAAAGTGGGGTTTTTCCCATTAAGATTCATCAAAGGTACTGAGGGGTTTTCTCTTACTGTTTAGGATCCCGTCCGGGACTTGAGCCACGCAAAGAACTGGCTGATAATCGAATCATCGGTATTTTGTTGCTGGCCCTGCCCGTTACTTGGAGACTGTCCCGTATTATGAGCATTCACCGGAGCCGGTGCTGTCATATTTCCCTGGTCAGGACTCTGTTGTGACCAGTTCCCCGGAATCGTAGCATTACCCGCTCCCAATCCGGGTGGCAGACCCTGCCCACTTACATTCCCTAAGCCTGGACCCTGTGATGACCAATTTCCAAGAGCTGTGACATTTCCCGGACCCCAGTTTGATGGCGGACCCTGCACACTTACATTCCCTAAGTCTGGACCCTGTGATGACCAATTACCTAAAGCCGTGGCATTGCCTTGACCCCAATCGGGTGCCTGACCTGGTTGAGTCATATTCCCTCCCATCGGTCCCGGCAGGGTCTGGTTACCGGAGTTCATCCCATTGCCCGGCATCCCTCCCGGGCCCTGCACCGGTGCTGTGAAATTGCCCGCTCCGGGAGCAGGCCCGGTCATCATGCCCTGTCCTGATGACTGGCCGGGGGCACCCATCTGCCCGGAACCCTGTCCAGGATCAATACCCGGTCCTTGTCCCTGTCCCCCTGCCGGCCCGGAGCCTTGGCCGCCCGGTCCTGCTGCCATTACCGCAGGAGTTAGTACCAAGGCTGCGCACCAGAGTATGGCTATCAGCAGCATGGGCTGCCTAAATAGTTTCATGATTGAATATCCTCCTAGTGGTGACTGCCAGATCGGGCAGTTCACGCTCACCACAATCCGCACCGGTATTCTTATATTGGCTGTATTATACCGGTAGAATACTGAGAGGAAACGGTAATATATTGAACAATCTGGTGAATATTATGTTTGCTAAAAAAGTGCCATACAGAAAAGAGGGCTCTCATTTCCAAAAAAATTACCGGGATCTCCGGTCCTTCCGGTTTTTTTTCAATTTTTGCCGTGCCAGTTCCGGGGTAGTTATTTTGCTCATCACTCGGGCGATATAGAATTTTAACAGCACTGACATCGTTCCCTCCAGGTATCACGGGTATTTCTTCCAGCCCCTAAAGCCACCCCAGATACATTCTAAGACTAAGGCTGTCTATTCACTCACTCCTCAGTGCATCAATGGGATCCATGTTCGATGCCCTCCAGGACGGATACATCCCGGAGATAACACAGACAACCACGCCGATAAGCATGGCTTCCGGGACGTACATAATACTCGTTGGCTGAAAGAAATACGCTGTCGAGCCAATCATCGCATCCACGACGGAGTACCCTATAATTACACTGCTGATCCCCCCAATTCCAGCCCCCAGAAGCCCAAGGATAAATGCTTCATACATAAACATCCGGCGGACTTCGCCCTTCTCTGTACCGATTGAGAGCAGGATACCGATTTCCTGTATCCGTTCACTCACAGACATCATCATCACGTTAAAGATACTCACGGCAGCGACAAGAAGCGCTATTGCGCCGATTGCCTCAAGGAACTCAGTTTCTGTGCTCAATGTTGCCGTCTCTGTCGCAAGCTGCGAAGTAGCATCCGTAATCCGGACCGCCGGGGATTTCGCATTGGTGTTGACCTTCGCATCGATTGCTGATTCTATGCCACTTATGTTGTCAACATCGTTGACAATGACATTTACCTGGGTCCACTCATCTTCCCCTCCATACTGGTTCGTATACCATTGACTGTTCACAACGATTCCGTTATCAGTCGAAACGCCATCAGCAACAGTTCCCCGTGGATTTAGGACCCCGGCAATGCGAAGCTCGGGCCGGGATGATGATGAGAATGATCCAATCTTAATTCGACTCCCGACCTTGAGGTTAAAACTTTCGGCAATATCTGACCCAACCAGAACCTCATTTAACCCGAGATCCGTTGTCCCGTTACCATACGACTTATTAAGGGTAAGGAACTTGGAAATATCATCAGGGTCGATACCATAGATCGAACCCCTACCAGCGACTGAACTGATCGTAAACTCACCGCTTGTTGAATAAAGGGGGATTACCGTGCCGTTTGATCCCACGACCGAGTCAATCTTCGTGAGGTCGCTTTTGGTGACACCTGTAGCCGTAGATGAGGTAGGAGTGAATCCGGGCGGACCCATCCTGACAGAATCTGAGGATATGACAATGGTGTTTGCGCTGGAGGAGAGCTGTTCCTTTACCTCCAGCTGCATGTTCGTGCCTAACATTCCCATTGATGCGATGGCGACGACACCGATCACAATGCCGATGGCGGCAAGCATCGATCGCAGGAAGTTTAGTTGGACACTCCTGACCGAGAGATTAAAGAAGATATCTCCTTTGATCATGATTCTGCAATCCTCCCGTCTACCAGCCTGATTGTGCGTTGGGCATACTCCGCGATTTTCGGGTCATGGGTCACGAGAATTACCGTCTTTCCCACCTTGTGCAGGCCGCAAAGGATGTCCATAATCTGGTACCCGGTCTTGCTGTCGAGGTTCCCTGTCGGTTCGTCGCAGAGAAGGATCTTTGGCTCGTTGACGAGCGCCCGGGCAATGGCCACCCGTTGCTGTTGTCCCCCCGAGAGCTGAGTGGGCCGGTGTGCTGACAGTTCCTTATCAATTCCCACTTGTTCGAGCAGGGCAGCGGCACTGCCGGTCGTATCCCTTTTTTTGTACTTCAGGATGAGCGGGTACTCCACGTTCTCGTATGCCGACAGGAGAGGAATGAGATAGAATTTCTGGAAAATATATCCAATTGCATCCCTGCGCATATGCGTCCGCTCAAGATTTGACATTTCAGCAACATCTCTTCCGGAGATGTACAATTTTCCCGATGTAGGGACGTCAAGGATTCCCAGCTGGTTCATCATAGTCGATTTACCGGAACCGGAAGGTCCCATAATTGCGATAAATTCGTTTTCCATGATGTCTAAAGAGACATGATTGAGAGCGGTATAGTCTCCGCTCTCCAGATGATACGTTTTTGTCACGTCGATTAGCTGGATAAGCGGGGTATCGGTCATCTCCGATCCCCTCACTGCTGTTTCTTCAGTTTAAGTGAGATCCATTTACGCTTTTTCCACAGGACGATGCCGACAATGAGGATGATTCCTGCGGCGATGACCGGGTAGAAAGAACTGATACCTCCACCTTTGCCGCTGGTGAAGAGCGACGTGCTGCTGCTCTCGCCGCCGGGACCTCCACTCATCCCGCCAGGTCCGCCGCCCATCCCCCCGGGTCCGCTCATGGAGCTTGCCGAACTGGATGAAGTTTTGGAACTGCTGCTGGCAGTTGAAATACCCGTTCCTGAAATTGAAGTGAGATCAAGCGTTTTTGTGACGCTGTAATCATTACCACCAGAATCTTTCCAGCTGATAACAACAGGGACCGAGGTGAGATCACTACAGGAAAAGGTTACTTCGAAACTACCGGAATCGTCAGAAGCTATACTGCCAATAGCATATTCCGGGTATGTCCCTGTGCCGTTTGCAGGAGATCCAACAGTAACTATGACTCCTTCAGCATCGGAAATTCCGGCATTTGTGACGTCCCCGGTGATATCGTAACCCGAACCTGATGTCGTGAGGGCAACATCGTTGAGAATTGGCACTGCAGCCGTCTTGTCCACTCCAAGATTTATCGGAAGCGTAACGTTGACGCTATGTTCATTGTCACCGTTCTGGTAAGTGACGTAGAACATGACATTTGTGTCCTGGTGAGGTGTAATCTCAAAATCAACATCAGTTGAATTATCAGCATCCAGTGATCCGATGAATACTTGCTGGGGGCTCACATCTACACCGGTTCCTTCAGAGGTAACCTCTATATTGTGTAATGCACCATCGCGGCAATTCATAAGAGTCAGTGTCACGTTACCAGGAGTTGAAAGAGAGAAAGTTGGTGAATCTGTTATTGCGGCTTTTAGTGGATCAGAACTCACCAATACCTGTATCGGGTAATGGACTGGATAACCTTCCTGTGTGGCAACCGTAAACAATGCGTAAACGGCCCCATGTGATTCACCCTGAGGGGGATCTGCGGTAACGACAAACGAATACGTCATCGTTTGGCCGGCACCGATATACGTCATTGTACCCCAATCCATTTTCTCTTTTATATGCACATAATTGCTCATGAGATCCGGATTTGACAACCCAATTGCTGATGTTCCTGCATTTGTAAGGGTTACCGTGATCGTCCCCTCTTCATAGGGAAAGAAAACTCCCGGGTTCATAGTGACATTTGTTACTGTGACAAGAGCCGAATCGTCTATAGACGTCGTGCTGGTTGACGTGCTGGTTGATGTATCAGTACTGCTTGTGGTTGAACTGCTTGATGAGTCATCCGCGCAGACTATCGATACGAAGAGCAACATCACTACTAAACTGATAATTACAAATCGTCCTTTCATGAAATCATCCCTTTATTTTTAAGATTTGCGGTGATTTGCTCCATTTTTACGGAAAAGATCACCGGTGTGTTTTTTATTAGGCTCTGATCGTGCCGTAACAGACACCCGTAACATCAAGATCTAACTTTTCTATCCATTGATCCCTATTGATCGGGATCACGAGTATCTCGATATCCCCGGATCCTATTATATTCGGATCATACCAGCAGTGTATACGCACCATAAAAACAGTCTAATTATGTGCAAAAACAGGAATATCTGAACTTACAGGTTGAATATATCAGAACGATCCAACTTTCGGAGGAAACTTCCAGTTGGCAGAAATCAATAGACTCCCATTGATCTGCATGGCGTGTCCTTGGGATAGGTATGACGCATTATTTCTGATCGCAACATCTCTCCGGTGAGATCCATCTTAGTCCAGTTTTCCCCATGAAAATTTTCAGCAGTCAAATATTAATGCAAATACGAATAATCATACTTATATGAAAAGTATGAAAAAATTGAGTCCCGAACCGAAGGAGGATCTCATCGACGAGCTGGTGGCTCCACGGAGAGAGAAGACAAAACATCTCTTCGGCAGCGTAAAAGTCGGGGAACGGGGTCAGGTCGTGATCCCGAAGCAGGCCCGTGAGATCTTCGATATCAAACCGGGGGATATCCTGCTTGTCCTTGGTGATGTGGAGCGGGGTATCGCACTGGTAAAAGCCGAAGCCTTGCAGGAATTTGCGAAAAAGATCCTGGAGTCTTCCCGAAACCTTCGGGATGATTAAGAGAAGGAGAGATTTATGAAAATAATCGTACTGAACGGAAGCCCGAAAGGCGATGTCAGTGTCACGATGCAGTATGTGGCATATATCCGGAAAAAATTCCCTGACCACGAGTTCAGAGTCGTCAATGTGGGGTCTGATATCCGGAAGATTGAGAAGGATGAAGCGGTTTTCCATTCAATTATCGATGATGTGCGGTCTGCTGAGCTCGTGCTCTTTGCGTTCCCGTTGTATTACCTGCTAGTGGCATCGCAGTACAAGCGGTTCATCGAACTTCTCTTTGAACGAAAAACCGAGGATGCATTCCTCGGAAAATATTCAGCATCGTTCTCCACGTCCATTCATTTCATGGATCATTTTGCTCACCGGTATATTCATGCCATCTCCGACGATCTCGGCATGCGATATTGTGGTTCTTATTCTGCGGATATGAAGGACCTGCTGAAGGTGGGGGAACGCCTGCGGCTGGAACAATTCATGCAGTTGCTGTTCTCCTCCGTACAGAACAACGTACCTGTCCAGCGGGAGAACGCACCACTGGTCTGGCCGGAACTTTCCTATATCCCCAGGGAAGTACGCAGAAATGTGGATACCAGAGGCAGGAAGATCGTTATCCTCTCCGATTCAACGGAAGATTCATCGAACCTTGCCATGATGACAGCGAGGGTGAGATCAGCCTTTGCCGAAACCGTGGAACTGATCAACTTGCACGAAGTAAATATTCGCGGCGGGTGTCTCGGCTGCCTGCAGTGCGGGTACGACAACAGTTGCGTGTATACCGATGGGTACCGCGATCTTTTCGACAAAAAACTCATTCCTGCCGACATTATTATTTTAGCGGGCACCGTCCACGACCGTTACCTTTCTTCAGCGTGGAAACAGTTTTTCGACCGGAGTTTCTTTCATGGGCATGTTCCCACCCTTGCCGGCAAACAGATCGGTTTTGTCATTGCCGGTCCCCTGCAGCAACTCCCCCACCTGAAAGAAGCTCTCACCGCGTGGGCTGATAACCAAAAGTGCAACATTCACTTTGTTACCGATGAGGTTCGCGAATCTGCGGAACTTGACGCTTTGCTCGATGCGATGGCAGGCCGCCTCGTCGAAGCTTCAGTGGCAGACTACATACCCCCGCCTACCTTTTACGCTGTCGGCGGCCACAAGATCTTCCGTGATGCAATTTACGGGAATATACGATTCCCGTTCCTGGCAGATTACCGGTACTATAAGAAAAACGAGCTTTTTGATTTCCCTCGGATGGATCTCAGGACCAAGGTGTTCAGCGCGATCATGATTCTGCTGATAAAAATCCCAGGTTTCCGGAAAAAGGTGTTATCGGATATGAAACCGCATATGATCAAACCATTTGAAGCCGTGATCAGGGATGCCTGAACATGCGGGAGAAAAATATATGAAGAAGGCTGGCCTGATCCTCGGATTTGTCCCGTTGGTCGTCTACGGAGTTCTTGCAGGGATTTCAACCACTGGAATAACCCTTGCGCTTGCTGCCGCAACCGTTGTATCCATCATTGTCGGCTACGCTGATCTCAGGAGCAGGATGATCCTGACCTGGGCAAACCTCGTACTGTTCGGTGCCCTTCTGATCACGAACGGTGTACTTGGCATGACGTGGATCATCCCCTATAATAGCATCCTGATCTATACATCGCTTGCAGCAGTCAGCTTCGGATCGATCCTCATCGGCAAACCCTTCACCTTGCAGTATGCCCGTAATATGGTGGATAAAAGACTGTGGGATAATCCCCTTTTTATCAGGGTTAATACTCTGATAGCCGGTGCATGGGGTGGTGTTTTTTTGATCAATTGCGGATTGAGCGCGGTCGCGCTGGTTCTCCCGAACCAACCCGGGCACATCGCACAGCTAGCCACCTATATCATACTCGTTGCCGGGATTATCGTTACCATCAGGTACCCGGAGCATATCCGCAAGAAATACTCCACGAAGCAACCCGCATGAGAACGTATCCTACGTTCTGACGTGCACTCTACACCGGTGTCTCCTGTCAAACAAAGGAGTGATGACCCAAAAATTCTAACGTCGATCCTTTTCAGGAAATTCAACGACATGGAGACGATTTTCTGATTTAAAAAAATTCCGACAGGGTTATCAGATTTATCTAGGCTTATAATACCCCCATTTTTCCAAAGCTCCCAGAAGCTCCGGTGCTTTCTTTGCTTTTTCCTCAAGGGAAATCCCTTCACACCATGCCTCGATTGCCTGCATAGTCGCCTGTGCCCCGGCCCGGGTCCCCTTCGGGTGGCCATGGATACCGCCGCTGACAAGTAGAACAAGTTCCGTCCCGTAAATGTCAAGAACGGGAGGTACGAGACCGGGATGGAGGCCCCCTGAAGAGACCGGAAACGCACTCCTGATCGTTCCCCAGTCCTGCTCAAGCAGCATGGTACTGACTGCCGGCGTCTTCTGCTCGCGGAGTACATCGGCAAGGATTGTTGCTTCCTTTTTTGTGCCGGTCAGCTTGCCGACAGCCGTCCCGGTATGTATCTGGCTTACACCGATAAGGCGCATGATCTTGGCAAGGAACTGCATTGTGACACCATGTTTTTTATTCCGGTCAAAGGCGGCATGCATCGCCCGATGGGCGTGGATCGCAAGCCCAAGATCGGAACAGTAATCCCGCATAGTCATCACGCTGGCTGTTCCTGCCACAACAACGTCAATCATTGCATAGTTCCAGCCATCTTCCGCGAGCAGATCTGCCCGTTTCTTCATCGTTTCGGTATCTGAGGTAATATTGAGGAATGCCGATTTTTTTTCACCGGTCTCATTCTCTGCTTTATCCCGCAGTTTTGTCATGAATCTGACGCGATCCTCAAACCGGTTGAATGTCGTGGATGTCAGGTTCTCGTCGTCTTTTACGAAATCAAAACCCCCCATCCAGGTCTCGTACCCGACCTCAGCATGCTCCTTTGCAGAAAAGCCGATCTTAGGCTTTGGAACCGCACCGGTAAGTGGACGGCCATGAACATTCATCATCTTCCGGATGCCGTCCATGCCGAAGTGAGGTCCCCGGAAATGCCGGAGATACGCCGGTGGCAGGGTGACATCGATCAGGCGCAGGTTTCTGACCGCTTTCATCCCGAAGATGTTGCCCGCGATTCCGCTGAGCAGCTGAACCACGTTACCTTCTTCCCAGAGCGCCAATGGATAGGCAACTTTGACATAGTTGCCTTCGATGGAGAATGCGGTAGCTTTGAGCTCCTTCATCCGTGGCGGCATGGTAAAGAGTGTTGTCCATGTCCCGGTCGAGCTCTCGGACGCTATCCTGCCAACGGCTTCCTCACGGCTGATCCCGGCAGCAGGCTCAAAATAAAAGAGACAGATCAGTTCATCGTGGGCCGGCGTATGGTTCAGGTCGACGAATTCGTTATACCAGTCAATTGCCATGGTAGTTCCTGTACATGGAAGGGATTCATTAGTAAAAAAGGTGTACGGACGTAATGTTTTTCGCACGCACATCATGATCTTTTTCCAGGAGCCCTTTTTTGGAAGAGATCACTGGTACTTCAGTGGATCCTGTGCACCAGCTTCCCTGAACGCTTCCAGCCGTTCCGTGCAGGAGCCGCATGTTCCACAGGAGAATTCTTCTCCTTTGTAGCAGGTCCATGTATCGGCGTACTCCACGCCAAGGGCAAGACCCTGTTTTACGATATCTCCTTTTGTCATGTACAGGAACGGTGCCTGAAGGATGATATCACTCCAGTCGCACAAATGAAGAGCCGTTGCCATCGCACTGACAAATGGTGGCCTACAATCAGGGTAAATCGTGTGATCCCCGGAATGTGCAGCGTAGAAGAGGTGGGTCGCGCCAATCCCAACCGCGTACGCCCCTGCCAGACTCAGAAATACCATGTTCCGGTTGGGCACCACGGTCTGTTTCATGGTGTCTTCCGCATAATGTCCATCCGGCACATCCCACTTCTCCCGCGTGAGGCATGAAGGTGCGAGCTCGTTCAGAACTGAAATATCTATGATTTTGTGGGGAATCTGCAGTTTTTCACAAGTACGTCGGGCACATGCTATCTCTTTTTTGTGTCTCTGGCTGTAATCAAAGGTAACGGCACTGACGTCGTATCCCTGCTTGGCAAGATCGTAAAGCAGGGTAGTGCTGTCCATACCGCCCGACAGGATCAGAACAGCCCTTGATTTCTCCATGCCATCATGTTGCCATGGCGGACAGATAAATTCATCTTTGTTGGTGCCTGTAAAACGTCATCCTGAAGGGAACTATACATAAATCCTGGACCATATCTTACTTCAGAAAATTCCGAATTCTTTAGAAACAAATATTTATTTTAATAAAATTATAATTTTAACGGCACCAAAATTTTTTATGAGATTGTAATAAGATATCACGTTGATATTTTTTTGGGTGTGACACTATTTCGCACACCAACTATGCGACTCCTGAACTCGTCATCAGTTGTCGCAATTTCCGCAGGATTCCGCCTACAGATTGCGTTCCTGCTGGCAGGTATTGCTACCCGAATCCCCGAGTGCTTTGCATTTGCCCTGATCATGTATGCAACATATACTCTTGATCGTGCTATTGACTGCAAAGAGGATGCTATCAACAAGAGTGAGCTTGCGGGTGCTAACAGAGCGATTGGATTGAGCGCCTGCCTGATAGCGTTTTGTGCCGGGACCCTCCTTCTCGTACTAGATGGGATCTACCTTGCCCCATTCTTACCGTTCATCATTGGGTATTTCTACTCTCGCGGGTTCCGGATCGGGTCTTTTACCCTTAAGCTCAAAGGAAGTCTGGGTGTAAAAAATGTCATTGTTGGAATAACGTGGGCGGGAACGATTGCCCTTATTGTAGGTCAGTGGTGCAACAGCCTCCAGACCGTCGTAATCATCTTCCTGTTCTATGCAATGAAAATATTTGTCACTTCATGCATAAACGATTTCAAAGACGTCAAAGGGGATGTCCTTGCCGGTGTCAGAACCCTGCCTGCGCATTTTGGGGAAAATCTTACCAGAAAAGTCCTCATCCTCATTGTCGTAGTGTTGTACATAATGATGGGTTATTCCGTATTGTTCAATGTAGTTCATGATGAATGGGTTATCCTGCTGTTCGGTCTTGTCATTACTCTCGCCTTCCTGCTGGTGTACTCCACGTCATTTGAAAACAGCCCCGTAATCTTCTACCGGAAGATGCGGGAGGTTGCAATTTTGTGGGACTCTCCGATCTCCCTTGGGCTCAGGGCGTTGGTCGCCGGTTAGTCCGGGCGTTCAATTTTTTCTGAGTGCTTCAGCAGGAACGCATAGATCCGCTCCCCCCACTCGAGCGCTGAAGCGTCGTGGCTGGCAACATCGTTTTTGGAATCAAAAATCCCGGTGTTGTAGAATAATGAGATCGAAAAATAGGAATCGGTGACTACAAATGAAAATTTAAAATCTTTTTCTGTCATGTATATGCTGGTCGTACTGAACCCCAAGAACTCCCTGACCCAACCAGGATATTTTTCGTTCAGGATCTTCAACACGCTAGGAGTAAAAATCAGCGACGTCTCCACTCCGTTCTTTGCGAGGTTCAGGAAAAATTCCGGAAACGTGGGATGCACGGTATGGGAGAGCCCTTTCAGGGTCTTTGCCGGGGAGATATTTTTCAGGAAAATGTTGACGTCAAATATCTCCTCATCGGAATTCTCGATAATCTGATAATTACCGAGACTCCTGATATCCATCAGAATATCAAAAGGGAGTACATCAAGGTTATGTTCCACCCAGAATTTCTTATGTGCATCGAATACTTCCATTGTCCTGACCAGAGGTTTTAAGTGCGCTGTCAGCACCCTCCCCATCGGAGTGAGTGCGAACAGTTTGCCATCCCGCTTGATCAAGCCCTCCTCTTCGAGAATCTTGACCTGGGGGAGCATTCCGGTAGAAGTGACGTGGAGAGTCCGTTTGATCTCATCCCACTCTTTAGTCCCACTATTTAGGAGGATTAGGAGGTTACGTCGTTTATCGGAAGCGGAGATGACATTCAGTATATCGCTCATGTTCCCACCGAGTCTGCTCTAGTAGTGTGATTGTCACAGGGAAAGAAAAAATTAACCTGAAATTGATGTGATGATTATATTCGATCTTTATGAATTGAAATGCGTTTTGTCTATTAAAGGGCAAATTTTGGTTTTTCATATATCCTGATGAAAGAATCCATTTATATAAATCATCAAAGAGTTTTGATTGAACCGGATTAACTACATAAAATACTAACAAGGGCAATCCGGCTCGTACCACTTTCCGGATAGTAATTCCTCAAAGATCGTCTATCTAGGGACTATTGTGATTATTTTAGCAACAGACGGCATTATATAAAATTTCAACCATGATTTTAATGCTGTTAAAATTTTTAACACCATTATAATCGCCGATTCGAAAAATATATACTATTCTTCTTCTGATAGAGTTGTAAGTGTGTGAATCTGTTAAGGTACTCATCACATCCCACCAGGGTCACACACTTAAAACACCAGCAACAACAGGAACTTCAACCTGATTCTCGCTTTTTGCAAGGCAAGGACATACTCAGATGCAGGTTCTCCAATTCCTGCCGGCCAGAAAAAATGCGTTTGTCCCTCCAAAATAAATAATAACAAGCACTATATGCAGAATTTCCATCTGATACTGTTGTCAGTAAGCATGTGCTTTCCAAGCCCGAAATACGGAGACCCCGTTTTATTCGCGCGGTTTTATAAGGGTACCCATAGGGATATCATTGCCATCTCGAAAGGAAAAAATTAAATATTGTAGGAACGATAGTTCTTTCCTAAATCTTGATCATATCTTGAGGTCAGGAAGTGACAGTGGAATGATGGAACAACAATCCGTAAGGCACGTATTACTTCAATGTACTCACCAGCACACCTGCGCCTTACGGAAATTCTTTTCCTGTTCATATCCTGATCGGTTGCAGCAAGTTTCGGGCGAGATCTCGCTGGCTTCTGCATGAGTAAAATGCTGATTCAGACAGGTGAAATGCATGGCAATTGATACAGGATCAACAGCATGGCTTCTTGCTTCGACGGCGCTCGTTATGATAATGACGCCAGGGGTGGGATTATTCTATGGCGGTCTTTTACGAAAGAAAAATTTCATCGACATGATCACCCTTTCGTTTGTCGCCTTCGCACTGGTAAGCATCCAGTGGGTTTTGATTGGGTACTCTCTGGCATTCGGTCCAGATGTCGGCGGATTCATTGGAAATCTTTCGAACCTTGGCCTGAACGGCGTAGGTATGGCACCAGGTCCGTACAGCACCGCTGTCCCGGCACTATTATACATGGTCTTCCAGCTCGTGTTTGCAACAGTAACGATGGCGATCGTAACCTCAGGGTTTGCAGAACGCATCAAGTTCAGTGCATTCCTTGTCTTTGCAGCGCTCTGGACAACGATCGTCTATGACCCGCTTGCACACTGGGTATGGGGCGGCGGTTGGTCCTCGCAGTTCGGTGCGATCGATTTCGCGGGAGGGACTGTCGTCCACATCAGTTCAGGATTTGCAGCCTTAGCACTGGCGCTGGTCATCGGGAAACGTATCGGGTACGGTAAATATTCGATGGAACCTGCTAATATACCGTGGTCGATCCTCGGTGCCGCTCTTCTCTGGTTCGGTTGGTTCGGGTTCAATGCGGGAAGCGCAGTCGCGGCCAATGGCATTGCTGCTGAAGCATTCGTCACGACCAACACCGCAACTGCAGCAGCGGCAATGGCATGGCTTCTGGTAAGTTGGGCACACGGCGGCAAGCCGAGCTCACTCGGTTTTGTTTCCGGTGCCGTAGCGGGACTGGTCGCGATCACACCGGCAGCCGGTTATGTGACACCCATGTCGTCGATTGTCATCGGCGCGGTTGCCGGCGTGCTCTGTTACAGCATCATGCTCTTCCGCCAGAAATGGGGAGTTGATGAAAGTCTCGATGCATGGGCAGTTCACGGCATGGGTGGTCTCTGGGGAGCACTTGCCACCGGTATCTTCGCCGCAGCAGCAGTCAATGGGGCTTCAGGACTTCTGGAAGGAAATGTCCATCAGTTCATTGCACAGGTAGTTGGTGCCGGCGCTGCCCTTATCTATGCATTCGTTGTAACCTATATTCTGGCAATCGTCGTTGACAAGACAATTGGCCTGCGTGTGACAGAAGAAGAAGAATATGTCGGCCTTGACATCTCGCAGCACGGGGAACGTTGCGGATAAGGAGGAATCGGGAATGAAACTGATAAAAGCAATCATAAAACCGGAACGATTTGAGTTCATCAAAAAAGCGCTTGAAGAAAAAGGCTTCATCAGCATGACTATCTCCGATGTCCGGGGACGGGGAGAACAAAAAGGAATCTCTCTTGAATATCGCGGGGGCCGGATGACGGTAGATACCCTGCCCAAGATCCAGATCGAGCTCGTAATTAAAGATAAGGATGTCGACACAGTGATAGACACTATTATCGAATCGGCACGAACCGGGAAGATAGGTGACGGGAAGATCTTTGTCATCCCGATTGAGAAGACGATCAGGATCCGTACTGGGGAAACAGACGTCTGACCGTATGGTTGTGAAATCAAATCTCTTCCCCAATGGCAAGGGGTTCATTACCCCTTTTACCACGGTAATATTGGGGGAAGGTCGCAACAAAATCTCCGGTTAACCTAAAAACCTGGTCTCATCTGAAGACCGGGTCTATTTTTTTAATTAGTCAAATCTCTAAAATTATAAATATTATAATATTATAATATTAAATTACCAAACACACCCGGTTCGATCAGAGGTCCAGGATCGAACAAGAAAATAGGTTCTGATGTATTCACGGTCGATATAAAAGGTATTTCGACGTTAAATATCTCTGACAATTGGGCACGCGCCTGCACCAAAATCTATATAGAAATCTTTCTGCTGACGCATACGTCGATGCCAACTTTAGCAGTAAAGTTTTTATAATTTAGACAAGTATGCATCATACCCTTAACCAGATCTAGATGATCTAAAATTGATCAATAATTTTGATCATCATATCCCGGGATGTGAGTGTTGCAGGTTAACTGATTAGAATGCAGTAACCGACATCAGAATGAATAAAGCGTAAAGGATGAGCGAAGGAGCACAATGCACAAAAAGAAATCTACGCAAAAGAGGAGTCTGAACACAATGCCTGAAGTATGTATGGGATTTGAAGTGCATCAGCCATTCCGGCTCAACCGGCACTTCGTGCCAGACCAGAAAGTAAAGAAAAGAGATCTTCCTGACTTATATTTTGACAGTCTCAATCGTGAAATTCTCGAACGGGTTGCAGACAAGTGTTATGTTCCGGCGACTAAGATCATCCTTGAAAAATTGGATGAGGGATTCCACTGTGCATTCTCGCTTTCGGGGACACTTATTGAACAGTTGGAAAAGTGGAGGCCCGATGCCCTTTCCCTCTTTGACCAAGTCGCACGTCACCGTAATGCAGAACTTCTGGCGCAGACATACTACCACAGTATTGCCAGTTGTTTTTCAGACAAGTCGGAGTTTGAGAACCAAGTGAAGATGCATACCGATCTGCTGCATGATCTCTTCGGTGTTCATCCGACAATCTTTGAAAATACCGAGTTCACTTTCAATAACACGATAGCAGGTCACATACGTGATATGGGCTTTGCCGGGATATTTACTGAAGGTGTTGATCGGATCCTCGGCTGGAGAAGCCCACATCACGTGTACAGCTGCCGTAATATTCCGGTCCTTCTGCGCAACATCCAGTTATCCGATGATATCGCATTCCGTTTCGCAAACCCTTCCTGGGACATGTATCCCTTAACCGCTGATACCTATGCGAACTGGATGTCATGGTCTTCGGGGGAGATCATCAATATCTTCATCGATTATGAGACATTCGGTGAACATTTCTGGAAAGAGACCGGTATTCTGGACTTCCTGTATCATCTTCCTGACGAGATGACAAAGAAAGGGATAACATCAGTACTTCCCTCAGATATTGTTGCACGGCATCCGCCAGTTGGAACTATCGATGTTACAGAGACCATATCATGGGCTGACCTGGAAAAGGATACCTCAGCGTGGATGGGGAACGATCGTCAGCGTACAGCATTGTCCGCGGTTCAGCACGCACAAGCCTATGCAATCGATAAACCCTCATGGCGATACCTCCAGCAGAGTGACCACTTTTACTATATGGCCTCCAAGTATGGAACCTGCGGGGAGGTTCATTCGTACTTCAGCCATCACGAGGAGGACGACGCCTTTCAGGTTTATATGAGGATCCTCGCTGACTTTGAACAGAGGAATATACGGGTTATGAAAAACCGCAAATCGGCAAAAACCCTCCGGATACTTCCTCCTGAAAAGGCGTTCCATTTTTCCTCACCAAACGGCTACATCGGGTACGCTGCCTACAGCCTCGATCAGTTTTACGACCTGCTCCAACTGGTACCTATGGATTCAATCACCTACCATAATCAACACGGAGACTTTGCCAATTGGATCATGAATGAACTGGAGGATCCGGAACTTGCACAAAAAGTTAAAGGATTAACTGAACGCGTCGACCTTGTCAGAGCGGTCGGTGAACGGAAGGAACTTCTATGGAGTCACTTAAAATAGCTTTTTTCTGCTGGGAATCGATGTACGCCGAACGTGTCGGCGGCCTGGCTCAAGCGGCGACCAACCTCGCTGAAACCTTGGCAAAAAAACACGAGGTTCACTATTTCACGCGGGGGAAGATTCCTGACCAGACAATAAACAATGTCCATTACCATTATTGTCACCCCCACGGGAACAACACGGTGCAATACTGTGACGATATGTGTTGGACCATGGTAGAACAGTTTCACCGGTTTGACCGGGATCATAAATTCGATTACTTGCACTTTCATGACTGGCATACGATACAGGCACTGCACTATCTTAAGGATCGCAATACCATCCTCACGTTTCACTCCACCGAGTATGGGAGAAACGGGAACCAGCATGGAGACTGGTGGGAGTACCAGATGATCTCAGGCAGGGAATGGTACGGTGCTCTGATCGCTAAGCGGGTGACTGCTGTTTCAGCGACCATGAAACAAGAGGTCATGATGCTCTATAACGTCCCTGAATGGAAGTGTGATGTGGTCCCGAACGGCATTGTCCCGCGTCAGTACCGCGCTGATCTCGATGCCGGAGAAGTGAAAAAATCCTACGGGATCCACCCGTACGCTCCGCTCATCCTGTTTATCGGCAGACTTGTCTATCAGAAAGGTCCTGACCTGTTCATCGAGGCAATTCGAAAGGTCTGCCAGCACCGGTGGGACGCGAAAGTTATCGTTGCCGGGGACGGCGGGATGCGTCAGTACCTGCAGGAACGGGCCCGGGATCTGCCGGTGAACTTTGTCGGGTATATCCCGGATTCAGAATACATACGGCTCCTGAACGCCTGTGATCTTGTCGTGATCCCCAGCAGGAACGAACCCTTCGGGCTTGTGCTGCTCGAAGCATGGAGTGCGGAGAAAGCGGTCGTCGCATGCAATGTGGGGGGTCTCTCAGAAAACATCGACGCATTTGTCAACGGGGTGAAAGTTAACGCCGAGCCGGATTCGCTCGCATGGGGAATAAGCAATGCAGTAGCCGATCCAGTGAACTCAGTAATGCTGGGAAGACGCGGAAGGAATAAGGTAGACAAGATGTTCCTCTGGGACCCCATAGGTCAGCGGATGAATAACGTCTACTCCCGCACAGTTGCATAAAAAACCTGAATTTTCTGACATATTCCTTTTTCGTTCGAGACGTAAACCAGATTAGAAATCCAATCCTGAAAGCATTTTTTAATTTGATGATAACTGAGAAACACAACTAAGAGCTGGACAGTACGCATCAGTTTTACCGGGCTGAACAATTAATTCCTGCCTCAAAAAAAGAAACAAAACTTTTTGAAGACTTCCAAGCTGCGATCGAACAGGAGCCGGCTTTTGCTTTCTGCTGGAGGCATTAAAGAATATCAGTCGGAGCCAGGGCTAATCCTGTAATAACGCATGATCGTTGCTGGCCTTGTCAGGACCCGGAGAAAAATATAAAAATAATAAATTCACTTATGAGAATTGTTCTGGACAGCTGTTGTCCGGAGAAGCGATCAAAAGTGGTGATATCATGGTGAGGCAATACAGGAGATCCATTATTGATGAAATCGATGATCTGCGGGACTACATGGACTCGATGTTCCGTCATGCGTTCCAGCCGATCAATACTCCGCTCCTGCCGGCAGGCGAAAGTACCAATCTGCCTGTCCTGTTCAAGAGTGAGATGAAAACAGATGTAGTTGAGCACGATGATGAGGTAATTGCCACTGTGGATATGATCCCAGGCATCGAGAAAAAAGATATCTCGCTGGAACTGGTCAACCCCCGTGCCCTTCGGATAAATTGTGAGCGCCGCATGGAGCGAAAAGAAGAGAAAGAAGGATATTATCTTCGTGAGCGGAGTTACGGATCGATGCAGCGGATAATCCCCCTTCCTGCTGCGGTCACTGAAGCAGGAGCCAAATCCACCTTTAAAAACGGAATTCTCGAAGTTCACCTCAGGAAAACAAAAGGGGAAGAAAAATCAAGGATCCCCATCGAATAATCGTTTTTTGTGGCAGGATGTCCAAGAGGGGCTGCACATCCGTGTCTCAATTCCGGGAGACTGAAAATCCGAAACCGTTAATGCATCCATGTCGATAATATTTTTCCGTGAAGCAGTTTCTTAGGGATGCTGTTGGCCTGGGGATCGTGTTCTGGCTCGCCGGTTATCTTCTCTCGCTCGTCCTCTTTTTCACGCCCCTTGCCCGGATTATGGGCTGGATCCTCTTTGCGTGCATGACCCCGGTCGTGGCCTTCGTGACCTATTGGTACTTCTCTCGCCGCAGCCTCCTTCTGTCGTACTTTCTGCAGATCGCAGTGGCTTGGACTGTAATTGCAATTGTCTCTGATTACCTCTTTATCGTCATGCTCTTTCATCCCTCGTCATATTACCAGTCCGATGTGCTCGCCTACTATGCAGTGACGTTCCTCCTTCCCCTTGCTATAGGTTGGTACCTGCAGGAAAACATGCCTGCCTGAACCTAAAACGACCCGTGCCGCTAATCCAGATTTTACGCTTTTCTTTCAAACGGGGGTATATTTAAGAAAAACTTTGCCGTTTCTAAACGTCCGCGATTCGGTAAGCTTCAGGTTCCTCCTGGCAAAGTCTTTGAACAGGTATTTGCCGGCGCCTAAAATTACCGGAACGATCATAAGCTGGTATTCATCGATGAGGCCGTGGTTTGCAAACTGCTGCACGATAGTGCCGCTCCCCAGTATCGCAATTGTCCCATTCCCCTGCTCTTTCAATGAAACGATTTCTTCCGGCTTTATCTCATGAATAACTCTTATATTCTTCCAGACAGGGCCATCCTTCACCGGTTTCAACGTTTTTGAAAAAACTATTTTCAGCGTGCTGTTCATAACTCCGGCCATAATCGGATCGTTTCTGATAGCATCCGGAGTAGGCCAATACCGTGCCATCATTTCATAGGTCGTACGACCAAAAATCAGGGTCTCAGATAACCTCGACCCTTCATGGGTAAATTCAATGAACTCGTCATCGTTTTCAGTTTTGAACCAGTCGATTTCGCCATTCGGACCGGCAAAATAGCCGTCTACCGAAACCAAAGTAAATGCGATAATTTTTTTCATAATTATGCTGACTGACCAGATTACTGATAAATTTTATCCAGTCTTCCTTTAAAAACACGCTTTAGCTCTCGTTGGGATTATCTGCGTACCGGGCATTCTCCCGGAACCAAATCTTTGAAAAAATGGGATTTGTTCACCCAGTTATTTTGACCCCGGTTTGGAGCCTGGCGCTACAGCAATAACCTGAAGCGCTTCGATAATATCGGGAAGCATCTCGGCCGGAATACCCATCACCATTTCAGAATCTTCTATTCCAGAAAACTTCCTCGATCCATCGCACCCGAGCGAGAAGTTAACCGTGCCGGAGAGATAGGTCTGGGCACATGCATCAGCACAGACCGATTGTATGCCGGCAAATTCCGCATGGATCCTCCCACCCATCCTAAACAGCGTACTCTGCACCAGCTTCAGCATGGACCATGGATTTGTGACCAGTACAATTACCTGAGGTGTGAAAGGAGCCTTTTCCAGCGGCGCATACATCGTCGCGTAGGTATCACCGGGATTCAGGTGCGAGACCCTGTCGATAGTCCTCTTGCACGCGGCTGAACTTTCAAATTTTCCCAGTTTATAGTAGAAATCACCGGTCTTCAGGGTCTCTGTCAGCTCCTTAAGTCCAAGCGACCAGGCACCACCGTTGCATTCATGTTTGGATGCGGTCGCATAGAAGATTTGGCCTTCTTTGCGTGCGAGTCCTATCATGGAACAATGCCGGATGGTTTTGTCGATTTCCTGCATACCCTGAGGGATATCTTCTTTTTTGGTCGCGAATCTCAGTGCCACAGGCGACCCCTCAATCTTCAGGTATTTTTTCAGAATCTCAGCCGCTTCGATATAATGTATTGGGATCTTTACATCCTGGGTCATCCTCACACCTCATCACAATAATCTGGTCTCAGTACCATAGGTTAACGTATGATGGGTACTATTTAATTTTCACCGTCCGCGGTTCTGATGAGATCTCCATAAATAGCCTGCAGATATCCAGGAGAGGTCATAATAAAAATCTACTAATCTTTTATATTTGTGAACGGGGTAAGAAAATAACCGTGAACTGATATGGCGAAGACCACACAATACAGCGCAGTGCATCTTATTCCGGAAGCAAACGTGGACCCCGGACTATGGAACACGTTCCCCGACCCTGCTGCCATCAACCGGACCGTAAAAGAGATAGAAAAGCGCGGAATTACCGTCGTCCGTGCACGTGACGGGAGCTATGCTCTGGAATCCCTGAAGAAGATTATCCCCACGGATGCAGAAGTGATGAGCGGTTCATCGACAACGCTCATCGAAATCGGGTTTGAGGAATTTATCTCCGGACGTGATTGCACGTGGAAAAATATTCATACTCGTATCTTTGCCGAGAATGACGAAGTAAAACGGGCAGAACTGCGGAGAAAATCGGTAACATCCGATTATTATGTGTCAGGTGTCAACGCGATCGCACAAACAGGCGAAATGGTCGGTTGTGATGCCAGCGGGAGCCGGGTGGGGGCATGGGCGTTTGCTGCGGGTCATCTCGTACTCGTGGCCGGAGTCAATAAAATCGTCCCGACCCTTTCCGATGCCCTTGACCGGGTCAGGAATTATGTATACCCCCTGGAAAATGTGCGGGCACTGAAGGTTTACGGAGTGCCGAGCGCTATAGCAAAGATCGTTATTCTTGAACAGGAGAGGACCCCGGGACGCATAACCCTGGTCATGATCGATGAGACACTGGGCTATTAACTCACTCCATTTTGCAATTGGTCTAACCAAATCCGTCATAATAATTTATATAGAAAAACCACCTTTTAGCATAATAAAAAAGGTGGACATTCTCAGATGGACGAGCAGACAAAGGATGAGCTAGAGATAATAGGGGGAGGACTGGCATGGTTGGCTGTTCTCCTCGCGGGTTTCACCTCGTTAGCGGTTATCGGGGGCAGCCTTTATCTCGGGTGTCTTGGCAGGAAGATGTATCGCTAAACAGATAGTCAATATTCTATTTTTCTATCACTCATTTTTCCGAATAATGTATAACCGGTGCAGAGTACTCAGGCAATATTTTTCATTTTGTCTTTCTGGATCCTGGTCGGTCCCCGGTCAACCTTTTGCTTCTCAGTAATTTGTGGTACGTAATTGCAAACCGGTGTGCCTCGTCACGAATCTCCTGAAGGTAGCGAAGTGCCATACCGTTCGGGTCGAACCGGTGTGGGAGCGTCTCACCGAGTACATACACATCTTCGTCCCGTTTTGCAAGAGCAATCACTGGAACCGTACAGTCAAGCCGTTTTAGCACCTCAAATGCCGCAGCAAGTTGCCCTTTGCCGCCATCGATGACGATCAGGTCCGGCATTTCCAAACCCTCTTCGATCACTCTCCGGTACCTTCGCTCGACAATCTCTGCAATCGATGCAAAATCATCAACTCCTTCGACTGTTTTGATCCGGAACCTCCGGTAATTCTTTTTATCAGGTACACCGTTGCGGAACTGGACCATCGAACCAACCATCGCTGTTCCCGACAGATGCGATATATCGAAACATTCAATCACTGATGGAAGGTCAGGCATACCGAGATTTGCCTGAAGATCCTTTGCCTTCAGTTCATCGCGGAGGAACGCATGGTTTAGATTCGCCTCTACCATTTCGAGCAGGTGTTTCTTCTCGCCGATTTTCGGGACGGTTATCAGGATATTGTTCCCTTTACGTTCTGACAGATATTCGGAAAGTGCATCGTCGACATGATGCGGGATTATCAGTTCGGCGGGAGGTGCCCGATCAGAGTAGTATTGTACGAGGAATTCATCGAAGAAATCCGGCCCTATCCCGAATGAAAACTCTTGTTTGCTGGAAAGGGATCCCTTCTCAACAGTAAATACCATCAGGTAAACCGTATCGTCAGAGATCGTATACGCGATAACATCCTGATCCGTTGATCTCGGACGCTCTACGTACTGTCGTTCGGAGAGCCGCTCGATTGCGTGGATCTGGTTGCGAAGGGAGAGCGCCCTCTCGTACTCCTGGTGAGAAGAGGATTCCGCCATATCGGCCCGGAGGGCAACGAGTAGTTCCCCTGCTTTTCCCCTGAGCACCGTTGTTGCCTGGTCGACAGATTTCCGGTATCCGTCCTCACTAATCACACCGATGCATGGGGCGCTGCAGGATCCCATATGGTACCGCAGGCATGCACGTTTCGGGAGTTTTCTGCAGGACCGCAATGCAAAGATACGTTTGATGACACGGAGCACCCCATCCCGCTCCCACGCTGACGTGAACGGCCCGAAATACGTCGCTTTCCCTGTTGAAGTCCTCCGGGCGATTCCGATTCGGGGGAAAGGTTCATGGGTCAGCTCGATGTATGCAAACCGTTTGGCATCTTTCAGATCGATGTTATATTTCGGCTGGTGCTTTTTGATCATGTTATTTTCCAGAAGTAACGCTTCAGTTTCCGTTGTGGTCACAATAACCGAAACAGAGGCTATGTTGGCGACGAGCGCCTTGGTCTTGGCATCGTGATCTTTTTTCTGGAAGTAGCTCGTCACCCGCTTCCTGATATCCTTTGCCTTACCAATGTAAATTATGACATCTGATTCATCGGAAAAGAGATAGCAGCCGGGGGCGTGGGGGAGTGATGAAGGATCGATCATCTGTTGTTAGTACTCAGGACCCCAAAAGCCATAAGGAGTGGGGATGGGGCATTTTCACTTCCGTTGCCAGAAAGGTACCTTACGGAGTATTGTGACAACAAAGCTTTTTCTTGGTTCTGTTGCATCTGCCGGCTATTCACCATCCTAAATTCCGATCACCTACATATCTGGCCGAAGGCCGAGCACAATATCACAAGGGTAAATATCATGGGTGAGTATAGTAGGCCGGAATACTTGATACGGGATATAATTAAAAACCCCCAATTTAATAATAGTCTCATACAGCACCCGGTTCCCAATTGGACACCTGCCGATGTACCCTGACCTGGAGAAGACCGCAAATGATAAAAATCCTTCTTGTTGACGACATGCCGGAACTGACTGATATTGCCCGTATTTTTCTTGAGAAAGAGGGAGACATTAAAGTCGATACTGCAATATCAGCAGAAGAGGCGCTCGTCATGCTCAAGGAACGGAAATATGATGCTGTCGTTTCCGATTACCAGATGCACGGCATGGATGGAATAGAGTTTCTGACGGAGTTCATGAAACGCGCTATCGATAAGCCGTTCATAATTTTTACCGGTAAGAGCCGGGAAGACATCGTGATCAAAGCACTTAACTCCGGGGCCGATTTCTATCTCCAGAAGAGCGGTGATCCTGTGTCTCAGTACGCCGAGCTCCGTAACATGATAAACCAGGCCGTAATGCGCAAACGCGTGGAGGACGCACTCATCCGCTCCGAAATTAACCACAGAACCATCGTCGAAGCAATCGACGATTCCATCTACCTTGTGGATAAGAACTGCCGGTACCTCTTCATGAACGCCTACCACCAGCACCGTCTTGGGATAACAGATGGCAACTACGAAGGGCGCGACTATGCTGAATTCCACTCCAGGGCAGAGACCGAGAGGTTTGCCCGTTTAGTCAAGGAGAGCATCGACTCCGGCAAGTCAGTACAGGACGAATACAAACGGGGCAGTCGCTGGTTCGTCCGGCGGCTGAGCCCGGTCCGGAACGAGACACTCGAACGTGTGTTTGCCGTCACAGTCATATCAGCCGAAGCAACAGGCAGGAAAAAGATCGAAGAGGCGTTGCGTTTCGCTGACGAAAACTACAGCATTCTTGTGGAAGCTACTCAGGACTCCATTTACACGGTGGATCCAGAAGGGCGGTACCTGTTCATGAACTCGCACCACCGGAACCGTCTCGCAATTAACGGGGACTCCTATAAACTGCGACATTACGATGAGTTCCACACTCCAGACGAGACTAGAGTCTTCACTGATCACCTCAGGCAGGTCGTCGAAAAACGTAAGGTCTTTGAAGATACTTATACCCGTAACGACAAGTCGTTCCTCCGGAAGATGTACCCTATCTTCGATTATGCGGGAGAGGCAGTCACTGCTGTAGCCGTGATATCCATCGATACCACCTGCCGATGAAAACCTGTACTAGAGCATTATCCTGAACTGGAAACACGGTACACTTCTCCAGCAAAATGATCTCGAACCAGGTGGCAGGTTCTGTTGCATCCGCGGAACTTTTGTCAACATAAATAGGTGACAACGTATCATTTCCGTTTAATCTACCAATGTTTCTCTCATTGGTACTTTGGAAAGATATTTCTGGTTCCGTGCCGGTTTTATTCTAACGATGCCATTGCTCCAGATTAAGAAAGAAACTGAACCAGAAATGTTTTCAATAGATGAAAAAAATCCTGTACCTGCTCAGGATAAAAAAATAAAAATTATTGTTGAAAATACCGGCCGAAGCGCTGCCAAGGATTGTAAAGGGTATATTATTCTGGGAAATCGCAGGAACAGGATCTGCTGGACAACGGTAACCGAAAGACCGGATGCAACAATCAAGCCGGATAACAATGAACTTCTTGAATTATGCGCTTTTTTAACGGCGGCTGAAGGATGCCATAATTCGATTCTTATTCCTGACGAAACCGGTTGGAAGAATTCGAAATGTATTACACCGGGCCCTTCAAAGGAGATCACGGTGCTCGTTACATCAGAAAATGCAGATCCGGTTGAGGCGAATATCACCATAGATTTCGATCGAAAAGAGATTGAATTCGATTAACGTATTTTTCATTTCCCAAGTATCGGTTTTAAAAATTTCCCGGTATAACTTGCCGGCATCAGTGCAATCTCTTCCGGAGAGCCAGCCCCGATAATGTATCCTCCGGCGTCCCCGCCATCAGGGCCGATGTCTATGAGGTGGTCTGCGGATTTGATCACGTCAAGGTTGTGCTCGATGACGACGACCGTATTGCCTTTCGCTACGAGATCGTCGAGAACCTTGATCAGTTTTTTCGTATCGTCAAAATGGAGCCCGGTTGTTGGTTCGTCGAGAAGGTAGAGGGTTTTTCCGGTAGCACGCTTCGCGAGTTCCCGTGTCAGCTTGATCCGCTGCGCCTCTCCTCCTGAAAGTGTCGTCGAGCTCTGCCCGAGTTTGATATAGTCAAGGCCGACCCGGGAGAGCGTCTCCAGCTTGGTTCTGATGGAGGGAATATTCTCAAAAGTCTTCATTGCCTCCTCAACACTCATATCCAGCACATCGGCAATCGATTTGCCTTTATATTTCACTTCGAGCGTCTCCCTATTGTACCGTTTCCCTTTGCACTCCTCGCACTCGATAAATACGTCAGGGAGGAAGTTCATCTCGATGCGTATCAGCCCGTCACCCTCACATGCTTCGCACCGGCCTCCCCGGATGTTGAAAGAGAAGCGGCCGGGTTTGAAACCCCGCATTTTTGCCTCTTTTGTCTCGGCAAAAACAGTCCGGATCTCATCAAAAACCTTCGTATACGTCGCCGGGTTGCTCCGTGGCGTTTTGCCGATAGGTGATTGATCGATAACGATCACCTTGTCGATCTCGGCATCAAAGATGATTTTGTCATGTTTCCCGGCCTGATCTTTCGATTCGTGGAGGATCTGCATCATCGCTTTGTACAGGGTCTCGTAAACGAGCGTCGACTTTCCGCTTCCCGACACACCGGTCACCACAGTCAGAAGGCCTATGGGAAACTTCGCGCTGATATTCTTCAGATTGTTTTCCCGACAGCCTTTCACGGTAATGAATTTATTTGGTTTCCTTCTCTCTGCAGGAACTTCAATCCGCTTTGTACCGGCAAGGTATTGCCCGGTCAGGGATTTTTTGTTCTTCTCGATCTGTTTCGGGGTTCCTTCAGTGACGAGATCTCCCCCGTGAAGCCCTGCCCCGGGACCCATATCGATCACATGATCGGCAGACCGGATCATGTCTTCATCGTGCTCCACAACGATCAGGGTATTGCCGAGATCTCTCAGGGACCTCAATGTCTCGATCAGCTTCCGGTTGTCTTTTTGGTGCAGGCCGATTGAGGGTTCGTCAAGTACGTAGAGTACACCCATAAGATTGGACCCGATCTGGGTGGCAAGGCGGATACGCTGAGCTTCACCGCCGGAGAGGGTTCCGGCGTTCCGGGACAGAGTGAGATAGCCCAGCCCCACTTTCTCCAGGAAGTCGAGCCGTGACCGGATCTCCTTGATTACCTGCTTTGCGATCTCTGCCTCTTTCGGAGATAATCTAAGGTCGTTGAAGAACGCGATACTCCCGGTTATCGAAAGGTCAGTTACGTCGATAATCGATTTTCCCTGAATGCGTACGGCGAGTACCTTATCCTTGAGCCGCTTTCCTTTGCAGGCAGGGCAGTCAAAGACCCTCATGTATCCTTCGAGTTCGCGTTTCCGGTACTCAGACTGTGTCTGTGCATATAGCCGTGCAGTTTGGGGGAGCAGCCCTTCCCATTCTCCGGTATGCGACCACTGGGCCTTACCGCCTTTCATGCTCATCGCGAACTTCATCCGTTCCCCGGATCCGTACATCAGGGCATTGTACTGCTCCTCAGTAAGGTCCTTGATCGGTGTCAGCACGGAAAACCCGAAATGTTTCGCAACGGTCGCGAGATACTGCCCCCGGAACCCGTCCATCGGGTTGCGGTAGGGTGCGACGGCGCCATCAGCGATACTCCGGTCTTTGTCCGGGATTATGAGGTCAGGGTCAAATTCCATCTTGACGCCGAGACCATGGCACTCCTCGCAGGCGCCGAACGGGCTGTTGAACGAGAACATCCGTGGCTGGAGTTCCTCAAACGCCATCCCGCAGACCGGACAGGCCATCAGAGATGAGTAGGTCGATTCCTTTTCGGACTCACCGACTACAAGAACGAGACCCTCGGATTTTTTCAGTGCGTTTTCCACCGCTTCGATGAGACGCGACCTATCTGACGAGTCGAGCCGGTCGATAACGATCTCGATATCCTGTTTTTTGTACCGATCGAGTGCGATGTCTTCATCGGTGCGGATGATCGTTTTGTTCACTCTGACCCGTGCATACCCCTCCTTGTTCAGGTCTTTCAGGAGTTGTTGGTATGTCCCCTTCTTCTGCCGTACGACCGGAGACAGGATCGTCACCATTCCCGGGTGCTCAGCTGCGATCTGATCCCCGATGCGGTCCGGTGTCTGGGCTGCGATTGGGATATTATGCTCAGGACAGTACGGGATGCCCACCCGGGCGAACAGGAGACGGAGGTAATCATAAATCTCCGTGATGGTTCCGACAGTACTCCGGGGGTTCTTGCTTGTCGTCTTCTGTTCGATCGAGATTGCCGGTGATAACCCCTCGATGCTGTCTACATCTGGTTTGTGCATGAGCCCGAGGAACTGGCGGGCGTAAGTCGAGAGTGATTCGACATATCTTCGCTGCCCCTCTGCGTAGAGGGTGTCGAACGCAAGCGTCGATTTGCCCGAACCCGAAACGCCGGTGATCACAACGAGTTTGTCGCGGGGAATCTCGACGCTGATATTTTTCAGGTTGTGCTCGCGGGCACCTTTGATGATGATGTTCTTCATGCTGGTGTCTGATACATTCAGCTCCGGTATTTAAAGAGATGTTGAAAAAGGCAGATGCTTTCCTGACGTAAAGGTTCTGCCAAGTATTATGATAGTGACATCCATATCTTCGGCGTGGACTATACTGTAACTCCCGAAGACTTGACATAACCGTCGCCGATATGAAGGAACTTGCCCAGGATGCAACAGCCACCCCTGCACCATCAACGGTGGATGCGTTCAATTAGATTGGGAACGCTGCACAGGCACTTGAGGTTATTTCGCTTGAAAATTAAAACAAAATAGTACTGATTTTCGATCCGATGCCCTCTTAACAGAACTCAAAATCCTCATTTTCATTATAACGGCATTAAAAATTTTTAATGAGACTGTAATTTAATAACGTCGTTAAAATTTTATCTAACTCATAAAATCACAGAATATTTATACTTCTGAACCGAATCGAAAAATAAAGAACGAGGCTCACCTTGCTTCGAAACAGAGATGAACCCCGCTTGCCCGTGGGCATGAGTCAATATATTTCTCTGCTAATGAAGTTTTGGGTCATGCCTCTGCAATCTCTTGGAAAACATAACGAGGCAATGACATGAAAACACTAAAGATTGCATATTGGATGGTTATCGTGTTATTATCCTTAATCGTATTCACCGTATCATCCGTGAGCGCTTGGGAGGCCCCGCCCTCCACGGAAATTACTCTTTCCTCCACATCTATTATACAAGGTGAACCTCTGACACTTCAGGGAACCGCTTCAAATTCAACAGAACTCAGGTTCTGGCTTTTTGGGTCGGACTCGCTATCAACAACAGAAAATCCGGTAAATCCTCAATCAGGTTTTTCCTATTCACTTACAGCAGATCAGACACGAAATCTGACACCCGGTCTGTATCACCTGGTTGTCCAGTACCCCGGAACCGGTGGGATTTTTGATATCCACGTTGCCAATGATTTCGTGTTCGATGAAAAAAATAAACCCGACCAGAAGGTCCTGTTTTATCTGGGGGCTCTCGGTGAAGGCCGATATCCGTATTCCGAGACGTATTCATCAATAATCGCCGCTTTAAACGATCCATTAGTGAATGATTCGTATGAGAATTATGTATTTTCAGTAACCGGAGCACAACAACCGGCAAATTTCCCTCTGACAAATTCAACAATCACTATCGATCCCGTCGAAGATCATAGTATTGGCGATACCTTCGTTATTCAAGGTTTAACGGGTCTTCCAACTGGAGATCAACTTATGATAGAGATAATATCCCCAAACGATATGCATCCGTGGCCAAAGTTGCCAGAGGGTGTGGAAATTTCCGGTGTGTGGGATGCTATAACGAATGTGAGCGCCGGCAGGAACCAGACAAATACCTGGTCATACACGGTAAATACCACGGGCTGGAAACCTCAGGATTATGTGATTGGGGTTAACGCCATAAAAGAAATTGCAACAACAGGATCCCAGTTCAATCTGTACCGCGGAAAAATATCCATTAATCCGGTGACAGGTTCCCTGAATGATGATTCGATAACCATCAACGGGACGACAACCCTTCCGGTAAACGAAGTATTAGATGTCTCGATCCTGCATGAACCACTCGCAGGGATTAAATGCACATCAACAAGGACATTTTGCGGAGAATACATGGGATCTGCAAACGTGATACATGGTGAAGGGGGTTTCAATTTGTGGACGATTACCGTCAATACCTCCACATTCTGGTCAGGTAACTATTTGATCGATGTCAGTTCAGAAAATGGCGGAGTGGCTAATGCTACCATGGAATTCACTTCACCGTTTCTGAATACTTCACCGGTTCCGAATGCTCCAACTACCACTCAATCATCCCCGCTTTCTTGGGGGGTATCGATCGCTGCTCTTGCCGGAGTCGTGATCGTTAATGTATACAAGAGAAAAAAACGAGGTGTATGATGCCATCAAAAATCAATTCCCTTTTTCTTGTCGTGATAGTTGTCGCATTGGCAATTATCCCGTTAGCAAGTGCCGATAATGTAAATGGTATACAAAATAACCCACCGTTTATAACAATCGATCCCATCGGGAACCACACAATTGACGAGGTATTCTTTATTAACGGGACAACGAACTTGCCGGCCAATAATGAGCCCCTTCTGCTTGAAATCGAGACTGTCAATTTTAACCCAGCCGGCTGGGGATCAGCGTACAGTTCAAACGTCTCAATACAACCCGGAGAAAATGGGGTTAATCTCTGGTCTGTAAATTCTACAACATCTCTTTGGGAGACCTTCCCCGGGCCAGAACCTGACAATGTTACCCCGGGTGGCTATTCAGCAGCGGTTCAAACGCTTGATCCTCGACTTCAACTGTATACTTCCCAGACTTTTTTGGTGCTTCCGATAGTCGCAAATCCCTTTATAACGATCGATCCCATCACAAGCCACACGATTGGCGATCTCATCAATGTTACCGGAACGACCAACGTACCTTCCGGCACCGTGCTGTCGATCTCGGCAGGACCCTCCACATTCACTAATTATCGTCCGAATTTTTTTATGGGGCAGACAACAGTCATGCCGGGAACAGGAACCAATACGTGGTCAACCGTCGTGAATACCACCGACTTTATCACAGATCAGTATCATCTCACCGTTGCACCGGTCAAAGAATATGCTCTCAGCAACGATACTCTATTCACCATTACGAGAGGTCCTACTCCAATCGCACATGAATCTATGACACCCGGGATTTCATTAACGTCAAAACCAGTTCTCGTGTCATTTCCAACTACCCAGCCTACCCAACCAAATCCCACAACGAAACAGGCGCCACTCTCTTCTCTGATAACAGTTACCGGCGTCAGTATTGTCTGCTCAGTAACAGGAAAAATGAAAAAGAGGAGGTAACGAGCTACGAAACTCATCATAATCTATGCGATTATACTCTGTGCTCTTCTTATAGGGGGGGTAAGTGCTGATATACCCACATATGGAAATTGGACTCATATCACATCCAACGCGAGTTTTGGTCCACGATACGATTTTGGTGCTGCAACTTTTAACGAGCATCTCTGGGTGATTGGGGGACATATCCAGGTGGGATATCTTTGGGTTTGTCTTGACAATTCCACCTGCGATACAAACGATATATGGTCGTCAGTTGATGGGAAAACCTGGTACGAGGTGACACCAGACGCGCCTTTCAGCTCTCGATCAGGTATGGGCGTTGCGGTGTTTAACAACCGGCTCTGGGTAATTGGTGGAGGAGGTGCTAATGGCACTCTGAAAAATGATGTATGGTCATCGGCTGACGGGATGAACTGGTCCCTGATCACTCCTTCTGCGGATTTCAGTCCACGCCGCGACATGGGCATTGCGGTGTTTAACAACCAGCTCTGGGTGATTGGAGGTGATGCTGAAGGTTCTTTGAAAAATGATGTATGGTCATCACCGGATGGATATAACTGGACTCAGGTCGCGGCCAACGCAGAGTTTAGTCCGCGATATGGCAAGGGAGTTGCAACATTTGACCATAAGATCTGGATGATCGGCGGTGTCAGCGATAGTGAATATACCGGGCCCACGGGTTACACCTACGGTAGCGAAGGCGGCTCCCAAGATGTGTGGTCTTCCATAGACGGGAAAACCTGGGTACTGGATAATGCAAGCGAGCCTTTCTCCTCCCAGGAATTTACACCGGTTACCGTATTTGACAATAAAGTCTGGATACTCGGTGGCGGGCTTTGGGAAACCGCGACCATGGTAACCAGAAATCCCCCTCCGCACGCCTTCAATAAGGTTTGGTCATCAACAGATGGTGCGAACTGGAGTCTCGAAAACGGAAGTGCCGGATTCAGTCCACGGTTTCTCAACGGGGTAACTGTCTTCCGGAACGGGATCTGGGTCATAGGAGGTACGGATAATGACCAGATATACGGCGACGTCTGGTACATGCCGGCAAATAATAGCGCAACATCCACTGCTTCACCTATTCCAACATCCACGCTACCACCACAATCCCCGCCATCATTAAGTCAAACCCCTGCGAGCATCTCTACCTCTCCTTTTTCTCCGTTGCCGACAACTCAATCTTCCCCAATTTCCGTGTGGTTATCAATATCAGCGCTTACCGGAGTTGTTATCGTCAATGTTCACCTGAAAAAAAAAGCGGGGGATATGATGTCATTAAAATTCAATTCGCTTATTCTTGGTATACTATTGGTCATGGCAATTATTCCGCTGGTAAGCGCAGATAATGGAAATGTAACCCCTAACACAACTCCGTTTATCACGATCGATCCCATCGGGAACCATATTATCGGCGATGAATTATTTATTAATGGGACAACGAACCTACCGGTATCCAATGCTCCCCTCAGCATCTCCATAATAACAGCGAATACAACCTCTAGTGAGTGGGGACCGTCTTTTTCTTCAGACGTTTTCGTCCAACCCGGGAAGAACGGCATCAATACCTGGTCGGTGAATGCCACCGTGGGTCCGGGATGGAGCGCGTCCCCTCCGAAACCCCAGGAACTAATCGCTGAAAGCGTTGCTGAGAGCGTCGGAACCGGGAACAATGCAGTAAACGTGTATGTCAGTTCGCCCTTGGCCAACCTTGTAGCCACACAGACGTTCCTCCTTCTTCCGCCAAGAATGAGCGGGCCACCCCAGGCCCCGTTCATTACCATCGATCCCATAGGGAACCACGCTGTATGGGATACGTTCTTCATTAACGGTACAACGAACCTGGACAGTTTAGAGAATATTAGTCTGGACGTCGAGTGGTCCGGCTATAACCCGGGGGGTTTTGGCTCGTCCTTTTACCTGACCAACGCAACCATCCTGCCCAAAGAGAACGGGGTGAGTACGTGGTCTGCGGCGATCCTCCCAGACCAATGGGAGATTTATCCTTCACCTCCCCCTTATCACATCCCACCCAGGTTTGAGAGTGTGCATCCGGGCGAATACGTCGTATATACGAGTCCCACAAACCCCCTTGGACCTACGGTGATCTCCCAGCAGACGTTTGTTATCTTCCCTCTGGCAAACGTCACCCCTTCTCCGACACCGGATTTCATCGTTATCACGTGGACCGAAAGTCCCGGAGCCATGATCACTACGACCCGGCAGAGCACACCATGTCCGGTGTATATACTGGTGATTGCGATTTTTGCAGTAATTTTGATCGTGAAATCAAGGGATAAAAGAAAATGAAACCGAAAATATTGTTTCTCACATTTATTGCCATATTCTTTATGGCGATGATAATTGTCCCGTTAGCGAGTGCAGATAATGTGAATGTAACCCCTAACACAACTCCGTATATCACGATCGATCCAATCGGGAACCAGACGATAGACGAGGTATTCTTTATTAACGGGACAACGAATTTGCCAGCTAACAGCGAGCCTCTTCTTCTTGATATCTATACTTCCAATATGAACCCCGGTGGAGCCGGGTCAGCGTTCAGTTCAAATGTTTCTATACAGCCAGGAGAAACCGGGATCAATTTCTGGTCTTGTAACGTTACATCATCACTTTGGGAAACTTTTGGACCCGGGATACAGCAGATTCCGATTCCTGATGCTGAGCCAGGTCAATATATTGTGGAGGTTAATGCTTTCACTGAACCTGTTGTCGCAACACAATTATTTTCATTACTTCCATCTGAAAGAAAAATTACTCCACTTCTCACGGTTCCGGTTGCGGCATTCGGATTCTTCGGGAACAGAACGACGGAACCCTACGATATGGCACCATTGACAGTCCAGTTTGTGGACACTTCCGTAAATTCCCCGACATCCTGGTTCTGGTCATTCGGAGATGGGAGTTCATCGACCCTCCAAAACCCGTCACATACCTATACAGCTGCCGGTACTTACACGGTAACACTTACCGTAACCAATGCGGCAGGCAGCAACACGACATTCACAAAGTTCGATATTATTACGACGGATTATGGACTTGCATCTGTCACCTCAACATCGATATTCCCGCCAAATGCTTCACCGGTTGCATCATTTGAATACATAACAACAGGAGCCTCCGAAATAGCACCGCTGACAGTCGCGTTTTTTGACACTTCTGTAAACTCCCCGACATCCTGGTTCTGGTCGTTCGGTGACGGAAGTACTTCCCCATCCCAGAACCCGTCCCACGCCTATACTAGTGCAGGTAGCTACACGGTAACACTCACGGCAATTAACGCGGTAGGCAGCAACACATCCTCGGAGCCCTTGCTTTTTACCGCAAGCGAGGTGAATTATTCTACATCAACCACAATCCTGACCACACCTTCGAACGTTGCCATTACGGTAGCGTCAACAACCTGGCAGGATACCCCACTTCCCGTGATATTATCGGTGATTGCGGTTTTTGCAGTAATTTTGATCGTGAAATTGAGGGATAATTGACGGTGGAGCGCTTATGGATCGAAAAATAATTATCCTTTTTTCACTGGCAATTCTCATTGGCATCGGCGTATTTGGTACCTTTTTTGGATTGGTATTACATGGATCCTTCTCCCAAGCACAAACAACCCAGGCAAATTTGTCCGTGACATCCCCTTCTCCGGTCACCTCGCCCGCTGCGCTCTCAACACCAGATACCACACCAACCATCCCTTTCTTAACACCCTACTTCATTCCAGCGGATAGCAATGGTTGTCCGGTAATTCTCACAAATCCCCCAGAGAAATTCGCATGTCCCCGGGATTTGCCACCTCTCCCTGAAACATATCATATCGTAGATCCATTACATCCGACCCAAAAAGACATTGATGCAATTCCTGTTAATTTCCCCGGTGTCGACAGGACGTTACTTGTTACAATTGCATTAAAAGATCCCTGTGTAATCGAATTTCTCCAGTCCGGGGGAAATATAAATGGAATAACCGAACAACCGCGTCCCTCGAATGGAAGGGAAACCGTACGATGGCCCCCGGTACTGCTCGCCTATCGCCGTATTAATTGTACTGAAATGCTTGTGCTTTTTGACATCGATCCCAAAGCAGGGAATATCAGCGACTTTAGAATAGAGTACCAATAGCGACCTGGTGATCGGTATGAAAGGTTAACATGATTAAACAAAAATCAGGATTAGTAATGGTCGGGGCGGTCATTCTCATGATTGTGTCATCGGCCGGCTGCCTCGGGTCTGGAGCTCCGAAGGTTGATCTTTCATCAGTGAAATGTTCGGAATCGTTAGTTCCAGGACAAAATATGACGATTAATGAGACACAGAATAATGCTACAATCTGCGCGAAACTAAACAGTTCGATGATGATCGAGCTGCCGGATCCTACAAGAATGGGAGGGGAATGGACGATGACCGCGAGTCCCGGGCTCCAGTTAACCGACGAAGGTCTCATCGTACAGTTTTTCGATGTTAATGGCACTTCCGTGCAGGGTCCCTCAAACGGCCCGGGTATAGTGACGTATACCCATGCATGGAACGTCACCATGACTGGCACCGGGGTACAGACATTGAAAGGGGATACTCAGTTCCCGGGAAGAAGTTCTAGCCCTGTGCCGGCGTTTAATCTAACAATTGTGGTTGAATAAAAACCCTCAATTTTGGCTTCATTGATAACCCCGGTGTTCTCCGGAAAACTAATGACAAAGTACTCATTATAAAAATTTACGGAAAACACATTTTCCTGTCTCTCTCGACCCATAGGCTCGACTTTTCTTTATATCGGTTTCCACATCGCATTGTGTAATGGCAGACCAAAGCGCCATTTTTGATAACCCAATTACCCGTTTCAGAGCGATTGAAGCGGGAAAACCGGATGCTACCGGGTTGCTTATCGATGTTCACGTCATAGCACCAGGTCACGGCTTGTCCGGCTTCTACTCTGAGCAGGTCCTGAAGAATGCCTGCCAGTCCGGCGTGTATCCGAAAGGGATGCACATGCTAGCCCAGGCCGAGGTTCCTAAAAAGGGAGATTAATGCCATCAACAAATGCGAAACCATATTCTGCCGATACTAAATAGAATCCCTTATAATATTCCGGCAGGTGCATACTATGCCCGTTGTCATACTCAAAATCAGGAAAGGCTGGTCCGTCGAACAGAAGCGGAGAGTTGTTAAGGAATTTACAGACACGCTCGTATCAGTCGTTGGTGTCGCACCCGAGCTCGTTACCATCATGATCGATGAGCACGAACTCGAAAATATCGGAAATGCCGGAAAACTCCGGTGCGATTGAGTCGCTCCCAAACTTTTTTTATTCTTGACCTATATTTACCCGTATGGCACGGTACTGGATCATTGTTGCATCGAAAAACCATGTCATGCATGGCGTCTCCCTCGGGATCGCTCAGGCCGGTCACGGGAAACGTTCCGGTCTTGCTCGGATGCATAAAGGCGATGGGATCGTTTATTATTCCCCAAAAGTCGAGTATGAAGGACACGAGCCCCTCAGGTCGTTCACTGCACTTGGTTTTGTCGAGGACGAAGAGATCTATCAAGTCGAAGAGTCTCCGGATTTCAAGCCGTTCCGGCGCAGGGTACGGTATGTCCCAGCACAGGACATAAAGACCGAACCACTCGTCAAGGATCTTAAATTTATCCGCAACAAGAAAGCATGGGGATATGTAATGAGGTTCGGGCTAATCGAGATTCCGGAAGAGGATTTCATATTTATCGCCGAAAAAATGGGGGCCAAGGAACCCGACCTTACTTTCAGTAAAACGGAATAATCACTGAATAGAAGAAATGCCAGAGAGCAAACTTCATTCACATTCACTGCTAACTCTGATCCTGAAATGACAGAAGAGTCTCAGGGACAGGACGTCGTACAGGTTCCGGAGCCGGTCACGGAAAAAAAGCTTGAGACAGAAACCAAACATACTCTCTATCTTGCCAGTTGGAGCACACGGTTCTGGGCCTGGCTGATCGATGTTATTCTGGTTATCCTGTTTACGATTATCGTCCAGTGGATTTTCTTACCGTTCTGGACGATTTCCTTTTACGGGGATCTGTTCCAGGGCGATCTTTTCGTAATCGGGGTTCCGGTGCTATTCTTTTTCCTGTACTGGATGCTCATGGAAGGGTACTGGGGACAGTCAGTCGGGAAGATGGTGATGAACCTGAAAGTGGTCAACCGGAACGGGTCCGGAATACACTTCGGAACCGCTGCGATCGAGAGCCTGGGAAAAGCATTTTTTCCGGTACTGATCCTCGATTGTCTCATCGGCTGGCTGGGAATGCCTAGTACCAAGCTCAGGGTGTTCAACCGGATATCCAACACCATTGTGATCAAAATCGATTATAAAGAACCTGAGGGCATCGTCTACGTATCAGAGAAAGAGTAGCGATATTCCCTGCACAATCTTTTTTATTGCCGACCTCATCAGGATATCCTATGGCAGACCCTGAGCCGGAGGTTTCCTCAGAAAAGGAGGAGGCCACGGAAACCGATGAAGAATACCAGAAGCGGTTTTCCTTTTACATCCAAAGGCTCGACGACGATAACGAGGGGGTACGGTGGAAGGCTGCCGAGTCACTTGGAAGACTCGGTGATCCGGCTGCAGTGGACCCACTCATCGAATTGCTCTGGGATGATGATGCCCGTGTCAGGCTGAAAGCTGCCTGGGCACTCGGCCAGATCGGAGATCCCCATGCCCTTCCCCCGCTGCAGCGTCTTTACCGGATGGAGAATGAGAACGTGAAAGAGATCATTAAGGAAGCAATCAAAGCGATACACGAACAGATGAGTGCCGGATGACTTCCGGATCAGGAATACTATAGTTCACAATATAGGATTTATCAATCAATAACATATAGGATCTATAGGAGCGGAATATGGACACTCTCGAATCAGTGTATAAGAAAATCGATGGCAAAATCCTGATCGAGATCAAACTCTCCACCGTCGCCCAGCTGTTCAACTCATTCGATCCGGCACCGTTTCACGAGAAAGAACTTGATACCGATGCGGAGCATTATATCGTCGACATCATCAAGGATTTTTCCCCAAAAACCGAATTCAGAATACGTATTTACCTCCCTAACGACATCGCATCAAGTGATCAGGCGCAGAAGATTGTACCGGCAATCCACAACCATTTCCAGTATAAGACCCTCGTCACTGAACGGAAATTCCGCCACCAGGTCAGGCATGGGAGAAGAAGCTTTGCTATCGGGCTCTCGTTTCTTGCAGTCGCGTTGATCTCCCGAGAACTACTGGTCACTTCTCTGAAAAATCCGTTCTTCGCCGACCTGTTTGCAGATGCACTCCTTATTTTCGGCTGGGCTGCCATGTGGGAACCGATAACCGTGCTCCTGTATGAACTCTGGCCGATCAAACAACAGAGAAATATTTACCGGAAGATCAGCACCATGGAGATCGAGATCCTCCCCTCTCCCTGAGGATATTTTAATCTGACAGATCAACAGAAGGAACGCGAAGTCTCAGCTGCTGAGCGCAGGTCGGGCAGAACATCTTCTTCTTCCGGTCGAGTTCATCGAGAGTATCGGGTTTGAACATGATGCATTCGGGATTACTGCAATGGGAAAGGCCGAGCAGATGCCCGATCTCATGGGTCCCTTCCTTCACGATCCGGTCAACAAGGTCATCGTCATCATCTATCCTGCCATAATACTCATTCGTGAGACGTGCAGTGGAAACAACACCTGCACCGACAGATTCGCGGGCGAGCCCGAACACAAAACTCTTGTCTTCGTTGAATAGGTCCTGGTGAACTACGAGCAGAACCGGCTCGTCTATCCCATGGCGGTGTTTGTATGTCTGGATACTGTCAAGGAGCGCCTGAGCATTAATCTGTTTCCGGGCAACCACATATCCCATCATCCGCACTGGATTCTCGGTTACGGGTGTTTTTACCCCAATGAGTGCAGAGATTTTCCGTGAGACGGGCGTCTGGAGCCCGGCAGGTGACTGGGAATCCCAAAAAATATTGATATGCATCGCTATATTCTGTTGGAATGGGCGAGTATAAACATATCTCCGTTGAAAATTGGGAGAATATGTGATTATAAAAATAATTAAATATTAAAAATACGGTAAAACAGACATCTTATTTTTAGGTTCAAAACCCATTTGCGTCCTTTCACAGAATATCATAAGCTTCAGATGACTAAAGTTTGATTGATCATAGTGTCCCTTTTCCGACTTTTCTTTAAAACCCCGTTCATCAGAACCCATAGACCATGGGAATGAAATGCTCAATTTGTGCGCACGAAAAGCGTAAGGAAATCGATAAGGCTCTCGTCGCACCGAACGCAAATTTCTCTGCAATTTCGCGCATGTTTTTTGGGTCAACTGCGCAGCGGGATGCACTTCGCAGGCACGTCGAACGTGGACATCTTGTTGCGAAGCTCGCGAAAGCTGCTGCAGCTCAGGAGATGGTGGAATCTGACGACCTGCTCATGGAAGTCGGGAAGAGCGAGACGAAAGTCGATACCATCATTGAATCGAGCATGAAAAGTGGAGACTTCGAGATCGCAATCAAAGCGCTGAGAGAACGACGAGGCCAGACTGAATTGAAAGCCCGGCTGCTCGGCCTGTTCAAGGACTCAAAACCTCATTCTTTCAGTGGCAAAGCATCTGGCGGCACCGAGATTGCCCAAACGGTAATCTACATCCCGGACAACGGGCGGGGCCCTTTCGCTGAACAGGGAGCCTGAAACCATGTCGAAACCTGTTCAGACTGATACAGCGAGACCGAAGGAAACATCCCTCTACCTTCCCGCTGAGGTCAAAGCCCAGATCGAGGCGTTGAAGATCATTCCCTCTGAAACACTGGTCGATGTAGTGCGGAGGGTGATGGCAGACTATGTTCAGCGGAAAGAACAGCCTATGGGTGAGACGGTGACGCTGGCCATGTCGAATAAGTCCTACGCCCGGCTTCAGATGGTGCTCAGGTCGGAATCGCCCGAACTCGCGGATAGTGTGGCACGGTCGAGAAAGTGACCGGAGAACAACAGGGGAACGGTATCCGGCCGCAGCCGGGCCCGCAGGAACGTTTCCTGCAGACAAGGGCTGACATCGCGGTATTCGGTGGTGCGGCAGGTTCGGGGAAAACGTTCGCTGAGCTGATGGATCCGTTGCGACGCATCAATACCTGCAAGGGATTCGGTGCGGTGATTTTCCGGAGAACCACTCCGCAGATCACGAGCCAGGGCGGTCTATGGGACACCTCGACCGAACTCTATCCCCTCAAAGGCGGAGTGCCGAACCGTTCAGATCTGAAATGGGTCTTCCCGCCGTTCGGGAACACCATCAAGCTGGCCCATCTCGAATACGAACGGCACGTCTACGATTACCAGGGCGCGCAGATTCCACTCATCGAGTTTGACGAACTCACGCACTTCACCGAGTTCCAGTTCTGGTACCTGATGTCCCGCAACCGGTCAGTCTGCGGTGTGCAGCCCTATATCCGTGCGACCTGCAACCCGGACCCTGACTCGTGGGTGGCGAAGTTCATCGCGTGGTGGATTGACCAGGACACGGGATTTCCCATAGAGGAACGATCTGGGGTGTTGCGCTGGTTCGTCCGGATCAACAACGTCCTGATCTGGGCTAACACCGCTGAGGAACTCAGGGAAAAGCATCCGGAGATCCCACCGCGGTCGGTAACGTTTATCCCGGCAAAACTGGAGGACAACCCGGCGCTGACCAACAAGGATCCGAACTACCGGGCGAATCTCCTGGCGCTGCCCTACGTCGAGATGATGCGTCTGTTGCACGGAAACTGGAAAGTAAGGCCGAAAGCCGGCGATATTTTCAAACGCGACTGGTTCACCCGGACATTCCAGGAATCCCTGTTCCATAACCTGTGGAAACTCAAGATCCAGAGCTGGGACACGGCGTTCAAGGTGCCGGTCAAGAAGAAGGCCGGGGGCGGCATGACCGACCCTGACTTCTCCGTGTGCACAACATGGGGCTTGAACAACCAGGGCTATTTCCTGCTCGACCGGTTCAAAGACCGGCTTGAGTATCCGGACCTGGTCGCGACAGCTGAGAGCCAGTTTCTGCGGCACCGACCGCACGCCGTACTTGTAGAGGACAAGGCCAGTGGGCAGAGCCTGATCCAGTCGCTCAGGCAGTCCCGCTATAGGATCCCCGTGTTCGCCGTTATGCCGTTGCCAAGCGATGGGAAGCGCACCCGTGCTGAGTCTATCACACCATTGTTCCGTTCGAACCTGGTCTGGATGGCGGAGAACGCACACTGGCTGAACGATTACATCGAGACCATGATCGCGTTCCCTGACCCGACCGTGCATGACGATGACGTTGACAGCACCGCACAGGCTCTTTGGTACCTATCGCAGGGGTATCGCGGGAAAGGAAGGACGGTATACCAGATGGAGGACACGTATGCGATTTAACGAACGAATAGCGGATGCCGTCTCAGGAGGCCAGCTCTCGCAGGCCCGGAAGCAGAGCGAAATGATGCAGCGAACAACTGAGGTGCTTCGACAAGAAGTCAGGGGGTTGACGAGAAAATTCGAACGGTTATCTGATGGCGATGGGATGCTCAGGGAAGACTACGCAGCCCTCGACTGGATAACCCGATTGCAGCAGGACCGGGAGTGGGCGCTTGTGTCCGGGGCGGTAAGGCATCGTATCATCCAGAAGATGGAGGTCGAATGGTACGCTGACCTTGCGAACTACATGTGGACCTACAGCCCGTTGATTCGGCGTGTTATCGATGTCAAGACGCAGTTCACGTTCATCAAGATGTTCACGGTAATTTCAAAGACAAAGACGCTGCAGAACATCATTGACGCCATCATGGAGGACCCGCTCAACCGGAATGCGGTCTTCTCCAAACAGGCCATCACGGAGATTGACGCGGAACTGCAGAAGACCGGCAACATCTTCGTTGCTGTCTATACCAAGAGTATCCCGGCCATGGCCCAGATCCGCGTCTTCACGGCTTACGAGATCACCGATATTCTCTATGATCCGGAAGACATGAACCGTCCGTGCTTCTACCTGCGCACCTGGATAGACAATGCTGGTAATGAACACCAGAAACTCTACCCGTCTGCGTACAACGAACGGCCGATGATCAACCTCACCGGGCTGTATCAGGGCGTCGAGATCGACCGGAAGGTTGTTGTGTATCACATGAGCGCGAAAAAGGCCATCAAACAGAAATGGGCTTTGACCGAGCTCACACCGGTACTCAGGTGGGCGAAGGCACACGAAGGGTTCCTCGAGGATTTCGGTTCGATCGTCAAGTCGATACGGAAATACTCGACAATGTTCACGACCGAGGGAGGGCAGGCTCAGGTATCCGGTCTTGCTTCGCAATTACAGGGAAATCCCGAACATCTCGGGATGCCGCCACAGAGCGACCCTGCCGGCTCGACGGTGATTTCCGAGGTCGGGAACGATTTCAAGGTCGTTGACGCTGGATCTGGGAAGATTGTCGGCGCTGAGGATGGCCGGTACTTTTTGCTGATGATATGCGCCGGGACGGGGACACCTGAGACGGTGTTGATGGGTGACCCCTCGACCGGTAATCTCGCCACCGCCAAGGAGCTGAGCGGTCCGTTCATGGATCTGATTTTAGATAGACAGACCGCGTGGGAGGAGACGTTCAGGATGATTTTCACCCAGATTCTCGGGAAGGGTGCGACGTTCGAAGTATCATTCCCGCCAATACGGTCGACCGATGCAACTGAGTATATCGATACGCTCATCAGTGCCTTTACACTCAACGGACAGAAACCCTCAGGCTCGATGCTGACCCGGGACTTCATCCGCGGCATCTACGAGTCGCTTGAGATTGATTTGCCAACTGACGAGGAACTTGATAAGATGGTCAGCGATATGGAGCAGATGACTCAGGATGCATCGGCCAAGCCTTCACTTACAACGGGGGATGCATTCAACAAACTGGCAAATGCTGCACGAGCGCACGAAGCGAGCCTTGCAGGGAATTAAAAAAACGTTCCTGATGCGTTGGCGGTTGATTCGGGAATAATTACCAACGTGAAATATTGGACGCTACCCACAGACGCATCAGAACCTCTGAAAAATATATTGGACAAAACCCAAAACATTCATGTTGAGGTAAAATCTAGTTACATACATTATATTGTAAGAATTCAGCTAAAACCTGTGAGGAGACAACTATGGGTTATGTAGAAATTTCACGACGCAATCCGACATGTTACATTTTTCTTATTGATCAATCAGGATCGATGAGTGAGGTAATTGCAAATGAGCCTGGGAGATTAAAAGCGGATGTTCTAAAAGATATGATCAATCGATTTTTGACGAATTTGGTCGTTAGTTGTACAAAATCCGAGGGAGTTCGGGATTATTTTTACGTAAGTGTTATCGGTTACGGCCTTAATGTAGGTTCTGCATTTATTGGTCCTCTTGCTAACAAAGATCTTGTGCCGATAAGCGAGATTGCTGACAAACCGGCCCGGATCGAAGAACGTCTGAAAGAAGATGGGGCGGGGGGTGTGGTAAAGACCAAATTCCCGATATGGTTTGATGCCGTTGCCGATGGTCGGACGCCTATGTGTCAGGCTTTAAATAAAGCAAAAGGACTTCTTGAAGGCTGGCTATCGCAACATCCCAATTGCCATCCTCCAGTTGTTGTCAATATTACAGATGGAGCCGCAACTGATGGGAATCCATTGATTCCTGCCGAAGAATTAAAAAATCTTAAGGGTAGCGAGGGAAATGTCCTGCTCTGGAATATTCATCTATCTTCTGGATCCCCAACGCCAATCAGATTCCCAAACAGTGACGGAATCCTCCCGGATCAATATGCTCAGCTGTTATATTCGATGTCTAGCCCCATGACAGATGATCAGATAAACTATGCGAATAAAGCTCATGAATTGAATATCGAGAAAAATTCGCGAGGTTTTGTGTATAACGCCGATCCGATCACCGTCTTTTTAGCGCTGGATATAGGTACAAAAATGGCATCTCCACAAGACACTCCTGAAATTAAAGGCGATACTCCTGAGCACTAAAGCCGATATAAATGAATATTGAATATTCTCATTTTTGGTTACCGAAAGCCGGTAATCTGCCTAGTGTATGCGAGGATGCATTTTTTCCCTACAAATTTCCGTTCGAAATAATTTCACATAATCAAAAATATCAAAGATATGCAATAGCGGATGGTGCATCAACAGCATATTTGAGCGGATTGTGGGCAACAGTACTCGTTGATGGGTTTGGATCGTACGAAAATGACATTACGAATACAAATTTTCTCAACCTTATTCAAACATTGATTTTAGATGAAAATTGGAATCCCCGATTGGCCGATTATATAAAAAAACGGGAAGATGAAGGAAAACCTCTTTCGTGGTATGATGAAATGGCACTTCAAAATGGGGCTGCTTCAACACTATTGGAGATCTCATTCTCTCTCGAAGAAGATAAAATACGAGATAATTTTTCTGCACTTGCGATTGGGGATTCCTGTTTGTTCCAGATCAGGAATGACGAACTTGTCACCAAATTTCCCCTTAATAACTCTGCGGATTTTGATAATTCTCCTTTACTTATTTCAAGCGACCCAAAACGAAACGTGCATATTCAGGAAAAAATTGCATATCTGGAGAATCAGAGTGTAATCACAGGAGACCAATTTTTTTTAATGACCGATGCTCTTGCATCATGGTTTTTCCAGGAACATGAAAAAGGAGACAGCCCTTGGGAAGTTATTGGTGAACGGGCAGGGGATAAATCCAGTTTCGCGGATTGGATTGAACAGTTGCGTGAAAACAAGCTAATGCGAAATGACGATGTTACTTTGATGATTTTAAAAATACAAGGAGATTGATGACGTGACATTGCCGGATTCGGGTAAGTACATTGAGGTCATCCAAAACCCGAAATCATGTTTCAAAGATCCTGAGCTGAAAGAGGGCACTCTTGAAACAAATAAATTAGGTTTACCGAGAGTCATCTCAGGACAGAATGCCCTTGTCTTTAAAATTATTAGTCCTTCCAAAAAAGTTTATGCTGTACGGTGCTTTTTACGATATGATCCTGATCAGAAAGAGAGATATCAAAAAATCAGTGATTATTTAGGAAAACGAAATTTCAAATATACTGTTGGATTCAAATTCCTTGAAGAGGGTATCAAAGTTCAAAATACCTGGTATCCTATTTTGAAAATGGATTGGGTAGAGGGAGAGCCCTTGGATGATTACCTTAATAAAAATTACAACAATTCGCGCCAGATATTGGATTTGACTTATCGTTTTCTTGAAATGCTGACCGTAATCAGGAAAGAAAATATTGCCCATTGTGATTTGCAGCACGGAAATATCTTGGTAATCGGCAGTGAATTGAAATTAGTAGATTACGATGGAATGTTTATACCAGAATTTGCAGGAAAGAAGAGTCTGGAGTTTGGCCATCCCAATTACCAACATCCATCGAGAGTTTTCCAGCGGTTTGACGGAAATATGGATAACTTTTCCGCGTGGGTAATTTTCTCTTCACTAGCGGTTATTGCAGCAGATTCCAAAATCTGGAAAACCAGTGATTACGATAACCAGCTTCTTTTCAATGGGAAAGATTTCCTATATCCTGATGACAGTCCGGTACTAAAAATTTTAAAAAATAACTCTCACCCTACAATTGTGAAATTCGGAAAACTCATGAATTCCCTCATGATTTCACCGGAACTTTTACCATCTCCAGTTGATTACTCTCTGCCTGCATATACTTCTGATATAGGTTGGATTGACCAATACGTCGATTCACTTCTAAATTACAATTCTTATACAGGTATCCGCGACACAACTGCTGAGGCAGTGGAACCTCCTTGGTACGTCGAATATATCCGAAAAGGGATAACACCGTTGAAGCCCTGGTATATGGAAAGATTCGAGGAAACTGAAGCATCAGTCTCTGTCGATGTAAAAACCGATAAAATGCCGGTCCATGGGGGATGCACATTCCCGGGTTGTAGAAAACACGAATATCTTCCATGGAAATGTTCTTACTGCGGAGGATTATTCTGTGGAGATCATCGCATGCCTTTCAACCACGACTGCCCCGGCATTGAAACCTACAGAACGCGAAAAGTACGGTATTGAATTTTAGGTAGAATCAAATGGCACTTTTTAATGCATTCTTTGATCAATTATTTTTCTTCTTTAAGAATTCGGATGATCTCAACAAAACCGGAATAAATTTTCTCAATAATGGAAAATATGCCGAAGCAATATTATGTTTCAATAAATCTTTAACGTTGAATCCAGAGAATTCGAAAAGTTGGTATAACAAAGGTCTCGTCCTGAAAAAAATAGGAAATTATGATGAAGCATTATTCTGCTATGATCAATCCCTGATAATTAATCCAAACTTTCTTGCTGCCCTTAACAGTAAAGGGAACCTTTTGTCTTTATGCGGTCTCTATCAAAAAGCACGAGAATGTTATGACATAATCCTTGATAAGGATCCTGCATATTCTGATGCGATGTGGAATAAAGGTCTCCTATTGAAAACGCTCGGGTTCGACAATGAAGCGTTGCTTTGTTTTGAAAAGTGGCAAAATATAACGTCAAGACGCATCGATGATGTCAAAAAATTCACTCAAAATTTGAAAACAAACCGAATTGAAGGGGGTCATATCACAATACGATTTCCCTTCACCCTTAAAGGAAATTCCGGATATATCGGCTTAATAGTGTATGAACAGATTTATTATGAAATAATCAAGAAACTCCCGTTACGACTTGTCAACGGGTTTGATCAGATATTTTATCTCACTCTTCTCCAGCATGATGAACAAAAAAAAGCATTAAAATCCTTTGTTAATTCGATAAAAAATCTCGGAGAACACAACCAATACGATGATATTCGGATAGCAACAAGCCTTGTTCAACAAATCCCGTATGGGAAAATTAAAAACTATCAGGAAAGGCGTTTTTATCCTTACGAAGTCCTTTATAATCAGTGTGGAGTTTGTGAAGATAAATCCATTTTACTGGCATTTTTATTGAAAGAACTTGGGTACGGCGTAGTTTTGCTGGAATTCGAGACCGAACGGCATATGGCGGTCGGTGTCAAAGTACCGGAAGAATTCAGTTATAAAAAAACCGGATATGCCTTCGTGGAAACAACAAAACCAAACATCATATCCGATTGCCATTGTGATTACGTGAATACGGGAAAATTAACTTCAATACCTTTGATTATTCCGGTTTCTGATGGTAAAATCTTCAATGGAGTTCAGGAAGAATATCGGGATGCTTGTGAATGGAATGATATTCTTTCACGAGGGAAGATTTTAGATAAGTATCACTTTTCACGGTTTCAATATTTGGTAAACAAGTATGGTATGACGAAGAAAATTGCGCAGTAGCTGTCCCATCAGAACGTCTCAGGATTCTCGGACATTTTTCAAGGAAATTATCGCCCAATACTTCACAAGGAAATCCGTATCAGAAACTGCCGCTTCGAGAGCAGAGAGTGCTCTCTTATCCTTGAGTCTCCCCAAGGTCTGAATTATCAACCATTTCACTTCAGATGAAGAATAGGTTAATGCAAGAATTAATTCTTCAGTGACTTTTTGCCCTTCGAGGCTTTCTTTACTGAGATAATATAACAAATTGACAATTTCCCGTTTTACCACCGAGGGTTGCTTCTCCAGTTCCCTGATAATTTGTTGTATTGCGGTTTTACCATCGGTATTCACTTTTATAATGAGTTGTTTTTGAGCCTCTTCCCGATCTTGAGGTTTTTGGGCTCCCAACTGAGTGATCAGATCCTGGAAAGATAACCTCTTTTGGGGCTGTTTTTGTGATTCGGATTGTGTTTGAGGTTTTTTACTTGGAGGAGATAATTTACGGAGGGTTGTAGAATAAAGCACAGTTTGTCCGGCATTGATAGTTATTCGTTGCGTATTTGAATCATATCCACTCAATGCAGATTCTACCGTGTGTATTCCAGGGAGAATATTTGGTATTGTTAAAGGAGAAAGCCCGGCATATATGCCATTCACATAAATTGCAGCTCCTTTCGGATTTGTTTCAGCATAGATTCTTCCAGGAAGCGGATGCGGAGGAGGGTTAATCGGTGTTCCTTTTTTCTTATTACTTGAGGAGATTATCCAAAAAACAACTACGAGTAAGAAGATAAAAGCGAGGCCCAGCCATACAAAAATACTAATTCCAGAATCACCATTTGTATCAGTCGTAACAAGTGCGTTATCAGATGAAGAGACCGTCGGTATAGCTGAAATCGTTACGGAAGGTGTTGCTGCAACGACCGTCGAAGTGGGCCAAACCGCCAAATTTCCATCTAGATCGAAATAAAATATCTGATTAAATATGTTAGTAGCTTGGACGTGATTACCATCTTCTGAAAACGAAATCGGTGAGATGACAGAATCTCCGAATGTTTTTTTCCATAAGACATTCCCTTGCTGATCAAAGAGATAGATCAGTCCCCCGGCACATCCGACAGCGACATATCTCCCATCAGGTGAAATTGCGATTGAACCTATGTAACTACCAATATTGTAGGTCCAATGGACTGCATTTTTGCTATTATCGAAAAAATAAATATTATTATCACTTGTTGATTTCACTGCGTAAGAACCGTCGTTGGAGTATGACGAGTAAACGAAACTGCTTCCCGCAGAATTTGAATCGGCTGCGGATACGTTCGTTGCTAAAACTAAAAAGGAAATACAGAGAACGATTACCAAAACTAGGTCTTTCGTAATTCCCTTCATTGAACATACACCGTTTTGTTCGGTTATTAAAATTTGGGTTTTACCACTCTAGGGAATCCAAATCCTTATCAGGTTTACATAGAGAAAAACTACCAAATGCTTATAGAAATTCGCATAGGTCCCGGAAAACGGAAGCTTGCTAGTTACGTCTCTAATTTTTGTGATAAATGCCAAATTCCCGAAAACAAAATGCATCGAGTCCCACACATCTCACTGTACGGTAGTTTTACCGCAGACCGTAGTCAAGTTGAGAGAGTAAAGTCAGTAATGGCTTTTATCGGAAGAAAGTACTCATATTTGCCCTTTACTATTGACGGGTTGCAATGTACAGAAGGAGATAAGGGTATTGTTATTTATTTCAATATTGTCCCGTCAGAAGAACTCAAGCAGTTCAGAGATGAATTGGCATGGAACCTAAAGTCAATAGTACCAGATACCAAATCATTTGATTTTGACAAGAACTTTCTTTTCCATTCTACGTTAGCTTATAAATTATCTGAATCTGAATATCAAAGGATATCCACTTATGTAAATTCGATCGATCCTATTACTGATAACTCTATTGCCCCGTATTTCTATTTGCCAATGGCAGCATTAAGAATTACCCTCCTCGGTCATGAAGCAAAGATTGTTTGGGAATATGATCTACTTCAACAAAAATTTTTATCAAGATCAGAATCGTTGAGCAGGCACGAATGGCAACGAACTTCTAAATTGTTCAGAATAAAAAAAGGGATGGAAAAATATCACGAATGTTCTGATTCGATTTATCTTATTGGTGATCTTCATCTCAGTCATTCGAACATTATCCGTTATTGCGCAAGACCCTTTTTATTTTCGGATGTTATCGAGATGAATACCGTTCTCAAAGAAAATTGGAATAACGTTGTCAATAATACAAATGTCGTTTATTTCTTGGGAGACCTTGATTTCAAAGATTCTGTAGGATATTGGATAAAAAACCTTAATGGAAAGAAAATATTCATTGAAGGGAATCATGATGTTGTAAAAAATAAGGAGGGCATAATTGTTCGTCACAAAATTCATAGTGCAATTCACCACGATATCGTTCAATACAAAGGGCATATCTTCTATTTAGTCCACAATCCACAGGAGGTCGATGCGGATTGGAGAAGAAATAATCCTGAAGGATGGGTAATACACGGTCATAAGCATGATAATGAAATACACAACTATCCCTTCATCAACGGCAAGAAAAAGACGATAAACGTCAGTGCTGAAGTGATAAATTATCGACCGGTTAGTCTGGATTACATTCTATCATTAGATCTCGATTCTATCGACAGAGTGGATACGATAGATAGTATCCCACAGCGAAAAGCACAGATGCGGGGTAAGATCTAATGGGGTTGTTTGATTTTATTTTTGGTAGAAAGAATCATTTTGGTAAAAAGAATCATTGTCGTCTCGGAATCTGGACATGTTCAGATTGCCCACACCAGCCGAAGGTTAACTGGAAGAAGATTCAACGTGAAAAGGGATACATGTATTTCATCGGCAAGGACGGGTTCGTGTGGGCAGCCCCGATGAAGCATAACAAAACCGGTGTAAAAAAAAGAGTAGGCACCGAACGAGTAGAGAAATGTAAATATTTTATCCAAAATACCGATGATGAGTGAAATATGATTGAATGGATCTATTATAAAATATTACAATTGTCCAACCTTTGGGAGGAATGTAAAGAACCGGGTTGGATAAAACGCCCGCATCTATATGGGGCAACAATGTACGTTCAAGGACATACATTCCGATACAAACTCGTCGGGCAAGCTGACTTTACTCAAGGATATGATCCAGTAATATGCTATCGTAAATATCGAAATTGGTATTTGAAGAAAAAAGCGGGGATCTTGAAAGAACACAATCAAGTACCCATGGACAAACACAGACACGAACATCATGGGCATGGTGCGTATGAACGAAGAAGAGGAACAGCAATTGTAGATACCCCGAAAGGAATATTAGTTGTTCGACAAGGGCACGCACGATTCTTACTTCCAGGAGGCGGTGCAAGAAATAACGAATCCAGGTATAGTGCAACTATCCGTGAGTTGAGGGAAGAAACCGGACTTGTAGCTCAGGAAACATGGTTCCTGTTTGAACATCAGATGTCAAAAGTATTTCTTGTTGAAACCACTGGAACCCCGACACCGAAACATGAAATTTCCCAGATTGCCTATTACACAAAAGGATCAAACATCCCCCTTTCCTCTAATACTAAATTAATAATCGAACGATATTGGAATATGACGAAGACAAAGGGTAATAACAAATGAAAATATTTCTGATATCAGATAACCATTTTGATGCGCTGGATTACATGCATCATGTTTTTCCGCGCCCGGAATTCAAAGATAACGACGATATGAATAAACAAATGATTCAACGCTGGAACTCTGTTGTTTCAGATGATGATCTTGTTATCAGTATTGGTGACTTCTGTTATACTGATCCCAGACCATGGTTGGACAAACTAAATGGTAATAAAATAATGATCCGCGGAAGTCACGATGATTGGTGTGAAGGATATGCCGGGGATTATCATATGATCCTCGAATACTACGGAATAAGGTTTCTTATTATTCACGATCCGGAAGATTGGAAACATTATCCAAAAAATTGTCGTAACTGGACAGATTGGGTAATTCATGGACACCATCACTGGAGGAAGGAATTCCCGCATATCAATGGTAGGATGAAGAGGATCAACGTTGCCTGTGAGCTGGTGGATTACACTCCTGTTGCAATAGACGATATTGTTACTATGAAGAATCTTGAATCTGTTGAAATGATGACAAGAAACCCTGTAACATGAATCAATACGGATGCTATAATGAAGATTTGATATGGTCTAGGTTATGAGATGTCTCGTTCTCCATATCGTACACAGAAAGTAATGGATAAAATATCGAAAATACTCCAAACCTACCATGATGAACAATCAATTTTTTATAAAGTAAACTGGGAAATTGTAACCACCAGCCATGATATTTGTAATAGACGTGGAAGAATAGGACACCGAATACGTCAACACATCAGACGACACTTATGGAGGGTTGCTAAACATAGATACCCGGTCCTCAAAAAATATGTTATAATTGGAGAGATCCATGGGGATAGCCGGTTTAGAATCATCCAGCCAATCAAAGGCATCAGAATCCGCCTAACATTAACACTAAAACAGTTTACCGTTGTTTCCATTCTGCTCATGCTGCTGGGATTATTGCCCCACTATTTCACTTTGTACAACTATCTATCGACATTCCAGTTTGCTTTTGAAATCGGTGTTGTGTGTTTCTTCCTTGCGTATTTCCTCTATGCGGTAAAATGTTGGGGAGCGAAAAGCAAGATTTGTGCTGTTCTTATGATTGCAATACCCTTGCTCGCATACTCCTTGGCAACATCAAACATCCAAAATTCAATCACAAATATTTTCCTCTCTCTCTTTATCCAGTTCTGTATCTATGCAATCATCTCGGCAATTTTATTACACATATGTAATATCGTTAGAAAGGGAATCGAGAGATACGCATTCAAAAGATCTAGAGAGTCCCATAGATATTTCAGCCCAAAATTATCTTACTCGGTCATTGGATTGATCGTTGTTTCACTTCTGGTAGTGAATCTCGGAGGAGTTACGATGTTCTCCAATAATGCAGCAACGATCAGCAAATCGCTCCAGATTATAAATTTCCCCAGTTATACAATGCCAAGCACAGGTACAAACCCCTCTTCAGCGGATTCACAAAATTCCATTGTTATTCCGACAATTCAACCGGAAGTTGTGAGCACTATTGAGACTGCGGTAGGCAATTCTCAGCCGGTAATTGATATTCCAACTTTAGAAAGTCAAATCCATAGCCTGATTAACCAGCAACGGACCGAAAATGGCCTTTCAGATCTGAGTTATGACACAGCTCTTGCAGATATCGCAAGAAAACACAGTGCAGATATGGCACAGACCAATTATTTCTCTCATTACACTCCTCAGGGTCTTAGTCCAACGGACCGGGGAAATCAGGCAGGATATTCCTGTTACAAAAACTATGGATCTTACTACACATCCGGAATAGCAGAGAATATCATGCAGAATAATCTCTACACTTCGGTTACCTATTATGATGGAGTACCCAGCTATGCCTGGAATTCTCAGGATGCTCTTGCTCAATCAACGGTTATTGGTTGGATGAATAGTCCCGGCCATCGGCAGAATATTCTGACATCCACCTATGAGCGAGAAGGTATTGGTGTGGCAATAGCTTCAGACGACAAAGTGTACATCACTGAGGATTTTTGTTAAAAGTTTCAAAGGTTTTGGAAGGAGATTGCGTTCGGTTCCACAAGATACGATGAGATAACAAATTCGTAGATGGTGTATTTTCCTTTCATCGTTTCTTCCGATTTATATCTCGGTAGAATGAAATAAAAGTTCATTGTCTCAGTGCCGCTCCTATAGGTCAGACTTTCCTTTATATCGGTTTCTGCGTCGCATTATGTAATGGCAGACGAAAGCGCCATTTTTGACAGCCCAATTACCCGTTTCAGAGCAATCGAAGCGGGAAAACCGGATGCGACCGGCCTCGTAATTGACGTACATGTCATAGCGCCAGGTCACGGCTCGTCCGGATACTATTCAGAGCAGGTCCTCAAGCAAGCCTGCGTAGCTGGCGTGTATCCGAAAGGGATGCACATGCATTGGGACCATCCCACAGCAACCGCTGAGTCCGAGCAACCTGCCCGGAGTCTCAAGGATCTTGTCGGGATCCTCATGGATACTGGCAGGTATGACGCGAACGGCTGGGACGGTCCCGGCGTCTACGCCAGAGCGAAGATCTTCCCGGAATGGGTGGATTCGATCAAGGCGATGGATGGCCACATCGGGATCTCACACTACGTCACCGGTGTTTCTGAAGATGGCGCAGATCCAAGCGGCAAGAAGTGCCGGGTCATCAGGGAGCTGCTGCCCGACCAGCTCAACACTGTCGATTTTGTTACCGTCCCAGGTGCCGGGGGACATTATCGCACGCTGTTCTCGGAGATGAAGGTCGGCCTGACCGGGAATAGTAAGGAGAACCACATGGGAGACAACCAGGAGTCACTGACCCTTTCGGAGATCCGCACGAAGCACCCGGAAGTGGTATCTGAGCTGAAACGACAGCTCAGCGAAGAGCTGAAGACCGACATGATCGCCCGCGACCACTCCGCAAAACTGGAAGAGGCTGCCGGGAAGATCAAGACCCTCGAGACGGAACTCGGTACTCTACGCGGCAAGGTCGCAGAGACCGGCGCCCGTGAGATCATCACCAAGGCACTGACCGAAGCGAAGATTCCAGAGGCCTCTGGCAAAGTCCTCGCAGAATCGTTGATGAAACAGGTCCCGCTCCGTGAAGGTACGAGCGAGATCGATACCGCAGAACTCGGCAGACGGGTAGCAGAGGCCGTCAAGGCCAAGACCGAAGAACTTGCGGCGGTGCTCAAAGAAGCCGGCCAGTCCGGTGTCCACGACAACGGTCACACGGCGGGTGATGGCAGCCCGGCGGAGACAAAGAAAGCCCGCGAGAGCTACCGCGACACCCTCCTGAGTACCGGTGCATGCCAGACCAGAGAACAGGCCAACAGGATGGCCGGGATTGAGGGATAACCATGTTGAACCAGGAATTTGAAGGAAGCACCCGTGCACTGCCGGTCACGTATCCGGCCTCACCGCTACCGGGACAGATGTGCCGTATCGGCGCCGGGATATGCGGAGTCGCAGCAACGAAACCGGATGTGAATGGCCTGACCGTTGTCGAGTTCTCCGAGGACAAATCATTCGACCTCAGCGTTACCGCGGACAGCGGACCGATCAATGTCGGCGACGGGCTCTGGTTCCACGATGCGATCGGGATCAACAACACGCCGTCCGGCGGTCTGTTCTGCGGGACGGCGATCGATCCTATTGCGTCCGGTACCGCGACCATCCGCGTCAAGTTACGCGGCACAGGGTCGACATACGTGAGCACTATCCTCCAGCAGCAGGCATTCGCGATCTCAGCCGCGACAACGTTCTTTGTCGGGAAGGCACCCGGGAAGGGAACCGCTGCTGCAGTGTCAATCGTCACTGACACGGTCATTCCGCAGAGCGCTACTGCCTACTGGACGATCTCGCTGATCGACAAAGGAGCGGCCGGCACCGGAACCACCGTGATCGCGACCGTGACCACGCAGACAACCAGTGGCGTAGCGTTGGCTGCGTTTGTCGAACAGGCACTCGCCATCGGAAGTACCCCGGCCATCGCAGCCAACGACATCCTCGTCCTCACGCTGACCCCGACCGGCACACCGCCAGCGATCGGGAAGCTGATGGCAATCCTCAAGGTGCAGTGATCATGTCTGACTCTAAATTCAAGGAAGTCTTCGGGTCCATGGGTCCGAAGGCGATAACGAAAGAGTACCTGAACTCTGCCGAAGGCCTCATCAAACGGCGCCGGGTGTATGAACTCCTGCAGACCGTGGAAGGCAGCAAGTCGTTCAGGAAGCTCTGCGAAGCAATCACCACGTCGGACTTCTCGTATCTTTTGACCGCGGACATGAACGCCAGGCTGCTCGATGCCTGGGGCCGGCAGCCGGTCTCCTATCCGAACTGGACCCGGTCGTTCAAGACCAACGACTTCAAGCTCAATCCGCTGCCGCTCCTGGACTTCCCGAAACGGACCCTCCAGCAGATCGATGAGACCTCAGGTCTCCCGCGGACATCGGTCGGGGAAGGGAACTTCTCGATCCAGACCGTGACCTATGCGGACTCGATCGCACTGAGCAGGCAGACCATCATCAACGACGCGCTCGGCGCGTTCAACCGGCTCCCGGCCGGGTTCGGCGAAGCTGCCCGGATGACCGCTGAACAGCTCGCGACTTCGATGATCTGTGATGCCAACGGCCCTCACGCCGCTCTGTTCAACACTGCGAACAACAACCTTCTGACGGTTGACCTCACGTATGACGGCGTCAGGCAGGCTTGGACAGCGCTGCAGGAGCAGACCGATGTCTATGGGTTGCCGATCAACCTGGCGCCAAAAGGTATTCTCGTGCCGAAACAGCTCGAGCTCAAGGCCCGGGAGATTGTCAAAGCCGTCAATATCGAACGATATGACCTTGCCACTGAGGTAGGATACAAGACCATCGGCCAGAACCAATTCGCGGGTCTCGAAGTCTCTGTCGACCCATGGATCACCGCGATCTCGGTCAACAACCCTCAGGCCGCCAAACAGTGGTATATGTACTCAGACCCGAACGTCGGCCGGCCTGCAATCGGGTTCTCCACGCTGTACAGCAACCCCGACCCCATGATCTTCATGAGAGTCCCCGATGCACAGACCATCGGTGGGGGTCTCGACCCATATTCCTTCGAGTATGATTCATTCGAGTACAAGGTCCGCTGGGATATCGGCGCATCGCAGATCGACTTCCGTCCGATGGTTGCCAGCAAGCCAACCTCGTAACCATTTTTTTGAGGTAGTAACATGTCCGGTAACTACATTGTAACAGCATTCGCAAACTTCCCCGATTTTGTCGCGTACTGCCAGAACCAGCTTCCAGCCGGGAAACTGGTGACGTCCTACTACAGCCGGGAAGTCGGGTTCGTTGTCATCCAGAGCGTGTAACCGTGACGTGGTCCTATGATCCGGCAACGATCATCGGCCAAGTCCGGCTCAATTGCCAGGACACATCTCAGGTAAACGCGATCTTCTCTGACGAGGAGATTACCGCGTTCCTTGCGATGAACGACCAGAACGTCTTCCGTGCTGCAGCCGATGCCCTGGACATCATCGCGTCCAACCAGTCATATATCCTGAAAGTGTTCAGCGAGAACGGCACCAGCATCAACGGCCCGGCTGTTGCAGCGGATCTCCGGACACATGCCCGGACGCTTCGCGAGAAGGCGCAGAGCCATGTTGGCACCGTCAACACCGGTCTAGCAATAGTCGTTAACCCGGATACTCCGTACCTGCGCCGGAGAACTGGGCTATGAATCCGACCTCTGATCCATTTTCCGTGTTCGACTACCCCGGGCAGATCGTGCACGTCCCTTTCTCTGACGGGGTAACAAACCAATTGACCGGAATGTGGACTGCACCTGAGGCACCGGTCACGGCCACCCTGACCGGTGATTTGCAGGATCTTACATATCAGGATCTACAGAAGATGCCGGAAGGGGAGTACGCGATCGGCGATCGGAGGATTTTCACCGCTGCTGCACTCTGTACCGGTGATGTGCTTCAGGTCACTGAGGCGGATGGCTCTGTGTCAGAGTGGACGGTGAAGGCTCTTGAGAAGACGACGCATATCATGCCGAAATTCGGGTTGCCGTCCCGGAATGTGTATCTACTGAAACGACGGGGATGATTCAATTTCACCATTCGACCAACAGGTTTTTACCTTCCCTTTCTGAAATATAGTTAACTCCCAATCAATGGGGAGGATCGTTTTGACCGTCAATAACCGTCTACTCTATGTGGTGGAAGTCCTCCTAAAAGAGGCAAATCCTGACGGAGTCTATTTTGGAAAAACAACATTTTATAAGTTAATGTTCCTCCTTACGGAGCGATTATTAGCTCGCGGTATTGACATCAATCTTCCCTATAGTTGGTATCGATATGGTACGATGATCGAACGGCAGGAATTTTTCGAAGCAACAGGGATACCTTTGATCCATTATGCTCCTCATGAGGGAAGCACAATTCAGATTGAAACAATTTCTGACAGAGATTTACCCCTTCACGAAAGGCAGGTTATCGTTGAAGAAACAAGGAAATTACTTTCAGAGTTTCCCGAAAATGATTACCTGGAAAATCGTAACCGCGACCGGTATATTGATATTATCTATGAACGGGCACCCCTCCTCTTTCAAAAATTATACAGCCGTAACTTCCTCAAAGATATAAAAAATTTCAGGAATGTACCAAGAGTCATGACGTATGTCAAGCGGATAACCTTTGAGAAATATCTTGATGATCTTCTATCCGTTTATCCGGTTAAAGAGATGGAAGATTTGTATGATACATACCTGGAATGGGACGATACATTCAGGCTTGCACTTGATAATAATCCCTTCGTACTAGATCCACTTGCTACAGACTTCTGGAATATCTTCTGCCGGTTATTGAGAGCCAAGTATAATGGAAATATCTCAGAGGGTTTAATTCTGGACTGGACTACCCGTTTCCATGAAGAAGATTTACCTGACTATCAGCAGCGACTCGCGGCTGCAAGGAAAGAGCTTCTTGAGATGCATACAAAAACGACTCCCCCGGATAGTGATGTGGAAAGAATCACCGGTAAAATGATGAAATTATCTTATAATCTCGCTCTTGAAGAGAGAATTCCTTCGGGGCGATAAATCTGCCTTATTTTTTAGATAGCAGTGTGATCATCGGATACATTTTTCGCAGCGGGGATCACTGGGGATCTGCGGCAGAAAAAATTGTGCATGGTTCGGAGGAAATCCATTCCAGTACTTTTGTCATAAGGGAATGTTTTGGAACGGAAAATGGGGGTAAATATGGCACGATTAAAAGTAAAATCCTCAAAGAATTCCGGAGAGCAATAGCATTTCTCCGATTAAATCCATCTTCCAGTAACCTTCTGACAGAGGCACGTGCAAGAAGCTGGAGAATTTATGGAATACTCGATGATCTCGTGCAAGAATATCCGACTGACTCAAATCTCGTCCTCCAAAAACTGAGAAATTCCCAGATTCAATATGAAATCGATTGTAATAACCGAAGTGAAATAATCCAAAATGGCTCTTTAATACAATTGCACACACGAGATCAGCCATATACCAATATCTGGACATTACTTCGGCCGCATGTTAATGATGATGACGATCTTGAGGTCATACTGGACGCACACCATGTCGGTCATCAGATCCGTAATCTGGCTTTAGTCACCGGTGACTGGCATAATATCGCATCTCAGAAAACAATTATAATCTCGAATTCAAAAATTGCTGACATTTTGTTCCTTGGGCATTGCTGACGTAAAAAAAGCATATGCCACAATCACGAATACCATGTGATTGATCCATATGCAAAAATGCCACATCAATACTAATAATCGACCCATTTTTATTTTCGGATAGCGTACAGAGGTTATGCCTGCAAGCATCCCAGTTTGTCCAAGCCGGGGATTTTGTACTGCGGAATGTCCGATCCGTTCCACATGCACCAAGACCCGTATACCTCTTCTCATTCCAGCCATTGTCATCCACTACCGGACCGGCCGGATCTACCCGGACGAATACATCAACGAGCTCGCCCAGATCAAGCAGGAAAAGGTAGATCTCGCAGGCCACCGCGGTGTCCCCGATTCGCTGCGTGATTATCGCTCGAATGTGAAAATAGGAGCCATATAGGAGGGACACCGTGGTGGCCTCGCAGGAAAAGGCGTATTTTCGCTATAACCGACACGGGAAACCCTACCTGGTCCGCAGGGCCACGGTCGGAGGTAAACGGCAGGAACAGTGGCTCCCGCTCGACAAGATCGACCGCGAGACTCTTGAAACAGCCCTGCAGGTGAAGGGGGAGGTGGGGAATGAGATTGTTGATGTCCCCTGTATGAACCCGCGCTGCAAGAACACGGTTAGTATGACGAAGACGCAGTTGGAGGAGTTCTTCATCTCCTCGAAGAAACGCTACGACATGGTGATCTTCCCGTTCTGTACTACTGAGTGCCGGGACAAGATGCTAATCCAGCATGGAGGCCTGATCGATGGGTGATGTCGAAATCAGGGACATCACCTATCTTCCTGAGGGAAAACTTGATGAAGAAATCAACGCTGCTGCTCAGGTTGTCGGGAATTATCTACAGCAGAAGATCCTTGAGAAGATAACACAGCAGGATCCCAGTTGGCCGCCACTTGCCGCGTCAACAATCGCAGCAAAGGGATCCTCAAAAGCGTGGATCGATACCGGAGAGCTGGTAGGGCTTATCGCCGACCGTGGCCTGCGTATCCAGAATGGTCCACCGATTGAAATCGAGATCGGTATATTCGAGGACGAGAAAGGGTTCGTCGCTCAGTGCCTCGAGTATGGGACTATCCATATCCCGGAGCGGCCACTCTTCAGGCTGGTATTCGACACTGAGATAGACAACGCGGTCGCCCTGTTCACCAGTGAAATCAACAAGCGGTTGCCCTGACCTCTCTTTTTAACGCTCTGTAGCGTCGATTCCTGTATGGGGAGCGACGACCAGAATCGTGAATCCGTCATCTGCGATGGACATCAGGAACTGCGTGACATCGTAATCGAGACCCGGACGGATGTCAAACATATTCTGGAAGCCCTCAAGAAGGGTTCAGAGACGATGGAAAAGCAGGAAACCCGGATCGATGCTCTTGAGTCGGCAGAGGACCAGCGGAAAGGGTATGAAGCGGCTATCACAAAAATCGCAACAACGCGAGCCACCGTTGTCTCGGTCATCATTGGAGTGGCCACTCTGATTCTCACACTAGCTTATGTTGTCCTCGTGTGGAAAGGTGGCACCGGATGATTCCCGCTGATGTCGAGTCCGCTATTTTCCTCTCAATCCCGCAGTCTTTCACGTTCAATGGTAACACAATGGTAACAGCGGTCGAGAAAGCAGCTATTGCCCAGATCTCTGACCTTGTTACCAACAACGATATCGCGGTAACGATCTCCTACATCAACGAGAAAGAGGACGCTGAGCTTACGCCTCCGAATCACAAGATGGAGATAATCCAGAATGCCGACCTTTCGACATCGTACGAGATGGGCGGGTTTGAGACCTGCATGTTGTCGATGAACATCTACATCTCGAAACGGCTCCGGGTACCTCAACTGGACCTTGATGAGCTGATGAAGACGTACATGAGGGCTCTTGACTCCTGGTATTATTCGACCCTGCGTTCTGCCGTCGAACCTATAGGTCGATCTACCCGGGATCTCACGTTCCTGGAGAACGGGATCTTCCGGTATCATCTGGACGTGCTGGTTCGGTACAAGGTAAGCGCATTGGTCAATGTCGGAACGTTCGATACGGTGGAGTGGAATGCTACCATCATCCCGTAATTGTGATGGCCGGTTTCGTGAAAAGTGTCAATTATGTCCTATTAAAATAGTATCGATAACTTTAACGTTTAGATATTATATAACGTATTTCATGAAGGTTTGTCCAAATTGTAATTATGATAATTTTAATAATGTGGAAAACTGTGAAGGATGTGGACAACCGATAAGGAGCATAAGGCCAGAAACTTTTAATATCGTCGATTTTACCAAAAAAAATAGCGATTTATACGCAGTTATCGGAATTTTTCTCGCTTTGTTTGAGTATCTAATCAACAATTCAGACTCTACTGTTAGAGCAATATCATTATGTCCATTGTTTATATCGGCCTATTTACTATTTGCACTAATTTCCAAAGGAAACAATATTGTTCGATCACAGCATTATGAAGGCACAGATAATCAATATTTTAATGAAAATTCGTTCGAATTTTGGATTTTCTTAAGCATCAACGTTCTTTTTTTGATTGGGTTAGTTTGGAGTGCTGGTTCCCAATATACACTCTCGATCTGTTTACTAGGTGCAATCACAATTGCATTTGTTGCATTTGGTCGAAGAATTTCAAATATGAGAAGATTAGGTGATGCCGCGACACATGAGCGAAACCTCACGGCAATGTCAATATGGTTCAATTTAATAGGCATTTTCCTTCTTGAATTGGGATGGTTAGTATTTCAAATTTTATTGCCCTCCATCAAACACCCAACTGATCCCACAATATTTTATTTTTCATTAATAATTCCGCTGGCGATTTTATTTTTTGGTATCGGAACACTCCTTGCAAATATGTTTATTGGCGGGTGGATGATTTTGACAGATGCTCAAAGGATTATTGACACAAATATCCAATTTTCATGGGCATCACTTGAAAACGAGTTTGCCCAATATTTTCAAACTTTTGTGAGAGATAGGCGCATGATAATTTTTTTCGTTGTGATTGTATTACTTCTAGTGGCAGAAATTTTCTTAATTCCGATGTTCAGATCGTATTTCCCAATAAGTTAACTTGCGTTTGCGAAAACGAAATGAACGAATAAAAAGTACAATTCGAATTAAAATTTATTGAGATGAAAGATATGAACGAAACCGGAGAACAAGAAGATATCAAAGAAGAATTTGGTATCGTCGCGATGATTGATGCCCTTGGAGTTTCAAATTACAACGGCGAGGAAAGTATAAACTTTTTAAACATTTTCAAGTCCATAATTTCACAAAATAAAAAAATTTATGAATATTTGGAATCGCAAGAAAAAACTTATTTCGATTCAAATGCGATGGAAAATGTAAAAATATCCAAGTTTGGAGATTCTATAATTTGGGCATGGCCGATAGAAGATAAAAACAGCATAGTAAATTTAATAATAGTACATTCTGTCGCAATAGGTTTGAATGACATAATGCTACGCGGATTATTCAATAAAATTCCTCTCCGGGGAGTGATTTCTGTTGGAAAATATGTATGGGATAAAGAAGATGAGAGACTTATTGGTCGTGCTATTTCCGAAGCAACTAATTGGTATAATACCGTCGATTGGCTCGGGATTATTTTCACACCAAACGCAGATCTTTGGCTATCCCAACAAATCGAAAGAAATGAAAGTGATATTGAGAAAGCAGCAATTTTAAATGCCATTAACACTTTCATTTGTAAATATCAGGTTCCACTAAAGGATAATCACAATACTCAAAATAATTTTGAAAAATTATTCGTCGTAGGGTGGCCTGTAATTTTTCATAACACTAAAATCTACGATAAGGATAAATCTATCGCACCACTCAGCGCACAGCAAATTTTCTATAAGTTATTATTTGATATTCCAAAATCGGAAGGAACGGAATCAAAATATGAAAATACCAAGAAATTTTTCGAATGGTATGAAAATGAACAGAACAACAGAACCTAATGTTTAAATACGTTATAATAGGAAATTTTCTGTATGACTGACGGAAACTTGGAAACCATCGACCCGGTAGACGAGTTTGTGAATTATTGGAATAATAAAAGCGAAGAGTTTAAAATCACACCTATTTCTGCGTTTAAACGCCATGAATATTTGAAAACTTTCGATGATAATATGATATCCTTCGAAACATCGAACGGCATTGTTCGGCCTAGCAGAGGTTTCCAGAAAATTCCTGACCATCCTATGGGATTTAAATTTTTGTCCCCAGAAGCAATAACTGAAAAAAATTGCAAAAGTAAATATTCTGCAAAGGAAATTTTTCACAAATTGGATACGGTTAATACTACAGTGAATCTAGCAATTAATCAAGGTGAAGAGAAATACAAAGAAATGCAAAGGAAACATGAAGAAGAAATGCAAAAAAATAAAAAAGGGTTTTTCGATAATGCACAACTTTTTCTTTTAAACATTTTTGGAAAAGCGAAATAAGATACAGGTAAAAATTTCTCCGATTAAATTAAAAATATATAAATCTGTTTTCGTATTTCTTGATTACTTCTAATTGCACAAGCGTAACGAATAGCTCATGCCGCCACCAACCGTCAATTTATGTGCGTATTATTTCATAAAGACTGAATAGAATCAGGTTTCCAAACAATCATTCCCGACTTTTCTTAATAACGCCTCTTTTCAGATTCAACCTTCATGCCCGAGATAATGAAAGCCATCACCATCACGACCACGGTGCAGGCTGCTGCCCTGGCGGACCAGTGGGGTGTCCCGCTGGTTGTCGGGGAAAGCTCTGCAACCGCGAAGAACACGCTCAAATCGTTCGTCAACCTTGCCGCACTCGGAACGGAACACGGAACGACCAGCAACGTCTACAAGGCCGCCGCATCGATCTTCAACCAGGGCGTCGCAGAAGTTTACACCATTGCGATCCAGACAGCGACCCCCGGCAGCCCGACACCGGCCGAGATAAACACATCGATGAACGGAATTATCGATGCAGCAGTGCAGGCAGGTAACATTCAGGGGATGGTCCTCGCAGGCCTCACCGACACGAACTCCGTCACGCAGCTACAGACCAACGCAGACCGGGTCGGTGTGATCTGGGTGAGCTGCAATGCCATCGGTGAAACGGTCTCGACCATCACAACCAGAGCCGCTGCGCTCTCATCAGTCAACGGTTTCATGGTTGCTTACAAGGGCTCAGCGGGAGTGGACGATGTCGCTGCTGCAACCCTCGGCGCGATCATGGTTCTCCAGCCATGGGTCGCGCTCATGTGGAAGAACGTAGACTGCGACGTCAACGCGTACTTTGTCTCCTCGGATATAACCTCGCTCGAGGCCGGCAGGGTGAACGTGATCATGCCGAACGGTACCGCAAACATCCTCTCGAACGGTATGGCAACGAGCCCGACGGCGAACTTCATCGACATCACCCGTTGCCAGTACCTGGTCAGGTCCGAGATAGCGGCCAGTATCGCGGCCGGCAAGATGGCGTCCGAGACAGTACCCTATACCGCAATCGGAATTGCTACCGTCCGCGGCTGGATCATCACCCCGCTTGAGAACCTGATAACCGCAGGGGCGTTGGCGAGCTATTCGGTCACCTTGCCGGCCCTTGCAGCCATCCCGGAGACCGATCGTGCAGCACGGGTACTCCAGGGAGTTACCGTCACCTGCCAGCTCGCAGGCAACATCCAGACCTTCGCGCTGGACCTGGACATCTCGGTATGAGGAGGAAACCATGGGAATAAACGACATTTCAACGTATGACGTGACCCAGATTGCGGTCACGGTCAATGGTGTGGAGATCACCAATTATGTATCGTTCATCTACAAAGGCGACCAGTCCCCGGCCTCGCTCATCAAAGGGTCGACAGGTGTGGTGGGATACGAATACGGGGTGGCCGAGCCGACCTGGACCCTGAAAGTGCTGGACACCGAGCCGACGATGGCTGATATCTATGCACTGTGGGAGAACCAGACCACGTTCTCGGTAGTGGCTACGTTCCCGACAAAGACCATCACCTGCACCAACTGCCGGATCGCAACCATCGAAGCCGGGGAAGCAGCGGACAAAACCCCGCAGGTGACGATCAACGGGCTGGCCATGCAGATCCAGATGCAGCCGATGAATTCAGGTGCATGATGGCTGACGATGCAGTTGCCGAGGAAACCTTCACCGTGACGGTGAAGGGAGTGACCTACAAATGCGCCTGTGTGTCGGGATGCCGGCTGATGAATTCGATGGGAAAGGGAGAGAAATCCGGCGACATGTTCGTCGAGGTCATGCTCTACAGCATCATCGAGCCGAAGTTTACCAGAAAAGAACTCCAGAACCTTCCCCCGAACATATTCATCCCGCTGGGAACGGAGATCATGGCGCATCATGACTTCGGGATTCTGGGGCTCGGGCAACCGGATTTTTCAGGGACCTCAAAGACGATGTAGAGAACGAGATCCAGGTCTACCTGCTGGCCGAGCACCTGCACGTAGACGTTGATGAGGTCCGGTCGTGGACCTTTGAGAAACAGCTCCGGTGGTTCGTGGCGCTCGGGATCATCGCGGAACGCCGGGAGAAGGAGATGGACACCCAGAGGAAAGTGACGATGGCGAAGAACGATGGATCGAAAGGGTTCGTGCGGAACGGCGACACAGTGACGATGGTCGGTGACTGAGATGGCTACGGGCAGCATCAGGGATCTCTACATCGCTATTACCGTCGCGGACAAAGCCAGTGCGGTCATCACGAAACTGCAGGGGATGACCGACCAGTTCAAAACCAGTGCGTCGTCGTATACGAGCTCGGTCAGGACAAACTTTGCCGCTGCGTCGATGTACGCACAGCAGCACCGGGCGGTCCTCGGTCTTGTCGGCGGCGAGCTCATGGTTCTAGGGAACCTGACGAAGAACTACTACGCCCAGGGTATCCAGGAAGCCGGCACCTACGCGGACATGCACGATCAGCTCTACAAGCGGCTCGGTGCGAACACCGACACCTACCTCGCGCAGATGAAAGCGGCGACCGGCGGGACAATCTCCGATCTCGTGCTGATGACGCAGACCCAGAAAGCGCTCATGAACGGTCTGGACACCAGCAAGATGGCTCAGCTCGCCGAAATCGCCCGGGCTTCTGCCCGTGCCTCCGGGCAGGATCCCACTGAGGTATACCAGACGCTGATGCAGGGAATCTCTTCCGGGAAAATGGGTCAGGGTCAACTGGCAGACATGGGTCTCAACATCAAGATGACAGAGATCATGGACCGGTACGCCCTGTCGGTCGGAAAGACCGCGTCGACTCTTACCATCGCCGAACGGAGACAGGCCCTGATGAACGGGGTACTCAGTGCCGGCAGCATCCTGGTCAGCCAGACCGACATGAGGACGGACACGTACGCGGAGTCGATGGCGAAACTCAGCAACACACTCGAGGACGTCCAGAGGGTGCTGGCAGGGTCGATACTCCCGGAGGTTTTGCTCCTTGCCGGTGCCGTATCGTTCCTCGCGTCCGGCTTCCTCGCTCTTCCCGCTCCGGTACAGACCCTTATCGGGATTATGGGCGCGGCGTTCGTCATACTCTCGCTCGTGGGAGGAGCATTGTTGGTCCAGAGCTGGCTGCTTGGCGCCCTCGCCACTGAGCATGTGGGACTGGCCGAGGCCGTCGGGATAGCAACGACAGCGTACGGGAAGTTTCTCCTGAGCATCTTCGGGGCGACCGGTGCGGAAATCGCAGGTGCGTTTGCGACCGGCGGACTGACTGCCGGGATGTATGCGCTCGTGACGGCAACCGCTGCCTTCCTCGCCGAAATCGTACCGGTTGTCGTTGCAGTCGGTCTCCTCTACGTGGCGTTCCTGTACCTGTGGGATCTCTGGAACAAAGGCTGGGAAAACTCGGCTTTGTACAAAAACCTCCTCCAGATCAAGCAGATCCTCGACAATCTCGAGAAGAACCCGCTCATCCACGGACTCCTTTACCTGAGCCCTGCAGCACCGCTCGTAGCGGCGAACGATCTGTATAACTCCGGGATACCGCAGAAGCTGTTCAACACTAACCTGGGATGGAGTGGCTCTGCCGGCAGCCCCCAGATCACCGTGCATGTCCAGGCCATCGCAAACGCCCAGCCGCTGAGCAAGGACGAACATGCCGCTCTCGTTACCGCGGCAGTGAAGACCGGGATCGCACAGGGCCTCGGGGATAAGCAGACCAACGCGGTGATCGACAAGCGAATAACCTCAGATTTCATGGCGATGGGGTTCTGAAATGGTCGTCACTGAGCTGACGGATGAAACGGTCATGTTCCTCGGCCCTGCAGGAACCTCAGGGTCAACGGTGACCATGTTCAAAGCAATCACCGGCCAAGTCGTCGACAGGTCGAAGACCATCCCGACCCATAAGACCGAGGCCGGTTACCAGGTCTCCGATAACGTTTTACTGAACCCGGTAAAAATCACGCTCACGTTTTCCCTCCTCCATAATTGCACAGGACAAAACGAGGATACCGGCACCGACGAAATTATCACCATGGATGCCCTGGTGGCTGCCAACGATCTGCTCACGGTCTGCGTATCGGTCGGCGGATACCAGAACATGCTGATCCAGGATGTGAGTTACGACAAAACCACACCGACGATGAACACGGTGAAATGCACGGTCACGCTGGTGGAGGTGCGGACCTCAATCGCTGAGACCACAACAGTCACGCTGCCGACCCTTCCGGATGACAGTATCCCCGGGAACTCGACCGCGGTCTCTCCGGCTCCGGTAACCACGAGCGGCACTGCGGTAACCAACGATGGCGGACCATTGGGCTACATCACCGGGTTCCTCAATCTTGCATCGAACTCCTCGTCACAGGTTGGTCAATGATGACGACATCTGACATTTACGTCCTGCCGTTCAGTACGGCGCTCGGGTACCCGCAGCGGAACCGGTTCAGTATCAACAGCGTCAGCTACGATATCCTGTACCAGTGGAACACCGGCGCCGGCTTCGCGACCGCTACCATAACCCGGGTCACCGACGCTGCAGTATGCTATATCGGGAACCTCGTGCCGCAGTGGGGAGCGAACATCAAGGATCCTGTTACGCAGGCTCCTCTTTTCACGATCTGGGCGAACGCCATCGATGACACCAACGCTGAGGTCTGGGCCGCATGGGACTGACGCTGTTCGGCAGAAGTGTCGAGATGCAGATTGGCCAACGGGTCTTCACGCTCGATGCGTTCGATATCGAGTTCACCATCGACAACCAGGTGGGGAAGAGTGGCACTGACGTCCAGCCATCGGCACGGGCGGAGATATCGATCTGGAACCTCGCGGATGACAGCATCGCGCTGTTCGCCGTGCATGCCACCATCCAGATCCGGGCGGGATATGCCGGGGATCTCGATACGATCCTGCTCGGGACGATCAAATCCGCGACACCGGAACGTGACGGTGCCGATGTGAAACTGGCCATCCTTGCGACCGACAACCTCGCAAACCTCAACGCCAACATCCCCCTCACCCTCACCTTCCCCAAAGGGACATCGTTCATAACAATTGTCAGCGCGATCCTGGCCAAAAGCAACATCCCGATCGGCGTCCTCTCGGATCCGGGTGTGTCACTGCCTTCCGATTTCACGGTCGAGGGCCTGACCTCTGCCGATTGCATGGCGCAGGTTCTCCAGGAAGTCAACGGCCTTCGGGCAAAGAAGGGTCTGACCGGCCTGTGGCAGCTCTACACGGTCAATGGGCTCGCGTACTTCGTCGAACCCACCTACTTGGACGTCACCGTAGCTGTCCTGAGCGCTGCGACCGGGTTGCTCGAGATCACCCGGAACGAGAACGATAACCTGATCAGTACGCTGCCGGACGATGGTTCGGACGACAGTATTCCTCCCAGCGTCACGGGAGACAGTAATTCGGACTATGACTATACCCCGTCCATCACCTACACGCTGACGTGCCTGATGCAGAACAAGATCCAGATGGGTTCGGTCGTCAGCATTGAAAGCTCGACCTATACCGGTCTCGGGAAGGTCCTCAAGTATACGCATACCTGTTCAGCTGACGACTTTACTTCCAAAATCGAGGTTGTGCCGCTATGAGCAGTATTGCTGAGAAAGTCTCGCTTCTGGTCGATCAGCGGATCCTCCGGATCAACACGATCCTGATCGGGTCGATCACTGCCGTCACTAATCCGTTCCTTGTCGATGTCAGGCTCTCGCACCAGGTCGGCACCTCCAGCCCCCAGCTGCTGAACGTGCCGGTCCTTCACCCGCAGTTCGGAGGCTCATCGGTCGTGATCTGCCCTCAGGTTGGCGACATGGTTGTTGTCGGGATCACAAAGCACGAGCGGGACCCGCTGCTCTCAGGGAAGACGAACGTACAGGTTAACCCGTACCGGAACTTCTCGATCAACAACGCGGTCGTTCTCTCCGGGACGTTCACGTCTTCAGCTACTGCACCGTCGCTTGTTGCTGGCGAGATGTTGCTGCAACATACCTCCGGCTCGTTCATCAGGTTTCATAATGACGGCACTATTGAGATTCACAGCCCGGTCGGAGTGAACGTGACTTATCCATGAGCACACCGGTAGTTACTGAGGACGACACCTTCGCTCAGGCCTGTAAGGTTCATGCATTACTGGCACCGTGCGTCGGGGCGTATAGCGGTTCTGTACTGACGCCCGGCCAGAGCGGTTTCACGGTGAATGGGAAAAAGGTGGTTCTAGCCCAACAGGTTCACACGTATGGCTGCCCGGCCTGTTCCTCGAACCGGGTGATTGTGAACGTATCGGCGGTCCTGAAAGTCAATGGCATTTCAGTTGCCCTTGCCGGGGCGGTCACTGGGTTGCATGTAAACGGTTCTATCGGAGGAAACCTGGGACTCAAAGCGTGACACCTCCCGTTCAGCAAACTATCTTTATGGTTTAATGAGAATTTTATTTTAATGTCAAATCAATTAAAAACTTAGCCGTTCGATAAAGCAGATGGAAAGAGTACGTGATGATAGATACGACTTATTCAGATAAAATTGCGAGCAAGGTAGGAGTTATCATATTTTTGGATGCATTGGGAGTAAAACACCTTGGAAAAGAAAAATCAATTAATTTTATCAAAAAAAGAAATAAATTTCTTGATAAGGTTAAAAATATACGAGATAGAAGATTTGAAGAATTTAAGAGGGAACTTGGTGTCAATTTCCCAGAACCAGATATTGCTCTGTTTCAAGATTCAATCATAATTGGTTGGGAGGAACAAAAATCAGAGCAAGGATTGTATCCATTTTCCTTTTTCCAAGCCGCTGGCCAATGGCTTATAGATGCGATTACAGAAGCGATTGAGGACGGCCTTTTTTTCCGTGGTGCAATCTCTCAAGGAGAATATATAGTTAATATGTCCTCTCAAAATGTAACCATACTTGGTCCAGCAGTTGATGACGCGAGTGATTTTTTTGAAAAAGCTGATTGGATTGGTGTTATACAAACCCCAGATTGTGAGAGAAAATATCTTTCATATCTAAATACTACCGCCGAAAGAGAAAGCGTTAGATTGGGCAGGGTAATAAGTCTCAATGACGTTATTCAACACTACCGGTTCTTATTCTGGCGATATCCAGTTCCCCTGAGTGTAAAAAAGACAGAATTTTTTTCCTCGCAAAAAGATTCATTTTCCTTAAAAAAGGATTTTTTTGTTTCCTCTTGGCCGGTTATGGCATGTAAAAAAGAACCGGAGGTATCAATTTCAAATATTTTATTAGAAAAGTCCATTTCGGAAAAGCCCCAACACCAAACAAAATACTATAATTCTTATCAGTTTTTAGAATGGTACAGAAATAAATTCTGGGAAGGTCTTAAGAGACAACCGGGTGAATAGTTGATTTGATATGCCAACAAAAATTCAAAAAGCTATCACAAAAATTGTAATAGCCATATTAATTACCCTTGCTGCATTATGCTTATTATTTGTGGGTGTAATTGTTTATCCCCCGTTGCAACCATACTACCTCTTCTATTCCAACGCATTTGAAAATTTTATGGTACTCTTCCTTGGAGCTGTATTTGCGGGACTTGCTGGTGTTATAGCCGTTCTCCTTCAGAAGGAATCAGATCTTGAAACAGATAGAGTATTTTTCGCAAATGTGTTTCTTGAAGAACTCGAAAAACTCAAAGGATTTATTTCTGAAATTCATGAAAAAGGTATTAATTCCAAAGATTTTGTTAAAGGTCCGATTGAAAGCCTTTCGCCGTTCGATTGGGATTTGGAGATGGAATTGGTTGTATATTTACGTTCAAATAAATATTACATAATCAAAAAAGATTACTCTTTCATCGATAAAAAAAGTCCTTTTGAGTTATTTTATTCAAAAATTTACCTTTTGGAGAATCAAACACTAATTGATGATTTAAGAAAATTGGTTGTTCTGTTAGATTACGCAAATTCTGTTTTAACAGATTATTATGACCATTATGGTGATGACGATAGGACCCATGAGTTAGAATCCAGGAAAATTTATCATTTCCTTAAGCAACTTGAAGAAATTGAAGAAAAAATTAATAAAATTCTCTCCGAACAGGAACTTAAAAAAGTTTGAAACTTTCCTATTAACAACTTCGCAACCCAGACTTTTCTTTATATCGGTTTTCGGTAATGGGTTTCCATGTACGGGACTGCCCTCCTACTGACGGAAACCGGTGATATCGCCCTGACACCAACAGGGCAGATGACGATGATAACCGGCAGCGACAAGGTTGTCCAGGACCTGACCGTCCTGCTGAAATCCTCTGCAGGAACCTATCCGTTCAGTTCAGGCTGGGGGGTCAACTATTCCGCAATCGTAGCGGCGAACGGCAACAAGTCACTGATCCAGTCTATTATCGAGACGGCCCTGCAGCAGTACCCATATACAAAATCGGTGGATTCTGTGACCGTCTCATTTAACGCGAATAGGCAGCTCGCGATATCAGTCCAGATCACAACTTCGGAGAATGAACAAATCAGTGTAGGAATATCGACATGACAGACTACGGTGTCACGCCAAACGGGTTCGTGAAAAAAACCTACGACACGATCCTTTCCGAGATGAGCGAACAGGCAGTCACATCGTTCGGAGGTTCGATAGACCTCTCGCCGACCTCGGTGTTTTACCAGTTCCTCCAAACCATCGCGCTCGAGAGCGCAGCGGAATGGGAAACGCTCGAGGCGATGTATTACGCCGCATATACCAACACGGCCACCGGTGCAAACCTCGACGCTATTGTCGTGCAGTTCGGGTTCGTCCGCCTCCCGGCCACGACTGCCACGGGTTCAGTGACGTTCAGCTGCGCGATCGCACCAATCGTCAACATAACAATCCCGGCGGGAACTACGATATCAACAGTTTCCGGGCTCAGTTATACCACAGATACGGCAGTGACAATCCTGACCGGGCAAACATCAGTGTCCGTGACGGTTACCGCATCCCAGCCCGGGTACCTGTGGAATGTCAGCTCGAACGCCATTGTAGCGTTCAGCACCCCGGTTGCCGGTGTCGACTATGTTACTAATCCCAGTCCGACTACAGGAGGTACCAATCTGGAATCGGACGCTGCACTGAGAGTCCGGGTCGCCAACTACGCTCCCGGTGCGAGAGGGACATTGGTTGCAATCCAGAACGCGGTCATGGCAGTTCCCGGTGTCACGGCCTGTTTCATCAGCGAGGATACGGTCGGCCACACGATCACGGCGACGGTGAACGGAGGGCTTGCCGCTAATATTCTGGCAGCCTTGAATGCGACACGACCCTGCGGGATCGCTGCCAGTCTCGTCCTGCCGGTACCGCAGACCATTATCGTGACAGTCTCCGTGACCCGGTTGCCAGGATACCTGCAGCCGACAGTTCTGGCAAACATCCAGACCGCGCTCAGTACCTACTTCAGCGGCCTGCAGATCGCGTCATCCATCATCTACAGCTCAGTTGCCGCAGCGGTCATGCAGGCCCAGGGCGTCGCTGCTATCACGGCCCTCTCCATCACCGGGGATTCACAGACCATCTCGTCGTTCGGTTCGTCGATCATCCTGCTCAACAGCCAAGTTCCTGTTCCGGGAACGCATGTAATCACGGTGCAGTAATGTCACTCAGAACCCCTGTGATGGCATCCCGGCTGAGCTCCGCCTTTCCGGGTTCCCCGGGTTCGAACATCTACTGGATCCTCGATACGGTCGCAGCTGAGCTTGATGCAGTCGATTCGGCAGCAGATGGACTTCCGGCCAGTCAGTACATCTGCACTGCCACGGGTCAGAGCCTCAACAACATCGCTGCAGGATTCGGTCTTACCCGTTTAGCCGGGGAATCGGATCCGATGCTCGCTGCGAGACTGAACGCAACCCTGCTGCTGAAACGGTCCTGCGGTACAGTATCCGATATCCTGGCGGTCGTCACCTCAATTACCGGGGTGCCAGCGTCCAATGTCACCATCACCGAAACCCCGGCTGCGTTCTCCCTGCAGTTCTACGGCCAGATCCAGCAGCCGTTCTCCCTGGATACCCTGAACAGCTGCATTCTCCAGCAGAAGGCACAGGGCATCGCGTTCCTGGTCGCCCAGACATCATTCCTGCTGGACATGATGCCAACTGAGGCAGGCATGACCGCGTCGAGTTACTGGACCCGCTGCGCCACTCCCGGCGGCTGGGGCTGGAACTGGTGCTGTGAACCGTGGGGCGGGATGGTCATCGGAACGAACATGAAACTGACCTCAATGTCCGCTCTGCAGGCCGTGATGACCGGGAACGGGTGGGGAATGCAGTGGGGAGCGAACTGCTGGGGCGGTCTCTGTGCTGGCGTTAATATTCCGGCATTCGGAACGTGGACACCAGTACAATACCTGAGGAGCGACCCGGATGGATGGGGTAACAGCTGGGGCACGATGCCGTGGGGCGGACTCAACGCCGGGCTTGCGGTAGTCTGGCCGTTCTACCTCTCAGCATTCCTCACGTCAGATTCCGGAACGAAAGCGACCGGGGGAACAAGTCTCGTATCCCTGTTCTGCAGCCTCCCGACATACTGGACATCAAACGGATGGGGTCAATCGTGGGGATCCTCAAACCTGTGGGGCGGCCTGATCAGTGGCACGAAGATGTTGCTCACAACGATCACCGGTTTGGCTATGCCGCTCGTGCAGACAGCGAATGGGTGGGGACAAGTCTGGTGCGGACAGAATTATTGGGGCGGGTTGGTCGGTGGCACGAAGATGTCACTCACCCAGATAACAGCGATTATCCAGTCGTTCGGCTGGGGTCAGTCGTGGGGGGCAACATGGGGCATGTAACCCCCGACTTTTCTTCATAAGCGGAATCCCCGCCTATATCCTTATGAGAAAACCGCATTACCAGGCGAAACTCATGGTGGCGATCTATATCTCCACCCTCATTAGGCTGATATTCCCGGAACTGTCAAACCCGCCGCCTCCTGCATCCGCAGTCATCTCCGGAAGCGTGACCAACTCAAATGCAGCTCCCGACAATGTGGTTGTCGGCATCACCGTCTCCGCAGCGCTCGCAGGGACTCCAACCGTCAACGAAGTAACCACCGTGACTGACGCGAACGGGAACTTCACCCTGCCGGCACTCGCGAACGGAACCTACCTCGTCACCGCACTCTTCGCCAATGCAGACGGATCCACGCTCGGGGCATCCGAGACCGTGACCCTCGCAGGAGCGAATGTAACGGCGCCGGTTTTGGCACTGGTAAGAATATCAGCCTTCGACTTTTTTTTATAAGCGGATACCCCGCCTACAATGGTATGCAAACCGATCACAACACGGGATGCGGCATTGCTCTTGGGTTCAGGAGCGAGGTTGTACCGATAATCGCCGGAGAACCCCCGGTTCAAACAGGAGGTGACGCACCTGACCCAGTCACCCACTAACGGGATCGGACAGGACATCACCGACGCCGGGCTGGCGGCTCTCGCAGCGCTCTTTTGCGGGCAGCCCGGCAGTGCGCCGTTCCTCAATGTGGTTCTCGGAACCGGCGGCTCGCTTCCAATCAACGCGAACACCACCCTTGATGCTCAGGTTCTAAGTATGCCGGCGGCCATCACGGTTGTCGGCCCGCAGGTCACGCTCCAGATCCAGGTCAATCCCGGGGTCCTGAACTGCAACATCCAGGAGATGGGGATCACCAACGCGAATGGCGTCCTGTATTACCGTGAGACCCAGGCACCGATGACCCTCAGCGCAACGGTAGGCGGGATCTTCATCCTGCGGGGGACGTTCGGCAGGAACATCGTGACCTGTTAAGGAGGAAAACCATGGGAACTACTACACCAAACTTTCTGCTCTACATGCCGGCGGCCGGGGAAATGAACTGTGCGACACAGGTCAACGGCAACTTTTCCACCATTGATACGCAGTTAGAGGCTCACGCGGTTGCCATCACCGCGATTCCAGCGCAGATCGCAGCAGCGAACACGACGTCACTTATGACTATCACCGTTCGGTGCTGGAGGTAAGAACAATGGTTCACGACGCATTAGTAACCACAATGGGACGGATTCACCTACCGAACTCACTTTCGGGACCAATGCACGGTTTACCGTCCTACTACGGAACGGCAGTTCACCGTCACTACATGTTTGACCCGACAACCAACCTGATCACATGGACGCCGATGTCAATCGCATGGCAGGGTTCACAACGGGAAGATGTGTGTGAGTTTAACGGCTCATATTACCGGTCAGTCGGGGCTAACGGCAACTACCTCTATGCCTACCAGAGCGGCGTATGGACGAATATAGTTCTCACGAACCTGTCCTATTGCGGCCCGATGGTAGTTTATGGGGGCGTTCTGACGGCAGGGTCCGGGGCTGGCGGGTGGGTATACCAGTATACAGGAACTACATGGAACGCTTTGGGCTCTGCACCCACCGGTTACAGTCAGATCGTCCGTCTGGTTGTCATGGGCGGGTATCTCTATGCAGCCTGTAACAACGGCACCGTTTTCATGTGGCAGTCACCGAACTGGGTAAAGGTCGGCTCGACTATTGCAGAAGCGGCGATCTCCTGGATGGAACTGATCGGCGGCAACCTCTATATCACGACGCCAACCGGTAAGGTCTACCAGTGGAACACCACTACCTCGACGTGGGTAAGTCTCGGTATCCCCTGTTCCGGGCTTACTAACGTCCTGCACATCAGGGACAACGGATCCGGACTTGTCACTATGGCTTGTTGGGATAACGGGCAGGTCTGGCAGTATAACGGGACCGCATGGGTGCAGCTCGGAACCGCCGGGGTCACAATCATGGCGAACGGGGGTTACACGGAACCGCTGCCGGTAACGTTCTCGGGATCTCATCAGTTCAATGTCGTGGATCTCTGCGTGTTGAACGGCAACCTTTACGCCTATGTTCACGATAACGGCAGTTATGGGGTGGAATACCTCGTTTTGTGGAACCCAACCGGTGCAGTCTGGAAATCATACGCACGGTGGGCTCTCCCGTGGATCGATGTCCGGCAGGCAAACAACGGTTTCATGGTGATCGACAAACCTGCCGTTGGTGGCACGATTGCCATTATGCCGGATTACGGGGTGACTCTGCGGGTAACGGAAATCTTTGCGAGCAAGTGGAACTGTGCAGGCACTACCCCAACAGTCGGACACACCCCGATGGTATCAGCGTATACCGCCATGCAGGGAATAGGAACTGCTATACCCTTTGTAGCCGGGGCAGCCGGTACTGAGTCTGCATTCTGTCAGGGACTTTCCCGGGATTTCCTGCTCACTCATGAACACATCATGATCTTGACGAACGGGACCGGTATTATCGCACCTATTGGCTGTCACGGATTACAGCACGTAGGGGGACACCAAGCATGATCGGCGATTTAATTGAGATCTACGGAACGGGGCAGGTAATTTATCAGCCCCCGGCGGGTAAGTGCGTCATCTTCAAGAAGTTCCACGGGGCAACCGGGCCATGCCCTCAATACCCGTTTTACATCACCAACGGGGATTTCAAGTGTGTTCTCCGGTGCGGATTAGCTGCCAGCTCGGATTACGGGACGAACTTTGACAACGGTACCATGGAAGGTATCTCGAAAACCGAGTGGAAATTTTACTGCACCCGTAACGCCTACATGACGAGCAACGTAAACGAGAGTTTCTTCTTCATTCAAGGATTGAGCTTCAATGAATGGACCCCAACTTAACCCCTATAAACCCGGTGACTGGATGGGGATGATCCCCCAGCTCAAACGCAGCAAGGATCCGGTATTTATGCCGGAACGGAATGCGACGGCCGATCAAGTCGGAAAGGTTGTAAGTGCCGTGAATGTCCGCCGGGTCTGGAATGATCCGCAGACACAGGCAGATGAGGACAACAGCCAGAACGACCTTACCGAGAAGATCAATCTCGGGTATGCCAACGTGTGCATAGTCCGGTCTGACTCTGGCACACCGCACGGGATCAGGGCAACCGTTCCCCCGGATCATCCTCACGCACAGCCTCCGGCACCGGTCGAGGAGTCCGCACCGATCAAAGTAGATATGTCGGCAGCGGATAACCCAGCTCCCGATACCACGCCAGCCAAGAAGAAGGGCAAAACCACCTCTTAATTTCCCGACTTTTTTTTATAAGGCACTCAGTCGACCGACTGCTGGTGAATTGAAGTGTCTAACGCATTTAATCAGAACGGTGTTGTCCAGATTCTCGGGATCTACGGGGATTCAGCATATGCTCATCCCCCGGCACCCATGGCTTCGTTCGATGTGAACCAGGTTCCGGAGATGTTTTTCGATTACCTCCCGAAACAGAACGGCGAAGTAGTTTTCTGTGTGGAAATCGACGGTGTGGAACTCAAGGACTGTTCGGAACAGGGTACGAATGTCGAGATTGAAACTGACCCCAAGCAGATCGCGAGACGGGCTTTCCCCTTCTGGATTCCGCCTCAATACCGGACCGTCGGGAACCATGTTGTCACGGTCAAAGCCGGGCATGTCGAGACGTACCGGAACCTCCTGCTTCAGTCATGTGTGCGTCCCGTCTGGGATATCAGCCAGAATTTCACCCTGACGTTCACCGGCATTCCTGCGGATAACCGCAACTAAACCAATTTTTGAGGTTTTCTATGACGGATAATGCACAGCCGGCACCAGCAAAAACTTATTCTCTTCTCCCGACCACAAACGATCAACGGATGGCTTTTTTCTTCGGGTTGAAAGATGGCATGAAATTCTGGCAGATCCAGATGATACCCTACTCCAAGATCGATGATCTGGATACTTCCCCGGATATCAAAGCTGCCCTGAAAAATGAATACTGGTACTACACGCTCGGGGCTGATGTACTGCAATACGTGGTGGCGATGGGGGCGATCCTCTACATGGGAGTCACGAACGCCCCGGCTCTGATGACCATCGTAACCAAAGCGGCGGGGATCGGATGAGGTCAATCGTCCTCTCTGATGTTCACCTTGGGGCGACCTGCTCGAACGCCCCGGTTTTCGCGGCGTTCCTCAACTCCATCAAAGACGAGCATTTCAACCATGTGATCGTTATCGGGGATCTGGTCGATTTCTGGCGTACTGACAGTGCGAAGACCCTTGAGGGGAACATTGCGATCTTACGCGCACTCCGGGATCTCCATGCGGACCATTCCCATTACGTCATCGGCAATCACGACTATTCGATCCTCGGCATGGCGAGTAAGTACGGATGGAACCCGGTAGTTTCCAAGGGCCTTCATATCACTGAGGGAGGTCACAAATTCTACTTCACGCACGGATATGACATGGACGTTTTCTTGAACATGGAAAACTTACCTCTCGATGTTTACGAGGCATTCAGTGAGGCCATGTGCCACGCTGATAGTACGATCGGGGGAATCGCAAGCAACCTGTGGGATATTCTCTCTATCTCGGCCTCGGATATCCGGAAGGTCTGGAACATGCTGAAAAATCCCCATAAGCGAAAGAACCCGGATAGCCTTTACAAGTTCAGCACCTCCGGCGCTGCTCACTGGCTCTATGGGCTCGACCCGACAACCCGGCTGGTTTTCGGACACACTCACCGCCCGTTCATCAACAAGACGCACACCGTCGCAAATACCGGCTCCTGGTGTACCGATCCGGGCTGCTCGTTCACGAATACCTATGTGGATATCCGCGACGGAGAGATGGGCCTGAAACGGTATCTCGTCGAACGAAACTTGTAAAAAGAACATCAACGAATCTTCTGAATAGAATAACAACGATATTGATTTATGAGATAGATAGCTAGTAAGATAGAGAATTAATTAGCATTACGGTCGAATATGACGCTCAAAAATATTGCTATCGAAGGTTATAAATCAATAAAATCGCTCGATCTCGATCTTAACTCCCTTAACGTATTGATTGGTGCAAATGGTTCAGGAAAAACCAATTTCATTTCTATTTTCAAATTCCTTAATCAGCTAACTGAAGAAAATTTGAATCTCCATGTGAAAAAATCTGGAGGGGCCGATTCTTTCCTTTACTATGGCCAAAAAAATTCAAATCACCTAGAAATTACCTTGAATTTCGGCCAAAATCTCTATAAATGTTCCTTAATACCTACAGTGAGCGATTCTTTTCTTTTTGAGAATGAGAACGTTGCATTCCACAATAAGGAAAAATATCTTCAGCCATATTGGCTAACGTTAGGAACTGGACATCAAGAAACTTTGTTAAAAAGTAAGTTGTTAGACGTTAGCGAGATGAGAATAGCAAAATATGTTCTCGACTTTCTGAAAAGCTGGCGGGTATATCACTTCCATGATACAAGTGATACCGCACCAATGAAACGGCAGGGAGATCTTAACGATAATATTTATCTAAGACCAGATGCCGGTAACTTGGCAGCATATCTTTACCGTTTACAAAAAAAGAATCCTAATCACTATCAAAAAATTCGTGATACAATTCAGTTGGTTGCACCATTCTTTGATGATTTCATCCTTCGGCCAATGCCAGAAAATGAGAATAAGATCCAACTTGAATGGCACGAAAAAGGATCAGATTATCCTTTTCTAGCATATCATCTCTCCGATGGGACGTTACGGTTCATCTGCTTGACAACACTCTTACTTCAACCACATCTTCCATCGACAATTCTTATCGATGAACCTGAATTAGGGTTGCATCCATATGCGATAAACATATTAGCATCACTGATTAAGAGCGCTTCAACTAGAACCCAACTAATAATCTCAACACAATCAGTACCACTCGTTAACCAGTTTAATCTCGAAGATTTATTAGTTGTTAATCGAAAAAACCAAGCAACCGTCATAGAACGTCTCAAACCCGAAGAATTCGAATCCTGGCTTGTCGATTATTCAGTTGGCGAACTTTGGGAGAAGAATGTTATCGGGGGGAGACCCTCCCGATGAATACTGATACGCGAATAAACGTGGTTACTGAAGGTCCAACTGAAGAGACCTTCGTTAATGCCGTTCTTGTCGATCATCTTCAACAGTTCAGGATTTTTGATGTTCGTGCTCATAGTATCACCACCGGATATACTAAGGGACGTCCGCATAGAGGGGGATTTTTACGATATGATCATTTAGAGCGGGATATCCTCAATTGGCTCCGACAAGATCCGAGAGCAGTTGTTACAACAATGGTTGATTTGTATGGATTACCTTCAGATTTTCCAAACAAGGAGATGTTTATCCACGAGCCAAATCCTTTTACAAAAGTGGAAAAAGCGGAAACTGAATTTGCCAATAAAATTAATAACCCCAGATTTGTCCCTTATATCCAGCTTCACGAATTTGAAGGGATATTGTTCAGTGACGTTCAACAAATTCATCAATCTATGATTCCATCCGGCAGCTCACACGCAGATTTACGAAAGTTACAAACAATTCGTGCAGAGTTTCACACACCAGAAGAAATTAATGATAATCCACAGACCGCTCCTTCAAAAAGGATATTGGGAATTTATCCATCATTTCAAAAACCCACTGATGGAATAATTATTGCAAAAAGAATTGGAATCAATGCAATTAGAAGAGAATGCTCTCATTTTAACAAATGGTTATTGCAATTAGAATCACTTTCCCAATAACTCTCGATAAGAATAGTTTTTCTAAATAAAGATTTTTGAAAATTGGGAGATGTTGTATTCTTATTTTTCTCAAGCCATCGCACTTCGGAAGTCATATCTCACAACCCCATTATCAAGGCACGAATCCACTTCGAGAACTTTCCTGTATATCTGAATATAATCGGGGTTTAATTCACACCCGATACTTGAGCGGTTAAGATCTCTGGCGACCTTTGCCGTAGTGCCTGAACCCATGAATGGATCGAGCACGATGCACGGCACCGGATCCCCGGCTCCACAACTGCAGTTTGGCTTCCATCCTTTGAACTCCCGATGGTATCCTTTCGTTGGCATCCCACCGACTTGACCGGTCACATCGTCGTTTTCATGCGGATGCCAGGATTTCCCTATCGTCCCTCCCGAGCATTCAATAATTCGAACATATGGGGCTCCGCACTTCGGGCAGCATCCGTACTCTGAGGTGCCGGCACTGATACACCGTTTCGGGATCTCCTCCGGAAACGTTGCGAAATGGGCTTCAGGTCGTGCCTTTGTGTTGATCTTCCATACCGTTCGTGCATTCCTTGTTTTACCATCACAGAGTGGCTTTCCATCTGCCCTTGTATTGCCCGAATGACCTTTGAGGTTGTTACTTTCCTGTGCCATTTTGTTTTTGTACCGCTCATTGAACCCGGTGTAGGTAGCGTTACCGGTTTGATCTTGTTTCTTGAACTGAGCAGGTGCGTTCTTATGCCGGCATAATTTCCCATTATACCGTCGCATTCGGTGGATCCCCTGAGGCCGTTTTTCACGGGTTACTGCCGGCTCCCGGATCGCATTGGCGTCATAGAAATATTTCGGGCTTTTGGTGAGCAGGAAGATATATTCATGGCTTGAGGTTGGTCGGTCCTTCACGGAAGCGGGCATGGGGTTTGGCTTGTGCCAAATTATGTCGGACCGGAGATACCAACCATCAGCACGAAGCGCGAGTGCCACGAGCCATGGGATCCCGAGCAGGTCTTTTGGCTTGATTCTGAATTTACCTCCACGAATACCTTTCCGGTTCTGATATCGTGTACTATTCCTTGTGTGAAGATCCTGATGATCGGGATGCGTTTCTTTGTATTTCTCGATATAGACGCCGTTCGATGCGTAGGAATCCCCGAGATTGAGGAAAAGGGTGCCATCAATCCTGAGAACTCGTTTTACCTCCTGAAAAACTTCCACAATCTTTTCTACATAATCTTCCGGAGTCCCTTCCAAGCCAATCTGGCCTTCTACACCGTAATTCCGGAGCCCAAAATAAGGCGGGCTTGTCACTACGCAATGCACTGAGTTGTCTGGCAGCGTTTTTAAACAATCAATGACATCGCCTTCGATAACCGTGTGACTGGTCACACGACCCTCCGGACGGCATCCGGCCTGGGCATACCATCTCTTGCGAAAAAATGGTGGATCCCCCGCTCTTCAGCAAACCGGAATTCCTGAGATGCACCTTTGCTCGATGCCCATCCTTCGAGTAACAGGATTGCATCGCTTTTTGCGAGGAAAGCGAGATCTTTGCCTATCCAGTCATCATAACTGAAATCCGCATGCACATGAAATCCGGCAAAATTCTTGTGCGGGATATACGCGGCCCACCCGAGTCGGCAACACTCAAGGCCGGTCTGTTCAGCCCGGGTGATGTTTGCCTGAATACCGGCGTCATCAGCAGCTGTGTACGGCCCGGCAATGTAAATCAAAGGAGGGAAGTCATATACTCGCTCATACAGGAAAATGCGGTCCCGCTGAGTAGCGAGATCCGATAGCCGGATATAGTATCTCCGGTGACCCCCGAAGACCTGCACCCGGCAGTATCCCTGATCCTCGGGTTCGATCGTATCCCAGGTCTTTTCCCGGGTGCGTAACAGGAGTTCTTTGGAGGTCTTCACGTACCGGCTGTTCATGCTATCGCCCTTTTGATATGCCATCTCGGATCGAACTGGCTTACGGGGATTCGTATATACGCTTCCTCCCCTTTGTCAAAGACCTCTATCGTTTCTTCGGGCTTTTTCGATTCGGCGACCATTTCGAGGGTTTTTTGTTCCTCGGTTTTCAAGCGTATATACATTTCAAGTTCCTTGATATTCTTCGATTCAAGTTCTTTGAAATCCTGAAGAAGTTCAGGAGTAAGTCGGTGATCGTTGTCGGCAATCCGCATCCGTATATAAAACTGAATGCCGGCTGCCAGGGCATCCGCAAACTCGATATTGAGAGCTTTTGCAATCTTATGGAGTTTCCTTTCAAGGGAGACCGCAGTCGTGCACCTATCCTGATACTTCTGATGGGCTGGCAATCAGACCAACCCCGTAATTTCCTGTAGAACCGGAAAAAAGAGGCTTAACGCTGAAGCAAATATAACATATATACATATATATATTATATACGGTTCCCGGTAGCTAGTAGTAGTAGGGGGATCCGAACACATCATTGCATCCTCTCTTCGGCGGTCCAGATCAGGGTGCGGAACGTCTCATTGACTGATTTATTCTCGATCTTTCCCTCGGCCTTCATCTGAACCATCACGGTTGCCAGGGCAGCTTGCTCTTTTGGAGTCCAGTTGCCTTTTACGGCTGTCGTGATCAACGCATCTGCCTCGGCATCGGTCTTTTTCTCATGCATGATAACCAGGGGCGGTTGTTCGTGCAGGTGCATGCCATGAGGCTCGATGTGGTTCCCGGTCACGAATCCATGTGCAGGCGCTTTGTCGTGTTTCAGCTCCTCCTCAATCGATGTATTCTCTGGCAATGGTGGAGGCACCACCTCAATGGTTTGTGTGACCAGTAACTCAGAACCCTCTCTCTTTTTCACTACTTCCGATAACGGCTCCTGAGGCGGGGCACTCGATACCGGCATTGACCCTGGCTGCGGGGTGAACTTGTCATGGTTCGGATGGTCTTTTGGTGGTTGCGTGAAGGGTTTTTTACCCTCTTTTTTGTAATCTTCCGTGTATTCAAGACGGACTTCTTTGAGAGCCTGATCAATTATTTTTTTAATTTCCGCCTCTGTTAATCGATGATTTTTGAGAAATTTACCTGTTACGGGGAGCTTTCCAGATTCTAACGATTTTTGCGCGGACGATAGGGCTTTTTCTCGAACATTCTCGTCTTTTACGCGAATCAGAGCGATTATTGCCCTCGTTGAGCAATCCGAGAAATCGGAATGACTCGCGCAAAATTTCGCAGCTTGCTTAACTTCTGAGACGGTTTTTTCATCGAGACCGCATTCTTTAGCTGCCTCGTCGATGTGCTCCCGACACCATTGGGACCTCAATCAGATCCCTCTTTGAAGGTGAACAGGTTTCGGAGGCCCCTGTTGAGGAGTTTAACCATCCCCGCTGCCCAGATTTTACTTCCACCCGTATTATGGAAATATTGGGCTTCTTTTGCGGCCTTGGTTAAACGTGTTGCTCCGATAGTTTGGATCCGGTGTCTCAGTCTCGGATCAGTGAGATCGACGGTGAGGTTCGATCCCAGATAAAAAAGACCGGCCACCAGCATTTCAGGGATCGGGATCTCCTGGCAGATGTCAGCGACAAGTTCCATCGTTTGTTCAAAACGAGTCGAACTTGTCTTTGCCATATGATAACAGAATCCAACTGCGGAAAATGAGAGCGGGCTCTTTGCGCCTTTAACGAGACGAATATTGTGTTGCTTTAACACCCTGTCGATATAGAGAGAATCCGGATCAAGTGCAACCAGCCCGGCATTAAATTTATAGAGGATACTGACGGGCTTTCTGTTAATATTTGCATTAATGAACGCCCGGGCTTCTTCCTCTATGGAATCAAAATGATAAACTTCGCAGGGAACTGTTGTGATATCTGACCGGCTCAAGGTAGCAGTCCACCGGTGAGATCCATCAAAGATATACAGACCTTTATCCTGTCTTTCGGCGACACCGATCCTCCCAAACGCGGTCCAGTCAAAATGAGCCTGAATTTCCTGGACTTTTGGAATAGATACCGGTCTCTGGTAGTGCTCGTAATCAACTTTTAATTGTTCCTTTGGGATATTGCGAGGTTTCCCAAGTTTCCCATTAATTTCTCCCCATCCGAATTGTTGAATTTTGTCGAGTTTTACTCCGTGAGGTGTTGAAACATAATCCTTCATTGGCATATCATCCGTCCTTTTTTTGACACCGATCATCTCCTTGTTTTCCTCTATGGTACCGGACTTTTGGTTCACGAGATACGTATCCAGTGAATCCGAATCGACCATCGCTCCTAACGAAGTCTCGACTGGCTTGATATACCCCATCCCAACAAGGTCGTAAACACGGGCTATCGGTATCTTTGACCGTGCTGCTGCCTCCGGAAAAGAGATCGCGGTCACGAACCCACCCCCGCTACGGCATCGATAAGCGCCTGAGCGTCTTTCTTCGCACGCCCGACAGCGATATCCATCACCCGGTTGAATTCATCCTCGTCAAAGGTCTGATCCGGTTGGAGCACCAGCACCCGGACCGTTTCGCAGCATTCCTTGTAGCAGTCAACATAGACGTCAAGATGTTCATTTTTGTTAACGTTGTTAACATCCTTGACATCCTTTGGGGGAGCTGCTTCTATCAAAACGATGGCAATCAATCGTTCACCGTCGTACTCGATCCTGACATTGTCACCCGCTTTGAACCTCGAAAGGGCCGGATCCTGGTTGGGAGTCCACGCGAGTATGTCGCCACCTTTGATAGCAATTTTGCGTTTCTCGCGATTGAACGAGATGATCCTTCCCTCGAAAACATTGATGTTATCAAGAGTCGTTCCTTTTCTGGCAGACTTCCCCTCGTTCGCTTGCAGGCACTGAGCGGGACTGCCACCTTCAGATGTTTTAGTTTCCATTCCACCCTCCGTTTTTCCTGATGACCACAACTTTACCGGTAGCTTTCATTTTCTCGATCCAATCCCTGTCTTCCGGGCGTCGGGCGAGGAAATCCGCGATAGTCCTCTCGTGAACCGTCAGGGCTTCTGTCATGCCGTACTCTCCATTGCACCACGCAGGATGTGCCGCACATAATCGGAACGGTCGTGAAATTCGCTCCTCTCTCGCCAGGTTTTGTCGATCTTGGTGAGCAGCCCTTTTGGGAGCTTCACCGTCATAGGTACAAGTTCCTGTCTCATTTTCCTCCAATTGGATTATTGTAATTCAATTGGCTTACGAAATCTTATTAAACATATAGTAATCTTATAGTAATACGGTATTACAGATGCGTGAAAAGAAGCGGCAAAATGAGAAGTCCATCACCGTGAAGATGGATGCATCTTTGGCCGAGAAAATTGATAACAAACGGTGGGAAAAAAAGACCGACCGCACCACCCAGGTGGTAAATGCTTGTGAGTTTTACGTTTCGGCGATAACCTGTCCAAAGTGTGGAACGCTGAACGATCAGAAGGCAAATTATTGTTCCGTGTGCCTGGAACCGCTCAGCGAAACAGCAATCGGGAAAGAAAAAATGCGGGAGATCCTGGATTCCATCGTTACAAACGATCCCCGGTACCAGAAGGTGCTGAAGTACGTTGAGAACCTGGCAAAGTCGCCACAACGATAATTCCCCCCTCCTGGACTAACACCCGTGCAAAACCCCCTTTTATTGGATCTTTTTTACAGTAATCTTCGAAAAATTCTCTTTCAATTTCAGTGACAGGGTGTTCGTTTTTATCTGCAATCAGCTACACTCACCCGCATGACACTGATTGCCAGAAAGGATATTATCTGAGCCGTGGGGTGTGAAAGTAAAAAATGGATGAAGGCAGAATTGTCATCACTTTTTATTGTTCAGCCTCATCTCCAGGAGCGCTGTCAATTCTCTCTGTTTCTGGAGCTCCTCTTCCATTGTCTGGATCTTGGCTGCCTGCTCTTTCCGTATCTCTATCTCCCGGTCAGTTGTCCGGTGCTCGGGCCGGGTGATATACAGGACACGTTCCCCTTCGTGGAACATCTTCCGCGCATCTTCATCAGAGATCCGTACATAAGAGGACGTCAGGTATCCGGAATGGCCGAGGATCTTCTCAACCAGGTCAAGCCCCATCGTCTTGACTGCGTGGGTTCGGAAATACTTCCTGCACGAATGAATCGTATTCTTGTCGTGATATTTTCCCTCCTCGCCGTCAACCTTCTGGTACAGGTTTGAAAATACCCTCCAGATGGTCTTCGGAGAGCATGCGAAGAGGCGCTGATCGTTGTCGGGCCGGATCAATCCCCACGGGGTTTTTTGGAACCGTTTGATATATTCATCCCGTTGTTTCAGCCATAGATCGACATATTCCTGCGCTTCTGCTGTGAGGTAGACGTAGCCCCCTCTTCCCCCTTTCACGTTCTCAGGGCGGATACGGATGGTGTCGCCCTTTAAATCGGATAAGAGGATTCCTGCCAGCGTGCTGTTTCGTGCACCTGTGGAAATCGCAGTAGAGAGAATCGCCTTCCCATGCGTATCGGCGATGTCCATCATGCGTTTCAGGGTTTCGAATTCCAGCGGTTTGTCATCCGCTTCTTCGTAACTCCTTGCTTTGATCACATTCAGTTCCAATGGTTTGATAGGGACCTCGTTGATCTCATAATACCGATGCAGGATACTGAGATGCATGGCAGATGTTCGACTGCTCCCCTTATTGCGCGAGACAGCGTATTTTATGAGATTTTGGGGAGTAAGGTGATTATGCAAATCTTCGACGGGAATATCAAGGCATTTGCTAAAATAGCCAAAGACAGCCGAGTAAAGGATGATAGTATTCCTCGACCGCTTGGCCATCTTGAGCATCTCCAGATATTCCGTAACAGTGTACATGTTTCTTAATAGGTTGTAGGACTTTATGAAATATTGTTCCAATTCAGAGTGTGGATATAAACATATTGAGACACGAATCGGGGAGTATCTCATACTGCATTACCGCCGGGCGATTGAAGTCGGAGTGGGAAAAAATTTCAGGGCTGCAGAAATCCTGCATAATGCCGGAAAACTCGTACTCACCATGGATGTGAAGGGACAGCCGGTTCCTTTCGGTATCCCCTTCAGGGTCGACGATATTTTTTTACCGGATATGCACATTTATGAAAATGCCGATCTCATCTACGCGATCCGCCCTGCCATTGAGATGATCCCGCCCCTTATCGTAGTTGCCCGGGCCGTAAACTGCGATCTGATTGTCTATCACCTCGGGTTTGAATCATTTGGCGATGGTGGGGAGATTATAGATACCGGTGTACTGCTCCACCGGTATTTCCAGCGTCAGAATCCATCGAACAGGGTCGCCTGAGATTTCGCCGGTATTTTCTTCTCAGGAGGTTCAGGAGGAAGGTCCTCCTCTTTTTTTATCACTACCTCTTCCGGTTTCACGGCTTTGGTCTTTTTCTGGGATTCTTTCTCGCGGGCCTTCAGCTCTTTTTCCTTCTCCTTCTCTTCACGAAGCACAGCCTTGATGACTTCCTGGGACCGGGCACGGTCATTCAGGAAGAAATTGAGCTGGTCAGCGTCCAGCATCATTGACCGGGTGTACAAAGAAGGATTATTTTCGACGAGGAGCGAGATGGTATCAAGATATTGCTCTTTCAGGGTATTCTGAGGCATATGCATGAAACCCGCGATTTTGTTGAGGAGTGCGTTGCGGATGAATTTCTGTTTCTTTGCAGCCGCCATCTTCTGCCACCGCTCCGGTGGCATGATACGGGTATGAATACCAACACCTCCGGCAGCGTCAGCTGTGCCTAGGAGCATGATCGCCGTTGCGTACCTCCAAAGAGTGTGGTACTGGCGGCGATAGGTATACCCCAGATACTCATCCGACCGTGAAAGGTGCCGGTAGGCCCGTCCCGCTGATCCTGGATCGGGCAGGAGAAGCAGGTTTCCCTCAACCCACTGCTCGATAGTTTCCGGGGTATCGTCGACTTCGTAGGATAGTTTCATTAGATCTTCATCTGAAGTCTGCCGGAACAGGGCAGTGATCAGGGAAAATATTGAGACCCGTTCATCTTTCTGCGAAGTATGTACCTGCGGGTCTTCAAGCCGCTCTCTCCCGATCGCTGATGCATACAGCATATTGACTGCAGACCGTACATCCCCCTCGGCACTTTCAGCGATTACCCGTATTGCATCCTCAGAACAGGCGACCTTCTCTGCAGAACATATATACCGGATGCGTGGCGCTATCGATCGCGCGGGGATCGCTTTGAACTGGATGGGTTCGCAACGGGAACGGATTTCCGGAGAGATTCCATACAGGTCATTTGCTATCAGTATTATCGGTTGCCGCGACTCGCGGATACAATTGACGATCGCCTTTGCACCCCCGCGGTCGGAAGTTCCCTGGAGGTTATCGGCTTCATCCAGAACAATGAGCTTCCGGGAAGACCCCGTAAGGCTTGCCGTTATACTTCCAATACCAGCGATCCGTTCGATAACTGCTGCTGTCCGCGTATCGCTGGCGTTCAGCTCGATCGCTTCCCACCCCATGTCCCGGGCAAGGGCATATGCACTGGAAGTTTTCCCGATCCCGGGTTTTCCGTAGATGAGCAGGGGTTTTGCGTTCCTCGTCCAGCTCTTTGCCCACTCTGCCATCTGTCGTACAGCGGTAGTATTGCCGACAATATCCTCAAGCCGTTGGGGGCGGTATTTCTCTGCCCAGTCCATACCAACACGTTGACCGTATATCAAATAAATTGGTGCTGTTGCGTTGTGGTTCTGATAAGCTGACGGGACCTCATGGATAATGGGTATTTTAACGACGCAATAATTTGCAGGAATAATGCCAGGTCCCAAGAAGTTACAGCATCCTCAGGATCCAGCAGTAACCCCCCCATCCATCTCATTTTTCTTTCTGCACTGCGAACATTCCGGGGTTTAGCATGACTGGCAAAAAGCGGGACTTCGATGCAGCGGCAAAGACCTGGGACGAGAACCCGGGCCGGGTGAAAATGGCACACGATGTGGCAAAGGCGATCCGGGACACGATCCCCCTCAAGCCGGACATGGACGTGATGGACTTCGGGTGCGGAACCGGCCTGCTGGCACTCCAGCTCCAGCCGGCCGTACACTCGATCATGGGCGTTGACAGTTCGCAGGGTATGCTTGATATCCTGTCGGCCAAGATCCGGGAGAACGGGATGAAGAACGTGACTACGCAACACATTGATCTCGACAATGGTGGAGTGCTGGACGGGCAGTACGATCTCGTGGTCAGCAGCATGACGCTCCACCATATTCCTGACATTCAACCATTATTCGATCATTTCGCGAGGATCCTCAAGCCGGCCGGCTTGCTTGCCATAGCTGATCTTGATTGTGATGAGGGAAAGTTCCATGAGTCAAACGATGGCATCTTCCATTTTGGGTTCGACCGCTGCACAATGATGAAGCATTTCGAGAGAGCTGGATTTGAAAAAGTCCGGAACCGGACCGCAGCGATTGTAGCAAAACCGGCTCCTGATGGCAGCACACTGATGTTTACAGTCTTCCTTATGACCGGGCGAAAACGGGTATGAGGTGCTGATGCGTAGACAGTTGACCGGGAAATTTTAAACGAGATAAAATATAAGTCACCAACCACTGACGCATCAGTACCGAAAAACCGATTAAAAGATAGATAGAACGGAAAAAAACCGACTAACGCAGTTATCAGAAGAAAAACAAATAAATTATCTCTGATGAAACGCCATTACCATACACGCAGAAGATAATCCGCTATATTTCTTTTGAGGTGATACCGTGACCCATAGTTGTTCCACAGAGATGATTGCAAAGGTTGTCCGGGAATATGAAGGCGTAAAACGGAAGTACGCCATTGGGGACATGGTAAAGGCGCTGAAGATAGATGCGCCGCATGTGGTTGCGTCATTCGGTGAGGATGCAGCAGTGATCGCACACCACGATGAAGCCCTTCTCCTCGCGGCAGACGGCATCTGGAACAAGCTGATGGAAGCGGATCCGTACTGGGCAGGATACTGCTCGGTACTTGTTAATATTCATGATATTGCCGCTATGGGAGGACATCCCATTGCGATGGTAGACATCTTTTCCATAGCAAAAACAACGATCCAAGAGCAGGTCGTGAAAGGGATGCACGACGCATCGGCCCAGTTCGGCGTTCCTATCGTTGGAGGACACCTGCACCCGGATGCACCCTATAGTGTTATCGATGTCTCAATTCTTGGCTGTGCACGCCTGGATTCGGTCATCTACAGCCATACCGCTCAGGATAAAGACCATGTGGTCGCTGCAATCGACCTGAGCGGACGCGTCCATCCATCCTCACGACTCAACTGGGACTCCGTCACGATGAAAACAGCGGCTGCCGTCAGGGGCCAGATTGCCGTGATGGAACAAATCGGGAGAAAACATCTCGTAACTGCCGGAAAAGACATCAGTAACCCCGGCATAATCGGGACCCTCGGCATGCTTCTGGAAGTCAGCGGAAAAGGTGCGGAGATCGATCTGGGGAAGATTCCCAGACCGGATCTCGCTGCAAACAATATGACCTTTGAGCAATGGGTGAAGATGTACCCGGGCATGGGTTTTATCATGACCGCAAAAAAAGAGCATGTGCCAGAACTTATAGAGATATTCTCCCAAGTGGGGATGACCGCGGCGGATATCGGTGTTGTTGACACCACCAAAGAACTGCGGATCCGGTATGACGGACAGGAGACGCAGGTCTTTGACTTCATTAAAAACGGGATCATGCACCTCTGTGATGAGGACATTCCATGCCAGGTGCGGTAAAACGCATCGGTATTGGTATCGCAGAGGACGCACAGAAGGTACTTGACAGTGTCAGGAACCTTGGCCCGGAAATTTTGATCACCTGTTACTGCACACCGCATACGGTAGATCCCGCCATGGTGGGTAATTCTGTAGAAATTCTCGAAGATGTTCATCCGGAACAGGCACTGGTCAGCGACTTGATGACAGGAAAAATTGATGCTGCAGTCAGGGGCACGTTGCCGTCGAATATAACATTAAAAACATTGAAAACCAGAGCCGATGTCGATCACCTCGAACGGATTGCCCTCCTTGAGACCGTAAGAGGGAAAAAGTTCCTTTTAACCCCGGTAGGTGTTGATGAAGGGTGGACGATCACCGAAAAACTGGACCTGATCAAAAAAGGGCGTGTGATCGCAAAAAAATTCGGTCTTCCGGATAAAGTCGGAATCCTTTCCGGGGGAAGGATAGGAGATATCGGGAGACACCCCCAAGTAGATGCAAGCATGGCAGAAGCTGAACTGGTCGCACGGTTGGCCGGCGCCGAACACTGTGAGATCCTGATAGAAGATGCCGTGGAGACCTGCGGGCTGATCATCGCACCGGATGGGATCTCCGGTAATCTAATCTTCCGGACACTCGTACTGCTGGGAGGAGGACTTGGACATGGGGCACCTGTAGTAAATATCACCAGAATTTTCGTAGATACCTCGCGCGCCTCACCAAATTATACGAATGCGCTATTGCTCGCAGCATCTTTGCTGGAATAAATTAAAACGTTTAAAATTCATTTATTTCGCAAAAAAATCGTTTAAAATTGATTAAAAAATATTCTGCGACATTTTGCGGCTGGATTGCGATATCCTTGAAGACATGACCTTCGATACCGCATTAAACGGCAAAATGAGGCTTTTTCCCAAAAAGTATATATATACACCAACATATTTCTTTTTGAGGTACAGAACATGGCAGATCTACCAATCGCCGCAGTTGTAAGGATTGCAAAGAAGAACGGAGCAGAAAGAGTCGGCAGCGATGCAGCAGAAGCACTCGTCATCAAGGCTGAGAAGTACATCGCCCAGCTGACCAAGGAAGCAAACAAGCTCGCAGAACATGCGGGACGCAAGACGATCAAGAAGGAAGATGTTGATCTGGCTGCAAAGCCATAAGTCAACGCTTTTTTCTCGCAGTTGTGAAATCCCCGAGTCCTCTTCTCAAGTGAATATAGTTGCTTACATCCAGCGGAAGCTTTGTAAAGGAAGATCTGGCCCCGGGTGTATAAGAAAATATCAGAATTTTCCTTTGGTGCTCCGAACCGCATTTTTATCAGGGCCCGTTGCGAGGGCTTCCCCCAGCGCTACGCCGAATGCCTTGAACACCGCCTCGCACATATGATGGTCGTTCTTGCCGGTAAAGGCGATGTGGGCGGTGATACCTGCCCGGATGCAGAAGCTATAGAAGAAATGTTCAAAGATATCCACTGGGATCTTCCCTACAGACCTGTTGCCGAATGTGCCGGCATAGACAAGGTATCCCCTGCCGCCGCAATCGAGAACTACCTGTGCGAGCGATTCGTCCATAGGTATAAAGGAATGGGCAAATCTTCGTATTCCCCGCCCGTCGCCGATGACCTGTTTCACGCATTCACCGAACACGATGCCGATGTCCTCGATCGTATGATGATAGTCAACCTCAAGATCACCGCAGGCAGTGCAGCTGATATCAAATCCCCCGTGTTTTGCCATTGCGCTCAGCATATGATCGAAAAACGGTATTCCGGTCTCGACCGAGATCTCTCCTGAACCGTCCGGATTCAGGCTGATTGTGATCTTCGTCTCCTTTGTTTCCCGCGATACATCCACCTTTCTCATTGACTTTCCTCCAGAGCTTCCTCTAGCGACAACTTCCCGCTGTACAACGCCGAACCGAGAACACAACCGTACGCACCGGCCGTTTTCAGTCCGGTTACGTCCGCCCGTGCCGATACCCCCCCGGCAACAACAACTGGTATGTGCACGAGATCGATCAGTCGTTTCACTGGCGCGAGCCTGACCCCCTGCTGCAGCCCCTCCACATCAACATTGGTATACAGAAGCGACCCCGCGCCCATCTCCTCAAACCGGGTTGCCCACGAGAGATAATCCCCTGCGGTTTCCTGCCATCCCTGCACCGCTATCTGTCCCCCTTTGGCATCCACACCCGCCATAACACGATCGCTTCCGAACTCATCGGCAAGAATACGGATACATTCGGGCCTCTGAGTCGCGAGCGTTGAGATAATGACCCGCGATACACCGGTATTCAGCCACTGTGCAGCATCCTCCTCCGATCTGATACCGCCTCCCAGTTCTATCTCAACACCGGTTTTTTTTATCAGGTCCGCGATCAGTCCGGCGTTTTTTGCCGATTTACCGAATGCACCGTCAAGGTTCACCACGTGGAGTGCATCGGCACCTTTATCAAGCCAGCGGTTGGCACAGGAGAGAGGATCACCATATGCAGTGGCGCTTTCCCGCTTTCCCTGCACCAGCTGGACGCACTTTCCTTCAAGGATATCGACAGCGGGAAAAATTCTCATACCAAATCAGCGGATCATCCGTTGTATCGCCATAACAAGGATATCTTTTGCTCCGGCCCGTTTCAATGCATTGATTAGGGAATAGACGCGTTCTTCGCTTACGACTGCATGAACAGCGACGAGATCTTCTGATGATGCAACGTCCATCACGGTCGGCCCGGAAAGCCCGGGTAGGATGCGCCTGACGGTATCAAGTGATGAACGTCTGACGTTCATCATCAGGTAACACTGACCACGTGCCCGGATCACACTCTCAAGTGCAAGGTGAATCTCATCAATCTTTTCCCGTTTTTTCAGCAGGGATTCCTTGTTTGCAATCAGGTACGTTGAAGTCTGCAAAACCTCGTCTATCACCCGGAGTCGGTTCGTCTTCAGCGTAGTTCCCGAACTCGAGAGATCGATTATGGCATCAGCGATGCCAAGGTGAGGTGTCGCTTCACAGGCTCCACCCACAAGGACTACGTTGACCGTAATGGTATGCCGGGCAAAATATGCCCGGGTGATTACCGGGAATTCTGTTGCTATTTTTTTCCCAGCTAACTCTTTTGCTGAGGTTATGGGAGAGTCTTCATGAACGGCGAGCACGAGTTTTGCTTTCCCCACCTGCAGGTCAAGGAGTTCTTCAACATCTGACTCCCGCTCCATTACCATATCATGACCGGTTATCCCGAGATCAGCCGCACCTGTAGCAACGTATTCCGGGATATCAACCGGACGTGCAAACAGGATTTCAACATGGGGATCGAGTGTCCGGGTAATAAGCCGTCGTTCCCCTTCCACGGGTAGATGGAGCCCGCTCTTCTCGACCAGATCCATGATCGGTGCTGCGATCCTGCCCTTGTTCGGGATAGCAAGCCGCACAATGTCTGAAAAAGAGGGGATGCCACTGGTTTGCGGGTTTGCCTTTACGTTCTTTGCCGTTCTGGCATCAGAAGGTCTTGAGCTCACCGCAGATTACCTTCTCAGTGATACAGGTGACGTTGGCCAGCTGGCTGTCAACAATCTCCAGAATGTCGTTGTTGATCTCTTTAAGCGTCACACCTTTTTTCGGCAGTACCTGGACACTAGCAACGAGCGGGAGATCGATCGGCTTGCCGATCTGGGAAAGGAGCCTGACGTACATCTCTTCAATTCCATCGACTTTGGTGACGCATTCACCTGCGATCTGGGTTGAGAGGAGGTTGTAGATCTTGCCGATATGGTTGATCGGGTTCTTTCCGCTCGTCGCTTCCATGCTCATCGGGCGGTTCGGTGTGATAAGTCCGTTGCACCGGTTGCCGCGCCCGACCGACCCGTCATCACCCATCTCTGCCGATGTGCCGGTGACTGTCAGAAAGATGCTCTCGTTCTTGATGTCATCGGCAGTGTTGACATGGACGACGACTTTCCGTTTAGTGCTCTTCTTTGCTACTTTGCCGATCTGTTCGGTCAGCAGGGCCATATATTCCTGGTATTCCTTGATATCAGAACAGTATTTATCGATGATAGCACACGCAACGGTAAGGGTAATTGTGTCTCCGTCGCGCAGCCCCATAAGTTTGATGTCCTGTCCGATTGCCGGGTGCTTGATACGGAGTTTCTCATCGATGAAATCCGCTACGTTCTTTGTGATCGTCTCGACTTCCGAGAATGGTGCATGTCCGACACCAAACGAGGTATCATTTGATCGCGGGGCTACACCCTGACATGGCTTGAAGACGTCCCGCAGGTCGGTCGAACCTGTTCCCAGGCGACAATCGACAATGACATCCCGGTTGAGATTTAGGGTGGGAAGGATCTTATGAAGATAATTATGTGCAGCCTCGACAGCGACTGCATCGGTCGGTACGGTAATACCATTGAATTGTTTTGTAGCCCTGCCATCGATCAGCACATAGATCGGCCGGATCATTCGTCCGCCGCCAAATGTCGGCACCGATTCTCCGGCAACAATTTCACCCTGGTCCGTGTTGTGGTGAAGAATTACGCCGAATATGTCAAGATACTCCTTACAGAGCGCCTGGCTTATCGATTCAGCAATACCGTCGGCGATACTATCGGGGTGGCCGAGGCATTTACGCTCAACAAGTTCGATCCGCTGCCTTTCCAAAGGAATCTGGCTTAAAGCTTCAATCTGGATATTTCTCTTCATTTATTTCCTCGTGACGCTTCGTAATAATAGAAGGGACTGGATGTCATATAACAATTTCTTATTCATTAAAACCGCCGAAACAGGCAAAAAATGTAAGGGGGATGAAAGAATAGAATCTTCACCGGCGCAGGAATTTATGAAGGATCGTCATCTCGCTGCCTTTGGGTGCCTTATTTACCGGGGGCTTTGTCGGAACGGGGGTCTCGATTTCTGATCCCTCTTCATCCATTTCTTCGAAACTGGCCGCTTTCCGTTCGTGAGAAGGCGCTTCACTATGGGCTGCTTTCCGCTCGTGAGAGTGTGCCGGGACTGAGGAGTGGGGGGCAGTCCTGCTCTGGCCGAGCTTTGTACCGCATCCCGGGCAGAAGTTTGCGGAATGGGGGAGTTTTTTCCCGCAGTTGTGACAGAACTGGGGTTGATCAGAGACCTCTTCCTGCACCGGTTGCTCATAGTCCGTTCGCACGACGGCCCTCCTTGGCGGGACTGGCGCTTCATCCGTTTCAGGCCGCACCACCTTACGCCGTTCGGGCTCTGCCTCAGTTCGCCGTACCGGCTGGGCGAACGGTTGTTTAAGCGGCTGCATCGCACTCTTGATTCCAACTTTCATCGCAGACTGGACTTCGGGTTTTCTTGCCTGCTGGACATCTGCCTTTCCCGATGGTGGGATTTCACGATCGAATTCCCGGGCAGTTACCTGTCTCTTCACGGGTTCCTGAACCTGCCTGATCTGTGCAGAGCGGGGCCGTTCGACTGGTTCCTTATCTGCCTCATTATCTTCAGTTGCCTTATAAAGCGAGAGCAGTTTCTTCACCGGGGGCTGTTTTTCATGGTCCTTGGCCGGCTTTTTTGCAGGGTACAGCTCCTGACGGACCACCGGTTTTTCCGGGGGAACATATTCTATCTCCGGTTCCGGTTCTTCCACGTACCGTTCTGAGGATTTTTTTGGATGTGTCTGCTCATTGAGAAGTGCGATCCACTCGTCTATCTCATCAGACCGGTCAATGCCGTTCTGCACAAAAACGAGTTTCATGGTCTTGATCTCATCGTCCGGGGACCGGATCGAGAGGACGAGGACGGGGTCTGAGCTCTCGGAAAACTCGACGATGCTTCCTACGATGGTGTCAAGGAGTATATCTTTTGCGGTGACCTTGAGCTTCTTCTCCTGGGTATCGATTAAAAAGACGCGTTTATCGGTCAGGTACGCATGGAAAAAGAACTTTTTTACCGAAATATTAAGAGACCCGACGAGCACCTGTTCACCTGGCTGCAGGTATGCAGACAGACCCCCTTCGTCTTCTTCATCTGTTTCAGGCTCTTTTTGGTGTGGTTTGATATTTTTTCCCCCTTGTTGAACCTTGCTCCCCGGGGAGCGATCAGGTTTCTTCCCGATCGATGGTGCACTTTCGGAACGCTGGGTAATCTTCCCGCCGCAATAGCCGCATTCAGTCGTATTATCGCGAATATTCATCCCGCAATGTGGGCATTTCATCAGTTTGCTCCGTTATCCCGGTAACCAGAGTTAAATAATCAATTAGTATGTTCACATACCATAAGAAAAATTCTCTGATCTATGTCCGTCCGATCCGGATATCCATTTACCTCCATTCCGGGGGAAGACACCCCCGCAGATTTTCGGTGATTTGTATCCGATCAATGTCATTATCGCAGACGTGGACATACATTCCTGCTTCTTTGCGGTTATTACAGATGAGGGCATTGATCCGGCACCGCGTGGCGTCACCCGTCCGGTAACAGATTTCCGGAGAGATGCGACCGAACGTATCATTAACCATTGCCCGGAATGTGTCCGGACAGTCAGCGGCATAATACATTCCCGTAGTGATAACCACGATAAGTACTCCTCGTTTCCCGGCATCATTCGATTCCTCAAGCCGGAACGTACCATATTTTTCGTCACCATAGGAGTTGAGAAATTCACGGTAGAACGGATCGTGACGTTCCTTGAGCTGACTTAAGAAAAGCCCTGTTTTCAGGGGAAGGTAACGGGGATATCGGGCGTTTACCTGCTGGCGCAGGTTTTCGTATACCGGGTTTTCCAAGATATTGTTGAGCAATTTTTGTTCCCGTGCGAAGAGATCCTCTTTCACCCCCCCGGAAAAGTTCAGTTTGACCGGTTTGAAAAAGAGTGTTTTTTCCCGGAAAGGAACAGCAAGAGAGCCGTCTTTCATTTTCGTAAGGAGAAATCCTGATGATGGGATCCGGCACGGGTCGATCGTTTTTACTACTGCAGGATATACAGGGGTGTTCCCGCTAACACTTGTCCCGCGCGCAAGAGCTGACCATATTTCCGCAGAGTACGTCTTGTCAAGATGTTTTTTCCAGAGCGGATCCCTGATGGTGGCAATGGATACCAGCCTGAACTGTGTGCCGACCGGTATGAACTTTGCACCGCAGTGAGTGCATTCGATGATGAAATCGGTGCGGGGGATACCGAAGAGTTGTTTACCAATAACCTTGTTCAGGATCCCGGTTTTACAGACCGGACACATGCTCATCCATGACAGGGTTATCCCATCGGAAAGGTGTGCGGCCTGCGCCATAGACGCTACGGCATTCCATGTCCATGGCGTGAGGAGCTTGATCCCTTTACGCGGCCGGTGGAGCTGCCTGTCAAGAACCTCTGTATATTCCGCGATCTCGGCGCCGATCAGCACTTCAGCAATCACCGGAACGATCACTTTTCCCGGTACCCCCAGGCGCTGTTCGAGACACTGATCAAGACCCTCGATGACTCCATCGGGCGCATCCCGAGGGGTGGTGAGGGGGAGTATCTTGGTAAACTCTGCATTGAGACATTCCATGGTAACGCCGATCAGTTCTCCCGTGACCCTGACACCGCCTCGCAGGAAAGGGAGCCGGGAGACACGCCTGCTGACCGTCTCGTTTGCAAGTGCAAACATCTCAGGAGATATGGGGAAGAACTGGGTGGCGGACATAGCGGTTGCTTCGTATCGATTGGAAGGACAAGAGGATAAATATGGAGGTGGAACTATGATGCCGCGGGAGAGAAAAAGAGAGAGAGATTATCAATCAGCAGTGGCTTTTGAACAGGTTTCTTACTATCTCAGGTATTTCAGAGACACGGGATGCAACCGGAACACCGTGGTTCCTGAGCCGGGCGATCTTCGACCGTGCGTCGCCTTCACCACCTTCTACAATGGCCCCAGCATGACCCATCCGTTTGTCAGGTGGCGCGGAGACGCCGGCGATATAGGAGACTATCGGGAGATCGGTTGACTTCGCACCCTCCTCTTCGAGGTTCCCGCCAACTTCCCCGATCAGGACGACCGCTTTTGTCATAGGGTCATTCTCGAACCGTTCCAGCACATCGACAAATGTCTGCCCGATGACCGGATCGCCCCCAATCCCGACTACGGTGCTCTGCCCGATACCGGCGCGCGTCAGCTCGTCGACAACCTCATAAGTAAGAGTCCCGCTCCGGGAGATGACACCGACGTTTCCTCTGGAGAAGAGCCCCGCTGGCATGATCCCCATCTTGACCTCCCCTGGCGAAAGGAGACCTGGACAGTTAGGCCCGATCACAGAGCAGCCCTGCATCCTGGCGTACGCGATTGCTTTCATCGTGTCATGTACCGGGATGTGTTCGGTGATGCAGACGATAGTCTCGATCCCCGCATTCGCTTCCTCCATGATGGAATCGGCTGCAGCACCAGCGGGAACAAAGATGACGCTCGCACCGATATCATGATCTCGCATCGCATCTTTCACCGAATTATATACCGGAACCCCGTGCACCTGTTGCCCTCCTTTGCCAGGAGTGACGCCTGCAACAACACCCTTCCCACCAACCTGGTGAGCATAGGCGTTCATCAGCCCGATGTGGAATTCCCCCTGCTTGCCGGTCGCGCCCTGAACGAGAATGCCGGTTTTTTTATTCCCGTAGATCATGCAGTTACCTCGACGGCTTTCTTCACAACAAGGTCCATGGTATCGAGCATCTCGTATCCTTTTTCTGCAAGTAGCTTCCTTCCCTCGGCCTCGTTCGTCCCCGCCAACCGCACAATCACCCGCTGCGGGATCCCGGCTGCGATAATACCTTTTGCCACTTCATCGCACTTCGTGATCCCACCCAGCAGATTAACCACAATAACCCTGACTGTCGGGACGCTCGCAACAAGCTGGACGGCATTCATGACCCGCTCGTTCTCAGCCCCGCCGCCGACATCAAGGAAGTTGGCTGCTTTGCCCCCATAATATTCTATAAGGTCAAGGGTGGCCATCGTGAGGCCCGCGCCATTGCCGATGACTCCAATAGAGCCGTCGAGTTCTACATATGAGAATCCATGCTTCTCCGCCTCCCGCTCACGCTCGGTGAGGTCGCGGTTCACGGTTATCCCTTGCCTTACAAGGGCATTATCGTCAACGATGATCTTCGCATCCGCGGCATAGACTCCGGTGGGAGTAGTAACCAGCGGATTGATCTCAGCGAGCAGGGCATCTTTCTCGATGAAGATGCGGTAGAGCTTGTTGATTATCGGACCGATCTCTTTCGGTGCCGTACCGATCAGATCACGGAGCATGAAGGGAGGAATTTCCCGCATCAGCGGTACCATGACTGCTTTCCGGATCGCCGCGGGATTTTCCTTTGCTGTGATCTCGATGTCTACTCCACCCGCTTCGGTGAATAGGATGAGTGGTTGTTTGCTGGACCGGTCGACGGTAATAGACAGATAGTATTCATGCCTGATATCGAGGCGCTGTTCGGCAAGGATCTCCTTCACGGGAAGACCTTTGATCTCTTTTCTGAACAGTTCCTGTGCGGTGTTGACAGCAGTTGACGGATCCGCCATGAGGATCCCGCCGGCTTTTCCCCTTCCCCCTACATCGACCTGCGCCTTCAGGACGATCCTCTCTCCCAGTTCTCCAAGGTGCGCTTTGATCTCTCCGGGAGACCTTATCAGAAATCCTGCCGGGACCGGTATACCGTACTCCTGGATCACGTTCTTTGCTTCATATTCCCGTAGTTTCATGTTCTGCTCCGTGCGCCCAGTTCGATTCCCATCTTCATCGCCTTTATATTGAGCGTCTCAGTCCCTTTCGGGACTGAATCGAGGATGGCCTTCTCAAGCGATTCCACGCTTACAATACGAGTTGATGCGACGAGCGCTCCCAGCATCACGATATTTGCGACAATGTCTTTCCCGAGAGTCTGTTTCGCTTCGCGGGTCGCCGGGATCTCGATGCAGGTGCAAGCTGGTCGCGAGTGAACAAGGGTGGAATCGACAAGCATGACTGCGCTCTCCGGTGCGGCAGCACCGTACTTCTCAAATCCTTCCTGTGACATGATGACATAGATCCCTGGCGTTATCACTTTCGGGAAGAGGATAGGGTCGTCGTCGATGATGACCGCACTCATCGATGCCCCTCCCCGGGCTTCGGGGCCGTACACCTGAGTCTGGACGGCGTATTTGTTGTCGTACATCACGGCTGCCCTACCGAGAATAACAGCCGAGAGGATGATACCCTGACCTCCAAAGCCAGAGAACCGGACTTCGTTCCTCATCGTAGTACCCCCATTGCCGGCCGGTTTCGCCGTATGAGCTCGCCGACGATAAACATATCCTCGGGGATCTTCTCACCCTGATCGACCATTCGGTCGCTTTTTGCTTTGAGAAGGGAATGCGCCCGAAGATATTCGACATGATCGGCAACCTGCCGAAACTTGTTCCTGCGGCCGAACGCGGTCGGGCACTGGACCATCGCCTCGATGAACGAGAAACCCGGCGTCTCAAGACCGGCTTTCACGGCTTTCTCAAGCTCTTTCACATGGTAAGACGTCCATCGGGAGACATAATTCGCTCCTGCCGCTATCGCAAGTTCGCAGAGATCGAACGGAATCTCAGCGCATCCATATGGAGTGGTGGAGGTGAGACAGCCTCTCGGAGAAGTCGGGCTCCCCTGACCACCGGTCATACCGTAGATCTGGTTGTTCATGCAGACAACGGTGATATCGATGTTCCGCCGGCATCCGTGGATGAAATGGTTGCCGCCGATTGCAGCGAGGTCGCCGTCACCGGTGAAAACCACAATGTTCAGCTCCGGATTTGCCATCTTCACCCCGGTAGCAAACGCGATCGCCCGCCCATGGGTAGTATGGAGGGAATCAGTGACAATATACCCAGGAGCACGCGAGGAGCAGCCGATCCCGGAGACAAAGACCGTCTCGTCCTTTTTCCATCCCATCTCTTCGACTGCGGCGAGCGTACAGTTGATAATAGTACCGTTACCGCAGCCCGCGCAATAGATGTGGGGGAGCCTGTCCTGCCGGTACCAGTCCTCGTAACTCATCCGGATTCCTCCAGCACCGCAGTGAGTTCTTCCGGTGTGTGGAGTTCGCCGCCGAGTTTCCGGACGCTCCTGACAGGGATCCTGGCATGCCGCTCGATCTCACGGGCCATCTGACCGAGGTTCAGTTCCGGGACGATAAACCGTTTCGCACGGGGGAAGAGCGTGAGCGCTTTTTCTGGGAAAGGCCAAACCGTTCGGAGCCTGAGGAAGCCGATATTCCTGTCGGGATGATCGTGAATGACCTGCTGCACAGTGCGGACCGGCCCCCCGTACGCGATGAAGACCTGTTCGGCTTCCGGGTTGGTGATATCGTAGTCCGCAATCTGGTCGCGGGCGGTCTCTATCTTATCGACAAGGCGCCGCACGAGATCCTCATGCAGGTGCGGGCTCGTGGTACATGGGTAGCCCCTCTCGTCATGGGTCAGGCCGGTGACATGGACACCATAACCTTTTCCGAACTGCGGGAATCCTGGTATGAGATCCTCGTCCGGGTGAAACGGGAGCGTCCCCTTCCTGAGCTCTTTCCGGGGAGTATTCTCAATGGAATCGGGGATGTTGATCTTCTCACGCATGTGGCCGACGATTTCGTCAGCCATGAGAAAGACCGGCACCCGGTAATGGTCGGCGAGGTTGAAAGCCCTGGCGGTGAGTTCGTACATCTCCTGCACGCTGGCCGGGCAGAGCGCGATGATACTATAATCGCCGTGCGAGCCGAACCGGCACTGCATCATATCCCCCTGAGCGCCCATAGTCGGCTGCCCGGTCGAAGGCCCGCCGCGCTGGACGTTGACGATGACACAAGGAGTTTCGGTCATCGCCGCATACCCGATGTTCTCCATCATCAGGGAGAACCCAGGACCGCTTGTCGCGGTCATTGCCCGGGCACCGGTCCACGAGGCACCGATCACCGACGCTATCCCAGCGATCTCGTCCTCCATCTGGATGAAGACACCGTTCTTCTTTGGCAGCTTTGCCGCCATATGCTCGGCGATCTCAGTGGACGGGGTGATAGGGTACCCACCGAAGAAACGGCAGCCCGCTGCAAGAGCTCCCTCGGCGCATGCGGTGTTGCCCTGCCAGAACTCAGTCATCGTCAATATTCAATCGCCACCTTGTGCGGTTCGTACGGCTCTTCATCGATCCAGTGGATCGCTTGGTCGGGACAGGTAAGCTGGCATACCCCGCAGAGAGTCCTGCCATAGAGGTGCCGGAGCCGACAATTGGTGCACCGCTCAGGGCGATCGAGTTCAGGCACCACGATACCCCTGCGGTTGGGCCTTTTCCCCTCCTTGAAGATCTTGTAGGGGCAGACTTTCGTACAGAGGTTACATCCTTTGCACCGGGTCTCGTCGATGGCGAGTTTCATTATGAAATCTTCCGTATAGTGTTGGAGTCCGGGTTGAAAAAAACCTACTCTTTGACGCATTGCCTGTGTTTTTCTTTCATGCTCTCTGAATACTGTGCGAATTGTGATTCGGCGCGGTTCCGTGCAGATTCAAAGATGTCGTTCCCCTGAGCATCGATGGCAACAACAAGGGGGAGTTGGTCGAGCTCGATCATCCAGATGGCTTCTGCCATCCCAAGATCTTCGAAAAACACTCCTCTGAGCTTCATGTGCGAGGACGCAAGCGCCGCACATCCCCCGGTGAACGCAAGGTAAATTCCCCGGTCACGGAGCTGGGTACGGACGGTTTTTCCCATGCCGCCTTTCCCAATGAGTGCCCGCACGCCGCGATCGAGCAGGAACCCCGAGAGCTCGTTCATGCGGGCCGAGGTGGTCGGACCTGCAGCGATTACCCGGTTATCCTGGATGACCGGCCCGCAGTGGTAAATAGCAGCTCCTTTTGGATCGAAGGGTATCCCTTCCTCCTTCATCTTCAGGTGTGCTTCGTCCCGTGCAGTATAGACGAGCCCGGAGAGCTCGACATGGTCTCCGGCATGGAGTTCGAGCACTTCCGTACCCAAAGGTGTTTTCAGCTGACGCACGCATGGTTCCTTCATCGATCCACCTCGACAGTAGCATGCCGGTTTGCCCAACACTGTATGTTGACTGCGACGGGTAGCGATGCCGTATGACAGGACGCCTTTTTGACTTTGACGGCAAGAGCGGTTATGACTCCCCCAAGCCCCATCGGTCCTATCCCCAGCGTGTTAACCGCTGTGCACAACTCCTGCTCGAATGAGTTCATCGTGTCAACCGGTAAGAGGAGCGCTTCCTTGGCAAGTGAAGCTGCGAGATCAAACGTGCCACCGATACCTACCCCAAGGAAGAGAGGGGGGCATGGCCTGCTGCCGGCAATGAGAACTGTCTCGACAATGAATTTCCCGATCTGGTCAACCTGCGACGGTAGTAGCATAGCGATCCGGGACATGTTCTCTGCTCCTGCTCCTTTGGGCATAACGGTCACGGTAAACCGGTTGCCGGGTCGTATGTGTAGTACCGGGATCCCGCCCCCGGTGTTATCGCCAGTGTTCTTCCGGGTCAGGGAGTCGACAACGTTCGGGCGGAGCGGTATCTCAAGGGTCGCCCTGCGGATACCCTGCGCGACTGCATCGTATATGCTGCCGGTCAGAGGCACATCTGGAGGGAGCGAGAGGTAAACGACTGGTATCCCGGTGTCCTGGCAGAGGGGGATTGCGAGACTCCTGGCCAGATCGATGTTCTTCCGGATATTGGCGTACTCCCCGCGTGCGACCGGATCGGTCTCAGCTTCTTCCCCCCTTCGTATTGCTAGCAGGACATCGGGGGGTAATTCAATGATCGCCTTCCGGTATGCACGGAATGTCGCGTCGGCGAGTGAATCGGCAATCTCCCTTTCAGTCACGGTCTGCATTCATGTACACTGGGTAACGGAGAAGATAAATTATATGCGGGCACGGACGTTTCTGACATCCATGACAGAATAAAAAAAGTTTGAAGGGGATACTTACTTCTTTCCACCCTTTGCGGGGGCTGCGCCTTTCTTCTCGTCAGCCTTGGCAGGTGCTGCACCTTTTGCTGCCGGTGCTGCTCCTTTGGCTGCATCCTTTCCGCCCTTTGCTGCATCCTTGCCACCCTTGGCCGGTGCCGCTCCCTTCGCGGGCTCAGCCGCGGCTGCTGCCTCTTCGGTAACAACCGGCGCTGCGACAACTTTCTCGCCAACAAGTTTCGGAGCGGCGATGATCCTGCCGCTGACCTTGATCTCGCTCATCTTGAGGTGCGAGGGGGTCGGAAGCTTGTGACCTGCGTGACGGAGCGCATCCTTGATCTTTTCGAGATATTGGGGTGTGGAATAGACCGTCATGATCTTCTGACCCGGGTCAACTCGTGCGGCTGTACCGACTGCCTTGCCGAATGCAAGGCGCATTCCCTCAGAAACACGGTCTGCACCGGCTCCGGTCGCCTGCTTGTTCTCGCGCAGGACATGGTGGGGGAAGATGCGTACCTTGAAGTGGAAGTTAGACCGCCCGACTTCCTTCATCAACCGACGGTTAGCGGTAATGCGGGCTGCCTCGAGAGCACTATGCCGGATCTGGCATGCCTCTTCGACAATCAGGTCAACCTCGGTCGGGAATTCCTGTGAGAGGTTGCCCATCTCAAACTGTACGATCTTGCTCCCGGGAACACCGCCCATATATTCACGCCGTGTATAGGCCTTCTTGGAGATGTTCCTGTACATCTTTGCCGGTTTTCTGACCATCGCGTCTTACTCCTGTGAGATATTGCTAAAAGCGGGCATAATCACCCGGAAATGACCGGATAACAGTACCTGAACGCTTCTCAAACTGCTTTTATAAAATGGAGATGGACGGTATTAAACCTTACTGGCTGTCTCCGATTCCTCGCTGATCATTTCGAGGAGGTGGCGGCGGATATGGACAAACTGCTCGCCAGTTCGTTCACGGGGCCTGTCCCCAGGAACAGATACTATTTCCCGTATGGTCCCGGGACGGCGGCTCAGTACGACGACACGGTCCGCAAGGAATACTGCTTCGTCAACGCTGTGCGTAACAAACAGGATCGTCTTCTTCGTCTTCTGCCAGATATGGAGCAGTTCGTGCTGCATCCGGTTCCGGGTCTGGGCGTCGAGAGCACCGAACGGTTCGTCCATCAGGAGGATCGAGGGATCTATGGCGAGTGCCCGTGCGACGGCAACCCGCTGACGCATGCCTCCTGACAGTTCGTAGGGGTAACTGAGCTCGAACCCTTTGAGTCCTACCAGTTCGAGATACTCCTTTGTGTCGTCTTCCCGCTCTGCCTTTTTCATCCCCTTGAGTTCAAGCCCGAGCATTACATTGTCCTGCACAGTCCGCCACGGAAACAACGAATATTCCTGAAAGATCATAGCCATCCGGGGGCTTGGTTTTGTTATTGTCGTGCCATTGATTGAGATGGTTCCCGATGTTGCAGACTCGAGCCCTGCGATGATACGGAGAATCGTGGTCTTCCCGCATCCGGACGGGCCGAGAATACAGAGAAATTCCTGGTCCCGTATCTCAAGGGAGATCCGGGAAAGTGCTTCAATCATTTCACCTTTTTCCGTGGTGAAAACCCGGGAGACTTCCTGAAGCGTAAGAGTCATCGGTCGAGCCCCCGCCAGCTGAAAAGGCGTTTTTCCACGAACTTAAAGAGCTGATCTATCGCGAGACCGATAATCCCGATGGTTATCATACCGGCTATGATCACGTTCATCTGCCCCTGGTTATACGCGTACATTATAAGGTACCCGAGACCGGATGTCGGACCAGGAAGGATCTCCGCAGCGACCACGCACATCCATGCTATCCCGAACCCTACACGGAGCCCGGTCCAAATGGTCGGGGCGGCACCGGGAACAATAATCTTAGTGAGTACCTGCCGTTCACTTGCGCCGAGGGTAGTTCCGACTTCAATCCAAGTCTTCTTCACACTGCGGACACCGTCAATCGTGTTGAGCAGGATGGGAAAGACCGAGCCGATGAAAATGATGAATACTATCGAGGCAATGCCTAGTCTGAACCAGGCTAGTGCAAGGGGGACCCAGGCAAGCGGGGGTACGGGCCGGAGCATCTCGAGGGTTGTATCAAAGAAATCGTTAATCCGGGAGGATCTTCCCATGCCTATGCCGATCGGGATCGCAACTGCAGCGGCGATGCCAAAACCGATTGCAACCCGCTCGATGCTGACGATTGCATTATCAACGAGGCTTCCCGACCCGAGCGTATAATCCGCGCTGAAGGGGTTGAGCAGGATAGGGATGACCGATTCGAGCCTCGGCAGGTAAAAAGGGTTGTTGATGAGGATTGCTACCGCCTCCCATCCGATGAGGAGGAGGACGGGCAGCACCCAGCCGAGGCGTCGCGTCATCGTTCTCTATTATTATGACCCGCTGACCTGATTAAATTTTTACTGTCGTTGTGGTAATACCGCTGCTTTGTAGGGCATAGCGGAGCATGACGTCCTGGATCGAGCCTTTGCCGGGTGCAGCGATGACGAGCGGTTTGCCGGCATCCGAACGCTGTTTTGCCCATGCTACGAAACTCTGCCAGTCCTGAACGGGTGCCCCATTAGTAACGACAAGGCCGGAACCAAGGTTATCTATCGGGTAAGTAATCTTGATAGGTATACCCTGGTCAATTGCAGCGATTGCCGGTGGCGCACCGACATAGGACATCTGGATCGCGTTGGTAGCTGCTAGCTGCATCAGGGCCGGGCCTGCTGCGGCAGACACAAGGTGCACTTCAGCGATCTTCTGGCCGTTGACGATGAAGTCTGCTACATCCGGTCTGGCCTTGGTCGGATCTTCGGGTTTGAGTTCGATGCCGTATGTATCGTTGAAGTACTGGTAGTCCTTGACTGCAACAAAGAGCGCAGAGTGATCGACTGCCATCAGGTAACCGACGGTGACCGGGGCTGTTACAACTGACGGGGTCGTTACATTCCCGTTTGCTATGATAGTCTGGGCACTCTGGTACGGAGTGAAGTTGTAAAGCAGTGTATCCAGGTTTCCGGGTGTGCTGTTCTTTACGTATCCGTTAACAGTGCCGAGGTTGATCTGTGCCTGGACGAAGTCGCTCATACTGCTCTTCCATGAATCCGAAGGTTCGGTAGTAAACTTGATGGTCGGAAGGGAGTTGTTGACCGCGGTGACGGATGAGACACTCACATTGCCGTAGGTGAAGTTCTGTTTGCCCGCGAGCCAGTCAGCTACGATCCCTGCTGATTCCTGGGGATGGTCGGTGATATACTGGCTTGATGCGAGGTTGAGCGCGCTGAATGCATTCACAAAGTCAGGGTTCTGGTTATAGAAATCCTGGCGGACGACGAAGACATTCTGGGGATGATCGCTCCATTCTCCCGCTGGCGGGAGGTCTTTTGAATAGGAGGCAATCTGTCCGATCCCGCTTTCCAGGCCCGCTTCAACAACTGGCTGCCAGGCAATGTATCCATCGATCTGGTTGGTCGCAAGGAGACCCGGCATCGGTCCGACACCCGCGGTGTAAAGAATCCCCACGGTTTCCGAAGACGCCGCGGTTGACGCCGGTGCTGCGGTCGTGGTGCTGGCCTGAGTCGCAGGCTGGGTGCAGCCGGCGGTGAGCAGTACGAGGGTAATAACGATGAACGCTATTACCGTAATCTTCAGTGCTTTCATGCTGGGAGAATTGTTGTGCCAATAATAAAAAAGTGACCTATGAGGAGGTTTTTCTCTCCTTTTGTCACTATATACTACAAAAATCAGACAAAAGGATAGATAATTAGAGATAATTGTCCAAAATAATCTTTTTGTTCTGGACAACAAGCAAAAAATTTTTCTTAATTGACCCAGATGTATCAAATATATGATACAATCTGATCCGATTGACCGGCTCATGCGCGCTGCACTCATCTCAGATGAGGCATTTGTCTCTACACTCAACGACATTCTCCGCCATGACCTCCGCATCAGTGTTAAAGAACTCTCCGGGAAGAGCGGTATCGCCCAGAGCTCATTATACAAGATCCTTCACGGAAAACGATCGCCGAACCTTTCCACCCTGAGAGAGATCATCCGCGCGCTGCGCCAGCTGTACCGTCTGGAAGAGGGTGATTTTATCGGGTTGATCGCTGCACGCCAGGTGCTCGAGAGTGTGGAAGAGCGGGTCACCGATGTTGACGGCCAGCGGAGGAGGGTTCGCGAGTACCCGGTCCACACAATCGAGGACGCAATCATTGCAGCGGTCAGAGCTGAGCGGGAAGGGGCGATCGCCATTGTCTGTGCCCCGATAGTATCCAGCGTCATCGAACAGCTTGTCCACGTCCCCGTTGCAACGATAATCCCAAAAGAATCCGTTCAGCGTGCTATCGAGCTCGCAGCGCGCAAGGCGTGGCTTTAATCATAGCATGACCAATAGCTACAGGTATAAAACCGGATGGTGAACGGATGCGAACCGACGTTGTAAGGCTTGGGCGCCTTTCCGGAGAGAGGACGGGAGAGATGATGCATTTCCTCTCATCGATGCGAGCTGACCGCTGTATTGCAGACGCTGACATTCTTGTCGATATTGCCCACGTGCTGATGCTTGATAAACAAAAGATAATCGACCGTGATATTGCGAAGCAACTCCTCCCCGCACTGCTGGAACTTTTCGACGAGGGTATCCCGGAAGAGGCATTTGACGAACGATTCGAGGATGTTCACGCGGGAATCGAATCCCTTCTTATCGAAGCGCTCGGTGTCGAAGCCGGAGGACGCATGCATATGGGCCGGTCACGTAACGACGAGGTCGCGACCTGCATCCGCATCAAGCTCCGCGAGGATCTCCTCAAACAAATGGCTGCACTTCTGAAAGTCCGCGAAGTCCTTGTCGCCCTGGCAGAGAAACATATTGAATCCGTTATGCCAGGTTTCACCCATCTCCAGCATGCCCAGCCGACAACACTCGCTCACCACCTCCTTGCGTATGAACAGGCATTTTCCCGGGACTTTGAACGCCTCAGTGAGGCGTATATCAGGGTGAACCAATCCCCCCTGGGCGCTGCAGCATTCGCATCGACCGGTTATCCGATTAACCGGGAATACACTGCGTCTCTTCTCGGTTTCGACGGTCTGATCCCGAACACGATGGATGCAGTGGCATCACGGGATTTTGCCCTCGAAGCACTTGCGGATCTCACTATCCTTATGGCAAATACCAGCCGGCTCTGCGAAGACCTGATTATCTGGAGCACCTCGTTTGTGAAGTTTGTAACGCTCGACGACGCATTTTGTTCCACGTCTTCGATCATGCCACAGAAGAAAAACCCGGACACTGCGGAGATCATGCGCGCAAAGACCGGTTCAGTCTTCGGTGCGTTTACCGGTGCGCTCGTCACCGTCAAGGGGCTCCCCATGAGTTACAACCGGGACCTCCAGGAACTTACCCCCAATATCTGGCGCGGGATGCGGGACGCCAAGGAGAGTCTCAGGCTTCTGATCGATATGCTCTCGAGCGCCACCTTCGATACGGGCCGGATGAAAGAGGAGGCAGGCAAAGGGTTCTCGACTGCTACCGAACTTGCCGATACGCTCGTCCGGACATACGGGCTCCCGTTCCGCACTGCCCACAACATTGTCGGGAGGGCAGTTCAGAAAGGCAGCCTTTCCCTTTCAACACTTGAGGAAGCTGCACAGGAACTGGAATCCGGCATCTCCCTGACCGGCAAAGGCCTTACCCAGCAGGCAATTGACGAGGCTCTTGATGTGGCAAACTCGGTTGCTGTTCGCAAAGCAACCGGAGGCCCTGCACCGTTTGCGACAAAGATCGCGATCGCGGAACGGAAAAAGCAGCTTGATGCCGATTCATCACTTATCGATGAGCGGCTCGCAAAACTCTCGAAAGCCAAAGAAGATCTCATCAGTGACGCCCGGAGGATGGTAGCATAACAGCGGAATTGCAGTCCGGTGATCTTGTCCGGTTCGCTTTTGGCAATAGGATCCATAAAGGTACCTACATCACCGACCGGAATGGGATGAAGGTTGTGAAACTGGAATCGGGATATAATATCGGGATCCTTCCTGAATCCTGTGAGATTTTAGAGCGCCCGACAGTCATCTCTATGGTGCGTGCCGAACCGCCCCGGAACAAGGATCTTCCCGATCTCTCGATTGTGTCCACGGGCGGCACGATAGCAAGCCGGATCGATTACCGGACCGGGTCTGTCACCAGCCAGTTTGATGCAAGCGACATCCTTGTTGCGATCCCAGAGCTTGCGAAGGTTGCCAACTACCGGACCATTTCCCTGGCAACGATCCTCTCAGAGAATATGACCCCCGCGATCTGGCAGGAGCTCGCCCGGGCAGTATATGCTGAGATCAAAGGCGGGGCAGCAGGTATCATCGTCACCCACGGCACTGACACGATGGCATACAGCGCGGCGGCGCTCAGTTTCATGATTGATACGCCAGTCCCGATCGTTTTTGTCGGTTCACAGCGCTCAGCAGACCGGCCTTCAAGTGACAATGCGATGAACGCGGTCTGTGCGGCGAGCGCTGCAACCAGCGATCTTGGGGAGGTTGCGGTAGTCATGCATTCCACCACCAACGACGACCGGTGCGCGATCCACCGCGGTACCAGGGTACGGAAGATGCATACCTCACGCCGCGACGCGTTCCAGAGCATCGGTATACCACCCATCGGAATGGTGGAGTTCCCTTCCCGTTCAGTAACCCTGGAGCAGGGTGCAACACGACGCGGTTCCTCAACACTGGCACTCCACGAAAAACTGGAGACACACTGCGGCCTCATGCAATTCTATCCGGGAATGTCTCCCGGACTGCTCGATGCTTATCAGGGTTGCAAGGGACTGGTAATCGCCGGTACCGGACTCGGGCATGTCAGTACATCGATCATCCCAAAACTTCGTGCCCTGATAGACAACGGTACTATAATTGTCATGACCTCCCAGTGCCTGCACGGAAAAGTCTGCGATCGGGTATACGATACCGGACGCGACCTTCTTGATGCCGGTGTCCTTGAAGGCGGCGATATGCTCCCCGAGGCAGCACTCGTGAAGCTGATGTGGGTCCTTGGCAATGAAAAGGATCCGGGGAAGCAGGCAGCCCTCATGCAAAAGGACCTCAAAGGCGAATGCCACCGGAGGAGCGGCCATGGACTATAAGGCTGCCGGGCTGATAGCCGGCATCGAGATCCACCAGCAGCTGGACACAGACGAAAAACTCTTCTGCCACTGCCCGACAACCCTTCGCGATACTGCAGAACATTCCGGCGAATTCTTCCGGTATCTCCGCGCCACTGAGAGCGAACTGGGCGAGATCGACCGTGCGGCAAAAGAAGAGATGAAGCGCGACCGGAAATTCCTGTACTACACCTACGACACGACATGCCTTGTAGAGAACGACGAGGAACCTCCCGCCCCGCTCAACGATGAAGCGCTCTCAGTCACCCTGACGATCGCAAAGATGTTTGGCATGGTCCCGGTTTCGCAGATCCATACCATGCGCAAACTGGTCATTGACGGCTCGAACACCAGCGGGTTCCAGCGCACCGCACTGATCGCCCTGAACGGCAGGCTTCCCAACGGGGGGGAGATAGAGACGATCTGCCTTGAGGAAGAGGCGGCACAACGGGTGAAAAACGATATCTTCTCGCTCGACCGGCTCGGCATCCCGCTTATCGAGATCACGACATCTCCGTGCATGCACACTCCCGATGAAGTCAGGCAGGTCGCTGAGCATATCGGCATGGTGCTGAGGTCCACCGGAAAGGTAAAACGCGGGATTGGGACTATCCGGCAGGACGTCAATATCTCTATTGCCGGTGGTGCACGCGTCGAGCTGAAAGGGGTGCAGGAACTTGACCTCATCGCAGAAGTAGTGCGACGCGAAGTGCAGCGACAGCAGCAGCTGATAGCCATCAGGGCCGAACTCATGGCACGCGGGGCGTCGGTTGAAGAAGTCACCGGTCGTAATGTTACCGACCTGTTCAGGGACACGAAATCGACAGTCCTGAAAAAAGCCAGGAAAATCCACGCCATCACGCTGAAGGGTTTTGCCGGTCTGGTCGGCCGCGAAATCCAGCCGGACCGCCGCCTGGGCAGCGAGATGTCGGATTACGCGAAAAAGTGCGGTGTGGGCGGGATCTTCCATACCGATGAACTGCCGGCATACGGAGTCACCGCAGAGGAAGTGGCAACGCTCCGCAGCCATATGGGAGCTTCCGAACAGGACTGTATCGTCCTCGTAGCTGCGATGAGTGATACCCAGGCGGGCTGTGCAATCGGACAGGTCGTCAGCCGTGCCAGGATGGCACTATCGGGTTCACCAGTTCCGGAAGAGACCCGGAAGATGCTGGAAGGCGGAAGTTCAGCATACATGCGCCCCCTTCCGGGAGCTGCCAGGATGTACCCGGAGACCGATGTCCTGCCGGTCGTCATTAGTGAGGCCCGGTGGGATGCAGTTGAGATCCCCGAACTCCTTACGGCAAAAACCGAACGGTTTGCAAAGGAGTACTCCATTGACCGGAACTACGCGGCCCAGTTGGCGTCATCAGAGAGACTGCTATTATTCGAACGGGCTGTCCGGGAAGGGATAAAACCCAAACTGGCGGCATTCACCATCCTCTCAACCGCAACCGAACTCCGCAGGGAAGGCGTCGACATCCGTTCAGTATCAGATGACGTCTTTCTGGACATCTGGCACGCGGTCGAGAAAGGGAAAGTTGCAAAAGAGGCAATCCCGGATCTGATCAGGAACATCGCAACGGGGACTTCTCTCGCTGACGCAATTGCAAAGCTCGCACCCTCAGTATCACGGGAAGACCTCGAAATAATTGTCAGGAAGATCATCGCTGGACGTGCGGATTTTATTGCACAAAAGCAAAAAGCTGCTCTCGGACCGCTCATGGGGCTGGTGATGGCCGAAGTTCGGGGATCGGTCGATGGGAAACTGGTCAGTGAAATTTTACGAAAAGAACTTGATTCCGCCCTGGCCACAAAATCATCCTGATTTTTCCGTGGATATGCGCGAACATTTATGAGTGGGGCGGCAGAATTAGATAAGGAGTTTAATCATGGGTAAAACAGGTACCACCATCTGGGCACAGGTAAAAGGCGTCAAGGGACAGATCCGTCTCGTCCCGAAGAAAGAGGGAGAACACAAGACACCCGGTCCAAACCAGCGGTTCAAAGCGGGTGCAAACGTCAAGCAGATCGACGCGGCTGCTGAAGCAATGGGCGGCAGGGGCGGCGCACGTGGCGGGAGACGCGGCGGGAGCAGGCGTGGTGGCGACAGGTCCGGCGGATCCGGCATGAACGAGTCGACAGCAAACCCGATGATCCGCAGGCATATGAAACGCGCAAAAGTATCAGCGCTTGGTGCCAAGGCAAAATCAGGCAGATAACTGCCAGAACTGGTTCTCAATAACAGGAATACAGGGGTAATGCCCACCCCTGATTTTTTTAAGACGGGTAATTTTTGGAATGCATCACCAGTAATAACTATATTTTATTCGTAACGACTATGGTGAGTATGGATCTTGCGACCGCAGTGAAAAGTTACCAGTTTGGGGAAAGGGCGAAATCCGAGTTACTTATTGCCTCCCAGCTGTGCAGCGCACTTACTGGTTTTTCTGAAAAGGAACGGGCCGGTGGAAGAAGGATGCTCCTGATGATGATGGAAGCAGTCCGGAGTGAGATCGGTTTCGCAGCAAGGGACACGGGAAAGCCTGAGTTTACCAAAGCGATCAATTCCCTCAACGAGGCAATTTCCCTGGTGGAGAGCAACCAGCCCGAACAGGCAGCAGAGAAGATCGCCGCAGCGATCAGTGCGTCGACCACTCCTGCACAGGAAGCGTGGCAGGTACTGTCTGAACATGGACTCCTCTGAATTCCTGGGGTTCCTGACGAGCAGGACTTCTGTCAGGAGATACGGGAACGATCCACTCACAGGAGACGAGATCGCCTACATCCTTGATTGTGCGAGCACAGCACCGAGCGCCGGCAACCTTGAAGCGTGGGATGTTGTCATCGTTACTGAGGAGGATACGAAATCCGCCCTCTCCGCCGCCGCATACGAACAGCCGCATATCGAACAGGCATCAACGGTCTTTGTCGTCTGCGCAAATTACGTGCGTTCGATGTCCCGTTACGGCGAACGGGGCATCCTGTATGCGGTCCAGGACGCGACGATCGCGGGCACCTACATGATGCTCGGCGCTCATGCGAAAAATATCCACTCCTGCTGGACGGGAGCGTTTGATGAAGATGAAGTACGATCCATCCTTGACCTGCCACAGCATATCCGTCCCATCGTCCTGCTTGCAGCCGGACGGGGGGATTCATCTGCAGGTCTTACGGAGAGGATGGAAGTTGGCGAACATGTACATTATGAGATCTGGTGAACGAGATGCCTGACTATATAGTAACGCTCGAATCAGCGTGGATAATAAAAGACGTAAAATCGCTCGACGACGCGATCGGTATTGCAGTCAGTGAAGCTGGCAAACGCCTGAATCCGCAGGCGAAATTTGTTGAAGTTGAACCGGGGATGCTTACCTGCCCGTGTTGCGAAGGAGACCTTTCAAGCGCAATAGTCGTTGCAGACACAGCACTGGTTGGGCTCGTACTGGAAATGAAAGTCTTCCGGGCTGAATCATCAGAACATGCAGGAAGGATCGCGAAATCGGTGATCGGAAAGGCGCTCCGCGACGTGCCGCTCAAATTGCTGGATGTACAGGAACAAACATGATCCATGTCGTCGGGCACACAGCCATTGATCACATCTCTAAGGTCCACCACTTACCGGAGAAGAATACATCTACCCATATAACAGACCGGCAGATCTACTTTGGGGGAGGGGCGGCCAACATTGCAGCAGGTATTGCCATGCTCGGGGAGCAGGTCACCCTCATCTCATGTATCGGTGAGGATTTTGCCGGCAGTGATTACGATGCCTGGATGCACCGTCTGGGGATTCACCGGCAGTTTTTCAACGTTGAGAATACGCATACTCCGACAGCGTTCATGTTCACTGATGATGCAGGAGATCAGATGACGTTCTTTGAATGGGGAGCGTCAAAAGCATTCACAGGTTCAGAAGCCCCTGCCCTCCCGTTCGTCCACATGGCGACGGCAGATCCAGAGTTCAACTGCCGGATTGCCGAGAAGAGCGAGTTTTCGTCATTCGATCCTGGTCAGGATGTGTTCTGGTATACTAAGGAGCAGCTGACATCCATCATTGACAACACGGATATTCTCTTCGCCAACCACCATGAAGTCCAGGAGATGTGCACAAAACTGAAAGTCACAAAAGACGATCTCGTTCGCCGGGTTGGCATGGCAGTCTTTACCATGAGCGGCGACGGGAGCATCCTGTATTCCCAAGGTAAAGAGCATTTTATCCCGGTTATCCCGGTCACTCTTCTCGATCCTACCGGTGCTGGTGATGCGTACCGGGCCGGATTCCTGAGCGCATTCGTCCGGGGGTATCCCCCGCTGACCTGCTGCCGGATAGGCACAACCACGGCGTCCTTTGTCGTGGAGCATGTCGGCTGCCAGACACACCTTGCGGACTGGAATACCATGCATGATCGTTACACAAAGCATTTCGGTTCTCTTGGCAAACCTCCCCGCGGAGATGATCAGAAATGAGCTGGGCAGCACTGACTTCGGGAGGGAAAGACTCTGTCCTCTCCTGCCAGAAAGCAATTGACAGCGGCAAAAAGGTGGAGTACCTCGTTACTGCACGCCCGAAAAACCGCGAGTCCTATATGTTCCACTCGGCGAACCTCGATGCAGTCCCGGTTATCGCAAAGGTTGCTGGTATGGAATACGTGGAGATCGATACGCACGGCCGCAAGGAAGAGGAACTTGCCGACCTGGAAAAGGGCCTTGCCGGGCTCGGTGTCGAGGGGGTGATTGCCGGGGCTGTCGCGTCGGTATACCAGGCTGAGCGCGTCAAGGCGATTTGTGACCGGCTGGATGTCGAACTCTTTACACCCCTCTGGTATATGGACACCGAACTCCTCCTTCGCGAAGTTGCACAGCGGATGGATGCCATCATCGTAGTAACCGCCGCTGAGGGCCTGGACTCCAGCTTTTTAGGATCCCACATAAACGAGGACCTCATCGGACGTCTCAAACGGGTCGCCGCGAACCGACGCATCAACCTTGCCGGTGAAGGCGGGGAGTATGAGACCCTTACGCTGAACGCCCCCTTTTATTCACGGCCGATTACCTATACCACTACCGAGATCAGGTCAACTTCTGACAGGCACGAGCTTGTCATCGGAGGGTTTTCCTGATGGCGCAGGGCAGTGATGTCAAACTTGGGCAGCTCACCAGGTATATATTCACTGCTCCCTCATGGCAACGATCCCTTTTCCTTATTATCGTGCTTGGCCTGCTCATCGATGGCGCTAATGCCCGGGCATGGCTCAACCTTTCTTTTCCCGGTGCATATGCGTACACCCTGCCTTCAGCATTGAGTACCATTCTGTTTTTACCGGAAAAATTCCTGTTTTCCGGGACCATCGCCTTCACCATTCCTGCTGTCATTGCCTTTTTGTTAACCAAACCGATCATCGAACATGCCGGGAAGACGATGACCTGGAACCGGTCGGCGCTGCTCGCCCTTACCTGCACGGTCTTCGGCGTGATCATTACTCTTGCATCGGTCATATTCTCGGTAAGACTGCTCGCCCTCTTTTACGCGATCTCCCTGGGATTTGTCTTCGGGCTCCGATTGTTCATCCTGGTAGCGATTGCCGACTACCGGCTGCCCCGTATGCTCGTTCCCGCGTTCACCCAGAGCGGAGTTGGTATAATTGCCGGCATGATCCTCTTCTCACCGGCATTCGGCATCTTCGCCCTGGTGCTTCACCTCGTGTTTGGTCTCGGCTTTGCAATTCTGATATGGATGATCGAGCGACCGCTCCGGCGTGCCTTCAAGATCAGGGGACTTGCGTTCATCAACGCGTTCATCGCCCACATGACCGACGGTTCAAAAGAGATGGAAGACTTCTTCCGGGAGATCGGCGAAGAAATATTTGTCCCTCAGGTCAGCTTCTTCTTCCACAGAGAGAAAGGGAAACCGGCTATTTTTACCATCCCCAATCTGCACCCAGGCCCAATGGGGGAGATCGGTGGGGGAAACCTCCCGAAAGTCCTGCACGACAGCACTGGTGAAGAGATGCTCGTCGCCCATGGATGCGCAACGCACGATTTCAACCTGGTCTCAGAAAGCGAGATCAATAAGGTGATCGATGCAATGCAGAAATCACGGCAGGCTCTCGAGTATTCCGGAACGGCAGGGAAATCCGGGCGTGTCTCTGCAGGCTCAGTACAAATCCTTTACCAGCGGTTTGGCGATTCAGTCCTGCTGGTCACGAGCCGTTCCCCGCTCCGGACAGAAGACCTCGATTTTTCCATTGGTTCAACTATCATGGCGGAAGGGCACCGCTGGTTTCCTCAGGTAGGCGTGGTTGATGCCCACAACTGCATGACTGATCTCTCTTCACCGGTCCTTCTCGCGACACTGACAGCAACTGAATACCAGAAGTCAGCAATCTCAGCTATGGAAGCGTGCAGGACAACGGAGATGTACCCGTTCAGGATCGGCATTTCTCACCTGACACTTCCCTTTACCCGGGAGGAAGGGTTTGGCGACCTTGGAATCCAGGTGCTTGTCTCTGAAGTCGAAGGACAGCGCACGGCGTATGTGTTGATCGACGGCAACAACATGGCAGCAGGTACCCGCGAGGTACTGCTCGAACATGTCCTGACGCTCGTCGACAACGCTGAGGTTATGACAACAGATTCGCATGTCGTGAATACCATAACCGGCAAGAACCCGGTGGGAATGCATATACCACCTGCTCAATTTCTTCCTTTTGTGATGCAGGCACTCAATTCAGCGATTGAAGATCTCTCTCCTGCAACGTCAGCCGCGAGTACGGCACAATGCGAACACATTGTCGTGTTTGGTTCCAACCGGATCTCCCAACTGGCAAGCACGGTAAACGCGATGCTGGTATTTGTTGCACCACTATCCCTTGCGATGCTCTTGCTGGCGTTTCTTCTCTCAATCGTCGCATACGCTGTTATGGTCTGACGTATTAAAAAAGGTGTATACCCCCGACCAGATTCGAACTGGTGTCGCCGGATCCAAAGTCCTGCATGATTGACCGCTACACTACGGGGGTGCTCGACGATGAGGCCACTAATCTAATTATTTCTAGATTCGTGATCTATCCCTTTTATTTCAATGTCTGAACTCAAAAAAGCATTGATGATCTCGGTAGGTTCGGTCAAGTCATTGGCAGTTATTGAACTTTGACACTTCTGTAGGTGAAGTCAAGCTGCCGACAACTTGACAGAACCATGCGATAATATTAGCTTCAGACCGGCTGATGTGTCCCAGACGAACCTGATTATCTGGCTTTTTGGTTTAGATTTTTGGCGTAAAAAATATTCAGGATAAATATAGCATCATATGGTTTATAGAAGGATCGGAAATTAAAGATGTAATCCTTATTGAGCCCATAACATAAAACCTAAATTCAGACGTAAAAATGTCAAAAAATGACATGAAAATAGTGCGATTATTTCTGGACTAGTGGACCAATGGTTCAGACAAGAATATTCAGTTCCATCACATCAAAGGTAGCTATCGTAACTGTAGGAACAAACCAAAGATGAATCCCTCATGAGTACCTAATCGGATGTATTTCACCGTGGCAACAACTATTCGTTATAACAGATCTGTACCCAAAATTAATCACTCGCTTTCATTCCCAGAAAGAGGGAAATACTGCTGATAGACCTGGCGCCTTTCGTCTATATCAGTATGCAGGTATATCTCAGTTGTTTTAATCGAAGTATGGCCGAGGTTTTCCTGAACGACACGCAGATTCTTGGATCGCCGGTAGAGTTCGCTTGCGTAACTGTGCCGGATCTTATGTGGAGTAATCCCTTGAGGGGCATAATGCTTGAAAATGTGCTGGATTGCCCGACAGGAGATATGCTTTTCCTGCTGACCGATAAAGAGCGGCCCGACAATTCGATTGCCTATATATGCGAGAATGTCTTTCAGCGTATCATCATCAATAAAAACCGTCCTGATTTTATCTCCTTTGCCGTGGATCCGGATTGTATGTTCGTCGAAATCAATATCCTCTACGTTAATATTGCACAATTCCGAAACACGAACCCCGGTGGCATAAATGGTCCTTACGATGAGCTTGTCACGAATGTCTTCTATTGAATCTATGAGACGAAGCACCTGGTTATGCTTCAGATATTTCACTTCCTGCTGTTTGATTCGCGGACGTTCGATGCCAACCAAAGGATTTGTCGTCACCGCTCCCTGGGTGAACAGGAACCGGTAAAACGAGCTGAGCGTTGAGATAATACGGTGAAATGTCTTGGGTTTGTAGGTTTTCATCGAGGAAACGAACGAAAGAAAATCAGTTATGAAAACCGGTGTGACTTCAACACTGGTATCGAGCCTGGCTGTCTCAAATTCTTTCCAGTAAATAACGAGCTTTGTCACTTCAGTGTGACGGCGCAGCCAGACATAATACCCGAAGTGCTTGATAACCTGCTCGTAGCTGTCAAGTGTGCGGGAAGAATAGTTGCGCATTTTGAGGTAGTTCCGGTAGCTTTTGAGCCATTCCGAAAAATACCCGCTTTCCATGCTCTAATCTATTTTTTCTCAAATTTATAAAGGTTTGCGCAGAATTTTTTGAGGGATCTGCGGTTCATTTTGCCTTAGTTTTTGAGCTGATCCTAGTTTTGGAAGAATTCAAAGATGACCCAAAATATTCCATTTTATGCACCATTATTTCGAGTGGAAAATTTGGAAAAATACACGATCCAGGGACCAAAACATTGAGTTGGAAAATTTGGAAAAATCTGGAAATGGTGAAACTTTATAGACGTAAAAAGTTAATTTGGAAAATCTGGAACTTGAAAATCCTGGATAGAATAAAAACTGCAGACTTGAGGATGGATCTTTTTTGTAGTGATTGTAAATCTCCATTGGAAGAAGAGAGATAGCCTATGGGGAATCTGTCAAGTGATGCTCTTCACATTTGGTTTTGCTGTTTTCAAGTACAATTCTTGGATAAAGTCCAAAGCGCGGCTCCATGCCAGGGTGCGACAGCCTACACAATTTATACCTCATCATCACCGGCAAATTTTGTCCTGGGAGGTGGACCCGGGTTTGTCTAGGACAATAATATCCGGAGGGGGATGCAGGTTACTTCGAATCAAAATAATAAAATTTAAAATGTCATTATCAGATTAAGAAATATGGTTAAGAGGACCTTACCTCCAGATCAAAGAGATTGGCTGGACCGTCCGAAAGGGAAACCCCTGGAAGCAAGCACAAAGGCCTTTATCCTGGGAATTATTCTTTTGATAGTTATCATCTGGTTTGCGGTGTTCTCAGGTGTATTCATTCAAAAGGTAATACAGAGTTTTGTATCTCTAGTCCAGCCTGGATCACTCGGGAATGGGGGAATGGGTTTTGTTAATAGCCTGCAGAGCAATCCGGTTTTTTCCCCTATGGTAAACTATGTTCTCAATTCTTCCGGCCTTCATTATCCTTGAGGGGAAAATCTTGGGTTAAAGTGGGATTTCCATTGGAAGTTTTGAAAAAAATTAATTTTAAACCTTTCAGGAGAAAAGATAGGGTCCTCCAGGAGCGGATCTCCCAATCGGAGTAATTACACGACGACCTTTGTGTGGGAGACTGCCAGAAGATCGCTGACAGCCGCTTAATGCGCAGAAAGGTAATCTGCAGAAAGTATCGAGGGAGCAAAAAAAAGAGTGTCTCACCGTCGATACTTCGCAGAATACCTATTCTGCGACAAATCCAATTATGTTTCGGACTCACATTAAAAGCTGTTTTTCATAAACCAATTGCACACTTTTCTGCTCGCACTGCAACTTACTCTGCCCTAGTTTAGGCAAAGAGCAGCTTTAGAGAGCAACCCTGGCGCTATGCTAGTCATGTGCTGATATAAAAAAATTACAGGAGTTTGAAATAAATTTTTTTTACTATAGTCACTATATGGGTTGATTTTCAAAGGCCCAAAATGGAGGTTTTTTTCGATCAGAGCTTACTTTTCCCCATCAAGGCAGAGAAACGCCAACAGAACGCGAATATCAGAATCCACCGTCTATATATGTAAGCTTCTTGCCATCCGGAAAAAGAACGATAAAATCAGGTTGGACAATAATACGGATGATTGGACATCCCCCACAGGGACACAGCCATCATTTTTAATCTGAACGCGTCTCGCGGTAATATGATCGGCAGTTTGATTTGTGTTCTGGGGCGGTTTCAGAACCTCAAGGAATAGACGATAATAACGATTATGAAAGTAGACAAAATCACCGATAAAGACATTGACATCGGACAGCCGGAGATGTAAGGTTGCGTTATACCCATATTCTAACTCCAGAAGGCAAGATTTTGCCGCGACTAATAATCACATTATAAACATAGATGCTAAAGATTTAGCAAACGAATGTACCCAGAAAAGGCATAAATTTTAACATTACCTGGCCCTGTTGAAACCCTTTGCAGATCATGCACAAATGGCTTGAATTGATGTAAGGGACAATTTATAGCGGTTTTATATAAGGTTTTCAACAAAGCCCATAACGCCACAAAATTAAGGAAATCTCGATTGCTCCACTGGAAATAATGGTGCCGAGACTTAAACCGATATCGGCGCTTGTTCCCAGAATCTGGAGATCGAGTAGTTACATCTGAAAATAAAAAAATAATTTGGAAATTTCGGAAATTTCCACAGGAAATCATCCTTAGAATCGAGATTTTCCCCATGCCGAAGACATTTCCCCAGGGTTTTAAAGTCTCGGTCAAGGCACTATCCTTTTCACGTCTAAACCTCTTCTCAAAGCATTTCTGTTCCCGGGGATTAGGAAAAGAATGAATAGGGTAATTGTATTGCGATTGATTTTTACACTGTACGATAGCCGGTATGGGAATCCAGTTCACCAGTTCCTTTTTCCTGACATAAATCCATCAATGCCCTCTTTCCGAATTATACGGATATTTTTCAGATGTGCATCGTCATTAACGGGTATCAAAAAATCCAGATTCTTGCAGTCTTCCGATTTACTGCATTCCCAACACCCGGAAATCTTCTTTTCTTGGCAGCATGCACGGATCTTACAAAACGGGGGACCGCCACCGTTACAGCATCCATTATCACATCCGAATTTTTCTATCTGCCCGAGAAGCTCAAAAAACGCCTCATAGTTCGCAAAAGATTTTGCAAAAGGCTGGGTTTGCTACTGCAGCGGTAATTTTATCATATTTTGCAGCCTGTAACTCTTTAGAAGAGATCCCGGGCAAGATCAGAAATCTTCCCGCTATTGCAATCGAGGCAGCAGAGACCGCAAAAAGCCACCGTTGCGATGTTCTCTTTTTTCATAAGATGACGGTTATCCTATTCAATATATATATATATATATATATTCATGTTTTGGAAGTGAAACTACCATTCAGAGGGGACTGATACGATGACAGTTGATTGGGTATTTTAATGATGTGAAATATTGGGCACCTCCCGCATACGCGTCGGAAGTCTGTGACTTATTCTATATGAGTCTAGAGCCCTTCAATTTCACATCAGATGTCCATTCCAAATTTTCCAATTTATCTTTTACGTCGCTAGGTTACTCTATTTCCAGATTTTCCAAATTATCCATTAGAGATGATTATCCGCGATTACGATCCTCTCTGATGGGACCCTTGATGGCATAACTATACATCCCATAGTTCAAGTCAAAAGACCGGTAAAAGGAAAGCATCTTATATCGCAATACCGGTACGTTGACCCTCATATCCTACAGGCCGGAAACATCCTGGCGATACCAAGAGAATCTCTCCTCTAGGCCACGGGTCATTATCGACCGGTACAGGTCCATCGGAATATTGAGGAGCTATTATCTGGTTGACATTCGCGGGTTGACATTTTTCATGTTCAGCATGGAGATCGGCATAGGTTTTATCCGGATGTTAACTGCGTTAACAAAGTTGCCACTCAGTTGTTAATTCATAAGACTAATTGAGGATCCAAGAGCATGACCAGCCCCACATAAGCACTGCTACGACGAGAATAATAATATTTGACCAGACAATTTCCTAGTTTGGTTTCAATGCCATAAACTGCATGATGCTATATATAACCGGGTATTTTTTGGATTGCTTTCTACCCGGTTTTTCCATCACCGCTCTCACTCATCGATGTTGATGGTTCCAAACGGTCACTCCGCAGGATAGTCGAGCACATAATCTGAGAAGGATTCATCCGTAACCGATGTAGGGGGGATGGTGGAGAATCTGGTCCCAAAGAAGCGTATTATTTCACAAGATAAACCTAGAATTGGGAAATTATCGATTCACGGGCTGTATTTGATGCGGTTCCTGACCCGGTTTGGAATAGGAAAGAACGCAAGAATTTGACACGGAATGAGTCCTCCATTTGACCATATTGAGAAAGATCTGGATGAATGGTAATTGGAATGTATAGTAAAAAATTTGGAATTTTACATCAAATATTATATCCATTGGGAATCATTGGTAATATTGTATATGAAAGACGACCCTCAGATGTTGAATCCGAAAGAAGTCGCAGAGATACTTGGTGTTCATCAAAAAACGGTTCATCTCTGGCTTCGTACCGGAAAGATTGAAGGAACAAAAATATCCTATCGTGCCTGGCGCATACCACGATCGGCTCTTGCTTCCTTCATCGAAAGTAACAGTAATGCCCGATCAGTTCATGAGTCCAAGGACAAAGAGGGTAAGGATAAAACTACCAATTCCATTGATGACGCGAAATCACAAAAGAACATTCACGAGTTTGGGACGTCTCCTCACACAAAGATGAAGCAATACATCAAGGAAATAATGAGCGAAGAAACGAACAAAGGCCATTAGATATTGCTATTTTTGATTGGTTGACAATCCTACGATAGTCGTTGGCTTTTTCAAAGCCTTTCCCCACGACCATAAGTTGCTCTACCTGAGGTATGTAATTGTCAGTGTTTCCTCATCCAGATCCAATTTTCCGGCGTAAATGCATTCTATACTCTCTCTTTGGATAAACTGTATAATGCTATATATAAAATCAGATAGAATGATCAATCATCTAAAATCCTGATTTCTTTCGTACTATCAGATGTGATACTATGGATAGCGCCAACCTTCAGTTAGAGATTAACAAGTATAAAAAATTCAAAAAAGTCGATGGTGCGACTTATAGAAAAGTCAACCAGTTCTTACGTAAGCGAACGTATATCACGGCGCGGGAATGGGCTCTTGCCCGCCTCTGCACCGACTTCCGCACTTCAGGAGGAGCGGAGATGACCTTCATCGGTAAACACCTTCCGGAGCTGGTACCATTCATGGAAGATACGTACACCCCTCAGGCAGTTAATCAGGCTCGGAACTCGTTTAAAAAGAAAGTACGGAAAGCAAGCGCCACCTTTTTTTATGGTGCCATGTGCGGTTTCTTTACCACAGATGAGCTTGATGACCTGCTTTTCGAAGCAAGTGAAGTCGCACGTTTTCTTCTCGAGGTGGAAGGAACTACACTGGATATCGACGAAGAGATTGACATCGAAGACCGGATAACAAAAGTTATGAGAAGCGTCGGGGAAGCTGCAAAAACACTATTAAAAACACGTGGTGAAAACGAAGGGGGAGAGAAAACTGAAACATCTCCTCCGGTTCAGGAATAATTTTCTGCAAAGATACAGACACGGAGAAAATATATGAAAATTGTTCATGTTGTCGGGAAATCCAACTCAGGAAAAACTACATTTATTCGACGTCTCATTCCGGAGCTCAGGAAAAAAGGAAAAGTTGCAACAATAAAACATCTCGGGCATCACGAATTTTCTCTGGATAAAGGAAAAGATACTACTCTTTTTTTCCATGAAGGGGCGGATATTTCCATTGGAATTGACAATCAGATCACAGTCGCAGCGATTCATGAAAATAGTCTGGATAATAGTTTATCGATAGCGAATACGCAAAACATGGATTTTGTGATAATCGAGGGTTTTAAACAGCGCTCTTTTCCAAAAATTGTAATCGGAGACCTTGTCGCAGAGAATTGCGTTCTTTCAAACCCAACGGTGGAAGAAGTTATACTTTCACTCGATCTGTTTGAAGATTTTACGCCCCTAAAACCAAATAATACAAGCTAAAAATGAATAATTTCTTTTCCTTCATTTTCATCACTGCATTTAGCGAAAGATGTTTCTTAAGTGTGGCAAAAAAATCATAATATCATTGAAAATTGCCAAAATGCTCTGAATAATTGTTTGTTATGATAAATAAAAACAATTCGGGCATAGTTTTAAGCGAAAATATTATATAGTAATTCCATCAAATTAAAAGATATCTGTTGCAATTCGGATGTCCTGTGATTTAAAAATGATTCGATCTGCTGAAAATATCGAAGAATATCAAAAAAAACTCTCTTCTGAGGAAATTACTAGTATAAAAGATATATTTTCGTGCAATCAAAAAAAACCGGGATCAAGACTTCGAAAAGAAGATTTACAGGAGATTAATACCCGTATTGTTGACACTGCAATCAGGACCAATAATCCCAAGGTGTTATGTGCAATTCAGGATCTTGAAGGCGAAGACATTGACATATTATACCGCCGTATGGTCAGCCACTTTATCCAAACGAAAGATCCGTCCTGGTTGAAATCTCTTCTTTCACTTTCTGATAAGCTCGGGAAAAAAAGTGGTCAGTCGCATGTATTGGCGACAATGGCACGTGATATTGTCGATGCAGGAGTTACCGGAAGGGATCCGGAATTGATTGATTCCGGTCTGGGGATTCTTGAAAAAATTTGTTTTCGAAAGTACCGATCTATCATTTTAATAGAGATCGTTCCTCTTCTCATCTCCCGGATAATTTCAACCCATGACCAGGACCTTCTCTCACGATCGTTCCGCCTTATAGAGGAGATTAACGATATTTCAAAACGGGCGCTTATACACTCAGATCTTGCAAAAACAATGGCAATTATTGCGATTGCAGAAAAAGATCAGGATTTATTTGTTGCCAGTATTCGCAAGGCAACCCAGATCCACCAGATGGCCCGTAGGCAAGAGTGTTTTGTATCAATAATCGTGAAAGGATCAAAATCGGTTCTTCGGAATAACATAGTGGATATAACGCATTTTCTTGAAAATTTCCCAGATCTGTCTCAAGAGAACCTTGTTGAGTTAATTCGTATCTTAGTGGGTCAGATACTAGAGGATAAACCAAAAAAAGAGATCGTACTTCCGATTTTTCTGGATCTTTGCGAAAATATGCCATTCGCCTCAGAAGCGATTATTGTTACGCTCCTGGAAAAGGCCGAACAAACTGGGGATTTGACATGTTTTTCCACAGCGATGGAATTAATGCAGATCCGTTCGTTTTCGGAGAAATACCCAATAAAAGAGGTTATACGTTCAGGAATATCGGTAGCACGACATTTGAACGATATGCATATCCTTCTCGATCTGATTGCAGTAATTGAAAGAAATTGCCCTCCTGAAATTTTATCCGGTATTTATCTTCAGTTTTCTCAGATTATGTTAGATTCGGAAGATTTTAGTGCAGCACTTTATATCATCAATAAAATCAATCCTCAAATAGTTGGATCTGAAAAGTATAACGATACTCTTATTCATTTGCTCAAAGTCGGGATTCTCAAGAATAATACACCACTTATAAACAACATGGTCCTCAAACGAATGGATTCCGAAATAGCTTCCTCTTCAATCTATCGAGCAGTTATTGAAGTGAGTCATGATTATCAGTTCAAAGATTTAATCACCCGGATCCATTCAATCAATTATCTTATCCTCCTTCATCCGCTCCATGATTCCCTGCTTCTCGAAAGTATTACCATACTCGTTGACCGTGGTTTTCTGGATTCGTGTGATCCGACAATCCTCATACGACTTGCCGAGTCTATCGGTGAGGAACAATTAAAAGATTACGCAATTTCAAATATCGTCAAAAAAATCGCTAAAATCAGTGTCCGGGCAGGTAATCGTGACCTCTTACAAAGAGCTATCGGGCTTACCTGCCTGATTACCGATCAAAATGCCCGTTCAACGGCACTGATCAGCATCATCGATGATGCTTCAGTTCTTGCAGTACAGGATGGAGATCTCGACCTGCTCCTCAGAATGAAGGAATGGAGCAGTTCTTTGCTGGAGAGAGATCTGGCAGCCTGTGCTCTTGTGAATATTATCAAAGGCGTGATAAAATATTCGATTGACAAATTCTCTGCTGACGCCCTTGAAAAAGCCTGCATAATTGTTTCTGATATTAATGATCCATCATTGAAAACAGAATTGTTTGAACGGATTGCTGAATCTTTTGTCAAAATCGGGTGCATCAGTTTGGGTGAGATCCCTTCAGTAATCAAAGATACAAAACGAGATCAAATCCTGACTTCATTTGAAAGGGGACTCGATGTGATCAGACAGAATGTCGCAGTACCTCAGATCTCATTGAAAATCGCCGGAATGATTGATATTATTTTATCGTATTCGCGGATTAGCGAAAACGAAGATTATATTATCCCTCTGGCAATGTATTCCATTGAAATTAAAAATTCCTTCGAAAGGGATGCAATGCTATCCCGGATCGTCTCAAATCTGAATGAAAATATCCACCATCCTGATTCTGCCGACCCTTATGAAATAATAACTTTTATCCTCAAAGGGAGACTTCAGGGTAATTTCAATCCGGTTATTGATAACTTGTTATTCCAGGTGATACTGCAAATAGCAGATCCATTTGTAAAGCTTACCAGTATGTGTTATCTCTCGGATTTGGCACTAAAATCACATAAAAATAATCGTGCTTGCGAAATTCTGGAATATGTTCACGATTCACTTGGAACACTCACTAACGAATATCAAAGGATCTGGGTACTCTGTGATCTTGCATCCATTTCAGGTATAATCGATATAAAATCTGCAAAACGGTATCTTGAATCCGGAATGCAAAAACTGGATGTAGTTGAACCAGAGCAGGACTCGATATCCCGTCGCCGTATAGTTGACGTAATCGCGACATTGAATATGATAAATCCTGATGATGAACTGATCAAAACCGTACCGTATATCATTGAAAAAATTACGGATCCTGTCGATTATATTCAATCCCTGATGATACTTTATAACATTGAACGCCCCGCAAAAGCCCGTTCTGAAGAGATCATACGAAAGATGAATGCGGCAATTGATAAGATAGACTCACCTTACGAAAAAACCTCGTTTATACTTGAGTATATGCCATTCTCACTGGAAATATGTGGGGAAGTTGTAACCTTTTCTCTCCTTAAGGAAACCTGTGCACTTATAGGAAAGATCAATATCCAGCATATTGCTGATACGATCCGTGGAGTTGTCGCTGAATTCCTTATAACACTCTACCATAAATACAGTAACGAAAAATATCTGAACTATGCTTTGGATGTTATAAAATCAATTGAAGATCCCGAAGAACGGCACTATAATTTTAAAAAGTATGGACAAAAAGAAACGATAGACGTTTCATCGGTTTATTGCAGATTCAAGGCACTTATGAAGGATATGACAGATCGAGGTATTCACCCGCAACAGCTCACGGCACTTGAACGATTGATCCGAACGGAGGCTGACAGGGGCGATGCAGCAATTTATTTTTGTAATCTTGCCATATTCCTGAAAATGAAGGGTGAAAAAAAATTATCCCACAGGATGATTCAGAACGCGATCAAGGAGTCAAGTATTATCCGGCCACTTCCAAAACGATCTTTTGTTATGTGTAATATTGCAATAAAAATCAATATTGCAGGGTGTAAAAGGACGGCACATGAAATCCTTGATCTTGCGATAGATGCGGCAACGAATATCCGACAGGCTAAAATCAGGGATTCAGTTTTTGATGAACTGGATCAAGCTATGAAAATAGTGCCGGGGATGTAAATGAAAACCGTTGAGATCTTTATCTCCGGAAGAGTGCAGAAAGTGGGATTTCGGGCGTGTATCCGGGGGTTGGCGTCAGATTTACATATCACCGGAACTGTTACAAACCTGCCGGACGGACGTGTCCATATTTACGCCACTGGAGAATCAATAATCCTGGAAAAGTTCGTTTCTATGATATTTGGTTGTCCCCGTGCAATCATCAGAGACCTCCATGCTGCCGAGATCCCTCTGAAAATGTTCAATGATTTCTCAATAATTAAAGGGGAAGGCAGGATCAATTCACGACTTTAAATTCGCTGCCTTCCGTCATCGCATTGTAAAGATTTGTAATTTGTTCTTCAATTTTATCGAGAGCGATCGATTTATGGAAAGATTTGATAAGGTTTTTCATAAGATTGTCCGATAATATGCACCGGGTAGGTGTCTGTTCAAAATCTGAAGGAGTAAGTGACTCCCTGGCGATCTGAAATACGACAGGATCAATCATTACAGATTTCATGGGTTCAATAAGATCATAAACAAGACTTCCTTTTCCTTCACTCATCAGACCGATATCAGGGTCGAATCTGGCCCCAATAACTGAAACGCAACAATTCCCAAAGAGTGTTGCGTAACCAAATGACAGCATCGCATTGACCGGATCGGATTGGGGACGAATAGTTCTTCTCCGGAACCCCAAATCATGATGCATGCTTCTGGACATGATCTCATAATACATATCGGTGGTAAGTTTATGCAGCCTCCGGATTTCATCCAGTTTAATAAGATACGGTATTTCTTCCCGGGCTTTATAGAGAAACTCAAGTTCACCCTCATATAACAATTTTACATTCCGGATTTCCTGAGTGGATTCGATAGCAAGGATGCGGGAACGTATTGACCCTTCCGCGATTGCTGTGGCATAGCGATACCGTGCGACTTCCCTTTGCATTTCGTGAATTTCCTCATGACTACGGTCTCCAAACGGCCGTATGATACCAACGGGATTACCGTTGGGTTCAAAAAATGAGATGAAAACACCATTATGAATGAGGTGAGCCACAGTTGTCGAACTAAGGGTATGACCACCGACGATAAGGAGATTTTTTACTTCATCAAGCGAATATTCCTTATTTTCGTTTTTCTGTTGAATAATGAGTTTTTCGCGAGTTGACTTGATATGCGCCCCAAACCCGCTTACCAGGAGCCACGAATGTTCAGTCACTATTTACCCCAAAAAGTTTTCCGACCTACATAAATACATCCGCATTTCGATAGATTAACTCATCGATATACGGTATCATGCGGTCTCGATGCTTTGCTTTCATCATTGGACCGCTCATTTACAGATCAATTCAATCATTTCGGTGGATATAAACTGTAGTACTGGCGATATATTCTTCGTTTGTAACATAAAAGAGGCCGCAGATGTTCTGGGACAAGAAAGCAGAGACACTGAAACCTGATGATTTGCAGGTTCTCCAGCTCAAGCGTCTGAAAAAAACACTTCAGAGGGTTCAACACGTTGATTTTTACCGGAAGCAACTTTCTGATGCCGGGATAAAAATTTCCACTGTAAAGACTCTTGATGATATCCGTAAGATACCATTCACGAAAAAACAGGATCTCCGGGAGGGGTACCCGTTTGGTTTTTTTGCAGTACCGATGAAAAAAATTGTGCGGATTCATACGACATCCGGTACAACCGGAAAACCAACCGTTGTCGGGTATACAAGAAAAGATCTCGATACATGGTCTGATTTGATCGCACGCAACATGACCATGGTGGGAATCGGTGACACCGATATTTTTCAGAATATGGTGAATTACGGTATGTTCACCGGAGGTCTTGGATTTCACTACGGCGCGGAAAAAATCGGTATGACCGTTATCCCCAGTGCAACCGGGAATACCAGACGCCAGATCGAGATGATCAGAGATTTTGGGGTGACGACAATTCACTGCACACCCAGTTATGCAATGCATTTATCAGAAGTGGCAGAAGACATGGATGAATCGCTTGAAAGCCTGAAAACTGGGCTTTTTGGCGCAGAACCCTGGTCAGAAAGTGTGAGAAAGACACTGGAAAACCGGCTCGGCCTTACTGCTTATGACTCATATGGACTCAGTGAATTATTTGGCCCCGGAGTTGCATTTGAATGTTTAGAAAAAGACGGACTTCATATCTGGCATGACAGTTATCTCGTTGAGATTATCGATCCAAATAGTGGCGAACAACTTCCCGATGGAGAGCGGGGAGAGCTGGTTGTGACCCCTCTTGTCAAAGAAGCGATGCCATTATTACGATACCGTACAGGAGATGTAACAATGCTCATGGAAGACGGTTGCCTCTGCACGAGAGGAAAAAAGATCGCGCGAATCACCGGAAGAAGCGACGATATGCTTGTTATTCGGGGAATCAACGTTTTTCCATCACAAATTGAACATGTGCTCCTCAAAATTCCTGAAGCAGGCAATCAGTTTATGGTATATATCGACCGGATAAATCATCTGGACGAGATGACCGTAGAAGTTGAAATCAACAGGAACAATTTCAGCGGGGAGCTTGCCGATCTCGCCCGAATCCAGAAAAGAGTCGTAAAAGAACTTCGGGATGCACTTGAATTGAGAACATCAGTGAGACTTGTCGAACCAGGTTCCCTGCCGCGGTTCGAAGGAAAATCAAAAAGAATTATTGATCGACGTGAGGCAATATGATGAGGTCCTGGGATCCACGAATTGAGGAGATGCCAAAAACTGATCTCCAAAAAATGCAGTACAAATTGTTAAAAGGTCTGGTATACAGGCTTTACAGCTTTTCTCCCTTTTATCATGATCGGATGAAAGAAAACAAAGTTCATCCTGATGATATCCGTGAATTATCAGATGTAAAAAAACTCCCGTTTATGTTCAAGCGTGACCTGAGGGATAATTATCCAGATAAAATCTTTACGGCAACACGGGATGAACTTGTCAGGTATCACGTGTCATCAGGGACTACGGGAAAACCTACTGTTGTTGGGTATACTCAGAATGATCTGGATAACTGGACAACTTCACTTGCCAGGGCTTTGACATCTGTCGGTCTAGGAAGGGGCGATGTAATCCAGGTGAGTTATGGGTATGGCCTGTTCACCGGGGGTCTTGGAATGCACTATGGTGCAGAAAGGATAGGTGCGACGGTTCTCCCCACAAGCGTGGGTAACACTGAACGGCAGATCGAGCTCATGCAGGATCTCGGCGCTACGGCAATCGCGTGCACCCCTTCCTATCTTCTGCATATCGGTGAGGTAGCAGAAAAAATGGGTGTTGATATCAAAAAAGATACCAGACTTCGCACCGGTATTCTGGGGGCTGAACCATGGACAGAAAGGATGCGGATCCGGATGGAAGAGTGGCTCGGCATCAAGGCATACGACATTTACGGAACGAGCGAGTTATCCGGCCCAATGTTCACGGAATGCGCTGAACAGAAAGGGTTCCATGTATGGTCGGATCTTGCTCTGGTTGAAATTATCGACCCCAAAACAGAAGAAACCCTTGAGCCCGGGGAAAAGGGGGAGATTACCATGACTATCCTCCAAAAGGAAGCACTTCCTATGATCCGGTACCGGATCGGAGACATAACCGTTATGGATGACGAACCCTGTTCCTGTGGAAGAACTCATCCGAGAGTCCAGCGAATTCAGGGAAGGGTCGATGATATGCTGATTATCAGGGGGATCAACGTTTTCCCGTCTCAGGTGGAGTATGCATTGATGACGATCCCTGAAGTGGGGCAGCATTTCCAGATCGTAGTCGACCGGAAAGGTTCACTCGACGATATGCTTATCCGCGTCGAACTGAAAAAGGAGTCATTCAGTGACAAGATAACTGATCTTATGCAGATTCAACAGAACATTGAACACAAGTTGAGAAGTTCACTGAATGTGAATGTAAACATCGAACTTGTCGAACCTGGCTCTTTACCACGATTTGAAGGTAAATCAAAGAAAGTCGTTGATAAGAGGTCGTTATAAATGGATACTAAAAAATTTGTGATCAGGCAGATCTCGATATTCTCGGAGAACCGTCCGGGAAGGCTTGCAGCAATCGCGCATGCGCTGGGAGAGGAGAATGTCAATATCCTTGCGTTCAGTATAGCCGAGGCAAATGGATTTGGTGTAGTAAGGGCCCTTGTGGATCACCCGGAAAAAGCCCATGATAAATTAGTATCCCTTGGTTTCAATATTGCGTTTACCGATGTAATAGCAGTCCGGATGGAAGATCATCCAGGCGGACTTTATGATGTTGCAAAAATCCTTGGGGATGCAGGGATAAATATCGAGTATTCATACGCATATTCCGGAAAAGAGGGTGCGGTCCTCATCCTCCGGGTTGATAAAGTGGATGATGCTATTGAAAAGATCAGGAATTCCGGCGCTACAATGATCGAACGCTCAGTTTTTCATTGATTCTTTTTTCTATTTCTTTTCCCATTTGATCAATTCCGCGACTTTAGATAGTGTACTTCCCCGACGGATCTCTTCGCGGATTCTCTCCTCATTCTTCCTTACTTCCAAGGCTCTTCGTGCAATTTCGTAGGCACGTTCTGAGGGAACTACCACTACACCGCTTTCATCACCAACAATCCAGTCGCCGGCATGAACCTTCTGGCCGCAACACTGGATCTCCGCGTTTATCTCTCCAAACCCTTTTGGTTCTCCGGCGTTTGGGACTATTGCCCGGGCAAAGAGCGGATATTTCATTGCCCGGATGTCATCAACATCCCGGACAGCACCGTCAATGACGACACCAGCTATCCCCTTTTTCACCGAGCTTAGTGTTGCCAGTTCTCCCCAAGGCGCGACATGAGTCCCCCCATCGTTATTAATGACTATCACATCCCCAACTTCTGCAACGTCAATCGCTTCTACGGGCTTTGCCCAATCACCTGCAAATGTCTGAACGGTAACGGCGCGACCGATCATCTTGACATCTCCGCATATGGAAATAATACCAGTCATGGCTCCCTGACGGTGCATGGCGTCGGAGATATTTGGAGATGATACCTGTTCTAAAATGGATCGGATCTCTTCGTCGGGGGATTTTTTTTCAGAGGGGGATGACAAAGGGTTATCCATTGCAGATCGGATTTTTTTTGTCGAATCGCAAGGATCTGCTGAACGGACGATCGAACCTCCGATGATAATAATATCTGCGCCATTTTCTACAGCAGATCCTGCGCTCAGAGCATCTATTCCTCCTGCAACGGCAATTGGTATATGGATCTTTCCGAACAAAGCTGATAAGAGGTCAAGAGAACATTTTCCCGTCATCTGCTGATCGATCCCTGTATGGGCGCAGATGATATCGACACCCATCGATTCGAGTTGTACTGCACGCGATACTGGCTCCCTTACGTTGATCAGATCCGCCATCAATTGTATTCCATATAAGTGTGCAGCCCGTACAGCCTCGGCGATAACAGAATCATCGGCATCTGCAAGCACGCAAACGATATTTGCACCAGCTTTTGCCGCCATCTCCACTTCAATGGATCCGGTATCGGCGACTTTCATGTCGGCGACAATAACGGATCCGGGAAAATGCCCCCTGAGTGAACGGACGGCATCCATACCTTCACTTTTTATCAGAGGTGTTCCTGCCTCTATCCAGTCTGCGCCACCCTCAACGGACTCCTGCGCGATCTGCAATGCCCTTGGTATTTCGAGGAGATCGAGTGCGACCTGCAGGATTGCTTTTTTCATGAATAGTGATGTGACTGCCCTGACGCTTAATGATTACGAGGATTATTACACTGTATCTCCTTTCTCAATTGTTGTCATTTTTTATTTTCCTGATCAAGAACGAATTGTTCCTTGCTAAAATTACTTTATAGATATCAAGAGATGTTTTTCGCTGATTATGATCGATATATGATAAAGTTTGACTCGCTAATAAGATCAATATTAATGGTTAGAGAACAGTATTTCATAATAAGAATATTATTTTTGGGTAATATGCTATTTTAACACCTAAATTAAAGAAAGATTTACGGAGTTAAAAATATCATATTACCCTTGTTTAATTGGATCTCAAATTTGCAAGATCCAGCCGGTTTTTAGGGAATTGGATCTCCCTTGATACGAAATTTGACAAAAATTATTAATTGTTGTTATTCAGCATCGAATTTTTCGCAAAAGACTATCTTTTTTAGTTCCTTCTTCTTCGCAAGTGAAATTTCCGCAGGGTACCCTGCTGCCAGGAGTGATACAAGGGTGTATGCTTCCGGAACACCCAGCAAACCCCGTATCTGTTCAGCATATGGTTTTTTATCACCGGCTACCCAGCAGGAAGTAACTCCATATGCCTGCAGGGCAAGGATAAGATTCTCGGTCGCCGCACAACAGTCCTCGAGATAATACTTCTCTCCTTTTTCTCCAAATATTGCAAAACAGACCGGTGATTCGGCAATGAACTTACCATGGTCAGTGATACCTGCAATTTTTTCCCGGAGGGCCTTGTTTTTGATGACGCCAAATATCCAGGGCTGCCGGTTCATTGCCGTCGGCGCTTTTGATGCACATTCCAACGCATCTCCAATAACTTTTTCTTCAACAGGATCTGGTTTGAACTTTCGCACGCTGTGGCGACATTTTATAACTGTGGTTACTACGTTCATGCACTGGAATGGGTAATTATACCAATAAAATGTTGTGAAAACAGTGATATTATTTGAATCTGGAATAAAGGCCAAACACAGCTAATCCGGCAACCAAGGCAAGCGGGTACTCGAATCCTCCCGAGTATGTCGGAAGAGGAATGGTCGACGCTGTTGTGACGGGGACCACTGTTGTCGGAACGGGGGTCACAGTAGTTGGAGCCGACGTTGCAGTTGGTACCGCAGTTGTAGGAACCGAAGTCGGCTGAGTAGATGGAGGTAAGGTTGTTTGCGGCGTGGACGTTGGTGAAGTCAATACCGGCAGGGTAGTCGGCAGGACTGTCGGACTCGTAGTTGGTGCATTCACGCTGATGAGCGGATTCTGGCTCTCATCCGTCAGAGTGATCTGCTGGCTGATGGTTTTTCCTGTCACGCCGTAATTGTCATACATGTGGTTCAGGTTGCATTCCGCCCAGATCGTATAGGTACCCGCGGTATATTCTGGATTCCCGGTATCCCAGATGGATCCGGTATTGGTGTCTGGTGACGGAACTGATATATTGACGATCGATTGTGATGCTGATCCACTATTGGATGGAGCAAGATGTGAATAGATTGCTCCGTCAGGGGATTGGACATATAGGGTAATTATATTCGATGATCCATCGCTTCTTTGTGACAAATCTTCAAGATTGGTCTCTATAGTGAAACCCACGCTGTCACCTGTAGGAACCCATGCATTGGTAACATCAATATTACCTAATGTGATGTCTTCTGCCCGGAGACTGAGCTGAGGATCTTCTACTATAAAAGCCGTACCATTAGCCGTACCATTGCTATTGAGGCGGTACCATGGGCCGGTCCGGGATTCAAAAACTACAGGGGATGCTTCAAAATTTGTCGGAGGTGCTACATTATAGATCTGATCCGGGGAGCTTGCCGTAATCGAAGCTCCCGGAGCCCACCACCCTATCTGGGTCGCTCCGTTTAAGACCTCTGAAATATCCAGTCCTCCTTCACCAACGTATACCGTGCCACCTGTAGAAATTTTGCTAAAATCAGCAGCGGCCGGAACTACAAAAAAAATCGAAGCGAATATCAGCAGTATGCACACGTACTGGAGGTTTCTTACCATACCAATCCATCCTTCTTTGTATTATATAAAATTTTCAAGGATTAGGATGATTTCATTCTGTTTACCGCAATATACCTCTAACTTTGTTCCCGGATAATTCTGTCAAAATTCTCGAATACACGTCTCCCTTCAAACGTGTGACTCACCTCGGGATGCCACTGAAGACCGAATATCTGTTTATCGGGAAACGCGATAGCCTCCGCGTTGCAGATTTCTGAATGTGCGAGAAGAGTAAATCCTTCCGGAATTCTGGTAACTTCATCAGCGTGCGATGCCCAGACACTGATCTTCTCCGGATACCCGGTGAGGATGTCGTCCGCCTCACATATCTCCACTTCGACCGGCCCATATCCCCCTCTCTGACCAGTATGGACGTCACCACCGAATTTCTGGGCGATGATGTGAAGTCCAAGGCAGATCCCGAGCGTCGGCAACCCAAGATCGAGATACTCACTGCAATTCCCTGCACGTTCGATTGTCGGCCCACCGCCGAGTATTATTCCCCGGCATCCCGCTGCGACCTGTTCCGGAGGGGTTGTGTTTGGGATCAGATCCACATCCATATCGAGATCCCGGAGCGCCCGATGGATAAGGTGGTTGAACTGCCCAAAATTATTGACAACGAATATGGGAAGCATTGCCCTGAGGTTTGTGTTGATTCACTATAAGCCTGTTCAACAGTACGAAGTCACCGTCGCCAGGATCTTCTGCCGTATTTCATCAGGGGAGTATCCAAGAAGATACGCAAGGCACATCGCTCCCCCTGCACCCATCCCTTCTTTCACTTCACCAATACAGTAACGTGCCAGACCCGAATGCCCGAGATCCCCAAAACCAGGATCAATGTAATACATACAAACTCCGATCTGGTCTGCAATACTCTGGACGTTTGCAGCAGGGTCATCCCTCACGTAACAAGTCGTGACTACGCGGGGGAGTCGTCCTCCTATTGCTTTGGTTACTGCTGCAACAGAAAGCATCTGAGTCCCCCCCGCAAGAAGGAGCTCTCCTTTGAATGCCGATGCTATACCCGCTGCCACTGGTATCATAGGATCACCTGTACACCTTACTATTTCCAGCGGCGACATTGAAGAAAACCCCTGTACCCTTTTTTTCACATCGTTCCAGATCTTTTCTTTCTCATTGACCGGATTACTCGCAAAACTGCTGCTTACCGATGCATCATATCCCAGCGCCCGCAGGACACAGAGCGCAGTTGTTGTCCCGCCGGGGACACATTCTCCAAGGACAAGGAGATCCCCACATTGTGAAAGGAAACTACCAATCGCTTCCCCATTAGTATAAAGATCCTGTGCACGAGGAACCGCATCACTGAACCGGGGATCCTCACCGATTGTCCCGTACACATCCAGACAGGGCACTGTGGGTATAGCATTAAGCCCTGCATTAATAAACAACGGGCGAATTCCTGAAAGCTCAGCCATAGCACGGGTTATTGACGCAGGGGTCGGGCAGCCGGTCGGTGTATTCGGTTTTACCGGCATACTGGTAATAGCTCCCCGGGTTATGAGTTCTGCATCGAGGATAGGTGTGAGAAATGTTTTGTCAGGAGTCGGACCCGCACCTGATATTCCTGGTATTGTGGAAAGAATGGTATTGGCAAGGATAGAACAGAAAAGTGGCCTTCTAAAAGTAACGGAAGGTATCTCCGAGAGGAAATTCATGGTAATCACTATGTATTTTTATTCGCATCTGTTTGAAAGTATGGTTTCAGGAAAAATCCACAACGATATAATACTCCGATTAGTACAACACCTAATGATATGTTTGAAATTGAACAGCGCCTGCATGACAACGGGATCGAGCTGGATGATATTGTCACGGCAGCAATGGGGTTGTATGTTTCTCACGGGATGCCTGAGGAAAAAGCTGCTGTTGAGATCAAACTAAAGATCAAAAAATATCTAGGTGATCCCAACGTCTCCTCACTTATCCTAGGGGCAATCCTCCTTGAGGATGAACTCTATAATAAGCGGAAAAATTCAGAGATAGCAGATGACCCGGTGTTTCTCCTGAGCGATGAAATTATTGGCATGGCCATCGCAGAGTGCATTGGCGGGACCTATGCACGCTTTGAGTTCACCCGCTATGACCAAAAGAAACCCGGGATCCTTTCCAGGCTGGGACCATTCCTCGATGACGCTGTAGCAGGCCTGATTGCTGGATGTACCTCCCGGCTTTATAGTGAATCTGTATGCGAACCATAATTTCCATGCTGCAGTTTACGACGATCCTGCCACTTGGGAAACCGCAGGACCTCGGAAAATTTGCACAGCGATCATATCTCTACCCTTTGGCCGGATACTTTATTGGAGGTATTGTTGCACTATCGGTTTTTTTCATTACTGACAAGATAATTGCAGCTGCCGTTGCACTGGCTGGTGTAATTCTACTTTCAGGAGCCCACCATTTTGACGGTCTTCTTGATCTTGGCGACGGCATTATGGCACATGGGGACAAGGATAAAAGAATCAGGGCACTTACGGATCGTCATGTAGGTGCTGGCGGTATAGCTGCCGGATTAGTTATCACAATCCTGCTCTTTGCAGGGCTACAAGGTTCACCTTCCGTGTGGGTTGCAGTAATTGCCGGTGAAGTATGTGCAAAATTTTCCATGTCATTTCTTACGGCATACGGAAAGCCGTTCAGGGAGGGTATTCACAGTTACCTCTACACATCTTCCAGGCCGTACTTTCCTGTTATTGCAGCATTGTTATGCATCCCTCTCGTATTCCTCCCGATTTCTCCGGTAAAACTTGCCGGGTCCGCAATTATTATGGTCCTGTGCCCGACCCTCCTGCTGGTGATATCCAAGAAACTTTTCGGGGGGGTAAACGGTGATGTTGCGGGAGCATCAAACGAGATTACCCGTGCATGCGTGATTCTTGCGATAGCACTTCTTTAACATATGGCAACAAACCATGCATAAAAAACAAATTTCCCTTATTATTGTCTGATGTATACGGATTTGGGCGTCTACACGAAGGTGGGGGTTATGACAGAACGGGACCCGGAATTTTGCACGGTTCGGATACGGACACTGGCAGGTAACCTTTCCGTAGACCAAGTCTGGGGATTAGCAAAAATTGCAAAAAATAGGGTAATGGGATTATTCACCGGGAGAGAACTTCTTATCCTTGAAAATGAGGATGATGTCATACTTGCTATCGATAAGATAGTTAACTAGATTTACCACAGGGCCTGGAGCGGAAGACTTCTTTGTGACCATATGGATGATCTCCAGTTCGAAAAATTCAGACAGGAAATGTCAACTACTATCCTTGATAAAATTGGGGAAAACTCAACCGATTAATAACGTCTGACAAATCCTGAATTTGTATCGTCATCGCATTCAATCGCAGTTCCGTCACGGACATGTGTGTTGAATAACATCGCCGCATTCATTAGATTTTCATCTGCCCCGACACCTCGTTTGACATCGGCAAGAGCCTGGGCCTGAGGTATCGGAACAAGTCGTGATTTTACCCATATTCCTTTGCAGTGCCCGCAATAGCCACAATAGCTATACACCGATTTATTTCCATCAGCGCACGGAACAGTGATTTTTTGTTTTCCCTCATCCCGTTGAAACTGTAGCGTTTTCATAGTGAGAGTTATTCAAGCATCAAATATGAGAATATCGGTACGCTATCTTCATCGATAAAACACCACTTCGTAATCGAAATGCTTTATATAGATGGGTCTCATATATGTAATACTCGCATAAACTGACTGTAAGCGGACAGTCCCACATTTGGAGGAACATTAATGGCATCTGACAAGCCCCATATGAATCTGGCTGTTATCGGACACATTGACCACGGAAAATCAACAACCGTTGGAAGAATGATGTTCGAGACCGGTGCAGTACCTGCACACATTATCGAAGGATACCGGAAGGAGGCTGAATCCAAGGGTAAGGCCACTTTTGAATTTGCATGGGTTATGGACAACTTAAAAGAAGAACGTGAGAGAGGTATCACCATTGATATCGCCCACAAGCGGTTCGATACCCCCAAATTCTACTTTACTGTCGTGGACTGTCCAGGCCACAGAGACTTTGTTAAGAACATGATCACCGGAGCATCTCAGGCAGACGCTGCAATCCTTGTTGTGGCAGCTCCTGATGGGGTCATGGAGCAGACAAAGGAGCATGTGTTCCTTGCCCGGACTCTTGGGATTACCCAGATTATCATTGCCGTCAACAAGATGGATGCAGTAAAATACGATGAAAAGCGGTTCAACGAAGTGAAGAAAGATCTTTCTGATCTCATCAAGATGGTCGGATATAAACCCGACGAGACTCTTTTCATTCCCATCAGCTCGCTGCAGGGTGTCAACATCAAAGTAAACAGCCCGGAGACACCCTGGTATAAAGGCCCGGCACTTATTACGGCACTTGACACGTTTAAAGAGCCCGAGAAACCAACCGATAAGCCATTCCGCCTGCCAATCCAGGATGTATACAGTATCAGCGGAATCGGAACTGTTCCAGTCGGCCGTGTCGAGACTGGCATTATGAAGAAAGGAATGAAAGTATCCTTCATGCCTGCAAACAAAGATGGTGAAATCAAGTCCATCGAGATGCACCACGAAGAGATCCCTCAGGCAGTACCTGGCGACAATGTTGGTTTTAACGTCCGTGGTATCGGAAAGGGTGACATCCGTCGTGGCGATGTCTGCGGACCTGTAGAAGCTCCCCCCACTGTTGCGGATGAATTCACTGCGCAGATCGTCGTGCTCCAGCACCCGAGCGCACTTACAGTAGGATATACTCCGGTTTTCCACTGCCACACAACTCAGACAGCATGCACATTTATCGAGCTCAAGAAGAAACTTGACCCCCGCACCGGCCAGACAAAGGAAGAGAATCCGACATTCCTCAAGTCCGGAGATGCTGCTATTGTCGTAATCAAGCCGACAAAGCCGATGGTAATAGAGAATGTCAAGGAACTCCCACAGCTCGGCAGGTTTGCCGTCCGTGATATGGGTTCAACGATCGCCGCTGGTATGTGCATTGCCATCCAGCCAAAACAGATGAGATAATCAATATTTTTTTGGTGATTACGATGCAAAAAGCCAGAATTCGCCTGACAGGAACTGATTTCAACAAAGTAGAGATGGTCTGTGACAGGATCCGGGAGATAGCAGAACGTACAGGTGTAAATCTGGCCGGACCGATACCATTACCCACCAAACGCTTGATCGTGCCTATCCGCAAGAGTCCTGATGGCGAGGGAACAGCCACTTGGGATCGCTGGCAGATGCGGGTTCACAAGCGTCTCATCGATATTGACGCGGATGAACGTGCACTTCGCCAGTTGATGCGCATCCAAGTTCCAAAAGATATTGGCATTGAAATAGTGCTAGAGAGTTGAAGGTGCAGCGTGCAGCAGGCCGCTGTAATCTCAGGTAAAATTAAAAATATATTTACTTTTGAAAGAATTTTTTGTGTAATTCTTCTTATTGCCATTTTTTTACGGTTCTGGCAACTCGATCTCAAACTCTTCCATCATGATGAAGCAATTCATTCCTGGTTTTCATATCGGTTACTTACGACCGGGGCATGGATATACGATCCGGCCTATCACGGTCCTTTCCTCTATTATGTCACTGCTGGGATGTTCTCGCTTTTTGGCGATGCTGATCTCGTCGCCCGTCTGATCCCCGCTCTCTTTGGGACACTGCTCATTCCGCTGATCTACTGCATATACCGGCTTGGCTATATTAACAAGACCCAAGCTCTCCTAGTTGCCATTTTCATCGCACTGTCACCGGATATGGTGTACTTCTCACGATTCCTCCGTCACGATATTTTCATGCTTTTTTTCACGATGCTTCTCCTCGTCGCTTTGTTATATTATTTTGAACGTGGCCAGACTCGTTTTGCGATTATTGCAGCGATTGCTATGGCAGGTGCCCTTTGCTGTAAGGAAGAGATGCCGGTAATTCTCCTTATCTTCGCTTCATTTTTTATCTACATGATCTGGCGGGGACGGCTGAGGCTGCCGGTACAATGGAAAAATGATCTGATCATCAGTTTTATCGTTGTTGCAGCAGTGATGAGTATCCTCTATTCAGCGTTTGGCAACCATATCGACACCCTCCAGACCGGTTGGCTTACAGCGATAGAACACTGGGTTGAGATGCATAACGAGCAGCGATTGGGAGGTCCTTGGTTCTACTATATTCCGTTCTACCTCCTCTACGAGTTACCGATATTTATTCTAGCAGTGATTGCTACAGTTCAATTCTTTGGGGCAGGTTTTAACCCAATACTTGCATGTCGACGTCTGAGAAACTGGCTGAGGTACCGTTATTCCGTTCAACCCATTAACGAACTTGCAGCAGTTAGCCTCCACCAGCTGAAGGTTGGTCAGCCAGGATATTCAAAATCCGATCTGTTCTTCCAGTTCTGTATTTACTGGATGATCCTGACCATGGCATTCTATGCTTATGTGGGCGAGAAAGTTCCCTGGCTGCTCATCCACCAGCTGCTGCCAATGTCATTTGTAGCGGTGTACATGTTAAACTGGCAGAAAACACTCTTTGCCATCATAGGATGCATATTCCTGATTACGATGACATGGCATGTCGCCTTCATCCCTGCTGACATTAATGAACCAATCGTTCAAGTGCAGAACTCTGAAGACCTGAGAGAAGTAATGAATCTCATCGATGCCTCAGATCATGTTGTTATTGCTTCGGAGGATTACTGGCCTCTGCCATGGTATTATCGGGGTTCACGGTGGGACAAGATCACGTTTCACAGCGAGGTCCAGGATGAAAATACGCTTACCCAAAACCATCCCGGTGTGATCATCCTCCACGATACAGAAAGTTATCCATCTCTTGCCGGCTATGATAAGAAGACCTATAAGCTGAGTTATTGGTTCTCTCTCTATGATAATGAGAACCGCCTCCCTGAATACTATCTTCACCGTGATGGTGTGATGGGCAGTATCAACATTGATGTATTCACCCTGCAGAAAACAGTATAACACATGACTTTTCTTTTTCTCGTACTTACTGGAACCTTCTCAGCTAATATCTGGTTATCGTCATACTTCGCCAATCTCAAAAAATCCACACAAAAATCGGACACCCACAAAGAGCCTGATATCATCTGGTAGCATCGCGCCATCAGGTCAAAGACTATAATCCCAAATAACAACCAGCTGTCAAAGATGCAGGGTTAATTCGCCCCCCTTTAAAATTTGAATGTAAAATAGGTATTTTATATATTTTATAACATATTGATGTTTCGATTAAAAGGAAAATTCAAAAATGATAGTTGAAATATTATCAGCCGAGCTCATCCCATCGGGAGCGTTTCCGATAGATGATGACTCCGACGATAATCAGAACAACAACTACTACACCGACTACAATTATTGTGACACCCGAACCAATGATGCCGCTGATAAAAGCGAGGGGATCAACACCATGCATGACCTTGTACTGCTCGGCTAGTGCATTAGTGTATGATTCATTCCCTTGGGCAAAGGCATCTTGAGCCTGTGTACGCGCTTCCTCAAAATTACCGTTGGATATGTCCTGAGTCGCCGTTGACAGATAGCTTACAGCAACTTCTCGTTGTGCAACGATGGAAGAAAGCTGCTGGTCGTTTGCCGTACTGGTGTTCCCTTTGAACCATGCAATAATGGTGTCTACATTATTGATCGGAACCTGCGCATTTGCAACAATATTTTCTGCCCACGCTTTGTCAAGAGCCGTTTCCCCGGCATTGATGGCATTCTGTGCAGCAGTTAAATCGTTATAAGCTTCGGTATATTGGGCTGAAGGGAGCTGGGCAGCTGAATTAATGTCCTGATTCGCGGTGTTGTAGAATGTTTGACTGGCTGACGTGTCGATACCGGATGTCGTATTTTCAGCGATCAGACTTTGAAACGCCTGAAGGTTAGATTTCGCCGCCGTTATTGCCTGGGTAACTTCTGCAGTATTGACTACCTGTGTAGTAACCGAATACGCCGAACCAGCGACCACGCTCCCAGAGGTATCCAGCTCTGCGACACTGATAATGGTCTTGTTCATAGTCTCAGTAACCGAAGGTGCAACCCCTGCAAGGCTGATCTGTGCATCTACCTCCTGTGATGTCTTGTAAGAGATAAGAAAACCTGTGATATCCAAAGATTGTCCACTCTGAACAGGCTCTGGAGTTTCGACACCATCGACAATGATCGAATACGTCCATACAGCGTTGGAAAGATCAGTAGACAACAAAAGATCGGGGCTATCCGGACCATTCCCGGCATTATTAATCTTGAATGCAACCTTAACCGGTGTACTGGGAACTAATGATCCAGAAGGGGTAATCGACATCGAAGCAATAGAATATGCAGATACTGCCTGCACACAGAATATGAGAAATATCGCAAGAATAATCCACTTTGTCAATCCCTTCATCTTCAACCTCACTCAAATAATGGCTCGATGCCTTCTTCAAACATACTCGATTTTTTCTCTTTTGACTTAATAACATCTTCCTTTGTTTCTTTGGCAATGTCTAGAAGTTCTTTTATCCGGGGCGCATTCCCAACAGTTGCCAGCATTACCACCGCTGCGATATATTCACTGTTGACCGGATAGTCACCCCCTCGCACTTCCACACCAGCTATATTTTCTTCAACCCAGCTTTTTGCTTTTTCAACTCCTTTACGGTCCATCTCATCCGGGGGCCCGGCAAGTAGAACGAGCGCCCGCTCTGCAGTGGAGTAATCGCAGGGAAGCGTAAGCCGGCCGAGCATCGCCCTGCGCACGAGTGCAACGATCTTTGCTGACCGGTCTTCACCAAGAAGGACTTCTTCGTTTGCCTCTTTCTTGCCACCGAATTTGTCCTTGAGTCCGCCAAAAATTCCCCTACTCTGTTTGGTACGTTTGCTCATCACTTCACTAACGGCATAACCGACTGAGGTGATGCCTCCGCCACGGAGCGTGTTGATGATCTCACTCGAATCAACAACCATCTCGCCCACTCCCATCTTGCTCACTTCTCCAGCGCGGAAGAGTACCCCAAACCGCCTCACAACTTCGTTATTCAGACGGTTGAATGCGCTCTTGACGCTTTCGCCTTCATTTTTCCAGGCGCTGTTGTCAAAAATAAAAGTGTTATCTGTTTCATTCACAAGGGTAGTCAGGCTGCGCGCGGCGTTGTAAGAGTACAGCCTGCCTTCTTCTGGAGCCGGGATGATCCCAAGAGCATATACTGGCTCACGGTAGATACGCTTGAGATGCCGTGCAAGCACAGGTGATCCTCCGGATCCGGTTCCTCCACCCAATCCGGCGACGATGACAAATGCATCAACATCGTGAGTGCCCCGCATATCTATCGCGCTGATAATGCTGTCGATCTCATCAGCGGTTACACGGGCACCGGTCACATTATCGGTCCCAACACCGTGACCTTTTACCATTGTTTGCCCGATGAGGATACGGTCACGCATCTCAATGTTTTTCAGTCCCATCAGATCGGTTCGAGCGGTATTGACGGCAATCCCCCGGAAACTGTTGGTTCCGAGTTTTTTATCCTGTTCGATAAACATATCGACAATTTTACCGCCCGCCTGGCCGAATCCAATAAAAAATACGCGCATTCTGGTGACACCATCCGATGGGCTAACAGATACTTAGTTTCTCTTACTTCTTTTAAGTCCTTTTGCTGTTATAATCGTTTATTTCAACAGTTCAAAAACTTTCTTATGACCTTTACGAGGGTACACTTGCTGTTTTGCTACCTATTACGGAGCCTTTTTCATTTCGCCCTGAAAAATACTATAGAACACTCACAATGAAAATCGGGATCATCGGGGGAGGATTGACCGGGCTTGTCGCTGCCCATAAACTGGTACAAGAATACGAAGTCGACCTTTTCGAGAAGATGCCCTTTCTCGGGGGATGCCTGTCATCCTACAAAATTGATGAATTCTGGATCGAGCGGTATTACCATCACTGCTTCAGTGATGACCACTTCCTGTTTGCGCTCATCAATGAAATGGGACTTTCAGATAAGCTCGAATGGAGAAAAGGCACCACCGGGTATTTTGCCCGGGACACCATCTACCCGCTCAACACACCCCTGGAGATTCTAAAATACCCCGAACTATCTCTTATTGACAAGGTTCGACTTGCCTTGCTCACAGCAGGGGCAAAAAAAACCGATCTTGTGGCGCTCGATGATGTCCCGGCTGACCTGTATATCATCAATAGCCTCGGAAAGAACATCTACTCATCGTTCTTTGAGCCGCTCCTCAGAAGCAAATTTGGCGAGAAACGATCGGAGGTCTCTGCAGCATGGCTGATCAGTAGAATTGCGATCCGGTCGAACCGCGGTCTTTCCGGAGAGACCCTTGGCTACCTTAACGGGGGATTTCATACCCTCGTCGATGCTCTTGAACAGTCAATTGGATTAAGGGGGGGGCGTATCGATAAACAACACAAGGTAAATTCGGTGAAAAAAGCAGCATCCGGTTGGGAAATTGATGGTTCGCGCTATGATGCTGTCATCTCAACCATCCCACCCCAGGAACTGATGCGGGTTGGGGGTCCCGAGATCCCCCATATCCCGTACCAGGGTGCAGCCTGCCTAACGTTTGGGATGAAGCGGGAAGTGACGAACGGTGTCTATTGGCTTAATTTGAAAGACCCTGCACCCTATGGTGCAGTTGTGACCCACACAAACTTTATCCCGCACGAGCGATACGGTGAGCACATCGTCTATCTTGCTTCGTATTTCTCCGGGGCGTGTCCGGTTAATCTCGAAGAGAGAATGTTTTCCGATTTCTGTTCCCGGTTTTCTGTATCACGGGACGAGATATCGTGGCACCGTATGGCAATCGACCCATACGCCGGCCCGGTTTACACTACCGGATACCGGTCACTGATTCCTGCCTACGAACAACAAGGGCTCTACATGGCCGGCATGTTTTCGTCACCTAATTATCCGGAACGAAGCATGGAAGGGTCAGTCAGAGCCGGCAGGGAAGTGGCCGATTGCATTAAAAAAACGGTGCACGAATGACCTCCCCTGAAGTGACCGCGGTCATACCGGTCTTCAACGATCGAACCGCCCTCGAAACCGCGATCCCACGGTCCCTTGAAGCGCTTTCATCGGTAACCAATGCGTTCGAGATCATTGTGGCTGAGGATGGCAGTACAGATGGTAGCGCTGACTTTGTCGCCTTATACGAAAACCAGGATTCGCGGGTGCGTCTCCTCCACAGCAGCGAACGCCTCGGGCGAGGAAAAGCCCTGACGAATGCAATCCGCGCATCTAAAGGAAAGATTGTGTGTTACTATGATGTGGACCTGGCAACTGATATGCAGCATCTCTCCGAACTGGTAAATGCCATCCGGGAAGGCTTAGATGTCGCGACCGGTTCACGGCTGCTTCCTGAAAGTGATATCGTGCGAACAGGTGGCCGGGAAATCGCGAGCCGCTCCTACAATTTCCTCGTCAGGCTCATGCTCCGAAGCAAGATATACGACCACCAGTGCGGCTTCAAAGCGTTCAACCGGGAACGCATTCTCCCGGTCCTGCCAACGATCCGATCAACTCACTGGTTCTGGGACACGGAGATCTTGGTTCGTGCGCAGCGTAGTGGCTATCGGGTCAGGGAGTTTCCCATCCGGTGGCGTGCCGGAAAAGGAACTACTGTCAGGGTAAAAGACATCTTCGAAATGGGCTCGGCTATCCTCCGGCTATGGTGGCAGATTCATGTATCGAAAAATTAGTGCGATCCTGATACCGACCCTAATCGCCGTCGGGATCATTGCATATATGCTATACTCAGTATGGGGTAATCTCCTCATCGCCCTAAGGAATATGGTCCCCGGCTACCTCGCAGTCGCGGTCGGAATTTGTCTCGTTGCGTGGTGGATCCGGGGGTCACGGTACAATACGATCCTCAAAAGCCTCAATTACAAGGTGGGAGTCCTTGTCTCTACTGCATGCATCTTTGTAAGCCAGACGGCAAATCTCATTGTGCCGGCACGGCTCGGGGATTTTGTACGCGTGTTTATTCTCAATCACGAATACAATACGACATATTCAGAAGGCATCTCGTCAGTTGTGGTCGAGCGCGTTTTTGATGTGGTAACCGTTGCATTCCTCGGCGCTGTTGCCCTTCTCTTTGTCTTAAACATGCCACAGATCTATTACTGGATGATTTTCCTTCCCTTAGCTCTCTGTGTCATATTCTTTGCATTCCTGCTTTGCATCGGCAGATGCAGTACCCAAAACAGGTATATCCAGATCGTCCTCACGATGCTCCACGAGATAAGACGGGCATCGCTCTCTGTCCGTTCCATCCTAGTCCTCGGCATCTCCTCGCTTTTCGCCTGGCTTATGGATATTTTTGCATGTCTTGCTGTAGTGCTGATGTTCGAACAGCACATTCCTTTTGCAGTCATTGTCCTTGCAGTAGTCGTCGGGAACCTGGTAAAAGCTGTGCCAGTCACCCCGGGGGGAATCGGGACTTATGAGGCTATGCTCGCCATCATTTTTGTTCTTGCAGGTGTTGCACCTGCTATCGCAACACTCATTGCAGTAATCGACCACCTGAACAAGAACCTGATAACGCTCGCAGGCGGAATCATCTCTATGTACTTCTTTGGGGACTGGGTAATCCCGAGTATCAGGACTGCTCTCAACACAAAACTTGGCGGAGGAAACAAACCTGAGTCCTGAACAGCAGATTCTATCCGTTATAAGTTGGCTTGCTGTTCTCACCTTGCTGCAGCTCTCTTTGTGGCCGTCGCTTAGAAAAACATTCGGCAACTTGGCCTTCCCCGCTGCATTCTCCGGCTCGGTCCTTATCTTCACGTTTCTGACGTGGTGGTGTGGGGTAATCCGTATGCCGGTGCAGGTAGGGATTATCCCGTTCGTAGCACTCTTTATCTATAATCTTTCCAAGGGGAAGTACACGATAGTCGCATTAAAGGCTGAATGGCGCTGGGAACTCCTCTTCCTCTTCTGCTTTTTCCTGATGCTGGATGTCCGGTTCGTCAACCCGACGATCTCGTATGCCGAAAAGTTCATGGACCATGCTTTCCTCGCCTCGGTAATTCGCAACCCGGTGGTTCCACCGCTCGACCCATGGTTTGCCGGAGGGACCCTGAACGTATACTATTATCTCGGGTACTGGATGCTTGGTTGTCTCTCCATTGTCAGTGGGGTACCTTCGAATGTCGCGTTTAATCTCAGCCTGCCGACAATCTTTGCACTTGCCGCAGTGAATGTATATGCGATCGGGACCCTTCTCCTCGACCGGTTCCGCTGGCTGCCATTACTGACATTCCTTCTCCCAAACCCCTCGTTCTTCTATCAGATGATCCAGGGAAAAGTGCTCGACAGCGTGTTCTGGGACAGCACCCGGACCATAACAAATACTATCAATGAGTACCCGCTTTTCTCGTTTGTCTGGGGGGATGTCCATGCCCACGTCATTTCGATATTCAATCAGGCGTTCCTGCTCTTTGTCCTCGTCTTTGCGTACAAGCGCTGGGAGACACTCGACTCGAAAGGGAGGTGGGTCGTTGTTTTACTCGCTGCGATCAGCCTCGGATCGATGCCTCTCATCAACACGTGGGACGTGCTGATCTATGCGCCGATCACCATATTCACGGGCTTGTTAATACTTCGAAGGGTCTGGAAGACAACAGCCACCCAATCCTCCTTCATATTCCTTTTCACGATCCCCATACTAGCAATAATAAGTTATCTCCCGTTTTACCTCGAGCTGCGGACATCCACCGGGGGGATAGGCGTCGTGCACACTCCCTCGGATCCGTTCGAATTTCTTCTGGTTAACGGTTTTTTCATCGCAATCATCACCGTATTTCTGGCAAAAGATATCGTGAAACGTCCATGGCTTCTTATCATCGCCGTGCCATTTTTTCTCGCAGGGTATCCTGCAGCCGCGATCGCTTCGGTTCCGGCAATCTATTGCCTTGTCCGGATCTTCATTAACAAGGAAGCAGAATTTTCCAGTATCCTCGCATTTCTCGGGCTTGCAATCCTCGTTATCGTTGAACTGTTTTATCTGAAAGACAATATGGGCGACACGTATTTCCGGATGAATACGGTATTTAAAGCATATCTCCCGGCGTGGATCATGCTGGGTCTCGCCTCCTTCTCAATGGTTGCCGCATGGCTCACTTCACGGATGCCGGTGCTTTCATTCCGAAAAGCGGCGGTCCTGGTAGTCATAGTGACCGCACTGCTCTTCATCACACCGTTTATTGTATCTTATAATGCAGGCTATGGAACCGGTACTCTCGATGGTCTGGCCTATCTGGAAAATACCCATCCTGGTGATGCTGCTGCGGTTGCTTTCCTGCGCAATCTGACCGGAAATGAGACTATTGTTGAGGCTGAAAACGGCGATTATTCATATTACTCGCGAGTCTCCTCATTCACCGGGATCCCGGCAATTATCGGCCAGCCCTTCCACGAATTCATGTGGCGAGGTGACGCATCCGGCTGGTTTACTTCGCGGCGTGCAGATATCAGAACAATCTATGAACAACCAGACCAGACAATCACTCTCATGAAAAAATACAACGCAACTCTTCTCTACATCGGCGACTCAGAACGCCAGCGTTACCAAGTCAATATAACAGAAATACCGGGGCTCCAAAAGATCTATTCAGCCAGCGGCGTGGACATTTTTCGTCTGTCACAAAGTTACCAATAAGATCTCCCCGGCACCAGCTCAATTTTTTTACATCGTCTGTCATTCACAAACCTTTATTTCTGTTCCTGTCGAACTGATATGGCTACATCATTATCTGACTGATGAGTAATGAAGGAGCATTCTACTCCTGAATGAGGTGAGTTATGGCAAAAGGCTACGTTAAAATCCAAGCTCCGGACGAGCTTCAGAACAAGGCTCTCGAAGCCCTTGAAGTTGCAAGAGACACAGGGAAAATCAAAAAGGGATCCAACGAGGCAACAAAAGCCATCGAACGGAGCATCGCACAGCTTGTACTTATCGGGGCCGATGTTGAGCCCGAAGAGATTGTGATGCACCTTGCACCACTCTGTGACGAAAAGAAAGTCCCGTACATTTTCATCAACAAGCAAAACGATATTGGCGCGGCAAGCGGACTTGATGTCGGATCTGCCGCCGCGGCAATTGTCAAGCCCGGAAAGGCAAAAGAGACGATCGACGATCTTGCAAAGCAGCTGACCGCGCTGAAGGCGTGAGGATACCATCATGGCAGACGATGCAACGCCAGCTGAAGTAATAGAGGTTGTTGGCTCGACCGGTATGCACGGCGAGGCAATGCAGGTCAAGTGCCGTATCCTCGACGGCAACAACAAGGGTCGTATCATCACCAGGAACACCGTTGGCCCGATCCGTGAGGGAGATGTCATCATGCTCCTGGAGACCGAGCGGGAAGCCAAGAAGCTCTCGAGGCGGTGAGATATATGGTCGAACAACATGCCTGCAGTTTCTGCGGAAGCCCGCTTGAGCCCGGTACCGGCAAGATGCATGTCCGAAAAGACGGCACCATCTTCTACTTCTGTAGCACCAAGTGCCAGAACAACCAGAAACTTGGAAGAGTTCCCCGCCGCGTCGAATGGACCGCTGCCGTAAAGAAGTCCGCTACTAAGGAGTAAGTTCCTATGGACCGCACTTTTGTGATGGTAAAACCCGATGGAGTCCAGCGCGGTCTTGTGGGTGAGATTGTCTCCCGTCTCGAAGCAAAAGGCCTCAAGCTCGTTGCAGCACGGTTTGAGCAGCTGCCGGAGTCACGGGTGACAGAACAATACCGGGAACATCTTGAAAAACCATTCTTCCCGTCCCTTAAGACTTATATCATGGGAGGGCCGGTCTTCCTCATGGTCTGGGAGGGCAGGAATGTGGTAGCCATCGTCCGCAAGGTGATCGGTGCGACCAACCCGCAGGAAGCGGCTCCAGGGACGATCCGGGGGGATTTCGGTATAGACATCGGACGTAATGTCATCCATGCCTCCGATTCAACTGAGAGCGCCACCCGGGAAATCGGGATCCATTTCAAATCTGATGCGCTGGCCTCGTACACAAGAATCGATGAACCGGTTCTCTACGAATACTGAACCCTTTTTTTCTTCCTTTCACAATATGAGGGAAATGGAAAAGACCATAACCTCTATTACCCTTTAAGACGGCACTATGGTTAATGGCAGGTGACATTCTCAGTTTCTCTCTCCTCTCCCTCTCGTCAATCATTATCATAGTCAACCCGCTGGGAGCAACACTGATCTACGTTTCCCTCACCACGTCATCAGACAGGGCCGCACGAGACATCATCGCGAGGGATGCCTGCCGGTTCGCTCTTGTAATTCTGCTCCTTGTCGCTGTAATGGGCACTTGGATTCTGCAGCTCTTTGGCATTACGCTGGAAGCGTTCCGGATTGCCGGCGGAATCCTGTTGTTCGGCATTGGCATGGAGATGGTCTATGCAAAAACCTCCCGGACAAAGCTAACCGCCACTGAGAAATACGAGTCACGTGGCACTGATGATGTCGCGATCATGCCTATCGCCATTCCCATGATTGCCGGTCCCGGAGCGATAACTACGACTATTGTGCTCATGAACGAAGCAACTGCTATGACTCCCCTTGCAATCGGTATTGTTTTATCCTCGATCATCGTGTCAATCGTGATCACCTATTATATGATGCGGAATTCAGAATATATCATGAGCAAGATCGGGCAAAGAGAATATCGGGCGATCAACCGCCTCATGGGGATGCTGCTCATCGCCATCGCAGTCCAGTTCGTCATCAACGGCATAAGGCTGGCATTTCCCCTGCTCAGTGGAGGATAACATGGAGGACTGGAATCTCACATCGATCGGACTTGTGCTGATTGGGAGCAGTATCACTGCCGCCGGCACCATTATGGCTGCACTGCTTCTGGGCGTTCGGATAATGATCGCCCCTTACCTCCTCTTCACTCTCGCAGTGCTTATCATCTTGAGTGCAGTTCTTATCGTCTTCAATACGCCAAGAAGCCCTCCACCGATCTAATAAAAACCTACCTATGGACGAAACTCCTGTTATCCGGGTATGCAGTGCCCAAATTACGCCCATCTGGGAAGATCCGGAAAAAACGCTTTTAAAAGCAGAGATGTTCGTCCGGCACGCTGCCGCCAGCGGAGCTGCCCTGATCTGTTTTCCCGAGCAGTTTGCCACAGGTTGGGACCCTCTGCCAAAGAAAAACATCCAGGATATCGAAGGGACCATTGTCTCTTCTCTTCGAGACTATGCGAAAAGACACCATATCTGCATCCTTGGATCATTTCGGGAGGAGACAACTCACCTCCCGAAAAATACAGCTATTGCAATTGGTAGTAACGGTGAAATCCTCGCGAGCTATGCGAAGATACACCTTTTCTCATCCGGGCATGAGCATGAGGGGAGCTCCCCAGGAACAGATCTGGGAATATTCACTCTCGGATCTCTTTCCTGTGGAATTGGCATCTGCTATGATCTTCGGTTCCCCGAGCTATTCCGACTTTATGCTCAGCGAGGAGTGCACGTTGTTTTCGTTCCTGCTGCCTGGCCAGAGATCCGACTTCGGTACTGGGAGTTGTTCCTTACGGCCCGCGCAGCGGAGAACCAGATATATATGGTGGGTGTGAACACCACAGGTATGACGCCGGTCGACCACTATTCAGGTTCATCGATGACCGCAGATCCCTATGGATCTATCACCAGCCACGCCAATGATGCAGAGCAACTACTCTTCTCGGACATCGATCTTGCGGTTGTCGAAAATGCCCGGATCATGTTTCCCGTAACACAGGACCGGAAAGACTCCCTCTATGATTCCCTCCGTTCCCATAACGCAGGGCCGTGAAAGGACTTTCGCCAGAAGACCTCCCTGAAAACCGCACTCCTATATGTACCCATACGGACAATAGTACTCTTCATGTATCATCTCGTATGCGTCAAGTGTGGAGCCACCTACCCTGCTGACGAGATCATCTATAACTGCACAAAGTGCGGCCATCTTCTGGCAGTGAAATACCCGATCGATGAGATCAAGGTAACGAGAGCGAACTGGGACAGGAGGCCACTCTCAGTTTGGAGGTACCGGGAACTGTTGCCAGTAACCATTGAGCCGGTCACTCTCCAAGAGGGTGGCACTCCGCTCTATCACCTGAAACGTCTAGGCGACGAGATGGGGCTGAAAAACCTCTATGCCAAACACGAAGGTATGAACCCATCGGGTTCGTTCAAGGACAGAGGCATGACGGTGGGTGTCTCTATGGCACTTCAACTGGGAAAGAAAAGTGTCGCTTGTGCCAGCACAGGAAATACCTCGGCAAGCCTCGCGGTATACGCGGCGAAAGCAGGTATCCCGGCCGTTGTCCTGCTGCCTGCCGGAAAAGTCGCGGTCGGCAAAGTTGCACAGGCCCTGATGCATGGGGCAAAAGTTATCTCCATTCGCGGGAATTTCGACCGTGCCCTCGAGATGGTTCATGACCTCTGCCTGTCGCACGGGCTCTATTTGCTGAACTCGATCAACCCCTACCGGCTGGAGGGGCAAAAAACAATCGGATTTGAAGCGCTCGACCAGTTAGGTACAGTCCCGGACAGGTTTGTACTTCCGGTTGGCAACGCTGGCAACATCTCGGCAGTGTACAAAGGGTTCATGGAGTTGCAGGACCTTGGGATGATCGATCGGCTTCCGATGATGACCGGGATACAGGCAGCCGGGTCCAGCCCTGTGGTGCGTGCGATACGGGAGAATCTGCCCGAGGTTGTCCCGGAGATGAATCCCGAGACTATCGCTACTGCGATACGGATAGGTGCACCGGTCAACGCAGAGAAAGCGCTTACTGCCATCAGGAAAACCGGCGGTCTCGCTGAATCAGTAACCGATGATGAAATTCTCAGGATGCAGCGAGATCTCGCCCGAAAGGAAGGGATCGGGGTCGAGCCCGCATCCGCTGCTTCGGTCGCAGGAATACGGAAACTGGTGGAGAGCGGCCGGATCGATCGGGACGAACGGATAGTCTGTGTTGTTACCGGGCACCTGCTCAAGGATCCGGATACGGTGATCAAACAATGCGAACCCCCGACAGAGATCGACGCCGATCTGCCATCGCTGCTGTCTGCGTTGCACTTGTAATCGCGCTGGCTGCAGTCACTCCAGTGGCTGCTCTCTCAGCGGATTACGTAGTGTTCCCCAACGGTACCGCGTACAGGGCTTTTGTGGAAGTTGAAAACGCTGACAACTTCCAGTTTGCAGATATCGGAGCTCTTGGTGAACCAGAGCCGCTGAACGTTGGTAACATCAGTCTGTCAGGGAACTGTTCGCCATGCCAGTTTAACTCGACCCCGCAATCGTTCATAAACAATCTGCCGGGGATCAGCTTCGAGAAGGGGAATTATACCGTCTCGTTTGTCGCCCCCCTGCAAGACAACCACCTACAGGCAGCTTATGAAAACCCGTACCAGGTCAATGTCACACTCCCGAAAGAGTTCGATGTCCGCAACCCCCTTCTCGCAAGTTTAAGCCCGGGTGCGAATGTCACGCGATACCCGGACAACACTACGAGCGTGAGGTGGGACGCGTCAAATTCTTTTGATATGAGGTTCTATGACCAAGGTCAGGAAGACCTGCTCTACTTCTTCCTGCAGCTGATGGCAATCCTTGTCGTCGTATTCGTGGTGATACCGTACGTGATGATGAGGAAAGGCGAGTGACTTTCCGGCAATGCGGCCGATACCAAGACCTTATTTTTTCAGTACTGGATCCCATTCCCCCGATGCTATGGGCATCCTCCACCCGGTCCCGAACGCACGGTCAGTAACCTTTATCCCCGGTGCTGATTGTTTCCGCTTGAATTCCGCAGTTTTTATACGGTAAGCGATCCACCGGACGGTCTCCGGATCAAATCCATGAGCGATTATTTCGTCTTGTGACTCGTGAAGTTCGATATGATGATACAGTATCTGATCGAGGAGCTCGTAGGGGGGAAGGATATCTTCATCACGTTGGCCGGGTCGCAATTCAGCAGAGGGAGGTTTTACTAGAATTGCATCCGGAATGATACCGACGCTGTGGGTGGCGTTGAGCCATCGGGCGATGCGGTAAACCATGGTCTTGGGAACATCGGAAATTACAGCGATAGCTCCGCACATATCCCCGTACAGAGTGCAGTAACCGACGGAGACTTCCGACTTATTTCCCGTATTAAGGAGGAGAGCACCGTACTTGTTGGAGAGCGCCATCAGAAGCACTCCGCGGATACGTGCCTGGAGGTTTTCTTCGGTGACATCTTGCTCATATTTGACAAATTCCGGTCGCAGGACGTCGTCAAAGGCATCCATAACCGGAGTTATCGGGACCGTGGTTGTCCGGATCCCGAGGTTAGCCGCAAGCTGGAGAGAATCATCGATACTCCCCTTACTGGAGAATGGAGATGGCATAAGGACACCAAGTACGTTCTCTTTGCCGACCGCTTCTGCTGCTATTGCTGCAACGATAGCAGAATCTACCCCGCCCGATAATCCGAGAAGGACGGAGGAGAAGCCGGTTTTGCGCACGTAATCCCTCGTCCCAAGCACGAGGGCTCGCCAGATCTCCGGTTCCGGAGCAAAATCATCATCAGTTATTCTGTTCCGGTATGATTGTGACGTATCGACCGTCAGCGCATCTTCCCGGAATGCTGCAGCCCGTGCAATCAGATGGCCCCGTCCATCGAATGCGCAGCTTCGTCCATCGAATACAAGATCATCATTTCCCCCTACCTGATTTACATAGATCAGCGGAACATGGTACTTCCGCGCAACGCTTGCCAGCATCTTCTCCCGAACCTGTTGTTTGCCTATAGTGAAGGGTGATGCTGATATGTTGATGATAATCTGAGCTCCTGATTCAACAAGCTCCTCTATTGGATCGATCCTGTACCGTCGCCGGTTCCAAAAATCCCAGTCATTCCAGATATCCTCACAAATCGAGATCCCCACCATTGTATCACCGAGACGCAGTACCTGTCGGTCCTGAGATGGTTCAAAATACCGGTCTTCATCGAAAACATCGTAGGTCGGAAGCAGAGTCTTTTTGAACCGTGCCCGGACCGTTCCTGCGTGGATAAGAACCGCACTGTTGAAGAGGGGACGACCTGTTTCCGCGATGTTGGGTTCCGCGAGTCCTATAAGGACGGGGGGGGAGTCTTTGAGTTCTCCGGCAATGTTGTGCAGGGTATCCCAGCCACAGCTGACAAACTTTCGCACCAGCAGGAGATCTCGGGGGGGATACCCGTTCAATGCGAGTTCAGGAGTAACGATCAGGTCCGGCGATTCCGCTTCTGCCATCCTGACAGCGGTAACGATTCTCTGAGCATTTCCTCCGATGTCCCCGACAGTTGGGTTCAGTTGCAGGAGCGTGACTTTCATGGAAGATCGTCTTCGTGCAAGTATCTCATTTGTAGTACTTGGTTTTTTTCAGATAAGAACCGTATTTGTAATTCCTGAAGATCCAGTCGCTTGCGTTCTTCCGGTGCATGGTAACGTTTAACGCCAGGCATGGCAATCCTCTGGAAATGATGCGGATCACAGCAACCGCCAAGGGAAGGGTTCAGGGTGTAGGCTACAGGTATTACGTGCGGCAATGCGCAGAGGAGACCGGTGTATGTGGCTATGCGAAAAACATGCCAGATGGTTCGGTCCTTATCGTTGCTGAAGGCAACCGGCAGAACCTTGACGTTTTTACTCGGATGCTCTGGGCAACCGGAAACCTGTCAATCAGGGTGGATGACCTGTTCATTACACACGGTGAAGTAACCGGGGAGTTTTCCAGTTTTGGCATACGGTGATGAGAGGTCATCACGGCCTCTCCTAGACCGGTCCACTGTGTTGTGCATATGTCAATACCGGGGGAGTTTCCAAATATGGGTTGGCAAGGGATCACTCCCCTTTGGTGCCTGCAAGTGCATACTCCGGCCAGAATCTGGGATCACCTGAGGTAATGAGGGTCCGTGACTTCCACAGAGAACCTGACAACAACAAACGGCACGGGATTTGCATATTCAGATGGCCGGTCCTTTGGACTAACCCCATAAAAAATATTACGGAATTCCGAAGTATTATACTACAAAGCCAGACGGAGTGGCTTGCCCCAGCGCTGCACTTATTTGTTCCATAAGCTGTCGCTCAACAAACGGTTTGATTATATATCCCCCGTGCGAGACTTCCTGTGCCCGGGCTATTCGTTTCTCATCACTGTACGAGGTGAGGAAAATAATCGGAACATTGAACTGTTTACGGACCCTTCGTGCGGTCTCGATGCCATCAATATCCCCGTCAAGGCCAATATCCATTAGGATAAGGTCAGGTGGACCGGACCGGTCAAGATGGTCAAGCAGATCCTCTCCTGAAGCGAACATATGAGGAACTGCATATCCCGATTTTACGAGGAGTTCCTGGCTGCGGAGGGCGATGATCCCATCATCTTCAACCACAATGATCGTTGGTTCTGTCAATAGTGAATCGTATCCTTCTGGTGCTCAAAGAATATAAAAAAATCGATTTTGTCTTGAGTTGCTAATAGAGTTATGTTGTTGATGAGACGCTCTGTGTAATATATCATCAGAATCTGACGACCGGATAAAAAATTATATCGCTGACGGTACCTGCCCCTGCGGGCCACGGCTGTCATAGACCTCTGTCAGGTACCGGGCCTGAAATACCACGAGCGGTGGTGCGATGATAATAATCACAACGAAGAATGCAGCAAGAGAATAGAAGAGATGCCCGGCCATGATACCGCAAAAGAGAAAGACCATCTCGAGGATGAAGATCGGAATACCGATAATTATCATGATGAGGATTAGCGCGAGAATATAGTTGAGCCATCCGATCTTTTTGATAGATTCGAGGATTGCACCGAAGTTGAAGGCTTCGAAGAACTCACCTGTGCGGGCAAACCGGATAGAGGCGATCGGAAGAAGGATCGCAATGACAAGCTCGAGAATAAATGCAAGTACCATCATGAGGAGGATCAACCCAATCCCTTGTCCCATTACGTCGAGGTTGCCCTGATGCACCACAGTTCCGACAGGCACCTTAACTGATGCATGCAGGAAGAGGCGCGGGGCGAGGAAGACAATAATAACCGGGATAGCGTAGATCAGGCTGATAACCACCAGTTTCAGACCATCAAGGCAAAGCGAGCCCCATTGCTCAACTTCCGGCGCAGGTGCTGCACCCCGGTAGATACGTAAGATATACCCACTCATCGGAATTGCCAGAAGGAGTGTCGCCAGTATCAGTTTCAGCCATCGGTCTATCCGTATAAAAACGCCTTCCTTAGCATAAGTGAGGGCGTTATGAACCATTGTATCAAAATCCACTGATTATCTCTCCTGAAAGATTACGCAAATCATGGGTGAGGACAAATTGTACCGCTGACCATAATTCACAGGTTTTATGAAAGTTTGGCGGGAAGTAAGGAAAAACCTGCTGGAATGAGCGGTGATTGGAACGCTTAAAGGGTATAACATCCAACATTAGAAGGTTCACCTGCGGTCTTTTACTGCACAAGAAATTCCAGCATTTGCCGGGAGATGATCTGATCCATGGAAACAAGCGAGAGTATGGACAATGCGGCTCCACAAAAAAAAGGCATCGATTACAAGTGGATCGTCCTCTCGATTACAACCATTGAAATGTTCATGGTATCAGTCAACGGGAGCATTACCCTCATCTCCCTTCCAGCGATCTTCAATGGCATCAATGTCAACCCGCTCACTTCGTTCCAGTACCTGATATGGGTGCTGATGGGGTACAGCCTTGTGACCGCAACCCTCCTGCTCAGTTTTGGTCGGCTCTCGGACATGTATGGCCGGGTGAAACTTTACAATATCGGGTTTGCCATCTTCACGCTCGGCTCCATCCTGCTGTACCTGACACCGGACAAAGGAGACGCCGGCGCCATTGAACTGATCGCTTTTCGTCTCGTGCAAGCGGTCGGTGCTTCGTTCACGTTCTCAAACAGTGCAGCGATCCTCACCGATGCCTTCCCTCCGGGAGAACGAGGCAAGGCACTGGGACTCAACATGATAGCGTTCCTCTCGGGCCAGTTCATAGGACTTATCCTTGGCGGTGTTCTCGCTTACTATAATTGGCGGTACGTCTTCCTCGTCAGTGTCCCGGTAGGGATCCTCGGTACGGTGTGGGCGTTCTTAAAACTCAGGGAGACCCCCTTACCGGATCGAATCCGGAAGATCGACATCTGGGGCAACATAACATTCGTTGGAGGATTGACTATCTTCCTGATCGGTGTAACCTATGCTCTGCTACCCTACGGGAATGACCCGATGGGGTGGGGCAATCCCCTCGTGATTGCCTCTCTCTTCGTAGGCGGTATCCTCCTGATCATGTTCCCGTTCATCGAGAACCGTGTTGAAGACCCAATGTTCCGGCTGAACCTGTTCAAAAACCGGATCTTCTCGCTCGCGAACACGGCAGGGTTTTTGGGCGCGATCGCACGTGGAGGCGTGATGTTCCTTCTGATCATGCTTTTACAGGGGATCTGGCTGCCTCTTCATGGATACAGTTATGAATCGACTCCGTTCTGGGCAGGGATATTCATGTTACCCCTCACAGCCGGATTTGTCATTATGGGACCGGTCTCCGGCTGGCTCTCGGACCGGTACGGCTCCCGCTGGTTTGCAACGTGCGGGATGATCCTCGTAGCTCTTGCGTTCCTGATGCTTGCCTCGCTGCCCTATACCTTTGATTATCCGGTCTTTGCCATTGCGCTTCTTATTATGGGCATGGGTAACGGCATGTTCGCGGCACCGAATATTGCGGCGATCATGAACTCCGTGCCTTCAGAAGAGCGCGGCGTGGCATCGGGTATGCGGTCGATGCTGCAAAACACCGGTATGGTTGTCTCAATGGCGCTCTTCTTTACGATCGTCATTGTCAGCTTGTCACACTTGTTCCCCCCTGAACTTGCATCCTCATTGACAGATGCAGGAGCCACGAATCTTATCGCACCTATGAGTGTAATTCCGCCGACTGGTGCCTTATTTGCAGCATTTCTGGGATACAACCCGGTCCACGCGATCCTCGTCTCGCTGCCCCAGGCAATCGTTTCATCGATCAGCCCGGCTACGATAACGACCCTGACCGGCACAACATGGTTCCCCACCACGCTTGCCCATGCCTTTATGCCGTCGCTCCGGATCTCTTTTGTTATCGGTGCCCTGCTTTCGTTGATCGCCGCATCCCTGTCGATGATGACCGGATCCCGGTACGTGCACGAGATCCATGGTACGTCCACTGAACAACCCGGGAATGCCAAAGATACTTCTGACGATCCCGAATACAATACCATCGAATAATGAAAAAACCAAAACCCGATTGATCCAGTGAATTCTACTCCTTTCCAATGTCTGAACCATCTCAGACACCGTGGGGAACCATATAAATGTGAACGCGGAATTGCTGGAAAACTTACTGTATTTTGGAGAATTCTTTTTCAGAACTCGCAATTCTGCGGGTTTTGTGTGAATAACAAGAGGCAGGGCTCACGATGCTCCGGGCTGGAATCATGAAAAAAAGGGATCTTAATAATTCTCGCAGTAGAGTTCGAAATAGCTTCGGGGATGATCGCATACCGGGCATTTCTGAGGGGCATCCGTGCCGTTGTGTACGTATCCGCAGTTCCGGCACTTCCAAAGTACCGGCGCATCTTTGGAAAAGACCTTCCCGGCCTCAAGCGATGCGAGCAGTTTCCGATACCTCCGCTCATGGAACGCCTCCACCTTGGCGATGTTCCGGAACGTCATTGCAACGTCAGCAAATCCCTCTCTCTCTGCAACATCCGCAAAGCCGGGATAGAGCGATCCCCACTCCAGTTTTTCTCCATTAGCTGCCAAGAGGAGGTTCTCTGCGGTGGGACCGATTTTCCCTGCAGGAAAAGACGCCGTAAACTCTGCCATCCCGCCTTTCAGGTGTTTGAAAAATAGTTCCGCGTGCTCCTTTTCATTATCTGAGGTCTCCGAGAAGATCCCGGATATCTGTTCATAACCTTCCTTTTTCGCAGCACTCGCAAAGAATGTATACCGCGTCCGCGCCTGCGACTCCCCGGCAAATGCTGCGAGGAGATTTTTTTCTGTCTGGCTCCCTTTGAAATCCATAATATGTCCTCAACCGGATCTATTACTCCAAAACGATCCGGGCTTCACTACCCGGGCATACCCAGAGAGTGACAGAATATATACCCCCACTTATTAAAAATCCTGCGATATCAACAGGTTTATCAACGTGACAAAGAGGTTTTTCCTGAACGAAATATCCCTAAGACGGTGTGACGACTACCCTTGTGTATACGCTGAAATTAAGGAAAAAAAATTGTGAAGCCATAAAAAGCAGCACCCTCAAATGGATCTTCGAAAACGACACCCGTTTAAGAGAGAAAAGAAAGTATCGATCCTGTTGTTACTGCAGGCCGAACGATTTGAGCGTTACATCCGTATTAACCGCACCGACGTGGTAGACAACACCTGAAGAGAGCTCGTTGATAATAACTTCCGCAGGCGAGAAAAGGGAAGTATCGATCTTGTAGAAGTCGTACTCTGCTTCCTTGAATATATCGTTGAATGGCTTGCCGTATCCTTTGGACTTATTGCTCGGGATCCGATCGAGATAGTCCTTGATCTCCGGAGCTTTCATCGTTAAGGATATTCTTCCATGGTAGATGGTAGCATCATTTGTGACACCCATCGCGAGTTTGGGACCGCGGACCGGCGGGATTGGCGCAGTTCCCATCGCGGCAATGACCTTACGGGTATCGAACCCTAACTCATTGAGCTTGTAGATCGCAGTTTCGACACAGCGGCCGGAAACTTGGATAGACCCGACAATCGAAGACGTGGGGGCGACAACAGCACAGACGTTTGCAACATCGACGTGAGCATCTTCGGCGATCTTCTCCATGACCTCGGAGTTGGGGAGGTGGTCGCTCTCAAGGCAGATTACCGCGCAGTCATAGTCGTCTTCGTATTCAATGACCTCGAACGTGTGTTTTGGCTTGAGGGAGAGTGCCCGGGCCGGGCCGCTCCCCATTGCAAAGTAGTTGCCGACCTTGACTGTCCATCCGGCCTTTTGGGCACCTAGGCAGGCAATCGACGGGAAGTCGGTATTGACGTCGATGAACGGCATCGGGAACTCCTTGATTTGACCCATTCGGAAGTTAACCTCGCCGAGACCTCCCATGCAGATCTCCGTGAATGCCCTGCCGGCAGCGTACCCACCGCGAACACTGACACCGCAATCGACAATCCGTGCGCCATTATCAAGCTCGTGGTAGGCAGCGTTGAACTCCTCTGCCAGGTCCGCGAGGTTATCAAATATCTCCAGTGCGAGTTCGTTAACACTCAGCATAATAAAAACCCCAATATCATAGAAAAAAGGGGGGCGGAATAGATAATATTTTTCAAACGTATCCGGCGTTATGCCAGCGCTTCGAGTACTTTTGCCGGGTCGTACCGGAGCGTTATAACCCGCGTTCTGCCCTTTCCGTCACGATACTGGAGATTTACGAGACGCATCGCATCCATCTTCTTGATGATCTCGTAGAATCGGGTATAGCCAAGAGAGCACGATTCTTTGAGCGATTTATAAACCTCGCCAGCGTTCATCTCTTTTTCCGAAACGCTCCGTTCTGCAATGACCCGCAGGATCACCCGCTCCTCGTCCCGGAGTGTCCTTGCCGCGGAGGAGAGATGAAGGTACTTCGAGACCTCATACGCATTGCAGATGTCGTTGCGCTCGATGCTCCGCCGGGCTGCACGCTCAGCCGCGAGTGCGGAACGCTTCAGGAGGTCAATCCCCACACGGAGATCTCCACTTTTGAGGGTCTGTTCGACAACAAGATCAAGCATTGCTTCTGATAGCACGCCTTGGAAGAGACCCTGCATCGTGCGGGCCTTTAGGATCTCCCGGACCTCATCGTTCCCGTACGGTGCAAAATAGATCTCGGTGGGCCGGAAGACCGAGGCAACCCGGGCATCGACTGCCTTGGTAAGATCGACGTCGAGGTCGGAGATGATCACGATGACACCGATCCGGGTCCCCTCATATGCCTCGTGAGAGCGTAGGAGGGTGTAAAGAACTTTGTTGATCTCGTTCTCGTACAGGAGGTAGTTGGCGTCGTCGAGCGCAACGAGGAGAACAATCTCTTCCTTGACGAGGATGCGGGCGACGGCATCGAAAACCTGCTTGAACGAAGTGCCGGAAGAGGGCGGCAGGTGACCGGCAAGTTTCCGGTAGATCTGGGAAAGGATAGCAAACTTGGTGTTGTCAATCTGGCAGTTGATGTACACTGGAACGAGCTTCTTTGTCGTCTCTTCGATCTCTCCAAAGAGCTTCCTTATACTCGTCGTCTTGCCGGTGCCGGGAAGCCCTTTGCAGACAGTGTTGAGCGGCCGGCCGCCCCTCATACCGGGCTTGATCTGGAAGGCAAGCTCACGCATCTGGCTATCCCTGAATTCAAACTGCTCCGGGACATAATCGATCTCCAGAACTTCCGGATCCCGGAAGATCGTCTCATCCCACATCAGCAGGTTCTTCTTCATCGTATCAGAATTTCACGCTGAACGATAATAACTGCATTGGATGAATTGAGTTCCTTTGGTGAAATCTCCTTGGAAATTGTTGAACTTTTTATGAATATGCTACACACTTTATCAGGACCCTTTAAGGGAGGATAACCTGCCTGATATCAGAGATGTATTGATCTTTTGAAAAATCAAGGTAAGTATGTAAACCGCGAATACTATACTGGTTATAAAAAAACTAACGGGATACGGCTCATAAAACGATATAAAGAGCCCGAACCACGTTGCTATAAGAGCAATAAATACGGAGATCATTATGCCATTCAGGGGTCGTTTTGCAAATCGCTGGGCGATCGCTGCCGGTGTGACCATTAACGAGAAAATAAGGAGTACGCCGACAACCTGAACGGCGATCGATGTTGCAACCGCGACCAGGATCATGAAAATTATACCAAGAAAAAGAGTTGGTAATCCCATTGCTTCCGCCACATCTTCATCAAGGGACGAAAATAAAAGCGGCCGATATACGATTGCGGTTGAAATAAGAATTATCAGGCTGGCAACAAGTGTCACAAGAACATCGTTGCTGCTGATGCCCAGTATTTCTCCAAATAATATGGAGTACGCTTCGGTTGCATAACCGCTATAGAGGCTGATAAAGAGGACGCCGATTCCCAGCATAAACGCAAGGACGGTTCCGATCTGAACATCGCGGGAACCGGATCGACGGCTGAGTATCGCCATCGTTATCCCACCCACACTCGTAAACGAAAGAAGGCCTATTATAGGATCAATCCCAAAGAGCACGGCACCCGCAGCTCCTGCAAAACCAACATGGGAAAGGGCGTGTGCCGCAAATGACGAGCGGCGAAGCACGACAAAATAGCCGACGATACCTGCGATAATCGCGATTATTGTTCCGGCTTCAAAGGCATGCTGCATGAAGTCGTACTGCCACATCATTTGCAGATCGGCTAATAAATTAATGCTAAAGGAAATGTCAGTCATAATGATGCTGGTTTTCTTCTGTTCCGATAATCGCGATCTGGCCCTGAGAACCACGAAGGACTTCGACCTGAATCCCATATAAACTGGATAAAGACTCCGAAGTCAGGACATCATCCGGCTTCCCAATCGCAACCTTTCCGTTCGCGATATAGATCACTTTATCCAGAACCGGCAGAAGCGGATTGATATTGTGGGCTATAAGCAATGCCGTCACATCGCGTGATCGAACGACGTTATGGATTACCTGCACCAATTCCTGCTCACGCCGGATATCAAGATTCGACAATGGCTCATCGAGCAATAACAGATGGGGATCGCTTACCAATGCTTCAGCGAGAAATACCCTCTGTAATTCTCCTCCTGATAATCCACCAAGGGAACGATGCGCCAGATGTTTTGCCCCTACAGATTTCAGCGACTCCAACGCGGCTTTGCGATCATTCTTCGAAAATGGGTTCAGACCCCAGTGTATTCCGGAAAATCCGAGCCTCACCAATTCAAGGGATTCAACGGTCATGTCGCCATCGATCAAGTGGCGCTGCGGCACATAACCGATATGCTGATTGCCGCGGTTGGGTTTTGCGTTAAATACTTTAATAGTGCCTTGAACGGGCTGCTGCAACCCGAGGAGCAGACGAAACAGGGTTGTCTTGCCTGATCCATTGGGACCGATGACCGCCACAAACTCGCCGTGGTCAATAGCAAAACTGGCATTCCGCCAGACGGTATTGTCCTGATATCCTGCCGCCAGGTTTTCTGCAGTGATAATAGGAGGAAGGCTTTTATTCATTTATCAGGCTCCAAGAGCTTTTGCATTGAGTGCGTTCTGAAGAGAGATTAATTCTGAATTCATCCAGTCCTGAAACGAAACATCTGGCGGCTGAATGGTCTCTGTTATGCCAATTACAGGAATACCTTGTTCCGAAGCCAGTTTTTTTACATTATCAGTGAGCGGCGTAACCGTTTGCTGGTTATAGACGAGCACACTCACGTTTCCACTCTTAAGTTGAGTCTCAAATTGCACTACACTATCTGCCGGGGGATCGTTCCCCTCTGCAACTGCATGAGTAAATGACGGAGGAGAGATAAGGTCAAGGCCCGAAGCGTTTGCCAGATATTCAAATATGGATTCTGTGGCTGCAACTTGCGTGCCTCCAAATTTCTGTTTGATTTCGCCTATCCGATTTTGATATTGTGAAAGCGATAATTGCAGGTTAGCATAGTTCTGCTCATAGTATGCAGCGTTGGACGGATCAAGAGAAATAAGGTCTGATTCCATCTGTTTTACCGTCTGATTCACATAATCAGGGCTATACCAGAAATGTGGATTATCCCCCTCTTTTTTCCCGAGAAGGTCCGCGATATTCAAAACTTTGGTGTTTGGTTTGGTACCCGCTCCGATGAGCTTTTCAGCCCAGTCATCATATCCGGCACCATTAACAACAATATAGTCTGCTGTCGCAACTGCGCGTGCATCCTCGGTATTGCTTTCATATTCATGAGGATCGGCATTGGGATCTGAAACTATGCTCACCACATGGACGTGTGTTCCGCCAATCTGAGATACCAAACTGCCCCAAAAATTTTCAGCGGCAACAATTTGTATGGTTTGCGTGTTGTTGTTGACAACAGCATTGGAACTGACTCCCCCAGAACTTGAATGCGAACCACCTATGATGATAATGGCAATAACAGCAACTAATACAACAACTAATCCCGCCCAAAAGGCCATATAAGTATTAAATTTCATAATTTCCTGCCTCTTGGACACTCAGTGACGATCCGGATCATAATCCCTCGCTTTAACGCATTCTGCAAGTCTGGTTCGTAGGTTACCCATATAATAGTTGTGAGAAATTTGGATAGTACCCAAATTTTATCCAACAACAGATCCAAGCCTGAAAATAGTCCGAAAGCACTTTTCCCAAGATATCTTCGGAAAAAATACGGATGATCGTAATGTAAAATATTTACCCCGGTAAAAATTCCTTTCAATAAATTATAAGTCGAGGCAACCAGCGTCGTGCGTTATATCCCCGCAAATACCCTTGTTTGGATGCCCCATTGCCCTACACATCTGATCTATCGCATTTTTTGATACGAGACTCTCAAACCTCGAGACTTCCAGACATGCCTGATCATGTGAGAGACCAAAATGTGTCAGCGCTAAGGCTAGTATCCTGTGCCTTTTTACCAGGAACTCTGCCGTACTTTTTCCTTTTGCCGAAAGAGTTACCCCATGGTAGGGCAAGTAATCCAGAAACCCCTCGCCGGCAAGTTCATTCATTGTTTTTGTAATTGTTGACGGGTCTACGCCAAACCCGGCTGCAATGTCATTTGTCTTTACAGGACCGGTTCTTCCATTGATGAATTTGATATATGCAACCTTTTTCGGTGAAAGTTCAAGTCCGACATCCGTGCTCATGCAGACAATATCAACCAGAACACCAAAAAATGTTTGCCATCACCCCAAATCCTTTCAGAAATGATGTGGTGAATTCCATGATCAGGAGTTAGCTATTTCATTATGAGATTGTAAGTGTCCCGATTTGCTAGTTAATTCTAATCGATATCAGTTCTGTTAACTTGGTGAGGGATTGAAAATTTTTTCAGGCGTTAAAAAATTGATTATCCCTCATCAAGTTAACAAAGCCCATCCGGTGTCTCTGCATCTGCCGTCATGCGAAATTATATAAATATGGATGCTATATTGCGAAACAGTGGACTTCTCGGTCCCTGACTGGTCCGCTTAATCCTGGAGGATCCTAACATGGGAGAAGACAAATTCTATAGCCTACCCGCATTGCCGTATGACTACTCGGCCCTAAAACCGGTCATCTCGGAAGAACAGCTCAAGCTGCACCACCAGAAGCATCACCAGGCATATGTCAATGGTGCCAATGTTATCTACGAGCGACTGGACAAAGTTCGAAAGGAGAATAGTGATATTGACCTCAAGGCGACCCTCAAAGAGCTCTCCTTCCACATCGGGGGATTCGAACTCCACAGCCTGTTCTGGAAGATCCTTGCCCCCGCAGGAAAAGGTGGCGGCGGAGTGCCCAAAGGAGCATTTGCCGATGCCATCAAAGCAGAATTCGGGTCATTTGAACGGTTCAAAAAGGAGTTTACCCAGGCCGCCACAAGCGTAGAAGGTTCGGGATGGGCGGCGCTTATCTACTGCAAAGCATGCAATAGGCTGCTTGTGATGCAGATCGAGAAACACAATGTCAATGTCTTCCCCGGTTTCGCTGTCATCATGGTCCTGGATGTCTGGGAGCATGCGTATTATCTCGATTACAAGAACGACCGGGCAAAATTTGTTGAAGGCTTCTGGAACATCGCAAACTGGGATGCGATCGGCAAACGGTTTGAAATGTTTAAAAAGTAATGGGCCGGGGGCCTGCCGCAATCGGAAAGATTTATCTCTCCGCCCCTTTGCCTTTTTTATCCCCTATGACAATTGAGACCTTTTGTCTTTACACGATTCTGTCAAGTTTTAGGGGGGTTAGGTTTTGTTTATGTCGGAGATATATGTATTTCCTCCCGACAACTTGACAGAACCATTCATCACTATACGACGATCATTAATCTTCGGGCATGATCAAATCGTGGATCTTGTGCTCAAGCGGGGTGTTCTCCAGTCTCTTGACAAAATTCGGGAACTCTTCGTCAACTATAACAATCGCACTGGTGATCCCGTGGTATGCAGCATCGATGACACCTTCGCCCGATCCGAAAAAAAGGTCGGGGGTCCTGCCAATGGATTTTAGTGCGACTGATGCTTCGATCCCAACAGCCGCGGTTAATCCGGCCATTGCAACGATCTTTTTGAGTTTATCCTTCCTGACACTGTTTGAACCCCCGCGCTGGATCCGGGGCACTATGCAGACATGAATAACCCCCTCTTGATGTTCGATTATCCCGTTCACATCGAAAATTCCCACGTCATCGTTCTTCTTTGCATCCGCATAGACCGTTGCTGTCGCCGATCTCGGGTTCTTCTCCGCATAGAGATACCCGTCCTTCATATAAAGACCGGCGATATCTCCCTTATTCATGTCATCGGCAGCAATTGCAGTCCATACTGAAACATGCTTGATGATGTCGCGCCGGATATGCCGGACATATAATTCCAAGGTAGCTGCATTCTCCATGACCCATGCCATCCCGGTCTTGGTCACCGCATAATTGCTCCGGCCGCTCATGGCTACCATTCCTTCGTCAACCAGATCCCGGATATGTTCGGAGACTGCCTGCTTTGTAATGCCAACTTTAGCCGCAATCTCCTGCTGGCGCATAGCCGGTTGGTGTTCAGCAATCTCTACAAGGATCTGGAAGCGCGAGAAATCACCCTTGCTCCGCATAAGGAAGGGTAAGGAGGATCCCTTTGTATCCTGGGTCAGGTTGTGTCAGCTCCGGCTTGTTATATAATAGTTAAAGTAGTGCCGATCAAGGGATAATTATTCTTTCGAATGATCTTAATGCCTTAAAAAGACAAGTTTTATTTACTATTATCAAGTAAAATTGTTCTTGTGTAACTATGCATATAATGGAAGGATATCTACCCTGGCAATGGTGCGTCTTCTGGTACCTTGTAGCAGCGCCGTTCATCATTTACGGGATTTACCTCTTGAATCGACAAGTTAAGGAACGCCGTGAAATCCTCTCACTGCTTGCAGTGTCAGGTGCCTTCATCTTCCTTCTCTCCTCACTGAAGATGCCATCTCCCGTTGTGGGAAGTTGTTCCCATCCCACGGGGACCGGGTTATCGACCGTGTTGTTCGGCCCGTTCATTACAGCCGTTCTCAGCGTGATTGTGCTTATATTCCAGGCACTGTTCATGGCCCATGGAGGTATCACTACACTTGGCGCCAATGACTTCTCGATGGGGATTGCGGGACCGCTTCTCGGTTATGCAGTGTACCGGGTGGCAAAAGCAGTGAACCTGAACATATTCGTAAATATCTTCCTCGTAGCATTTGTCGCGGATCTCTTTACCTATGTTATCACGGCAATCCAGCTCGCAGCGGCATTCCCGGCAACGCACGGCGGGTTCTTGGTCTCCTTTGAGACATTCTTTGCAATCTACGCGGTTACGCAGGTTCCCCTTGCGATCGTTGAAGGCTTGCTTATTGCGCTCGTGTTCAAATATATCGTCCAGAGCCGTGGCGATATTCTCGTCAAACTTAAAGTGCTTACCACAGAGCAGGTTTCAAAAATTATGGGGGATTTCGCATGAACTTCAAGACACTCATGAAGTTCAGACTTGAGATCATCTTTATTGTGTTTATCGTTGCATTCGCAGCGTTGTTCCTTTACGAGCAAAATGCCCAGACCCAGGCAAAATGGGAGGGATCGGACGATCAGGGCAGTGCAGCCATTGAGGCAACAGGATACACACCGTGGATTCAGCCGCTCTGGACGCCGCCTAGCACTGAAGTCGAGTCCCTGCTCTTCAGCATCCAGTCTGGTCTTGGAGCGTTCGTGATCGGATACTTCTTCGGATTTTACCGGGGTAAACGCGATAGTGCAAAACTTACATAACCTATATTAACAATTTTCCGACGTTTAAGACGTCAGTGTATAGGTATTTCTTATGACGTTTATGGAAGAGAACCTGGATTACTATGCCCAGTCAAATGCCTTACGTGACGTAAACTGCTATCTCAAACTCGCCCTTGGCATGGGAGCAATATTCATCTGTGTTGCCTCCCCGGCGCCTCTGGCCCCGCTGTTTATCCTCATTACTCTTTCTGCAATCACCTTGGTAGTTGCAAAAATACCGGTACGGGTCTATGTGGAACTCCTTCATATTCCAGTAATATTTGCGTTCTCCTCCGTGATCGTTATCCTGTTTTTAAGCGGAAGCGGAGATACTATCCTTACATTTACGGTCGCGAACGTCCCGCTGACCATCACGACCGGCTCCGCGAACCTCGCATCCCTCGTACTTGTCCGGACCTTTGGCGGGATGTGCGGGCTCTTCTTCATTGCCCTGACAACACCCATGATCGAGATCTTTTCTGTCATGCACAAACTGCGGGTCCCTCCCGTTGTAGTCGATCTTTCCATGCTGATTTACCATTTTATCTTCGTCTTTATCGCCCAGACGATCGCAATCCATAACGCACAGACCATCCGCCATGGATATACTTCGTTCAAACGATCATTGAATTCGATGGCAATGCTCGGCGCCATGCTCTTCATCCGTGGATGGAAGGAAGCCGAAGACCTGGTCATAGCGATGGACTCCCGGTGCTATGACGGGAAACTGGAATTACCCGGCCAGCAGGACCCCCCAAAACCGGTTGCAATTATGTCCGTTGCCGCATATCTGGGTCTCTGCATAGCTGTAGCGATCATGACCAGTACACTAGTACCTTTCAGGTGAACCATGACAAACCTGCTTGAATTTGATGATATTCATTATGCCTACCCAAACTGCAAGGAATCACTTTCCGGTATAACGTTCTCGATAAAAAAAGGAGCCAAGGTAGCACTGGTCGGACCCAACGGTGCCGGGAAGACCACTCTGCTCCTGATGTGCAACGGGGTGCTTGAACCCTCAAAGGGGCGGGTACTACTCGAAGGTGAGCCTCTTCAGTACAACAGCCGCACGCTGCGCGAGATACGAAAAAAGGTCGGGCTAGTATTCCAGAACTCAGATACCCAGCTCTTCGCACCGACCGTATACCAGGATGTGGCATTTGGTCCCCTCAACCTCGGTATGACACCGGGCGAGATCAAGGCCACGGTCACACGATCACTTGCCGCCGTAGGTCTTTCCGGGTACGAGAACCGGCCCCCTCACCAGCTGAGCGGCGGCGAGAAGAAACGGGCAGCAATCGCCGGGACTCTTGCAATGGAACCTGAGGTCCTTATCTTTGACGAACCCACGAGCTCGCTCGATCCGGCCAGCGCAGCTGACCTCATGGAATTGCTTGATGAACTCAATTCACAGGGGAAAACGATCATCATTTCGACCCATGATGTGGAGCTCGCGTATCTCTGGGCAGATCAGATCATCCTCGTGAACAAAGGGACTGTGCTTCATGCAGGCACTCCCGAAGAGGTCTTTACGGATCCCGCGCTCATCACATCTTCAAATCTCCGTATGCCCGCGATACTGGAAGTCTATACGGAGCTCGTCTCGCGGCAGATGATCGAGAAGACACAATCGCCAAAGTCCGTCCTCCAGCTTGTCAGTTCGCTCGAACAGAACTCCAGTAAACCCCAAGTAGACAGGCCCCTCGGGACCATCACGGTCTGCGACGTGGATGCTACCGGTGCCGATGAGATCGTGGCGTGGATCTCCAGCCACCCGGGGTACCGGCGCGGGGCAATGGGGGCACGGGCGAAAAATCTTGCCGAGCGAGAATCGATATCGCTCGATTTCTCGTATGGTGTGATAGACAAAGGTGTCCTCCGGGCACTTGTCGGGGAATGTTCGATGCTCCTGACACCGGCGTCGATGGTGCCGCATGTCTTCAAACGGGTGGAGGCATACTGCCGGGAGAGTGGCAATACAATTGCGGTTAGTTCATTGAATGCTAAAAATCAATCTTCTGTACCGGGTGTTTCAAAAGGGGAGGCCAATCAGAATGATCTTTCATGCTGAAAATCATGAATGTCATGATGATGACCATGATCATGAGGAAGACTGTGATGACCATCATGATCATCATCATGATTATGGGCATGGCCACATGCACGGCGTTGTCGATCCCTCAATTTTCACAAGCGAACGGGGCATCTGGGCGGTTAAGTGGTCGTTTGTCGGTCTGTTCATCACTGCATTATTCCAGATAATTATCGTATATTATTCCGGAAGTATCGCCCTGTTAGCCGATACCGTCCATAATTTCGGTGATGCACTTACTGCGATCCCGCTCCTGTTCGCATTCATGCTGGCCCGATGGAAACCAACGCAACGGTTCACCTACGGGTATGACCGGGTCGAGGATCTTGCAGGTGTGTTCGTGGTTCTCATGGTCCTGATCTCCGCGATCGTTGCAGGCTATGTTTCCATCGACCGGCTCTTCCACCCGCAACAGGTGACGTTTCTCTGGGCGGTAGCAGCGGCGGCTCTTGTAGGGTTTATCGGGAATGAAGCCGTGGCACAGCTCCGTATCCGGGTTGGCAATGAGATCGGCAGCGCCGCACTCGTTGCGGATGGCTATCATGCACGGACAGATGGACTTACAAGCCTTGCGGTCCTTATCGGAGCTTCTGGGGTTTATCTGGGGTTCCCGCTCGCTGACCCGGTTATCGGTATCTTCATTACGATTACGATATTCTGGATTGTCTGGGAATCGGCAAAAACAGTCTTCATCCGGCTTCTCGATGGCGTTGATCCGGAGATCCCCAAAGAAATTTTCCATGTCGCACACCATGTCAGCGCTGTCCGTAAAGTTACTGATGTGAAAGTGAGATGGCTGGGCCACCGGCTCCATGCAGAGGTTTGCGTCACCGTAGATTCATCACTCAGCGTTGAGCAGGGGCACGCGATCGCAAAAGAAGTCAACCACGAACTTCTCCATCATCTCAAGTACCTGTCGGATGCAACAATCCACGTGGATCCCATGACTGCATCCGGACTAGAGTACCATCATATCAAAGAGCACAGCCATGACGAGTTGCCTGCGCACTCGCATTGAACTGGTCATGAGAGAAAGCATCCAGATCAACTGGATCAATCCCGATATGATGTCAGAAGCAACGATCAAGTTTCAGCGTGAAGGGATTCTGGCTCCGGGAGCAGAATGTCGGACCGCAGGATATCGTGATGATGCGACAACTGACCTGATCTGGGCCGAGATTCCAACGGTCTTCGATCATGTGGCAAACGACATTTACTATTTCCGGGCCACCACACCGGGCTTCTCCAATTTCGCGGTCTCGGTCCGGAAGAATGTGACGGCTGCGGGGATCGTAAACACCACAACAATCCCGATGGCAGCAACGACCATCATCTCGACTATAACAAAAACCAGTACCCCGGTCCAATAGACGTCCCCAACTCCCACACCGGTCCCGGCACCGGTTTCAGAACCCGGGATTGCCATCCCCGTGTTGTACATCCTTGCTGGTATCGTAATCGTAATCCTCGCTGCAGCCGGCTTCTTCATCGGAAGGCGCTGGTGGTGGGCACGACAGAATCCGGAGCTGTTCCGGAAATTTGATTAATTCTTTATCTCTTTCACAATCTGATTACAGAATATTTGAATTACAGCGGGAAGTTTGAGATAATTTTATCTGGCAAAATAACGGTTTATACTTGAATATTTCTTGGGAAATGATGAAAGTTACCGCAGAATATTAGTGGCAGATACTAGATATTTTCAGGATTTGAGTTCCCAGTGTGGGCTGTCATAAATAACACTCAAAACCTTCTCGTTTCCTTGTGCTTCATACGTTTTTAGATGGGAAATCTGCCTACCAAACCACTCTATGAAGATCTACTGATAAGGCACATGTCTCAGAATGTTGAAATGGGTCATGATAGGGGCGGATGATCGATATTTTCACTTCAATAAAAAAAGAAAACCTATCAGATCCGTTCTTTCCGTCAGGTCTGCTTGAACATCTGCTTTGCCATGGCCACTCTCTCCTCAAAACCGGGCCCTTCAAGTTCTTGAACAACGGATTCGAGAACTACCGGTATTTCGATATGCTGGGGGCATTTTTCAACACACTGCCCGCACTGGACGCACATAGATGCAAACTCAGGTGTCCCAAGCGCGACAGCGCCACCTAGCCGTGCAGCGTACATGAATTTTTCCCCGTCGGGATTGTCGGCCAATGTCAGGTTGTTGTAGTGCTCGAAGCAAAGCGGGATGTTGACTCCGGACGGGCAGGGCATACAGTATTGGCAGCCGGTACAGCCGACTTTCATCAGATCACGATATTTCTTCTCTACCCTTTTCACCAGCTGCAGTTCGGCTTTTGTCAGGGAACCCGGGTACGCCTCACCGGCTACCCGGAGGTTCTCCTCAATTTGTGTCTCCTCATTCATGCCGGAGAGGACAACGGTAACCTCCGGATGGTTCCAGATCCAGCGGAGCGCCCATTCTGCAGCGGTCCTCTTTTTCGGAGACTCGTCCCAGATCTTCTGCACCGCTGCAGGTACGGTCCTGGTCAGGTTCCCTCCCCTTAGGGGCTCCATAATGATGACGCCGAGGCCTTTTGAGGCAGCATATTCCAAACCTGCCGTACCCGCTTGGTTCTTCTCGTCCAAGTAGTTGTACTGGATCTGGCAGAAGTCCCAATCATAAGCGTCCACGATCCGGTTGAAATCCGCTGCTGTACCGTGGAAGGAGAAACCAGCGTTCCTGATACGCCCGTCAGCTTTGGCTTTAGCGAGGAACTCGGTTACACCTAACTTCTCGATAGTATCCCACAGCTCTCCGACAAGTGCGTGGACGAGGTAATAGTCAATGTTATCAGTCTGGAGTTTTTCCAGCTGGGCGTTGAGGAACTTATCCATATCCTCACGCTTTTCGATAAGCCAAGAAGGGAGTTTTGTTGCGAGTTTTACTTTTTTGCGGTACCCGTCGGTGAGGGCACGACCCACAAAGGGTTCGCTCGCACCCATGTGATAGGGCCAGGCTGTATCAACATAGTTTACACCATGATTGATTGCGTAGCGTACCTGCTTCTTTGCCCGCTCTTCATCTATCGAGCCATCCGCCTTCGTCGGAAGACGCATGCATCCGAATCCAATGACGGAAAGTTGGTCTCCGTTCTTTAGCATTTTCCTGTATAACATGTTCATTCGCCTTTTTCGTTCAACCCGATTTGTTATTTTTTCCGACCATCCCGATTTCCTTCAGCCACCCAGCTATCTCCTCATGAGCATTTTTCACATCTCCGCCCCGTATGGCAAGACCATCCAGAACCATTGACTGTGGGCACGTTTTTTTAATATCAGAAACAGTCCGTCCCATGCCGCTTCCCTCGTGCGTGCAGAACGGGACAATCGTTTTTCCGGAAAGATCATATCCTTCCAGAAAAGTAAACACCGGCATTGGCATAGTTCCCCACCAGTTAGGGTAGCCAAGGAAAACAACATCGTACGATGCCATAGTTTCCACATGGCCTGTAAGCTTCGGTCTGGCACTGGTGCGAAATTCCTCTTTTGCTGCATCGGTTGTTTCCGCATAATCTTTGGGATATGCCTTCACCGGTTCGATGTGAAACAGATCGCCTCCGGTCATTTCACGGATCATCTTCGCCACGACTTCAGTGTTGCCGACCGGCAGGTTCACGATCTTGCCGTTGACATAATTGTTTCCTGCACGCGAAAAATACGCGATCAGGTGTTTTGCATTATGTACGTTCATTTTCCCCCCTTTCCTAAAATGTTTGGTTCACCATCAATTGATTCCCGGATAAAATTCATCCGTTACAGGTTCCAGCCATTCGGCGTCTCCCTGTTGCGCATTCGTACTGATTGCGATATGGGTAAACCAACTGTCCGGTGCAGCACCATGCCAGTGTTTTACATAGGGATGGATCTTTACGACATCCCCGGCATGAAGCTCCTGTGTCTTTTTACCTTCTTCCTGGTAGTATCCTTTGCCGCCGGTGACCAAAAGGATCTGGCCGCCGGGATGTTTGTGCCAGTTGTTGCGTGCACCGGGTTCAAACGTTACGTTGAATGCCGGGCAATGAAACGTGCTGTCATCCGGAACCAGTACCTGAAGCCATGCGGTCCCGATGAAATGGTCATTTACAATTTTCTCCCCTTTGGGAAAGATTGCCCATTCTGGAATCCTATCCGAAGTATCCATCGTCCATTGTCCTCCTTAATCTAATCTCAAACCCTGTTCTTCCGGCAGACAATTCACTCCCGGATAAAGTTCGTGAAAACGGTTTCTTCCCGCACCGGGAGCTGTACACCGGCCTTAAGACCTGCTTCCTTGCACTTCAGGAAGAATGCCATGTTCCGCGCAAGGATGCGCATGGTCTGCAGGCCTTCGAGGTCCTTTTTCACATCTTCCGGCTTTACCCCGTGAACCATGTTCCAGTAGCGGGACGAGATAACGGGCATCTCCGCGAGGGTGAAATACTTGTTGAGCTGGTCAAAGGTGGCCGTTGTCCCTGCCCGGCGTGCGGAGACAACTGCGGCCGCAGGCTTCAGGTAGAACGTCTGCCTACCTGACTGAAGGTCTGTGTAAAATACGCGGTCCATGAACGAGGTGACCGCACCGGATGCTGCAGCAAAATGCACCGGCGAGCCGAATATGTAGCCGTCAACATCCTCCGCCAGATCGAGGAACTCGTTGACCGTGTCGTCAAACATGCAGCGCCCGTTCTTGGCACATGACTTGCAGGCAGTACAGCCGGCAAGCGGTTTTATGCCGATCCAGAAAATTTCCGTTTCGATACCCTCTTTCTTCAGGGTTTTTGCAACTTCAGAAAGAGCAGTCCATGTGCAGCCCTTCTTGTGTGGGCTTCCGTTTACGAGTAATACTTTCATTTTTATCATTCCTGATGATTCAGATTCAACCTCATGTTTTGATCCTTCGGTATAATGCCGGGCTGTACAACCAGCACTATGACGATGATGAGCGCAACCGCCAGCATCAACGTCCCGGCCGTGAGCGATGCCGCGACCCGTTCTGCCAGAAGCTGGTTTGCGCTGAGTGTGACAGAACCGGCAGCGGCAAAGACGGTTACGAGAATGCCAAGTCCCAGCGAACCGCCAAGCTGGTGAGCAACATTGACAAGCCCGGAGGCAGCGCCCGCATCTTCTTTGGAGACACCGGAGATACCGGAGGCAGTGAGCGGGGCAAGGGAGGCACCCTGACCGATACCGATGATTACCATCGGCAATGCTATTCCGGTAATGTAGGCACAATCGACAGAGAGCCGGCTCAGCCAGGCCATACCTATCAGGGTCACCGCAAGGCCGATAGCGAGCAGGCGTCCATTGCCAAACTTCCGAGTCAGCTGCGGGACATAGATTGCTACCACAAAATTAGCAACCGTCATCGGGAAAAAGGCGATACCAGCCTCAATCGGCGTGAAACCGTCAACCATCTGGAGAAACTGGGTAATAAAAAACCAGAAGCCCAGCATAGCGCCAAGAAAAAGGAAACGGGCTGCATACGCTCCGATGCGCTCTCGGCTCGCAAACAAACGCAAAGGCATTATCGGCTGTTTCGCACGCCACTCATTAAGGACAAAGAATGCAAGGAGGAGAAAACTTGCAGTGAGTGCCATAATTGTGGTAGGATCGGTCCAACCGGCCGAAGCTGAATTAACGATACCATAGACAAGTGCCGTCATACCAAGCGTTGAGCTGAAAGCGCCGGTAAGGTCAAACTCGCCTGGTCGCCGTTCGGTTTCGGCAAGATAATACGGTGCAGCAAGCATCATGACAATCCCGATAGGTATATTAACGAAAAATGCAACTCGCCAGGAAATCCAAGTGGTGAGGATACCACCGATGACAAGACCGAGACTGGCCCCAACACCGGCAACGGCGCCATAGTAGGCAACCGCTCGGGTACGTTCGCGTCCCTCAGGATAATTTGCCATAAGCAGTGCAAGTGTCGATGGTGCTAGGATTGCAGCACCGATACCCTGTACCGCACGGGCACCAACCAACCAAGTAGCAGAGGGTGCCAGGCCAACCGCAAGCGATGCAACAGTGAATAGTGCAATACCGATAATAAACATGCGGCGCCGGCCGAGAATATCCCCGGACCGAGCACCGAGCAGGAGCAAACCCCCAAAGGTAAGCAAATAGGCGTTCTGCACCCAAGAGAGGCCGGTATCTGTGAACCCAAGGGCTGTGTGCATTTCCGGTAGTGCAGTAATAACTATTGCGATGTCGAGGACGATCATCAGATAACCGGCAAGGATAAGGGCGAGCACCGCATTGGGATGCGAACGGTTTTTGACATACATAGCCGGCATAGCTATGCTACTTCCAATAGGATTCTGGTCACAAACCGTACTGCAACACCTTTCATATATTCCTTCCTTCACGGGGTTCAGACAGTATCGTCCATGTTACTGTAGTATATATAAAGAGTGTATAACATAAATAGTGGGTACAAACAAAGATGTGACATACTTACAGGTTTGATACTAATGGCAATAACCTCGAAAAAATACAAATATAGTTGGCCTATTGAAGCGACTCTGGATGTGATCGGCGGCAAATGGAAACCGCTGGTTATCTACCAGCTCAAGGACGGGACATTGCGGTTCAACCAAATCGTGGACAAGGTGCAGCCTCGGATTACCCAGAGGATGCTGACAAAAGAACTTCGTGAACTTGAAAAAGATGGTCTTGTTATCAGAAAAGTTTACGCCCAGGTACCGCCGAAGGTGGAATATTCGCTTACGGAAACCGGACTGACCCTCATCCCGATCCTTGATGAACTTTGTGACTGGGGATCCGAACATATGGGGGACGATATTGAGTTCAAGTGCGAGGAATAGCGAGCACTCTCTGGTTCTGTCAAGTCTACGGGAGGTAAAAGGGATATCATCGACGTCGTCTTTATCAAAACTCCCAACGACTTGACTGAACCATTTGTCAATTTATTTATATAGTATAAAGATATTTAAATATTTCTTGGCAAGTGATGAAAGTTACCCCATATAGAACTTACAGCATATACTATGGATTAATTCAGCACTCCATCATTTTTTCGTTGCTTCCTTGAACCGGAAAACAAATTCCGTTCCAGCCGTAGAATTGACTTCGATATTTGCCCGCATCTGGTGCCTTCCCAGGAAATTTACCAGTTTCAGGCCAAGAGATTGCGTTTTTGTCAAATCTAATCCGGAGGGAAGCCCAACGCCGTTATCCTTGAAGGTCATCACGTAGGTATTATCCCTCTTGGCAAGACCAATAGTGATGGTTGGGGGAGCGTTGCGGACGGCCTGAACGTCGAACGAATCAGGGAATGCGTACTTGAAGGAGTTTGTGACGAGCTCGTTAATGATGAGCCCTGCAGGTGTTGCCCGGGGAATGTCGAGCATGACGCCGTGGGTATCGACAACGGTTTTTACCGATCGTGTTCCGGTAAATGAATTTGCGATCTGGTCGAGAAGGTTCGTGAGGTAGACTCCCATATCGACTTCATCGTACAAATGAGTCCTGTACAATGTCTCATGCACGAGCGCCATACTCCGTGCCCGGTTCTGGAGATCCAGTTTGAGCTGTTTACCTTCCGGGGTATCATCGATTGCACCTTCAAGACTCAGGAGGGAGATGAACGCGGTCAGGTTGTTCTTGACACGGTGGTGGATCTCGGAAAGGAGAACTTCTTTCTCTGCGAGAGCCCTACTGAGTTCTTCTTCCCGCAGGGTAAGCTCTTCGAGATTCTGGTTAAGTTCTTCTTCTTTGGAGGTGATTTCTTCGTAGGCGGCACTGAGATCCTCATTTTTCTGTATCAATTCCTGTTCAGCCTGTTTACGGTCGGTGATATCTTGAGATATGGCACCTACACCGTATATTTCGCCATGAGTATCTACGAGAGGAAACTTGTTTGAGAGGAAGACATACTGACCGGCCGGGAGATCAGCTACCTCTTCAACTTGGATCGCCTTACCGGTGTCGAGTACTTTTTTGTCGTGAGACCGCCAGTAATCAGCTAACTCCTTTGGAGCAATGTCATAATCGGTTTTGCCTTTCATCTCCTGCCGTGACTTTCCCAGCATTTTCTCCAAAGGCGAATTGATTGAAATGAACTTACCCTCAAGATCTTTGAGAAAGATTGGAGAGGTACTGCTATCCATAACATCTTCCAGGAGCCGGATGTTATTCTGCAACGCTTCTTCTTCCCGTTTACGCTCAGTAAGGTCACGCATAATGCAGGTACTCACCCACGTACCCGCAACCATATGCCGGGATAACGCAAGTTCCACGGGGAACGTGCTTCCATCTTTGCGCCGGCATCTCATCTCCACGGATTTATTTACGGATGAGTCCGCTTCAAGCGTTACCGAACTCCGGAAATTGCTTTTTATGACATCGGTGAATTCGTCCGGTATCGCTATCTGGAAAAAAGATGCGCCTGTCGCTTCAACCGATGTATATCCGAACATATTCTCAGCTGCCCGGTTCCATACTATCACACGGTCGGCTGAATCAAAGACTGCTATAGCATCAGTCGCAGTTTCGATGAGTGTTCTGTAACTTGTCTCGGCTTCTCCAAAGAACCAGGAGAGCATATCACTAAGAGAGATGCCCGTCCGCTGAGCGCTCCGGCTCAGGGCAATAAACGCAATAAGGAAATAGACGCCTCCAAGATACTGAGCTGACCTGCCGACCCATCCGAGGGGACTGCCAAGCACTGAAGGGAAGTGGACTGCAAGGAGACCAATTCCTATCAATGCCATCCCGATCGAGTACCAGAAGAAAAATTCCTCCCTCTTCTTGTAATACAGCCAGAGGAGAACCCCCGCAGCCAAAACGAAGAATTCGATGGCGGAAGTGATGATGAATTCCCGCAGCGCAGTAAATCCGGTGCTCTGGATGAAAAACGGGGGAACTGCACCAAACACCGCAGCGATGGCAAAAAAACAGAATGCCACAACACATCCGCCATAGAGGATTGAAATCTTTAATGCATCGCCCGGTCTTCGTCGCGGCGCCGTGCCAGAGAGCGCTATCAGGACCCCGATCAGGGTAAGAAAAGCGGCAATACAGAAACCGGTGTTCTGGACGGTCACATTGGCATTCATTGAGTTCGGCAGGTAGTTGACGACACCGGCGCCTATTGCACCCAGACCTAGCATCAGCATCCCGGTTCCTTTCAGCAGCACAGCTGTCGATCCGGATGCCATGTAGGATTTGTACACGATATATGCAACATACAGGGGGATTAGACCGAGGAACAGCGAGTTGAATACCAGAAGCAGAATCGGGGGGTTGAATGAGGTACTGATGTTCAGGAATAGGAAAATTGCTATCAAAATGAGATAGATGGGGATGAGCAGTAGCGACAGTGTTTTCCGGAGGTTATGATCTTGACCTGTAATTTTCATGGCCGGATCACCATAAGATCCAAATACTTCGCCTGCAAGAGGGGGGACTCACAGTTTTCTCCGGAACAGAATAAAAATACATTCCTTTATATGGGATATAAAAGTGCCTGTTCACCCGCGCCGTTTGAGCAGGGACACGTTCCGGGATGGTAACCAGAACTTCGGTATGATATACACAGATGCAAATTCACCCATTTGGGAATACATTAAGTTTAAATATTAAAACGACTTATTATATTTATATATATCGTGGCAAGTGATGAAAGTTACCCCCACTGACTGATGATGAAGCAGGGATCTGATGCCAAACTATTCATGAGAAGAGGAAGTCGAGGAATTCAACTGCGTTTTTCATCCTGAACTTCCCTTGTGCAGCTTCCTTTTCCGTGAATCGCACGGTTGCATCTGTCCCTTTCCCGAAGATGACAAAGGGTACGGGATCCCGTGAGTGTGTCTTTATCCGGATCGGCGTCGGATGATCCGGGAGTAGTGCGACAATCCCGTCAAATCCGTCCAGAATCATGCCAACGACTTCGTCGACCTTCTCGATCGCCCGCACCTTCTCTTCTATGCTCCCGATGTGACCCGCCTCGTCAGGAGCCTCAATATGAAGGTAAAGGAAATCAAGATGCCTGATAGCTTCAAGGGCATACCGCGCTTTTGCTGCATAATCGGTATCGAGATACCCCGTTGCGCCCGGGACCCTGATTACTTCCATCTTTGCGCACCGCGCTATGCCGTTCAGGAGATCGACAGCGGAGATCATCCCACCATTCCTGCCGTACTTCTCCGAAAACGATGGAAATGCTGGTTTTTTGCCGCCACTCCATGGCCAGATCTGGGTCGCAGGAGATTTTCCCGCCTTTATCCGTGCTGTGTTCACCGGGTGACCTTCGAACACCTCCCTGCTCATCTCCATGCACCTGAGAAGCAGGTCTGCGTCTCCACGTTTCGGCAGATATCCTGTGATGTCATTACCAACAATGTCATGGGGAGGTGTCGTCTCAGATCCCATGCCATCGGGGACAATGAGCAGGTTGCGGTAGCTAATCCCTGCCCTGACTGTAACGTCAGGGATTGCATCAGCAAGCGAAGCGAACAGCAAAGCTCCTTCTGCGCTTGAGATATGTTCTGCGGAGAAGTCAGCCATGATCCCATCCCGGATCGTGACAAGATTGCACCGGTATGCTACGTCAGAGGGGGAGAGATCGATACCCATGCTCAGCGCCTCGAGCGGTCCCCTGCCGGTGTAGTACTTCCCTGGTGCATAACCGAGTATAGACATATTTGCAATGTCGCTGCCGGCCTCAAAATTGTCGGGTATTGTCCGGAGCATCCCGCATGCTCCACCACGAACCATCCTGTCGAAATTCGGCGTTCTCGCGTACTCGAGCGGGGTCTTTCCCCCCAGATCGGGGAGTGGTTCATCCGCCATTCCGTCACCGAGAATCACAATATACTTCATGCAAATCCCTGATCTTCGCTGTTTTATTGTTCCGTGAGCATCGCTCTGACGGCGATTCTGACGCTCTCCCGTGAACCTGTCTGTGGCTTCCAGCGAAGAGCCTTGATCTTGTCAATAGACAACTGCATTTTCGGCACATCGCCGACCCAGCCACGTTCTCCCCCGGTAAACCTGAACTTTGTATCCGGAAGGTGCATCTCCTCGCAGACAATTTCCGCGATGTTTTTCACATCAATCCAGTCATCAGAACCGATATTGAATGTATTTACCGTGCCCCGGGAATGCCCGACTGCAAAGAGCATAGCCGCGATGCACTCGTGCACCTCAAGATAGGATTTTGTCTGTTTTCCGTCTCCGAGGATCTCCAGCACGGTCGGATTCTCGTTAAGCTTTCGGATGAAATCTGTTAGTACTCCGTGACCGCTCCGCGGGCCAATGATATTGGCGAACCGGAATATCCACGCTTTGATGCCAAAAGAATGGCAGTATGCGGAGATGAGCGCCTCACAGGAGAGCTTGCTCGCGCCGTATACAGAGATAGGTTCGAGCGGGGTATAGTTTTCCGGTGTCGGGATAACTGTCGCGTCACCGTAGACGGTAGACGTCGAAGTGAATACGATTTCGGGAATATCGTATTTTCGCATGGCTTCAAGAACCCGGTAGGTGGCCATGATATTATTCTGCATGGTCGGATCAGGGTTCACGGCGCTCTGTCGGACATCAGGATCGGCGGCGAGATGAAAAAGCCGGTCAGCACCGGTAATCGATTCCTGCCATCCTTCTGAAAGGAGGTCTTTTTGCACGAACCGGACTTTACAGGAATCAATATGACGTGCAATCGTCTTTTTGTTCCCAGCGCACAGTGAATCGATGACAAGCACCTCATTTCCCTGCCCAACGAGCGTATCAACAAGGTGCGAACCAATGAAACCGGCCCCGCCGGTAACCACATCAAACATCAGTACCTAATATGTCATCAATGCTATAGGATTACTGCTATGTTTATCGGCATCGACCACGGGACGAGCGCGATGCGGTTTGCCGGGGATTCGGGGGAATTCAGGATCTCGCGGGAAGCCGCAAAATCGTTCACAATCGGCGACCTCTCCCGCATCTGTCCGCCAGAAGAGATTGAAGGCATCGCAGTCTGTTATTCCATGGGCGACAATTTTTCCCGGATAACCGATATCAGGAACGTGAAGAACCGCGGCCTTGTCAGCCGTGAAGGTGCGGGAAAGCACATCGGGGGTGGGACGAAAGTCTTTGACGAGGTTGCTGCAAGCGGTATCCCCGCGATCGTTATCCCGGGCCTCCACCGCGGCTCGCCAACCGATCCGCGATTCAAGGCATATTCACACCAGTCGAGCCCTGAGAAGATCGGAATTGCATACGAAGTCTGCCACCATCTCGGGAACGATGTCGTCGTATCCGATGTAAGCTCAAACACTGTCACTCTCCTTATCACCGCTGGAGTACTCACCGGGGCGTTCGACGCATGCATCTTCGCGCCCGGTTCTCTCCATGGCGCGCTTGATGTCAACGCTATCCGGAGAGTGGATGCCGGAGAATGTACAGCAAACGATGCGTTCCAGCACGCAGGAGTGAACTTCTCAGTTCCGGAACCGGAGCGGATGAGAACCACTGCCCTCTGGTCTGCAATGGAGTGTGCTGCACTCCTCATGCTCAATCCCCATGCCTCAGTTGCGCTTGCCGGGAGCCTTGGCCCGATCATCGCTGCCGAAGTCAGGGAACTTCTTGGCCGGGACATCGCAGTGTACGATGAATGGTGCGCATCACGGGGCCTTTGCCGTATCGCCAGGGACGTTTTTTCCGGTCGTACGGATATTCTTGGACTCAAAGTCGATCTCTAGAGTTATTCTGGTATTCCGCTGCCCACACCATAGCACCGGTTCACCGCTTGTCCGGCTACTGCTCCGAGCAATATCTAGAGATCTTCCCTGATATTCGAGGACCTCGACTTCTGTAAAAATGAATATAGTGTCTCAATATTCGATCATCGTATAGTACAGATCAGCATTATTAATAATGATAAATTGTTCATATTTATCTTGCAAAATTTCATGATATAGCAAAATGATCACCAAGTGCAAAGTCATGAAAATTTACACATCTGGTTCAATCTTTACATTGTCAGGGGGTTTTTCGTGAGAGAGCTACGTATCCACGGCAGGGGAGGACAGGGGTCGGTCACCGCCGCAGAACTCATCGCAGTCGCCGCGTTTGAAGGAGGAATTTTTGCACAGGCGTTCCCTGCTTTCGGTGTCGAGCGCCGCGGGGCGCCGGTTCAGGCATTCGTCAGGTTCGACAACAAGAAAATCCGCAAGCGAAGCCAGGTCTACGAACCGGATTATATCATCGTTCAGGACAGCACCCTGATCAAGGATGTGAACGTCTTCCAGGGGGTAAAGACGGGAGGCATCGTAATCGTAAATACAGAACAGGCACCGAATTATTCGGTGCCTGAAGGGGTGAAGCTGATCACCATCGACGCAACTTCCATCGCACTCAAGACGCTCGGCCTGCCGATCACCAACACATCGCTCATGGGTGCATTTGCTGCAGCAACCGGCGAGATCGCATTCTCGGCACTGGAGAACGCGCTCAACCACCGGTTCCCCAAAGAACTGGCAATGAAAAATATTGAGGCTGCCCGTGTGGCGTACAACACCATCAAGGGGGGGACACCATAATGCCGCTGGCAGTCGGGTGCAGGGCACGGCCAGGGAAAGCCCGGGACAACAAGACCGGATCATGGCGTGTGTTCAAGCCAGCCTACGACCATTCAAAGTGCTCCAAGTGCGGCATGTGCCAGAAAGTCTGCCCTGAGGGGTGCATCTATAAAGATCCCGAAGGATTTTTTGACCCCGATTATGCCTTCTGTAAGGGATGCGGGCTCTGTGCTCAGGAGTGCCCGAAAGATGCAATCGAGATGAAACAGGAGGAGAAATGACATGATGCAGATGACAGAAGGATCGCATGCAGTCGCGGAGGCGGTCAAGCTCTGCCGCCCGGATGTGATTGCCGCGTACCCCATCACCCCGCAGACACACATAGTCGAAACACTCGCGGAATTTGTCGCGAACTGCGAGCTCGATTCCGAGTACATCACCGTAGAAAACGAGTTCTCGGCACTCTCGGCCTGCCTCGGGGCAAGCGCCGCGGGCTCGCGGGCGTACTCCGCGACGACATCGCAGGGGCTTGCGCTGATGTTCGAGGTCTGCTTCAACGTCGCCGGTCTGCGCCTGCCGGTCGTGATGTCCATAGCGAACAGGGCGCTTGGGGCGCCGCTCTCGATCTGGAACGACCAGCAGGACTCGATCTCACTGCGGGATTCAGGCTGGCTGCAGTTCTATGCCGAGGACAACCAGGAAGCGACCGACCTGCACTATATCGCATACCGCGTTGCCGAAGATCCTTTGGTCCTCCTGCCCGCATTTGTCTGCTTCGATGGGTTCATACTCTCTCACACCTACGAACCGGTCGACGTGCTCACGCAGGCAGATGTGGATAAATTCCTGCCGAAATTTGCGCCGACAGAACGTCTCGATGCAAACGATCCCATGAGCTTTGGCATGTATGCGACACCGGAGTACTACCTTGAATTCCGGTACGAAATGGACCGGGCTCTCAAGGAATCACAGGAGATCATACGGAAAGCCGGAAAAGAGTTCGGGGCAATGTTCGGGAGGGACTACAGCGCACCGGTCGAAGGGTACCTGCTCGATGACGCTGAAACTGCAATCGTAGCCATGGGGTCCATCTGCGGAACAACCAAAGACGCCATAGACGAGATGCGGGCGGAAGGTAAAAAGGTTGGACTGCTCAAGATCAGGGTCTTCCGCCCGTTCCCCACTGAAGAAGTTGCAAAGATGCTCTCCCATGTCAGACGTGTTGCCGTCCTCGACAAGAATATTTCTCTTGGTTCAAAAGGGGCAGGGGCGCTTGAGGTCAGGGACGCGCTCTACGGATCCGGCATCCCGGTGACCGGTTTTATCATCGGGCTCGGTGGAAGAGACGTGAGAAAGAAAGATATCAAGGAGGTGGTCGCACGTACCGAGCAGGGAAAGGGCGACCAGTTCTACGGATTGCGCAAGGAGGTGCTCTGACATGGCCGGAAAGACCTGTGACGAAACGTGCGAGCTGTTCGACTGCGGGCACCGTGCATGTGGAGGCTGTGGGGCTGCACTATCGGCCCGACTCGTGACAAAAGCCGCGGGGAAAGATACAATAATTGTTTCATCCACGGGCTGCATGGAAGTTTTCTCTACACCCTACCCGGAGACTGCCTGGAAGGTGCCCTGGATCCATTCGCTCTTTGAAAATGCGTCAGCAGTGGCATCAGGCATTGAGGCGGCGCTGAAAAAACAGGGCAGGAAAGAGAAGGTAGTGGTGATGGCAGGCGATGGGGCGACTTTCGACATCGGGATGATTTGCATCAGTGGTGCTTTTGAACGTGGCCATGATTTCACCTATGTCTGTTACGACAACGAAGCATACATGAACACCGGGATCCAGAGGTCCGGGGCAACACCGTATGACGCGAGTACCACAACGAGCCCTTCCGGGTCATGCTCGTTTGGCAACAAGCGCCCGAAAAAGGACATTCCCCAGATCCTTGCGGCTCATGGGGCGCCATACGTGGCAACAGCATCCATCGCTTATCCTGCCGATCTTATTCAGAAAATCGAGAAAGCGATCAACACCCCGGGACCGTGTTATGTCCAGCTGCATGCACCCTGTTGCACCGGATGGGGTTTTGAAGGAGAACAGACGATTGCCATCGCGAAACTTGCCATCGACACCGGGCTTTGGGTGAACTACGAGATGGTCGAGGGCAAAGTAACGAAGGTGAAAAAAGTCGTCCGCAAACCTGTAGAAGAATACTTAAAAACCCAGAAACGGTTCCGCCACCTGTTCAAGCCAAAGCGTCAGGATGCCGAGATCGCATCCATTCAGGCTATGGCCGACAAAAACGCTGAGAAGTTTGGTATCGATATTACCCTGAAAAAGGAATAATCTCTTTATTTACTTCATTATTTTGATAAGAAGCCTGGATCCGATCTCTTTTGTGTGAGCATAACAGCCAGGAAATCAGCAATATTAATAGGGTGCAGGACGACATTAGTAGGAGTCTGGGCTCGTGGTCTAGTCGGTTATGACGTCGCCCTTACACGGCGGAGGTCGCCGGTTCGAATCCGGCCGGGCCCATAGTAAACCTTTTTTTAGATTCCGGCAATCCCGACACAGTATATCCATCAGATTTACAGATAGAGCACCTATATACCATACCTGATTAAACTTTGTATCGTTGCCAGCGCCAGATAACGTCCAGACTTCTGCAAAGAGAGATATGAATCAGAAAAAACCAATGGTACTGAAACAGGGGCTTTCTGCCATGCGGAAGATGATCGCCCGGGAGATCGAAAAAGAGCGTGAGCGCCAGAAGATCTTTCGTTCCGGAGTTTCCGGGAGGCTGACCGCGACGGTCATCCTGATGTGTTTTGTCATCAACGTCGAATTCCTGCTCAGGGACCCCCAATACCCGATCCTGTTCATCATCGCCAGTTTCTACCTTTTCATGATCTATTTCATTACCCTCTTCATCCCTCTTGAGAGACAGAGCCGGGGATTCGACCGGGCCGAGATTGTCGGTTTTTTCAAAAAACTCATCGACAATGGATTCATCAGGGGGACTGAGCGGTTCTCCCGGGTCTTTTTAAACGCATTCTTCATTAACTGCGTCCCGTTATTCAGGGGCTTTGCCCTCATTTTTTCTGTCGACATCCTGTTTACGGTATTAACCTTCTCACAAGGGTCCCTCTCAGCGACGGTCGCGTTCGTGATCCTCTTCCAGTCAACCGCGATTATCCTCTTCTATTATTTTGTCTGGAAACTTGAGCCATATTCCTCTGAATTTTTTGCTGATATGCACACCATGCACCAGCGGTTGATCCAGAAGAGAATTCCTTCCCGGGTAGTAACAGCCGTGTTCTGGGTCGGAGGCATACTCGCGCTTATCGGGGCGTTCCTCGCGGTAATCCTGCTTCCGGGTTTCACCGTGAAACAGATGCTTTCGATCCCGGGACTTACGCGATTGGGTGACCTGTTCATCGCTATTGTAATCCTCTGCGCAAGCCAGTATTTCATTCTCCGGTACCTTCACGGGGATACCAGCAGGGTCCTGGCAGAGAAGTTCTCGGCAAATAAAGCAAAATACCTCTCAAGACAGGTAGAAGTTGAAGTTTCCACAACTACCTCTGGGGACAGTGAGTTGCAAAAGGAGACCATGACTCCCGACACCTTCCGTGAGGCGACCGCGATCCTTCTCGAATCGAGAATATACCAGGTCGAGAGAAAAACGATCCTCGGTGCATTTCCGGTATATATCGTGAATCCGGATTTCTCCGTTGCCCTTGACCAGGATACCCTCGATACCCTGATCCACTTGTCTCCTGTCATAAAAGACCGGTAAGAGGATATCCGGGTTCCTTTTCCGGTTTATTGAGGCAGACTCTCCCCCTGAATTTTCCCGTTTCGCTGATCACTATCACAATTGAACGGTATTTATACATTTACAGCGCTATCTTGTGGTGTTGCGTATGGCTGATGACGTGAGAGTCGCTGAGGTAGCAGGAAAAAAGGTCCAGTGGGATGCAGCCCAGATGCGGAAGATACAAGAGCATCCCTGTTTTTCTGAAAAAGCATGCCACAGTTTCGGCCGGTGCCATATCCCGGTCGCACCTAAGTGCAATATACAGTGCAATTACTGCATACGAGATTTTGACTGCGTAAACGAGAGCCGTCCCGGAGTCACCACCCGGGTGCTCAACCCGGATGAATCCATGGAGATGGTGAAAAAAGTCATCGACAAATACAACTACATCAAGGTTGTCGGAATCGCAGGTCCTGGCGACCCTCTCGCAAACGAGGAGACCTTCGAGACCCTTCGCCGGCTCCATGATGAATACCCGAACGTGATCAAATGCATAAGCACGAACGGGCTCCTGCTCCCGGACAAGATCGATCTGCTCCAGAAATATGACGTGGGAAATATTACCGTCACCCTCAACGCAATCGATCCGGAGATTGGCGCGAAGATCTACCAGTTTGTCGAGTACCAGGGCAAACGCTATACGGGCCTTGAAGCTGCAAAACTCCTTCTTTCCCAGCAGTTGAAAGGGATTCAGATGGCAATCGATCGCCACATGATCGTCAAGATAAATACGGTCTACATCCCGGGGATCAACGAAGATCATATCCCGGAAATCGCAAAGAAAGTCGGTGAAATGGGAGTGTACACGTTCAATCTCATCCCCCTGATTTCGCAGTACAAATTTGCCGATATTGCACCGCCGACACCGGAAATGAAGAGGAAAATGCAGGACGCCTGTTCAAAATATGTAAAACAGATGCGCCATTGCCAGAGATGCAGGGCGGATGCGATCGGCAAACTGGGGCACGACGTCCAGTCCTGTATGTATGAAAAATAATTTTTTCCCGTACCAGACTTGTAATAACATCTTTCCGGGATAGTATTTTTACGTGGGAATAGTCGGAAATTGAGGAGTCTCTTCCACTGTTCCACCGGTACTTGTGATCAGTATATCGTTCAGATCGTCAATTACCGGTTGCAGTGCGGGCGGGATTGCCGAATCTTCCGTATTGACCGTTTTTCCTTCATAACTGATGCTATATTCTATGTAGTTTGCATTGCCACGAACGGCAGAATAATTATTTTCCAGCATAGTGTACTGTGCCAATTTAAAGAAACCGGTGAGCCGGACAAGATCGGTCTGGTTCAGCGTGATCTCACGGGTAATTGTCTTCCTCGAGATCACCGCAGCACCATTATCGAAGATTACCAACCGGTCCTCCAGACCGTCAACGCCTCCGGTCCGGTGGTAATCCACGAATATCGCCGGAGGGGTCTGGGGTGTTGCCGATGGGGCCTTTACACCAAGGCATCCGCTGAACAATACCAGCAAAAGTACGCTCACAATGAAAACGGTAAGCCAGTTCCTGATAACCATCACTCCATGCAGCGGTAAAACCCTATGTTGGTTTTTCTTTAAATCTGAACTATATCGGCTTTAGCCTGTTTTGCAGCAACTTTCCGGTCCGGAAGAACTTCTTCGAGCGCTGACATCAGGCTGTCAATCTTTTCATTGGTGAATGCGACACGGAACGCACTGAGCTCAGCAGCATTCATGATCATGATCCCTTTTTTCTTCATGGGAAGGCCGTTCTCACCGATAGGGTTGATATCTATGGCGAGGGACGCAGCGCGGTTTTTCGTTGCAGGAAGCCGGATGATTGATACGCCTTTCACCGAGGTATGTTTGCGTTCCCAGTCGTGTCCTTCTTCAATAAACGTTTTGAGTGTATCTGCTAATTCCATAAAGAGAGCTATTGATTTATATATTAAAATGCTATTCGTTCTGTTGCGAAAGTGGCTTTCTCTATGCAGCGCTTTCCTGAAACGCAAGGGAAATCAATTTCACTAAAAAGATAATACCGGATTTCAACCGTAGCATAATAGATAACAAACGACAGATAGTCCTCATAAATTGATCTCATGCCGACACTTATCCTTTCAGCGGACCAATCTTTTTCCCTTGATTACACTCTTGCATGCGGGCAGGTTTTCCGCTGGAACCTGGCTGAAGATGGCTGGTGGTACGGGGTCGTCTCCGGCAAGGTAATCAAAATCCGACAGGAAGGCTGCCGTCTTTCCTACAAAGGGGTCTCGAAGGAGTTTATCAGAAACTATTTTTCACTCGATTCCGATCTGAACGCCATCCTGGAATCGATTGACCGTGACCCGTTCATCCACGTCGCAATTGAGAGATGCCGGGGCTTGCGCCTTATCCGTCAGCCGCCATGGGAGTGTCTTATCTCATACACCATTGCGACGAACTCAAATATACCAACCATCCGCCGGAGGATCGCAGCGGTCGCGGAACGGTTCGGTAAGGCGATCCGGTTTGAGGGGAGAACATTTTATTCATTCCCCGAACCCGGGGATATCTCTTGCGGAGATGAGGGGGACCTTTCCTGCTGCAGACTGGGGTACCGGCAACCCTTTGTCTTCAGAACCGCATGCGACATTCAGGACCTGGAAGCATGGGTGAATACCCTTCATGCACTTCCCTATGAGGAAACAAGAAAGGAACTCATGAAATGCACGGGGATCGGTCCGAAAGCTGCGGACTGCATCAGCCTTTTCGCGTTCCAGAAATACGAGTCATTTCCGGTCGACGTCTGGATACGAAGGATCATGGGAGAACACTATCCCGTGCTGACGGATTCCGGTAAATCCCTCTCGAAAAAAGAATACGACGCGATTCGCAGGTTCGGCCGTGAGTACTTCGGGGAATACTGCGGATATGCACAGGAATACCTGTTTGCCGACAGGGAAACTGATCAATGAAAAAATTACGTTCCGATATCCCAGCTGCACTGGTACTTTTTCTGCTCTTTTGTCATCGTATCGATGGAGAGTCCCAGGGATGAAAGCTTGAGGTTTGCAACCTCTTCATCGATCTCCTGTGGGACTTCGTAGACTCCGCCCTTGAGCTTTTTACCGGACTTTGCAATGTAACGGGTGCAAAGCGCCTGGAGTGCAAAACTCAGGTCCATGACTTCAATCGGGTGACCCATCCCTTTGGGCGTTGCAAGGTTGACCAGTCTTCCTTCGGCAAGCACGTGCACTGCCTTTCCTTTCAGCATAAAGGTCTCGATGCCCTCGCGCTGGATGACCTTGTCAGCATGTTTATGGAGCCATTCAATATCGATCTCCACATTAAAGTGACCGGCATTGGAGAGGATGGCACCTTTTTTCAGCGTTTTGAAATGTTTTTCGTTGATTACGCTGGTGTTCCCGGTGGTCGTGATGAAAATGTCCCCGAGCGCTGCTGCCTTTTCCATCGGCATAACCGAATAGCCGTCCATGTGCGCTTCAAGTGCCCTGCGGGGATCTATCTCGGTTACAATGACCTTCGCACCAAGTCCGTGGGCTTTCTTCGCAAGTCCCCTGCCACAGAACCCATATCCGGCAACAACGATGTATTTGCCGGCTATCAGGGTATTGGTCGTGATCATGATCGAGGTAAGTGCACTCTCTCCGGTCCCGTGGACATTGTCAAAGAACCGTTTCATCGGAGTGTCGTTGACGGCAACGACCGGGAACTCAAGCTTCCCTTCAGCTGCCATCGAACGGAGCCGGTGAATGCCGGTCGTAGTTTCCTCACAGCCCCCAATGATTTTTTTGAGCAGGTCGCGTCGTTTTGTGTGGATATAGTGAATAAGATCCATGCCGTCATCGATCGTTATGACCGGTTTAGCATCGAGGACCTGTTCAATGGCCGCATAATACTCATCCACGGTGCAGCCGCGCTTTGCGTAGCAATGCACGTTCTTCATCGTGCTGAGCGCTTCTGCAACATCATCCTGCGTAGAGAGCGGGTTGCACCCGGTGATATGTACTGTCGCACCACCGGCCGCAAGTGTGGAAACGAGGTTTGCGGTCTTTGCCTCGACATGGAGCGCCATGCCGATTGTCATCCCGGAGAACGGTTTCTCCTTCTCAAACTGCTTTCTTATCGCGGCAAGCACCGGCATATACTGCTGGGCCCACTCAATTTTCAGCATACCAGTACTCATGAACATCCCTGCAGGAGGGGCACTCTCAGGCACCACTCCGATAATTGTACTCTATCAGTACGCACCCCAAATGACATAAAAACTCCGTGATACCTGGCAATCCTTTCGGGGAAATGTAGATAGGTTTTGCATACACAGGTTTAACCAATGGTGCTGACGCGACGGATCATTCCATGCCTCGATCTCAAGGACGGCCGGGTGGTGAAAGGAACAAACTTTCTCGGTCTCCGGGATGCCGGCGATCCGGTTGAACTCGCCGAGCGGTACAACGAGCAGGGCGCCGATGAGGTGGTGTTTCTCGATATTACCGCGTCAAAGGAGAAACGGGGCATCATCATCGACCTGATAAAGAGGGCAGCGGACCAGCTTTTCCTGCCGCTGACCGTTGGCGGCGGGATCCGGTCACTGGATGATATCCAGCAGATCCTGCGGGCAGGTGCTGACAAGGTCAGCATCAACACGAGCGCCGTGCATGATCCGGCACTGATCACAAAAGGGGCAGAATCGTTCGGGACCCAGTGCATCGTTCTTGCCATGGATGTCCGGAGGAATTTTACCCAAAATCCCCGTGCGATCCCTGTTCATCTCGATAATGGGGAAACCTGCTGGTATGAAGTTGTGATCTATGGGGGAAGCAAGCCGACCGGAATGGATGCCGTCGCATGGGCAAGGGAGGCGGAGGACCGGGGAGCGGGTGAGATCCTCCTCACCAGTATGGAGACCGACGGGACAAAGAAGGGGTTTGACATCGCTGTCACTTCGGCTATTTCCGATGCCGCCGGGATACCTGTCATCGCAAGCGGCGGGGTCGGGACACTCGAACATTTCTACGAAGGGTTCACCCGGGGAAAAGCGGATGCCTGCCTTGCTGCAAGCGTCTTTCACTACGGGGAATTCACCGTTCGCGACGTAAAAAAATATCTTAAAGAACGGGATATCCCGGTACGGCTCTGAGGTCAAGCTCGAACGCAGCGACGCTGTGCTCCAGCTCGAAAGCGCCCAGTACGGCCGGGTGGATCTCCCCGAATACACCGATGTGTTTTCCGCTGACAATAATGTCCGCCCGCCTGCCTTCAATAAATGCAGGGTCTGCAGACTCCCTGACCATATATTCAATAGAAAGCTCGTGAAGCACCGCATCGGCACATGCATATGCTTCAGAGAAGTCCGCTTCAGGATGTGTGCTGACCCCGGCAGCCTGCTGGTGGGTACTACAGTTCTGGACTACGTCTCCGACTGAGAACAGGCGCTGCGGCAGTTCCCGGTGACGGTTCAGGGTCAGGAATTCCATGAGCAGCGGCAGAAGACCTGTTCTTACGACCGTGTTTTCGATGCTGATCGGGTGCAGGACATGCAGGAGACCAGGGGCTTCAGAACGTCCCATCTTGACAAAGAGTGTCTTTTCATCGGTAAGAGTGAAGGGCATCACTTCAAGATAACCGAGCCCGCAGAAGACTTCCCGGGCAATATTTGCATAGACCTGAACCGGGTGGGGTTTTCCGACGGTAAATGTTGCCGGGGGCTGCGCCTGGAGGTTTTCATATCCATACGCGATGGCGACATCTTCAAAAATATCCCAGTCGTGCATGATGTCGGCACGGTAACAGGGGACTTTTACGTTTACCCTTGAGTCACCCTCAGGCCGGGCACCAAACCGCATCTTTTCGAGAAGGGCAGTCATCGTAACCGGCGTCAGGTCGATGCCAAGCAGTTTTGAACATTCCTTTACGCTCACCGTACGCTCTGCAGGAGCGAGCGTGGGTGTCTGCACCCCGTTGATCTCAACACTTTCTATCGATGCACCGGCTTCAGCCATCGCAGTACAGATGATATTCACCGCAACGCTCACGGCTTTCTTGTCGGTCCCCGTCGTATCCAGGAGGATGTTTTTCGTATCGATGGTCACCCGGGTCCGTTCTCCGTTAATAATGGGCGGAAACGACAGGACGTGGTCGTCGTCATCAACGATAAGCGGGAAGAGCGGGAAGTCCCTGACAATCTTTGCATAATCCCTTCCTTTCGGGTGCTTTTCAAGGATCTCGTCCATGGTCATCTGTTCGGTGAAATCGAGAGGAATAAACTTCCGATCCCGGGGTGAAGCAATGTAATGGAACGGGGGCCTGACTGTATCGAGATCGTGGATACCGATTGCGACCTTGCTCCGCCCACGGCCGACAGCCCAGTGCAGGGATTCCTGCAGCGACATGATGCTCTGGATCGATTCATCATCAAACGAGACTCCCCGTATCACCGCAGCGCCAAGGATCGGACGGATGGTAGCGAGTGCCGGGTCGATCGTGAATGAGATACCTGACGGTTTGACCGGGTAGACCGGAAGACCACTCTCTATGCCAAGGAAACCCCGCATCGCACGCGCAACCCCTTCAGGTGAGAAGAGATCGGGGCGGTCAGGGAAGAACTCGACATCCGCATGGTCCTCTTCGACCCGCTCCACGTCAGACCCGATAAGCGCGATCTTTGCGAGAATCGTCTTCCGGTCGGTCTTTGTAAGGCGTTCGAGATACCGATAGGGAAGGGATATGACTGCCATCACGCACCTCCTTTCCGCAGGGCAGGCGTTTCCCTGAGGAACGCAACGTCACTGCGGTGCAGGTTCCTCAGATCTTTCAGGCCGAGCCGCAACATGGCGATCCGGCTTACCCCAAGTCCCCATGCGAGGACCGGATACTGGATGCCAAACGGTGCAGTGACCTCCTCACGGAAGATGCCGGCGCCTCCCATCTCGATCCAACCGATGCCATCAACATAGACCTCAGCGTCAAGGCTGGGCTCGGTATAGGGATAGTACGAGGGTTTGAACCGGACCCCTTCAAAACCCATCCGGTGATAGAACTCACGGAGGATCCCGAGAAGGTTGCCGAAATGGACATCTTCGTCCATGACGATACCCTCGAGCTGTTCGAACTCAGCGAGATGGGTCGTATCGATCGTTTCACGCCGGTAGACCCTCCCGATGCAGAATGCCTTGACCGGGGGGTTCGGGTTTTGGGCGAGGTGCTGGATGGAGAGGCTCGTAGTGTGCGTTCTCAGCACGCACTGCTCAGCTTTCTCCTCTTTCCAGGTGCCACCCCATCCTGTTGAGGAGGTATCGCCACCGGTCATGTGCATTGCCTTGACCCGCTCATACGTTTCCGGGAGCGGGAGTTTTTCACCAAGATAGAAGGTATCCTGCATCTCCCGGGCCGGGTGGTCCTGAGGCTGGAAAAGGGCGTCGAAGTTCCAGTACGACTGCTGGACGATGTTGCCGTAGAGTTCGGTGAATCCCATATCCAGAAGGATCTCCCGCATCTCGGCGATTATCCGCTGGTATGGGTGGATTTTCCCGGGATACGCTTTCTTGGGGAGTTTTGTTATGTCGTATTTGCGGAGGTTAAGGTTCTTCCACTCGCCCGACAGGATCTGCTCCCGGGTGATTGTTCCGGTCTCCTCACGGAAATCAAGGCCTTGTTTTGCCAGCAGGAGCCCTGCCGGTGTTGCAGAGATGATGTACATCACTGATTCAGATTCCTGGAGTATTCCGCGTTTGATCAGCTCTTTTGTCCGGGGCTCTCCAGACACGGGATGTCGCAATGCGGCTTCGTCGCCTTCAGTTGACGAGCTTTCGTTTTTTATGACGGTCGTTCCTTCAACCTGGATGAGCTTTTTCTTGCGCAGCTGGCCAAACCCGATCTTGAATGCCCGGTGGTTCTGGAGATCGGCGAGCTGGGTGCCGGGCCCGATTACCGAAAGGAGCTGAGTTTCCGGTAAATTGAATTTGCGGTATTCTTTCCCTTCTTCGGTAGGCTCGATCTTTTTCTCCACTACCCTTTCAACGCGTACCAGACCCTTGTCGCCGGCGAGGTGCGCCCACTGCACCACCGCTTCAGGAGTGGCATCCAGCAGTGCGGCAAAGTGCTGAGCGTCGGCCTGATGTTCCTTTTCGAGCACTGATAACAACCGTTTCTCGTTCTGCGTCAGTTCTGCCATGTCACACCTCAATCCTGTCCGCTGCCGCGTCCATCTTTTCCCTGAACTCTTTCAGGAAAACAACAACCCGCTCAGCAGTGTCCTTCTTGCACTGGCCGCAGGTGACTTCTCCGGCAGTACATTTCCTGCGGATTTCTGCAAGCTCGGTATCGTCGGTGACCATGTGGAAGAGATTGAGCAGGAACAGGGAGCATTTGTCCGGTTCTCCCCCGAGCCGTTTCTGTTCCTCAAGGGTCATCCTTCCTCCCGTGATCCCGCTCATTACCTTCTTCCTGACCGTCGCTTCCGGTTCATAGAAGGAAATGATGCTCTCAGGAATACTGCTGGACATCTTGCCCCCGGTGAGCCCCGGCATGAAGATATGGTACGTAGATGACGGCGTGTAGAACGCGAAACCCCCACAGGATCGTTCGATCTCCCGCACTTTTGCACTCACATCAGCACACTGTGCGCCTTTGATATCTACGTGCCCCTCGTATTTTTTGGCGTGCGGGAATGCCTTCTTTACCGCATCGAGAGCTGCGTCCGGTGCATTCTTGGACCTGACGCTGATATACCCGTCCCGTTCTTCTACTGTGAACATCCTGAGCTTGTGGGCGACTCCCCTCGTGAGCCTGATATGTGGGTCCTGGTCAATTCCTACGGGTACGATTGTTGGTGCCGGTTCACGATCGATCTGGGGGTAGAGGATATCGGCAACCTGAGTAATGACGCTCTCAGCGTGTGCGAGATCCGTTTCCGGTGAAAAACCATAGATAGCCGCAAGCTCGGAGAAATTGACTTTAGTCGCCGCTTCGAACGCGAGATCCTTGAGCCGGTCATTTTTGCTCTGGAAATAGGTCTGGCCCTCAAAACCGAGTGCATAGAGGCATGCGAGGTACTCTTTGCCGAATTCCCGGCATTTTTCCCATGACATGTCCCGGACCGCGTGCGCTTCCCGGTCGGCAATCGTGATGTAACCGTTGCCACCCTGCTGCACATGCCAGACAACTTCCTTCATTACCATCAGGTGCCCGAGGTGGGGATGGCCGCTCGGCATGAAACCGGTCAGGATATGGAACGGAGTGCGGTTCCGGATCGCCCTTGCAATGGGAAGGTAGTCCCGATGGCCGACAACAATTCCCCGGCGCATAAAATACGGCACTTCGGGAAGTTCGGGGATCAATGGGGCGATCGGTTCGATGCCAAAATCAGAGAAGAGTTTCTCGATATCAAGGGACTGGTTGCTTGACCAGGGGCTGATCCGGGGTTCCTGCATAATGAGCGCTCACAGTTTGATTCGTGCAAATTCGACGAACTGGATTCCGGTAGTATGTACACAGCCAAACAACATCTTCTTTTTGACACTGTGCGCCATCCGCACCGAACGCGAGATGACACTCATGGAAAGGACGGCTTCTTTTACCACGGCGTGGACGAGCATATCGGAATGCACGTTTTTCCCGCAATAGACCCGGAAATGATGCCCGAACTTGTAACCGGTCCTCGGCACATACCCCTGCCTGCGGAGTTCGGAGAAGACCTTGCGTTTTTCCGGAAGTTCCTTGTCCGTTTCGCTTGCCAGGGCAAAATAGTCCGGGAGTTTTACTATGGTTCCATCTTTCCTCAGTTCCACCGACCCCTCTTCCATCAGGAACATGAGTTCTACCGGAGAGAGCATCAGTCGTTCATCGTCAAGCCGTTTTCCAAACCCGCTTGTTTCAAGGTCCGATTTTGGCGGCGCCCTGACCATCGCTGATTTTCCCACCAGCAACGCCAGGTGAGCAGAGAGTGGTGGCGAGGTCACACACGGATCCGGTAATTTCTGGAGCTTGATCTCGTAATAGGTCAGCTCCTCTTCATCGTCGACAACCGCGAGAATATACTGTTTGCGCATGTTCCGCGACGCAACCACTTCCTCGATAAGTTTCTCAAATTTTATGGGATCGCGCTCAGAGAGCACCCTGACCAGGTACAGGGATTCGCCTGTCCCGGGTTTTTCACCACGCCGGAATACCCGGAAATCGTGCGGGCCGGTCTGCACCACGTACCCCCGTTCCCGGAGGTCGCGGTATACCAGGAAACTGCGGAGGAAATTGCGCTGGCCGGCAAACTCGGCAAAGAGCGTATCGAAGGAATACCCGTCAACTTCGAGTTTCTGGCGGTGCAGCAGGTAAAGTGCCTCCTGAGGAGACAGTTTCACACCATGAGGTTCCAGCCTGCCGTACCCGCTCTGCTCGTACAGGATACGCCCGTCTTTTCCCAGCCGCACCGCGGTGCCGTCGAATGTAGCTTTCACTGCCGGATCTATTATGTTTGTGTCATTATAAGCAGGAGGGAATCAGTTCGGAGTTTTCATTAAACCACGGCAATGCGCAGCGTGTTCGTTTTGCCCGTGCCGAAAGGGACACCGGCGGTTATCACGATAGACTGGCCTTTGCACGCGACGCCGCACTGAAGGGCAACAGAAGTCGCCTCGTCAACTATTTCGCTGAACCTCTGGATGTCTGCCGTGTGAATGGAGTGGACACCGAAGGATAAGGTCAGGCGCCGTGCCGTTTCGATCTTCGAAGTCAGGCATAAGATAGGGATGTGCGGGCGTTCGCGCACGGCGCGCAGGGTTGTTGATCCCGACACCGTGTACGTCACGATGGCGACCGCGCCTACGGTTCCCGCCACCTGTTTTGCTGCTGAGGTAATCGCGTCGGCAGCAGTGTTCTGCAGGGGCGTGTACTGGGAGGTGAGGTTCGTGTGATAGCAGGGATCGTCCTGCGTGCGGCATGCGATGCGGTTCATCATCTCCACCGCCTCAATGGGATATTGGCCGGTCGCACTTTCCGCCGACAGCATAATCGCATCGGCGCCTTCGTATACCGCAGTTGCGACATCTGAGGCTTCAGCGCGCGTAGGTATCGGCGCGGTAATCATCGACTCCAGCATTTGCGTTGCAACAATCACCGGTTTACCAGCCTGCCTCGCTTCGCGCACGATGTCTCTTTGGATTTGGGGCACGTCTTCAGGAGGCAGTTCGACGCCCAGATCGCCTCGTGCCACCATGACGCCATCAGCAAGCCCCAGGATCGCCTGCAGGTTTTTTACCGCCGCCGGTTTTTCCAGTTTGGCAAGAATGGCGGCGCGGTCACCGACAAGCGCACGGGCTTCGGCAACATCTTCGGGCCGCTGCACGAAAGACAGCGCGACCCAGTCGACACCGCATTCGAGCGCAACGGCAAGATCAGCGCGGTCTTTATCCGTGAGAGCTGATAAGGGCAAAACGACATTGGGTACATTGACACCTTTGCGGTCTGAGAGTTTCTGCCCGGAAAGAACAGTCGCCTCGGCAAAATCCCTGCCGCACCTGATGACACGCAGACGAACCCTGCCGTCGTCGCACAAAAGCTCGCTGCCTTCATGAAGCACCTCAAAGATTTCAGGATGCGGCAGCTGCACACGCGTCGAATCACCCTTAGCCGGATCGAGATCGAAGCGGAACATCTGTCCCGCACAGAGTGTGACAGATGTTGTGGCAAAAGTCCCGATACGGAATTTCGGTCCCTGCATATCGGCGAGGATAGCGATAGGGCGGCCTGTTTCATGCTCGATCTCGCGGATCTTTGCTATGCGCATGCGATGATCCTCATGCGTGCCATGGCTGAAATTCAGGCGAAAGACATCCGCCCCCGCATCAAACAAGGCGCGGATAACGTTCTTATCCGATGAAGCTGGGCCGAGTGTGGCGACAATCTTTGTCTGGCGTTTACGGTGGGGAACTTTTGGCCGGGATGTCATGGTTTCTTCTGGATTTGCGTTTCTTGATTTTATAGGCTTCCGAGATTACGTCCACTGCTGAATCGGGAAAAATGCGGATACGATCTCGTCCGGTGGTTATCCCGCCAGTTCTCGCACTTTTGCCAGGTTACCGGAATCGTCCCGGCGTTCGTCTACCGGCGTTTCACAAACCATAGGGATCTTCGAGAATACCTTGTTTTTTACTATTGCGCGGAATCCGTCCTCTCCAATGAATCCCATCCCTATGTGTTCATGCCGGTCAAGCCCGCTGCCCCGGTCGCCTTTCGCATCGTTCAGGTGGATGAGCCGCAGGTTTTTGATGCCGATCTGTTCATCGAACTGCCCAAGCGTGTCTTCTATCCCGCTTTCCGTCCTCAATTCATAGCCGGCGGCAAACGCATGGCATGTGTCAAAACAGACCCCGATGCGCTCAGGATGGTCAAGACCCTCAATAATCCCCCTTATATGCTCGAAACTGCTCCCAAGGCTGTTCTTCTCGCCGGCTGTGTTTTCAAGGAGCAGCTGCACCCCTGTGTCTGATGCTTTCAGTGCGGTGTTGATCGCCCGGATTGCCCGTGTTCGCCCACCGGCTATTCCGTCCCCGAGGTGATGGCCAAGGTGGGTAACAAGGCAGGGGATGCCCAACCGGTCACACCGGTCGAGTTCGGCGGTGAGTGTGGCAACCGTCTTCTCGTACATATCTGGTTTCGGTGTGGCGAGGTTCGGCAGGTACGGCATATGGTCGAACGGTACGAGACCGGTTGTTGTGATTTTTTTCCTGAATTCTGTGCATACTTCATCGGAAAGCGGTGCGAACGCCCATCCCCGCGGGTTACGCGTGAACATCTGGAATACATCGCATCCGACGTCTTTTGCCCGGTCTACAGCGAGGTCGAGTGAGCCTGCTATCGAGACATGGACTCCGACTTTCACCATGATATTCTTCCCTGCATTTCAGGATCCTCTCATCAACCATCAGGTTTTGGGACTATTAGGATATTCTGGTGGTGGGTTCTGTCAAGTTGTCGACAACTTGCCTCTCTCACATCGAACTGTCGATAACTAGCAGATGCCTAAGACTTGACAGAACCGTGCGCAAACATACAAATTTTGAAACAATTTCATAATAGAACCTTTATTTATTAATGGTGACATTAAAGTATAGCTTATAAAGTATGTTTGATCTATCGATAGATAATTTATTGACACCGTTACTTCTTTTTTGGATCTTATTATTTTATCTTATCGTTCTCTTCCATTCATATGGCATAGACAAAATATGGAATAAGATAAATGGAGTGGAACTCCTTTTTTTATCCGCAGTAATAGGGTATATTTTTAATATAGCGACAATTTATCTGATTTTCCCATTAATTGACGCAGTTAAAACTCTTATAGCACAATTTCCAACTACAATTATATCTTTAATATCTTCACTTTCAACTCTTAATATAAATTATACCAGTCTTGGTCTATTATTTGTGTCCCTGCTCATCACAATATTAGTTCCATTATTCAGCTATTTTATAGTTATTTTTTCGATTTACTTAGTGATAAAAGTAATACAATACTGTTTAGATCCCAACAAAGTAATTTTTCCAAATTATCAACGATTCGCTATTCTTGAAAAGATAAAGTTATCCGACACAATTGTTTTCACCATTCCAAGTTTTTTCTTTCAAATTTGTTGCATTTGTTTTGTTCTTGGTCTTTTAACTCTTGCAATTCAAAATATCCAATTTTCTTGGAACATTTGGTCTCAAATTAATAACTTCATTCAAATTGTCGTTTTTATTATATTTTTACTCATAGTATGCATTATTTTGTTCAATTTAAAACAAGATGGAAGGAGAATTTATAATTTTATACTTGACACCTATGATGCGCTCTCTCAAATTATTAATAAAACCCAAAAGGTAGATCCAAACATCTCTCAAAAACCAACGAAACTAGGTGTTTTTATCCAAAACCATCTTCGAGGTATCATTGTTTTTTTTGGAATTTTGTGCATTTTTATTACATTAAATCAGTATCATCAAGGAATCATTTCATTTATCAAATTGTCGCTCTATTTAACTTTGTTTATTGGTTTTATAATAATAGTCTCACTACCCCGAGAATGGATAATAAAATTTAGAGGGAAAATTTTAGCAAAAAGCACAAATTATTCTATTGGAAAACCTCAATCTGGGGATACTATTGTAAATCAAATTGATTATGAAATTATTGATGCACCTTTACAGGATATAAAAGACGATCAGTTCCGTCGAAGCGATTTCACAAAACAAATTACAAGTTTGATTAAGAATAGAAAAGATCCCAGTAGTCTAGTAATCGGGATTTACGGCAAATGGGGAGAAGGAAAAACAAGTATTTTGAATTTTATTGAACATGACCTCAAACAAAATTCTGATATTATTTGTGTGAAGTATAATCCATGGCGTTTTAATGATGAAACTCAGTTATTACGTAATTTTTTCTTTACATTATCTGATAAACTTGAAAGGTCAATATCTTCAAGCAAAGAAAGAATTGGAAGCTACCTAAGTAAATATGCGACCATTCTTTCACCGATCTCTCTTGGGATTGATGGAGTTATCGATATCTCCCCTGGGGAAATCTTCTCAAATATAGGGGGTACTTTTTCGTCGGTAGAATTAGAGAATTTGAAGGGAAGGATTGAAAAAATTCTCGATGACGAGCAAAAAAAAGTTGTAATTTTTATAGATGATATCGATCGCTTAGATCGTCAAGAAATTCAAACATTGCTGAAAATAGTAAAATTAACTGCGGATTTTCGACACACTGTTTACATATTATCACTCGATGAAGAGTTAGTTGCTTCTGCTGTTGGCGAAAAATATGGATCAGGACAGAATGATACTAAAAAGGAAGAGAATGGTAAAAGATTCTTAGAGAAGATTATCCAGATACCATTACCCCTTCCAAAAATTAATGATAATGTTTTGTTACGAATGTGTTTCAAGGGAATTGAGAGGGTAATGAGTGCTGAAAACCTCCGATTATCTGATGAAGAACTTCTAGCGTTTAGTAATCTATTTCATCTTAGTTTTTTTACATATTTGAAAACACCAAGAGTGATCAAGAGATATTTAAACAGAATATCATTTTCCGTTCCTTTACTTAAGAATCAACTTAATATATCAGATTTATTACTTATTGAAGGAATTAGGGTTTTTAGACCCTTATGCTTTTCAATTATTCAAGAACATCCTGAAATCTTCCTCGGTTCCGAATTAGTTACTTCACGTAATCCTGAAGTGATAAAACAACAGTATAAGGCAATTTTAGATCCTATGTTTGAAGCAGAGAAGGATGATTTCGAAAAACAAAATTTGAAAGTAATGTTATCTACTATTTTCCCCCGTATTCGAACAATCTATGAAAATTTATCTTATGGACCTGAATGGGATGTTTCATGGGATAAAGAGATGAAAATTTGTTCGAAAAGGCATTTAGAGAGATATTTTTCTTACACAGTCCCAAAGGGAGATATTTCTGAGAATGAAGTCAAACAATTTATTAACACTTTTAATGAGATGACAGAATCTCAAATTTCTGATAAAATTCGTATCTTCACTTCTGACCCTCAAACTGCAGATCTCTTTTTATTCGAGTTAAGAAAAAATATCAATGAGATTCAGCCAAATAAAATACAAGATTTTATTTTAGCCCTTTCTAATAACGCTTCATATTTCCCCACAATAGATATTGGCTTGAAATTGAGTCCCGAGTCACAATTAGCAGCATTTCTTCGGGATTTGATTATATCAATTCCTGAGGATAGTAAAAGAATATTAATTTTAAAGACAATTTGTTCGCAATCACAGCCCCTTTCTTTTGGATATATAATTTTAGCATTATTGAAACAAAAAATAGATGCAGAGCCTAATAAATCCCCCATATCAGAAGGAGATTATATAGATTTTGGCAGGGTTCTTGTCGAAAGGACAAAAATAACCACTCTTGATGATATCCTCACAAATAATGATGCACCGCTGATATTTTCTTCTTGGTTGAAATTCGGTTCAAAAAATGACATTGAGTCATTTTTATCAAATGCTTTTAACACAAACCTGAAAAATGTAATCCCTTTTTTAAAATTCTATCTTTCTAAATCTTGGAATTCCCAGGGCCTTCCAATTCGAGGAGATCTTAGAAGAGATGCGTACAATATGATTATTCGATTTTGTGATCCCGCAATCGTATATACTGCACTTGAAAAAATTTATGGTGATCTATCGAAAGCAGATTACAGAGAAGATACTGAGATTGAAGAAGATCTTCAGATTGCAAATCAGTTTTCGTATTTATATCATCACAAAGAAAGCCCCACTCCAGAATCGGAATCTTGATAGCTCAGCTTGGTTCTGTAAAGCCTTCGGCTGCTATTAGAGTTCAACACTTCGTAGTGAGGGTAGCAAACTGCCGACAACTTGACAGAACCCATTTTTGGGATATTCAAATAATGTTCGAACAGTATGGAATGGAATTCGTTCTTCGAAACGATATTGAGCGGTTCTGTGTCAAAGCAAGTTCGATAACATTTCACAAAAAAATGGGTATATTGTCGAAAATAGAAATAAAAGTAAAAGAATTTCATGTTCATATTTTTGAGGGTTTACACCATCTATTCAGTAGAAAATAAATTTTTTTATTTTTACCAGTTAACAGTGTATTTGTTTACATAAACCGAACCTAATTTTCAAAAATTAAATATCATATACTAAGTATTGTTCATATAACCAACTAACCCAATACATCCCTTGCATACGGCAGTCGTCTTATAACATAGTGGCTGATTGCGAATGACAATGAGATGCCTAGGGTTCCAACAATTGCAAACTTGATGAGAGGGTCAATTGCTACCCCAATCAGCTGAAACTGCAGGAAGACGATTATCGGGAGGTGTATGAGATAAACGGCAAATGAATTATTAGCCAGTGCCTTCGCAAAAGGACCCTGGGAGTTGAACCTGTTCTTGAAGAGCGCAAGCAAAGCGATACACATGCTCATACACATGGCTGCTTCCCATATTGACCCGATGAGGGACGCAAGGGTAAACCCCCCGGAGAACATCGCCTTATTTGTCACTATATAGACGACCGGAAACAATATTACCAGTAGAATCGCGACACCTGACCATAATTTTGCGGTGGCTTTTGGGATTGCGTCAATCCATCCTTCCCGGTAAGTTATAATACCGGCAGCAAAGAGCATAGCGTACTGGGCAAGATGGAAAGGCTCGAACAGGCCGAGAGGCACCCAGTAGTTCATTGGCGCCTTGATAGCAATGATGAAAGAGATGAATGCCATAGCCATGATGAATGCCAGGATAACCGCGTTACCGGGAAAAGCCCGCTTTGTCTTTGAAGAGGGTTTTTTAATCAGCCAATACGCTCCGTAAACTGCTGAGAATATCAACAGCATTGCCAGGAACCACAGATGCCCGAAGGTAATAAGCGTCTGGACTTGAAGCAGGCCATAATGGGACAACAGGTAGTCCATAACAGGGAAGACACCGATCATGAATATCGGTATAGGTACGCCTAATTTTACCAATCGGTCCTTCATGAACTGTGCGCCGCCTTTTCTCTCAAAGGATGACGGCACAAAGTAAGCCGAAATCATGAAGAAAAGGCCCATAAAAAAGGCTGAAATTATTGCCATGAAAATACCGAGGACAATTTGGTCAAGGGTGCTCTGGGGAACCGAAGGTATAATCCAGACACCCCCAGGGCCATAGGGCTGGGCTGCGTGGTCGAGCACCACAAGTACCGCAAGGAGGACTTTGAGGTTATCTAAAAAATAAATCCTAGACTTAGGAGCCGTCTTCAAAACGTCATTGACCTCAGCATTATTTACTGAATTGCTCATTGTTTATTCCCCCGACTGACTCTTTAGGCGATATTCTGCATTAGTGATGCGGGCCTATTTTTCAGTACTTGTTCCGGGTACCAGATGGTAAAGAGGGCCCCGGCTGCAAGGACAATATAGGTAGTCACTTGTGCAATATGCCCGATAAGTCCCGGGGTGATAACCGCGATTCCGCTTAGTCCAAGATTGATCAAAAAAACTCCGCCCCATATGCCAGTTATCATGACGTTAACATGGATGAACAAGGGATTATCCCAGAACGCTTTATCCACCATACCGCGTGCGTACTGCAAAGTGAAAGGCATACCAACAAGGATCGATCCAAAAGTAAATGCGGCAAGTGTCGCATATATCAGAACTCCCATATAGGGGATAAGCCACGCTATGCCAAGGACACCGATTGCAATCAAAGCACTCCCGAACATCGCAATGTTAGCCCATGACATCATCATCCCCTTGCAAAGATCTGTCCACCCGACAATAAGATACGTGGCAATTGCAGCAATTAGTGCTACAGTAACGCTGGAGACAGAACTCCCGGCCAATATACCGTATATGACCATCGGAATAAATCCGATAACAACGCCACTTTTTTTCATTTTGCACGTTCCCCGGAAACCCTATCGGGTGCCGCCAGGTCCTGAAGAACGAGGAATCTCCTCAGCCAGCCAGTAAGATGGCCTGCCCGGGAACACTCAGGATTGCTGGTCATTTACGTTTCCTCCTGGATGAAGGTGCCCCGTATTCCGGACTCCCGTTCCGGAGGAGTGGTATCGATCATTTCTTCAATTGCCGTGAAGACCCCGAACAAGAACTCCATCTGTTCATCAGTTAATTTATCCACCTCTGTCGTGATCCGCCCAAACGCTTCTTTATGATGATTTTCATGGCCAAGATACGCCTTTTTTCCTTTCGGCGTCAGCCTTATCAGAACCTCTTTGTCATTTCCGGGCTCATGGTATCGCTCAAGGAGACCCTTATCCTCCATTTTTTTCGTCATTTTGGATATTGCCCCTTTCGTTACACCAAGCCGGACCGAAAGATTCGTTACATTGATTCCTGGCATAGCACCTATTGCACATAGCGTGTGGACCTCAGACATGAAGAGCAGGTCCCCGGTCCCGAAATCACGGGGGAGGCTTTCACTCCGGATAATCTTGTTTGTTATCCTGATCCACCGTTCAAGGAGCTCAGATTGCGGATGATGGTCTTTCACCAAACCTGCCTCTAGTTTTGTTGACATGGTATACAATATTGTTTACATTGGAAACCATATAAGGATTACGAACGTATCGGAGAAATGCCCATTCCGTTCTGATGAATGGCCGGGTTTTTTATTCTCACAGGGAAATTATCCGGGAGATGAATTATCTTTACACGCTGCTGAAATTCGTCGTCGGCGGGAGCATTATTGTCGGTGTGACGTTCCTTGCCGAGCAGGTCGACCCAAGATATGGCGGGATGCTTTCGGCTGCTCCCATAATCACGACCCTTGCATTCCTCTTCACCTATTCTGAGGCAGGCAGGCAGACGACCCAGCAGCTGGTCATTTCAGCGTTCTACTTCGCCATCCCTACCCTCCTCTTCCTGCTGGCTCTCTATTTCCTGATGTACCGGTTCAGTCTCCTCATGAGCCTCGGAGGGGCATATGGGATCTGGATAGGTGCCCTCGTCGTCATGAACCGCATCGTTACCGGCTTATAGGAGGAATACCGGGTATTACTTTCACCCGCCCCGCTCCTGGATATTAATACAGTCGGAAGTAACCTGCACACGGATAATGAACCGGCAAACACACATCGTCATCGGCGTAGTACTATTCCTGATATACCTCTACCTTACCGGTTTCTTTCACAGCCCCAGCGGCGAACTGTTCGTATTCGGCATTTTCGCGGTCGCAGCCGGATCTATATGCCCGGATATTCTTGAGCCCGCGACGAGCGCACAGCACCGGCGGTTCTTCCACAGCTGGCGGACGTTGAAATTCGTTGCTGTGTTCTTCCTGATTACGGCCATTCCGGTCCTGTTCGCTCTCAGCGTTCCTCATTTTCCGCTCGTGTTCAGCGGTTCCTGCTTTTTCCTTGGCTACTCGGCTCATCTTCTCGCAGATTCCACGACAAGGGCCGGACTGCCAAGATAATTTAGCTGAATCTCCCCTCAGGGAGTGACCAAACATCGGTAGATAAATCAGAACCCTGCCCTTTTTGTCATAAGAAGTGCATCTGGTACTGATGAAAGTCACCTTCCTCGGGACCAATGGGTGGTACGATACTCTTACCGGTAATACCTGCTCTGTCCTTGTCCAGTCAGAAGAGTACGACATAATCTTCGATGCCGGTAACGGCATTGCAAAAGCGGACAGGTATATCTCGCAGGAGAACCCGGTCTTTTTATTTATCAGCCATTTCCACATCGACCACATTGCCGGGCTGCACACCCTGGTAAAATTCCGGTTTAAAAAAGGCCTGACAATATGCGGGCAGCCCGGAAGCAAACAGATTCTGGACTCGTTCGTAAGGGAACCGTTTACGGTACCTTTTGACCAGCTGTCGTACCCGGTCTCCGTCAGGGAACTTGAAGAAGGAGAACATGCCCTCCCGTTCCTGGTCGAATGCCGCCCCCTTGTTCACCCGGCACCCTGTTACGGGTTCAGGATCACGATTGACGGGAAAGTGATAGCGTTCTGCACAGATACTGGTACATGTGATAATGCGATCACGCTCGGGCGAAATGCGGATCTTCTCATCACAGAATGTGCGCTGAAACCCGGCGAGGTGAGCCCGGGATGGCCGCACCTCAACCCGGAAGATGCCATAAAAATAGCAAAGGCCGCCCATGCGAAGAGACTGGCACTGGTGCATTTCGGTGCTGCAGTATACCAAACGCTCGACGAACGGCTTGAACTCAAATCACGGTATAAAAAAGAATGTCCCGGCCTGATCGTCGCAACCGATGATCTGACCGTTGAAGTATAATCACCTGTTTATCTTTTTCAAAAGCCACGCCATATTCGCCCCGAGAGTTTTCATCGTGGCAAGTCCCTCTTCGTCGCCATTCACATCACCCGGCGCAAGACCAATTCCCACGTTCCAGTACGATGACCCCGGCACGATCATCTGGCTTATGAAAAAGAAATGGTTTATCGTGTCGAAAGCATGGATGGCACCGCCCCTACGGACTGCGACCACGGCGGCCCCGACTTTACGCTTGAACATATCGGAGTTTGCCTTTGCCACGAACCCTGAACGGTCAATAAGCGCTTTCATCTCTGAGGAAACATCAGCAAAATAGGTTGGCGACGCGAGAATAATGCCGTCGGCCCCAATCATCTTTTCGATACAATCGTTGACGATATCCTCTTCAATGATACACCGCTGGTCCAGCTGTTCGAAACACTGCCCGCACGCAGTGCAGCCCCGTATTTTTTCTCCTGACAACTGGACCAGTTCACAGCTTATCCCCTCTTTCTTTAATTCAGTGAACACAGCATTGACGAGAATCGCGGTGTTCCCGTCTTTTCGTGCGCTCCCGTTGAATGCGACAACTTTCATCGTATCACCTGCAACAGATACCTGCGTCAATGGGTCATATTATTATTCCTGACACCAAATAGAGTGCGCTATGAATCAACGCATACAATTTTCCGATTTTCACCTGTCGCGTGAGATCGTGAAAGCAATAGAAGATATGGGCTTTGAAGAGCCCACCCCCATACAGTCACTCGCTATCCCCCTCATCCAGTCCGGCCGTGACGTAACCGCACAGGCACAGACCGGAACCGGAAAAACCGCTGCTTTCGGAATACCAGTCATCGAAAAGATTGATCCCTCGCTGCGCGCAGTCCAGGCTATCGTGCTTTGCCCGACGCGGGAGCTCGCGATCCAGATTGCTGAAGAGTTCTCCAGCCTCCTCACCCATATACCCCGCGTAAACGTGCTGCCGGTATACGGCGGCCAGCCCATCGAACGCCAGCTGCGGGCGCTCCACCAGGGAGTCCATATCGTTATCGGCACTCCCGGACGCGTGATGGACCACCTCAGGCGCCGGACACTCTCTCTCGACGACGTCGGTACGGTAGTGCTCGATGAAGCGGACCAGATGCTCGACATGGGGTTCCTCGAGGATATCGAGACGATCCTCAGAAAAGTCCCGCAGAAACGACAGACCCTCCTCTTTTCAGCGACCATCCCACAACCAATCATCCAGATCTCGAAACGGTTCCAGAACCAACCGGAGTTTGTCAGGGTTGAATACGCCGAACTTACCGTACCACAGATTGAACAGTCATATATCGAGGTCCGGGACCGTGAGAAACTCGATGTTCTCTGCCGGCTGATCGACCTTACCGATCCCAACCTCGCGATCATCTTCTGCAACACCAAACGGCGTGCCGAAGAACTCGCGGGAAAGATCAAGGCGCGTGGTTACCGAGCCGAAGAGCTCCATGGCGACATGAAACAGTCCCAGCGTGACCGGGTGATGAACGGGTTCAGGAAAGGCTCGATCGATATCCTGATCGCGACGGATGTCGCCGCACGGGGGATAGATGTCGAAGACGTCGACATGGTTATCAACTTCGATGTCCCGCAGGACGTTGAATATTATGTCCACCGGATTGGCAGGACCGGCCGGGCAGGAAAGAGCGGCAGGGCAATTACGTTTGTCTCGCCCCGGGACTTCACCAAGCTCCACGAGATCGAGAAGTACGCAAAGATCCAGATCCCGCGCATGCCGGTACCGAGCGAGACTGACGTCGCGGAGACAAGGACTCGCGCAGTGCTGGAAAAAGTGCATGACACCATAAAATCGGGCGGGCTGGAACCCTATATCAGGATCATCGAGGAAGAGAGCGATCATGATCTCAGTATGGTGGAGATTGCCGCGGCGTTCCTGAAGATGCAGATGGACGGGACCACTGAGGACCACGCGGAAAAACGCGAGGAAGTCGCCTTTACCGACACCGGGGCAGAGCCGGGCATGGTCAGGTTCTTTATCGCACTCGGCAGGCAGCACAAGGTACAGCCAAAAGATATTGTCGGCGCGATTGCCGGTGAGACCGGTATTGCGGGAAAAGCCATCGGCGCGATCCGGATCTTCGATTCGTATTCTTTTGTCGAGGTCCCAAAAGAGAATGCTACCGATGTGTTCACGATAATGAAGGAACGGACTATCCGCGGGCAGCCGACCGGTATTGAGCCTGCGTCAGGAAACCGGTCGTAATTTTTCTTCTCACAGGAAAACACCCATAATCCTCAAATATCATTCGAGGAGTATGTGTGTGTATGAAAACGAGATCATTCTTTGCAATCTTTTTCGTTCTTGTAGTACTGCTCATTGCTGCAGGCTGCAGCCAGCCCGCACCAACGCCAGTTGCAACACCGACACCGACACCGGTCCCTACGACTGTGATGACAACGGCGCCGACACCGGTCCCCACTACCGTCCCGGAAACTCCCGGACCAACGCAGACTCTGCCTGCAATATGGAGCATCCAGGTCAGTGTGGGTAATAACGGTGAAGCCATCGATCCACAGATTATTGTCACAATATCCGGGGGACAGGGAATAAACCTCGTGCCGGAAATTGAGGCTGATGTAACCCGTTCTGACGGCGTTGTTGAAACCGGCACACTGCAGCAGCCGATATCGATGGGGCAGACGATCACGCTCAATGGGACGACCCAGAACAAGGACCGATGTGTGGTCTACGTCTATCAGCCCACAGGCGAGAAGATAAAGATCTACGACGCGTACGTGCCGTTCAGGCAGTTCCATTAATTTTCCACATTTTTCCTTCCGGAACTCTCAGGTATCCGGTCAGCGTTAAGTCACTTCATTAAAATTGCTGTCCTGCAAAACAACATTAAGCCGGGAAGCCCCATCTTTTCACTAATTTTCCCGTGGTGATCACCATTTCATTAACCCCCATCCCCTTCCGGATCGCTGCACTGGTTCGGGAGCGCAACAGCCTCTATGAATTTCCCTTAGAGGATCTCGCTGACGTGATCAGGGAGGTTGGGTTCCTGTGCACCTACTGTTCGAAATGCTGTACCCGCTCGTTCAACGGTCACGTTTTTCTTCTCGACCTGGATGTAAAATCAGTAAAATCGATCGATCCTGATGCGCTCGAACCGGCCCCGGACCCTGAATTCTGCGATCAGAACGGGACATTCTATGTATCCGGGTACGCGCTGAGGACCAAGGATGACACTAAGGGATCCTGCTGGTTCCTGGAATCGGGGAGATGCACAATATATGAGAAGCGTTTTGCCATCTGCCGCATCTACCCCTACATGCTTCACCGGGAGCCGGGGGAAGATGGAGTCGTCGACTGGAGGCAGTTCTCCGGCCTTGACGAACATGGCGAATACCATGCTGAGTTATCCCGTGAAGAATGTCTCGCCATCGCCCGCGAAACTAAAGAATACGAGAACGCGTTCCTTACGCACGAGGTCCGTTTTCTCGAGTTCATGCAGGACTATTTTGCCAAAAACCAGCTCAGGCATGTCCAGAAAATATATGACGACCGCATTCGTGCATTCTCACGAGGTGAGGAGATCACGGTAATGGTATACTATGACGGACATCTCGAAGAGCACAGGATACGCAAGTGACTCATCCCACGTCTTCATCCAACAGTATCCCAGAAGCTGGTCAGTACCTTCCAGATCCGTTCCCGTAATTCCGGCAAAGTTTTGCTCCCCTGCTCCCCATAATGAGTCTGCCCTTTACCGGATTCGTATAATGCACGATTGATCTCGATCTGGATCCACGGGACACCTTTGCGCCAGAAATGGGCGTTTGAGATGAATCCTCCGGAAAACGGATTGTTTATCGCCACTTCACACCCAAGGGTAAATTCATCCCTGAAGATGCCGGCAAGAACCTGAATCCATTCAGGTGGACAGGTCGTTATGCTCCCTTTTCTGGCATTGCCCCGATGATCGCCGTTATTGCCGAGACAGATCAGGGGGCGTGGCCGGCCTGCATCTTTCTGCCCCGGGGAACCAACCGGGACCATTGAGTGGCAGTCAAAGGCCATAGTAACTGGTCTCCGGTCAATAAGCTCATCTATGCGCTGGTGAAAAGGAAAATAAAATTCCATCAGGAGTTTGTGGATAAGTATCATGTCCGGAAATTTATCCGGAAGATAGACTTTTTCACCATCGGGGGTCAGACTCTTGATGATCCCGTCAGGATCGCGGGGCGGGAGGGGGAGCGGGGGGCGATTGAGATCGACGATCATCCGTGAGATGGGAGTATCGAGATATGCCTCAACGCGGTTCTTTAATCCGAATAGTACCTGGGTATCAGGATCGGAGTAATACCTGATTTTATCCTGGGTAAGTCCAACAGCCGGTTGGACCATTTCGGGAATCCCGATTCCTCCGTGTGGAACAGAGATCAGGAAAGGGCATTTCCTTTTCACAACGTACCTGCATTTGAGCATACGTCGCAGGATTTTGTTAAAGGTTATGGTGTTTTCAATTTCAAAAAAAGGTAGCGGGGAGTGGAAGTGTCTCTGACGAAAAATGGAATATCAGAGTTACTCATTGAGACTTTTTACTTGCATGGATAACTGTTCAATGCCAGAGGATTTCCTGTCTGATGGGGAGTCTCCCTTTACGTACCGGAACCCACCTTCCGGTACATGGATCTCGAAACATGAACCCTGCTGGTATTGTCCGGTTTCAAAAATCGAAATGCCGGTGATGGAAAGGATCTCACGGACTAAAAAGAGCCCCAGGCCGGTATTCCTGCCAAATCCTTTCGAAAAAACCATCTCCTTATCCTGAGGTAGAATTCCGGTCCCGTTATCTTCGATCCTTAAGATGAGCTCATCGGGATGCCTGATCGCCAGTAACCGGATTTCTGACACCCGGTTACCATGTTGTACGGCATTATCCACGAGATTGTAAAACACACGCTCAAGCAACGGATCGGCAAATATTTCCAGTCCATGAACATCCGAGATTACCCGTATTTTCTTCAGATCAATTCGGGTACATGCTGAGAAAAACAAGTTGTAGACATCATTCCATTCCGGCGCGACAACACCAAGATCCTGATACAACCGGGTAAACTCGATATTCGTCCTGATTGTCGCAACCGTTTCCTGCAGTTTTGTCAAATACATCGAGTGCTGGGGTTCAGGAGGATGATCAGTGAACAGGTCCAGGTAACCCCCGAGGATGGTAAGTTTATTCCTGATATCATGCCTTGTTATCTCGGCCATAAGGTTGAGTTTCTTATTTGCGAGCTGCAGGGCTTCCTGAGCCTTCTTTATATTGGTGATATCATGGAAAATTTCCATTATGCACTGTTTTCCGCCGATTTCAAGAACGGTCGCACTGACAATTACCGGAATCCGGCTCCCTTTGCTGTCGATAATGATCTCTTCCTGCACACCCTTCCCTTCGAGTGCTTGTTTGTGGAAGTACTTCTCATAGATGTCCGCATCTTCCTTCGGATGAAGGTCTGCCCGCCTCATCAGCTGGATCTCCTGACGGGTTTTCCCTATCAGGTCCTGGGCTTTTTTATTCGCATCGATGAGCATCCCTGTCTCAACATCAGAGATGACTATCGCATCATTCGCGTAATCCATGAGACCCTGGTTCTTTTCATACGCTGCCCTGAGGTCATCTTCAGCTTTTCTCCGTCTTACCGCATGGCGAATCTTATGGCTGAGTTCCATAAACTGGGCTTTCGGATCACCTCCTTTCTGGAGATAAAAATCGACCCCGTTGTTTATCGCCTGGATGACCACTTCTTCACGTCCCCGCCCGGTAAACAGGATGAAGGGAATTTCCGTGTATTTGGCACGCACGCGTTTAAGAAATTCGATACCATCCATATCCGGCATCTGGTAATCAGAGACTATGGCGTCTATGTTTCCGTTCGCGAGCCTGGCAAGACCTACATCTGCTGAAACGGTGGTCTCTACGGAAAATTCCCCGCTCCGTTCCAGAAAGATTTTGCAGAGATCGAGAAGGTCAGGCTCGTCATCCACGTAGAGCAGGGAAATCATTAAAGGTTATTGGCGTTTCTTGAGAAAAATAGTTTTTCGTCAGCAATAGTCATTCAGGCTCTAATTTATGGACCCATCACGGAAGAAAAGCGGCAGATAGGTTTATTGCACCCCGTGTTTATGTGAGGTATATCCACACTCCCGTGGAAGCATGATTTTCATGACATCGCATGACCTGATAATCATAGGAAGCGGTGCTGCCGGTTTCTCCGCTGCAACGAAGGCTCGTCACCTTGGTGTCCCAAGAGTGGCAATTGTCGAACGGGGAAAAATCTGGGGCACCTGTGTAAACGTTGGATGCATCCCCAGTAAGTTTCTTCTCACGATTGCAGATATCGTATATTATAAAAATCACGGTCATCCGGGGATCCGGAGCGACTTCACTTTAGATCTCCCCCGGATACTTGCGGAGAAAGAGGCAATTATCAATCGGTCACTGCAAAAAAAAGTTTCTTCGCTTGTAACCGGTCTTGGCGTTGAAGTCGTGCAGGGAGAAGCAGTATTTATCAATCCTCATGAGATTTCCATAAATGATCAGATACTTTCAGCACCCCGGTTCATCATAGCGACAGGATCTTCGCCCTCGACCCCTCCGGTTGAGGGTCTGGATACGATTCATCCTATGACCAGCGATGATGCCCTCAGTCCCGGGACATTGCCGGAATCATTGATTGTTGTCGGGGGACGGGCACTGGGGCTGGAATTTGCCCAGCTGTATACCCATCTTGGTGTGCATGTCACCGTTCTTCAGAGAAGTTCGCGGATTATTCCTGAAGAAGAACCTGAAATTGCGGATATCCTTTCCGGTTACCTCATTGATGAAGGGGTGGATATCCGTACCGGTGTCGAAATCCGGAAAGTGCGAAAAGAGGGGACCGGCATTGCCCTCACATCGGTTATCAAGGGGCACCCAGAGGATTTTTTCTCCGACCGCATACTGTTTGCGACCGGTCGGACACCAAATACCAAAGACCTGGATCTTAGACGTGCTGGCGTTAACACCGGTAAAAATGGTGAAATTCTCGTTGACGAGACTCTGCAGACATCGGCACCCCATATCTGGGCAGCCGGCGATGTCCTTGGTGAACCTCAGCTCGAAGTCAGTGCAAAATTCGGGGGACTTATCGCCGCGGAAAATGCAGTTACTGGCAAACGGAAGGTCTTTGATCGTTCCGCTCTTCCTCATGCGATCTTCACCACTCCTCAGGTCGCCAGCGTGGGGCTGACCGAAGACCAGGCACGGAAAGCAGGGAAACATCCGGTCTGCCGGTGCACGCGTATCGATGCCCTGGCCAAATCTGCGATCCTGGGAGATACAAGGGGACTGGTGAAGATTGTAGCCGAGGAAAAGAGCCTGCGTATCCTTGGTGTCCATGCATGTGCGCCGATCGCCTCTGAAATAATCCAGGAAGGCGTAGTTGCGGTGAAACACCAGTTGACCGCACAAGACCTCATGGATACATTCCATGTCTTTCCTACCGTAACTGAAGCTCTCTGGGTCTGTGCACGTGAATTCCAGAAGGATACTGGCAGCGATTGTCCGGAACCACAGGAAACGTAGCTGATGTTTTTCCCGCCCCGGGACCCCGCCTGATCAGAAAGTTTCATATCAACATCTCCCAAGAGTGGGAAGTATGTTTGATATCATATCTGGTAAGAAGATGGAGAATGGTATCGTCGTCTTCTGGCTTGAGGATGAGAGTAAGAAGTATGATTCCTTCACGTACCAGGAGCTGATCGATTTAAAGGTCAATGCCTTCGACTTGCTGAACAACCCCCAGAACTACGGAATCGATACCAGTACCCGGACGATCAAATCGAAAGTCTAAACACTCCTCAATTCCCCAACCGGTCCGTGAATATGGCATGTCAATGATATTCGATAGTTTGCATAGCGGAGAATATATTCAGTCGGGGTAACATTATTCAGGAAACGGTATAAACGTGGACATGTCCGCCAGTTTAGTAAAAGTGACGGCGCATGGATATCAGGAAGAAAGAGCATCATGGTAACCAGAATGGAAAAAATACTGAAAAGTATCCTTGTACGACCCGGTACCGGAATCAATCTTCGCAAAGACTTTGATCCGGCATATACCGGCCATTTCACGGGAAAAGAGCATGCCCGTAAAACACTTGCTGAGGGTATCCGGCTACTTTCAGAACAACAGGATATGCTGTATGCCCAGGACACATTTGCACTGCTGATCATCTTCCAGGCGCTCGATGCAGCAGGAAAAGACGGTACGATCAAACACGTTATGTCCGGGGTGAATCCCCAGGGTGTTCAGGTAACCAGTTTTAAAACGCCTTCGGTCGAAGAACTCAACCACGATTACCTGTGGCGATGCACCAAGGCCCTCCCGGAACGGGGGCGCATCGGTATCTTCAACCGATCGTATTATGAAGAAGTTCTCGCCGTCAGGATACACCCTGAATTACTCTCAAACCAGCACATCCCCCCTGACCTGAACGACAAGAACATCTGGGACCGGAGGTTTGAGGAGATAAATAACTTCGAAAAATATCTCACAAACAACGGTATTCTCATCTTGAAATTTTTCCTCAACGTATCAAAAGACGAACAGAAACGCCGGTTCCTGGAACGGGTCGAAGAACCGGAGAAGAACTGGAAATTCTCTGCTGCCGATATCCGTGAACGGGGATACTGGGATCACTATATGGATGCTTACGAGGAGGTGCTCAACAATACGAGCACCCGGTGGGCACCATGGTATGTCGTCCCCGCAGACCACAAGTGGTTTACGCGGCTTGCGGTCTCCACAGTGATTCACAGCACTCTCGACAAGCTGAAGCTTGCCTACCCGAAAGTCAGTAAGGAACAAAAACAGGCTCTGCTTGAGGCAAAAGCCGAGATGATGCAGGAAAACACTCACCCAGACCATCAATAACGCTTATATAATATTAATTTCTGCAGGTCCTCCTTGATATAGGAGATCCGCCCAAATTTTGTGTGAAGGGTCTCCCTCATGGACAAAATGCCAGAAATTATCACTAGCCAGAGTCAATCGGACACGATCCAGAGATTTTTCCGGCGTCCGTTCTTCCTGAGCCTGACAATCGGCATCCCGTTCTGTATATTCAAACTGCTCCTCGGGATCACCGCTCTCCGCATGGGGGCACCGTCCAACCGGTTCCTGATCGTGTCCGGTTGGCTGGTCATCGTCTGGGCGGTTTCTGATATCCTGATGAATATCGGGCGTTCCGCATTTGATCTCCTCCAGAGGCCGGCCGGGTTCGAATACTGCACCATCGCCCAGTTAGGGCGGATCTTTCGGATGCCTCTTGTTTTCCTGGCAGTGGACACTCTTATCTCATTTTCGATCATCTGTGTCATGCTCTGGTCAGGCTGGATAACGCACCTGTCAACACCCGAGATGTACCTCTGGTACTTTGCCACGACAATGAACCTGATCAGTCTCTCCCTGGTATCGGTTTATAATGAGGTCCACGCAGTACATTCAGGGACACCCTGACATGAAATGGGGCAGATGAAGACCATGTTTTCAAGTTGTGAACGGTAAAAGTGTCGGCAAAATTAAAGTTACGGATAGATCCTGAACAGAGAGAACTGGGGGTTTAGTATCACAGATGTCCCGGATATTGGTGTTACCGGGCATCTTCTCCAAGCGCTTCCCTGCTGCGAACCTGGTAGAGTACCATGGGATCCATTTCACTATACGTGTCTTTCCCAGTTCTCATGATGACATTTCTGACTCCACTGTTGACGATCATCTTCGAACAGAGGAAACAAGGCCAAATCTGGGTGGTTTCATCGGTTTCAACATCGAATCCTGCAAGGTAAAGAGTACAACCCCGTGCATTTTTCCCGGCCTGGATGAGGGCATTCATCTCCGCGTGGACACTCCTGCACCGTTCGTAGTTTGAACCGGAGGGAATGTTATGTTCCTTTCTCCAGCAGGTTTTCAGTTCGGTGCAGTCCATCTGTTTCCGGGGGGCACCGGTATACCCTGTCGATACGATAGTATTGTACTCGTCAACGATAATTGCACCGAAATTACGCCGGAGGCATGTTCCCTGGCGGGCGCACCGGGAAGCAAGATCGAGGAAATACTGATGCCTGTTGGTCCGCATTCAGGAAATTATTGCACAGCGTTATATTAAAGCGGCGTGGTTTTGATGCAGAGCTATTTTCTTCCCTGGTTTTTTCGATCACAAGAACAATGATGCAATCCAGATAAGGAAAAAAATGTGAATTGCAAGGAATACCGGCACGAGGTAAAAGGTAATTTTCCTGGTTTTGTGTCTGAACAGTTTCATAGCTCCAAAGGCACCGAAAGGTCCGATGACGGCAGTTGCCAGTAACGCTCTTTCAGAAGTTCTCCAGAGGGTTTTCTCTGCTTTTCTTTTATCACGTGCATACAGGAAAAATGCATACCCGTTCGCCAGTATATACAGCGCCAGAGCGAGTGGGAGGGCTGAACTTATCGTCATTATTACCCATTGGCATATTGGACAGATGAATAATACACCATTTCAGTTCGCCCGTTATGAAGATTCTGTCGTGATTCTATGACACCAGATGTTTTATACCGGGACAATTCACAGTAATTTGAACGGTTAGGATGTTTAGATATGACGGTGATACTGGAAACGCACGATCTCACAAAAACTTATGGTGATGTTACCGCGGTGAACAAGGTCACCATCTCAGTTGAGAAAGGTGCCCTGTTCGGTCTGCTGGGTCCCAACGGGTCAGGAAAAACGACCATGATCAAGCTGTTGACCGGACAGATCCGTCCCACTGAGGGAGCAGCGACAATACTGGGAATCGATGTCGAGCGCGATCCGATCGGTGTGCGGGAGCGAGTGGGGATTATACCCGAACAGGAGACACCGCCGAGCTTCCTCACCGCCACCGAATACCTGGATTTTGTCGGCGAGATCAGGAAAATTCCGGATACCGGACGCCGGGCTGACTGGTGGTTCGAGTTCCTGGATTTTGGCGATAAACGGGATGTCCTCTGCAAGGATCTCTCCCGGGGGACCCGGCAGAAACTGATGTTCGCACAGGCGTTCCTTCACAAACCAGCCCTTGCATTGATCGACGAACCGCTCATCAATTTCGATCCCATCATGCAGCGGAAGGTAAAGGATTACCTTTCCGATTACGTGAAAGAGGGTAATACCATCTTCCTGACGACGCACATTCTCGAAGTTGCAGAAGAGATCTGTTCGGAATTTGCGATACTCCACAAAGGCCGGCTGCTCCACACCGGGACAGTCGCAGAACTTACCGCGAAAAACCAGCACCTTGACGAGTTTTTCCTCTCGCTTGTCAGGAATGATAGTCATGGTTAAGCTCTTCACGGCAATGATGAAGGAGGAATGGCGGATCCATTCCACGATCTTCGGCAGCCTGAGTTTCGCACTTTTCCCGGTGCTGATCTTCGGTATCGCGTTCATGGGTTCATTTCTCATCCCGCTCTTTCATGCGGTACTCCCGTCCGGCGATCTTGCGACAGTAGTTCATGCTATCTTCCTGCTCCTCGGAGTAATGGTCGGCGCTTTTGGGCTCATCGGAGCGGAGGCCATGAACCGGCGGTTCGGACAGGCAAGTCTGCTTGCCTACTCTGCACGGAGCCTTCCGATCACCGAACGGATAATTTTTCTGAACTTTGTCCTGAAAGACACCGTCTACTATTTCATCCTCTGGGTACTCCCGTTCGTGTGCGGGTTTGCGGTCGCTTCACCATTCCTTCAGATACCTCTGACATTGTCCCTCCTGCTGCTCGGGACGCTCACGCTCTCGTTCCTGACCGGACTCTCCATCGTATTCTTCCTTTCCACGATCTATACCCGCTCAAAAATGCTGCTTGTTCTCATCTTCCTCATTTCAGTTGTCGGAATAACTGCATCGCTGGTAATGACGGGCTTTAATCTCAACAGCCTGTACCCGCCGCTCATGCTCTTTTCTGCCTTCACCTGGCCCACTCTCGCTGTGGCAGCTGCGATGATCATCGTTCCGTTTACTATTGCAATTCTTCTCTTCACTTCAGAGTACGCAGATACCACAAAACGGTACCGGAACGCGATGAAACCACTTGCTGATGCATTTTCATTCTTCCCATACCCGCCGCTTGCTGCAAAAGACCTGCTCGACCTCACCCGAAGCGGAGGCCTTTTCGGGCAGACTATTTTCTCTTTCCTGATCCCACTCGGACTCCTCTGGTTCCTCCTCTCAATTATAGCACGTATCCTTCCAGCAGGGGGTGTCCTCCTCCTCTTTGCAATACTGACAGGCATTATCGCATCGACGATGTACACCTGGCTTACCGCGTTCGACACGTTCAGTTCGTATGCAAACCTCCCTATCGGAACACGAACACTTCTTACCAGCAAGGTGACCAGCTTCCTTGTACTGCAGCTGATACCGGTTGGCCTCATCATCGTTGTCGGTATAGTATCCGGTGGAGCCGCATATCTTATTCCCGCTCTTGTCCTCGGCATTTCAGTCTCAATCTATTCGCTCGGCGTCACGATCTGGCTCACCGGACTTTCACCAAACGTCCTGGTGTACGATGCGAAGGTCCTGATGAGTTATCTTGTTCTGGTCGGGATCGTAATCGTCACCATGATCGCGGTGGCCTTTATCAACCCGTACTTTGCGCTTGTTTCACTGGTTCTGCTTCTGCCGGCATGGCTCCTCGTTCGGCAGGGATTCATCAAATGGGAAGAAAAGGAACAACCGGGGTTCTAGAGAATTGACCGACTTTATTGAAGTGGCATCAACAAAGGACATTCCGGAAGGCACGCTGAAAAAAGTAACTGCCAACGGACACGAGATTGTTATCGCACGGTCAGGACAGCAGTATTTCTGCGCAGATAATTCCTGCCCTCATCTTGGGGGTGACCTCTCACAGGGAACGCTCCGTGGCCATGTCATTACCTGCCCCCTGCATCATTCTCAGTTTGACCTTGCAGACGGGCATGTCGTCCGCTGGACGGATCTTACCGGTATCAGACTGACCCTTGCAACGAACCAAAAACCTCCGCGACCCCTCATGATGTTTCCGGTGAGGATCGAGGGAACAAGAATCCTGGTAAAAATATAGGGTGTCATATACCTGTGCAGGGAACCCGGTGATTTTCCACCAAATAGCCTGTTTGATAATAATAACTGTCACACATAATGGACACGTATGGATGAACTTACCGTTGAAACGATCATCTGCATTCACCGGAGGATAATGGAAGGCTGTGGAGGGGATGCCCGCGTGCTTTCAGAAGCGAACCTTCACCAGCCTCGTCTTCCTGCTTGACCGGGTTCAGGATCTCCATGAAAAGGCAGCCCTTGCGGTGTTCCATATTATTGCATACCCGCCGTTCCGGGACGGAAACAAAAGGATGGCACAGAATCTCGCAGAAGAAATCCTCGAACACGGCGGCTACTGTATAACTCCGTCTGATAAGGGGTTATCTGAAGTAATGCAGGGGGTTGCAGAATTTACTGCAGATCAGGAAGACATCGAACGGTGGCTGCACTCAAATACGCACGCAAAGGAAATTTCCTGATTTTTATAAGATTACCCTGTGAGGCTCGGGAATTCCGCAATAACAGGGAATCGAAGACAGTTTAAATTGTTCATGAAATATCCCTGAAACTGCCTGAAATCTAATTGACCTTATCCACTATCCTGCACCATACTTCTTTTGCATATATGACTTGTTTTCATCGACTGTGCAGATCAGGAAGTTCTGTTTTGCCTTTTACCGTGTGCCATTCTTGTTGCGTCCATATCCTTTGGCTCCGTCGATGGAGTTCTTGTCGCCGCACCGGATCTCAAATTTCATTGTGCCGTCAGACTGCATTATCCGGACCATTGAGGGTTCTGTCTGGACATCGGGCTGGAGTGCGCCCTTAGGCCGGATAACAGTGCTACCCTCTGGGGTGGAATTGGACGGGGATGCTACGCTCTCGATAGGCCACTCCGTAAATTCCTGGCAGCTGAGTCCCTCAGCCTGTTTGGACATCATTATGGCGATGGCCTTGAAGTCGAGAAGCTCCTCGATAAGTGCCTTGACCAGCGCATCCATATCCTGTAACCTTTTTTCAAGTGCTGTAATCCGACCTTCTGATTCGGCTGTTCCTGAAGTTTCTGTCATGGTAACTAATTTCTCCTGTCGATCGGGTTCATGCTCAAGAAATATGATCTTTGCATCAGACTGCGACATACAGGATACTTACTTGTGGGCACAGACATCTTAAAGTAAGGAGTCCTCAACAGCATCTACAAAATCTGGAATCTTGCTTCACCAGAAAGAAAATTCCGGTTCCTCATACATCGAGCATTGCCTGCCTGCTGTCTCCTGATTCAAACCCGGAGAGCCTGAGGCCAACGAGCCTGACCTGCTGATTGCTGAAAAGCTCACTGATCAGCGATTGTGCATGTTTCCGGATAGTTGCAATGTCATCAGTGTGGTGAGAGACGGACCTGGCCCGGGTTTTTGTAATGAAACCCTGGTACCGGATCTTCACAGTGATCGTCCTGAACCGAAGACCTTCTTCCACAAGGCTCTGGTGAACATCCCGCACAAGTTCATCCAGGGTCAAGGCTATGACATCAGGGTCGACAGTATCTTCATCAAATGTTATTTCCCGGGAGATTGAACGCGGACCGCTGCGTTCCACTACTTCGCACCGGTCAACTCCTGCTGCTGCCTCATGCAATACAATTGCACCTCTCCCAAACCGTGCAAGCAGCACCTGGACATCACATGCGGCGAGATCCCCGATGGTTCTGATTCCGATATCAAACAACTCTTTCTCGGTTTTACTGCCGATACCCGGAATCTTGCGGACAAGCAACGGGGAGAGGAAATCTTTCACTTGTGCCGGTGTCACTACCGTGATACCCCCGGGTTTGCGATAATCCGATGCGATCTTTGCGACCAACTTTGAGGGTCCGATCCCGATCGAGCAGCTCAGTCCGAGATCCGTCTTTATTGCATTCTGCATTCGTTCTGCCAGGCTTTGTGCAGCATCAAAACTCCCGGCAAGGGTCACGTCAAGGAATGCTTCATCGATACTCACCTGTTCATACCTGAACCCTTGGGATTTCAGAAATGCCATGACCTCAGCTGAAGATCTGACATAAAGGGGGAAATCCGGCGGAAGAAAAATTGCATGGGGACAGAGTATATACGCCTGGGAGATTGGCATGGCAGACCTGATCCCGTATTCCCGTGCTTCATAGGAGCAGGTCGAGACAACTCCCCGTCCTTTGCCATGTTTGGGATCAGCACCGATCACTACTGGTTTGCTCCGGAGATCAGGGTGCTCCCGTACTTCGACAGAGGCATAGAAACTGTCCATGTCGAGATGCAGGATAATCCGCGGAGATTCACCGATCATGGTATCTTCGTGATTACATTCGCGTTTACCCGTCTGAAGAGCACCGGTGTCATGCAGAGATTTCCGGAGAGAAATCGTTCAGCCGTGTCTGCCGCTGCCGGAGAACGTTCCGGAGCAGGGCACCTTCCTCAACAAACCGGTTAACCGGCAGCGTAAACTTTCCGGAGATGTGGGACAGGGCGGATTTTACGTCTTCGAACTCCCGGGCAGGTTGTTTCATGGCATTCCTTACGTTCTCACGAACGTTGAATACGCCAAGGGGGACATACCCCTTTAGAGCCTCCCGGAGGATTATAGCCCCTGCCTGTTTCTTCTCCTGTGCAAGAGATTCAAGGACTGCCATTTTGCACGAATAGTAACAACCGCCAAGCGGGGAATATTCCGTCTTCTTCCTGGTGCCTTCGTGATCTGAGAAAACGAGTTCTTCGTTCCCGAGAACCCGGAGAAACGCTTCCGACCACTCGTACTGCCACCCTGTCGGCATCAGGATGACCGCATAATTATTGTGAAGGCTGGAAAACTCATGAACCCTGACAGTGTCTATCACCGGGCACTTCTTTACTTCAGTGAGGAGCCGGTCCCCGATCGTCGTATCACATGCGGTTATCGACCACCGGGTCGGGACAAGATGCCGTCCGTCTGCCTTTCCCATCGTTCCTGCCGAGAATGCCTTCTGGATGCTGGAAAACGGCACACCTCTCCGGTGAAGGTCGACAACCGCATCGGAGGCCCGTAGGTCGGTATCATAATACACTTTTTCGAGATTCGGATCCCATCGTGCACCCTCGATCTCAAACTTCTCGATCGGGGCGCTGGGCCCAAACGGTGTATGCTCCTCTGAAAAAGAGTTCCCCTGGGGTATATCAGTAAACGCTATTTCGCTCTCGATTGAGGACGATGCGAGGGTAATCTCCTGGAGTTTTTCCACAAACCGGTTGTCGAGATCTCCGGCATTCACCCGGTGTTTACCCCTGACAAGGTTGAGACGGTAGCCGATGATCTCTTCCTGGGTCTTGGATCCCGGTATCCATGATTCCGGTAAATCCATAATAGAGGTATCCCCGTGGGCCGGAGTAATCATCGGCCCGGCATATACATCAGGATAATTCCAGGATCCTATGAAAACTGATGGCGGTGAACTCCCTTCCATCTCCCTGCCGATGGCAACTGACTTCATCTGAGTAGTTGCTGCAGTAAGCAGTTTGAGATATGCACCTTTTCCGATCATGGATCTGTGGTTATGTTGTCCGCGAGGGTATTAGAGGTATAGCGTGCGGGGAGAAAGTGATTATTCTCCGGCAGGACCCATCGTTCACCGTAGGAAACGTGTAGCATCCCTGTTTTTTATGGGGATCTATTCAGGAAAATACATTTATACTATATCGGGTATAGTTCTCGCATCAATCCATTGAGGAGATGAGGGGAATTGTATAAAAAAACTGAAGATCTGCTGAAAAAATTTGAACAGGAATATGAGGTATATATTGACGCACGCGACCAGAAAGTGTACTGGATGATCACGGCAAAGATGCCGAAAAAGACCGATGACCTCCACAACCTGCACCGGGAAAAACAATATATTTCAGGACGTGATCAAGGGGGTACCGTTCTCATTATCCAGAACCCGCAGGTTTATGAAAATTATACGATCGAACAGTGGGGGCCTATGGACACCTTCGATGATTTCGTAAGCAAGGCCATCTCTGCGATCAAGGAAGACATTGAGGAATGGGAAAACGACTGCAAGACATCCTGCGATTGAAAACCATTCCGGAATTTTTTTTACAAACTTTTTTTTTACACCGGGCACAATGGGTACTCCATGAAGTTGCAACATTCGCTTCTGATCCTTGTACTTCTCGTGGGTGCCCTGCTCCTCTCTGCCGGGTGCACGCAACCTGCCGGTACAGTGCCGGTACAAAGCCCGACAATCACGACACAGGTAGCCAACAGTTCCCAAACCACATTTACTGAAAAGGGACCGGTACATGTCCAACTCGAAACAACGATGGGTAATATTACCATCGCGCTCGATCCCACGATGCCGATCACCGCAGGTAACTTCGAAACGCTCGTAAAGAGCGGGTTCTACGACGGAGTCATTTTCCACCGCGTGATCCCCGGTTTCATGATCCAGGGTGGTGATCCCACCGGCACCGGTAAGGGCGGGCCCGGGTATACTATTCCTGATGAGTTCACGAGCCACAACCACAACGCACGGGGCACGGTCGCAATGGCAAATGCCGGCCCGAACACCGGAGGCTCACAGTTCTTTATTAATCTCGTGGACAACACAGCTCTTGATGCAAACTATCCGGTCTTCGGGACTGTCACCGACGGAATGGACGTGGTGGATGCAATAGGGAATGTCCCCACTGATGCAAACAACCGGCCGCTCACGAATGTAACGATCCTGCACGCCATTGTGGAGTAAATATCTGTTTTTTCCATTGCCGGAAACAGCCTTCCCTTTTTTAAACCAAAACAGTAAAAAATATATTGTTCTTAATTATAGTCTATAATATTTAACTTATATATTATAGAAAATATTGAATTTATCGAATCAACTATGGATTAATGTCATTGATAGTTCCCTGTAAGGCAGGACTAGTAACTTATTTTCGTACAGTATATCCTGCTTTGGTAAGGATCCGGATCATATTCTCTTCCCAGACGGCGTCATCGGGCTCTTTATGATCTTCAATACACCGGTCCCAGAGCGCAGTAAGAGTTGAATCCTCGGAGTGAAGGGTCCGTATGTATTTGATCCTCCCCACACGCCGTCCGCGATGATTCAGGATGAGCAGGCGCCAGCAGCCGTAATCCCTGCAGATCTCCGGACGGGTCAGATGGACGGTGCAGAACCCCTTCCCGCTGCCGGGTTCGTCACGAAAAAACGGACACGTATTCGGCAATCGGTCAAAGACACTCCTGTCTTCGAACATGCGGATTTTATCCGGATCAACGACAACATCAGTTTCCTCACCGGTATACCGGTTGAATATCAGAAACCGGTAGTCTCCCCGGTCCTCTTTGATTATATGAACCAGTCCTAGCTGACTGCAGCACTCGCCGCACTGGAAACATTCGAACGCGATAAATACCAGTCCTCGTTCACCGTATACTCTGCCAGATGGCAAGGACGAATTCGAGTGCTATGAGAATGATGATCACCAGTTCCAGGAAATTGGAGTGCTGGATCCGGACTTCATCCGATAGCATGGAGTAGTTTTCCTGGATCACCTCGATCTTCCTGCTCACACTCTCACTCCAAAGACCACTCCTGAGCACCTTTAAGGCCGTTGCGTAGACCCGAGCATAATAGACATCTTCGGTCACTTTGATCAGGTTATCGATCTTCTCGATGATCTCGGATATCTCAGCCGAAGTCTCCATCTGTTTGGACATGATCGCATGATACTGGCGACTCCTCCGGAATGCAGAAAACCGGTCTGCACTCTCGATGTCGTTATACATCTCCTCCATCTCCCGGGTCAGCTCCCGGTCGTAGTAACGGAGTTCAAGTACCTGGACATTGGCAAATTCAATCAGGTCGATGAGGTCTGTCGGGCTCTCAGGGCTGCAGAGCAAGGCCGAATCCCAGGAGAGTATCACGAGATCATCGGTAGTATAACTGAGCGAATTCCTGGTGATCTCCTCGCGCATCTGAGAGGAGATGTTCACTTTTTCTCCCATGAGGAGAGGTACCGGGTCTATAGCGTCATCCCGGCGATCCGCCACGTAAACCGAGTAATCTTCAAAGAAATCCGGGTTAATCGCAAAATTTTTGATGTGTGGCCGGATAATTTCGCCGAGAGTCCTGAGGTACTGCTCATAGAACTCCGAAAGTCCTTCCTGCCCGGCAAACAGGTGTGCGATCTCTTCGAGCACGGCATAATCAGCGCTTTCATTTTCGTGGACAAAACAAAAACTGATCGCCCCTATATCAAAAACCCTGGCGACTACCGTAAAATCGAATGACCTGCTGTCCCGCTCCACCCGGATCGGCTGCATCTGGATCATCAGAGGCGGCTCCTCAATCATGATGGATTTCTGTTTGACCCGGATAAAACTCGTCCTGGCAGTAAAATAATTCTGAGCGAGCGCATGCTCCAGCCAGTCGAGGTCAATATCCCTGCCTATATCGTAGATCCGGTAAAAACGAAGTGAAATCACCGTTTTTCCTCCTCCGTAATTCCGCAGGTTCCGGATAGTAAGAACAACGACTGAAAAGATAAAACCTTGTGATCGATCTCGTTTGGCACCGAAAGGCAGTATTCCGATTCTGGAACTCTACCCGCTCAATTCCCGGATCCGACGGCAATGGCAGAGAAATACGCCAGAACGGTTAATAAATAAAACTATTAGGCACAAACGCTAATTCCGAAACGAGCATGACCGATGATCCCAGGGATTGGATGGCCGAAACCGAAGGAGAAATAGTACCGGGATACGGTGAAGTCATTAACCACAAAACTGCCCCCCAGGGCAACAATATCATCATCCGGATCGACCATATCACCAAGACGTTCCTGAGCAAGACAAAGACAGTGACGGCAGTGGACGACGTCTCATTCGATGTCAAAAGGGGCGAGATCTTCGGCCTTCTGGGTCCGAACGGAGCGGGAAAAAGCACCCTGATACGGATCCTCACGACCCTTCTCCGGCCTACCTCAGGAACTGCATATCTCGACACCTACGAGATACTCAAGGATCCCGAGAAAGTCCGGAGCATTATCGGGGTCTGCCCCCAGAACAGCACTCTTGACGTAGAACTCACGGCATACGATAATCTTGAATTTTATGGCAAACTGGTAAATGTCGACGACAATAAATTAGACGCCCGCATCTGGGAGCTCCTCGCAATGACCGATCTCACCGACCGGGCCGATATGAAAGTCCAGACTTTCTCCGGGGGTATGAGGAGGAAACTGGAGATCGTCCGGGCCTTCATCCACCACCCGCTCATCCTCTTTCTCGATGAGCCAACCATTGGTCTTGATCCGGAGGCGAGGCGCGAGGTCTGGCAGCAGATCACAATGCTCAACAGTGAAAAGACAACGATCATCCTGACCACGCATTACATGGATGAGGCGGAAAAACTCTGCGAGAGGATTGCCTTTGTGGACCGGGGGAAGCTGATCTCGCTGGATACAACGGATAACCTGCGCAGGCTGATGCCTTCCGGGGACCTTATCGAGATCGGGATGGCCGCAATTGCCGATGACGCTGTGACAGCGATCCGTGACAGCAATCTTATCAACACTGTGGAATTCAGGGACCAGAAATTGTATATCTCAGCAAAGAACGGGAGCCAGGCATTGCCAGCTATCGTCGGGATCCTTGAAAAATACTCGGTTTCCATGGCTTCCATTTCCATCCGGCCGCCATCCCTGGAGGATGTCTTCATCTACCTCACCGGCAAAAAACTCGATGCAGGTGGGGAGGAAAAACCTGCTGACAGGAGGCAAGGACGATGATCAAGGGCGCAGTCGCCATATTCACACGGGATTTCAAGAAATTTTTGAGCAACCCGTTTGTCCTTGCCATGACGCTCTTCATGCCGATCATGTACCTGGTAATCTTCGGTAACGCCGTGGGCGGGACTCTCACGCATGTCCCTATCGCTGTTGTCCAGGAACAACCCTTTACCAATTATACCCCCTTGTATGTCTCATCAGTCGAACAACTGGAGACACTTGCCCAGCCAACCTATGCCCGGTCGTTCGATGTTACAGCATATAATGATGAGGAGAATGCCAAACAGGCACTCCAGAACGGCCTCGTTAAAGGAGTTATCGTATTTCCATCTCCCGTTACGCGGGACAACGCCGTCCGGCTGTACGTGGACAGCTCAGACTATGCAACCCCATCCCTGATCGAGTCCGGAGTGCAGACCGTACTGTCCGAGTCCGGCGCTACGAACCCTGTCCAGATCAACGAGATATACGGGGATATCAAGTATCTCCAGTTCTTCGGTGTAGGGGTTATCGTAATGGCGATCTTCATGACCACGATGTTTGGCGGGGGGATCGCCCTTATCAAGGACCGTGAGCTGGGAATCATCGAAGGGTATCTTGTTACCCCGGTCAAACGATCGAGCATCATTCTCGGGATGATCGGAAGCGGCACCATCCGTGCATTCCTTGCCGGGCTCACTATATTCTTTGTCGATCTCATTGTCACCGGTATTATAATCCGGGGCATCGAAGACTTCCTGCTGATTCTTGTCGTTCTCTTTATCACCAGCATCGGTGTCACCAGCCTGATGGTCACCATTGCCTCACGGTTCACCAACCAGCAGGAATACTCGTCATCAGCTGCATTCATCAGCCTCATCCTGTTCATGACCAGCGGTGCGTTCTACCCGACTATCGGCATGCCGGCCTGGCTCCGCTGGATAACGATTATCAACCCCGAATATTACGCAGTGGATGCCCTGCGGAGCATAATCCTCCGGGGACAGGGGCTCAGCGTTATTAGTATGGATATTATTGCGTTGTGCATATTCTCAGCATTTACCATCATGCTAGGTATCTCTACGTACCGCAGGACACTGGAATAACTCCGGGCTCTGGACAACCAGGAATTTTTCTCACGTGCCGACCGTTTATTATCCTGCTGCCCGCTAAAGCGCTTCACTCTATGATGACGTCACGATCAGGCACCGGATTTTCTCAGCATTATGTCCGGGACAAATATCCTGAACCGGGCTCCCTTGCTATATTCACCCGTTTCCTCAATTGAGATAGAGGTGATTGCAAGCACCTCCTTGACAAGGAAAAGCCCGAGCCCGGTATGCTTACCGTACCCCTTTTCGAAGATCCGTTTTTTGTCTCCGGGGGGAATCCCCCTCCCATCGTCTTCGACAACGATCATATATCCTCCGGGCGTTGCCACTCCGCTCACCTGGATCTTTGTCATTTTTCCTTCGTGCATAATTGCATTTTCAAACAAGTTGTAAAAAACAGTCTTCAGGAGGGGATCGGCGTAAACACTGACATCGGTAAGTTCCCTGTCGATGGTTACGTTCGGGAAGTCGCCTTCGAGGCAAACACTCATCGCCGTCGCATACACTTCCTGCCAGCAGGGGTTTTGCATGCCGATATCCTGGTACTGTCTAGTGAACAGAACCTGGCTCCTGATCACCTCGCTCGCCCGGATCGCCCCGTTGATCCATGCCTTGCATTCCGGGTCGGTCGTTTTTCCATTTAACAAGTCCTGATATCCCTGGAGCGCGGTCAGCTGATTCAGAATATCATGCCGGGTAATGCTTGATAGCAGGTTAAGCTTCCTGTTCGTCTCAAAGAGTGCCTTGTCCAACCTCTTTCGATCGGTTATGTCCCTTCCGACTGATTGGAACTCAACGATCTTCCCTTCACGGTCAAAAATCGCGCGGTCTGACCACTGCTGCCACCGTACCTCCCCGTTTGGCATCACAATCCGGTGTTCGACCAAAGCCACCGGGTGGGCCGGGGTGAGGGAAGAGAATTGAGCCTGAATGAGGGGTAGATCCTCGCCAGGGATCTTCGGTGTGAAGTGATGCCCAACGATATCCGCCCGGTCTTTTCCGAAGTACTGGCAGTACGCCTCATTGACAAAGATATGGATCCCATTCGGAGTGAACCGGCATATGAACTCCGTCTGATCCTCTACTACATCCCGGTATCGCTCTTCGCTCCGGAGAAGATCCTGCTGGCTCCGGTTCAGCTCATCGTAATTCTGCCGGAGTTCCTCTTCGGTCGCAGTCAGCTGCTCGTACGCGGAATGGAGCTCAGCATTCATGCGGTTCAACGCTTCTTCAGCCTCTTTCTGTTCGGTCGTGTCCCTGCCAACAGACTGGTATTCAATAACCTTTCCTTCACGGTCAAAGATCGCCCGGTCACTCCAGCGCTGCCATCTTACCTCACCGTCCGGCATCATGATCCGGTGCTCGATGGTTCCTGCCGGGTTTTCCAGCGTCAGTCCCGAGAGATGGTGTTTCATCAGGGTGATATCACCGGAAGGTATACTCACTATGTGGTGCTTTCCCAGGCACGCTTTTTTATTGAGCCTGAAATAACGGCAATAGGCATCGTTCACGAAAGTTAGATTACCCTCCGGAGTGAACCGGCATATGAACTCCGTCTGATCCTCTACTACATCCCGGTATCGCTCTTCGCTCCGGAGAAGATCCTGCTGGCTCCGGTTCAGCTCATCGTAATTCTGCCGGAGTTCCTCTTCGGTCGCAGTCAGCTGCTCGTACGCGGAATGGAGCTCAGCATTCATGCGGTTCAACGCTTCTTCAGCCTCTTTCCTGTCGGTCGTGTCCCTGCCAACAGACTGGTATTCAATAACCTTTCCCTCACGGTCAAAGATCGCCCGGTCACTCCAGCGCTGCCATCTTACCTCACCGTCCGGCATCATGATCCGGTGCTCGATGGTCCCTGCCGGGTTTTCCAGCGTCAGTCCCGAGAGATGGTGTTTCATCAGGGTGATATCACCGGAAGGTATACTCACTATGTGGTGCTTTCCCAAGCACGCTTTTTTATTGAGCCTGAAATAACGGCAATAGGCATCGTTCACGAAAGTTAGATTACCCTCCGGAGTGAACCGGCATATGAACTCCGTCTGATCCTCTACTACATTCCGGTATCGCTCTTCGCTCCGGAGAAGATCCTGCTGGCTCCGGTTCAGCTCGTCGTAATTCTGCCGGAGTTCCTCTTCGGTTGCGGTCAGCTGTTCGTAAGCAGCGTGCAGTTCCTCGTTCATCCGGTGCATCTTCTCTTCCGCTTCTTTGCGTGCAGTAATATCCCGGATGGCTTCGATTGCCCCGATCACCTTACCCGAACTATCATAGAGCGGCGATGCAACGATCCAGAGATGGGCACCGTTGCCATTGTTCAGCGAGGGGCTCCACGCTTCCGCAATAATCTTATCGCCATTAACTTCGCTATCCGGATAATACTTTTCGATCTCAAGGTCTTTGTTCAAAATAAAATCGAGAAGATGAGGCATTTCCTCTCCCGCTATCGCGGTGGCGTAGGAGCGGCTCCTTTTTCCCAGCGTCGCATCCCTGGATACACCGGTGATATCTTCCATCATCCGGTTCCACGCAATCACCCTGTCTTCAAGGTCGATCGCGAATGTTGCATCCGGAAGGAAATTGATGATATCCGCCAACAGCCGCTGAGATTCCCGAAGCTCATCGTGCGTTCGTTTACGGTCAATAGCGTTTTTGATCTTATATTCCAATTCGACAAACTGGGATTTCTGGTCGCCTCCTTTCTGGAGATAGAAATCAGCGCCGGAATTCAAGGCGTCGATTGCTATCTCTTCCCTTCCCCGACCGGTAAAGAGAATGAAGGGCAGGTCTTTGTAATATTTCCTGATACAACGAAGGAACTCGATCCCGTTCATATCAGGCATCTGGTAATCGGAGATTATACCGGCATATTTCTGTTGCTTCACTTTTACGAGTGCATCTTTAACGCTTGTCGCCGTGTCGATACGGAACTGACCTGATAGCTCAAGGTACGTCTTGCCAAGATCGAGCAGCGCCGGCTCGTCATCGACATAAAGTAGATCAGTCATATTTGTCCGGGTTATGCATTAAGATGTAGATCAGCCAAATAAAAGAGAATCGATTTTAATTTTTTATACACCGGACACAATAATGGCATTTCCATAGATCAGTGAAACAATAGTTTTCTGGTTACGGGATATCGTTGTAACGGGGCCTTTCAGGATCGCACTCATAAGGATTTTCACTCAGGAGGTAACTTCGCCTCCCCACATTTCGTCTCTTCTCCAAACCGGAAAACAAATTCCGTACCCGCCGTAGTATTGACTTCAACGTTTGCCCGCATCTGGTGCTTTGCCAGAAAGTTTACCAGTTTCAGACCGAGGCTCTGTGTCTTTGTCAGGTCCATGCCAGGTGGAAGTCCGATTCCGTTGTCCCTGACAGACAATTCATACATCCCCTTGTTCTTCAAAAGAGCGATTGTTATATTCGGCGGAAAGTTACGGTTGGCGGAGAGATCGAACGACTCCGGGAATGCATATTTGAAGGAGTTTGTTACAAGTTCGTTGATGATGAGACCGGCAGGAGTCGCCCGCTGGATATCGAGCATGACGCCGTCTGCATCAACAACGACTTTTACCGGTCGTGTCGTCTTAAACGTGTTTACGATCTGGTCGAGGAGCGATGTCAGGTACATCCCCATATCGACTTCATCGAACATATTCGTCCTGTACAAGGTTTCGTGAATGAGGGCCATACTCCATGCCCGATTCTGCAGGTCCTGCTTGAGCATCTTTCCTGCGGGGGTGTCTTCGGTCGAACCCTCGAGGCTGAGCAGGGAGATGAATGCTGTCAGGTTGTTTTTGACCCGATGGTGGATCTCGCTGAGGAGAACCTCTTTTTCGACGAGGGCTCTACTGAGATCCTGTTCACGCAGGCAGAGTTTCTCGATATTCTGGTGCAGTTCTTCCTGCGTTACCGTGAGTTCTTTGTTGAGAGCAATGAGATTGTCATTTTTCTGTCTCAATTCATCTTCAGATTTCTTGCGTTCCGTGATGTCCTGCCCATGAGCTATTGTTGAGGAAATTGTCTTTCCGTCAGGTTGGTAGACAGGAGCCGAGTTCCAGAGAACAATCCGCACATTCCCACTTTTTTGGAGAATTGGGATCTCCGCAACGTTCAGCCATTCCCCACGGACGGTTTTCCTGATGGTATCCATTGAAGCAAATCGATACTTTTCCGGGAAGAGGATCGCAATGTGCTGCCCGATAACATCTTTTACCGTTATACCGGTCAGCAGCTCGAACGCATGGTTGAACCTGATGATCCTGAATTCCGGATCCCAGACTATAATCGGGGCATTTGCATAGTTGATGAGATTCTCAAGATACTGGGTCGTTTCACGAAGCTGCTTTTCGTTCTGGCTGAGTTTCTCGATATTCTGGCGCAGTTCTTCCTGCGTTGCCGTAAGTTCTTCATTGAGAACATTGAGATCCTCGTTTTTCCTGATCAGTTCCTGCTCAGCCGTCTTCCTTTCGGTGAGGTCATGCATGATGCAAGTATTTACCCACGTACCCGCGACCATGTGCAAGGATAACGCCAGTTCCACGGGCAATATGCTCCCGTCTTTGCGTCGGGCTGCAATCTCTACGGATTTATGTATAGTGAAATCTGTTTCCAGTGTTGCCGGGCTCCTGTCAGCGTTTTTTATAATATCGGTGAATTCATCAGTAATAGCCAGCTGAATAAAAGATGACCCTATTGCTTCTGATCGGCTGTATCCAAACATCTTCTCCGCAGCACCGTTCCAGACCGTCACGCGATCAGCCGAATCGAAGACTACGATGGCGTCGGTCGCGGTTTCAACGAGCGTCTTATAACTCGTCTCAGATTCTCCAAAGAACCGGGAGAAAGACAGTAATTTGCGGGCGTCGATGGTCATTCCAGGCATCAATTCCTGAATATTTGATACCAATCTGCTTGTAAAATTTTTTGAGTGTGATTGGCACCATTCCACATAAAAGTATTGTATACTAATCGAAGGCAGCTCTATTTGTCGTGCAGATTTCCCCTCTATTCCATTGAGGCACAGCGCAACACATTGTCTGAACGTTTCGGAAAAGAAGGAAATCGGGTTTTCTGCAACATACCTGGAGTTACGATTTTTTCATGGATACATTTCACAAGAGGCTATAATGATAAAAAAAATCAGCGGTGAGATTTCCTGAACGCTATCGTGCAGATACCGCCAACTACAATGGCGAGAACTGGTATTTCCAGAGGGACCGGCGAATTTGTCGTAACTGGCACAGGGTTCAGCGTTGCGTTCAGGTACACCGTCTCCCCCTCAGCAGGGTACTGACTGATTGTGCCGGTATATGGGAGGTAGCCTTCTTTGAACACGGTGAATGTCTTGTAGGGTGTGGCCGTCGTGTATACCTGAACAGTCAGGCTACCCTGAGATATCTGGCCTTTCAGATCGTTATCGAACGAGACGCTAGCACCATCCACGTTGCTCTGTACCGTGAACCACCCGATGCTTCCACCGACAGTTTCCGGCGTTGTAGACACCGGGGCCGGGTTCAGGGTCGAATAAAGATCTATTGTTTCCCCGTTAAGAGGAGCCCTCGTGATCTGCCCGGTATATGATGTATAACCATCTTTTTCCACAGTATACTCTTTAAAGGAAGCATTCCCTATCGGTGCTTCGACATAGAGTACACCCTGGGTGATCACTCCCTCATTGACACCATCGAAACTGACCGTGGCGCCTTCAACATTACACCGGACGAGATACCACCCTTCTTCCACTCCGGCAATTGTTGGAACTGACACGGGATACTGAGTGAGTGTCACATAAATATTGGTAGTATTTCCAGATCCCGGTGCTGCCGGTAGGGAATCGCTGTAAGGAGCATACCCGTCTTTCCAGATGAGAATCTTCTTGTAGGGGGTCCCGGTGGTGGATGCGGGGACTGAGAACGTTTCGGCCCCAATCGTTCCTACATATGTGTTGTCAAAATAGACATCCGCACCCTGCACATTGGCGTGGATCACATACCAGCCCTGGTCTGTTCCGGAACTATCGGCGGCCGCTATTAGAGGGAGACCGATAATTGCGATAAGTCCTGCAAGAATAATCCAATAAACCGGATATTTCATCCCGAACACAACCTCTTCGTAAATTCCTTTGAGATTATAGCTATAAAAACGTGTACCAGGGTCAGAACGTTTAAATCAGTTTTTCCGGAATTATGAAAATTCGTCAGAAAAATTTTATCCTGCCTTCCTGTTTTAAAAAGTGATTACCTGCGGGACCGCATGACAACAGCAAATGCGGCGATCCCAACACCAGTAACGATCATTACCGGGGAGAGAGGGGTGTTTGGCGTTGCCGGAGCCGTTGTCAAAACAGCTGTCAGGTCTGCAGGGGTTACTGAAGGGACGGTTGCGGCCGCGAACGGATGTGCTGATGATGCATTGCCGGTACCTGTCTGATTTGTTGTCGTGCCATTTGTTGTATTACCTGCCGGCTTGACTATGAATGCCGAGACCGGGACAGCAACTACCAGAGATATCACGAGAATAAGCAGGAAGGCATTCCTGGCAGGGATATTTTTTAACATAATGGATTTTCTGGGCTATGATTTTCTGGGCTATGCCTTGCAATAGAGTTAATTATTTTAATCAGGCAGCTTGGAAACGAGTGATAGGCGTTTTCATTTCCTGAACGTCGTTAGGGATTCTGTTTGTCCAATAGTGTGGCCGGTCAGCGCCCGGTCAATTGAGGCACGGTCGGCGGCCGGCTGAAGGATGTCCATATCAACCGCATACAGGTGGAATATATACCGGTGCTGCGCCCCTCCGGGCGGGCAGGGTGGGAAATACCCGGGGTAACCTGCACTGTTATTCCCCTGTTGAGCACCGTCATCCAGGACATTCGCATCCGGCTGGCCACGGGCCAGTTCACCGGATTCCGGCGGAATATTGTATACGAGCCAATGGGTAAAAGTTCCCCGCGGGGCGTCAGGATCTTCGAGGATCAGGACAAGGCTCTTTGTTCCCACCGGGATGTTTTCCCAGCTGACTTCAGGAGATTCATTTGATCCTGTGCAGCTGTATACCTGTGGGAGCGGATCACCAGGATTGAGAGAATCAATGTGCAGCGTCAGCGATCCCGGCGCCGGAGTCACTGACGGTGCTGGCGTTGGCGCCAGACATCCTGCCACGAGGACCATCATAATAACTGCTACTCGTACAAGCCACCGGTTGTGCATACTCTCACAAAGGTACTAAGAATTCGTTCTGTTTCTCATGGATGGTCCTTGACCATTTCCAACGTTGACCATCCCTGATTTTGCGGTCCTAATACACGTTGCAGATCTGCTACCGGTACTTATCGGTTCGATGACCGTCTCGGCCCTTGCTTCATCCCCCGGGTTACTCCACGTCGAGGAAATGTGGGAAGAGGACTGATCTGCCGGGGCACAAGCCGTTCGATCCCCGTGGTTTTTGGCGTGGCCGGTTTCTTCACATCAGCTTTCCGAGGAAGTTTTTTTATCACGGGTTTGCTTACAGCGAATTCTTTTTTCGCGTGCTTCGTCGGCCGGGGTTTCTTCAGTTCCGATTCAAACCATTTGCCGATACATTGTTTGACCACTCCGAATCCCGCATCGCTGTCAAGGAAGATCGCCCCAATCAGGGCTTCAACCGTGTCAGCAAGGATCGTTTCTTCGCCGCTGGTCCAGAGCCCTTTTGCACCCTTTCCCAGCCGTATATAGTTGCTGATCTCCATCCGGGCCGCGATCCGGGCAAGTGCGACATTGCTCTCAAGGTCTTCTTTTCCCTGCGTGATATCCCCTTTTGTATGGAACCCTTTTTCCATCAGGAATAGGATGAGCCCGGTCTTGAGCACTGCATCACCGAGAGTGCTGTACGCTTCCTGGTCCAAGCATTTTTTGTTTTGCTGGAGGATCTCATTGGCATACGCGGGATGTGTCAGCGCCCGGATAAGGTGCTGCGGTTCAAAAAAATGGTACCCGAGGATCCGTTCGATCTCCGCAATCTCCTCTTCTTCCATCGTCTCATCTTCCTTTTAGCAGAATAGGGGATAAAACCGCCTGCGTTTTACTGTGCTGGTGTTATCCATGGAGCACTCCAGTGAAGATATTAAGGCCCATAAGGATGAGAATGATCCCACCGGCAATTTCTGCTCTTGTTCCCAGCACCCGTTCCAGGCGCCTGCCGGTCATGACACCGGTAAAGGAGAGGATGAAGGCGACCAGACCGATGATAAGCGCCGGGATGAGTATTGCCGTTTGAATTACCCCGAACGTTACGCCGATTGGAAGGGCATCGATACTTGTGGCGACAGAGAGAATGATGACCGGTACGACTCGGATAACCTCAATTTGCCTTTCTTTCCCGTTCACTCCTTCCGCAATCATCTTCACACCTATTATGGCAAGAAGCAGGAATGCGATCCAGTGACCATAGTTGGCGATCAGACCGTTCACTGTTGTCCCGGCAAACCAGCCGATGATTGTCATACCGACCTGGAAAAAACCGAACGAGAGTGCAATAATCAGGGCTGCGTTCAGGAGCCGGACTTTTGTCGTGGAGCCGACTGCAAGGGCCACGGCAAAACAATCCATCGAGAGGCCGATACCGATCAGCGCAGGCGTCAGGAGATCCATGATGTCTGATACATTTTGTCGGGCAGATCAGAAAAGACCATACGGTAAAATCTGGAAAAATCAGGGTGTCTTCTCAAAACTCAGGGACGCTGAATTCATGCAGTAGCGTTTGCCCAATGGGGGTGGGCCGTCATTGAATCGGTGACCGAGGTGGGCCCCGCACCGGGCGCACAGGACTTCTGTCCGGATCATACCATGCGATCGATCGATCTCCATCCTGACATTGAGTTCTGATACCGGCACGGAGAAACTGGGCCAGCCTGTGCCGGAATCAAACTTGTCTTCCGAGAGAAACAGGTCAGTGCCGCAACAGACACACCGGTAAATACCCTGATCTTTAGTTGCATGGTACTTTCCGGCAAACGCAGGCTCCGTCCCTTTCTTCCGGGCTACGTCAAACTGTTCCGGCGTCAACTGTTCCCGCCATTCATCATCTGATTTGATGATAGGACCAACTTCGTCGATCACGCCGGTCTTGACGTTGAATATCGCGATCAGCGCTGGTTTTTTCTCGTGCGCATCGGGGGTCACGTATTACACCAGAAGGTATGATAGCAGGGCTTGTTCAAAAGTGTTTTGCCTAGCATTTGCTGCGGATATAAGGATTATAAAAGGATCATTTCCTGAGTTGAGCGTGCTGGACGATGCAGAAAGGATGTTTTTGTCGCCGAAATTTGTGGATAAACTGCCGGCAGATTTATGGTAACGGGTTTAGTATGGTCCAGTACTTCCGAAAGTAACTTTTCTCTTAAGGGTTCTGATAAGTTGGCAGTTGTTTCGGAAATTCTCTAACGAGGTAAAAAAAGTATCAGCAACCATTAACTCATCAGTGTCTGCTCATTTAGTCAAAAATATATGTCTTAGGTTTAAAGAAATATATAATCATGAAAAAAATAGATATTATCGTCGTTTGTATCGTGTTACTTATTTCCGGTGTTTTGATTTCCGGATGCACATCAACAAACATGACAAATGCTGTTGCACAGACCTCTCCAACATCCGTTACGCAGACGCCACCTGCTACATCCCTGGTGACAACACCTAATCCAACGATTGTCCAGGCCACGCTTACCTCTGCTGACCAGACACCGGCAGACAATGTTATGGGGGTTACCATTAATTCAGCAAAAATGGAAACAAACTGGGAAGGGAACGTTCCACCTAAAGGTGACGTGGTGCTGGTATTGGATGTCACTCTAAAAAATAATGACACTAATGATTTTGCGTTCTCAAAATCTTCATTTCAAATTGTTCGATATGGCACCGGTGGGTCATGGCACGGAGCCTCATTCTTATCGTCCGACTTTAATTCCGGGACTATCCCTGCAAACTCGGAGTTAACCGGCAAAATTGTCTTTGAGGTTCTTGACAGTGCAAACCTGTTTAAGTTTACCGTGTTGAATTCAGAAGGAACTGTTGTTTCTGAAACTGACAATATCAGTCCGTCGTAACCTGGTCCGATCACGCAGTCCTAATCGTCGAATTTGATCTTAACTAATATCCTTATACCCTTTTTTGTAGAGGGAGAAACTCCCTATAAAGACCGTGGCACGCTTTGCGATCGATATGTATTCAGTCTATGCCACAATCTACTTTCGGAAGTACTGTGGTCCAGTAGTTCCGAACGTAGATGAGTGCTTCCGAATTGTTCTAAATGTTCTGATGTTTTACACGACTTTTCCTTTTTTGACAACCCTGACAAAAGAACGCCCATGGCAATCAGAGTTGTATATTTCTCGTGGAAAGGGCACACGGAAAAGATCGCGATTGCCATTACAAAGTTGCTGAATGCAGAGCTGGTCCGGATTGAACCACCAAGCGACGTTCATGTAGTAATAGGAGGGATGAAGACACTTCTGAGGATGAAATCACCTGTCAAACCAACGAAGACCGATCTCACTGGTGTTGACACTCTCGTCATCGCAAGCCCGGTCTGGGCAGGGAAAGTGCCGCCGTTCGTAAACAACGTATCTCGATTCGGTTACAGGGAGGAGAAATAAACCGTTCCACGTGATCGTCGAGATGGGTAGCCGCGGCGACGAGACCGCCATTGCTGTTGTAAGAAAAGCACTTGAGCAGAAAGGAATAAAGTTTATCTCATCATCATCAACCATAGAAAAAGAAGTCGATAGCGGATCATTTACCGAAACGCTGGAAAAGTTTGCAGCCAGCATCCGGAAAGCAGTGAACTAGAGTGCGGGGGCGAGGTGTTCCGGTGCCATATCCTTAGCAGAACACTACATTTTTCCTGAACGTGCCTCGACAACCGAAAGATCGTCACAGCCATCTCCTGCTGATATAGAGTCCTGGAATCACCGAATATATTCCCTCCCCATTTCCGTAAGCGAATAGATGATCCATTTCCCCTGATATTCTCCTTCAATAAGGCCACTCTCTTTCAAAATATTCAGGTGGTAGGAGAGTTTGGACCCGGCAAGGTGCATGAACCGGTTGATAACGCAGACACAGAGCGACTGATCGCGGAGCATGTAAAGGATGGTGAGCCGCAGAGGATCGGAGAGCGCATGGTAGACCCGACTCTTCTCTTCGAGTTTGTTCCTTGAGGGAATGCGCTCAGCGAGGGATTCGAGTCCCCCACGTTCTTCGAGTTCCTTTCGGACATCCTCGGGGATTTCTCTATCTCCCTCTAAAGAATCATTTGAGATTTTTGTCCCGCAACAGGAAAGTACAGCACGTTTCACTTCAAAATAATTTGAAATAGCAAGATATATAATCTTACCCTGTGCATGCTAATTCAATAAAATTTGAATTGATATGCTATGGAAGCTCAATCACCGGTAGGCAGCCGCAATTGCATAAAGACTACGGCAAGTGCGATTCGCATGACCACGAGCACCCTCTCCTTCACCAACCATCTCGACCACGGTCTCGCCCGCTGGGGTGTGAAACGGATGGGTCACCAAATGGAGCCGGGCCTGTACCAGCTCGGGAACCCCACCTCTGATTCTCCCGTCTTTGCCTCGGCAAACTACACACTCAGCTTTGACGCACTCCGTTCTGCTCTTGCCGGTATCGACTGCTATATCCTTGTTCTGGACACAAAAGGCATCAACGTCTGGTGCGCTGCGGGGAAAGGCACATTTGGTACAGATGAACTTGTCCGGCGCATTGAATTAACCGGTCTTTCCGGTATAGTCGGGCATCGGAAAATTATTCTTCCCCAACTCGGTGCACCCGGTGTCTCTGCGCATGAAGTATCACACCGATCAGGATTCTCGGTCGAGTACGGCCCGGTCCGGGCCCGTGATCTGCCGGCCTACCTCGCCACACACACAAAAACGCGGGAAATGCGCACTGTTCAGTTTACGCTCGCCGACCGGCTCATCCTCGCGCCCATGGAACTGGTGCATATCGCATTGCCAGCGATAGCAGCAGCTGTCATTCTCTTCGTCTTTGCCGGCTTGGTGGCGGCACTTGCAGCGGTTGTCGCTGTTCTCGCAGGAACCGTGCTCTTCCCTGCACTGCTGCCCATACTCCCGACCCGTGATTTCAGCACGAAAGGATTCTTCCTCGGGGTTATCGTTGCGATCCCATTTTCGGCGATCTTTTTCCTGGTTCCCGAAATTTCCGGCATCGATCAAATCATCGCGGTGCTCGTGCCGCTCCTGATCGTGCCAGCCGTGACAGCATACCTGGCCCTCAACTTCACGGGATCGACCACGTTCACCTCCCGCACCGGAGTAAAAAAGGAGATCTTCCGGTACGTGCCGGTGATGGCACTGATGGCCGGCATTGGGACAGTCCTTGGAATCGTTCTTGGCATCCTCCGCGTCCTGAGGGTAGCGTAATGTTTGACTCATACAATGAGAATACGCTCCGGTATTTCCCGGACCGGTGCATCAACTGCCGGCGCTGTACGCAGGTCTGTCCCCACGGCGTTTTTGCCGAGGGAACAGATCGGGCGGTGCTCAAAACGCCTCAGGCATGCATGGAATGCGGGGCGTGCGCGATGAACTGCCCGGTCCATGCAATCGAAGTACAGAGTGGCGTCGGGTGCGCCTGGGCGATGATCAGGGCAGCACTCCGGGGAAAGGATATCGACAGTTGTGAATGTTGCTGCGGGGGACCTGAAAGTTCCTGCTGCGGTGAAATAATAGAAGACCCGTGTTTGTGCAAGGCAGAAAAGAGGAATTAGCAATAATAATACAGCCGAGCGCTGCGAGGTTTTCCTTACGGTAAATAGGGAGGTCTGCCTTCAATAACCCTGTGTCCTATGGTTTCTTTCCATGCTATCGGTAAAACCGTATGGCCATCATATTGGTAATAATTGAGGTTATAGTGATAGTAGACAGGATATGTAGGTGGAGTTGAAACAATATTTACCGAGCCGACATCAAGTGCACCATTAGATTCTGCCCCGGTGATAGTTGCGGCATAGGAGTTCTGAGGGAGCAAAGCATTCCATGAATTGAAGTCTGGCATGTATAAGGTTTGCCCGGTGGTTGTGTAAACGGTATAATGCCCGTTAGCTATAGTTGTGGATAAAACGGTAAATTCAATAATGGTAGGATATGCTGATGTCGGTACTACTGTTGGCGCTGGAACCGTGGCAGGTACCGCTACAGGAACAACGGTCTGTTGTGCCTGCTGGTTGATGTAATGGTTAAATATACTCATCCCTACCATGCATCCGATGATTGTGATGCCTACGATTGCAAAAAAGCAGAATACTGCTTTTTTGATCGTGTCCGTTTCTATCACGATTTGGGACATAAATGTTCTCCATACTTTACATTTTGTACGGTTAACATGATATGGGCATGTGTATATATTTATTCAATAACCAAGGTGGATTGATTGAACCTCCGGGTTAGTACAAATAAAAAAGGTCAGATGGAAGCCGATCATCCACTAACCTGTGATGTGCGTCCACCTACGCGAAATTTCCCTTTCCGAGCACTCTGACTACAGCGTTCCCGAACTCCCTGGTCCCGGCTGAACCACCCAAATCGCGGGTCCTGATCCCGGCTGCCACCACAGCCTGTATCGCCCGCTCAATCCGAGCTGCTCCCTCCGGATCGCAGGTATGGTCAAGGAGCATCGCAGCGCTACGTAGTGCCGCTGTCGGATTGGCGATATCTTTCCCGGCAATGTCCGGTGCGCTCCCGTGGACCGGCTCGAAGAGGGCATACCGGTCACCGATGTTTGCGCTCGGGATAAGACCGAGACCGCCGACAAGGTACGATGCAACATCTGATAGGATATCCCCAAAGATGTTGGTCGTTACAACAACGCCGTACGCATGCGGGTGCTGGATGATATCGAGCGATAGGGCATCGATGTACCGTTCATTATACGATATCCCGGCAGACTTTGCCTCAGCGATGCAGATATCGCGGAAGAAGACATCGGACTTGAGGACGTTTGCCTTGTGCCCGATAGTGAGGATGCAATCCTTCTGCTGTGCAATCTGGATCGCCTTCCTTACGATCCGTTCGGTCCCTTTCCGCGTTACCATGCGAAGGGTCGTCGCCATGTCGGTGTGGATCTCCTCGATTCCCGAGTAGAGCCCCTCAGTATTTTCCCGCACGATCATAATGTCGAAGTTAGTACCAGTTACAGGCCGCAGGTTCGCATAGAGGTCGAGGGCTTTCCGGATCCGCAGGACCACGCTCTGGTAATCTTTCATCGGGGGAGTGGTAACAGCCCCAAAGAGCACCGCGTCTGCTGTCTTCAGATCGGCGATATCATGGTCGGCACACGGGCACCCGGTCTTCTCCCACTGGCTGTATCCGACATCGACGTCAAAAAACTCATACTCCGGATGGAGGTGTTCGAGCGCCGCCCGGGCAACCGGGATCACTTCATGCCCGATCCCGTCGCCTTCCACAACGGCGACACGGGTCATCTGCTCCTCCACTTGCCGACCAGCTCGTTCACCAGAGAGGTGATCCGGGCCGGGCTCGCTCCCCAGTGGACAACCGCCCCGAGATTCCCGTTCCAGGTACAGATCCCCTCACGTTCCGAACGGCAGCACCGTGCGATGAACGGTTCTTCGGCAACCTTTTCGAGCGGACAGATGTTCTCCAGTTCGAAATCCCTGCCATAACATTCTGTGTAGAACTGCCTGCCGGTGAGACATCCGGCAACCCGCTCCCCGCCATCCATGCGATCTGCGTCGAGAGTGCGGGTAAACCCAGCAGCCCGGCAGGGGTAAACATCCGCGTTTAACTGCGAGATATCATGGACATGGTGGACAAACCTGACGGAGAGCTCGCCAAAGAGGCCGCACGCTTCGAGTTCGCGGATGCTGGCAGAGAGGCTCGGGCGCGGTGGTGATACATCGTACACGTGAATTGCAGGGAGTTCGGAAAGATCGGGATCGAGTACGAATGTCGTGTGCTCATCCAGCCCGGTAAAGATCGTGCACCGGTACCCGGTTTCAAGCGCCAGCCCGACAAGCCGCGCACGGTCATGGATCTGGACTTTCTCCGGGAACCAGTATACATCCCCGCATCCGGCAAGGAGACGCGAAGAGACTATCTCCCGCATCATGCATTTACACTGAGAATCCAGGGTTACTTCAAGAAGCTCGTACCCGGAATCACAGTCCCGTATAAGATACCGGCTGAGAAAGTACACCTTGTCGTCACAGGGTTTTGTCGTGGCACGACCAACGAACTTGCAGTGCTCCGGGAAGATCATTGGTTGGCTCTCCAATACTCGACTAACCCACCTGCCGTGAGGATCTCACGCATCCTTGGCGAGAGCGGACGAACGTTATAACGCTTTCCGCCAGTTTCTACCCACCCTTCGGTAAGATTGAACTTTATAGTGCTCGATTCCTCGCAGCTGACGGAACATTCGATGAGCGGCAGGCCGATATTTATCGCGTTTCGGAAAAAGATCCTGGCAAACGAAGGTGCGATCACAGCGACGACACCGGCTTCTTTTATCGCGATCGCGGCCTGTTCCCGTGACGATCCGCATCCGAAATTCTTCCCGGCAACAATTACCGATCCTTTCAACCGTGGCGCAATGGCAGGGTCGAGATCCTCAAAGACGTGGGCTGCCCAGACCGCACGGTCCTTTGTGCGCAGGTACCGGCCGGCGATAACGAGATCCGTATCAATATCAGCGGGCAGGCATACTGCGAAACCCGCACTCTCCGGGACATGCTCGGAATTTTCATCGAAAGACAGATGGACCGGCACATTTTGCTGCATCATGCCACCTCCGGATCGGTGATCTCACCCTTAAGGGCACTTGCTGCAGCGGTTGCAACAGAGGAGAGATAGATCTCTCCGCCGACACCCATACGGTTTCTGAAATTCCGGTTTGCCGTCGAAAGGCAGACCTCCCCTTCGCCGAGCACTCCCATGTGGTACCCGATACAGGGACCGCACCCGGGTGTCCCGATTGTGCAGCCGGCCTCAATGATATCAGCGAGCACACCGGTGCGAACGGTCTCTTTCAGGATCTCAGCTGACGCAGGGATCACGATCGTCCGCACAGCGACTTTCTTCCCGCGAACGATCTCAGCGAATCTTTTCAGATCGGAGTATCGCCCGTTCGTGCAGGTCCCGACAAATACCTGGTCGATCGCGAGCCCCGCAAGGTCTCCCACCGGTTTTACTGTGTCCACGCGGTGAGGTATCGCGACGAGTGGTTCCACATCTTCAAGATCGATATCGATCTCCTGCACGTACTCGCATGGCTCACGTACCTGGGGCTGAACCGCGTGCCCCCGTTCTTTCAGGTACCGGACGGTAACGTCATCTGCATAACAGAGCCCGGCTTTTGCGCCGGCTTCAACCGAAAGGTTTGCGAGGACAAGTCTTTCATCGATCGTCAGGTCGCTTACGGCATCCCCGACAAACTCGAGGGCCTGGTACGTTGCACCGTCAGTCCCGAGCTTCCCGACATATGTCAATGCAAGGTCCTTTGCTTCGGCTGCCCCGGTAAAAGACCCGGATAGGTGGATACCGACAGACTCTGGAACCCTGAGCCAAGTTTCACCCGTCAGCCAGATCGCTGCCATATCGGTCGCGCCGACCCCGGTAGCGAACGCACCGAACGCACCTCCCGTGACCGAATGGGAGTCAGCTCCGATAACGATCTCGCCGGGCAGGACGATACCTTCGTTCATCAGCTGGTGGCAGATTCCGCACCCGATATCAGAGAAATGCATATGGGAGTCACGGGCAAAGTCACGGAGCTCGTGCTGGAGCGTTGCCGTCATCCCGTTGTTCGCCGGAACGATATGGTCAAACAGCATGTAGAGTCTGTCCGGATCGGCAATCCGGGTTCCGCTCATGTTCTTCCATGCCTCAAGGGCGAGGACACCAGTACCGTCATGGGCATATGCCCGGTCAACCTTCCGGTCCACATACTCTCCTGCCGATGCACCGAGGATCCATTCCGACAGCGTGCTCATCTGTGGTTCTCCAGCTGCGCTTTTTTAATGAGTTTTTTCAGGACTTCCGGGGTAATGTTGCACTTGTGCTCCGAGTGGTCCTTGACAAGGTCGAGTACCCGGCAGATCTGTTTCTCCGATAGATCACAGCCCATTGATGCGACGACGTGTTCGAGTGCTTTTTTACCAGTGTGTTTGCCGAGGATGAAATGGCGTTCGCTACCAACCATTTCCGGAGTGAAGTTCTCGTAGGTAAGGGGATCCTCGAGAATTGCTGCTATATGGATCCCGCTCTCGTGAGAGAAAGCAAGTTCCCCAGTAACAGGCTTGTTCAGTGGGAGCTTTATTCCCGAAAACCTCTCGACCATATGCGAGAGCTCTGTCAACTGGGACAGATCGTACCGGTCTATGCCCGCTTTCATCCTGAGGGCAACAAGGACCTCTTCGAGCGAGGCATTTCCTGCACGTTCCCCGATCCCGTTGACCGTGGTGTGGAGCTGGAAAGCTCCTGCTTCGGCAGCCGTGAGCGTGTTTGCCACTGCACAGCCCATGTCGTTGTGGCAGTGGGCACAGAGAGGAATGTCGACAGACTTCACCAGATCTGACATGATCCGGTACATTTCCATCGGGATGAGGCAGCCGACAGTATCAGCGAAACTGACGAGCACCGCGCCGTGTTCCGCTGCGTTCTGGTATACATGCTTGAGAAAGGGGAGATCGGTGCGGGATGCATCCTCAGCGGCAAACCGTACTTCTACTCCATGATCGTTTGCAAAATCGATCAATTTAAGGGCGTCCTGCAGCACTTCCTCCCGGGATTTCCTGAACTTGAGCCTGACGTGCAGTTCTGATGTAGGGATGAAGATGCTCACCATGTCGACACCGCATTCGATCGCATCGCTGACGTCAGATTCCCGTGCCCGTGCAAACCCGCATATACGGGCATCGAGCCCGAGGTTGGCGATAGCGGTCACACACTGTTTTTCATTAGGGGAGACTGCGGGAAACCCCGCCTCGATGACCTCGACCCCGACAGTATCGAGCATCCGAGCGATCCCCAACTTCTCTTCGCAGGAGAACGATACTCCTGGAGTCTGTTCACCGTCTCTCAGCGTAACATCGCATATCTCAACATTCCACGGTTTCATGGCTGCAACCCTCCGGACACGTTCCTGTTACCACGAGTGTTCGCGGGGTGTCCGTCACCGCAAGCTCGTTTCTGAGTATCTCATTCTCATCTGCACGGCAGACTACCGGTTCTGCCCACTGGATATAGGGCAGGACATCATACGCAGGCTGTTTGCCGGTCATCGCTGTGCAATCGTTCTTCATCACGATACAGAGAAGCGGCAGCCGTTTCTCGTATACGTCGATGAGTGCATTCAGGCCGGAATGGAGCAGGGCATAGTCCCCGATCAACGCTGCTCCGGTGCTCCGTGCGGCAACGGCGATGCTTGCTCCCATCCCATAACTTGCCACGCCCGTCTCGTACGGGTACGTCATCGTGAGAACGGAGCAGCCGGCATCGCAGATGAGCCTGACGCCGGCTTCCCGGATCCCGTCCATCAATGGTTTGAACGGACAGTTTGCACAGAACGTCCGGTAAAACCCCCGGTCCTCCATCACCTGCGGCCGCTCCTGAGGTTCCGGAGGCTTAACCCCGCGATGGTCACGGACAAATGTCCTGCCATATTCATGGATCGTCTTCATCCCCCCCGCACGTTCCGGGAGGGGGTTGACTGTGACTATTCGGGAGTTTCCCGGTGCCGCCCCCACTCCAGCCGGTTCCCCATTCCAGCGGTTAAGGAGAGACCGGTCCGACCACGTGAACATATCGCGGTACAGGTACTCCGCTGCGGTAACCCGGCCTTTCATAGTCCATGTCCGCGCTGACAGTCTCCCTTTCCGGTCCTCCCGGGGAACAGGGTTCCGTTCAACATCTGCATCGAGGATCCTGGGAGTGACACGAAGGATTGCAACCCGGGAAAATGTTTCCGATGCCTGGAATGCCGCCTCCATGCCCGAAAAACAGGTTGTTTCATCCGGTTCAATGACCGGGAGTTCGGCGAGTTCCCCGTAATACCGCGAGTCTTGGGCGGTCTGTGAGCCTTCGGAATCAGGATCGTCACCGGCTACGATCACCACACCTCCGATGAGCCCCTGGGCTGTTGCCTGGAGGAGCGGGTCGGCGCACGCGTTGATTCCCACGTTCTTGATGATCACCGCCGAGCGCCTGCCCGATACCGAGTCGCCGAGCGCATATTCGAGCGCAGTCTTCTCGTTAATCACCATCTCAGCATGAGTGAGGGCACCGAGTGTAGTCACCGGAAATCCCGGGACGGTGTACTGCCGATCTGTACTGTTCAGGATCGCCTCGGCGAATGCATCGACCCCTTTCATTCATCCCTCCCCGGGACGAGATCGCATCCACAGCAATTCGTGCACATTGTCATGGCAAGCATAGGATTTAGGTCAGCTGCCGCCAGTTCCCGCACCTGTATCGCGAAGATCTTCTTCAGCCGCTCTGCCGAAGGGCGGGGGGTCCCGGTAAGTTCTGCTACGGGGTTGAGCGGGCGCAGGACCGGTATCACGCCGAGTGTGGTCAGCCGGTGTATACATGCTTCCATCTCTTCATCGGTCTCACCGAGGCCAAGGATAACGTTGGAAAAGACACGGTTTTTCCCGAACAGTTTCACCGAGCTTGCCAGTACGTCCCAGATCAGGTCATAATCGAGACCCGGACACATTCGTGCAAAAATCTCGGGAGTCGCCGCTTCAAGGTTGAATTTGACTTCGGCAACTCCCAATTCCTTGAGTCGCCTGGGGGTCTGGGCAGTCGGGTAGATCGATACACCGATAGGCAACCCGAACCCGATAAGATGTTTTACCACTTCGAGAACATAGGATTCCTCTTCTTCGATGCTTGTGAGAACCCCGCTGGTTATTGAGATAGCATGGACCCTGTGCTGCACCGATTCGACCAATTTCACGATCTCCGGAATACTCTTCCGACCTGCCTTAAGGCGTGGCACTGAACAGTACCTGCACCGGAAAATGCAGCTCCCGGTAACTGTAATGAACGCTTGTTCAGGGCAGTGCAGTCCCGGCTCAAGGAGCCGGCCGGGGATGAGATTCCCTTCAAAGAAGAGATCGGCGATGCCGTTTCCCCGGTGGCTGATCTCAATGGCACTTTTTGGATTGATGGCAAACTTGACCCGGTGGCTTCCCATCGCAAAGAATACCGCACCGCTGCCTCCGGCACCCGGGCCCGCAGCGGACCGTGCGATGAACCCGTCCGCTGGTTCTCCGGTTATCCTTGCTGATCCTACAGCAAGAAGCCGGGCTTTTAATTCCGTCCACTGCATAATTCCAGAGCCTCCTCGTATCTGGTAAAAAAGGGAAGGGCTGCAACAGCACCGACAATGCCCCGCCCATTCATGACAATCCGCAGATTCTTATCCTGTATCCGGCTGACAAGACCGGCCTCAATCTCGCCCCGTTTGACTTTTCTCCCGTACTCCTCAAGTCCTACCGACGGTGAAAAACCAGAATAAACGGCCATTCCGGTCTTTTCCGACAGCGTATATTTTTTGAGCAACCTGTGGAATTTTGTAACCAGGCCTTCAGGATCGGTAGTGGCAAACTCTACAACGAGGCCAACGCAGTTTTTCGTCTTGTACGGCACCGGAAAGAGCTGGACTATAGTATGCGAGAGGTATACGGATCCTTCATCCTCGACAGATCTGGCAATATTATGCACGAGCGTCCACGTTGCACCCTCTTCAGGGGTATCGGTATCGTCCACTCCAATGAGCACCCGCTGTCGCCGGGGAAGCCAGAGGGTCGCGCCGGCAACTTTGCCGCCACCGGCAGGATCAGACCTGCTCCGCAGCACACCCCGGGCATCGGACCGGCACGAGGCTGCACCGACACCGCCACCACCCATACCGATGTACGTGACGGAAATTTCTGATGTGTCAACGACACACGATGAGATTCCCGCGGGGAACCGCGACCCTTCAAGAGATAGATCTACGGTCCCGGGTTCCAGCAGATAGCGCATCGTTGAACCAACGCATCGGACATCTTTGACTATCGGGCTCTGTGCATAGTGGTGCTTCGTCCACATCGCGCCACCGATACAATCAAAAAATTCAATGAGCTCGACACGCTCTCCTGCGTCATCCGCAACCGCAACGATCTGCGGATAATGGATTACGTACGGTTCTGGGATCTCTTTCATGGGGATCTGGTACTCCTCTGTTCGTATAGGTCGAGCCGGAAGATTTCAGATAACCACAGGCCGGATCGTGTGTTCTACACCGTTCCGGTCTGTTGGATTTTTTATTGCCGAAATTTTCGTTAACAGGATATTCGGCAATAAAACTATAAATACTGATCGAAAAAATCAGGAGAAAAAAAATGATTTTCAGAGTACTTTGTGAAGTTCTAGCTTGAACGGTCCGAGCGTTCCGCCAAAATTACCAGCAGAGATGAATTTTACACCGGGCACCATCACGGCAGCCTTGATACCTGCGCTCATCGCGGCAGCCACACTCTTCTCGTCGATTCCATCGATAACTATCTCATATACCCCTTTAACACCGGCAGGGATCTTACTGTCCGCGACCTTCTCCCGAAGCGTGGGGCAGTATTTCTCATTAGTCGAAGCGGGCATGAACTTGTACTTCAGGCTCCCGACTTTCGAACCGCTTGCCACAATTCCACCGGGGAAACTGGTGATGGTTCCCGGGACCATGTTAATCGCCTCGACAGCTGCCTGTGCACCCATGAGTGCCGCCATCTGGTTCTCCCCCATCACAAAGAAGTTGCCGCCTGCAACACCCTTCACGATACCGAACTCTTCCTCACCTACATATTCACCGTTCATGATCGGGATGACCCAGCATTTCCTGCCGCCAACTTCCTTCTGGTATTCGTATCCATCGCCAAAGAAGTGCAGCTTAACCTGTATCTTTTCATCTGCATTGGTAATACCATTGAAGACTGCTGTGGTCGGGGCGGTAAGGACACACTCTGCAAGACGTTCAACGACCTGCTCCTTGAGTTTCTTCTTGCTCGCACAGATCAGGATTGAGACACCCGGTCTTCCATCAGGGGTCTGGCTGGCAGGGATGTCCCCTTCGATGCCCGCTTCACAAGGGCACCCGATAGCCGATGTCGCGAATCCGGTCGCTTCTGTAGCTGCTTTCCTTGCCCATTCGTTCGTGACAGCTGTGATGATTACCCGGCAGACCCATGTCGGGAATGCCTCTGCATACGTATCGTCGATTGTAACTCCGTTGATTTACATATGATAACCTCCGGTAAATGAGTTGTACGATGATATTGCCTGAATAAATTTTCTAAATTGATTTTGGGTTCCTGCTCAGTACTGTTATTCCGGAAGCGCATACAGAATATGGTATTTTGTAAAGGTAAAGTACTAAATCTTTAAATAGTATTTATAAACAAACGTTAAAAATCACCTTAATATTGTCCGATTTTCCCTGTAAATTTCAGAACCTTTATCTACATTCTTCTACCACTTTTTGATAGTCGATTTTTGGAAATCGATCATAGCTGGTGCGTGGAAATATGGCATTTGCAGTGCATATTAACATGGAAGATTGTACTGGCTGTAACAATTGTGTGGTCGCTTGCCCCGTAGACGCATTAGAGCTTCACACGGTGGATCCTGCAACCAAGGATAAGATCTACAAGGTCAAGGACGGGAAATCCATCGTCCTCGACTTTAAGAGTGAACTCTGTGCTGGCTGCGGCGTTTGCGTTGAGGCGTGCCCGCATAATGTTATCAAGCTAGCGGGGCCCTGGGCGTCCAGAGCCGAGGCAAAGGTACAATAAAGAGACGGCGTGAGGGTTATTCATGGCATTGTTTCCCAAGTTTTCGAAGAAACGAGATGGTATCAACGTTGTGATGGAGCAGCGTCTCCTTCAGAATGTCAACCACCTGATTCTGAATTCAGAGACCTGCACGGGATGTGGTATCTGTGTCGAGTCCTGTCCGGAGGAGGCAATCGTCCTCGGACTCGTCGGTGCATCACGGAGGGGAGCTATCAATTATGCAGCCCCTGTCGATGTTGACGAGATGAAGTGCTCGTACTGTGGCGTTTGCGTCATCATGTGCCCGTTCAATGCATTGACTCTGAAGGTGGATGGTAAGGAACGGCTTCCGATCATTGAGAAGGAAGGTTTCCCGCAATACGATATGAAAGCGGAAATCAGCGACGAGAAATGCGTCAGGTGCACGATCTGTGAGGAGGTCTGCCCGCGAGACGCAATCGACCGCAATGTGCCCGCATTCGAGGGAACCTACAAGGGACCGGTAGCAGGAGCAAAGGACCGACAGACTGCACTCAAGAGCGAGACGACATTTACGGTGGACAAAGAGAAATGCACTCTCTGCGGCATCTGTGGGGCACTCTGTCCGGCAATTAACGTGAAACACAAGGAGTTCACTGCAGAGTCCGGAAAAGTCGAGGGTGACGTAGTCTGGGACCAGGCAAAATGTGATGCCTGCAAGGTGTGCGTTGAGGCGTGCCCTGAAGAATGCATCACCGTCGAGCGAAAGATAATCTCAGATAAGATTGCAGGAAAAGTGGACATTATCCAGGACAACTGCTGCACATGTACCTGGTGCTCCCGTAACTGCCCGACAGAAGCGATCACTGTCGAGAAGATTTTCGAAGGCGATATCGAATTCCACGCTGAGAAATGCCCCGGTGGCTGTTCAACCTGTGCTGAGATCTGCCCGGCAAATGCGATCTATCTCCCGAGTGCAAAACCCGCGGCTGAGATGAAGCACGAGATCGAAGCGACAATCGCCGTCAACAAGGATTACTGTATCCTGTGCGGTGCCTGCGTCAATGCCTGCCCCGGTGAGGATATCATCATCCTGCAGAGGACCGGTATCCGCATGAAGGGCAAAGAGACCGACCTGTTCAATAAGATCAAGGCGAAGTTATTCGAGAAGAGAACCTCGAAGGTGAAAGAGGCAATTACCGGCCAGGTCAACATCAAAATGATGGAGAAGGCGTGAGTACCATGGCAAGAACTAAAGGTTACCCGGAAGCGCTTGAGAAGAAACTCCACGAGCAGAGATACTTCCGCGAAGACTCAAATCCCGAATTCACCACAAAGGTGAAGGCTATCTCACGTACCATCCCCAATATGTGCTACCAGTGCGGTACCTGCACTGGCTCCTGCCCGTCAGCCCCCCGCAGTACCTACCGTATCCGCAAGTTCATGAGAAGAGTAGTGCTCGGGCTCGAGAACGAAGCTCTGACCGATCCGGATCTCTGGCTCTGCACTACTTGTTACAGCTGCTCGGACCGGTGCCCACGGGACATCATCCCCACTGATGTCATCATGTCCATGAGGAACCTCGCATTCAAGCGGGATATCATCCCCGTAAATTTCCTCAAGACCGTGCAGGCAATCTATTCATCAGGCCACGGTGTCCCGAACAACGATGTCAACCGTGCAGCCCGCGAACGGCTTGGCCTGACCCGCGACCCGCCGACCACCCACATGTATCCGGAATATATGCCCGCGATCAGGAAGATCATTGACCACTACAACCTCAAGGCCAATGCCGACCGGATTGTCAAGGAGAGGGAGGGCTGATCATGTCTGAATCAGAAGCAAAACACAAGTTTGCATTCTATCTCGGATGCATTGCCCCCAACCGGTATCCCGGTGTCGAATCCGCCTCTATCAAGGCGATGAAAAAACTTGGCGTAGAGCTGATCCCCCTCAAGGGAGCAAGCTGCTGCCCCGCACCCGGTGCATTCGGTTCGATAGACCTCAGTGTCTTCTATGCAATGGCTGCCCGGAATCTCGTGCTTGCCGAGCAGATGAAGATGGACATCGCCCTTGTCTGCAACGGTTGCTACAAATCGATCTGGGAGGTCAACCACAAGCTCAAGCACAACAAGGATCTCCGCGATGCTGTCAATGAAGTCCTCAAGGAAGTCGACATGGAGTATAAGGGTACCATCAACGTGTATCACACTGCCGAGCTCCTCTACAATGACAAGTTCATTGGTGTTGACAAGGTCCGCGACAGCGTCACAAACCCTCTGACCGGTGCCCGCATTGCAGTCCACTATGGCTGCCACTTGACCAAACCCCACAAGGACCGGGAGTTTGAGAAGGAAGTCATGCTGAACACCGAGCACCCGATTTGGATGGAAGAACTGGTTGCTGCCCTTGGTGCAACACCAGTGGAATACCGCAACAAGATGCAGTGCTGTGGTGCCGGTGGCGGTGTCCGCGGATATGATATCGTTCACGCACTCGATATCGCCAACGAGAAGCTGATCAACCTCAAGGAAGTGAAGGTTGATGCACTCACAGATATCTGCCCATTCTGTCAGCTCCAGTTCGACCGCGGCCAGATCGAGATTAAGGAAAAATTCGGCGTTTCGTACGATTTACCCGTGCTCCACTTCGCTGAACTCCTAGGACTGGCACAGGGAATGAGTCCGCAGGACCTCGGGCTTGATCTCCATGGGATCAGCTGCGAACCTTTCCTGCAGAAGGTCCTGTGAGGTGGTAAAAATGGCAGAAAAGAAGAAAACAACCACCAAGAAAACCGAGTCCAAAAAACAGGATACTAAGAAGGTAGCTCCCGTGAAACAAGAAGTAGAGAAGCAGGCAGCAGTCGGAAGCACAACCCATCAGAAACCACGGATTGGCGTATTCATCTGTCACTGCGGTACCAACATTGCCGGGTCAATGGATATCCCGGCCGTGGAGGAATATGCAAAAACCCTCCCGAATGTAGCCTATGTTGACAACTACAAGTACATGTGTTCGATGCCCGGGCAAGCTGTGATCAGCAAGGCAGTCAAGGACAATAACCTAACAGGTGTCGTCGTTTCTGCATGTTCACCACGCCTGCACGAACCAACGTTCAGGACAGCAACCAAGGAAGCCGGCCTGAACCCGTTCCGGTTCGAGATGGCAAACATCCGTGAGCAGAACTCATGGGTTCACATGCACGACCGCGAAGGTTCAACCGAGAAGGCAAAGGATGCGATCAGGATAGCAGTAGCAAAAGCTTCACTCCTCCAGGACCTCTTCCCGAAGACCGTACCAGTGGAAAAAGCGGCAATGGTTGTTGGAGCAGGGGTTGCCGGAATGCAGGCTGCCCTTGACCTTGCAGCCGCAGGGATCAAGACGTACCTTATCGAAGCCGATACCAGTATCGGCGGACGCATGTCCCAGCTCGACAAGACCTTCCCGACTCTCGACTGTTCGCAGTGTATCTTGACACCCAAGATGGTGGACGTGGGAAGGGCCCAGATGATCGACCTCATGACCTGGTCCGAGGTTCATGAAGTGGAAGGTTACATCGGCAACTTCGATGTCACCATCCGCAAGAAGGCACGCGGCGTCCTCACCCCAAAGGAAGCGGAAGCACGCGGTATTGTCGGTGGTGGATGCAACGGTTGCGGTGACTGCGAAAACGTCTGTCCGGTTATCAAGCCCAACGAGTTCGAAGTTGGTATGAAGGCACGGAAGGCCATATACATCAATCATCCGCAGGTCGTTCCGCTTCTCTACACGATCGACTTCAATTCCTGTGTCAAGTGCGGGCTCTGCGTGACCGCCTGCGGTCCCGAGAAGAAGGCAATCGACCTCGAATCCAAGGATGAGTTTGTCAAGGTCAAGGTTGGAACCGTTATCCTTGCAACAGGTTACGACATCTTCCCCATTGAGAAGAAAGAAGAGTGGGGATACAAGAGATACGAGAACGTTGTCACGAGCCTTGAATTTGAGCGGCTCATCTGCGCTTCAGGTCCGACCGGTGGCCACCTTGTCCGACCAAGCGATGGTGAGACACCCAAGAGAGTCGCATTTGTACTCTGTGCAGGGTCGCGTGACAACACCGGTATTGGCAAGCCGTACTGTTCACGGTTCTGTTGCATGTATTCCCTGAAACATGCTCACCAGATCATTGAAAAGATTCCCGGATGCATCCCCTATATCTTCTACATGGATATCCGTTCGTTTGGTAAGATGTACGAAGAATTCTATTACCGCATCCAGGACGAGGGCGGTAAGTTTATCCGCGGCCGCGTGGCAAACATCCTCGAGGATCCCAAGACCAAGAACCTCTTTGTCAATGCTGACGACACCCTACTCGACCGACCGATCTCCATGGAAGTGGACCTCGTTGTCCTTGCAGCCGCAATTCAGCCGAAGGAAGACACCAACAGGACACGCAAGTTGTTCGGTGTCTCCTGCTCGATGGACGGTTGGCTGCTGGAAGCCCACCCGAAGCTGAACCCCTGCGGAACAACAACAGCAGGTGTTTTCCTTGCTGGTGCCTGCCAGGCGCCTAAGGATATTCCTGACACCGTTTCATCTGCAGAAGGTGCAGCCTCGGCTGCAAGTATCCCGATCCACACCGGAGAAGTGGAACTCGAACCGTATTTCGCAAGCTGCATTGATGAAAAGTGTGCAGGATGCGGAATGTGCGTGAACCTCTGCCCGTACAGCGCCCTCTCGCTGGTCGAGAAGGACGGCAGGAAGGTCATGCAAGTCACCGAAGCAAAATGCAAGGGTTGCGGTACATGCGGCGGGTTCTGTCCCGGCGGCGCAATCTGGATGAACCATTTCGCCACCCCGCAGATTGTGGCACAGATCGATGCTTTCCTGCTCGGAGGTGAGCAGTAATGTCAGCACCACCCGAACACCCGATTCCCAAACGTGAACCTGGCGAATGGCGCCCACAAATCATCGGCCTTCTCTGCAACTGGTGCTCGTACGCCGGCGCAGATCTTGCCGGTGGCGGCCGTATCCAGTACCCACCTGACGTCCGTGTCGTCCGTGTCATGTGCACCGGGCGTCTCGATGCATTGTTTGTGCTCAAGGCATTTGCAGACGGCGCCGATGGAGTACTTGTCTCCGGTTGCCACTTTGGCGACTGCCACTACCTTGAGGGTAACTTCAAGGCAGCAAAGCGGATGTTTGTTGTCAAGCGCCTTATGAAAAGCATCGGGATTGACGACCGCCGCTTCAGGATGACATTTGTCTCAGCATCGGAAGGCGCGAAGTGGGCATCTGTCATTACCGATGTCGTCAAGACCGTCAACGAGCTTGGACCCAGCCCCATCAAGGAGTTCAACAAAAAGTAGGATACTATCGGGCAGTGCGGAAAATCCCTTTTTTCACTGGGAGAACTTCAGGGTACTGCCTTGAAGTAGTGAGAAAAGATGGACACTGCATTATACAAATTGTACTGCAAATAATCCGAAAACTGGGTACGAATTCACGCCATTCGTTTTTTGGCCCCGATCCTATATTTTTTATAATAGAGCGCATACAAAAATCGGAAATTTACTTAAGTAATGTAACAATTCATAATACTATTTTTTATTTTTGTAATACTGTGTAAAACAATGAATCAAGGAATATATGTAATATTTGAACATTGCTTTGTTTTTAGGTATTATTGTTAATTTATTATAAAACATGGTTTCAATAAGAAATAGGAACGCTTATATGGCGAAATTGGGAACTATTTCTTGTCCCATTTTAGGGGACGTGCAATAGCGACTTTCATTCATTACCAGTGTTCTTATAGTGACTACCAACGTTCAGTGACAGTATAGCACCGCGGTCAAATGAAAATTTGGAGGAATTCAAATGGCAAAATACAAAGATGCAATCGATCTTTACGACGATGAGGGCAAGCTCCTGAAGAGCAATGTCACTATCGACAAGATCAGCCCGCTGGTCAACAAGGGCTCAGCCGGGATCATCGACCTCACCAAGAGGACAGTGGCGGTTAACTTCGCCGGTATCGAGGAAGCCTTAAAGACCGGAAAAATGGGCGGCAAGTCGAACCAGATCCTTGGCCGCAGCATGAACTGCAGCGTTGTCAAGGACTGTGACGCACTCTCTGCCAAGATTAAGGACATGGTCCAGGTCACCGATGGTGACAACACCAAGATCACCAAGGTCGGCGGCGGAAAGATGATCCTCGTCGAAGTCCCGACTGCCCGTATGGATGCAGCAGCTACCTACGATGCAGCCTCGACATCCGTTGCGGCAGCCACTACCTATGCACTCATTGACCAGTACAAGGTTGGCATGTTCGACGGTTCCTACATCAAGGGAGCAGTCTGGGGAACCTACCCGCAGACGATGGATATGCAGGGAGGCAATGTCGTCTCGATCCTGTCCATCCCCCAGAACAACGAAGGTCTCGGCTACGCACTGAGGAACATCCCGGCAAACCACGCGGTCATGATGACCCACCGGAATGCAATGCAGGGTGCAGCACTCTGTGCAACCTTTGAACAGGCAGGAGAGTTCGAGATGGGTGCCGCAATCGGTCCGTTCGAGCGTGCACAGCTCCTTCTCTACGCATACCAGGGCCTCAACGCCAACAACATGGTCTACGACCTCGTCAAGGCAAACGGCAAGTCCGGAACTATCGGTACTGTTGTGCAGAGCCTTGTCGAGCGTGCCATTGAGGACAAGGTCATCAAGGCAGGCAAGAAGGGCAAGAGCGGCTATATCTTCTACGACACTAAGGACCCCATGCTCTGGAACGCCTATGCATCAGCAGGTACCCTTGCAGCAACAATGGTAAACTGCGGTGCAGGACGGTTCGCCCAGGCAGTTTCGGCAACCCTGCTGTACTTCAACGACCTGCTCGAGCACGAGACAGGCCTCCCAGGCTCCGACTTCGGTCGTACCATGGGTGTCGCAGTCGGGTTCTCGTTCTTCAGCCACTCGATCTACGGTGGCGGAGGTCCCGGTGGATTCAACGGTAACCACGTCGTCACCAGGCACGCAGCAGGTGTCGGTATGCCCTGTATCGTAGCAGCATGTGCTCTTGATGCAGGAACCCAGATGTTTGGTCCCGAAGCAACCTCGAAGATCTACCAGGACACCTTCGGCCAGCTCGACTCATTCAAGAAGCCGATCCAGGCAATCGCAAAGGGAATTTAAGCCCCCACGGATACAAATGACCGAAGCCACGTTCCCCCAGTGCAGGATTTCAACAGAACGGCTCCTCAATCCGGAGACAACCGAGCAACTGCTCAACAAGCTTGTAATCATTCCCGGAATCCGGCGTATGATCCTCAACGGGCCCCGCCTTCCCGCAACCGTACCGTACGGACCTGCAAAAGGGCTGGCCAACCCGCATCCCATGAGGAAGAAGATCCATATCGGAGACCAGGAAATTGAACTGCAGGTTCATGTAGGCACCATTCTGCTCGAACTTGAAAACCGCGATGTAATTCCTGCACTGAAATCCGCGTGCGAAGAGGTTATCACGAACTTCACCTTCCGAATACAGGAAGGGAAGTACATGAAGACCGAGCCGTCACTTGTTGATTACTGCAAGTACGGACCGAACGCGGACAAGACGATCATTGGAATGGCAGATCCAAGCAGCCATTCCGGACCCGTAATCATCCAGGGAATAAAATAAATCATGCCGATAGGAAGAGTAACCCAGGTTGTTGACTGCCGCGAGGCGATGGGCATGGGAAAAGGAGGAGGCATAGCCCAGCGGGGCACCATCTCCGAGACCCGGTACCCGGATGTCATCGTGGTCGGAATGTCTCCAGGACGCCGCCACGTGACAAAACCGGTCTGCGACATCACCTCAGGTCTGCGACAGCAGGGCATCGAATACAGTATCAGCACACTGGTGCTGAATGCCGGAAGTGGCCTGCCGCCGGACGCACCAAAGATTGGTGGCGGCGTAATCGGCGCTTCATTCGGGCTTACTCAAAAAGAGATCATGCAGATTGAGAAACATAAAGTCGCCATCCTCCACCATGGGAACGTACGTTCCCATGTGGTTCACAAGGTCCGGTTTATTCTCGAGGCCTGTGATGTGAAGGCAGTTGTCGTTTCCCAGTCCCCTATTGATTATGAGGATCTCGCAAAAGAGGGAGTGAAGACTTCCGTGGTAATGCCTGCCTCGGACATGATCCGTACAAAAGGAACGGTCATGGCCATCGTGAGCGGCGTGACCCGTGGTCAGACCCCCACCCGCGAGAAGATGGCGGAAGTCATTTCGTCGGTAATGAGAATCGTGAAAAAGAAGAAACCATTGGAGTGATAAAATATGGCATACAAACCCCAGTACTGTCCCGGCCAGACTCATATTGCCGAGAACAGGCGCAAGCAGCTGGACCCCAACCACAAGTTGGAGAAGCTCCGGGATGTCACCGACAAGGACATCGTCCTCGTTATGGGACACCGTGCACCAGGCTCAGCCTACAAGAGTGCACACCCGCCGCTCTCTGAGCAGCAGGAACCCAACTGCCCAATCCGCAAGCTCGTAACCCCAACCGACGGCGCAAAGGCCGGCGACCGCGTCCGCTATATCCAGTTCACCGACTCGATGTACAACGCACCCTGCCAGCCCTACCAGAGATCCTGGCTCGAGTCCTACCGCTTCCGCGGCATTGACCCAGGTACCCTGTCCGGCCGTCAGATCATCGAATGCCGTGAGAGAGATCTCGAGAAATATGCAAAGGAACTTGTCAACACCGAGCTCTTTGATCCGTCGCTCACCGGTATCCGTGGCTGTACTGTGCACGGACACTCCCTCCGTCTCGATGAGAACGGGATGATGTTCGACATGCTCCAGCGCTTTGTCCTCGACAAGAAGGCAGGCGTTGTCAAGTATGTCAAGGACCAGGTCGGTGTACCCCTTGACAGCGAAGTCAAAGTCGGAAAGCCGATGGACAACAAGTGGCTCAAGGCACACACCACCATGTACCACTCACTCGTCGGTACAGGCTTCCGCGACGACCCCGAATATGTTGAATACATCCAGCGTATCCACGCGCTCAGGGTAAAATACGGCTTCATGCCAAAGGAGTGATAAAGAATGGCAAAAGCAGCAAAAATCGAAAGGACCCAGAAACTCTTCCTGAAGGCAATGAAGGAGAAGTTCGCAGAAGACCCCCAGGCAACCTCAACCGTCTTTGCCCGCGAAGGTCTTGAGCAGTCCCCGCGGAAAGTCGAGTTCATGAAGGCCGGTAAGAAGGCCGAGATGGACCGCGGTATCTCCATGTACGACCCCAAGCGCTGCCACTGTGGTGGTATCCCGCTCGGTCAGCGCCAGCTGATGACCTACGAAGTCAGCGGCACCGGTGTCTTCGTTGAGGGTGATGACCTGCACTTCGTCAACAACGCTGCAATGCAGCAGATGTGGGACGACATCCGCAGGACGATCATTGTCGGCCTCGACCTTGCCCACGGGACCCTCCAGAAGCGTCTCGGTAAGGAAGTCACCGCCGAAACTATCAACGAGTACCTCCACGTTCTGAACCACGCAATGCCAGGTGCAGCCGTCGTTCAGGAACACATGGTCGAGACCCACCCGTCCCTTGTCGATGACTGTTACGTCAAGGTCTTCACAGGCGACGACGAGTTGGCAGATGACCTCGAACCCCAGTTCGTCCTCAACCTCGACAAGCTCTTCCCGGCAAAGAGTGCAGCAGCACTCAAGGCAGCGGTTGGCAAGTCGATGTGGCAGGCAGTGCACATCCCCACGACCGTCAGCAGGACCTGCGACGGTGGAACCACCTCACGCTGGTCTGCAATGCAGATTGGTATGTCCTTCATCGGAGCCTACAAGATGTGCGCCGGTGAGGCAGCAGTCGCCGACCTCGCATTCGCCGCAAAGCACGCCGGTGTTATCCAGATGGCAGACATCCTGCCCGCTCGCCGTGCACGTGGCCCGAACGAGCCAGGTGGCATCAAGTTCGGTCACTTCGCCGACATGATCCAGGCAGACCGCAAGTACCCCAACGACCCCGTCAAGGCAACCCTTGAAGTCGTCGGTGCAGGTGCCATGCTCTTCGACCAGATCTGGCTCGGATCTTACATGTCCGGTGGCGTCGGTTTCACCCAGTATGCAACCGCTGCATACACCGACAACATCCTCGATGACTACTGCTACTACGGTCTTGACTATATCAAGTCCAAACACGGCGGCATCGGCAAGGCAAAGCAGACCCAGGATGCAATGAACGACATTGCAACTGAGGTTACCCTCTACGGTATGGAACAGTACGAGCAGTACCCGACCACTCTCGAGAGCCACTTCGGCGGTTCCCAGCGTGCATCGGTCCTTGCAGCAGCATCAGGTATCTCCTGTTCACTCGCAACCGGCAACTCAAACGCCGGCCTGAACGGATGGTACATGTCCATGCTCGCCCACAAGGAAGGATGGTCACGTCTCGGCTTCTTCGGTTACGACCTGCAGGACCAGTGCGGTTCCGCAAACTGTATGTCGATCCGGCCTGACGAAGGCTGTATCGGCGAACTCCGTGGACCAAACTACCCGAACTATGCAATGAACGTCGGTCACCAGGGAGAATACGCAGCTATTGCAGCCGCCGCCCACTATGGACGTCAGGATGCATGGACTCTGTCCCCGCTGATGAAGATCACGTTCGCAGACCCGTCGCTCAAGTTCGACTTCTCCGAACCACGCCGCGAGTTCGCAAAGGGTGCAATCCGCGAGTTTATGCCCGCAGGCGAGCGCTCACTGATCATCCCCGCAAGGTAAGATCAGATCATCTCTTTTTTTTCAAGTCTTTGTTGTCGATTATCCTGCTCTCGTTCACTATGTGACGCAGTCCGGTGCCGATTGTAGAACTGATTGAAAGATTCAATAATAAAAAAGTCAGGACGCCGATAGACAGAGCGGCGTTTTTTATCGGGTAACGAGTTTTCGATCAGGAATATTTTGTAGGATCAGCCTCGAACTTCTTCTTACAGCCCGGGGCACAGAAGTAATATTTCTTTCCCTTATACTCGCTCGTGAACTTTGCAGTCTTCTCATCCACGGTCATTTTGCAGATAGGATCGATTGCCATAAAAATTCCTCCGGTACTTCCTATCCCTTCTCCGATATATATGCATTTTCTGGTTCGCGATAACCGCTCGTAACGCATTACACACGTCGAAGAAACTGTTCATGATCACATTCCAGACCAAGAGCGGTACAATTTCACACAAATGATCCACCGCTCGCGTTATAATGTGTCACCATGGCAACACGAGGATCCACGCGAAAACTCTTACTCCTGAAAAAACATACCAACGTATAATGAAAAATCCTTTCCATATCATGCTCATCCCGACACTTGGGTGTCCCTCGAAGTGCAGCTACTGCTGGAGCTCCGATGAAAGATCCCCGGTTATGAGCATAGATACGGTGAAGGAAGTTGTCGAGTGGCTCAAGAACTTCCGTTCGGACCGGGTCACCTTCACTTTCCACGGCGGGGAACCACTTCTCGCAGGCGCAGATTTTTACCGGAAGGCACTCCCAATGCTTGCGGGATTGAAGGAACTTACACCCGAGTTTGCGATGCAGACAAACCTCTGGAGGATGACCCCTGAAATAGCAGATGTTCTTGCAGAGTACCATGTCCCAATCGGATCAAGCATCGACGGCCCCGAAGTTATTACGGACTCGCAACGGGGACGCGGGTATTTCGCGAAGACTATGAAGGGCTATGAGATCGCAAAAGCCCATGGTCTTCAGGTCAGGTTCATCTGCACATTCACCAACAAGTCGGTAAAACATAAGGACGAGATCTTCCGTTTTTTCCAGGAGCAGGGGTTTGTCCTGAAACTTCATCCTGCCCTCCCTTCGCTCCGGTCGGAGAACCCGAAGGAATGGGCTCTCGAGCCCTCAGATTACGGCGAACTGCTTGTTTACCTCCTTGACAAGGCGCTGGAAAACCTCGGAACCACCGAGGTGATGAACATCAACGACCTCTGCCGGTGTGTATTCACCCGCCGGGGGACTGTCTGCACCTACGTGGACTGCATGGGTAACACCTTTGCAATTGGTCCCGACGGAGGGATTTATCCCTGTTACCGATTCGTAGGAATGCCGGAGTATGTCATGGGCAATGTTGCAGATCGTCCCAGCATGGAAGACCTCTCCCGGTCACCAGCAGGAAAACTGATGTTCTCCTTCAAGGATTATGTCGACAAAGCCTGCAGGAAATGCACACATATCCGGTACTGCCGGGGGGGTTGCCCGTACAACGCGATGGCTCCGACACCAGGCAGAATTGAGGGGATCGATCCCCACTGCGTAGCCTACAAACGGATCTTTGATGAGATTAATGATCGCCTGAACAAGGAAATGTTCGAATCACCGATGATGGAGATGGGTGGATTCGATATGCCGGTGCCAGGGTCCAGGAAACCGAAGAAGGCCAGGGTAATGACGCTGATCCGGACGATTGTGGAACGTTGACAACTTCCATGACCAAAGTTGCACCGGGCGGTGTCCCAACAGGGCCATCCTGAACCCAACTCAACTTTTCTTTCGTTAAAGTAAATTTACATGAGTAAAAATCCATATACATGGTTAGTTTTATAATTCGGGCAATTTAACCGCGATTTCGTCGTTTTCATTTCGAAACCTTTTAATCAAGACCTAACCAAATTTACACTAACCACAAAGAGTATCAGCTCGTTGTGCGTGGCATTGCATTTTGAATACCTCGTGTATTTGCACGTAGGGAGGAGGCTAAATGGAACAAATTGTATTTGGCATTGGAATTACTGCATTGACAGGAGCTCTTGCCACTGTAGCCGGTTCTGCGGAAGATACTGAATCCAACATCGGATCACAAGGTGACCCGAACTCTCAGGTTCAGCTGGCTCCGCAGATGGGATTCCTGCACCGCATCTTCAATAAGGCGGTTGCCGGTGAACCCCCAGCATACGGTCTCTGGTGTGCATTGGGTGCAGGCCTTGCGTGGGCCTTCATGGCTATGCAGTTCGGCCCGGTCCTCGCTATCGTCCTCGGCAGCGTTCTCGCTGTTTTTGTACAGGGCGTTTATGCTACCACCGCGTATCTTGGCAGGACGGCAAGTCTCGCCAAGTTCGGCCAGCCGGTATATATTGACATACTCAAGTCAATGACGTCCGTCACTATGGCACATGCCTTCATAGCAGTATTTGCTGTTGTATCCCTCTGTCAGCTCATCAACGGTGCGCTGGGACATCCTTTCCCACTGCCGCTTCTCGCGCTGGTCTGGGGTATTGCACTCGGTGCAGCAGGTTCTGCGACAGGCAACCCATACTATGGAAAAGAACGCCAGTACCAGAACCAGAAGTTCGGTGCAGGTGTACCTATCTCAGCGTCCGGAAATATCGTCCGCTACGCTGAAGCAGGCGAGCGTAACTCGATTGATAACGGTGCTTTCACCCACAAGATTGGTGGTTCGGCTGCCGGTATCTGTTTCGGTCTGATTGTATTCCTCGAACTCTGGCGTACGGTCCTGTTCGATCAGGTCAGCGCCGGCTGGGGTGCGATCATCGTAGGTATTCTCATGATCCTCATCTTCACGGTCATCGACCGGTATATCGAAGTCTGGGCACGCAGAAACTACGGACCCTACACAGAAGCCAAGGAGGCATCTTCATGACCGCAGTCGCAGCAAAGCCAGCGGCAGGAAGCGCAATGAACCCAACCGCGATGGGGATCGGTGTTGTCCTTCTCATCATCTTACTGGCGATCTGCTATGTCGTCTCGCCCGGAATAGGATTCCTGGCCCTTCTCGGAGTCATTGTCGGTGGCGTCCTGATCGGTTTCGGCACCCACTTTGTGCCGGTAGGCGGTGCACCCGCAGCAATGGGCCAGGCACCCGGTATCGCAACCGGTGTCGCCATGCTGGCAGCCGGTGCAGGATTGGCCGGTCTCTTCGGCGGTGCATGGGCAGCTAGCCAAGGTACGGTCGTTGCAATCATCACCGGAGGAGTCGGTGGCGGCCTGATGATGTCAATCACCTGCATGATGGTGAACTTCGTCTATGTCTTCGGGATGGGAATCCCCTCGGCATCCGGTAAGGTTGCAAAGGACCCCATCACCGGAGACACACAGGCAGAATACAAATCCCAGGGCACTGAGGGGCACGGCCTGCCGTTCATCTCATTTGTCGGCGGTGTAACCGGAGGTATCCTTGGTGGTGCCGGCGGTACGCTCATCTATCTCGCGCTCTTCAAACTCTACAGGGCGACACTACCGACCATGATGAACGCGACCGCAGCACAGGTTCTGCCAATCGCAGTCAGCGCTGCCGGAATGTTTGCCGTTGCTATGTTCCTTGTGAACGCAGTCCTGACTGCGTATAACATCACGGGAACGATCGAAGGACCCCACGACCCGAAATTCAAACGCTGGCCACGGGCAATCGTTGCATCCGCAGTCGCATCAGCGCTCTGCGGTATTGTAGCGGTTCTGATCGTTGTTGTGTAATGAGGTGTTGAAGATGTCAATTAAAGTTGAAGTAATTGAAGGGGGAGTCCCGCACAATAAGATTATGATTGTGGGACTCGTGAGCACTCTCGTGTGCCTCTACCTTACGTACCTCAATGTGCTGACCAACACCGATATGTTTGCATTCTTCGGTGGGCTTGCAGCTGTTGCAGCCCTGATCTGGGGAAGCCACACGATCAAAGTGTTGTGCAGCTATGGTATCGGAACTGGTGTTCCATCAGCAGGTATGATCGCATTCGGGTCCGGTGTCATCGCGATGCTGCTCGCAACAAAATTCGGTATTGCAGCTCCGATCGTAGCACTCGTTCTCGCAGCAGTGATCGGGTTCATCCTCGGTTACACTGCAAACAATATACTGAACATGAAGATCCCGGCGATGGTGCAGGCACTCACCGAGATGGCAGTTGTTGGTGCACTTACCATTATGGGTCTTGCAGCACTCATCTCAGGTGGGTTTACTTTCACTGGCCTTACCACGGGAACCACTACCCTGCTCGGAATGAGCACTATCTCATACGGAGCATCGTTCATTGGTAGCGGACTCGTCGCAGTGGCATTCCTTCTCGGGGCAATTGCAATCCAGCACCCGTTCAACGCGTGCCTGGGACCCGGCTGGAAACAGGACCGGATGCTTATGCTCACCGCAGAGTGCGGATTTTTAAGCATGATCGTGGCAGCCGTCATGTCCTTTGCGCTTGTCGATGCCGGATCGGCAACCATATCGCTCATCGTGGCAATTATCGGCTGGGCATACACGTACAACCAGTATTTCATGATGTCCAAGCGTGATGCAGCAGCATGGCTCGATGCAAAACCGATTCCTGAAGTGGAGGGACACTAAATGGCATACATTCAGGTTCTTCCGGAATATGGGCTTGTCGCTGACCCGGTTGTCGGGATCATAACATCGGCTGGAGAATCGTTCTCGCCGGTCATTGAAAAAGTCGCAATCCTCGAAACTACGAGCGACGATCTGGTCAACATGCTCTCAGGTGAAGGCAACTTCCTTGCATCGTTCCCCAACAGGGACCATGGACTTAAGATCGCTGGCAGTCTCACATCGTTCTGGTACGGGCTTGCGATCGGACTACTCATTGCAGGAATCATTGCATTCCAGTTGATAAAGGTGGGCTGATATGGCAGACAAGAAATCACCAGCAAGTGGGTGGCCGCTCGTCAAGGGGGACTTCCATTCAGGTGACGCTAACAGCCCGGTGGCTGTCGTCACCATGGGGTCGCACCTCGATGAACAGGGCATCTGTG